>Ga0206677_10000006_pt1 | contig 196874 bp, 171 predicted proteins | sample M130m12015metaG_FD_155475 | JGI IMG/M metagenome (GOLD analysis project Ga0206677, IMG submission 155475) | Ammonia-oxidizing marine archaeal communities from Monterey Bay, California, United States - M1 30m 12015 | ecosystem: Environmental > Aquatic > Marine > Intertidal zone | place: USA... | reverse complement strand
ATGACAATCTGAAGTTGTGCCACCTAAATAACTGTGCTCTGTGTCAGGATAAACATCCCACTGCTCTACTCCTTTTGTCCAATCGGTTTCACCGCCTGAAACATTTGCTTTTCTAACCAGCGTATGGTCTTTTGTTGATCCAGTGCCAACCGTCCAACCTGAACCCGGATCATTCCAACGTTCACCGATTACATCAATTGTGTCTGAGCCCCTTAATAAACAAACTGCATCGTCTCCATTAAAATGAACTGGACTTGGGTAGCTTAATAGTGTGTCTGCCTTTTGGGAAATAGTTGCAGCCGCTCCACTTGCAGCAAGAACATATACCTCATTAGCAGCTAGTGTACCCGATAAAGCAAAAGATGCGTTTCTTGAAGGGTCTCCTCCGCCATTGTTTATATAAAAAACTTTGTAATTGCTCAAATCAATAGATGAACTTGATGGGTTGTAAATTTCTAAATACTTGTTGTTTCCTCTGCCTGATCCTCCTTCTGAATACTCACTGAAAAACAGGTCTGAACAGGCTTCTGGTTGAGTTTTATGACAATCTGAAGTTGTGCCACCTAAATAACTGTGCTCTGTGTCAGGATAAACATCCCACTGCTCTACTCCTTTTGTCCAATCGGTTTCACCGCCTGAAACATTTGCTTTTCTAACCAGCGTATGGTCTTTTGTTGATCCAGTGCCAACCGTCCAACCTGAACCCGGATCATTCCAACGTTCACCGATTACATCAATTGTGTCTGAGCCCCTTAATAAACAAACTGCATCGTCTCCATTAAAATGAACTGGACTTGGGTAGCTTAATAGTGTGTCTGCCTTTTGGGAAATAGTTGCAGCCGCTCCACTTGCAGCAAGAACATATACCTCATTAGCAGCTAGTGTACCCGATAAAGCAAAAGATGCGTTTCTTGAAGGGTCTCCTCCGCCATTGTTTATATAAAAAACTTTGTAATTGCTCAAATCAATAGATGAACTTGATGGGTTGTAAATTTCTAAATACTTGTTGTTTCCTCTGCCTGATCCTCCTTCTGAATACTCACTGAAAAACAGGTCTGAACACTGTGCTGAAACTAAAACGCTTGAAAGTAGTAAAACTACTATGGAGTAAATTTTTTTCATTTGATTGTTATTGAGATTCAAAAATATTCGAATTGGGCGAAGAAATCATTAAAAAATTGTAAAGAATAGCACAAATTATTAAGATTTGTGGATGTTCAAAGGCCTAAAACTAGCTTTCACAATGATTTTTTGTTTGGCTTGTTTTGTTTTTGTTTTATCTGTCGATGTTCTTCATCCCGAAACCAATGACAGTGTAGAGTACCAAAACGCTGCACAAAATTTACTAAAAAACAACATTTTGTACTCTGGCCAAATAAACGAAAGTATAGATTATCGCCTTTTTTCTAAACGAACAGCCGGCTATCCTCTTTTTCTAATTTTTCAGAACAATGTGTCGTGGATTGCAGGAATAGCGTCAGTATTTCTTTTAATGCTTAATTATTTTTTGGGGCTGGGCATGTTGAGTGCTTTGTCTAAAAAAACAAAATCCAGCCACGCATACTCGTGGCTTTTTCTGTTAAACGTTCCGTTATTTTTGCAAACTTCTTTCGTAATGGCAGATCTGCTTTTGGCAACTATAATCAATTTGGCGGCATTTGTTTATTGCCAAAGTAGAATATTGTCATCGAAAAAAATTAAAGACCTTTCCCTTTTGTGGTGTTTGGGAATCTTAGTTAAACCCATAATTCTTCCGTCTATTCTTTTATCTCCTCTTATTTTTTCTTATCTCTGGGTTAAGCAAAATAAATTATACTTTTCATCTCTATTTCCTTGCTTTGTTTTTTTTCTAGTTTCATTTTTTAATCAACAACAAACTGGGATTTTTGAATACAGTTCAATATCAACCATAAACCTTGGGCAATACAATTCAAAACTTTTAATTTCAGAAAAATACGGTTATGATTCTGCCCAATCTTATGCATTAAGAAGTGAGTTTATGGTTCCCAGAACTCAAAACGAGTACTTAGATTATAAGAAAAACCTTCAATTCTTAGCAACAGAGACTATTTTTACCAACTGGCCCAACTACCTAAAAATTCATCTACTTGGTTCTGTAAAAATGATCTTAGACCCCGGCAGATATGAACTTTATACTTTCTTAGGAATAACACCTTCAGCGTTTAGTTTGACAGAAATGATATATGCAAAAGACTGGCAAAAATTAAAACTATTCATGTTTTCAAACATTGGGGTTTTGGGGGTTTTTGTAATTTTGTTTCTAATCAATCTTTTCAAGGTTTTTATTTTTATTTTTAGCCTGAAAGAGCTCCGAGAATATTGGTTTTTTGGTCTGATTTTTCTTTACTTTCTTGCAATAGTTGGACCAGTTGGTGCTGCAAGGTTTATGTTGCCGATTAGTGTTTTATACCTTGTTTTTTGCTCTGTTGGGTGGATGCGGTTGTTAGATTTTTTCCAAAAACGTTCTAAAGGCTAAAACGTTTTCTCCAAATTTTAATTTTGTTTTAGACTGCAGTTCTGCTGCGTGATTAGAGGAGTAATTATTGAACTTTTCCCAAGATTCAAGAGTATATTGAATTGCGTAGGAGTTATGCGATCTTTCTGTATGGCTCTCTATGATTTTAAACATGTTGCTAGACAGAAACAAACCCGTAGCCATTACCTCTGGAATGTGGGTTTCTCTTAACCAAGCCAATACGCTAGATTCCATTGTTGGGTTTATGCTTAAGGTTACATTATAAATAATCATGGTTTATGCTCTAGGGTGATATTGTTCTATTACTGTTTTTAGGTAGGCTTTGTCAAGGTGGGTATATATTTCGGTTGTGGTTATGCTTTCGTGTCCTAACATCTGTTGTACAGCCCTGAGGTTTGCTCCCGCTTCGATTAGGGTGGTGGCAAAGCTGTGCCTTAACGTGTGAGGGCTAATTGCCTTCTTTATGCCTGCCTCTACGGCTAATTTTTTTATGAGGTTGAACACAGAAACCCTACTCAAACCTCCTCCTCTCTGGTTCAATATTAAATAGTTTTTAGAATCGGCTTTAGCAACTTTATTTCTATAACTTTCAACATAACAACTTACTTGGTTGATTGTCTTGGCCCCAATAGGCACTAGCCTCTCTTTATTACCTTTGCCCCTGACTTTAATAAATCCCTCGTCCACAAAAAGGTCGTTTATTTTTAGCGACACAAGCTCTGATACTCGAAGACCACTTCCGTATAGCAACATAATAATTGTTTTGTCTCGTTCGCCCGAAAGCTTCGAAAAGTCTATCGAATCCATCATTTTAACTATTTCTTCGAGGGATAAAACATCTGGTAGTTTTTTGGCTAATTTAGGGGTTTTAATGGATTGCATTGGATTTGAACGCATTGTCTCATTTAAAACTTGTTGCTTATAAAATGTTTTTAAACTTGATATTGTTCTAGCTGTTGACCTGGGAGAAAGTCCCGCAGTGCTGAGGTTATTTATAAAGTCTAAAATTGTTTTTTTGTCTAAATTTATCAAATCTTTGTTTTCGCAAAAGCTGATTAGTTTTTTAAGATCTGACAAATAAGCACTTAAGGTGTTTCGACTTAAAGATCTATCGACCGAAATAGCCATTGAAAACTCCTCCAGCAGCTCTTTGTTTTTTCTGCTTATTTTAACTTCAACTCTCGACACTGAATCACCTCTTTGTTGTCGCCATCATTATAGTTTACCAGAACAGTCACACTTGCGTTTTGAACGTTTACACTTTTTGGTATAGTTATTTCCCAGCCCTTTTCAATTACTGTGCCTTGATTTACAGTCGTGCAGCTTGAACTTCCTGAAAGTATTGGTTCACCGTTATAGGGTGTGTAAGCTTTTCTCAATACGTGCTGATGAATATACGAAGAGTCTGTCCCGCCAGAATAATATTGTGGGTGGTTGATGTTGTTTTCCAAGAGAAACAAAGAATAAAAAGGCTCTGAAGATGGTTCAGATGTAAAAACAAAATTAGCCTGAATCCTGAATGTAGTATCATTTTTCTCTTCTTTAGCTAAATCAATGTTTACAATTGATTTTTGGTCTAAAAATTTATTTGATTTATTAAGCCACTTGTCATAATTAATGTTTATTGAGGTCTCTCCATCAAAAAGCTTTCGGTTAACTCCTCCAGCTGGTAAAATGTTTCCAAAATTAAAGAGGTTGGTACCTATTAATTGTGCTGTTTCTGTTCTTAAATCTGAATATCCACCAAAAGATGTGGTTAGTGATTTGGGAAACTGGGGGTATAACCCCAAAATAACAACTGGGTTTTGAGTAGTCGCTTCTTTTATTTCTTTCGCGGCTTCAGCTGCGTTTGGACACGCAACACAACGAACACCCGTTAAGTCCTCAATCAATATGGCCCTATAATCAGAAGGTGGAATTTCTGAAGCGTTAAGTTGATAACAAGTGTCTAACAAAACAAGGGACTCTTCTTTGTTAAAATTAATTGGAGGTTCCGCTTCTTTACACGAGAAAAGCACAACAAAAACCCAAAGTAACAAAAAGCTTTTTTTCATATGGTTTCAAATTTATCGTTTAGTTTTTAAATAAACACCTAGGTTCTTAAGTTCATTCTGCGTTACCTCTCGATAAGAACCCATTGGAATTCCTCTTTTTTCAAAGGTGTGAAACATAACTCGATCGAGTTTTAAAACACGATTGTCAATTGCTTCAAACATTCTTCTTATAATTCTGTTTTTTCCGCTGTGGATTTCTATGCCATATCTGAAGAATTCGTCTTCATTCAACTCTGATAGCTTGTTAAATTTACTTAAGCCGTCTTCCAACTCAACTCCTAACACCATAGCATTCATTTGATCTTGACTTAATTGTTTTTCAACCTTTATCTTATAAACCTTATTGATCTTTTTAGACGGGTGAAGGAGGTTTTGGGTTAGGGTTCCATCGTTAGTCATTAAAATAATTCCTGTTGTATTTCTGTCTAATCGACCTACTGGGTATAGGTGTTGAAACCTCTCTGGGAGTAAATCCATAATTGATTTTCTCCCTTTTTCATCTGACTTGGTGCATATTACGTTTCGTGGTTTGTTTACAAGTAAATATAGTTTTTTTTCTGATGTTATGGTTTTGTTGTCTACCTGGACCTTGTCCTCTAAGTTTATTTTAAGTCCCAGCTCTCTTACAACACTGTTGTTCACTTTTATCCTTCCCTCTAGTATCAAATTGTCTGCTGCCCTTCTACTACAAACACCAGCATTAGAAATAAACTTATTTAGCCTAATAGTGCTGGCCTCTAATTGATTTGTTTTTGGGGTATGTGGATTAGTTCCTTTCATACTTAATTCTTTATTGTAATTTTTGCAAAATAATATCGTTGTAGAGTATAAACCTTATCTGATTGAGAGTATTTGTTTTTATAGCTTTTTTTTTAACGCAATTGACGTGGGCGGTTGAGCTTCCTCCAAAGATGCTTCGAGCTTGTATTGACTATGATAATGACATTGTCACCATCAAGTGGTCTCCTCCAAAAGATGGTTGCGGTTCGTTTGAAAAATATTTAGTTTTTGGTAGCGAAAATTTAGGTCCATTTAAAAAATTGACAGAAATAACAAACCTAGGAATAAGTGAATACCCTCACGCTCTTTTGGTTCAAAACACCTCGTGGCGATATTATATAACGACATACTATCTCTGTGGGGGAGTAGACAGTTTAAGGTCTGACACTTTAGAGATTGATATTACTTATCCTATTAATATCGAAATTGACTCAATTAGCTATGACTTGGAAACCCAACACATAGTTGCGGGTTGGAAAAAAAACCCATCAAGAGATACAAAACACTATGAAATTTTTGACTACAGATCAGGGAGTGGTGACTTGTTGGGTCAAACAGAAGAACTAATCTTTGATGTTACAGAGAAAAGGAGCGGAAGGTTTCCGATTGTCCTTGCAACAATTGATAGCTGCAATTTGTCTTCACTTTTATCTCAGCCACATGAGGTAGTGTTCTTAAAGGGGTCTATCGATAGTTGCTCAAAAAAAATTAGCTTAAGTTGGAATTTATATGTAGGGTGGGGAGATCTGGATAGCCAGTCTGTTTTTTTGTCTAAAAATGATGAAACTTACATTAAATACACAACACTAAGCAGTACAGCAAAAAGCAGCAACGTTAAGGATTTTGAGTTGGGAGACACAATAAAGCTGTTTGTTAGGTCTTATAAGGGTGAAAAAAGCTCGACATCAAATACGATCACATTTTATACACGTAAGCTTGTTAAACCAGAAAAATTAACGCTAAATGTTGTTGATGTTGAAAACAATATGCTAGTAATCAGTTGGTTATGTGAAAAACAAAAAGATACTAGAGAGTTTAATATCTATGTTGGGCAAAACAGGCAAGTGTTTAAAAAACTTAGCACCACGCCCGTAAATCTAGTCAAGAATAGTTATCAAATACAGGATTTAGAAAACAAGCCCAACACAAGATCTTACTTTTATTATATTGAAAGTGTGGATAAATGTGGAGACCAAAGCATGACCACAGACACATCGGTCAGCATACATCTTGACACAAACAAAACCAACATACACAACGAATACCTAGGGTGGCAAAACGGTGTTTTATCTTATTCTATAGAAACACAAAACGGTTCCACGTGGAACGAGGTGTTAAAAAAGCCTAATGTTTTTGTAAAGCAAGAAACAAACGACCTAACAGAATGTTACCGAATTGCCGCAACTGAAAACACAAACAACCCTTTCGTTGCACACTCAAACACAGTGTGTCGAAAAAAGAAGTTAAGATATTATGTCACAACAGGTTTAAACATTGGTGGGGTAAATAGACGATTTATAATTAAGGGTCAAGGAATAAACCGGAACGAATCAAGGTTTAAAATATATAACCGTTGGGGTGAAATGATAAAAAGCGGAACACTGAACGAAAGCTGGGACGGAAGCTACAAGGGGAAAAGTGTTGACCCCGGAATATACCTGTATGTTGCTAAAATTTATGGCGAAAATGGAGAATACGAACAAACTAAAGGAACAATAAGCGTTGTTAACTAGAATAGAAATTAAAGATTATTATGGCAAATTAAACTTATCTGCCCTAAATAAGATTGGAATAGAAAAAACCCACATAGATCTTAATATACAAAAACCAGTCATATATTACTTTGTTAACGATCAGGAAATATATGAAGCTAACAAGACAAGCCTAGGGCACGACAACTACACCGACATAATTACCTATGACTATGAAGATGATTGTGATATTGAGCACAACGAGGTTTTAGTGAGCTGGGATAGGGTTTTAGAAAATTCGATAAAGTATAACGTTAGTTTCGAAAACGAGCTGAACAGGGTGTGTATTCATGGGCTATTACACTTAGCAGGTCATGACGACCAATCAAATGAGGATAAAGAAAAAATGAGAACGCTTGAAAACAAGTTTTTAGCTTTGTATTGTTCCACGTGAAACACAAAAATATGTATGATTTAATCGTAGTAGGGGGCGGACACGCGGGTTGTGAGGCTGCTAATATTGCAGCAAAACTGGGCTCTAAGGTTCTAATGGTTACAATGAACATGGAAACCATAGCAAAAATGTCATGTAACCCAGCAATGGGTGGGGTTGCCAAGGGTCAAATAGTGAGAGAAATAGACGCATTAGGTGGTTTGTCAGGGATTGTTTCTGATTTTAGCATGATGCAGTTTCGAATGTTAAACCGGTCCAAAGGTCCAGCCATGTGGAGCCCAAGAACACAAAACGACAGAACACTTTTTTCGTTAAAATGGCGAGAATTGTTAGAAAAAAACTTTAATGTAGATTTTGTGCAATCATCTGTTAGTCAGCTAGTTGTATCTAAAAACAAGGTGACTGGGGTTGAGACCAAGGAGGGTGTAATTTATAGTGGTCGATCGGTAATTTTAACAAGTGGGACCTTTATGAATGGAATAATCCATGTTGGAAACCAAAAAAGTAAGGGTGGAAGAATGGGAGATAATGCATCTTATGGAATAACTGAGCAGTTGGTGAGTTTGGGTTTTGAATCTGGCAGAATGAAAACAGGAACACCTCCAAGAGTAGATGGTAGAACAATAAACTATGCTGTTCTTGAAGAACAAAAGGGAGACGAGATCCCACAGTGTTTCTCTTTTAGAGAACCTACAAAAATTAAAAAACAACACAGTTGCCACATAACATATACTAATGAAAAAGTTCACGATATATTGAGGGCTTCTTTTAAAGACAGTCCATTATTTAACGGTGCTATTAAGGGTGTTGGGCCAAGGTATTGTCCTTCTGTAGAAGATAAGGTAAACCGATTTGCGGAACGAAATCGACATCAAATATTTGTAGAACCAGAAGGGTGGAACACATACGAAACATATATTAATGGTTTTAGCACATCGTTACCGCAAGAGGTGCAATACAAGGCACTAAGAGAAATTAAAGGTTTTGAAAACGCTAAAATTTTTAGACCTGGGTATGCAATAGAGTACGACTTTTTTTATCCAACCCAACTGAACTTAAGTTTAGAAACAAAGGGCATTAAAAACCTGTTTTTTGCTGGTCAAATTAACGGCACGACAGGTTATGAAGAAGCTGCTTGTCAAGGGTTAATAGCTGGAATAAATGCACATCAATTAGTAAATAATAAAGATCCATTTATTCTTAAAAGAAATGAGGCATATATCGGTGTCTTAATTGATGACTTAATAAATAAGGGCACAAAAGAACCATACAGGATGTTTACAAGTAGAGCTGAGTTTAGAATACTGCTTAGACAAGACAACGCTGACTTTAGATTAATGCCTAAGGCAAAAGATCTAGGCACTATTTCAAATGAAGAGTACCAAAAAGTTCTAATTAAAAAAAGGCGTGTTGATGAGATTAAAAAAACCTTAAAGAAAAAAACAATTAAACCTGTGGATGCAAACCCAGTTTTGGAAAAATACAACACCAGTATCTTACCGCAAAATTACATCATTGAAAAAGTGCTAGCAAGACCACAAATAACACACAAAAAGTTGTTAGAAATTGAATCAATGAAAACATTATTTGGTGGTTATTCATCAGAAGAATTTGAGCAAGCAGAAATACAGCTAAAATATAGAAGCTATATTGAAACTGAAAAAGAAAACGTAGAGCGATTATTAAAGCTTGAAAACAAAAAAATAAGAGGTGATTTTGATTATTCAGAAGTAAAATCATTGTCGCTTGAAGCTATTGATAAATTAAATAAAATTAAACCAGACAGTATTGGACAAGCATCTAGAATAAGCGGTGTGAGTCCTGCTGATATTTCTGTGTTGATCGTACATTTCGGTAGATAAATGAAAAATTCTTTACTATTAATATTGTTTTTTTCATCTTGTGCATCAATACAAACACTGGACGGAGGAGAAAAAGATACAAAGCCTCCGGAAGTTCTCTCGATTTCTCCAAAAAACCGTTCTTTATCGGTAAAAACTAATACGATATCTTATGAGTTTAATGAGTATATAAAAGGACAAAAGTTAAATGATGTACTTATCGTTTCTCCAAGTCAAAAAATTAAACCTGTCTTTGTAATAAAAAATAAAAAGTTATCTATTGAGCTACAAGATACTTTATTAAAAAACACGACATATTCTATACAATTAAATGGTGGAGTAGTAGATAATAATGAAGGAAACCCTTTAAATTTATTTAACTATGTTTTCTCAACGGGTAACTATATTGACTCGTTAAAATATGAGGGTTATGTGTATTCTTTTTTAAATAAAAAACCTCTTAAAAATTATAGTATTCAATTATATAAAACATTAAAAGATAGTACTTTATTTAAAGAAAAGCCTGATTACATAACTCGATCTAATGATGATGGATATTTTAATTTATCTAATTTACCTAATGAGGAGTTAATGGTTGCTGTATTTGAAGATAAAAACAATAATTTATTATACGATAAAGAAGAGGATGTAGCTCTTTTAAAAAATATTTTAACCCAAGAAAATTCTCTAGACACATTTTATACATTTATAAACCAAAATGATGAAAAATATAAATTAACATTATTAAAAGATAATAAACCTGGCATAATAAAAATCAAGTCGAATAAAGCAATAAATCAAGAAAATATTATTACTAAAATTAATGATAATAAAACTACTTATTTTTTAAATAAAGAAAAAGATACAATAACACTATTTTACTTGAATTATAAAGATAGTATTGATATTAATATAACTATAGATACATTGATTTTTGATTTTCATTTATTGAATAATAATCAAAAAATAACACCTAACTCTATTTTTAGCATTAATAAATCTGACAATAAAAAAATAAGCTTAAAAACTAATTGTCCAGTGATTTTTAATATTGATAGTATTAAAATATTAAACACCTATTATGAAGTAAAACAAATAACTCCTGCAGAATTAAGTTTTGATTTTAATAAATCAATCGATTCCATTAATGTAATTTTTAAATCTAATGCATTAAAAACCTATTATAATGAGAGTAATAAAATAGATACTATTTACTATATTAATAAAAATTTATATAATAATAATTTGATTATTAAAATAGAGGATTATGATACTTTAAATTACATTTTAGAGATATTAAATAATGGTGAAATTATACAATACCAAACTATAATAAATCAAAATGAAGTTGAATTTAAAAACTTAAAACCAGGTATATATTCGTTAAGAATTATTTATGATATAAATCGTAATAAAATTTGGGATACTGGAAATATATTTAAGAAAACTTCTCCTGAAAAGATTAAATTATTTAATGATATTGAAATAAGAAATAATTGGGATAAAGAACTGATTATTAATTTATTAAATAATAATTAACATACTTAATAACATATGATGTTATTAAAGGTATTATAAAACAATACTTACATATAATTATAACTTATTAACTATATTAAAGTATTTACTTACGTCTAATTCACAATAAAAATTGATAATACACACAATTGAATTATTAACAAATTTATGTTAAATGAACATTAACTTACAGGTATATAACTTATAAGTTACTTATAGCTAATAATTTATAACATTTAAAGTGTTAATTTTTTGTTATTAATGTAAAAAACAAAATAACTTATAAGCATATAAACAGACACTTAATTATATACTATTATATTTTTATTTAATTCTATTTAATAAATAGTAAGAATGAGAATAAAAGATTTAGAATGAAGTATAAAACCATATTGATTTAATTTGCTGTAAAGTATGCTAGATAAATTTGATCAAATAAATAAAAAAGCACAAGAATTTAAAATTTCTTCAAATAAAGATTTAGAAGATTTTAGATTAACTTTTTTAGTTAAAAAAGGTTTATTAAATCAATTAGTTCAAGAATTTAAAACACTATCTAATGACCAAAAAAAGGAGTTAGGAAAAATTTTAAATATCACAAAAAAAAATATAGAAGAAATTTATTATTCAAATAGTCAAAAAATTTCTACTACTAAAAGTTCTAATAATTATAAAAATGATTTACCAGGGTATTTTTCAGAAATAGGAAGTAGACATTTAATTAGTTCTGTTGTTGAAGAAATGACATTAATCTTTGAACGATTAGGTTTTTCGGTTTCAATTGGACCAGAAATAGAAGATGACTGGCATAATTTTTCTGCATTAAATTTTCCATTAAACCATCCTGCAAGAGATATGCAAGATACTTTTTTTGTAGATGATGATATTGCATTAAGAACACATACTTCATCTGTTCAAGTTCGCTTAATGGAAGAAGGTAATTTACCCATAAGAAGTATTATGCCAGGGCGTGTTTATAGAAATGAGGCTATTTCATCGCGTTCTAACTGTTTTTTTCATCAAGTCGAAGGTTTATATATAGATAAAGGAGTTTCTTTCTCAGATCTTAAACAAACACTATATAATTTTGTAAAAGAATTTTTTGGACCAAAAACTAAGGTAAGATTTAGAGCCTCTTACTTTCCTTTTACAGAACCAAGTGCAGAAATGGATATTTTTCTTGGAACAGAAACGGATTCTGATTATAAATTAACTAAAGGTACAGGTTGGTTAGAAATTTTAGGTTGCGGCATGGTTGATCCAAACGTTTTAAAAAATTGTAAAATTGATGAAGAATATTCAGGTTTTGCTTTTGGACTTGGTGTTGATAGGATAGCTATGTTAAAATATGGAGTAAAAGACTTAAGAACCTTTTTTAATAACGATAAACGATTTTTATCCCAATTTAAATCATTATAAATTTAAAGAAATAAAAAAGGGCTGCAATTGCAGCCCTTTTAGTTAATAATTAATTTTTTAATTATTCAGCAGCTTCATCAGCAGCAGCCTCTTCAGCTGGTGCTTCTTCAGTTGCAGTAGAATCAGTAGCTTCTTCAGTTGCAGCCTCTTCAGCTGGTGCTTCTTCAGTTGCAGCTTCTTCAGCTGCAGCCATAGTGTCTGCTACTTCAGTAGTTTCTTCAGTGCTTTCAGTCTCAGCAGCGTTGTTGCAAGCAACAAAACCAAATACTGAAACGATAGCTAATAATGCAATAATTTTTTTCATTTACGCGTAATTTTAATGGTTAAATATTTAAATAATGTCGCGAATATAGTGTTTTGGTCAAAAAAAGTTATTTTTTTCTAAAGTAAAGTCTAATCGGAATCCCACTAAAATCAAAGTTTGCACGAAGTTTATTTTCCAAAAACCGTTTATAGCTATCAGGAATATATTGTGGTAAATTACAGAAAAAAGCAAAAGATGGACAATTCGTTGGTAGTTGAGTTATATATTTAATTTTAATATATTTCCCTTTTGTAGATGGTGGCGGTGTTTTTTCAATTATTGGTAAAAAGAAATCATTAAGCTTAGAAGTTGAAATTTTTTTATTCATAGACTCGTGTACATCCGTCATTGTTTTTAGAGCTTTAAGTACACGTTGTTTAGTCAATGCCGAGACAAACAAAATAGGAACATCAACAAACGGAGCGATTTTTTCTTTTATTAAATTTTCATAATCTTTAGTGGTGTGTGTGTCTTTTTCAACAAGATCCCACTTATTCACAACCACAACAATACCTTTTCCGTTTTTTTGAGCTAAACTAAACAGGTTCATGTCCTGAGCCTCAAGCCCACGAGTAGCATCAACAACTAAAGCAATAACATCTACAGACTCTATTGCACGAAGTGATCGCATAACAGAGTAAAACTCTATATCCTCTGTAACCTTTCCTTTTTTTCTAACACCTGCGGTATCTACTAAATAAAGGTCGTTATTAAATGATTTGTACCTTACGTAAAGCGTATCTCTTGTTGTTCCAGGAATATCGGTAACAATATTTCTTTCATGTCCCAATAAAGCGTTACAAATCGTTGATTTTCCAGCATTTGGTCTGCCGACAAAAGCTATTTTGGGTATATTTTCATCCAAAACAACCCCACCTTCAGGTAAAAGTTTAACCAACTCATCTAAAAGCTCTCCTGTGCCGCTACCAGACAAAGAAGAAATAGGGTGGATTGTTTCAACTCCAAGCGAGTAATATGAATTAGCCATGAACATTCGTTCGTCGTTATCTGCCTTGTTGGCAACAACCAGGTATGGTTTTTTACTTTTTCTTATAACCTTGAAAAACTCAACATCCAATTCGTTCGGATCTAATACTGCATCAACAACAAACAACAAAACATCTGCCTCGTTGATTGCTAATTCTACTTGTTCTCGAATGCTTGATTCAAAAACATCAGAACTGTTTGAAACATAACCCCCAGTATCTATTACGGTAAATTCTTTACCAATCCAATCACTAGTCCCATAGTGTCGGTCTCTTGTCACACCGCTTACATTATCTACTATGGCTTTTCGTTCACCAATTAATCTATTAAAAAGTGTAGACTTTCCAACATTTGGCCTACCTACAATTGCTACTATTCCTGCCATTATTTATTTTTTTATATAACCAAAATATCTAAGCTGTTGGTCGTCAGATCGCCAATCTTTTTTTACCTTCACGGTTAGCGATAAAAAAACTTTCTTTTTTATAAAACCTTCGATTCGTTTTCTAGATGAGATACCTAGTTTTTTTATGGCCGCCCCACCCTTTCCTAAAACAATTCCTTTTTGAGAGTCCCGCTCTACATAAATTGTGGCATATATTTCGTCTATATTTTTCTTTTCGTTGTAGTTTGAAATGCTGATTTCAACACTATAGGGGATTTCTTTTTTAAATTGAGACAATACCTGTTCGCGAATCATTTCGCTTACTAAAAAACGAACACTTTCATCACTAACTAAGTCTGTATCATAAAAAGGGGGGTGTTCAGGAGAGAGGCTGGCTAGTGTTTCTATAATTTGAGGAACATTAAATCCAGTTTTTGCACTAGCTATTAAAACATGTTTTGTGTTGAGCAGTTCTTTTGCTTCTAAAACATGCTCTTTTAAAGCTTCTTGGTCAGTAACAAGGTCAGCCTTATTCATAACGACAACAACAGGACAAGAAAGAAGACTAATTTGTTTTTTAAATTGTGCTGATTTTGGGAATTGTCCATCCAACACAAGTAAAACCAAATCAGCATCATCTAAAGAACTGCTGACGGCACCCATCATGGTCTCTTGAAGCTTATAAGCAGAGTTTTCTAAAACCCCAGGTGTGTCTGAAAAAACAAGCTGGTAATCTTTGTTGTTTAAAATTCCCTTAATTCGATGTCTTGTAGTTTGAGCCTTAGGGTTGGTGATAACCAAATCTTCACCCAACACAGCATTGAGTAAAGTTGACTTGCCAGCGTTTGGCAAACCCATGATTGTTATAAAACTGGACTTAAACAAGTTACAAAGGTAGGTCTATGTGGGAATAAATAGAGCCAAACCAACTAAACCTAAAAAAGTTTATTGCCAGCTGTAACAAAAAAGCACTTCGAGCGGTCATGGTAATGAATTTAAAAAATATAATAATATGAAAAACACAAGTTTAAAATTTACAGCAGCATTATTTATCGCAGCACTAGCTTTGGTATCGTGCAAGGATTTAATTGATATTATTCCAAAAAAAGGTGGCGGCAGTGGTGGATCAGGAACCACAGAACAATGCGAAAGAAAAGGAACCATTGTAAAAGAAGTTTATGGTGGCACTAGTAAACACACGGGCGGCTATTTGGTGTATGACAAGGCAACTAACGAGCACTATTATCCAAACAGTGATAATGGGCAACAAGCGTTAAAAGATGCTTATTCAGAATCAGGAACCAATGAAATAACCTACGGGTTTTCCAAAAAAGATAAACACTGTGTTCGACCCATGGTTTGGTGTACGCCTAGTTCGTCTACATGCATCACATTGTCGTGTCTTAACGGAAAAGAGGTTGAATCAGACGGGTGTAAAGGGGGAGATTCGTTAACTTACAAAGGCAAAGTTGAGGTTTTGAGTTGTGGCGTGTTAATTCGTTCCTAGGATTTATCGGGTTATCCGATAGTGCTTGAGCCAATAGTAAGCTCACGAACCAACTTTAACTATAAAGATGGCCAAACCGTTATGTTTAATTACAATGATGTAGATATTTCTAGAAGAACATTGTGCGAGCAAGATGTTGACAAGAGTATAATAGCTGCAGAAATAACAAGTATTGTTGAAATAAAATAATGTTTATATAATATAACACCTCAATCCCACCATACTAAACATGTGTGGGTTGAGGTTTTTTAATAGCATTGACTGATCTCGAAAAAATAGTTACTTTATGTAAGCGAGGTGATAAGAAAGCTCAAAAAACCTTATTTGACACTCTGTCCCCTCAAATATTGGGAATAGCATATCGTTATGTGGCGGGATATGATTTAGCAAACGAGGTCGTGCAGCTGACATTTATTAAAGCGTTCAAAAACATAGAAAACGTTAATCCAAAAAAAGTAAAAGGTTGGATGAGAAAGATTACAGTAAACACAGCATTGAGTGTTTTAAAACAAGAGAAAAGGTCGTCTGAAAGTGTGGGAGTAGAATCAATTCAAAAACACATTTTACACCAAGACCACTCATCAGACATTATTTGTCTGATGAGTGGTCTACCTTTAGACAAAAGGATTCTGTTTAATCTTCATGCTATCGAAGGTTACTCATTTAAAGAAGTAGGGGCCATGTTAGAAATATCAGAAGGTAATGCAAGAGTTAAATACTATAGAATAAAAAAAGAAGTGCAAAAACTATTAGAACACTATTTTATTGAAGGTTAAAAATGGAAGACTGGTTAAAAAAGGAGATTAGCAATTTTGAGTTGATGCCCCAAAAAGGACTTTGGGACAGAATAGCTTATTATGCAGAGCCGACAATTGCCAAAAAACACACTTCGTCAAGATATATTTTGACAGTAGCTGGTGTTTGTATTGCTTTTTTATGTGTTAATATCTTGCCTCCAATTGGCCAACACATAAACAGAAATACTATTAGAACAATATCACAAAAACCAACAAATGATTCAAAAATATTTAAAAAAGAGAAGTTAGCTTCTTGCTTAGATCAGAATTTAAAGAGTCAACCAAACTTAGTTAATAGTAATGACTACAGTCACTTAATCGACACACCTCAATTCATAAACAAAAATCACCCAAACAAGAAAGTGTTATCAGTTAAACACAACTTAAGTAGGAAAAGTAGTGTTGGTTTTTCAGCTTTAATAAAAATGCTAGACAGCTTTATTAAAACCGAACATATTCAAGTCACCCTTAACAAACAAGAAGCGATTAAAAAACTATATGTGCAAGTCAATTATAAGGTAGGTAAACAAAATGGCTTATTATTAACCGCAAGAAAAAACCACAAACTGGAAGGCTTAGTGTTTTGGAATACACTAGAGCGTTTTTCTATAGGTGCTGGGTTGGCAGTACAAAGATCATCGTGGAGTTCGTTCGTGGGCAAAAAACTAACAACCCAAAAGTTCGAAAAAATTACAGATAACAACCCTAATATTATGTCTGAAGAAAGGGATTTTTTTGTAGATGAAGATACTATTTTTTTAAATAACAATACAGATCAATCTTCTCAAGAATCGAACGAATCAGATTATTGGAACAACAACTTTTATGCAAAGAATGGTGAGTTAGTCACAAAAGAAAACACACTGTGGTTGCTTTGTGCACCCCTTCGACTGAGGTATGATATTTTAAGAACGAATGAGTGGGTTTTTCGCGGTGCAGGGACTGTCATTCCTCAGCTTATGTTTAATCAAAAAAGTGTAGCAATCCACAATGAGTTAAACGTATGGGTAGAAGACAACCAAGCATTTGAAAAAGTAAGTGTAGCACTAGAAGGGTCTGTAGAGATAGAAAAAAAGATCAAAAGAAAAGCAGTTAACATCCAACTTTCTTTTGGTTACAACCCCTTGAAAAAACAAAGTATTTACATGAAGGAGAAAGGCCTAGAATCAATGAACGGCTCTATTGGCATAGGTTATTTATTTGGCGGATAGAAGCTTTTTATCTTTTCAATTTATAATAATAAATTCTTGCACGAGCAACATACAAACTTGAGTTGTGCTCAAGAATAATTTTTTCGAACAATTGAATCGCCCGTTCTTTGTTTTTTAAAACTTGAAGGTTTAAAACAGCAGAGCGATAAAGGGCGTTGTCAGCAAGAATGTCGTTACCAAAATTTTCATAAACAGACTGGTATAGGCGGTTTGCTTCCTGATATTTTCCAAGCTTTTCTTGAACCTGAGCTTTGAGGTATATGATCTCGTCATCTAATGAGTGGTTGGGGTATTTGAACGGCAGAAGGTTCAATATTTCTTTGCATTTTGATATTTTGTTTTGATATAAAAGAAATTCTGCGGCAGCATACTCTTTCATTGCCTCATCGGTTGAGCCAAGACCAGTATTATCTTGAATTAATAGCGATAATTCAATGGCATTATTACTGATCAATTGTGTTGTTGCTGTCTTAAGAATGTCAAGCTGACTTTTAGCCCATTCAAAATCACCAGTATAGTAGCTAAGTTGAGCATTTTTAAACTTGGCGTCTTGACCCAGTGCATCTTCTTTAAATTGTTTTTCAACCTGCCCATACATCAGACGAGCGTCCCAAGTATTACCCAACATTAAGTAACAGTCTCCCAAAAGGAGTTTTGTTTTTGCGGTGAAAGTATTTTTTAATCGAGGTGTCTCGGTAAGTTTTAGAAGCAATTCAATGGCAACACTCGTCTTATCGAGATAAAATAAATTTAATTCAGCTAGTCTAAATATACTTTGAGCTGTTTTGTAATTTACACCCTCTCGTTCAATAAATTGTTGAATCTTAGTTGTTAGGGTGTTGATTTTTTCTTTGTCTGGATTAATATCTTTTGTGGTTTGTAGATAAAGGGTGTTTATTAGGCCATTTTGACCATCAACATAGTTTTTATTTGTTTCACCTAAATCCAACACATAAGAGTATGCTTCGGTAGCAACAACATACGCCTTGCTGTCAACGCAAAAACGAGCAAATTGCATTACCCGCCTACCCTGATCATTTTTTAAACGGTCTAAAGAAACAACTTGTCTTAAAGCAGCATGATATTTTTTTTGATGGATGTAACACTGAAGTAGCAACTCTCCAAACACCAAGTTATCTGGTTTTTTTTGAACCAAAGACAATGATTTATTTTGTAAGTAAGATAAGCTGGCAGAGTCTTCAAATACAATATCTAAGTTTTTTATGATAAACTGATGCCTGCTAGGATCTTCTTCAAGAATCTCTAAAGATAGACTCGCAAGGTCTTTGACTTTGAGACCAGCACGGTATGCGTAGATTAGGTCAATATAAAATTCAGATGTTCCGTGTTTTTTAATCCCCATTTTATAGGTGGTTATCGCTCTTTCAAGATAACCCCTCCTTTTAAATCCATTTGCCAACGATTTGATTTCAAACACATTAGACTGTGAAGATTTTATGATTTTATCAAAATAATGGTCTGATTTTTCATTTTTTCCAAAACGATCATAAACTATACCTAAATCGACACGTAAACCTATATTGTTAGGAAATTTTCGGAGATGATGTTCTACAAGCCTTACTGCTTCTTTTTCATTTTCTAGAGCAATTAGCGTGTTTAGATAGTATTCGTAGATAAATGCAGAACGTGTACCCCTTCTGTGTAATTTTTTTAAAATACTTTCTGCTTTTTCAAACTCATTGTTTTCATAAAACTGAATAGCAAGACGCTCATCAATAGATTGTGATGAGCTCCAAAAAGCAAAAAGTAAAAAACAATAAGACAGAAATATTCTCATTTTCGTGCAGCAAAGATAGGGTTACTTTTTATGGTAGTTTAATACAATAACGCACATAAAAAGATTTAATACATTGACCGTAAAATTTTTACTAATGCAAGCAATTGTAGAATGTGTGCCCCATATGTGTTACCTTTGTACAGCAAATAACAAATCTATTATTTGCAAATGTCCCAATCTACAGATTCTAAAATTTCACATCGAGGGTTAACATTCGATGACGTATTAGTTTTACCCCAGTATTCTGAAGTCTTACCAAGAGACACCAACACCAAGACGAAGCTTACCAAAGGCCTTGAAATCAATATCCCTATTGTTAGTGCGGCAATGGATACAGTAACAGAGGCCCGGCTTGCTATTGCAATCTCTAGGGAGGGTGGAATTGGAATCATTCACAAGAACATGAGCATTGAAGATCAGGCTATGCAGGTAAAAAAAGTAAAGCGGTCTGAAAGCGGAATGATCAAAGACCCGATTACCCTTTCTAAATCAAACACGCTTAGCGACGCATTGGGGGTAATGAAAGAAAACAGAATAGGCGGAATACCTATAACAGACGATACAAATACACTTATTGGAATAATCACTAATAGGGATTTACGTTTTCAAAGAGACTTGAATACACTCATTGGTGATGTTATGACAACTGAGGGTTTGATTACGGCTGTTTCGGGAACAGATTTAAAAGAGGCTGAACAAATTTTACAACAGTACAAGATTGAAAAACTACCCGTAGTGGATGCAGACAAAAAACTACTAGGCCTAATAACCTTTAAAGACATCCAAAAAGTAAAAAACCACCCTCAGGCCTGTAAAGATAGTTTTGGAAGGTTAATGGTTGGTGCTGCAGTTGGTGTGACAGCCGATACCATGGAGCGAGTTTCTGCTCTAGTTGAACAAGACGTTGATGTTGTGGCAATTGACACAGCTCATGGTCACTCTAAAGGTGTTGTGAAAGAATTAAAAAAAGTGAAAGCAAAATTTCCAAACCTTCAGGTGATTGTAGGAAATGTTGCAACAGCAGAAGCGGCAAAGTATTTGGCAGACAATGGTGCTGATGCCGTAAAAGTAGGTGTTGGTCCGGGATCTATTTGTACTACTAGAATAATTGCTGGAATAGGAGCACCACAATTAAGTGCTATTATGGAGTGTTCAAAAGCATTAGAAGGAACGGGAGTTCCTGTTATCGCAGATGGGGGTATTCGGTATAGCGGAGATTTAGTGAAAGCAATAGTTGCTGGAGCAGATACGATTATGGCAGGAAGTTTATTTGCTGGAACAGAAGAGGCACCTGGAGAAGTTTCGTTTTATGATGGTAGAAAGGTAAAATCATATCGAGGAATGGGAAGTATTGAGGCGATGAAAAAAGGATCTACGGATCGTTATTTTCAAGATGCCGAAGCAGAGATAGGAAAACTTGTTCCAGAAGGAATTGTGGGAACTGTTGCCTATAAGGGGAGTTTATCCGAAGTGGTTTACCAATATATAGGAGGATTAAGAGCAGGCATGGGGTATACGGGTTCTTCTTGTATAGTAGATTTAAAAAATGCTCGCTTTACTCACATAACGGGATCGGGAATTCGAGAAAGCCATCCTCACGACATTACAATTACAAAAGAAGCACCAAACTATAGTCGATAGGCTCAATCAGAGCTCTCTATTATTGCTAACAACCCAGATTTGTAGCTTATTTTAACTATTCCTGTATTACTTACTTCGTTGCTTGTGCCGCTTTTTTTTCCTAGTTGAAGCGATTCGTTTTTTAGTGAATGTTTTAAGTTATTCGTTGTTATTTCACCACAAGAAGGAATAGGAATCAAGGATATTAGATCACCCTTTTTATAAATTTTTGAAAACGCTTTAGGTGCTAAAAATATTTTAGAATAATCATCATATAGAACAATTTTAAAATTAGGATATTTTGCTAACATGACGACATTGTTAATGGTGTGATCAATTCTTTTGCCAGTTGCCCAAACAACGTTGATGTCTCGGTAGTTTTTTCCAATCAGGTAATCAATGGCTTTTTCAAGATCTGTGTTTTCCTGACTGTCGATTTGAACGATTTGCGTTTTTTTATTAGCAGTTGTAGTCTTTAAGCTATCCATGTCCCCTATAACTAAATCTGCAAAAACATTTAACTCACACAATCGATCATAAGCACCATCCAAGGCAACAACATAAGGGCACCATTCCATAATTTGAGTTAGTAGCTCATATGAACACGATTGCCCGTTTGCTATAATAAGAGCGGGCTCTTGCCCCTCTTTTACAAAATGATGTGATGACATTTTTGTGTAATACTTTAGCAAACCTACTAAAATCAATACAAGATATTACGTTATTTGTATCATGAAAAAGTCAAGTACCCTTGTTTTTTTAACATTGATCGTCTTGATCTCTTGCAGAAAAGAGAAATTTGTTTCGGAGAGTAATTGGGTTGTTCCTGTTTTAGAATCAGAGTTAAACCTAGGAGACATATTGCCAGACTCCTTGTCAAAAACAAATTCAGATGGTTCAATGGATGTTGTGTATGAGACATCATATGGAGTTAGTAATGTAAGCGATATTGTTCAGATTCCAGATACCATAGAAGTTAGCGAGGTTACCTTGTCCAGCTTAACCTTAGATGATAGGTCATTTAATGACACACTAACACTTTTGGAACTTTATCCAGCAAGTGCCTTGTTCCACAACCAAACAACGATATTGCCAGGTCAAGACATTCAAGCTAACGAAGGAACAGTTGTTGATGTGACGGAGGAGTTTTTTACTACAGCAACATTTGTGTCGGGGTATATTGATATTACAATTTTTAATGACTTACCAGTTGTTGCAGAGGTTTTAGAGTTTGAATTAAGAAACGATGAAGATAAAAGTGCCATTGTTTCAGGAGTTTTTAATGACCTACAACCCAATAGTAGTATTTCAGAGTCTTATTCTTTAGCCAATAAAAAGGTGAATGGAATATTAGAGCTTATAGTTAAACGAGTGAAAACATTAGAGAGCGACGGACCTGTTCTAGTTGATGTATACAAAGGGATTCGAACAGAAATATCAGTTCGCGATTTAAAACCACAATCCGCAACAGCAATTTTTCCAGCCCAAAACCTAGTTGAGAAAAAAGATGAAATTAAGTATTATTTTGGTGGGGCTGAGTTTACTAAAGTCAAGCTAAAGTCTGGGTTTATAAAGCTTAAGGTAGAATCTACGGTCGAAGAGGCTATAGTTCTTGATTATAGCCTTCCTAACAGCTATAAAGCGGGGCAGCCAGGCTCTCCGTTACAAAAAACATGGACTGTACCACCAGCAAAAAAGGGCGAAAAAGTTTTTGTAGAGGAAATGTTTCCAATTGGCGGATATTCAATATATTTTTGGGGTAAGAGCAATTTAGAAAACCCTACATTTAACCATGTTTACACAGAACTTCTTGCAAGAATTGAGTACTCTGGTATTTTGAGAACACTTTCTTTGGAAGATAAAATAAGGATTGAATTAGGTTTGGTTGATTTAGTACCAGAATTAATAATTGGAGATCCTGGTCGGCATGTTTTAACATCTAAAGACACCTTAGGTTTGAAGATTTTTGATAACATACAAGGAGATTTAAGCTTAGAAGATGCAAAAATGAGCCTTAACTTTTACAATAGTTTTGGTATTCAGTCCTTGCTTGATATTAGGGAAATTAAAGGTCAAAATACTCGAAACGGTAAAAGTTTAAAGTTAATATCTTCAAAACTAGCCAATCCAATTTTATTAGAAAAAGCAGTCAATAACCCACCTTTAGTTGGTTATGAGTATGATGTTGAGTTAAATAAGTCAAACTCTAATTTGAAACAATTTTTAGAGTTAATGCCCAACAAGTTGATGCCAGATATTGAGGCCACTGTTAGACCCAACGGCACGATTGATCAGAATGATTTTGCTTTTGATGTTAGCGAATTACTTGTAAACATTCGTTTTGAGATGCCGTTAAAATTTGGATTAGATAATTTAAGCTTATCCACTAACCAAACGGTAGACTTTTCTAACAATGAAAAAATAAATAGCGTTAAGGAGGGTAAATTTATTTTGAAATTAACTAATGATTTTCCGATTAATGCTCGACTAAAAATGGTGTTTAAAGACGAAATAGGCGAGCAACTTTTTGAACTGTTTACGAACGATAGTTACCAGATGGAAGCCGCAGAAGTTGATCCCATTTCGGGTAAAACAAAAGGACCAACAGAAAGTGAGTTATTGGCATCACTATCAAGAGAAGAGTGTGGACAACTGCCTAATGTAAAAAGCGTTGAACTTTTTGTTTATCTGAATACTCAAGATGCTTCTAGGTATTTAATGTTTTCAGATTATTCAATAAATGTCAAATTAATCACAGATTTTATTTATGAAAATAGCCTATAATTTTCTATTTATTCTTGGTCTATTTTCTTCAATTGGAGTTTATTCACAAAACGATAGTTTTCTTTTTTTAGATGAAGACAACCATAGGCATAACAAAAAAGGTTTTAAAGTTTATGGTGAAGCATTGGCTGGATCTAATTCACTAAACACACAAATGTTTACTGAAGTACTGGTTAAACCATCATTCACAGAAAAGAGTAAGTCAGCTTTTTTAGACGGGGGACAAGCAAAAACGAACCTTTATGCATCTGCTGCCTGGGGTATTGAATATCAAAAGGATTCGGCTTCTAGTTTTTTTATGAGAAATAGACGCTTTCAAGTCTATAGTTCAGAGAAAGATTTTTCAGAACTCCTCTTTTTTGGTAATGGCCCTTTCAGAGGTCAAAATGTCACGACCAGCAGCTTAAATTACCTCCAAGCTAATGTAACAGAAGGAGGCTATCGATATAATTTACTTAACAGGGAAAAATTAAACATTAACAGTTCTGTAGGGTTATCAATATTAAGTGGTTATAGACAAGTAGGTTCTCAAGCAATTTCCTTATATACAGCCAGAGACGGATCATATATAGACGCTAGTTTTAATAATACATCAATTGTTGGTGCAAGTTCAGGGATTCAAGGTCTTGGTTTGTTTTCAGACATTCAAGTAGATTATCACACAAATAAATTAAATACGGTTTCTTTTTTAGCCAATAACATCAATGGATATCATTTATTTGAAAGCAACGAGATTAACATAGACACATCTTTTAGGTTTAATGGTGTTTTTTTTGACGTTTTTAACTCAGAAGCATCGGTGACCAACTATTTAGATTCAGCGTATAACGAGACAATTAATCGCAATAGGGAGGATAAAAGCTATGTTTTTTTACCTACTCAAATAAAGTTAAAGTGGCTTTTTAGGTTAAACCCTAAATCGTCTATTGTGTCATCTTTTGAAGCATTATCACTTGGAAAGTATGGTGTGACTGCTCAAGTGGCTTATTATAGAAGGTTTGGAAGCAGCTTAAAAACTAAAACAGTATTTGGCTACGGTAACTTTATAGGACTAACTTGGAGCGAGGCAATTGAATATAGGCGTGAAAAATATAGTTTTTTTCTAGAAATCAATAACCTTCAAGCTGCAGCAATACCAAGTAAAACAAGAAACTATGGTTTATCTGTTGGGTTGTTTAAGCAATTGTGAAATTGTTTTGTGAGCTCCTCTCCAAAACGAACAAGTTCCTCAACTTCTGTTATGCTCATAACACGGAAATAACGGAATATTAAAATGACGTTTTGATTGCTTTCAATGTGATATTTGTCATTTTGATTAACAAAGCTTCTTAAATCTTTATTAAAAAAGCGTTTTATATCTGCCTTGTTATCGCCTTTTACCGAAAAGCGAGAATTAAAATCTTCTTCAATAGAGATATCCTCTTTGATAGCTAGGTCTAGTAACCTACTAAAAATACGCTCTTTATCTAATTCAAAGTTTGGAACATTACCGTCAAAGCGAATAGATAGCATAGTCATGTTGTGAACTTCTGCAGCCATCAAAGCTCCCTCGTCAAAAGTGATATCAATGATTTCCCATGACATTTTATTTTGGTAACTTCCAACAATTCTATTTTTTAAGTATTCTATGGGTCTTGTTTCAAAAAACTTATTTGACTTTAAATAGTCTGTATTCCAGTCTATAGAAGGTTCAAATTTCCAAGAGTTTTTATAAGCATAGTCTCTGAATTGAGATTGTCTTTTTGATAAAGGCTTGCCAACACTTTGAGGTAGTGCATGAATTGTGTAAGGATGAGAGCTTGTGGTTAAATGTTCGTCTAATCCAACAACCTCATACTTGCCATTTTGGTCCGTTTGATAATCTTTACCCCAAGAGTTAACAAACTCTAACATCGAAAAGTCAACCAATCGAGTTCTCGAAAAATCAAAAACAACTTGTTCTTCTTTGGGAAGCTCCTTGAGCAATTTTCGAAGTTTAATGATGCTAGTGAAGTTAGCCACTCCTTTTATTTTTAAATGAAAGTGATCATCAATCCGTGCTAAATTAAAGTTGGGTTTTGAAAGGTATTTAAAAAATAACTTTGCAGTTAAATGAGATCTTACCAAGTGAATAACCAAGGTAAATAATATCCCTATCAATATGCCCCTGTTTAGGTCTGTAATTAAGGTTGATACGAGGGTAATTGTTAAAATCAAAAACTGTTCATATCCTTTTAAGCTAGCGTCTTTAAACACTTTTGGTGAAGCTAACTTATAGCCCGTGTATACCAAAATTGCCATCAATGCTGCTTTGGGAACCATCATAATAAAATCTGATAGCAGAAAAACAAAAAGAAGAATTAATGTACCGTGAACGAAGTTAGATAGCCGGGTCATCGCACCATGATTTATATTTACAGAACTTCTTGCAATTACCGCAATTACCGGTAACCCACCGATACACCCCGACAGAATAGTGCTAAGCCCCATTGCTGTAACATCCCTGTTTAAGTTTGTTTTTCTTTTGAGCGGATCTATATTGTCTATCGCCTTTGCTGAACCTAATGTTTCAATTGTAGAAACAAGAAAAACAGATAGAACAACTAACCAAAAGTCGACACTTGTTATCTTGCTAAAGTTTGGAAGAGTAAATATCTCGGACACATTCAAGTCTGAGGGTAGGGGAAAGTATATTAGGTCTTTTGTGGGATTTAGTTCATGCAATTTTCCAAAAATATCAGCTTGCCCACCTGTAGCAAACTCAAAAAACAGGTACAATGGAATAGCTAAAATGACTAACCATATTGGGGCGGGTACATATTTTATAAATTTATTTGTGACTTGTGGGTGTAAGGCTAGAATAAATAAGCTATTAAAAAAAATAATAGCAATTAAGGGGTTCATGTTGGCTATACTCGTTGGAATGGCCATTAGTTTACTAAAGTCATTCATTTTACCAATCTCAACACCTAATCCTGGGTGTATTTGACCAGCCAGAATGATAACTCCAATTGCTGCCATCATACCTTGGACCACAGAAGACGGTATAAAGTCGGCTAAACCGCCAAGCTTAAATGTTCCAAAAATGGCTTGTAATATACCTGCACAGACAAATGCGGCTAGAACATATTCCCACGCACCCAAAACACTCATTCCTGAGATAACAATTCCAATTAAGGCGGGAGACGGACCGTTAATTGAAACATTACCGCTTCGAATAAAGGAGGTGAAAACTCCTCCAACAATTGCTGCTAATATGCCCGCTAGCAAAGCTTTTGGTGGCAAGTTCATGGCAATGGCTATTCCTAGAGAAAGAGGAAGAGCCACTAAGGAAACACTAAATCCAGCAAGGACGTCTTTTCTCCAATACTGCTTAATATTGCTTGAAATATCTTTTATCGTTGACAAATCTTTATTTTAAGATGCCAATATAAAAATATTTTATTAATGGAATATTAAATCTATGTGTACAAAGGGAATTTTAACGATAATTCGTTGACTTCTTTTTTGACTTGGGTAATTACATTATTGTCATCGGTATTAGTTAATACGCGATCTATTAAATCAGCAATTTTTAACATTTCGGCCTCTTTCATCCCACGGGTTGTTACTGCGGGCGTCCCAATACGAATGCCAGATGTTACGAACGGAGACCTTGTCTCAAAAGGAACGGCATTTTTATTTACCGTAATATCGGCTTTAACCAATGTGTTTTCTGCCACTTTGCCTGTTAGGGTTTCGCTTTTAGCTCGAAGATCAATAAGCATGAGGTGGTTTTCAGTCCCCCCAGAGATGATTTGATACCCCTTTTCAACCATAGTATCGGCAAGAACTTGAGCGTTTTTCATTACTTGTTTACAATAATCTTTGTAACTAGGTTGTAAAGCCTCCTGATAAGCTATTGCTTTTGCTGCTATAATGTGCTCCAAAGGACCGCCTTGTGTTCCAGGGAAAACGCCACCGTCAAGGATGGCACTCATTTTTTTTGTATTTCCCTTTGGAGTTTTAATTCCCCAAGGGTTTTCGAAGTCTTTTCCCATCATAATCATTCCTCCACGAGGACCACGTAATGTTTTGTGTGTTGTTGTTGTCACGATATGGCAATGAGGTAATGGGTTATTTAAAAGTCCTGCTGCAATTAGTCCTGATGGATGAGAAATGTCAGCCAGCAATAAGGCACCTACCTGATCTGCTATTTCGCGAAAGCGTGCATAGTCCCAATCACGAGAATAAGAAGAAGCACCACAAATAATTAATTTGGGTTTTACCTCTTGTGCTTTTGCCTCAACCTTGTCCATGTTTATTCTTCCGGTTTCTTTTTCAACACCATAAAATGATGGCGTGTAAAGCTTTCCAGAGAAGTTAACTAAAGATCCGTGAGTGAGGTGGCCACCATGAGACAGATCAAATCCTAGGATTTGATCTCCGGCCTTAAGTATTGCTAACATTACAGCCGCGTTGGCTTGTGCTCCGCTATGAGGTTGCACATTTGCCCACTCTGCACCAAACAGTTCTTTTGCACGATCTATTGCTAGTTGCTCAATTTGATCTACAACTTCACAACCGCCATAGTATCTCTTATTTGGTAACCCTTCTGCATATTTATTTGTAAGAACGCTTCCAGATGCCCTCATAACATTTTCTGAAGTAAAATTTTCTGAGGCAATTAATTCTATTCCCGTTTGTTGACGGTAAAGCTCTTTTTCTATTAGGTCAAAAACAATATCAGACATTTATATTAATTCTTTAACAGTTATTTCTGCTGTTTCCATTACAGCATTTACAAGAACCTTTTGGCACGATTCCTCAGCAACCCTTATAGCTTCAGCTTCACTTGAAGCCTCAACCTGCAGGACTATTTTTTTACCAATACGTACATCTTTTACTTGCCTTAAGCCAATTTTGTTTAATCCTTGGTGTACTGCTTTACCTTGAGGGTCGAGTAAACCATGGTGGGGCATAATGTTTACAGATACTTCGTAGTTCATTTTTATTGAATTCTATTTTGAATGCTCAAAGAAAGCCCGATATAAAATAGTAAGCAAAGAAATGCACCAAAAAAATGTAGCCATACTATCAACAAAAGACATGTCAATAAATAGAAAATTCGGATAGTGTTGAGTTTTTGGTTTTTTGACCCGATTTTCAAAGAAAAAAACTTATAACTACTGACAAGAAAAAAGCTACCCATAAAAGAAAATATAACTATGAAACTAGGGTCTTGGATGAGCGAGTGCACCCAAGGGGTTTCGTTGTGAATTTGAGGTAAAACAAAACAAGAAAAAGCGAGTGCAGGAGTAGGTAAACCTTTGAAGTAATCATTGTTTTGTTCTTCGATATTAAACTTTGCCAACCTGTATGCAGCTAAAAGTGCAATAGCAAAGGGGGCATATAAAAAGAAGCCTTCTGTAAAAATATTTTGCCAATAGTAAAATAAAACTAAAGCTGGAGCAGCACCAAAACTAACAATATCAGCTAGCGAGTCTAATTCCTTGCCCATTTTTGATGATACATTTAAAATTCGGGCTGCTGTACCATCTAAAAAATCAAATACAAGAGCAGCAATTGCCCAATAAATAATTACTTCAAATTTGAGTTGAGCAGCAAATACAATAATCATTAAGCCACAAAACAAATTGGCCAGCGTTAGGAAGTTAGGTATGTTATTTTTAATGTTCACCTATACAAAGATGTATGATTATTTTAATCTGTAACGGACTATTTTTCTAACAAGACTTCTTGGCACTATCCTTACGAGTGTTGTCATTATAGTATTCATAATTCCATGTATAGCAACAACCCGACCTTTTATCATCATTTTGTAGCCATATTGAGCCACAGCCTTAGCTGAAGGGAAACGATTGGGTTTTGGATTTTTTAACATTTGAAAATCAGCAACTTGACCAAAGTCGCTCTCGGTTGGTCCTGGGCAAAGTGCAGTAACCTGAACATTATAACGCTTTAATTCTTCAGAAATAGCCTCAGAAAACCCTAGTACATATTGCTTGGTGGCAAAATAGACACTCATCAAGGGGCCGGGCTGGAATGCTGCAACAGAAGCTAAGTTTAGAATTTTTCCGTATTTGCGGTCTTTCATGTCTTGGACAAATAAATGGGTAAGCTTGGTAAGCGTTAAAATGTTAAGGTTAATCATTTCTGACTGCTTTTTCAAGTTTGATTTTGCGAACTCTCCATAATCACCAAAACCAGCATTGTTAACTAAATAGTTAACGGTTAGGTTCTTTTTTTTCAGAATTTCATATAATTCTTCTGCCGCATTTATATTAGACAAGTCAATACACACAACATGTGTACTGACATTGTATTCCCTTTTAACAAAAAAAGCGAGCTCGTTTAAAAGTTTTTTGCTTCTAGCCACAATAACGACATCAATTTTGTGTCTAGCAAACTCAATAACAAACTCTCGTCCAATACCTTTTGAGGCACCAGTAATTAATGCTGTCAAATATTCGTTCTTATTTTAGGTGAAACGTGGATCGGTTTCCATTTGTGTGCTACACTGATCACACGTTCTAAGCATTTCAGAGGTGTAAAATTCTCGAAATCGCGGTAAAAAATCTTTTTCAATATCAGTTAAGGGGAATTTATACTCGTGCAGTTTGTGGTTGCATTTGTCGCAAAACCACATAAGCCCATCTTGTTCGTTATTGGTGCGTTTACACTCAATTACCAAACCAATACTTCCCTCGCTTCTCATGGGAGAATGGGGAACATTTGCAGGCAGTAAAAACATCTCGCCTGCTTTGATTGGTATATCAACAGCCTTTCCATTTTCTTGAATCCGCACATTGATATCCCCCTCTAATTGATAAAAAAGTTCTTCTGTTTCGTTGTAGTGATAATCTTTTCTTGCATTTGGGCCAGCCACAATCATTACTATATAATCGCCAGCATCTTTATACAGGTTTCTATTTCCTACTGGAGGTTTGAGTTCGTGTCGATGTTCATCGATCCACTTTGTTAGGTTGAAGGGTCGTCGTATGGTCATAGGTGAAAGTTTTAGGACGAATTTAGGGATTATCAAGCACATCTCAATATTAGAAGAATTTGTAGTACGTTTGCAATAGCAACTTTTAATTCAAAAAATATGGTATTGTTTTTAAATATGGGCGGAATGGAATGGGTAGTTATCATTTTTGCCATTCTTTTGCTTTTCGGGGGTAGAAAAATTCCTGAATTAATGAAAGGATTAGGTTCAGGTATAAGAGAGTTTAACAAAGCAAAAAACGACGTATCTGAGCAACTGAAGGAAGGGATGAAAGAACCTTCCAAATCTGACAAAGCAGATGAGAAATAAGGTAAATGGTTGCCAAAAAGTACACCTCTTTAGCAGAAATACAGTTATTAATTAGTCAAGGAAAAACTTCTTGTTCTGAGTTAGCGGAGTATTATCTAAATCAGAACAGGGATAATCAACATTTAAATGCCATGCTAGAGGTATTTAATGGCGAAGTTTTATCCCAAGCAACTTTAATTGATCAAAAAATTAAAACGGGAACAGCTGGAAAGTTAGCTGGAATGTTTTTAGCAATTAAAGATAATATATGCTATGAGGGTCATCGCGTTTCTGCTTCCTCCAAAATTTTAGAAAATTTTGAATCAACATATACTGCTACTGCTCTAAAACGATTGTTAGATGAAGATGTAATTATAATTGGTCGGTGTAATTGTGATGAATTTGCAATGGGGGCTAGTAACGAAAACTCTGCTTTTGGACCTGTCAAAAACGCAGCAGATGAAACTAAAGTTCCAGGTGGAAGTTCAGGTGGAAGTGCGGTAGCTGTTCAGGCAGATTTATGTTTGGCAGCTTTGGGTTCAGATACTGGCGGTTCTATAAGACAACCAGCATCTTTTACAGGCACAATAGGCTTAAAACCTACTTATGGTCGAGTTTCAAGAAGCGGTCTACTTGCATATGCTTCAAGTTTTGATCAAATTGGTCCGATAACATCGAGTGTTGAAGATGCAGCTTTACTGCTTGAAATAATGGCGGGTAAGGATGAGTTAGATGCAACATCTTCTTCAAATAAAGTAGCACCACTCTCTATTGATAAATCCAAAAAATATAAAATAGCATACTCAAAAGAAGCATTAGAAAGTGAAGGTTTAGAATCAAATGTCAAGTTTGCTTATTTAGAGTTGATCAAAAATCTGGAAAATGATGGACACGACGTCGTTGAAAAATCTTTTCCCTTTTTAGAGCAAATGGTTCCTTGTTATTATGTAATGACTACAGCAGAGGCTTCTTCAAATTTATCACGATACAGTGGAATGTTGTATGGAACAAGAAGTGAGCAAGCTAAGGATATTGAGTCTACGTTTAAAAAATCTCGAAGCGAGGGTTTTGGCAAGGAAGTAAAACGTAGAATTATGACTGGAACATTTGTATTAAGTGCAGATTTTTATGAGGCTTATTATTCAAAAGCTCAACGAGTACGAAGGTTGATTCAACAAGAAAGTAATAAAATACTTGAAGAGTTTGATTTTTTTCTATGTCCTACAGCCCCATCAACAGCTTTTGACATAGGTGGAGAAAAATCTAAAGACCCCATTCAAATGTATTTAGCAGACATTTTTACGGTTCAAGCTTCTTTAGCAGGATTGCCGGCAATATCGGTTCCAACTGCAATCCATGAAGGCTTACCAATAGGAATGCATTTAATGGGAAGGTCGTTTGAGGAGAATGATCTGCTCAACATGGCCAATATAATTTTAACATATGATAGCTAGGCTTAGTTGGAAGCTAATTTTCTCAATTATCGCGTTTCACGCATATGCTCAAACAGATAGCATTCAATTCAGGCTAAAAGAGATTCAAGGTCAAGTTAGTCTTGATTATTCTCTAGCAGCATCTAAAAAAATCCAAGAATATACCACAAGCAGTTTTCAAAACACCCAAACAATACTTGATCGATTTTTTTCATACGACAACCAACTGAAGCAAGTTTTTGAGCAAAGAGGTGTCCCTTTAGAATTAAGATTTGCATGCATTTCTTTATCGAACTGTGGGCAACCTACCCATAAAAACTTAGCAAGGAAAGGTTGGTATAGTTTATCATACCAGAATGCAAGAAAACAAGGTCTTTTTTTGAGCAACTATATTGATGAACGATTTGATGTTATAAAATCAGCACAAGCTTTTTGTGATGTAATGCTTGAAATTCACAAAAGATACCAAGACTGGAGAGAAGCTTATGTAGTATTTTGCACTGGAGATGCTCTATGGCAAAAAGCTAAAATTTTAAGTGGGGATAGCACTAATAACTTTTTTTTAATTAACAATTACCTCGAAACGCCACTTAAACAATCTTATAGTGATTTTTTAGTTGCAGTTTATATCGCGGATTATTTCAATAGACGAGATTTGATAAAAATAGACCCACAAGAAATAGCGAGTGTACCAATAGATCAGTTTATAACATTTGATAGAATTTCTAGAAAATTGGATGTTGATATAAACCAGCTAAGATCAATAAATCCAATTTATAAAAAAGATATTATACCCAATATAGATCGGCTTAATTATTTAAAAATCCCAACATCAAAAGTTGATTTATTTTATCAATTACGTGATTCTCTTTTTACTGAGACGAGTTCCGATTCTGCTAGGCACTACCCTATTTATAAAACAAAATCAAAAGCCAGTTCAAGTGGTGGTTTAGTTAATATAATTTATACAGTAAGGAGCGGAGATGTTTTAATACGAATTGCAGACCTTTATGATTGCAGTGTCTCTCAAATAAGAAGGTGGAATAATATTGGGGGAGATTATTTAAGAATAAACCAACGGCTAATCATAAAAAAACCAACAAGCCAACAAGCTTATTATAGAGGTATAAACAAAATGACTAAAGCTCAAAAAAACAATATTATTAGGAAAGATTAATTCTAGTTTTGGAGCAAAAGAAAAGAGATCATAATGGAAATAAGAGCATGAAACCTTGGAGCGTGTTTTTATCACTCGTCTTTTTAAATTTAATCTTAGGTTGTATAGTTTATTTGTTTCCAAGTGATGGCGTTAAGGTGAATGATGATTTTTCTCTAAATTTTGTTTCTTTTGATGAATTATTGGACAAAAAAGAAACAATCATTGTAGATCTTGAAGAGGTGCTGGAAGGAGTTGAAACATTAAATGAAGACACTACAATCATAGTTGCAGCCAAGGTAGAAACACCTAAAAACCTATTACCGTTTAGAAGACCACAAAAAAAAATATTCAGTAAATGGTTTACACTTCCTGATAGTAATCCAGATATTATATCCTCTCTTTTGTTAAGAATTAAAGAGGAAAGTAAAGATAAAGTTGTTCGGATTCTTCATTACGGGGATTCTCAGCTAGAGGGTGATCGAATAACTAATTATTTAAGAAACCGATTACAAAAGAAATTTGGTGGATGTGGACCCGGTATTTTGCTTCCATTAGAACCCACTGCTTCGTCAAGAGGGAATTTTAGGGTAAGTCAAAGCGATGATTTTATGAAGCACTCCATATATACTAAAACAACCTATAATGATTCATTTGGAATTGGCGGTGCAGCTTTTACTATACAAAATCCAACACCCAATAAAGCTTTATTAGATACCGTCAACGATAGTAGTGAAATTCAGATTGAAAAATCAAGGCTAACGTCGTTTGATAAATCATTTCTAAACATTAAGAAAATGTATATGGGCTATTCACGATCTAGGAAGTATTCAAAAGCTAAGTTGTTATTTAGCAACAGTATGCCTTTTCAAGTGAAGCTTTCTGATAACGACTCCATCCAAAATTGTACTATACCGGCTTCTTCTTTATTTGGAGTTAAAGAGTGGGATGTAAAAAACAGTAATAACTTTAAACTATCTTTTAATTCTGAAAATTACCCCATTATTTATGGACTTGCATTGGACGGTGATACAGGGGTAGCTGTAGATAATTTTCCCATGAGAGGTAGCTCTGGGACAGGTTTTTCTAAAATCAATAGAAGTATGTATGCTGCTCAGTTGTCAAAAATGAATGTAGCTGCAATTATTTTACAGTTTGGTGTCAATATAATTCCAGATGTAAGAGACAACTATGATTATTACAAAAGATGGTTTTCTAATCAGTTAAATAGTATTCACTCAGCAAACCCAGATGTTACAATTATTGTAATAGGACCAAGTGACATGAGTAGAAATCAGGAAGGTGAGATGGTTTCTTATGAAAACATTCCATTAATACGCGATGCAATGAAAAATGCAGCAATTGAAAATGATTGTTGTTTTTGGGACTTGTATGAGGCTATGGGTGGAGAAAATTCGATGTCTGCATGGGTTAAAGACGATCTTGCACAAAAAGATTATACTCACTTTACTTTTAAGGGAGCTAAGTTTGTAAGCGAGATGTTATACAAGTCAATAATAGAATTTGAGTAATTATTATAATGAAGCTAACGTCTGAATTTTTTATGAAGCAAGCAATTAAGCAGGCTGAACTTGCGTCTGCTGAAGACGAAGTGCCTATCGGGGCTGTAGTAGTTGCAAATAATCAAATTATAGGAAAAGGGTACAATCTGGTTGAGAAACTAAATGACCCTACCGCTCATGCCGAGATGCTTGCAATTACAGCAGCGAGTTCTTTTTTGAACAGCAAGTATTTAAATGAGTGTAAAATTTATATAACGGTAGAGCCTTGTATAATGTGCTTAGGTGCGATTAAAAATGCTAGAATTAAGAAGATAGTCGTAGGCTGTTTAGAGCCAAAACATGGCTTTACTAATTTTATTTCAAAACCATTAAACCTAGAATTAAATACGGGAGTTTTAGAGGAAGAGTGTGTTCAATTGATGAAATCTTTTTTTTCCTCAAAAAGAGATTAATCAAGCAAGATTTAAAACCGTAATACAGCATTAAACTTTACACCAAATGGTTTGGCATTTGGGTATAGTGTTTTGTCTAAATATGTTACTCGATGAATAAAATCGATACGAACAAACCTAAAAATATTTTCAATTCCATAACCTAGTTCAACATAAGGCTTTCTGTTTGTAAAAAAGTTGGGGTTTGTTATGTTTGGATTGTTTAAAGGCATAAGTGATTTGTTTTTTTCACTCATTGTTCCGTATACCCCTTTTGCATTAATGAAGCTTCGCCATTTAAGTTTTTTAGCAAGCGGGATTCGATTCATGATTAGACCATTAAATTGATGTTCATAATCAAATGACACATACCGATCAGCTGCAAACTCAAAAAAATCCATGAGGTTGTACGATTGCCTATTGCTAAAGTAGGATTGATTTCCTCGCATGATAAATAGTGAAGGGTATGGAGCTTGACCAAAAGTTTGAAATGCTTTTATGGTATATTCAAATGTTCCAAAATTTCCTAAACTATTAAACTGCCAAAGCTCCATTCCAATTTTATCAAATTCAAAATTTCCCCCAATCAAATTGCTAAAGCTATGCATATAATCTATCGACAATACGGGTGCTTTTAAGTTTCCCATACTATAACGATTATTTCTTCTGTAGATAAATTGCTCTTTATGAGACAATCTTCCTTTCAGGCGAATCGAAGTAATATCATAATTAGATTTTATAGACAAAGTATCGTTTGGAGCGTTATAATACCCAAACTTGAAACCAGCAATAGGCTCAAACTCAAAAGATTTATGTCTAAAGTCAATAAGCTGCGTATAACCCTTTACAAGTTCTTTTTCGAACCAAAAACTTTTAGTAAAACTTCGGTTGAGCTGGTTGGTACCAAGCATTGCAAACGCATCATAAAGAGCAGAAGTTCCATTATTTTCATCGGTCAGTCCAATAAGTTCAACGTCTTTTTTTACTGATGCACCAATTTTACTCCATTTAGATCGGCTAAACACATAGTCAGAAAAAAGACCATATTTAAACTTTTGATCGTTTATTCCATAAGCTCCATAACAACGAAATTGAAAGTCTTTATGAAAATTTGGAGATGTACGAAAACCTATACGAGAACGAAGACCTTCCAGCGAATTATAGCCAAGCAAATAATACCAAGGGCCTATGTCGACCTTATCTTTCGGAATATGCCCTTCTACAGCTATTTCGACAATATCTATGTATGATTTAATGAGCGGTTGGTTTTTTAATGAGTCTACCATGAGGTATACTTTTTTATCATCAGCAGATATTCGTTCATGTCGAGCGGTATCCCAGAAATTATCCGATCGGTCAAACGAGTTCTCTGCAACACTTATTTTATCTTCGTAGAAGGGTAATTCTTGAACGTTGTTTACAGAAATGTTTTTAGCAGAGTTGTAATATAAGCCAATCATTCCCAAGGTGTTATCTGTAAGTTCTGCAATATCAATAAGCACACGAGTTTTCTTTGGTAGCCAGTATGTTGGCTCTACTTCTGTAAATTCTTGTTGTATTTTTAACTTTTCAATGAAGTTAATATTGGCCTTGTCCGTAATTTCTAAATTGAGTTGTTTTAGGGCGTATGATTCAGTTTCAATCCAAATTGTTCCACTAAAAACAAGATCAATGGGATTCTTTGGATCAACCCTTATTTGATAGCAAGATTTTCCGTCAATAACCACACTATCTTTTAGTGTGAAATAGTAGTATGAGTTTGCAGTTATACTTAAGGGAGATATAAAATCCTTGTCAAGAATGTATAGGTTATTTTCATAAAAATTATATTGTTGAAATGTAGATCCTAAAATTTGAGAAACATAGCTTTCATCACCTACGCCAACTCCTTGAATTTTTGTTGCTTTGATAACTTCTTTTGTTCTTCTAGGAAATTTTCTAAAATAATAATCACTGATAGTTTCAGAGATAAAGACGGGTAATACTTTTTTTGAACTAGTGTCGCTAAAGCTAGAAATAGAATCAAATAGAGGTTCCATAGCTTTAAATATTTTCCTTTTTTTGAACTTATCAGTTACGTTGTCTACAGCTAATTGAACTTTACTATATCCTTGATATTGGTAAAATTCTATTTTTTCTGGATTATAGTTTTTTTTCCTTTTTTGTGCACGTTTCATGATAATTAGAGCAGGATTTATTCCTCCTGGTCTAACTACAAATTCTTTTAAAGAGCTTGCTTGTTCGGCTAAGCTAAAGTTAATTGTTTGAGTTTTGTTTTGATCTACATTTTTTTTAGAAACCGTATATCCCATATAAGATGCAACAATAGAGTCCACGCTCTTGTCTGTGGATATGGCATAGTAGCCATCAAAATCAGTTACTGCTCCAAGTTGGACGTTTAGTCCCCTAATCGCAACATACGGAAGAGGTTCTCCTGAATTTGCATCAATGACCCTGCCGTTTATGACAGTTTGAGCATGGAGAGATATTCCTAAAAATAATAATGCTATTGTAGTTAAGTTTTTCACTTCCTAATCCTAGCAATATTAAACTAATTATAGTATTTTTAGCAAAAAAAGTCTTTGATAATTTTTAGTGTTTCTACAGGTTTTTCAGCATGAATCCAATGACCCGATTCTTCTACTTTTTTAAACTGGACGTTTTCAAAGTCTTTTTTTATCAGAGGGATATCACTTTCTTTTATGTAATCAGATAGACTTCCATAGACAAAAAGTGTTGGGTTTGGTATTGTTTTTTTGAAAATAAGGGGCCCTATCATATCACTATAAAATGCCTCTATAACAGGGACATTAATTTTGAGTGAATAACCTTGATCCTCTTTTTGTAAATTTTTTAGTAAAAATTGTCGGACACCAATGTTCTTTTCCAAGTTTTCCATGGCTAGGTCAGCTTCTTTTCTTGTGTTAAAGGATTTAAAATCTAGTGTTTTAAATGCGTTAAAGTAATTGGTATGACTGGGTTTATATGCTTTAGGTGCTATATCAACAATAATAAGTTTTTCTACCTTTTGAGGATATAAGTCTACAAACTTCATAGCCATTTTTCCGCCCATCGAGTGTCCAATGTGAAATGCTTCTTCAAGCTGGAGGTTATCCATTAACAATGAAACGTCTTCAGCCATGGCTTCATAGGTCATGTCTAATGTGTGTGGGCTTTTTCCGTGATTTCGCTGATCAACGGTTACAACATTTAAGTGTTCAGATAATTTTGAGGCGAGCTGATGCCAATTGTCTGACATGCCAAACAATCCATGGTATATGAAAACGTGCTTTGAAGAATTAGAATTAGGGTAAACTCTGTAATGGAGATTAACCGTCATTAATTTAAAAAATCTTCTACGGGAGTATATTCTAATTCAAATGCTTCAGATACAGCTTTATAGCAAACCTTTCCGTGAATCACATTTAAGCCGAGTTTTAATTCAAGACTATCATTACAAGCTTGTTTCCATCCTTTTTCAGCTAGCTGTATAGCATATGGAAGCGTTGCATTTGTTAGTGCGACAGTTGAGGTGTAGGGTACTGCCCCAGGCATATTAGCTACACAATAGTGAACAATATCATCAATGATAAAAGTAGGGTCTTCATGAGTTGTAGGTTTACATGTTTCAATGCATCCGCCTTGATCTACTGCCACATCAACTAAAACGGTTCCAGGCTGCATGTCTTTTAACATATCTTTTGTTATAAGATTAGGTGCTTTTGCCCCAGGAATTAAAACAGCACCTACAATGAGATCCATTTGCGGTATTAACTCTCGAATATTCATTTCATTAGAATATCGGGTTACCACATTTGCTGGCATAATATCGTTTAAGTGTCTTAATCGAGGTAAACTAACGTCCAGAATGGTTACTTGAGCTCCAAGCCCTGCAGCCATTTTAGCTGCTTGTGTGCCCACTATTCCTCCGCCAATTACAAGAACTTTGCCAGGGGAAACTCCTGGAACTCCACCTAATAAAACTCCTTTTCCTTTGACAGGTTTTTCAAGGTATTTTGCACCTTCTTGTATTGCCATTCTTCCAGCTACTTCGCTCATAGGAACAAGTAATGGCAAGCTTCTATCTGTAGCTTCAACAGTTTCGTAGGCTAAACAGACGGCTCCGCTATCAATCATAGCGTGAGTAAGTGGCTTGTAGCTTGCAAAGTGAAAATAAGTGAACACGAGCTGATCCTTTTTAATGAGAGAATACTCTTGTTCAATAGGCTCTTTTACTTTCATAATCATCTCCGCAATTTGGTATACTTCTTCGATTGTGTCTAAAATTTGAGCACCACAATTTACATACATCTTATCACTGAAACCACTTCCGAAACCACCATTCTTTTGGACATACACCTCATGGCCACGTTTGGTAAGCTCTAAAGCTCCTCCTGGGGTAAGTGCAATACGGTTTTCGTTATTTTTAATTTCTTTAGGTACACCAATAATCATGATTTTTGATTTTAAAGTAAGTTATTTTCGCTGTGCAAAGTTAGGATTAGATCATAAATAATTCTACAAAATAAGACCATCGGTTAATTGGGAATCATTCTAAAATATCCCTAGCCAATCTTTCAGGAAGTATTCCTTTTTCAATGCCTAAATTTATTTTCTCATTGTATTGGTCAACTTTGGATAGTAATAAGTATTGAATATTTTTCTTTGCCCAATACGTCATTTGTTCCTCTCTATTCAATTGCTTCCATTGATTTTTGATATGATCATCAAAGTCTAAGCATTTTTCAATGAATGATTGAATTCCATTTTTTTTATAAGCCGAAGCAATGATAATTTTTGGTATCCATTGATTTTTATTTTTAGGCTTTAAATTAAGGGCCATGCTATATTCTTTAGCAGTAATTTGTGCTTGATGCTTATTGTTTCCATCAGCTTTGTTTATAACAATAATATCAGCAACCTCCATTATGCCTCTTTTTATTCCTTGAAGTTCATCCCCGCCGCCAGGACTAATAAGCAATACAAACAAATCAGACAATTTTGATATTTCAGTTTCATTTTGACCCACACCAACACTTTCTATAAAAATGGTATTATATCCTGCAGCTTCACACAGTAGAATTGCCAAACGCGTGTTTTTTGCAACTCCTCCTAAATTATTTCCAGATGCACTAGGTCGAATATATACTCTGTCCATTGAACTAAGTTGATTCATCCTAGTTTTATCACCAAGAATACTTCCTTGTGATATTTCACTACTGGGGTCGATACTTAAAACAGCTATTTTTCTTTTAGGATCCTGAAGAAAATTTACGCCTACGGTTTCAATAAAAGTGCTTTTTCCAACACCTGGTGCACCCGTTATGCCGATTCTTAACGTATCTTTTTGAGGACCAAAATGTTCAATGATTTGAAGGGCTAACTCTTGTTTTGATTCCAATGAGCTTTCAGCTAAAGTGATCGCCTTACTCAAGGATCTTGAGTCTCCTTTACTAATCCCTTCTATTAACTCTTTTTTAGTCATTCTTGAAAAAACACCCTGTTAACACGCTCGCTTATATTAGTTAAAATCTCGTAAGGAATTGTATTAATTTGTTTTGATAAATCCTCGACTTTAGGATGATCACCAAATATAATAACCTCGTCTTTTTCTTTGCATGAAATCGTTGATATGTCGCACATCGTCATATCCATGCACACATTTCCTACAACTTTTGCTAACTGACCATTAATGAGCACCGAACCTATGCCAAGACTGAAGGATCTAGAATAACCATCGGCATATCCAACGGCTATTACCGCTATTTTCCGATCGTAATCGACTTTGTCTAGTTGTCCATAACCAATTCCTTCACCAGCTGGAATATGGCGTATTTGAGTTATGTATGACTTAAAACAGTTGACGGGTAAAAGTTTTGAATCTCCCTTAATAGGAGAAATACCATATAGACTTAAGCCTAAACGTACCATGTCCATTTTAGCTTTTGGAAAGCGGTATATGCCTGCAGAATTTGAAAGATGTTTTATCGGGTTTAATTTAGTTTTTCTTTCAAATTCTAGATAAATTTTTTCAAATTCCTCGATTTGTTTTTTAGTGAAAGAATCAAGGGAATGATTATCAGCACCCGCTAAGTGACTAAAGATTGATACCACATTTATATTGGGACGGTCTTTGAGAATGTTAACAATTTGATCAAGATCTTCTTTTTCAAATCCTAATCGATGCATGCCAGTATCAAACTCTATGTGAATACTAATATTTAAGTTTTTGATTTTTTCTAAACTATAAAAATTATAAATGACAGGTTGAATGTTTGTCTCGGCATATGGAGTTAAATCTGTTAAATCTGGACTCAGCACCATGATTGGAGTTGAAATACCTGCACTTTTGAGTCGTGTAGCTTCGTCGGTATATGCAACACCTAAAAAGTCAACATTGTTGTATTCAAGAAGTTTTGCTATTTGATAGCCCCCGCTTCCATATGCAAGAGCTTTTACCATGGTCATTACCTTTGTCTCAGGTCCAATTTTACTTTTTATAAGATTGACATTGTGTTGTAATCGAGATAAATTGACATGTAATGCTGTTTGATGTGTTTTTAATTTTAAGCGTTCAGCAATTCTTTCGAATCTAAATTTTCTAGCACCCTTTATTAATACCATCTGATTTTTAAGAAGGTGCGTAGGGTGTTTTTCTAGGAATGCTTCTGTAGTATTATAAAATTTAGATTTAATAGAGAAGCATTCTTTGTTTTTTTCAATATTCTCGCCAATTCCAATGAGTTCATCAATCTTATTATTAGAGAGCAAGTTGTTTATTTTTTTATAAAGCCTTTTCCCTTTAAAATTACTTTCAAGAATGTCAGAAAGAATAATTGAACATTTTTGATTTTCAATTTTTTGTTGATTTAAAAAATCAATAGCCATAGTAATGGATTGATAGTCTACATTATAGTAATCTAAAATAAGCTGTGTGTTATGGACTCCTTTCACTTGTTGCAATCTCATGTCAATGCTTGGGAGAGTTTTGATTTTCTTTTTAATAGAATCTAAAGTTTCACCCAGGTATAGTGCAACAGTAATTGAAGTAAAGGTGTTGTGAATGGATGCTTTGTCTGAAAAAGGTAAAGATAGCTGTAATTTTTCTTCACAATATTGTATGTTATATAAATGCTCGTTAATAGTCTTTATTAATACATTTGACGACGGCTCAAAACCCCAAGTAAACAATTTTAGGTCGGCTTTTTGAATTTCATTAATTACATCTTTTTGAGTGTTTGAGCATATAACAATTTTAGCTTTTTTAAATAATTTTAGCTTTTCTAAAAGCTTATCTCGGAGCGATTTAAAATTATTTCCGTGAGCATCACCAAGGTAAGTGAATACACCGATTTCGGGTTGAATAATTTCAACTAAGCGATCCATTTCATCATATTTGGAAATCCCAGCTTCGAATATTCCGACGGTATGTAAGTTATTTAGTTGCCATACAGATAGGGGAACGCCAATTTGTGAATTATAACTTTTTGGGCTTTTACAAATAATGTGAGATTCCTTTAGCAAGTGAGAAACCCATTCTTTAACAATGGTTTTACCATTGCTTCCTGTTATACCGATTAAAGGTATTTGAAAATTTTCTCGATGCTTTTTTGTTAATAAATGAAACGCATGCAAACTATTTTTAACAAGAATATAAGAACACTTTATTTTGGGTTTTTGTGTTAATATAAATGCCTTAATTCCAACATTATGTGCTTGAGAGATGTAATTATAACCGTCGTCTTTATTGGATCTTATTGCAAAAAATAGTGCATTTTCTTTTTCTCGAATTTTACGTGTATCGGTGTAAAGGTATTTAATTTCTATTGACCCGTCTCCAAAGACCTCTCCACCTAATATTTCTGCTATTTTTTCTAAAGAATACAAGCTATGTGCGAAAGTAAGTGTTATTGTAACTAATTTAGCTGCATCATTTCATGACGACACTTAAACAGCAATATACACCAAAGGAATCAAAGGTAAAAATTGCAAAATTTTGTGCCTATCAAGAACGCTGTCATCAAGAAGTAAGAGATAAATTATACGCTTATGGTTTACTACCTAATGATGTTGAAGAAATAATTTATGAGCTTATACAAAATGACTTTATAAATGAGGAGCGATTTGCCAAAGCTTTTGTTCGTGGTAAGTTTAATTATAAAAAATGGGGAAGAATTAAAATCGCTCAAGAATTAAAAAAAAGAAAAATATCAAAATACTGCATTAATAAAGGTTTAGGTGAAATTAGTGAAGAAAAGTATAAGGTGGTCTTAACAGAAATATTAGATAAAAAATCTAAACAATTCTCTTCATTGAAAGAATATCAAAAAAATTACAAAGCTGTTCAGTTTGCAATGGGTAAAGGGTATGAGTCTACGATTGCTTGGAGTATTATTAATTCAAAAAAGAACAATTGAAAGGACACATTAATATACCTAGCCCAATTTCAGAGATATCGACTAGTTGGACAAGACAGTTTGGTGTTCAAATTTTTTTAAAAAGAGACGATTTAATTCATCCGATTATTTCAGGTAATAAATGGAGAAAATTATCTGGAATTCTAGCAAACTATGACAAGAATACTTATGAAAGTATTACTACTTATGGTGGGGCATATTCAAATCATTTATTAGCTTCAGCTGCAGTCTGTTCAATACAGCAAATACCTTGCAAGGCTATTATTCGTGGAGAATCTCCGTCAGAGTTAAATCCAATTTTAAAAATGTGCAAAATGTACGGTATGGAGCTAGAGTTTGTTTCAAGAAATACATATCAAAAAAGAAATCGAAAAACGGGCATTTTTGATTGTAATCTATTTATACCAGAGGGAGGTGCTTGTGAAGAAGGCACCCTTGGTTGTATGGACATACTTGGCGAAGTGGACTTGTCAAATATTCATCAAATTTATGTGCCTTGTGGAACAGGAACAACATTAGCGGGCATGGCTAAATATTTAGAATCAAAAAACCATGAAGCTAAACTAAACGGGGTTCAAGTTCTCAAGGGTGATGGGTATATTGAAAATGAAATCAATAGTTTGTATGGTGTTACGGGAATTAACATTTATGATCATTTTCATTGTGGCGGTTATGCTAAAACAACCGATGATTTAATATCTTTCATTCAAGATTTTATGAAACAAACTGGAGTTTTATTAGATCCCATTTATAATGGTAAAATGATGTTCGCTGTTTATAAACTTTTAGATCAAGGTTTTATAAATCGTGGACAGAGAATTTTAGCAATTCATACGGGAGGAATGACGGGTTGGTTTGGAAAATTTAATAAGGTGAGTTTTAATGAATAAAAAACCCCCAGTATGAAAATCACACAGGGGTTTAGTTTGTGTTTTGATTCAGAAACTAGGGAGCTACTACCGTAGGAGTGACAGCTGTCGGAGCTTTGTTAACAACACCTCTAATGGTTAAAAACTCAGTCCCACCCTCACCATTATGTTTAATAGTTATGGTTTTAGTGAAATTTCCTGGACGTCCTTTAGAATTGTATATAGCTGTAACCTGACCTTCCGCCCCAGGAGCTATAGGCTCTTTAGTCCATTTAGGTGTAGTACAACCACAAGAAGCTTTCACGCTATTTAAAATTAATGGTGCGTTACCCGTGTTTTTAAATGTAAATGTTACAGTTGCCTGAACCCCTTCCTCTATTGATCCAAAGTCATGAGATTTTTTCTCTAAGCTTATCTTAGCTTGAGCTTCACTCGATAAAGTTACTTTTTCAGTTTGAGCATAACTTATTGTGTTAAGTCCAAAAATGATTGCCGATAGTATGATTAAATTTTTCATGTTTTTTAATATATAATATTTCAAATGTAATGTTCAGTTTGTTTTGTACAAATAGAATGCCAAATTTAGGTTTATGAATTAAAAAATTAAAAATTAGGTTTTCTTTTTGCCATAAATGCTTTTGTGCCCTCTTTAAAATCCCTTAATTCAAAGCAAGTAGAGAACTGATTAATTTCAAAATTAAATCCTTTATTATTTGCATACATGCTATTGACACATTGAATGACACTATCAATTGCGATAGGTGATTTTTGTGATAACTTATGAATGTATTGAATACACGTATCAAGAAGTTCGTCTATTGGAACTACCTGAGTAACAAGACCATAATTTAGAGCAGTTGTTGCGTCAATTGTTTTTGCAGAGATCAACATGTCAAGTGCTCGACCCTTTCCAATTATTTGCGATAATCTTTGGGTTCCACCATATCCAGGAGGTAATCCAAGGTTAACTTCAGGTTGTCCAAACTTTGCATTTTCACTTGCGATTCTGATGTGGCAAGCCATTGTTAATTCACATCCTCCACCAAGAGCAAACCCATTTACTGCAGCAATTACTGGGATAGAACTCTGTTCAATTTTATTGAAAACGATGCCTCCATTAGTGCTCATTGTTTTTCCCTCTTTAGCATTAAATTCAGAAAATTCTGCTATATCAGCACCGGCAGCAAAAGCCTTATTTCCCTTACCAGTAATAATGATACCTTTAACTGATTTTTCTTTATTCAAGCGATCAATTTCTGTACCTATCTCTTGGATTAGTTCAATATTTAGAGCATTAAGTTTGCTCTCTCTATTAAGAGTTATTAGCTGAACAACACCTTGTTTCTCAGATATTATGTGATTATACATAGCTGCAAATTTATAAGAGTCAAGGTCTAAAGTTAAACTCTAAGGTTAAATTTGCTCTAATGCACACAGATAAAAACTTGTCATTTGATGAATTTTCTAGGGTAGGCATAGATGATTGGAAACAAAAGGCTATTCAAGATCTTAAAGGTAAATCTTTAGATGATTTGCAATATGTGTCATCAGATGGAATAAAAGTGGATTCTTACAGTTGCTTTGAGAATTCTAACAAAACATTTAAAATTAAAACAGTAGACTGGAAAATAGTTGCTCTTATAAATGAGCAGATTAATAAAGATGAAGAGGGGGCAGACTTATTGATTTCAGACTTAGATGTTTTGGGTGACGATATGGGAGTGCTGAGTCTTCAATCAATGCTACAAGTCAATTCTAATAAAGTTCGATTTTTAATTGGAACAAATTTTTATGATAATGTAGCTCGCATTAGAGCTTTAAAAGCAGCTTTTCCTAATCTCGAAGTTAATGCCGTGATTCCCTCCACATCAGACGATTTTGAGTACAATAATTTAGTTAGACAAACAATTGCGGCCGTTTCGGCCGTCGTTGGTGGGGCAAACCATTTGTGCGTTTTACCTTTTGATAAAAGTAATTCCATTAAAAGTAGACGTTTAGCCAAAAATATTTTACTAATATTAAAGCACGAATGTTATATAGACTCATTTGTTGATGCTGCCAATGGCAGTTGGTTTTTTGAGTCGCTAACCCATAAATATTTTTTAAAACTATCGAGTAATACAGTTCAGGGTAATCCCTTTATTATGCAAGAAAGTCTTTCATTCTCTGCAGGAATACCGCCTTTTTTGCGTGGTCCATATTCTACGATGTACACCATTCGACCCTGGACAATTAGACAATATGCTGGCTTCAGCACTGCAGAAAAGAGTAATGCGTTTTATAGAAAAAACTTGGCAGCAGGACAAAAAGGGCTTTCCGTTGCTTTTGACCTTGCAACTCATCGAGGGTATGATAGTGATCATCCAAGAGTTATAGGAGATGTGGGAATGGCAGGTGTTGCAATTGATAGTATCGAGGACATGAAACTTCTTTTTGACCAAATTCCATTAGGTGATATTTCGGTAAGTATGACTATGAATGGTGCGGTATTACCAGTGATGGCTTTTTATATTGCAGCAGCAAAGGAACAGGGAGTAGATCAACAAGATTTAGCAGGAACGATTCAAAATGATATTTTAAAAGAATTCATGGTAAGGAACACCTATATATATCCTCCTAAACCAAGCATTAGAATTATATCTGATATTTTTAAGCATACGTCTCAACATATGCCTAAATTTAATAGCATAAGTATCAGCGGATATCATATGCAAGAGGCGGGAGCTAGTCCAGAATTAGAACTGGCTTATACTTTGGCTGATGGATTAGAGTATGTTAGAACGGGAATTAATGCAGGCTTATCAATAGACGATTTTGCTCCTAGATTATCTTTCTTTTGGGGTATAGGAATGAATTTTTATGAAGAAATTGCCAAACTGAGGGCAGGTAGATTACTATGGGCCAAGCTAATCAAGCAATTTGGTCCTCAAAACCCTAAATCAATGGCCCTTAGAACCCATTGTCAAACAAGTGGTTGGAGTTTGACAGAACAAGATCCATATAACAATATAGCTAGAACAACCATTGAAGCATTGTCAGCTGTTTTTGGAGGAACGCAGAGCCTGCACACGAATAGCTTTGACGAAGCTATTGCATTGCCTACTGATTTTAGTGCAAAAATCGCTAGAAACACTCAAAAGATAATTCAAGAGGAAACAGGGATAATTCAAGCAATTGATCCATGGGGCGGAAGTGAATTTATTGAGCAAAAAACTATTGATATTGCAAATAAAGCTTGGAACTTTATTACCGAAATTGAGGAGTTGGGTGGTATGACTATGGCAATTGAAAAAGGTTTTCCAAAAATGAGAATTGAGGAATGTGCAGCGGTAAAACAGGCTAATATCGATTCGGGCAAAGAATGCATTGTGGGAGTAAACCGATATAAGGTTAACGAAAAGGCCGATTTTGAAATTTTAGAGGTAGATAACGAGGCAGTCAGAACAAATCAGATAAATCGTTTAATTGAACTGAAGAAAAATCGAAATGATGCAGATGTTAAGGGTATTCTTAATCGTTTAAGGAAAGCAGCTAAATCTGATGATAATTTATTGAGCATATGTGTTGAAGCTGCCTTGGCTAGAGTTACTCTTGGAGAAATGTCTTCGGCTTTAGAGGATGTTTATGGGAGGTACCAAGCAAACCAAACATTAATTTCTGGGGTATATTTGAAAGAAGTGCAAAATGATAATGTGGTAATAAGTGCTCGAAAAAGAGCAGATGATTTTGCGATTATAGAAGGTAGAAGACCTCGAATTTTAGTTGCTAAAATGGGTCAAGATGGCCACGATAGAGGTGCTAAAATAATAGCAACAGCTTTTGCCGACCTAGGTTTTGATGTTGATGTAGGACCATTGTTTCAGACTCCAAATGAAGTTGCAAAACAAGCCATGGAGAATGATGTACATATTTTAGGTGTGTCATCATTGGCTGCTGGTCATAAAACACTAATGCCTCAGGTATTTGATGAGTTGAGAAAACAAGGGATGGGAAATGTTATTGTAGTTGCGGGAGGTGTAATACCAGAGCAAGATTATCGTTACTTGTTTGACAATGGAGTGGATTTCGTTTTTGGTCCAGGGACTGTAATTGCTGAAGCAGCTATTGAAATTTTAGAGAAATTAACTGACTCAAATTAGACAGCAACAGGTGCTTTAATCCTTGGATGTGGATTGTAATCAATCAATTCAATATCATCAAAATTCATATCAAATATTGATTTTTTAGATGGGTTTAACTTAACTGTTGGATAATTTTTGGGCTCCCTGCTCAACTGTTCTTTTACTTGATTAAAGTGGTTGCTGTAGATATGAGCATCTCCAAATGTGTGCACAAATTCTCCTGGTGCCAACCCTGCCTCTTGAGCTATCATCAAGGTTAATAATGCATAGCTAGCAATATTGAACGGCACTCCCAAAAACATATCGGCACTTCGTTGATACAGTTGGCAACTTAATTTGCCATTTGCTACATAAAACTGAAATAAACAATGACATGGAGTGAGAGCCATTTCACTGAGCTCACCAACATTCCATGCATTAACGATTATTCGTCGACTGTCAGGATTATTTTTTAGGGTGTCTAATACATTCTGGATTTGATCAATTTTTTTTCCGTCTGGACCTTCCCAAGACCTCCATTGTTTTCCATATACAGGCCCCAAGTCTCCATTTTCGTCTGCCCAAGCATCCCATATTTTCACATTATGATCCTTAAGGTATTGAATGTTGGTATCACCTTTCAAAAACCAAAGTAATTCATGAACCACAGATTTCCAGTGAATTTTTTTTGTAGTGATTAATGGAAAAGATTTTGAGAGGTCAAATCGAAGCTGCCCCCCAAGAACACTAAGAGTTCCCGTGCCTGTTCTGTCTGTTTTTGTAGCACCATTTTCAAGCACGTATTTCAAAAAATCTTCGTATTGCCTCATCTGTAGTACAAATCAAACACATATTGTGAGAAATAAATAGAGGATTATTTGCCGTTCTCAACAATATTTAAACTTGTATGTTTAGTTTTGCGAAGCTTTAGAATTAAAATAATGGCAGTAGCAATAAAATTACCAAGAATGAGTGATACGATGGAGGAAGGAACAATCGTATCTTGGTTTGTAAAAGTAGGTGATACGGTCAAGTCAAGCGAAATGATAGCTGACGTTGAGACCGATAAAGCCACTATGGAGCTGGAAAATTTTGAAAAGGGTGAAGTTTTACATTTGAACGTAGCTGAAGGTGAAACGGTCCCTGTTGAAACAGTCATAGCTATAATTGGTAAAAAAGGTGAAGATTTTCAGCATTTGTTAACTTCTGATTCTATTGAAACGGTGGATGAAACACCTAAAGAACTAGAAATTCCAGCTGAAGAGCCTCAGACAACATCTGCTGCCCCTGTTAAAGCCTCAGTAGTATCTGAACCTTCAACTAGCTCAGATGTTAGAGTATTTGCTTCTCCTCTTGCTAAAAAGATGGCGGAAGAAAAAGGAATCAGTCTATCTCAAGTTAATGGCAGTGGAGATAATGGTAGAATTGTAAAAAAGGATATTGAAAACTTCAAGCCAACTACTCAAAACACAACAGATGCTATTGGAGTAGAAAGCTTTGAAGATGTATCTATTACGCAGATGCGTAAAACGATAGCTAAAAGACTAGCTGAAAGCAAGTTTACAGCACCACACTTTTATCTGACCAAGGAAATTAGAATGGATGCGGTTATGGATGCTCGTAAACGGATGAATGAGTATTCAGAGTCTAAAATTTCAGTAAATGATTTAGTTGTTAAAGCAACGGCACTAGCCTTAAAAAAGCATCCGAATGTAAATTCATCATGGCTAGGTGATAAAATACGAAGAAACTATCATGTGCACATTGGTGTAGCCGTAGCAGTTGAGGATGGGTTATTAGTTCCAGTAGTAAGGTTTGCCGATAGCAAATCACTTTCACAGATAGGTAAGGAAGTTAAGGGCTTAGCTGGGAAGGCCAAAAATAAAGAATTACAACCGAAAGATTGGGAGGGAAACACGTTTACTATATCTAATTTGGGTATGTTTGGTATTGATGAATTTACAGCGATTGTCAATCCACCAGACGCATGTATTCTTGCAATAGGTAGCTCCAAAGAAACAGTTATTGTTGAAAATGGTGAAATGAAACCAGGTCATATTATGAAGGTTACTTTGAGTTGTGATCATCGAGTAGTGGATGGTGTCACTGGAGCTAAATTTCTACAAACATTCCAAGAATTACTGGAAGAACCTGTTAGATTACTGGTGTAGATTATAATCAAAGTCTATTTTTAGTAGACATATAACTTGTGTAGTAACAAAGTTTTATTTATCCTTGCTATGCCTTTTCAGGCAACTCTATATTTAAAATTCTTTTATTAAGACTTTAATACAGCGATTAAAAAACACTTATTTCTATTAAATAAATATGTACGATATTCTTTCACTAGGAGAGATGCTCCTTCCTGAACTTAGAAAAATTGCAGAAAAATTTGAAATTCCACACAAGGGATTAAAAAAGCAAGACTTGACATACAAAATACTTGATTACCAAGCAATTAACCCGTCTAAATTCAAAGTGGTAGATTCAAAAACTACCAAGGAACCAACAAGTAAACCAAAAGTTGAGACCAAAAAGGAAAACAATAATGAGATCAAAAATGAGACTGATCGAAAGAAAAGTCCCCATAGAGAGCGAATAGCTAAAAATAAAAACACTTCAACGTCACAAGGAGATAGCGAGAATAAAGCTTCGAATAAAAAAAGTGAGCAAGAAAAATCTTCTGAAAAACCAGCTAGGCCTAATAATCAGGTTAAGTCGGAAAGAAATGAGGCTAGAGAAAAAGAGAGAGAGCAAAGAGACGCTGAAAGAAAGAGGATAGATGAGGAAAAACGTAAGAAACGTGAAGCAGAAGAAAAACTCATTAATTATCTCGAATTAGAGGGTGTAGTGACTACACAGGGGGTTTTAGAGGTAATATCTGATGGATATGGGTTTTTGAGGTCTGCGGATTACAGTTATCAACCTTCTCCTGACGATGTATATATTGCTCCTAACCAAATCCGTCAAAATGGACTTAAAACTGGAGATGTAGTTAAAGGAAATATTAGACCACCAAAAGAAGGTGAGAAGTATTTTGCACTTATTAATATCCTCACAATCAACGGAAGAACAATTGATTTTGTTAAAGATAGAGTAGCGTTTCATCATTTGACTCCATTATTTCCTGATGAGAAATTCAACCTAGAATACAAGGCAGGAAATTATTCCACCCGAATCATGGATTTTATATCGCCAATCGGAAAGGGACAACGTGGACTAATTGTGGCTCAACCGAAAACAGGAAAGACTAATCTTCTGAAAGACGTGGCTAATGCAATTGCTCACAACCACCCTGAGGTTTACATGATTATCCTATTAATCGATGAACGACCAGAGGAAGTAACCGACATGGCAAGAAATGTAAATGCTGAAGTAGTCGCATCTACTTTTGATGAGCCGGCAGACAAGCATGTTAAATTAGCAAATATTGTTCTTGAAAAAGCGAAAAGATTGACCGAGTGTGGACATGATGTTGTCATACTATTAGATTCCATTACACGACTTGCAAGAGCATATAACACGGTTCAACCAGCGAGTGGTAAGATTTTATCGGGAGGCGTAGACGCTAATGCTCTACAAAAACCAAAACGATTTTTCGGTGCAGCGAGAAATATCGAAAATGGCGGTTCTTTGACCATCATTGCTACAGCACTTACCGAAACAGGATCTAAAATGGATGAGGTAATTTTTGAAGAGTTTAAAGGAACTGGAAATATGGAATTACAATTAGATCGTAAGCTTTCAAATAAGCGTATTTATCCAGCGATTGACATTGTTTCTTCCAGTACTCGGAGAGAAGACTTACTTCTTGATAAAGCGGTGCTTCAAAAAATGTGGGTAATGAGAAATCACCTTGCTGACATGAATAGCGAGGAGGCGATGAATACCATGCTCAATTACATGAAAGGTACTAAAAACAACGATGAGTTTTTAGTATCGATGAACGGTTAGAGATTATAGAGAATCAATCCACTTTTTTATTTTAATTTAAAATTAACCGCAGGATACCTTTTCCTACCTTGGTCGTAGGGGTCCATTCCGTCTAATTGTTCAATTAAAATTGTATCTCCCTTTCTAAGCGAGAGGATTCCTTGCATCATTCTTTTACTCAGCCGCCCCCCTGTTGAAGAGTACATGGATGCACTTCCATTTTGAGGAGCTAAAACTAATATAAAGGATACGTGATTTCTCATATTATCGATCAAACAAATGGGGGCATCATTTTTGTCATTCCATTGACTTTGAATTTGCCCTGGTATCCCATTTTGACTACCTAAAGTATCTAAAATAAAAGTATTTCTACAAGATATTTTAAGATTTCCAAGTTTCTGCTTAGGACCACCTGTCGTACAACGAATAGTTAAGTTTCCACCACGATTTAAGGGTATGCCTCTACAATCCCGATACCATTTCAGCGTAATTTCAAACTTTAAGGGCTCAATACAACGATAAGTTATATCAGCTCCCATCATGTGGGTGGCGTGAGATTTATGAACAGCGAATATTAACGATAAAAACAATATAATGATGGACCATCTATGCTTAATTGCTTTTAAAAAAAAGAATAAACGGGAATGTGTATTTATAATAGTCGTTTCCATAATTAATACAAATATATACACGAATAATCCAATAAAAATAAGATGATACCGAAGGTAAAATGTACTTAAGAAAAATAATTGTCAGAGAAAGAGTGACTTAAGATCTATTTTGTTTTCATACGACTTAATAATTATATGACATACGATAGACATTTTTAATTCCAGATACTTTGACCATGTCCGAAATTTGATAGCCTAGCACCCACAAAATTTCATTATTAGAGCATAGCAAGGGTATTTTGCTTTTTTCAAGGACATTGATTTTTTGGTCGATAAAAAAATCACTGAGTAATTTTGAACCTTTCATTCCTAGTGGTATAAATCGATCACCTCTTTTCCAGTTTCTAATGGTTAGAGGAAACATATGAGGTGGAATTTGAATAACTTCCTCTTTTCTGTTTGTGTTGTATTTCCACTCATTTATTTTTTCTAGCGAGATGAAATAATTAGAAAAGGAATAATTGCCCTCTTTTTCAATAGTTATAGATTCTATCGAGTTTTTGTTTTTTATGTTTAAAATAATTTGTTCTCGATCAATAATAAGTTGGTGAGTATCAGAGCAGAAAATTTTCCCAGAAATACCATTAAGACATGTAACTATTTGTTCGCATTGATCGAAATTAAAAAGATACTTGTCCAGTATTCGGTACAAAACAACAGATGGGTGTGGAAAATTTAAAAGTTGCTTTTTTGTGATATACAAATTTTCAGAATCTGAGCTTATAATTTTTTTTATTTCTTGATTTAATAAGTAGTCTAGCGTGTCGTTTTCTGCTTTTAGAATATCGATACTTTGCACAGTGTTGTCTATAAACTGAGGCATAGATTCCACTATTTGCGGAATGACTTTATTTCTAATCGTATTTCTCAAATACTTAAAGCTTTGATTAGAACTATCCTCACGATATTCAATTGAATTTTTTCCGACATATGCATGAATTTCATCGGCACTAAAAGCTATGAATGGTCTGATGACATATCCTCTTTTTATTGGGATGCTTTTTAATCCATTAATTCCAGATTTACGATACAAGTTGATAAAAAATGTTTCTAACAAATCATTTTGATGGTGTGCCGTTATCAGTTTATCAAAATGATTTGATTGTTTTAGCTCATCAAAATAAGAATACCGGATTTCTCTTGCCGCTTCTTGAATAGATAAGTTATTTTTGTTTGCGTAGTCTTTAGCATTTTCTTTAATGGCTTGTATTCCTTTACAATAGGTTAATTTTTCAGAGAGTTGTTCAACAAATTTTTGATCACCCTCACTTTCTTTTCCTCTCAAATCAAAGTTAACGTGAATCATTATAAAAGAAATTTTTAGTTCATTTAGCATATAAGCGGCACACACAGAATCCCTACCACCACTTATAGCAAGACCAATTTGGTCTGATTTATTAAACAGTTGGTTTTTTTCTATGAATGATTTTAGCTTAGTGAGCACGATGTTTGCAAGTAAATCAGAACAAACATAATGTCATACTGCTGAATTTTGAAATATACGTTTTTATATAGCTTTCTTTTTCTTGCACACTTCATGGGTTTTGGTCAGACAAAGATTGAAATCTTAAGTGCAGATGAGTTGACCTATGATCGAAAGATAGGTGATTATCAATTGTGCAAGGGAAATGTTCAGTTTAAACAAGGGAACATGTTTATGGATTGTGATAGTGCTCGATTTTATGATAAAGTGAATAAAATTGAGGCATTTGGAGATATCTATATTAGACAACAAGATACGCTAGATCTCCACGGTGAATATTTGGAATATAATGGAGATTCTAGGCTTGCATATATTAGCAAGGATGTAGTGCTTTCGGATGGTAAGATGATTCTAACTACCCAACAATTAAATTATGACATGGTTAATAAAATTGGGTATTATTCATCTGGGGGACACATTGACAATGGGGACGATCAATTGTACAGTATACGGGGAACTTATTTTTCAAGAAGTAAGGATTTATATTTTAGAGATAGTGTGAGGCTTAATAATCCTGATTATATAATGGCTAGCGATACATTGGAGTATAATACCATTTCAAAAACCGCTACTTTTTTGGGTCCGACCTACATCTATAGTGAAGAAAACACTATATTTTGTAATTATGGCTGGTATAATACGAAAACAGAGACATCACAATTTAGTCAAGGAGCTTATATTGAAGGGAAGAGCAATCGACTATTAGCAGATAGTATCATTTATCAGAGGTTACTTGGTTTTGGTGAAGCGTTTGGCAACATCCATTTCACAGATACTTCCGAGAAAATGTCAATTTTTGGTCAATATGGCAAGTATCTAAGATTTCAAAAAGAAACACTTATTACAGGAAATCCAAGAGCAATCAAAAATATAGATGGAGATTCTTTATTTTTTAAAGCAGACACATTTATTGATTACGCAGATACTGCGAATAATAAAAAAAGACTTCTTGTTGCTTTTCATTCAGTAAGAATGTACAAATCAGATATTCAGGCTTATTCCGATTCACTTGCTTATAATTTTTCGGATAGTTCTATTGGTTTCTTTCAAGAACCTATTCTTTGGACAGATAGCAATCAGATTACGGGGGATACCATCATTGTTTTTAGGAATAAATTAGGCATCGAATACATGGATGTGATTAACAAAGGTTTAGTTATAGAAAAAGACCCGAACGGTCTTTTTAATCAAATATCGGGCAGATATATAAAGGCATCATTTGATGAAGGTCGATTAGATAAGATTTATGTAGAAGGGAATGCACAAAGTATTTATTACGCATTAGAGGATTCCACCCAATATTCTGGAGTTAATGAAGTTTTTTGCGGAAACATGATTATCAGCCTTGATTTAAATCGAGTAAGAGTCATCAAGTTCATAGCTCAACCCAAAGCTATATTTTATCCATTAGAAAAGTTTCCTGAAACAAAAAGTGAAGTACCTGGGTTTAATTGGATGAGTGCCCTCAAACCTCAAAAAATAGATTTTTAGTAATTGATTACATTTGCCCCATAATAATAAAGATTATTATAAAAATGAAAAACACTACCATACCTACACTACCTAAGTTTAAATCTGCTGCTGGAAGCAATTTTAGTAAAGAGCTCAGAGCCAATGTTGAGAGTTATTTTAGAAACGCAGATATATCTAAGTTCGCAAATGGAGCACTAAAATTTAAGGCAATTCTTTTGTTGGTTAGTTTTTTTGGTGCTTATGTATTGATTTTATTTTCGGGTTGGTCTATTTGGTTAATCTGGTCGCTTTGCATTTTTCTTGGATTTGTAAAGGCCGGAATTGGCATGGGTTTGATGCATGATGCAAACCATGGATCATTTTCAAAAAACAGATTAGTCAATAAAATATTTGGCTATACGGCTGATTTTTTAGGGGTTAGTTCAAGCAATTGGATAAACCAACATAATAAATTGCATCACACCTATACGAACATCTATGAGCATGATGAAGATATTAATGGTAAAGGACTCTTTCGATTTACAAAAGATGCTCCTCGCCGAAAAATGCACCGTTTTCAACATATTTATTGGACTTTTTTCTATGGATTTTTAACACTAGGTTGGTTTTTTGCAGATATTTCAGCTTACTCTAAATATAGAAAAAGGGGTTTAAATAGGAAGCAAGGAGCAGATAAAATAAAAGAGTTGACTACACTCATTTTATTTAAGTTATTATATGTTTCTTACATGTTCGTTTTGCCTTATTTGGTTTTAGACTTTGCTTTTTGGCAGATAATTATTGGCGTATTTTCATTAGAATTTGTAGCTGGAATGATATTGTCTGTCATATTTCAGATGGCTCACGTAGTCGATAAATTTGATCTATCTAATCACGATAAATTTGACGGTACTACTAAGGATGAATGGACGGTCCATCAAATACACAATACTTTTGACTTTGCAGTTAAGAATAAAATTGTAACGTGGTATTGTGGGGGGTTGAATTTTCAAGTAATTCATCATTTATTCCCAACAATTTCGCATGCACATTATCCAAAATTATATGAAATTGTGAAAGAGACCGCTCGAAAACATGGAGTAAACTATCAAGAGTTCAAGACTTTTAGAGAGGCCTTTATATCTCATTTAATTTTTCTTAAAAAATTGGGAAGTACTCAATTCGCCTAAACACGGGCAGTTGTACTATTTATGAAACAGATACGTTTATAAGTTAACGTATTTTAAGTCAGACAATTAAGTAATTGTCACCTCTTTTGTGGAACACTTATTATGCGTTTTAAACTGATTGTTTTGTCGAAGTTTACATTTATTTTCATAGCGTTAACATTAGCGGTTCAATTATTAGCTCCGCCACTTGTATTGAAAGAAAATGAGTCAGATACTTGGGCTGAAGCAGTTTTTGATTCCATGACAGTAGATGAAAGGCTAGCACAATTATTTATGATTGAAGTTAGGCCAACATACGGTCCACAACATATAGCTAATGTTGAGAAAACAATCCGTGATCATCAAGTAGGTGGGGTTATCTTTTTTAAGGGAAATCCCACAGAACAAGTCAAATTAACTAATAAATTTCAAGCATTATCTAAAACTAAAATGCTTGTTGCAATAGATGGGGAATGGGGCCTTGCAATGCGATTATCCAATACGATATCTTATCCATATCAATTGGGACTGGGAAGTATCACTAACGATAAAGTTATCTATGAAATGGGAAGGGAAGTGGGTCGTCAATGCAAACGCATGGGGATTCATGTGAATTTTGCTCCTGTTATTGATGTGAATAATAATCCCAATAACCCTGTTATTAATTATCGATCTTTTGGTGAGGATCCTATAAAAGTTAGTCAAAAAGGTTGGGCGTATGCAAAAGGCATGCAAGACGAGGGTATTATTGCTTGTGCTAAACATTTTCCAGGTCATGGTGATACGGACGTGGACTCGCACAAAGATTTACCAGTCATTAATCACTCGATGGACAGACTTAGGTCTGTTGAATTTAAACCATTTGAATATTTGATTGATAAAGGAGTAATGTCAGTGATGACAGCTCATCTTTATATTCCGGCAATTGACAGTTCTAAAAATATAGCCATGAGTATTTCTGATAAAGCAATTAATGGTTTATTAAGAAGAGAATTTGGCTTTCGGGGACTTTCATTTACGGATGCTTTGAACATGCAGGGGGTGGCAAAATATCACCCAGACGGCGAATTAGAGTTAAAAGCACTATTGGCGGGTAATGATATTTTATTGGCTCCTGGAGACATACCAAAAGCTAAAAAGTTAATTAAAAAAGCAATGGCTGATGGACGATTGAGTGAAGATTATGTCTGGGGTAAGGTTAATAAAATTTTGAACTATAAACATGCTATGGGATTGGATGAATTTACTCCAATTTCTGAACATCATGTAATTAAGGATTTGAATAGTACATCAGCTCAATACATAAACTATCAGCTAGTTGAGCAAGAGTTGTGCCTCCTCAATGATACGAATTCAATTATTCCCATCATAAATCAGGAAAATAAATCAATACTATCCATTGCAATAGGGAATGGGTTAACCAATTCTTTTCAAAAAGAATTAGAAAAACTTGGCAATGTAGATTCGAAGAACATCAGTAAAAGTTCTTCAGTAAGTCAATTCAATATATTAAAAGAATTATCGAGTCGCTACGATTTAGTTATTGTATCACTTCACAATACGAGTAAATATCCACCTAATTTTGGCATTACAGGACAGACAGCTAATTTTTTAAATCAAATTGGTCAAAAACCAAATGTTCTTTTAGTTGATTTTGGAAATCCTTACAACTTAAAAAAGTTTAATAATCAAAATGCTGTTTTAGTTGCTTACGAAGATCAGAAGGCACACCATTTAAAAGCGGCTCAAGCAATCTTTGGTGTTCATGGTATAGACGGAACGCTTCCAGTATCTATTGGATCTTACAAGGCCTCCACAGGAAAAAAAACAGTTGCGATTCAAGAGTTATCACATGGACTTCCTGAGGAAGTGGGAATGTCAAGTGAAAAACTGAAGCGAATAGATGTCATTGCTAATCAAGCCATAAGTACAAGAGCTACCCCAGGGTGTCAAATTTTAGTGGTGAAGGATGGTCGAATAGTATTCGATAAGAGCTATGGAAGTCATACATTTAGGGATAAGTATAAAGTTCAAAAATCAGATTTGTATGATATTGCATCTATAACAAAGGTTGCTGCAACAACTTTATCTCTCATGAAACTTCAAGAGAATGGAGATTTATCTATAAACGATAAAATGGTGAAATATGTACCAGAATTAATCGGTACAAATAAGGCACACATGACGATTAAAATGGTTTTGGAACATAAGGCGGGTTTAAAAAGTTGGATTCCATTTTATAAAAGTACGATATCAGACTCGACAATTTATGATTCTTTATATTCTAAAACAGCCTCAGAGACTCACACTTATGTAGGTAACGACTTGTATTTATTGTCTTCTTATAGGAAACAAATACTAACCCAAATATTAGATTCAGAGTTAGGTACAATAGGAAAATACAAATACAGTGATCTTGGCATGATTTTGATGAAAGATTTAATAGAACGTGTTACAGGAGTTCCTATGGAGTATTATGTAGACTCTGTTTTTTATCAGCCCATGGGTATAGATAGAATGACTTATTTACCTTTAAATAAGTTTGAAAAATCGTCTATTGTACCAACTTCTATTAGTCCCGATATGAGAAAAGGTTTAGTACATGGTTTTGTCCATGATCCTGCGGCTGCTATGCTTGGTGGAATCTCTGGTCATGCAGGTTTGTTTAGCAATTCAAAATCACTTGCCATTTTGATGAAAATGCTCTTAAATGGAGGAGTTTATCATGGTTCCAGGTATTTAAAAAAAGAGACAATAATACAATTTACATCCAAGCAATCACGTGATTCTAGGAGAGGAATTGGTTGGGACAAACCTGAATTCAATAGACGATATGTCAATTTAGCTTCAGATTATGCGTCGACAGCCTGTTTTGGGCATACTGGTTTTACTGGAACTATGGTTTGGGCTGATCCAAAGTATGATTTAATTTATGTGTTTTTGAGCAATCGGGTATATCCAAGTCAAGAAAATAAAAAATTATTAAGGCAGAATGTTAGAACAAACATTATGGATGTTATTTATGAGAGTTTTTTATAAGAATTAGTTATTAAGTATAGATTTGCATTACAAATTATCAATCACTATGAAAGAATATATTTTATTTATTTTATTATCATTTACGTTAACATCTTGCGATGAGATTCTAGATGTTTTAGCTTCAGCAAGCACAACCACTTCTGGTATATCTCAGTCAGAAGCTTCTTCAGGCTTAAAACAAGCATTAGAAGTAGGGGTAAATACTGGAACATCTTTTTTGGGTAAAACTGACGGCTTTTTAAGGAATAGTGCCTATAAAATCCTTCTACCTCAAGAGGTTCAAAGTGCTGTATCTAAAATAAAGGGAAATCCATTAACAAATCGTTTGGCAGGCCCTTATTTAGATAAACTAGTTACTTCCATGAATAGAGGTGCTGAAAATGCCATGGTTGAGGCCAAGCCAATTTTTGTTAATGCTATTAAATCAATGAGTATTTCAGATGCTATTTCTATTGTAACGGGCGGAGATGGAGCAGCAACTCGATATTTACAAAAAGCTACTTCTAACCAACTCAAAGAAAAATTTTATCCAGTGATTAAAACATCATTAGAGAAAGTAAAGGTCAATGAGCCATGGACCAAAGTTAGCTCTGCATACAATACAGTAATGGGAAAACAAGTTCAAACAGATTTGAATGAATATGTTACAACTAGAGCGATGTCTGCTTTATTCACTCAGATTAAAATAGAAGAAGACAAGATAAGATCAAATCCAGTGTCAAGGACAACAGATTTATTGAAAAAAGTCTTTGCTTATGCAGATGGTCATAAATAAAGACTAACTTTCTATAGCTACAATTCCAGGAAGTTTTTTCCCTTCAAAATACTCGAGTAAGGCACCGCCACCGGTGGATACATAGCTTACTTGTTGAGTATATCCGAACTTCTTAACAGCGGCACTACTATCTCCACCGCCAATAAGAGAAAATGCTCCATTTTGAGTAGCTTCAGCAACAGCTTTAGCTATTGATTTTGTTCCATTTTCAAAGGCAGATAATTCAAATACTCCCATGGGGCCGTTCCACAAAATAGTTTCTGAATTAGCAAGTACAGTAGAAAATGTTTTAATGGCATTTTCTCCTATATCTAATCCCATCCAACCCTCTTGAATTTCATCACTCAGACAGTTTTTTGTAGTGGCATTATTATCAAATTTGTCTGCGATGATACTATCATCTGGCAAGTGTATTTGTACATTTTTTTCCTCAGCTTCCTTAAGTATTTCTAGGCAAGTTGTGACACGCTCTTCTTCAAATAGTGAGTTACCAATTGTACCACCTCGAGCATATTTAAAAGTGTATGCCATTCCACCACCTATAATGATATGGTCTGCAATGTTTAATAAGTTTTGAATAATTAATATTTTATCACTCACTTTAGCTCCTCCGACAATTGCAGTGAATGGTCTTTTTGGGTTTTCTAATAACATAGCAGCATTTTTAATCTCTTTAGCCATTAGATATCCAAAGCATTTGTCTTGAAAGTGGTTTGCAATAATCGCAGTACTTGCATGTGATCTGTGGGCAGTTCCAAATGCATCATTTACGTATACGTCTCCATGTTGCGAAAGTTTTTTTGCAAATTCATTGTTTCCCTCTGTTTCTTCTGAATAAAAGCGTAAGTTTTCAATCAGGTGTATAGTTCCAAGTGAAAGGTTTTTACTGGTATTTATTGCATTTTCAGATATGCAGTCTTCAGAGAAAACAACATCAGCTCCTGATATTTTTTGTAAATGAGGAACAAGGTGCTTTAATGAAAATTTATTTTCAGGCCCATTTTTTGGTCTTCCCAAGTGAGACATTAAAACAACAGACCCACCATCATTAAGTATTTTTTTAATGGTAGGTAGAGATGCAGTCATCCTGCTGTCGTCCTGAATAAAGAGTGAGTCATTAAGCGGTACATTGAAGTCTACGCGAATTAATGCTCGTTTTCCTTTGAAAGAAAAGGTATCAACTGTTCTCATTATTTTAAATCAGAAAATGTTTTTGTTGCATCAAAATTTTCTGCTGCTTCACCAATTCGTTCAATTTCAACACTATTGATAAAGATAGGCTCCAATGGCATATCTCTTCCATCTCTGGGAGCATTTGCAATATCTAAAACAACATTCATTCCTTCAACTACATGACCAAACACAGTATGTCTTCCATCAAGGTGAGGTGTGGCAGCTACTGTAATAAAAAACTGGCTTCCGTTTGTTCCAGGTCCTGCATTTGCCATAGATAGGATGCCTGGAGTATCGTGTCTTAAATCTGGATGAAATTCATCTCTAAATGAATAACCAGGACCTCCCATTCCCATCCCCATTGGATCACCTCCTTGAATCATAAAATTAGGAATCACTCTGTGAAATGTAATTCCATCGTAGTAAGGAGTTTTTTCAGATTTAGCCTCGTTAGCTATTTTTCCTTCGGCTAAACCAACGAAATTAGCTACGGTCAAGGGAGTTTTTTCAAATTCTAATGAGATTACTACAATTCCTTTTGAAGTATTCATTTTAGCATATAAACCATTTTCCATTTTTGTGTTATTTATTGAATTATTTTGATTTGATTGATTGGAATCGATTTCATCTATTTCCTTATTGACCTTAACTGGACTTTCTTTTTCATTGTTCTTTTGTTCTTGAACACAAGCAGTAATTAGTATAGATAAAGTTAGGTAAAGAAAAGTATGTTTTTTCATAATTGATAAAATCGATTAATGGTACAAATTTAAGTTATGTCTTTTCTTGATAAAATTTTTTATTTTTGACCTATGAAAATTTTTAAAGGAATACTCTATACTGTTATTATCATTATTTTAACATTTATTACTGCTGCACTTTTTGCACCATCTTCAGTTCTAGTTGAGCGATCAATTATTGTTAATATTTCTCAGAAAAACGTTTTTGATCAAATATCAGACTTTACGACCTGGCCTCAATGGGATGCTTGGTATGCCAAGGATACTAATCAGCTCAGGAAATATGTTGGTCGTTTTGGGGATTCAGAGTATGGATATCATTGGAGTTCGGAAGATAAACATGTGGGTAATGGTTCTATGTATTATAGTTCTATCGTTGGAATGGATAGTTTAATTTATGATTTGAGTTTTGAAAATGAGGGGGATATTAATGAGGCTTCTGGTTATTTTTATTTATCTGAAAATAATGGACAAACAACCATTAAATGGGGAATGTTTTCTTCTTTAGAATTCCCATATAAAATTCTAAACTATTTTATGGATGCTATGGTTGGACCAGATTTTGAAACAGGTTTAATTAATTTTAAAAATTATATTGAAAGCATCGATTTTGAAAAAATATCACCTAAAAATGTTCAGATAGTTAACGAATTTGGAGTCGACTATGCTTTAGTCAGAAAAGACAGTTTGGCTATGCGTGATATGAATTCATTTTTTAAAAGTTCATATCCATTGGTTTACGATTATTTGAGATCCAAAGGAGTTGAGCCTAAAGGTCCCTCGACTGGTATTTATTATGCATGGGATGAGATCAATTTTGTGACCGATTTAGCTGCTGCTGTTCCAATTTCTGAACTCTTGCCAGAAGAGTCTGAGAGTATTGATTTTGAATTTGGTGCTGGTTTTCAGACCAATAATAGTATTTCTTGTGAATTGAAAGGAGGATATTCGAAAAGTTACGCAGCTCACACGGCTATAAACGATTGGCTTGAAGAAAACAATAAAATAATGGATGGGCCAGTTATTGAAGAATATGTTAAAGGTCCTAATGACACAAAAGATTCTTCAGATTATTTGACTAGAATTACCTATCATTTTTTGGAGACAGCGTCTAATTAATTTTAGTACGCCATTTTCTATATCCGTAAATTGATAGTAGCGTATATACGATCATTTGAAAGGTAAGAAAATTGAGTTCTTTTATTCCATAAAGCCATACGGTATATGCGTTTATTACGATCCAAAAACTCCAGGATATTAGAAATTTATATAATTCTAAAAATGTAGCGATTACTCCAAAAACGCTACTTAGAGCATCATAGTAGGGTTTTGATGCATCTGTTTTACTCATTAAATATCCAAGTCCAGCAGATAAAAAGAGTCCAACTATAATAATGCTAATGACTTTTGTCCATTGCATTCGCTTGATTATGAAGCTATTTGAGTTCTTATTGCTCCAATAAAAATAACCATAGCCTCCTATTAAGGCGTAAAATAAGTACAAAAATGTTTCTGAATAATAGTTGCTCTTAAAAAGTACGAATGCTCCTAGCAATGAACCAATGATTCCAAAAATCCAGCAGATTTTTTTTTCTTTAGTTAAAAAAACTAAAAATAATATATTGAATGCAACACTTAAAAGTTCTATGATTTTTAGATAATCCAATGACCTCTTGTTTTTTATATTTAGCTTCGCAAAGCTAATTAATATGTCGCTACTAATAAGAAATTTACTATTACTTCCATTTGTTTTATTAACGTTTCTGACTTTTTCACAAAACGTAATTCAAGCAAATCAAATCATTCAAAAATTATGTTCAGACGAATTTGCAGGCAGAGGCTATGTAAATAGTGGGGACAGCCTTGCAGCAGATTACATAGCGAGCAGTTTTGAATCCCTTGGTTTAAGTTTTATCGGAAAAAGCTACAAACAGCCTTTTAATTTTTCAGTTAATAATATTGATTCAGTTGAGTTCACAATTGATGCTAGGTCTTTAATACCAGGATATGATTTTTTAGTAGCACCAAATGCCCCAACATTATCGGGTGATTATCGTGTCTTTTATGTTTCAAAGAAAATGCTGCACTCAGCTCGAATTGTAAATAAAGTTTGTAAAGCAATTAAGCGTGGCTATATCCCAGTTATTTCTGTGTTTGACAATAAAGATCAAGTTATAAAACAAAAAATTAGTGAAATTAAAAAATTATCTAAAAAGGGCCCTATTGTTTTTTTAAAAGAAAAATTAACTTGGAGCGTATCAACCTCCCAGTCAACGGGTATGGAAATTTGGCTATTGGATTCAGTATTTGATCGATTTTCTAAAGACATTCATATTAATGTTATTTCAAGGTTTATATCATCCTATGAGTCAAATAATGTTATAAGTTATGTGGAGGGATATGAAAACCCGGATAGTTTCATCATTTTATGTGGTCATTATGATCACTTGGGTAAAATGGGAGAGGCTATATTTTACGGTGCAAATGATAACGCTAGCGGGATAGCAATGCTATTAGATCTTGCATCTTATTTTTTGGAACATCCTCAAAAATATAGCATTGCTTTTATTGCTTTTGGTGCAGAAGAATTAGGTTTACTTGGTTCATTAAATTATGTAAAAAAACCTCTCATCCCCTTGAGTAAAACCAAATTTGTTTTTAATATGGATCTCATGGGAAGTGGAAGTAAAGGAGCAACGATTGTTAATGGTAAAATTTATCAATCATATTTTGAACGATTGAGAAGCATCAATGATAGTGAGAATTATTTGTCAACCATTCGTTCGCGTGGTAAAGCAGCAAATAGTGACCATTTCTTTTTCTCTGAAGCAGGTATTCCATCATTTTTTATGTATTTAATGGGAGATTATGATTTTTATCATGTACCTCAGGATAATTCAAATAACTTAAAATTAGGTCCATATTATAATCAGAGTTTTTTATTGATTAGAGATTTTGTGTCTCAACTGTGTCATTGACATATATGATTGACGATTAATTAGGCTTTGATAATAACTTTTTGAATCTTTGTACGTTCAATAAATGGAATTAAATACAACATGAAAAATATATACATTACACTTGTTCCAGCATTTTTATTAATGCTTTTTTCTTGTGGAGCCCAAAACACAGAGACAACTTCAAATGGTGGGGGTAAAATTGATGCTGAAGCGTTTGAATCTAAAATTAAAACAGAAGAAAACCATATTTTACTAGATGTAAGAACTCCTGAAGAATTTGCTATAAATCATATTAAAGGAGCTGTGAATATTAATATTAACTCTTCGGATTTTGGGGATAAAATTAGATTGTTAGATAAAGCTAATACGGTTTTAGTGTACTGTAAATCAGGTGGTAGAAGTGCTACGGCATTTAATTCTCTTCAGGCTTCAGGTTATAAAGTTTATGAGTTGAGTGGTGGTATACTTAAATGGCAAGCTGCTGGTTTACCATTAGAAGTTTCATCAAAAAAGTCAAATTCAGGATATACTTTGAAATCATATAATGATGCAGTGAATGCAAATGGTTTAACACTTGTTGATTTTTATGCTACTTGGTGTGGACCTTGCAAAAAGATGGCACCTCATATTGAGTCATTAAAAGCTAAATACGGAGATAAAATTTCAGTTTTAAAGGTGGATACGGATAAAAGCATGGAAGTTTCAAGACATTTTAAGATCAGTGCTATTCCGTTAATTAAAATTTATAAAGATGGTAAAGAGATGTATAACAAAATTGGCTATCACACTGAGGAGGAATTAGAGTCAGCCTTTTCTTCTTACCTTTAATAGTTATTCTTTTTCCTTGAAATTTTCCCAACCTTGAGCTTTAAGCGTTACGACATTACCAGACTTCGTAATTAATTCTTTCCCTTCATGAAGAGCGGTGCAATATCCTATTATGGAGACGTCCATTGAGTTTTTAATTTTATCATAATCTGCTTGAGGAATGGTAAATAACAATTCATAATCCTCGCCACCATTCATTGCACATGTTGTAGGTGACAAATTAAAGTCAAGAGCTGTATCATAGGTAAGTTGGTCAATTGGGATTTTATCTTCATAGATTTTTGCACCAATATTAGATTGCTTACAGAGATGAAATATTTCACTTGATAGTCCATCTGAAATATCAATCATTGCGTTTGGAACAACATTTAACTCTTCAAGTAAATCAATAATGTCTTTTCGAGCTTCAGGTCTAAGTTGTCTTCCTACAATGTAATCTTTACCTTCTAGATCAGGTTGCATTTCTTTGGATTCGAGATATACTTGTTTTTCACGCTCTAGAAGTTGTAAACCCATATATGCACCACCCAAATCTCCAGATACACAAATCAAATCTCCTTCTTTAGCTCCAGACCTTTTAACAATTGACTTTTCTTCAGTATAGCCAATTGCTGTTACTGATATAACCATTCCTGTTACAGAACTACTGGTGTCACCTCCTATAAGTTGCACATCGTATTTCTCGCAGGCAGCTCTCATACCTACGTATAATTCTTCAATAGCTTGTAGAGTATATTTACTTGATATTGCAATTGAAACTAAAATTTGTGATGCTCTAGCATTCATTGCACAGATATCACTTATATTGGTTGATATTGCTTTGTAACCTATATGTACCAAAGGAGAGTACATGATATCAAAGTGTATATCTTCAATTAACATGTCTGTACTGATTAATTGGTGCTTTCCTTTTGAATCAAGTATGGCTGCATCGTCACCAATACCAAGGATGGTCTCATCTTTTGCAATTGTAAATGATTTAGTGAGATGATCAATTAATTTAAATTCACCTAAAGAGCTGATGTTCGTTTTATCTTTATGTTCAAACATGATTATTTGCAAAGGTCTTTCATTTCTATTAATTTGTGCATGATATGAAAAATTTCTTTGAATCGTTCACTCAATTAATATTCCCCAATATATGTATTTGCTGCAAAGGTTATTTAAGTAATCAAGAGCATTTTATTTGTGATATATGTAACTATAACACACCATTATTTGAATTTAATAACCTGAAAGACAATGACTTACGTAAAAAATTTTGGGGTACTTTACCTACTCAAGAATGTCTAGCGTATTTATCTTTTAAACAAAATAATGAGGTGCAAAAAATCATGCATGAATTGAAGTATAATGGTAATAAAGAGATTGGTTTTATCATGGGGTCTGCTCTTGGGCAGATGATTTTATCATTTTATAAATTAGATGATATTGATTTCATTATTCCGATTCCGTTACATAAAAAGCGGGAATTTCAACGGGGTTATAATCAAGCGGAGATTATAGCTAATGGCGTTTCAAGTGTGATCAAAGTCCCTGTTCTCAATGATTCTGTATGACGAATAGTTAATAATAAATCGCAGACTAATAGAAATCGTTCGGCCAGAAATTTAAATACTGATAACATATTTGAAGTATCCAATTTCGTAAACTTAAAGGGAAAACATATTTTATTATTGGATGATGTTATTACGACAGGGGCAACAATGCTTAGTTGTGGGCAATCATTAATTGAAAAAGATGTGAAGATAAGTGTGGTAGCCTTAGCTGTTGCTAATTGATGATTATCTTTTTTGAGAAAAGACCGCTTGAAAATACCATGTAAACACCACGAGGTAGTTCTTTTACGCTAATATTTTTTTCGTCTCTTGGATCAATTCTGAAATCTCTAACACTTTGACCAATGCTATTAATTAGGGATATATTTATTATTTCATTACTGGAGTTAATGAAATTTAAAACGTTGTCTGCAGGATTTGGACCAATCGATAGTTTATTCTCAATATTTTTTTGATTCACATTATTGATTACTCCTAATGTTTCCTCAACCATAGAACACACAGTATTTGTAAGTTTGGGCTCTTCAAATAATCCATTGGAGTGAGATAGGTATATGAGAGCAGTATTGCATATTTCTTTGCCTACATCTAATGATTTAGGAAGAACATTTATTGAATAATCAACAAATGCTTTGGATGACTCTTCGTCTGATTCCTTAGGGGTTAGTTGAATATTTCTCCATCTTGTGATTAATTTGGCAGTATAATTACCACTTTCATTTCTTGAGTATTCATAGGTTGTAATTGGTTTGGACTCTGAATGACTAGTAGTTACTTCAACTCCCTGTTGACTAACAATGATATTTGGATCCAGTTCATCAACTAAAGTAATTCCATCAACTTCCTCATTAGTAGTATTCTGTATTCCTATCTTATATCTAAGGTTATAGTCATTGGGATTTATTTTCCCTCCATTAATACAGTGTTTTTCATTAGCATATGTTTGACCTTCTCCATATTCTAATTCGTAAGAATTATTGGAAATATCTTGGTCTGTATTTTGAGTTAGATTTATTGAGGATTTTACAATTAAGTTGCTTAAACCTGTAACATTACATACAATTTCAAAGCAAATGGATTCTTTAACACTTAAATCAATAGTGTATATTATGTCATTATTGTCAATATTTTGATAGGGGATTTGACTTGAAATAAGTTTAAAGTCCTTGCTTAGATTTATTTTTAATTCTGCGTTGGTAATGGGTTGGCTTCCTATGTTATTTACACAAACATTAAGTGTTTTACGATCGCCAACAATAGCGTTAACTCCTTGGTTGTCAGATATATAAATGTCAACATCTGAAACGCCTGTTTTTTGACAAACCCCAAGAGCTGTCCCATAGTACGTTTTATTTTCGTTTGCCTCTATTATAACATCAGGACAAGTAGGAGTGTAGTATTGATATTCTTGTGCATTAAGTCGATGGGTTTTTTTATCGACATGAAGATATAATTGACCACTATTATCAGTTTGAAAACGGGTGTCAATATTATCAACTTTGATTGGATACCTAGATAACCACGACTCACCTGTATCTTTAATACAATTCGCATTTATATCATTAAACACTCTTGCAGTTATCTGTGCTCGATCTGTGAATACCTCTCCAATGTAGTTTAATTTGGAATTATCTGTAAAGTCACCAGAAAGTATTACACTCTCTTTCCATGAATGTAGCAGTTGTATGCTGCTTAGATTAAGCTTTGTTGGTTGCCATTTTTGGTCTGTATAAACGAGTAAATTGTAGTTTTCTTTAATTATTGTATCTGAAAATTTACCGAGAGCAAATAAGTTGTTGTTTAATTCTGCAAATTGTTCAACTTGGTTAATTATAATGTTGTCTAAACCTGATGAAATATCCTGCCATATACCATTTCTATTTATTTTAAACTTAGATGTTGTAAAGTCAGATTTTCCGTACATAACTACATTGTCTTCAAAATGTCCTAGTGTTATATTTTCACCTAAAAATGGTGGATAATTAGCAGGTCTCCATGAATATCCATCCCATGTAGCTAAAGAAATTTTGGGAGAAGAGGGATTGGAAAAATTACCAGTAGCGTAAAGTACGTTATCGTGATATACGGCACTCTTGAACGTTTCGTTGTAGGATGCCTTAGTGATTGCATTACCTTCAGGTATCCAACTTCCATTTTCATAACTTAAAATATTAAACAGATCACCATTATTTGAAAACTTACCTAAGCATTTAATCGTATTGTCTTCAATAAAGAGTTGTTTTAATGAAGTTGCATTACTTAGCGTAGAACTTGAGATATCGGTCCATTTTCCATTAGCCCATTTAATGATTATATTATTATCAGTAAGTTGATCTCTATTCTCATATCCAACAGCTAATAATATTTCTCCATTTATAGATAGTAAGTCAAGAACTTTGAATTCTCCATCTGGTTTTAGTCCAGTCCTTGGAATATTTGGAGTAGCAATTTTATTCCAAAAGTGACCATTCCAAACTTGCAATTCAACTCTTCCATCTCTGTCGTCATATGCTACTACTATACCATCATTGTATTGTGTAATTTTATCTGGTGCAGATGGCAATCCAAGACCCATTGGGCTTAATATCTGACCAAGTATAAAGGTGCTACTCAAAAGCAGTATGATATTTAACACTAATCTATTCATTCCTTAAAAATTTTAATATTAGTTGTCAAATTCACACCATATGAGAAAGGTCTGGTTTTAAGTGCAGACGTTTTAACGTTATTCAGAGAATTTATATTGATTGAATAACTAGGCTCCAGTCCAATGTTAAACCTTGTTTTATTAAAGTAAATACCAGATTTAACAGTTGTAGCTATGTTATAGTTATTAAATTTCAAATCTGATAAATCTTCCAATTGTAAGTTTAAAAAATTACCCTTTTTACCATCAACACTTGTTAAAGACAATAAGGATATTCCAAATTGTGACCTTATTTCAAAGTTAGTAGAAATAGATTGTTTAAAACCAAAATTAAGCGGGATCTCAATAAAATGATACAAATTTGACCCAACATGGTTCACATCGACATGAGCTAGTGGGTTGAGTGGGGCATAATCGGTTATTTTACCATTAGTTACAATGGGAAATTCTGTTATGGTATATTTATAATTTGTGTATTCAGCTCGTTGTGTTAAATAAATACCACTTGACACGAACAATTTTGGACTTATGTGGTAGGAGAAGTTAAACCCAAAGTTATTTGCAAAACTCGATTTCTCCTGATTTCCAATAAATAGGTTGTAGTTTCGGTTGATTAATCCAGACAGATTACTGTTTTCATGGACTATCTTGTTTGATATGCTTGGAGTAAATGATATTCCATACTCCCAACCTTTCTTATGTGCAGTTCTATTTGAATTTTCTATATCTTTTGTATGTTTGAGCTTAACAAAAACAATTTTTTCAGGTTGATTTATCTCTTGATTAAAAATGTTTATAGTCTTTGAATGTAAAGTGAGTAAAAGCCTCTTGATAGACTCTGTATCTTTTTTTGCTTCTGTAATATCATTTGTTGTTACATTTTGACTATATGCCACAACGGACTTTTTGGGATTTAAAATTTCCTTGTGATAAGACAGTGTATTGTTTCTACTTTTCTTGTCCTCTTTCTCAATAGTTTTATTACTTAAATATTGAGGTGCATCGTTATGATTAACTTCATCTTTCACAGTGGTTAATTTACTTACCGTGGTATTACTGTTTAACCTAAAAAGTATTAGCGAACTTGAAATAAATAAAGCTAGAAACGACCACATAAAAATGATGCGTCTTTTTCTTTGTTTTAATTTTTTCTCAATAGCATTCCAGTCAGAGCTTAAGTTAATACCACTAGTGGGCATATCAGCTGCTGCCTTTTTAAGAATATTATCGATTTGCTTTAAATTATCCAATCTAACTTTTTATTTTTTACGCTTTAGTTTAGCGTTTAACATTGAACGACCTCTGGAAAGTCTACTTTTTGATGATCCTTCTGAAATACCTAATTGCTTTGCTATCTCTTTGTGGGTTAGTCCGTCTATTGCATACATGTTTAACACTGTTTTATAAATTTCAGGTAATTCATTTAATGCTTTGATGACTAATTTGGCTTCTATGTCCTCACTTTCGGTCTCTTCATCAAAATCTGCTTTTTCATATTTTGTGTCGAACTCATAGTGACTGTATTTGTTTCTTCCAATACGATTTCTGTTCAAGGCTAAGTTTATAAATATTCGTGTCATCCACGTATCTATCTTACTATTACCTTTAAAAGATTTTATACTTGTCAGGACTTTGTAGTATCCGTCTTGTAAAAGATCTTTTGCATCTTCCTGGTTTTTACAATACCTCATGCATATTGCCATCATCTTATTGGCATACTTTTCAAAGAGCATTTTTTGTGCAGATCGATCGTGTTCCTTACATCTACGTATAAGTTCTTCTTCACTTATCAATTTGCGTATGTATTAATATTAGACACTATTTAGACGGATAGGTTGCAAAAGAACAAAAAAAAAGCTCTCCAAATGGAGAGCTTTTTTTTATTAGGAATAAATCCTTAGTTATTCAAGATAATTTTCTTGGTAATGATTGCTCCGTTAAGGTTCATCTTCACGTAGTACATTCCGTTACTATTTCCTTGTAGGTTCACTGAGAATCTTCCGTTGCTTACCTTACCATTGGCTACTGTAGCTACTTGCTGACCCATTGTGTTGAAGATCGCTATGGATACTTCCTCGTTCTCTGGTAGGTTAACATTGATGTTAACTGGTCCATTGGTTGGGTTTGGAGATACACTAATCATATCTTCCAAGGCTAGGTCACTGATTCCATTTACCAATACTTGATGATCATAATCTACATCAAAGTATAGTGTAAACTCTCTTGACATGTTTCCTGAGTTATCCTCTGTCTTGAAGATTACTGAATACAATCCAGCTTCTTGTAGGTTCAAGTCATTAAATATCAAAGTATGGTTCATTCTCAAGTCTGCAGGTGCATCGTAGTTGTCTGAGAAGTTCACAAAGTTGATTGCATCTACTGTTGATCCTACTCCTACTTTTACGATTCCTCCTACTTTACCTGTGATTTCTGGTGCGATATCATCAATCACATTCACAGTTCTAGTTCTTACGGATACGTTTCCTGCAGCATCTGTAGCTGTGTATGTATCTTGGTAAGTTCCTAGTGTATATGCATCCACATTTGAAGTACTTGTCAAACTGATCTGAGTACTGCTATATAAGTTATCTGAAGCACTTGCACTTACTGGAGTGTATGGCGTGTTTACTCGGTGGTTTACTACATCTAATGTACGTAAATCAATTACTGGTGGGATGTAATCTCTCACTACATAATCGATACACTGAGTTGTTACGTTTCCACTTTCATCAGTTGCTGTGTAAGTTACCGACGTTGTTCCCTGGAATCGTGTATCTACAGATGCTCCTCCGTTGCTTGCCGCTGGATTTGCTGTAAATACTAATCCATCTCCGATGCTGTTGTAATTATCCGCTGCTGAAGTTACATCAGCAAAGATGTTTTGTAGTTGTACTTCTACCGTCCAGCACGCATTAGTCTTATCTGCATTTGGATTATCAATTACTGGTGCTTGCGTATCTACTACTCGTACTATTCGTGTAGCTGATGATGCATTTCCTTGGTTGTCCTTAATGTTGTAAGTTATCGTGTAATCTCCGAGTGTATTTACATCTACTTCTCCTGATACAACAATTGCATCTGAAATATTTCCTTCTTTGTTATCAATAGCTACTGCTGGTAAGTCTACCCATGCTGTTCCTACTTCTATGGTCGTATCTGCTGCACCGGTAACGGTAATTACTGGAGCGGTTTGATCCGATACCACATAAACTACTCGTGTTACTGGGAATGCCTCATTTCCTGATGCATCCATCGCAAAATAGTTCTCGTAATAGATACCTGGAAGGGTCTGATCCACATCTGTTGTTGATGTTACATTCGCTGTAATGTCTCCTTGTGATGGGTCATATGCTGTAGCTCCTGGCGATACGTAATTTACGTCCGCTTGTGTAGCCACTTGCTCAATGTATAACGTGTCTGCATCAATGAGTGTAATTACTGGCATATCTCCATCATTCACTACTTGGATTGCATAATCCTCAAACTCTCCAATTCTATTAGCACTTGCACTTGTTGATGCTCCACATGGCTCGTTATCGTCTGAGCTATAAGATACTCCTACTCTCATTCGAGTTGTTGCAGCAAAGGCATTTTCTATTGATGGTACAGTGAAGCTTCCTGTCCAGCTTAATGTGCTTGAACTAGTCTCTGTTCCTACAAGCTCTCCTGCATCATCAAAATCACCATCTACATTCCAGTCTATCCATACTTTTCTGTTCATGGCATTTACATTGGTGTTTCTTCTTATCTCGAAGTTGTAAACCCCTCCAAAGTTTAATGAAGTTGTTCCTAAATCCGTGTAATCGGTGTATTCAACACCTGATGCACTTGTGTTTTCAAACTTATCACTTGTTTTAGGATTAGAGATGCTTACATAATTGATTCCTACATCCTCTGAAGTTGTTACTCCAATAACAGGTGTACAATGAGATACCACGATGATGTATGCTGTTTTTACAACTGTTGCTTCTGATGCAGCTTCATCTACACTATTGTATCCTCTACACTGTACGGTGTAAGTTCCTGGTGTGTTGAATTTAAACGAACGCACATTGGAAGTATTTGCTGATGGGGCATTTGCCGTAACATCTGTTCCATTGTTAGGGAAGAATGTCCACTCCCAGTTATTTGCTTTATCGCTTGTAGCTGTGAAGGTCACATCTCCGCCCAATGCTGGTCGTTGTGTGTTGGCCACAAAGTCTAGGTTCGTTGGCGTGTTTGGTGAAACTACCGTGAAGGTATAACTCTGTGTACTTGATCTTCCGTCACATGCAATTACTTTAAGATCTAACGTATAAACTCCATTAGTTAAAAATGTTGTGGAGAAATCTCGCGTAGTTGCAGTGGCGTTCACAGGACCAGTTAGTGTCCACTCAAATTTTGTACTTCCTTCTGCGTTTAATGAAGTATTTACAAAATCTACAGCTACTGCATTATACAGCGTAGTTGAAGGATAGGTGTATGATGCTACTGGTGCATCTGTTGTTCCTGCTACGCTAGTCCAGTTGGCAGCAAATCCTGCTGCAGTAGTACCTGTTGTAGAGGTCCAAAGCAGGTACATTGCACCTGTGCTAGCCGTAATCGATCCACTTGGAGCGTTACCCGCAGTAAAACCGTTTCCTGTATGAAGCGGAGTACCCAAGGCATTCACTCCATCATAAATCTTCAAGGTTGCGTTGGCTCTTAAGTTGAACGAGGTAAAGTCAAGTGTTACACTCTTTGCTCCACATGGGGCGATTAGTGCTTCAGTTGTTTTATTATTACCGTAGTTTCCTGAAGGACCACCATCATCATAGATAGTTCCTGAAGTTACATTGATTACGTTAGCTGGTAAAGCTGTTCCTGCTCCCATGTTGTAGCTTGAACGTTGAACAGTAACATATTTCCCTTTGATAGCTGGACTTCCTTTACCAATGATATTAGAAGCGGTTAGGTAAACATCCCACGTTCCAATAGGAACTGATCCTAGGAATCCTCCAGTGACTATACTTGGGTTTTTATTCACATAAGGATCGTTTCCACGAAGAGTTGCTATATCGTCAAAGTCTATTGTATCATTAGTTGTTGAATTAACAAAGAACCAATTCCAATAGGTAGCACCATTGGTACTTAAATCGGTAAGTTGGATAGTTTCAAAGATTTCATACACACTTTTATCTGCAATAAAATCTGATACTGGAGATTGCGTAGGGGTTATTATTTTGATAGATTTAGTTAAAGAATCAATACCATTGCAATTTTCACTAATTAATTTGACATCGTAATTACCCCCAACTGCAAAAACGTGCGTTGCATTTGTTGAATTGTATGTAACACCATCAAGTGACCATTTATGAGAAATATAACCCGATTGGTTTGAATTAGTAAAATTAACTGGAGTTCCAATGTAAGCAGAATCTAGCGTTAAGAATCCAGCAACAGTTGTTGTTGGTGATACATAATCACATGCATAATCCTCAGATTCCCCATAATTCATTCTATTAGAGTGATCTCCGCTACTGAATCTTCCATAAAAACTTATTTCTGATCTTAAACGAAGTCTTACTTCTCCGGAAGTTCCACCACACGGAACTGTAAATGTGGTTGATCTTGTTCCTCTATGTGGAATAGTCCATCTATCTGGAGAAATAAACTCACCTCTATCAGCAAAATCTTTATCTCCGTTATAATCAATCCATGCACCTACGCTAATACCATAAAAAGTAGAACCACTAGGGTTAGAAGCACCAACGGTTAGTTTGTATTCAGAACCTGCATTTAGGTTAAAAGCTGACTTAGCCTCAATAATGTTGTCATGACCTATACCATATCCACCAGGACTTTGATTACATCCATCCGCATTTTTAGAATAAACTATGTTTCCATCCGCATCTTCAATGATAACTTGATCAATGGCGGAATATTGATTATAAGTTCTACCAAAACGCGTGTATGAACACCCATAATAATGTATTGGTTTTGTGTAAGTTTGAGCCTCAGCTCCAAAGGTTACCAGCAATAGAGTTAAGATTGTTAAACTCTTACTGATTAGGTCTTTGACGACCTTAAATTGAGTATTTGTTTTTACCATAATAATTAGTTTGTTACGTTCAATAAAATAATTTGAATTTCAAATATATAGAATTAGACACGCTTTTTTGGAATAGTTGCAAAAAAAATTGAATTAATTTTTGTGTATGTTTTTTGCCTTTGCCTTAGGTTCAGCACCTCAATGGATCATGTCAGGTAATTCTACATGATTTATATACATCTAAGAATTGTTTAATTCAAAAAAGAATTTCACATTGAAAAAATCGCTTTAAATTCGATGTAACTTATGGATTTTAGAAAAGTATATGAAGGGTTAAATGACAATCAGAGGATTGCCGTTGACTCGATTGATGGATCAGTAATGGTGGTTGCTGGGCCAGGTACGGGGAAAACTCAAGTGCTAGGTGCTCGTATAGCAAGTATTTTAAATAATACGGATACTCACGCTGAAAATATATTATGTCTAACATTTACAGAAGCAGCAACATCAGAGTTGAGAAACCGCTTAAATTCTATGATTGGCTCTGAATCTTACAAGGTGGGTATTTATACTTATCATGGGTTTTGTAATATGATTATTCAAGAAAACAAGGATGTTTTTGGGATACAACATTTAGATCCAATTTCTGATTTAGAGACTATTGAGGTTTTGAGGGAAATTATTGATGAGTTACCCCCAAATAGTCTTTTAAAAAGATATGTGGGCGATGTATATTACGATTTACAAAATCTAAAAAGTCTTTTTGGCCTTCTCAAGAAAGATAATATAACACCGATTGAAATTGAATTAAAAGTTCAAGAAGCTAAAAAAGAAGCTTTATTAGATGGTTCTTATTATTACAAAAAAAAATACGGCAATAATCAACCAGGTGATTTGAATCAAAAGAAATTTGATTCTTTTTCTAAAGGCCTCAATAAATTATGTGAGGCATCCAAACTTCTAGATACATACAAGCACAAATTGAAAGATAGAAATCGTTATGATTTTAACGACATGTTATCTTGGGTATTGAAAGCATTTGATTCTAATGATGAATTGTTGTTAAAATACCAAGAGTCTTTTCATTATTTTTTAGTTGATGAGTATCAAGACACAAATGGGGTTCAGAATCAACTGTTGTATAAACTCATTAGTTATTGGGACAATCCGAATGTTTTTGTTGTTGGAGATGATGACCAATCAATTTATAAGTTTCAAGGAGCGAATGTTGAGAATATTTATGAGTTTTATTCTAAGTATAAATCTGACATAAAACTCGTAGTTTTAGATCAGAACTATCGATCAAGTCAACATATTCTGGATGCCAGTAATTATTTAATTAAAAATAATAAAGAAAGATTGGTTGGGAAAGTCCCAGGTTTGAACAAAGAAATAATCGCAGCCAATCAAGATGTAGCTAATATCAATCCAGCGATTCATGTGACAGAATATCCTAACACATTCCAGGAAATAGTCAACATCACTTCTAAACTAAAAGAACTCAAATCTCAAGGAGTTTCCTTATCGGATGTCAGCATTATGTATCGAAAGCATAAACAAAGTGATGAGCTGATTAAATTTTTAGAAAGTGAGGGTATTAGCTATAATGTAGCAAAAACACAGGATGTGCTTCAAATTCCAATAGTCAATCAATTAAACTCTTTATTAGCATATGTTAAGCTTGAATCAAAAAAGTTAGATAGCGGACAACATCTACTTTTTGAGTTATTACACGCACATAATTTTAAAAATGTTAGCTCAGTAGATATTGGACTAATAAGTAATGCCATTGGTCAGAAGAAAAAAATAGGTTGGAGAGAGTTTTTACATACTAGGCTTTCAGGTTTTGATATCCCAGAAAAGAGTAAATCTGAACTTAGAGCATTTTTGTCAGATATTGATTATTGGCTGAAAGAGATTCATAACGAGACTCTTCAGGATTTTGTTGAAAAATTCATGTCTAAAATGGGTTTTGTTTCTAGAGCTCTTAATAGTCAGGATGCAACATTTAAAATTCAATGTTTAAAAACATATTATAATTTTTTAAAAGAAGAAACAGGAAGAAATCCTTACCTTAAACTGGAAGGATTTTTAGATAAAATTGATTTACTCAAGAAAAACAATCTTGGTCTAAAATTGAATAAAATAGTTCATGGTGTAAATGGAGTTAATTTAATGACTGTGCATGGATCAAAAGGATTGCAGTTTGATTATGTTTTTGTGATAGGCTGCACGGAAAATAATTGGGAAAAAGACAGAAATAATTTACCATTTAGGTTGAATATTTTACTACCTGGCGAGCCTAAAGAAGCCTTGAAAGAAGAGTCAAGAAGATTGTTTTATGTTGCACTGACCAGAGCAAGAAAACATTTAGAAATTAGTTTCTCATTAAAGAATGATAATGACAAGCCATTAATGAGAAGTCTTTTTGTAGAGGAGGTGCTAGAAAGCAAAGTGTGTGAAATTAACAAGGCCAAAGCGTCAGAACAGGATTTACTTCACTTCTTCGATTATATGTTGAAGCCTAATGAATCAAAACTTATAAAGCTTTTTGATCAGGATTTTGTAAAAAAAGAAGTAGAAAATTTCAGACTAAGTGCAACTAATCTCAATAGTTATTTAAAATGTCCTGTATCGTTTTTTTATCAGAGTATTATTCGTGTACCATCATCGAAAAATGATAGTATGACATTTGGCTCAGCTATTCACTCAGCTATTGATAAGCTATACAAAGAGAGCAATAAGATAAAATCTGAATCGGAGGCAATTGAATTATTGACAAAGGAATACACGATTGAGATGAATGATAATAGGGAGTCATTCACAGCCGCAAATTTTGAAAGAAGGCTTTATTATGGTATAGAGATTTTGACGAAGTATTATCAGTACTATTCAGCCAATATTTTAGATGAAAAAAATGTTGAAACAGAAGTTTTTCTGAATAACTGTGAAATAGACGGGGTCCCTATTCGTGGACAAATAGATAAGTTAGTTATGAATGATCGAAAAGTTCATGTAGTGGATTTTAAAACAGGTCAATACAAATATGGTAAATCGAAAGTCAGCCCACCTAGTGAGTTGATAGATAATCCACAGGAGTCAAATTTTGAGAAAAGATATGGTGGTGATTATTGGAGGCAAATTTTGTTTTACAAAGCATTATTGGAGAGCAACAAGTCCAATTCATTTGAAGTGATATCTGGAGAAATTGATTTTATAGAGCCAGTAGATAGCGAGTATAAAAAGCACAAGGTATTTTTCAATAACGATGAGTATCTATTTGTAAGAAAACAGATAAAAGAAACCTATCAACGTATTCAAAACATAGAATTTGATCAAGGTTGCGATGATGAGCAATGCTTTTGGTGTTCCTTTGATAAGTATAATTAACTTTTACTATTTTGATTTTACGTGGTCTTAAAAAAACAAATGATACCTTTGCATCGTTAAGATAAAAAAATGGAATTAGCAGACGTAGTAACGGTATATTCAGAGAAAACACCAAATCCAGAATCAATGAAATTTGTGGCAAATCGTATGATTTTACCTAATGATAGTATTGATTTCAGAGTTAAAGAAAATTTAGAAACATGTCCTATGGCAGGAGAGTTGTTTCAGTATGACTTTGTTAAGGGTGTTTTTATAATGAATAATTTTGTTTCGGTCACCAAAGAAGAAGATTATGACTGGTTCGATATTATACCTCAGCTTAAAAAGTTTGTTCAGGAATATTTAGAAGCTGAAAAACCAATTGTTATTGTCAAGGAAAAACTTTCGGACGAGGAAGAATCAGAGGTTGTAACTAAAATAAAACAACTTTTAGAGGATCATGTAAGACCAGCTGTTGAAATGGATGGTGGAGCAATTGATTTTAAGAGTTTTGACTCTGGTGTTGTAACAGTTACTATGAAAGGTTCTTGCAGCGGCTGTCCAAGCAGTACTTTAACTCTTAAAGCGGGTATAGAAAACTTGCTTAAAAGAATGGTCCCAGAGGTTGAATCTGTTGAAGCTGAAGCGGCATAACACAGACTAACTCAGATTACGAATATTAATTAAAAAGTATTCTACTTATTAATATCAAATGTTTCCATAAACTTAGTGGTAAAGTTTCCAGCTTTAAAATCAGGATCTCTCATAAGTTTAAGATGAAGCGGAATGGTTGTTTTAATACCTTCTACGACAAATTCTGAAAGTGCACGTTCCATTTTTACGATACATTCTTCCCTAGTTTGTGCGGAAACAATAAGTTTAGCAACCATGGAATCATAGTGTGGGGGAATGCTATATCCTGCGTAGATATGTGTGTCTACCCGAATACCATGACCACCAGGTTTGTGCAGTACTTCTATTTTACCTGGGCTTGGTCGATAGTCATTAAATGGATCTTCTGCATTTATTCTACACTCAATAGAGTGTTTTTGGGGCAAATAATTTTGACCACTAATGGGATGTCCTGCAGCAATTTTTATTTGTTCTTTGATTAGATCAAAGTTGATTATTTCTTCAGTTACTGGATGTTCAACTTGTATTCGAACATTCATTTCCATGAAATAGAATTTCTTGTATTTGTCAACCAAAAATTCTACTGTACCAACACCCTCATAGTTGATGGCTTCACCAGCTTTTATAGCAGCTTCACCCATTTTTGTTCGAAGCTCTTCATCTGCAAATGGAGATGGTGCTTCTTCAATTAACTTCTGATGTCTCCTTTGAATAGAGCAATCTCTTTCGGATAAGTGACATACTTTTCCGTATTGATCTCCAGCTATTTGAATTTCAATGTGACGAGGCTCTTCAACAAACTTTTCTAGGTACATTCCATCGTTTCCAAAAGCAGCTTTCGATTCGGTTCGTGCACTTGTCCAAGCATCATCGAATTCTTCTTCTTTCCAAATTAAACGCATACCTCTACCTCCACCACCAGCTGTGGCTTTTAGCATCACTGGATAGCCAATTTCTTTTGCTATTTTTTTTCCTTCTTTTACATCCTTTAAGAGGCCTTCAGAACCAGGCACACAAGGTACACCAGCAGCAATCATAGTTGCCTTAGCATTTGACTTGTCTCCCATTCCCTCAATCATTTCAGGACTAGCACCAATGAATTTGATTCCATGGTCTCGGCACATTTCAGAAAATGTTGCATTTTCTGAAAGGAAACCATAACCAGGGTGTATAGCGTCTGCATTAGTTATTTCTGCAGCAGCTATAATATTTGGCATATTTAGGTATGAAAGCGTACTAGACGGTGGACCAATACATACTGCCTCATCTGCAAACTTCACATGTAGACTATCTTCATCTGCACTAGAGTATACTGCCACAGTAGAAATACCCATTTCTTTACAAGTACGAATAACCCGCAAGGCTATTTCACCTCTATTGGCAATTAGGATTTTTTTAAACATAGAGTATGAGTTAATTTATTTAGGTTCAATGATAAACAATGGCTGTCCGTATTCGACAGGTTGTGAATCATCCACTAATACTTTAACAATTTTACCGCTTACTTCAGATTCTATTTCGTTGAATAGTTTCATGGCTTCGATAATGCAGATTACTTGGCCTTTTTTAATCACATCACCTACTTCAACAAATACAGGTTTGTCAGGAGAAGACTTCCTGTAAAATGTTCCAATCATTGGTGATTTGATTTCTTCAGTTTTGGAATCTTCAGGAGCTGGGCTAGTCGCTTCTTTGACGACAGGTTTAGCAGCTTCTTGAATAACAGGTACAGGCACCTCTTGAATTGCAACAGGTTTTGGAACAGTAGCTGTTGCCGTTTGTGCATTTCGTTTGATTCTAATTTTAAAATCTTTTTGCTCTATAGCAACCTCATCAACTTTTGATGATGAAATAAATTTGATTAAAGTCTGAATTTCTTTTAAGTCCATATCTTTAAATTCTTAAGCGAAAATAGTATAAATAAATTGATGTGTTATGAATTATATGCCCATTTTAAGTATATAGCTCCCCAAGTAAAACCTCCGCCAAAGGCAGCTAAAACGATGTTATCTCCCTTTTTAAACTTAGATTCAAAGTCTGAAAATAGCAATGGAATCGTTCCAGCGGTGGTATTACCATATTTGGAAATATTTATAAGTACCTTTTTTTCGTCTAATTCCATTCTTCGAGCTGTTGCATCGATTATTCGGAGATTTGCTTGATGAGCACATAAATAGTCTACCGTATCACCTGTCAAGTTATTTCTATCCATAATTTCACGACTAACTTCAGCCATGTTGGTTACGGCAAATTTGAAGACAGTTTTTCCTTCTTGATATAGGTAGTGCATATCATTGTCAATTGTTTCGTAGGACGATGGATATTTTGATCCGCCAGCTTTAAGGTTAAGGTAATCAATACCAACACCGTCTGACTTCAAAACACTATCAATGATGCCATTCTCATCTTGGCTGGGTTCTAGTAAAACTGCAGCACCACCATCGCCAAAAATCACACAAGTATTTCTGTCTTTGTAGTTTACAATGGATGACATCTTATCGGCTCCACAAACGATAACTTTTTGATGTTTTCCGCTCTCAATAAACTTAGAACCAGTGTCCAATGCATATAAGAACCCTGAACAAGCAGCACTCATATCAAATCCCCAAGCTTTTTTAGCACCTATTTTGTGTGTTACAATGTTTGCAGTCGATGGGAATGCGTGGTCGGGTGAGATTGTAGCAACAATTACTAAGTCAATTTCTTCGGCTGATATACCTCTTTTGTCTAATAATTGTTCAATTGCTTTGATACAAAGATCACTTGTAGCTTTGCCATCTTCAAGAATTCTTCTTTCTTCAATCCCAGTTCTTGTTCGTATCCACTCGTCTGAAGTGTCTACCATTTTTTCGAGGTCTTGATTAGTTAGAATTTTTTCGGGGACATAGCCACCTACTGCTGTTATAGCTGCTCTCATTGGATTGTTTTTGGCTTCAATTTGTTGTAGTTTCTGAAATTGATAGTTCAATTTTAGAAATTAAATCTGATTCTACTACATTTTTTGCAAGTTTTATCATGTTAGAAAATGTTTTAGAATTAGAAATGCCATGACCAACAATCACAGATTTTTTAATTCCCAAAATTGGTGTTCCACCATAATTTTGGAAATTAAATTTTGATAGAAAGTCGTCTTCAACACCTCTTTTAAGTAAGTTGTAGAAAAAGCCTTCACATGTTTTCACAATGACGTTTCCAGTGAACCCGTCACAAACAGCAACGTCCACTTTATCATTGAAAAGATGCCTGCCTTCTACATTACCTATAAAGTTGATACCTTTTTGATTTTTGAGAATGGGGAATGCTGTTTTAGTAACATTATTTCCTTTTTCTTCTTCTTCTCCAATATTTACCAAACCAACCCTAGGGTTTTCAATTCCATAAACGGCTTTAGCATACTCGGTACCAAGTATGGCAAATTTTGCGAGTGTTTCCGGTTTTACATCACTGTTAGCACCTACATCTACAAGCACACCTGTAACACCACTTTGTTGGGGCAATACAGAAGACAAGGCCGGACGATCAATACCAGGGATTCCTTTAACATTGTATAGAGCAGATACCATCATTGCACCAGTATTTCCAGCACCTAAAAAGGTATCAATTTTTCCTTTTGCTAAGAAGTGCATTCCAATATTAATGCTTGCGTCTTTTTTGGAAGAAACAGCTTTAATAGCGTGTTCGCCCATACCAATACTTTCACCTGAGGGAATAACGGTTATGTTTGGATGATTTAAATCCTCAGAATACTCCTTTAGAGCCTCTGGTTCACCAAAAACAAAAAAGTGCGAGTCACAATTTTTAGCTTTCGCTTCTTTTACGACTGCGTTTACACATTCTTTAGGAGCAAAATCACCCCCCATGGCATCGATGCCAATATTCATATTAGATTATTCTGCGTTAGGTTCAATAACTTGTACTCCACGATACATACCGGTTTCCAAATTCAACCTATGATATAGGTGAATTTCTCCAGTAGAAGGGTCTCTGTGAAGCTGTCTGTTGCCTAATTTGTAATGGGTTCTTCTTTTGTCTCTCCTAGTTTTGGAAATTTTACGTTTAGGATGTGCCATTTTATTTTTTAATTAATTTTTTTAACTCTGCCCATCTATCATCTACCGGTTCATTTGTTGGGGTGGTATCAAGATGTTCTATGGTGCATTTTTTTTGAATTTCGGAATTTTCGCATATCAACCGCGTAGGCATATCTAAACAAATTTGTTCATAAATGGAGTCGTAGACAGAATAAACGGGGTGGTTTACAGATAAATAATTCTCTTCGTTTAAGAGGTTGTTATTTAATGTTAACTTCAATATATCTTGTCTAGACGAATTAATATGAATCTTAATTTTTTTCAAACATCGCTCACAATGAGATCTTATGTTTCCTTCAAGTGAATAATCAAGTACAATTGTATCTTCAAATTTTTCACATTGAATCTCGACGCTGAAATCTCCGTGTTGATATAAACTATTTTCCTTTAATTCAAAGAACGCATCCTTTAATTTGAAAGTGAAGGAATCTTTTTCGTTTTTAAATTTGTTAAAATCAATATCGAATTCAGACAACTTCATTTCCAAAAGTTGGCAAAGGTAAGTATTTTAACATTAAAACGAATTAATTAGAGACACTTATCTTAAATCTGGAACACCAATACTGAATTTTTCTCTACGGTGTGGCTTGAATGCCAATGATTCTTTTGTGTTATCATAATAGTTAATTCGGTTTCGACGAACTTTATTAATGAGGTAAAGGGCATTTATGAATGAAGAAGTGTCTGCCACCCCCTTACCAGCTATATCATATGCTGTTCCGTGATCAGGTGAAGTCCTTATAATAGGGAGACCCGCAGTGTAATTGATACCATCTGCAAATGCAATTTGTTTAAATGGTATTAAAACCTGGTCGTGATACATACCAACAATGGCATCAAAATTTTTTGAATTATTTGAACCAAAAAATCCGTCTGGAGCATATGGTCCAATAGCCAATATATTTTCTTTTTGTGCTTCTTTTATTGCGGGAGTAATACTGTTCAGTTCTTCATTCCCCATAAGTCCATTATCTCCACCGTGAGGATTAATTCCCAGCACAGCTATTTTAGGTTTGATAATATCAAAATCTGCTTTTAAGTTTTCGTTGATCAAACGAATATGTTCGAGCACACTATCTTTTGTGATTTTTTGAGGCACTTTATCGAGCGGAGTGTGACCTGTAACCATCGATACCTTCATATCCTCGTTCATCAAAATCATTTGCACATCAGATTCAAACACATCAGCAAAAAATTGGGTATGACCATTAAAAGCTAGGCCTGCGTCTGCAGTGGACTTTTTATCAATTGGACAAGTTACGATATCAGATATGAGACCGTCCTTTACATCAGAAACAGCTAATTGAAGAGCATCTAATGCAAATTTTCCAGCCTGAGTATTTGCTGCACCTGGAGTTATTTCAATTCGATCTTTGCTACATGTTCTTAGATTTAATTGATTTTCTTTTATGTCCGATTTTTTTCTTACGATGTTAAAATCAAGTGGCGTATGGTCAAATAAATTAGCATAATATTTAAAAATATAAGTGTTTCCATATATTACAGGAGTGCAATAGTTGAAAATTAAATCGTTGGAAAATGTTTTTAAAATTAGTTCTGGACCAATTCCGTTGAAATCTCCGATGGTTATCCCTATAACTGGTTTTTCACTCATACTTCAGGCAAATGTATGGTTTCTTGTTTATATAACTGCACCAATTAATTTGTAGGGATAATGTGCTGAATCCAAGCAGAATTTAGTTTTAGGCATAATTTTTGAGGGTAGATGTACACTGCAAAGTCATTTAAAATAGTAGGTATTAATAGAATGATATGGTTAAATTTGCAGATTCAAAATATTCTACATAAGAATAATTACTTCAAATAATACATGAGACAGTTAAAAATATCAAAACAGTTTACTAATAGAGAAAATAAGTCTCTTGACAAATATCTCAATGAAATTAGTAAGGTAGCCATGATTGATGCCCAAGAGGAAGTTGAACTTGCTCGAAGAATTAGAGAAGGTGATCAAGCAGCTCTTGAAAAATTAGTGAATGCCAACCTCCGATTTGTTGTGTCTGTTTCTAAACAGTACCAAAATCAAGGTCTAACATTAGGTGACTTAATCAATGAAGGTAATCTTGGTTTGATAAAAGCGGCTAAACGATTTGATGAAACCCGTGGTTTTAAGTTTATCTCATATGCTGTTTGGTGGATTAGACAATCTATTTTGCAGGCACTTGCAGATCAGTCAAGAATTGTTCGATTACCACTAAATAAGGTAGGAAGTATCGGAAGAATTAGTGCAGCAGCAGCCCGTTTAGAGCAATTACAAGAGCGTGAGCCTACTCCAGAAGAAATCGCTAAAGAGCTAGAAATTAGCATTACTGAGGTTGAAAATGCTTTTAAATCTAGCGGAAGACACTTATCAATCGATGCTCCTCTAATTGAAGGAGAAGATAACAGCTTACTTGGTGTTTTGGATAATAATGATGAGCCAAATCCAGATCAACCATTGATGGATGAATCTTTAAGAAAAGAAATTAATCGAGTGATTTCTACTTTATCAGAAAAAGAAAGAGATGTATTAAAATATTATTATGGATTAGATGGTGGTCCTGCACATACCTTAGAGGATATATCTGACAAAGTGGGCTTGACTAGAGAAAGAGTTCGTCAAATAAAAGAAAAAGCATTGCGAAGATTGAGAAAATCTAGCAAGAGTAAGATTCTTAAATCTTATCTTGGGTAATGTAATAGAGCATTAATTTAAAGGCTATCCTTTGGGGTAGCCTTTTTTATTTGCTCATATGCTAAATAGCATATTTCAAACATTAAAAAATAATATAAAAAGTCCTCTAAAGGTATAGTCAAAAATCGAATACCAAGATTTTCAGCATTATTATACCATACAATGGGTTCACCAATTATACTCCCTGTTAATACCCCGTTTATTATTACAAATGGAATTAAAATGATAAGGTAACTCATATAAAACAGGCCTTTGTTTTGTGGGTTGGTTGTATTAATCAATAATGTAAAAAGTATGACGAGTACAGAAACAACTGTGGTATATAAATTAGGAATACCGACAATTAAAAAACACAAAGCAATAGTAATGAAAGTGAAGTCTAAGAAACGCTCAATATTTTTAAAATAATTTGGAGTATTTAGTATGACGAGCTGATCATATAAAAACATGAACGAATAGGGAATGCACAGAAAGAAAAGCCATTCTTCAATGGGTAGGTGAAGAAAATCAATACCAATTAGGTACTTCGAGTTGAAACCCCACACACCAATTGATGCAAACCAAATATCCCACGACACCACAAAAAGCCACATGATAGCAATTGATTGGAAAAGAATTTTCCATCGCTTATAAAAATGTCCAAGTTTATTGAAACTTAAGACCAATGGAAATGCAATAGCTAAAATATTAATCCAAAGGTATAGCTTGCCCATTACTTGGCATTTTTGAGAAATTTGAACGGAACAATAAGCATTCCAAAGCACTCTCCCAATTCTTTTTCTAAATGTTTGTGATGAACCTTATGTGCTTTTCTGATAGCCTTAAGGTACCGATGGTTGGTACGTTTGAATAAACGAAATCGCTGGTGAATAAAAACATCATGAACTAGAAAGTATGCAATGCCGTAAAGTGCTATTCCTACACCAATAAAAAATAAATAAAAGTAGTCTTCGAGGCTACTTCCTAAGATAAAACAACTAGCACTGGGTATGGCAAATATTAGGAAGAAAGCATCATTTTTTTCAAAGAAGCCTGGGTTAACTTGATGATGGTCTTTATGAAGAACCCAAAGAATTCCATGCATGACGTATTTATGAGTAAACCAAGCAACAAACTCCATTAAGGCAAATGTGCCGAATGTGATTAGAAAATAGATTAAATAATTCATAAGAAATATGAACCAAGCGACAACCGAACCTTAGAAGTAAACAATAACCTAATTTTAGTGTAATTAGGTACTCTTAGTCGGTTAGTTAGGAGCTCTTCAAAACTTGCGTTTTCTAATTTTTTGAACAGTTTGAAATAATAACGATAGGCTGTGTAAACCCCATATTTTGAGTTTGAGGGAAGTCGATTAATGGCTTCTAGTGCATGGATAAAATCTTGCTTGATATCAGCTTGTATTTTTTCTTTAAGTTCTGGTGTCCATTCATGATTATTCATCCCTGGAAAATAGATTCTTCCTAGGTTGTCTTTGTCAGCTTTTAAATCTCTTAAAAAGTTAACTTTTTGAAAAGCGGAACCAAGACTCATCGCACCTGGTTTTAAGCTTTCGTATTGTGTAGCATCACCTTTACAAAAAATCTTCAGACACATCAGTCCTACAACTTGAGCACTTCCAAGAATATACTTGTCGAACGTTTCTTGATCGTATTTTTGGTCTTCTAGGTCCATCTCCATACTGTCAAAAAAAGCATCAATAAGCCATTTGTCAATTTGGTAATAATTTACTGCATGTTGGAAACTATTAAGTATTGGATTTAGACTTATTTTTATATCGATAGCATGAAAAGTTTGACTTTTAAAATCATCCAAAAGTTCTTTTTTGTTAAAATCATGAAATGAATCTACAATTTCGTCAGCTAGTCTAACAAAACCATATATGGCATATATAGGTTCGCGAATAGATTGATGTAACATTTTGATACCCAAAGAAAAGGATGTGCTGTATTCGTTCGTTACATGTTTACTAGCATTTAGGGATATTTTATCGAATAATTCTTTCATAATTTAGTGGTTTAGATGAATTAGGTTAGCTACAATTTTTCCGGAGACAATAGCGGGTGGAACTCCAGGTCCAGGTACTGTTAGCTGACCAATATAATAAAGATTTTCGAGTTTATTGTTTTTACACTTTGGTTTTAGGAAGGCTGTTTGCCTTAAAGTGTTGGCTAATCCATATGCATTTCCTTTGAATGAGTTGTATTCACTAACAAAATCTGCGTGAGCAAAACTTTCTTTAATTTCAATGTTTGGCCTGATATCTGTGCCCGTATGTTTTTCTAGGCGATCACATATTTGATTAAAATAAGCATCTTTAACAGTCTCGTTATCCTTTAATTCAGTTGAAACAGGAACTAAAAAAAATACATTTTCTTTACCCTCCGGGGCCACACTTTTGTCAGTTTTACTTGGACAACAAACATAGAATAGCGGTTTTTTTGGCCATTTGTGGGTGTCGTAGATTTCTTCAGCATGGGAACTGAAATCTTCATCAAAAAATAAATTATGGTGCTTTATGCCATCTAATTTTTTATTTAAACCCACATAATACAATAAACTACTTGGAGCCATTGTGCGTTTTTCCCAATAGGTTTCTGAATACATTCTAAAAGGTTTGGCAAGTAATTTTTGTTCTGTGTGGTGGTAATCAGCACCACTGACTACAATGTCTGCCGAATGTATTTTTTGATTTACTTTTAGGCCTGTACATCGATTATTTGACGTAGCAATTTCGGTCACATTAGCGTTGGTATGAAATTTCACACCTAACCCTTCAGCAACTGACACCATTGCTTGTACTATTTTGTTCATTCCACCAAGCGGATACCATGTCCCTAAAGCCATGTCAGCATAATTCATTAAGCTGTATAAAGCGGGTGTGTTTTTGGGTTTTGCACCAAGAAAAAGTACTGGGAACTCAAGAAGTTCAATTAATTTAGGATGTTTGAAATAATGCCTGATGTGTTTGCTTATCGACTTAAACAAATCTAGACTAGTTGCTTTGATAGCTGTGTCTAGGCTTATAAATTCAGTGACTGATAAAGAGGGTTTAGTTACAAAATCTCCCATGCCAACTTCATATTTTATTTTAGCTTCCGCTAAGAATTTTCTTAATTTTTTACCAGATCCTTTTTCGTATTTTTCAAAATAGGCGGTTAAATCTTCAATTTTAGCTGGGATATCATCAGGTCGGTCCTTCCAAAAGACTCGGTAGCTAGGGTCTAGTCGTTTTAAATCATAATGGTCTTCGACAGTAGTACCAAAATCTTTGAAAAAGTTTTCAAATACATCAGGCATCCAATACCAACTTGGACCCATATCAAAGGTAAATCCATTGATTTGTTTTGTTCTAGCTCTCCCGCCAAGTGTACTGTTTTTTTCAAAAACTTCAACTTTGTATCCATTTTTTGCTAGGTAGCAAGCGTTTGATAAAGCTGAAAATCCAGAACCTATAATTGCAATTTTCAACTGACCTCCCATAATTGTTAAATGTAAATATAGCTATTTAACAATGATTCTTTAAATCATCGATGGTAGAAATGAAATGAATATTTGAATGTTGATAGGCTGTTTTATAAGTTTCAGGTAAACCATGAAGAAGAATTTTATGGTCTTTGAATATTTTTATCATATTATCTAAATATGCATCAATTCTCTTCTTTGATCGGAATATTGTAAAAGCACAAACAATATTTTTTGCTTTTGTATTGATGCTACATTCTTCAACATCAGCAATTGGGACATTAGCTCCTAAATAAATACACTCACAATTTCCTTTTCTTAAAATATAATAGGAGTAAAGCAGACCAATTTCGTGAAATTCAGTTTCAGGTAAAAAAAGCACATATCTATTATCAGATTGAACAAATGGTAAGCTATTTATCGCCGAAAATAATTTTTGTCGGACGAGCTGACTTGTGAAATGTTCGTGTGATGGATTTAATTTATTAATGGTCCACATCAAACCAATCTTAATCAAAAGCGGACTTACAACAGTTTCGATGGTTTCTTCGGTACCAAATTCATCAATACTTTTTTGATAAACAGACTCAAATAGCTTATTGTCACATTTTAATGTTGCTATGATTAAATCATTAATGAGCGACGCCTTGGCAGTATCAATGTTTTGCTTTTGTAATTCTTCAATTTTATTATTAAGATCTTCATCAGATAACGCACTAGCTTTACTTATCTTCATGCCGTGATCAAGAACAGAAACAAGATTTAGTAATTTTTTCAAGTCATCGTGATCGTAATACCTAATATTAGTTGGAGTTCTCTTGGGATCGAAAATAGAATATCTTTTCTCCCAGGTTCGAATAGTATGGGCTTTTATACCGCTAATATTCTCTAAATCCTTAATACTCAATGTGTTAATCATCTTTGTAGCTATTAATGCTAAAGATAATACAATACAAGGAGGTGTTTTGTTTGGAAAAACCTATAAAAAGAGCGAATTCAATTGAAATCAGAGGTAAGTCACATCCAGCCCATTTCTACTCGGGTCTTATTTTTTTTGCTACAATTTTTTCTGGAAGAGCAAGAAATAACCATGAGTGAAAGAACTAAGATTATTAAAAGTTTTGATTTAATCATTTTGTCTGTTAGAATGTATAAACGCTAAAGAAAATGTTTTATTTCAACGATTGAAGAGCATCTAGGTATCTTTCTGGAGTTTCGCCATTTGCTGCAACCTGATAGTCTTGATAAGAACAAGGAACGGTTAATGTTAAGTTTGAATTATTGGGTTCTGCTGGATGCTCGATCTTCATCCACCATCGAGATGTTCGTTTGCTTTTAATGAATAATATAGGGGTATCATTGTCGCTAAAATCACACCGATATTTTATAAAATCTTGATGTGATTCAGGCAGATCATCCATACGGTTAAAGAACCCATCAACAAAGTACCATATCATCTGAGCACAAAGAGCAGCGGTTAATTCTCTTTCGTCTAATTGTGGAACATAACCAAAAATGCCAAAACAACAGTTATTATCACTTATGCCTGCATACTTAGCTATTTGGCAGGCTTCATCACTTGTTAATCCGCTTGGATTAATAGTTTCCTTAGCAGGTGCATCAGCATGTTGAATCGCATCGATGTCAAACAAAACTAAATTTGAGTTTCTCAAGTATAGTTCAGATTCTTCTATGTTTTTTTTGAGATTACCCAATCTTAGTATGCTATAATTTTTACTTTTTGTTGTTGCTAGTTCCTCTGGAGATACAAAGTGATTTTGATATGCAAGTGCATTTATTTTACAAATATTTTCAGGATCATCGCCATGTATTTTATTTAATAATTGCTTTTCAGAAACAGGTATTTTTGATGAAACACAGGTAATTTGATCTTTTGATCTTTTCACACCTCGATATAGTGCGAAACCTTGATCAAGTTCTTTTCCAATAAATACTGGGACGATGTTCAAGTTTCTTAATTCTTCAATGATGAGGTATAAAGCAGATTGATTTTCGTGTTCTTCATCATGCGTCTTTATGTTGCCCAAGTCAACGACGGTGTTTATTGCATGATTAAATTTACTTAGTCGGTAAAGGTGTTCGCGAATACCATTGCAGTTTTCTCCGTATCCAATTAACGCAACCTTAGCATGGTCGAGATCAGGAAATTCAGATAAGTGGGCATTAATCACCGATCCAAGTTGATTAGGATATGAGCTAATGTCTAAATTTATTTTATTGAAGTAATGTTCAAGCATTCAATATATTCGTGGTTCACAAAATTAAACGAAGAATCCCATGATTTTTGCCGTAACTGGATCCAATGGTTTTTTAGGTGTACACATTATTCATCACTTACTTAAAATGGGTCATGAAGTAAGGGCAATACATAGATCAAAATCAGTGTTTGATGAATTTGAATTACTTAAATCATACCATGCTCTTCCATCGAGTATTTATGACCAACTTGTTTGGTGCGAATGTGAGTTATATGATGTTACAAGTTTGTATGAAATTTTTCAAAATTGTGACTATGTAATTCATTTGGCAGGATTAATATCTTATTCGAAGAGAGATCGTGAAAAAATGATTCGAGTGAATCAAGGGTACACGGCCAATGTTGTGAATGCTGCTATTGATTCGAAGATTAAAAAGTTATTATACTGCAGTAGCATAGCTGCTTTGACTAAAAACGATAAGAATGAAATTATTCATGAGGATAAACCATGGTCATCTGAACAACCCCATAGTTTTTATGGGTTTACCAAATATCAAGGGGAGTGTGAAATACGAAGAGGCAAAGAAGAGGGATTATCTGTAGTGATGGTAAACCCGGGTATAATTTTAGGTTATGGCGATTGGAAAAAAGGTTCTAACCAGCTTTTTAAAAATGCATTTAAGGATTTTTCTTTTTACAGTCGAGGAGTTACGGGTTTTGTAGGTGTTGAGGATGTTGCAAAAATCATAGAAAAGCTATGTTTGTCTAATGCTAATGGGGAGCGATTTATACTCGTTTCAGAGAATAAAACCTTCGAAAGTATGGCTAAAATGATGGCCGATAAATTCAAAAAAAGGAAACCATTTATTGAGGTTAAAGGCCTTATATATCAAACGATATATTTTATCATTTCATTGATGGAGTTTTTTGGAATCAACGGAATGTTAACGAGAGAGACTGTAAAGGCGAGCATTTCAAAGAATCAATTTTCAAATCAAAAAGTGAAAGATTTTTTAAATTTTGAATTTGAATCCATGGACTCGTGCATAGAAAGTGCTTGTGCGGGATATAAAAAAAGCCCTTCTTCAAAGAAAAAGGGCTTTTGATTATAATTGATCTACGATTATTCTTCTGCTTTTTCTTCAGTAGCTTCTCCATCTTCTGATGGGTTTTCTTCTCCTTCACCCTCTCCGTCAGCAGCACTTCTAGCCGCACGTGTTACAACACATGAAACAATGGAGTTATTTTCAGAATCGAGTAATTGAAGCTTATCAACCTGAATATCTTTTACTTTTACACTCTTTCCAATCTCAAGGTCATTGATATCAACTTCAATAAACTCAGGAAGGTCTGCTATTAAACCTGATACGTTTAACTTTTTAATTTTAAGCTGTAATTTTCCACCTGCAATAACTCCAGGAGAATTTCCTACAATTTTAACAGGCACAGATATAGACAGTGGACTTTTATCGTCTACTTCATAGAAATCAGCATGAATAATATCCTCTGATACAGGGTGAAACTGCATTTCTTGTACTTTAGCAAGCTTTACATTTTTTCCAACAGAAACCTGAACAAGGAACGTGTTTGGAGTATATACTAAATGCTTAAAGTCAGCTTGATAAACAGAAAAATTCACATTTTCATTTTTGCCATAAATTACGCAGGGTACTTTCCCTTCTTTTCTCACTTTTTTGGTTGCGGATTTTCCTAATCCGTCTCTTACATCACCTTTTAATGCGATTACTTTCATTTTATTAACTATTAAATTTTTTTTAAATTAATTCTTTTTGATATGAGTCAGAGATGTTGAATAAGGAGCTTATGGATCCAAATTCACTGACACTTCTTATAGCGTTTGCAAATAAATTATCAACGCTAAGTATTTTGATTTTGCTGTAATTGCCATTTTTGATAGGAATGGTATCACAAAGTACAATTTCTTCTAATACGGAGTTTTCTAGATTTTCATATGCTTTGCCACTAAGAACTGGGTGGGTACATACCGCTCGCACTGATTTTGCACCTTTTTCTTTAATTAATGCGGCTGCCTTACATAATGTATTTGCTGTGTCACAAATATCATCGATCAAAACAACATCCTTGCCTTTCACGTCACCAATAATCGTCATGGATGCAATTTCATTGGCACGTTTTCTTGCTTTATCACAAATAACCATTTCTACACCTAAAAATTTTGCAAATTCACGTACTCGTTTAGTAGCTCCTACGTCAGGTGCAGCTAATAATAAATTTTCAGAAGGTAAACTCTTGATGTAAGGAATAAATATGACCGTTGAATCAAGATGATCAACAGGAATATCGAAAAAACCTTGAATTTGTGGTGCATGTAGGTCCATAGTCATTACACGATCAGCTCCAGCTGCAGTTAAAATATTTGCAACCATTTTGGAACTAATAGGGACTCTTGGTTTGTCTTTTCTGTCTTGCCTTGCTAGTCCAAAATATGGGATTACTGCAACAACTTTATGAGCAGAAGCTCTTTTAGCTGCATCAATAAGCATTAGTAATTCCATCGTGTTATCTGCAGGAGGCATGGTAGATTGAATGATAAAAACATCACACCCACGAACAGTCTCGTCTATGCATGGTTGGAATTCTCCGTCACTAAAGCTATTTAGGGTAACGCTACCTAAATTTTGTCCGTAAGCTTTTGCAATTTTTTCTGCTATGGAATGGGATCCAGATCCAGCAAAAATCTTTACTTTATTTATAAACGAGGGCATATTCTTTGTTTTACTTTCACTGCATTTGGCAGTTATCATAAACTATTGGAATCTATATTCCTTTAGACTATGTTTATCATGAGAGAAAGAAATTAATTTCTTTCTCTCATGATTTAGTTGGCCGACCAGGGCTCGAACCTGGACTCTTCTGTACCAAAAACAGACGTGTTGCCAGTTACACCATCAGCCATTTTGGGCTGCAAATTTATAGTTGTTTTTTTAATTTGCAACATCACTCATGAATTGAATTTGAAATATCTTCATTTCTTCATGTGTGAATTCTCCATCAAACTCGTTTACAGCAGCATCAATACTTCCGGAATCATCCGATTTGAAGTAATCATAAATTTCGTCTCTCCCTTCTTCATCTATGATTTCATCGATATAATAGAGTAAGTCTACTTGTGTTCCGGAAAATACGATGGCTTCTAATTCTTCGATCAACTCCTCATAATCCAACCCTTGGCCTTTAGCAATATCTTCAATTGAAACTTTTTTGTCAATATTTTGAATGATATGAATTTTACGAGCACTCTTGTTAACCACAGATTTTAATACCAAATCGTCAGGTCTTTCAATGTTATTTTCATCTACATATTCTGATATGAGTTGAATGAAAGGTTTCCCGAACTTTTTAGCTTTATTTTTACCTACACCTGTGATATTTTCCATTTCATCCATGGTGATCGGAAATTTAAACGCCATATCCTCCAAAGAAGTTTCTTGGAAGATTACATAGGGAGGAAGACCCATATCTTTGGCTACTTCTTTTTGAAGTTCTTTTAGTTTAGCATAAAGCTCTTTGTCATATACTGCCTCTAGCTGAATGGACTCAAAATCAGCATCACTTATGGCATCATATTCCTTGTCTAAGGCGATTTGAACTCTTGTTGGTTTAGTCAGGTAACTTAAACCCTCTTTACTAATGGATAACAAGCCATATAATTCTATATTTTTAATGATTAGATTGTTAATTTGACCGTATCTAATGAGGGTTTTCCAATAATTCTCATTTTTATCTTTACCAAAACCAAATAATTCATGTAGGTTGTGCTTATATGCTTTCACCTCGGGTGAGGCTTTACCCATTAGTATATTGATGATATGTTTTAATCCAACTTTTCCATCGGTAAACTGGATAGTTTTCAAAGCAGCAACTAAAGCTTCAGTAGCTTCTTCAGTTTCTCGAGGACTTCGGCAATTGTCACACATTTTGTCACATTTTTCAGCGTCAAAATTTTCACCAAAATAATGCAGTAATGATTTTCTACGACATTGTGATGATTCTGCAAAAAAGGCCATTTCAGAAATTAATTGAGTGCCAATTTCTCGTTCTGCTACAGGCTTGTCTTTAAGGAATTTTTCTAACTTTTCGGTGTCTTTTGGGTTGAAGAAAAGAACACAATCGCCATCCATACCGTCTCTGCCTGCTCGTCCTGTTTCTTGATAGTATCCTTCCAATGACTTAGGTACATCGTAATGTATTACGAAGCGAACATCAGGCTTATCTATACCCATACCAAATGCAATTGTTGCACAAATCACATCGGCATCTTCCATTAGAAATTTATCTTGATTACCTGCTCGGGTTTTGGCATCTAATCCTGCATGGTAAGGAAGTGCATTGATGCCATTTGCTTGAAGTATCTCTGATACTTCTTCTGTTTTTTTTCTGCTTAGACAATATACAATACCGCTTTTACCTTTTCTTTTATTGATAAAAGAAATAAGGTCTTTCATGGTTTGAGCCTTACTTCCCTTAGGTAAAACTTCATAGTAGAGATTAGCCCTATTAAACGATGATTTAAAAACTTGAGCATCGAGCATGTTCAACGTTTTTTGAATATCCAATTGTACCTTGGGTGTAGCTGTAGCTGTAAGTGCTACCATAGGTACATCATCAATTTCTTTTACAATCTGTTTTATTCTACGATATTCAGGTCTGAAATCATGACCCCACTCAGAAATACAGTGTGCTTCGTCTACTGCTACGAAACTTACTTTAACAGATCGAAGAAAATCGATAGTTTCATCTTTTTTTAGTGTTTCTGGTGCGACATACAACATTTTGGTTCGCCCTTCTGCTACGTCTCTTTTTACCTTTTCGGTCTGTGTTTTTGTTAGGGAAGAATTCAAGAAATGAGCAATAGAGTCATTTTCTCCGAAACCTCTGATAGCATCAACTTGATTTTTCATCAGAGCGATTAGTGGAGATATAATGACGGCTGTACCATTAGAGATCAATGCTGGCAACTGATAGCAAAGGGATTTCCCAGCTCCAGTGGGCATAATAACAAAACAGTCGTTTCCTTCGAGTATAGTAGAGATAACTTGCTCTTGCATTCCTTTGAATGAGTCAAATCCAAAAAACTCTTTGAGGCTAGCTCTTAAATCCACAACTTCTGTAGTCATTATTTTATTTGTATGAATATCTAACGAATTTAATGACTAATATAATACACTTTGTATCACTTGCAGAAATAAATTTTTAATTTGCAGCAAATTATATGATGGAATCGAAAGATATTCTTCAAATTGGTAGAGATACCATCTTACTAGAGAGTAAGAGCCTCCAGAAATTAAGTAATTTATTAGATAATCATTTTATTGATGTAATTAATCAAATTCTGTCTTCTAAGGGAAGAGTGGTAGTAACGGGTATTGGCAAGAGTGCGATTATTGGTCAGAAAATAGTTGCAACGTTTAATAGCACAGGTACACCAGCTCTTTTTATGCACGCTGCCGATGCCATACACGGTGATTTAGGAATGATTCAAAGTCAAGACATTGTTATCTGTATTTCAAAGAGTGGAAATAGTCCTGAAATTGTGGCACTTGTTCCATTGATATCAAATGCTGGCAACAAATTGGTTGGGATGAGTGGAACTTTAGATTCATTTTTAGCAAAAAATTGCGACTTTGTTCTTGACACCACGGTAGACGAAGAGGCTTGTCCAAATAATCTTGCTCCGACAACCAGTACAATTGCCCAAATGGCAATGGGTGATGCTTTAGCAGTTGCCTTGATTAAGTGTAGAAATTTTAAATCTGAAGATTTTGCTAAATATCATCCTGGTGGAGCTTTAGGAAAAAAATTATATTTAACGCTTGGGGAAATAGCCAATAAAAACTCACTTCCAGTCGTTGATCAAGAAGATAGTTTGCCAAAGTGTATTTTAGCTATGACTGAGGGAAGAATGGGTGCAGTTTTGGTTTTAGATGGTTCTGAAATTGCGGGCATTATTACGGATGGTGATTTAAGAAGAATGCTTAACAGGGGCTCAGATGTGGCATCAAATGCTCTTCATGAAAAATATTTTAAAGCTCAAGAGATTATGACACCTCAACCTAAAACAATGTTTGAAGATGATTTAGCTATTCATGGGGTGAATTTTTTAAAAGAAAATAAGATAAATCATATTGTATTGTCCAAGGATAAAAAACCAATGGGGATGGTTCATATTCAAGATTTGATAAGAGAAGGAATTTTATGAAAAAATTAAATGATGCATACGCGGTAATTCTAGCTGGAGGTATTGGAAGTAGATTTTGGCCTGTTAGCAGAGAATCTCGACCAAAGCAATTTGTAGATATATTAGGGACTGGAAGCACACTGATTCAGGATGCTTACAATCGTTTTTTGAACCTTGTACCTCAAGAAAATATTTTTATAATTACGAATCAAAACTATGTCGATTTAGTAAAAGAACAATTACCACTAGTTACTGATAATCAGATACTTGGTGAACCTTTAGGCAAGAATACAGCAGCGTGTGCAGCTTATGCAGCTAATAAAATTTCTGAATTATCAGATCATGGTGTTCTTATAGTTGCCCCAAGTGACCATCTAATTCAAGATACCAACGAATTTAACAATCAAATCTTCAAAGCTCATGATTATGCTAAAAAAAATGATGCTTTAGTCACCTTAGGTATTAAGCCACATAGACCAGATACAGGTTATGGCTATATTCAGTATGAGCCTAAAGAGATTTCAGAGGGTATCAATAAGGTAAAGACCTTTACAGAGAAACCACCACTTGAGTTAGCTGAGAAATTTTTAGAAAGTGGTGAATTTTTGTGGAATAGTGGAATGTTTGTTTGGAGTATTCCGACAATCTTAAAAGCATTGAATAATTTTTTACCAGAATTAAATTTGAGTTTTTCTGAAGCAAAAGGAGTATATAATACCTCTCTTGAAAAACAACATATTAATCGTATTTATACGAACATATCAAGTATTTCTATTGATAATGGGATATTAGAAAAGGCAGAAAATGTTTACGTTCTTCCTTCCGAGTTTGGCTGGAGTGATTTGGGAACATGGAAAAGTGTTCATGAAAATCTGCAGGGGGTGGATTCTAATACGGTTCTAAATGTTAATCTTCATGCGATAGATGCTAATAATAATCTTGTCGTTTCAGAGAAAGAAAAATTAGTGGTACTCCAAGATTTAGATGGATATTTTGTTGTGGATACTGATGATGCCCTCTTAATATGTAAAAAAGACCAAGAGCAAGAAGTAAAGAAGTTAGTAGGAGATATTAGAAAGCGATATAATGGTAAGTACAATTGATGATTAATTATTTTTTATCAATATTATTTTTTACCATATCATTCACAGAATACATTGATTCCCCTAAAAATGAAAATAGGATAGTCAATGCCCAGTCATTGCAAACATTTTTTGAGGAATTAGTTCAGATTAAATCTCAAAAAAACAAAGTAGTTTCTGTGGTTCACATTGGAGACTCTCATATTCAAGCCAATTATTTGACAGGTAAGGTTCGAACATTATTTCAAAATAATTTTGGAAATGCGGGTAGGGGGCTAGTTTTTCCATACAAAATGGTTGGAAGTTACGGTCCAAGTGACGTCCAATTTAGTTATGATGGTAACTGGGATTATTGCTCAATCAAGAAGGGTTTTGAGTCTAACAATATTGGTTTAGCTGGCTATTCAGCCCAACCTTTACCTCATGCAGAATTATCCATTAAGGTTTTAAATCATGGGAAGGCTACATTCAATAAAATTACAGTTTTTGATCAATTTGGAACACTTCTCCCAGTGGTAGATTCTAATGTAATAACGTGGGAGAGAGTTAATAATCATACATTTATACAATCAGATAAACTTCTGAGTCAAATTAAATTTAGATCAACACATTCTTCCAATATTCAGCCTGAAATTCACGGTATTATTTTAAAAAATGATTCGAGTGGAGTTTTGTATCATTCTTCTGGCGTGAATGGTGCAACTGCTTCACAATATCTTAGGAGCTCTGTTTTCCAAAACCAACTCACAGACTTAAACGCTAAATTAACTGTAATAAGTTTTGGCACAAATGATTGTTACACTTACTCAAGCAGATTCTGTTCAGCTTGTGTAAAAGAAGATTTTAAAAAAATAATCCAACGAATTAAGAGGCAAGATTCTAGTATATCAATTTTAATTACTACGCCATCTGACCATTTTTTTAAGCGTAGATATTCAAATAAAAATATTGAAAAACTCTGTAAAGTATTGTACGAGGTAGCTGAGGAGGAAGATGTTGCGTTGTGGGATTTATATCAAGTGATGGGAGGAAAAAATTCTATTTTAGAGTGGCAGAAAGAATCTTTAGCTCGAAGAGACCTAATCCACTTTACAAAGGAAGGATATGAATTGCAGGGCAAACTACTATATGAAGCATTGATGCATCATTATGAACATGATTTTAGTTTATGATTAGTTTCGATAATATCTTTAGCTTTTCTTCAGATCATCCGCTTTTGTTTGGACAATACCTGTTTTTATTGCTATTCACAGTGATGTTTGGATTTTTTGCACTGATTCATAAACACAACAAAATTAGGAATAGTTACCTATTGGCTTTTAGCTTATTTTTTTACTACAAATGCAGTGGTTTTTATTTTATACTACTACTAATTAGTATCCTTTTTGACTACATTTTTGGGTTTAAAATATATAATAGCAATGGATGGCGGAGGCGATTTTTTTTATTTTTAAGCATTTTGACTAACCTTAGTTTACTTTTCTATTTTAAGTATTCGTATTTCATTGTTGACACAATCAATGTTTTAACTGGTTCTGAATTTGAAGCATTGAATTTCATGGCGATATTTTCTAATGGTCTATTTCAATCCGAGTTTAGTATCACAGAAATCATTCTACCTGTGGGGATTTCTTTTTATACTTTTCAAACCCTGAGTTACAGTATAGATATTTATAGAGGTAAGATTAAACCGTGTAGTCGACTTCTTGATTTTGCTTTTTTTGTTTCTTTTTTCCCTCAGCTAGTTGCGGGTCCTATTGTTAGAGCCATAGATTTTCTTCCTCAAATTAATAAACCTTATTATTTAAGTAGAAGAGGTTTTGGAAATGCTGTTTTTTTGATTGCAACTGGCTTGATCAAGAAGGTAGTGATTAGTGATTACATTAGCGTCAATTTTGTTGATCGTGTTTTTGATAATCCTGAAATATATAGTGGGTTCATGAATTTGATGGCCGTTTATGGTTACTCTATTCAGATTTACTGTGATTTTTCCGGATACTCTGATATAGCCATTGGGATTGCTGCTTTGCTCGGGTTTAAACTACCTATAAATTTTAATAGTCCATATAAATCTAAAAGTATAACAGAATTTTGGCGAAGATGGCATATATCACTTTCTACATGGCTACGTGATTATTTATACATTTCAATCGGCGGTAATCGAAAGGGCAAAATCCGAACATACATAAACCTACTAATTACCATGTTATTAGGAGGGTTGTGGCATGGAGCAGCTTTAAAATTCATTATTTGGGGAGGGATTCATGGGTTAGGACTAGCTCTTCATAAATTCTGGTCGAGTTTAATTACAGTCAAAAAAAATTTCTTCTGGAGTTTTTTATCTATGTTAATTACTTTTCATTTTGTGGCATTTTGTTGGATGTATTTCCGTGCTATTGATATTGAGGCGGTCAATGCGATGATTCATAAAATATTTTTTGATTTCGATATAAGTGGAATATTTAATCGTATTGGGGGTTATTGGAAGCCAATGTCTTTTATAGTATTTGGTTTTATCATTCATTTATTGCCATACAGATTTAAGCAGAATTTAAAGGATGTTTTTTCAGGCATGCCTGTTTTAATGCAAGTAATAGCAATTAGTCTCTTAATTTTCTTATTGTATCAAGCCAAATCTGCAGAAATCCAGCCATTTATTTATTTCCAGTTTTGATATTTTAGCAGATTCATTGGATGGGAAAACTTACAGATAACAAGAGGAGATGCGAGTGGTGCTTAAAAGACGAATTATATGTAAACTATCATGATGAGGAATGGGGTTTGCCCTGCCATGATGACCATTTGTTGTTTGAGTATTTATTTTTAGAGACATTTCAAGCGGGTTTGAGTTGGCACACCATTTTAAAAAAAAGAGAAAATTTTAGACTAGCTTTTGATCAATTTGAAGCAGACAATATAGCAAGATATAAAGCTTCAAAAGTGGATAGTTTATTACAAAATTCTAAAATTATAAGACATAAAGCAAAGATTTTAGCAGCTATAAACAATGCTCAAAAATTCATACAAATTCAAAAAGAATTCGGCTCATTTGATCAGTACATCTGGCAATTCACGGATTACCAAACAATAACAATGGAAATAATTACTTGGGATGATGTAAAATCAAAAATTCCTCAGAGTGATGCAATGGCTCTGGACCTTAAAAAACGCGGCTTTAAGTTCATAGGCAGCATTACATGCATGGCATACATGGAAGCCATCGGAATGGTTAGTGATCACTTCAGTTATTGTTGGAAAAGTAAAATGGCATAAAATCATATTCGATATTTTATTCAACTTTGTTAACAAGCATATTTAGTATTGAATTTGCGGGGTGATTTTTTGTTAGCTTTGCCCTTAAATGGGTTTGACCAAATCATATTCAATCATTGGGTTTTTAGTGACGTTGCTATTATCGTTTGTTATAGCCAGTAATATTGAATCATATCGTCATCCAGAGAGTGTAAATTTTTTGAGAGAAAGCCTACTTGAATCACTTGAATTACAAAAAGAACAGTCAAACAATCCGACCCTGAATGAGACATTTGATCAGTTTATTTCTGATTTAGAATACCACTTAATTGAAAGGAATTACAAAAAGCTCAGTTTGATTCGAATAATAGGTTGTGTTGTTGCTCTTTTTGGAAGTATTTTTTTGAGGCAAAAGAAAATAATAGGGTTGCATTTATTTCTAGGGGGTAGCTTATTTGCTTTGATAGGCAGTTTTTATTTTATAGGATTCAGTTTGTCAGGTTGGGTGTTAAATTTCAGTTTCCTTATTTTCACACTCGTAAGCGGGCTATATTTCATCAAAAAAAGAGTTTATTTTATTTAATGTCTAAGAGAGCTATTCTAATTGATGGGTTTTATTACCTAAAGACTCTAACTCCATTGCGTTTGATTAATGCATTAAAAATTTTTATCAGTTATCACATAAGTAAGCGACTAAAAAAAAACTATCACTCAGGTTACCCAATAGCGATTTCAATAGAACCAACTACGAGTTGTAACTTGAGGTGTCCAGAATGTCCAAGTGGCCTTCGTTCGTTTACTAGACCTATTGGAATGCTTGCTCCAGAGCTCAATAAATCAATCATTGATCAGCTTAAAAAAGAATTGACTTACATCACATATTACTTTCAAGGAGAACCTTATTTAAATAAAGATTTTCTGTCAATGGTTGGTTATGCATCTGAGCGGAATATTTATACTGCAACTTCAAGTAATGGGCATTATTTTAATGATATAAATTGCCAACAAACGGTTGAGAGTGGATTAAATCGACTAATTATTTCAATTGACGGAACCAATCAAGAGAGTTATTCGAAATATCGAATTGGCGGGGATTTAAAAAAGGTAGTTGAGGGGACAAATAATATGGTTCAATGGAAGAAAAAACTAAAGTCAAGGACACCATTTATCATATGGCAATTTGTTGTTTTTAGGCATAATGAACATGAAGTCGAAGACATTAAAGAAATGGCAAAAGGACTTGGTGTAGATCATTTATCCATAAAAACTGCTCAGATTTATAATTTTGAGTCAGGTAATGACTTAATACCTCAGAATCCTAAGTATTCTAGGTACACAAAAAAAGGCTTATCTTACAAAATCAAAAACGGTTTATTGAGCCATTGTTGGAGAATGTGGCATGCTTGTGTTGTTACTTGGGATGGAAAAATTGTACCGTGTTGTTTTGATAAAGATGGGACTTATCAATTAGGGGGGCTTGATAAACATCCATTTAAATCAATTTGGAAAGGAAAGGAATACAATCGCTTCAGAAGGTTAATTTTAAAGAGTAGGAGTAACATAGATATTTGTCAAAATTGTTCTGAAGGTACAAAAATTCGCGGGTGAGTTTGTAAAATTATTTTTGAAGTTTAGTCATATTAATGTAATATTGCTTACTCAAAAAGTATATAATTATGAATAAAAACCTACTCAAATTAAGTCTCTTCCTCTTTATATTTTCATCATTCTTTGTAAATGCTCAAACATCTTACAAAAAGTTTGGTATTGAAATAAATGGTGGTCTCCGTGAGTATCATGGTGATTTAGGTTCGTCATTATACTTTAAAAATAGTCCTGATTATCAGGGTGTTGGCGGTGCATTTGGAATGTATATTAATTCGTCATTTGATGTTAACATTTATGGTGGGACAGGAGATATTGGTTTTTATAAAACGATATACGATGTAGAAAGAGCGGATTACAGTAGAGTAGGATTTAGATCACGAGTAACTGAGGGAATGATCGGATTGACGTATAAATTTAACAACGGTTATATCCTTGATGAAGATGTTAGGTTTAAGCCTTTTGTTAGAGCTGGTTGGGGTGCGATGTCATCTGTTTCTAAATTTACTCCGCTTACGTTGAGTCCTAAGTATGAAGGTTATCGTTTGGATAGATCATGGATTGCATCTCATTGGAACGCTGGTCTAGGTCTTAAAATAGCCGTTTCAGATGCGATTGATTTAGTTTTAAGCGAGCAGTTTAATTACTCATTTGACGATAATTATGATGCAAGTCCTTACATGGTTTCTGGTGCACGTTTAAACAGTGCAGCAGAAGGCAATAAGCCATTGCACGATATTTATGCATACCATTCTTTTGGTATAGTTTTTAACTTTGGTGGAGATGGCGGAAGTTCATATAGAATCAAAGATGAGGATGGTGATGGTATTAGTGACGATTTCGACATTTGTCCGAATACCCCACCTAATTATGCAGTTGATACCGTCGGGTGTCCAATGGATGACGACAAAGATGGTGTGATAAATGAGGATGATAAATGTCCAGATGTACCTGGATTACCTGCATTCAATGGTTGCCCAGATTCAGATGGCGACGGAATTGTTGATTCTGAAGATAAATGTCCTAAAGTACCAGGTTTAGCTGCATTCAACGGTTGCCCAGATTCAGATGGAGATGGAATTACAGATGCTGAGGACAAATGCCCGCTCAAAGCTGGACCAGCAGAGGGTCAAGGATGTCCAGATTCAGATGGTGATGGTATTTATGATCACGTTGATGTTTGTCCAGCCACTCCTGGAATAGTTCAAAATAAAGGATGCCCTGAAATCAAGGAAGAAGTTAAAGAAAAGATAAGACTTGCAGCTAAAGGAATTTTCTTTGAAAGTGGTAAGGACATAATTAAGGCTGAGTCTTTTGAGAACTTAAATGTTTTAGCTGAAATTATGAGAGAGTATAAAGAAGCTAAGGTAGTAATTGAAGGTCATACAGATAGTCAAGGTGAGGATGCAGATAATTTAGTTCTTTCTCAAAAAAGAACAGAATCTGTTAAAATGTACCTTGTTTCTCAAGGAATTGAAGAAAGCCGTATGTCTGCTATTGGTTTCGGAGAGTCTAAACCAGTTGCTGACAATTCTACTGCAAAAGGAAGAGCATTTAATAGACGAGTAGACTTCAAGTTAGTATATTGATATTTACCATAAAACTAAACTAGATTGGAAATGGGAAGTGAGAGCTTCCCATTTTTTTTTGTATACGAATCACACAAAATGTTACACTTGAGTGTTTATCTTGTTAATTTCGCAACTCAATTATCAATGAATAAGATTATTCAGAAACTTAAATACAAATGGAATATTGAATCAGACCTTCAATTGCTATGGATTTTTATCATTTTTGCAATAACAGGTTCTTCGATTGTATTTGTTAGGAAGCCTATCACTGAGTATTTATTTGACAAGTCAACATATGGTCATCTGTCATGGTACGAATTGATTATTACTATCATTATTGTTTATTTTATTTATCAAATATTTTTGTTTGTTATAGGAAGTATTTTAGGTCAGCATAAGTTTGTAAAGTGGTTTGTAATCAAAATGAACAAACGTTTATTTTTTATTAAAACTAAAAAATGAATAAAGACGAGATTTTAAAGGCATTAAGCTTTGTAGAAGATCCAGATCTTAAAAAGGATTTAGTTTCATTGGGTATGATTCAGAATTTGAGCATCCACAAACATGAGGTTGCTTTTGATTTAGTCTTAACTACCCCAGCTTGTCCGATGAAGGATAGTATAGCTAGTGCATGTAAAAATGCAATCTATACTATGGTTGATTCAGAGGCAATTGTAAAAATCAACATAACGTCCAATGTTCAAAGGAGCAGAGATAATCAAACTGTTTTATCAGGAATTAAAAATATAATTGCCGTTGCATCGGGTAAAGGTGGTGTGGGTAAGAGTACATTTGCTATTAACCTTTCCAAAACATTGGCAATGGCAGGAGCTAAAGTCGGATTGATGGATGCTGATATTCATGGGCCCTCGATTCCAACCTTAATGAACACAACTGATAAAAAGCCAGTGATGGATGGGGACTTGATGGTTCCAATTGAAATTGAGGGTGTTCAAACAATGAGCATTGGCTATATGGTCGATTTGAAACAAGCCTTAGTTTGGAGAGGACCAATGTTGTCCAAGGCAATTAGTCAGTTTTGCAGTGATGTGAAATGGGGCAATTTAGAGTACCTAATCATCGATCTACCACCAGGTACTGGGGATATTCATTTGAGTGTAGTTCAACATATTCCAATAAGCGGAGTGGTTTTGATTACAACTCCTGAAGAAGTTGCAGTTGCAGATACTCGAAAAGCAATTGACATGTTTCGTAACCCACACATCAACCAAAATATTCTTGGCATTGTCGAAAACATGAGTTTTTTTCAACCAGATGAAAGTGGTCAGAAGTATCACATTTTTGGTAAAGACGGTGGTCAGCAATTAAGTAAAGAATGTTCAGTTGATTTTTTTGGTGAAATACCTATAAAAGAAAATAAAGAATTTAAGAATATTCATAGTGACTATCTTGCTATTACAGGTAAAATTGTTCAAAAGCTGTCTATTCTAGCAGCATCTAAATAAAAACAGATAAATTTGAAGTTATATGACGTTGTCAGAGACTAAAATAGAAGAGGCATTAGAAAGTGTTCGACCTTTTTTGAAACAAGACGGGGGTGATGTTGAATTTGTTTCATACAAAGATAATATTGTTAAACTTCGTTTACTCGGTGCATGTAGCACATGCAGTATTAGTCACCTTACGATGAAAGCTGGTATTGAAGAAAGCATAAAAAATCTATTACCTGAGGTAGAATCTGTTTTAGCTATTGATTAATGATCAGTTCGTTGTGAAACGATTTAAGTCATATCAATCAATTCTTGATTTTATAAACACTTACAGTATTCTTGTTGCTTTAGGTTCGTTTTCTTCTTATTTATTTTTTAGTAATTTATTTAATGTTAAACCAAACTATGTTTTGGCATTGGGCTTATCAATTGGTTTATGGATTATTTATACGCTTGATCATCTATTAGATGGTTTGAGTATTGGTAATAAAGCTTCTTCTATTAGACATCGTGAACATTTTTTGAAGCATAAGCTCATAATTTTTTGGATATTATTTGGTTTAATTATTCTAATTGGTTTATCGTTTTGGTTGGCCAAGATTTATTATAGTTACGTTTTATTTCTATGTGTATTAACGTTAATACACTTTTGCATAAACTATTTTTTGTCTCTAAAGTACACTGTGCTAAGGTATTTAAAGGAGGCATTTATTGCGTTAGTTGTTACGATTGGATTTGTTGTTACCCCATTGATTGGAAATGAATCGACTCTTGTTATAAATCAATTAATTTACGCATTCATTATTTTTTACTTTATTAATTTATCAAATCTTTTAATTTTTTCTTCTTTTGATAAAGATCGTGATCAAAAAGACAATATGATTACGATAGCTCACTTGTATAGTTTGAGTAAATTAAGGAGGTTAATTTATTTTGGGATTGGGACCTCAATAACCGTTTCAATCGTAAGTTTTTCAATTGGTTTTATTACTGGAGTCAGTTTTTTTGTATTTATGTCAATGCATTTAACACTTCTTGGCATAACTATATATCCTTCTTATTTTAGAACTAAGGATCGTTATCGGTTTTTTGGAGACCTTATTTATTTATATCCTTTTGTTGTTTTTCCATTCCTTGGTTAAAACAAGTTCGACATCTGGGTTCATACAAATCTTTCTCTCCTAATTTAACTTGATCGCCAGAGTTTGAAAAGCGATAAGAAAACTGTGCTTCAGAACCACATTTCATGCATATAGCGTGCACTTTGGTTACTAATTCTGCCATTGCCATGAGATTTGGCATGATTCCAAATGGATTCCCTAAAAAATCCATATCTAATCCAGCAATGATGATTCGCTTATTATCATTTGCTAGTTGATTGCATACTTCAGCTAAATTGGGACTAAAAAATTGGGCCTCATCTATTCCAATCACATCTACTTTATCTGCCCACTTTAATATTTCTTTTGGGTCACTGATAGGTGTTGAGTTAATTTGATTATCATCATGTGAAACAATCTTTTCTTTATGATACCTAACCTCCATCTCAGGTTTGAATATATGTACCGTTTGGTTTGCTATTTTAGCACGTTTAATTCTTCGGATTAATTCCTCTGTTTTTCCTGAAAACATAGATCCACAAATAATTTCTATCCATCCCGCACTATTTTTTGGTTTTGTATACATGCCCTGTTAATTATGAAGTGTCGAATGTAATATTATTTGATTTTATTCGTAGAAATTAATGAAAATGAGTAGAGATAAAATACATGAGAAAATCGACGAGCTTTTGGGGATGCTTAGCATTCACAATAGTAGGTTGAGTTTGCATTCAGAAAAGCTATCACAATTGGATATTGATGTATTCAGAAAACACTGTATTGATCTTTATGATGAAGTAAACGGATTGGCATTGAAGGGTAAGCTCAAATCTTCAAAAATTCAGGCTGACAAGCAACAAAAGGGATTTGCAAAAGAGGAGGTGGATTTCATTGAAGAAAAAGAGCAAATTAAAGCAGAAGTCAAGGAAGCAGAACCATTAAAAAATCAAAATGAGGAAATGCTTTCATTATTTGAAAAATTTAGCAATAAACCGATTTCTAGCATAGCTAAAGGAATGTCAATAGCAAAACGGTTCGAGTTTCAAAATGTATTTTTTGATGGAGACAAGTCAGGTTATAATTCATTTATAACTGAGATAGACAATGCTTCTAATCGCGATGAAGCATTTAAGATTTATAAAGCATATAAAGTAAAAGGGAATTGGGATCAAGAGGAGTTGAAAGATGAACTAAAGGCCTTAATCTACAGAAAGTATGTCTAATTCTAACTAAACGTGAATGTTTGGAAGCATATCCCGCTTCTTAAGTTTCTGATTCCGTTTATAATAGGCATACTTGTTGCAACAAGTAGTTTTGTTTCTATATCATGGGTTATTGCTCAATTCGGGTTTAGCTTGATTGTGTTAATTGCTGTTCATTACATTTTAAAAAAGAGATTAAATTTTTTACTTATCAAATTAGGATCAATATTAGCCCTGTGGTTAATATTTTTATCAGGTATAACACTTACTTATTTCTATTTAGATAAGAACCATCAAAATCATTTTTCAAATGACTTGTCTTCAGAGTGGTTGAAGGTGAGCATTATTAACGAGCCCAAAATCAAAGAAAAAGTAGTTTCATGTAAAGTAAGTGTATTAGGAGTGTTTGGTGAAAATGAGGAATTACAAGGTAAAGCTCAAGTTTATTTTCACAGAGATACGCTAAGCTTCAAAATTAAATATGGAGATCAGTTAATTATTAAGAATAGGTTACAAGAGATAGAAGGCCCTAAAAACCAACATCAATTTAATTTTAGAAAATTTTACAACAATCAGAATATTTACCATCAAGGATTTTTTAAGCATGGTCAATGGATTCACTTGAACTAAAATAAATCAAATGCTTTGTTAATGCTAGGGTACTCTTGGCAGTTAAAATTAAGGTTACTTTTCAAAGATTATTTTAGAGATGACTCAGTAAGAGGAGTTGCTGAAGCTGTTATATTTGGCTTTAAAGAAGACCTGAACGAGGATTGGCTAAAAGCATTTTCAAAAACAGGGACTATCCACGTATTGGCAGTATCGGGCCTACATGTTGGGATTATTTATGTGTTGATGAGTTTTTTATTGGGCATGCAAAAAAGTCGAGGAACGTCTTTAGTTGTTAAGTCAGCAGTAATTCTTTTAGTACTTTTTTTATATGCATTACTTACTGGGTTTTCGCCATCAGTTTCAAGGGCTTCAATTATGTTTGGAACAGTAATCATTGGAAATTCTTTCAATCGTAAATCAAGCATATACAATTCTCTTAGTCTCGCTTGTTTTATACTTTTATTGATCAATCCTTTGAACATATACAATGTTGGTTTTCAGTTTTCGTTTATAGCCGTATTAGGTATCGTCTATTTTAAGGATGATGTTCGAAGACTCTTTCCAGATTCTAACTACTTTTTCGACAAAGTATTTATTTTGATGAGTGTTAGTATTGCTGCTCAGATAGCTACATTTCCACTTGGGCTCTTTTATTTTCATCAATACCCTAATTTATTTATGTTTTCAAATTTGATTGTCATTCCGTGTATCAGTATTGTGTTGTACCTTGGGATAGCCTTTATTTTTATTGTTCAGCTTTCTAGTAGTTTAGGAGAGGTTATTTCAGATGTTATAGGAATTTATATTCAATTTATTGCAGATTCAGTAAAAAGTATTCAAAACATTCCTTTTGCTTTTTTTGAGGGCGTATATATTACTACTACACAAATGATTTTATTATACCTACTGATTATTATAGTCAGTTTATCCATCAAATATAAATGGAAGTCAGGTTTGATGTACACGGTAATGTGTGTTGTGATATTTATTGTTAACGATTGGGTTTACTTGAACAAAGTTAGACAGAATGAAGTGGTGGTTTTTGATGCAGGAAAAGAATTACTGATTGGATTTAAACGAAATAACCATATGAACTTTTTAACATCTGATAATTTATTGAAAGATGAAAAAAAAATGGAGTACATAGTCAAGCCCTATTTAATTGCTAATCGTTTAAACAGACAATATTCAATTTTTCCAGCGTCCCTGTTGCACACAAATGTAAATCTCGTAAATATTAAATTACTGGGCAATGAGGTTGTATGGTTTGATAATCATGCATATAAATTGAACACAGATATTTGTGAAATAAAAAAATATAAATAAACACTATAATTAGTGTTATAGTATTTATTGCCAATGGTTTATGGCTGAATAAATAGCTTGAAATTATACTGGATATGGAAAAGAAAAGATAGAGTTGATATTATTTAGCAACAAAAAGTAATTTTAAATTTCCAGTTCAATGATTGATTATTAAAAATTTATTGTTTAAATTTGATGCACTTAAATTATTAAGAAACTAACAATCTAATCTTAAGCGTATGAAAAAAAATTACAAACGAAATTGGCTTTTCAAATTTAAATCAGCTTTTGTGCTTGTTTCCTTGCTATTGTCAGGAACAGCTATGGCTCAACTTAGCGGTAAATACACCATTAACAAAGGTGCGGTGGCTAGTACTACGAACTATACAAGTTTTAGGTCTTTTGCAACAGCAATTAACTCAAAAGGTGTTTCTGGTCCCGTTACAGTAGATGTTGCTACTGGTTCTGGTCCTTATACTGAGCAGGTTATGTTCTCAGCAAGTGGAACGGCAACTAACACCATTACTATTAATGGTAATGGAGAAAAAATCACTTCATCTGGTTCTTATCCAAACTACACGGTTATTCACTTAAATGGTGCAGATTTCTTCACGATTAATAATCTTACGGTAGAGGCTAATGGAACAAGTAGTGGTACAAGATGTTATACTATCAATAAAAATGCGGACTCAAACACTATCAAGAATTCGAACTTATTGATGCCAAGATACACTGGTACTTCAAGCTATACTGCATACGTAATGTATAGCAATGATTTGTATTACAGAAGAGATGCTGATCATGGTTCAGGTAATGTCATCAAGGATAATGTGATGAGCAATGGTGTTTCAACAACTGCTGGTCCATACTATGGTGTTTGTGATTACAGAGGATACAGTACACAATCTGAAGGAAATGTGGTTTCTGGCAATGTTATTTCGGATGTTTATTATGCTGGTGTTTACAATTATTATGTTAATAATTTTCAGGCTACTAGTAACAAAATTAATTTTAGACAAAGAACATCTTATACTTGTTATGGAATTTATGCATACAGAGGTAATGGAGATAAAGGCGTTAAGATTAATAATAACACTATCGAAAATCAAAATGTAACTTCTGGAATGTATGGTGTTTATATGTATTACATCAATGGTGATAATACTATGCCTGTTGAAGTGAAAAATAATAAAATTGATAGAATCAATATTAATGCAGATAGAGACTTTATTGGATTCTACATTAATAGAGATAATTTTGTAAATGTGACTGGAAATACAGTTTCTAACATCGTCACACGAGCTTCTAGGACATATCGTAATGGGACTGCATTTTATGTGTATTATTCAAACGATGTCAACCTTAAGAAAAATGTTGTTAATTCCCTTGAATCCATGGGTGGAACTGCTTGGGGTATTCGTACATACAGAGCTAACCGAATGTATATTGAAGATAATATTGTCAATAAACTGGTTACAGGAGCTACAAGTACCGGAGTTAACGCAGGTGCTGTTTTTTACTACACTAATAAAGGTACTTTTATTAATAATGTAGTAAGTAATAGTGCTGGTGGAAGAATATACGGATTAAGTGTTGAAGGTTTGAGTGATTCTATTAAGGTGGCTCATAATACTATAGCGACTACTTCTGATGCTAATAATGTTTATACTTATGCTTTCTTTGGTGGTAAGAATTACGATTTTGTTAATAACATTGCTTATAACACTGGTAAACCTTTAAGAGTAGGAACTAACCACGATATTATTTACATTAATATATCGAACGATGCTTTTATCACTAATGGATACAATGATTTTTATACATCAAGCACTAATACGTATAATTATAGAGCTGATAGAACGATCTACAATACCTTTGCTGATTATGCTGATAAGGCTGGTGATAATACATCGGTTGATCACGATCCTAGATTTACAAACTTAGCTGGTGGTATATTAACTCCATCAAATGCTGCCATTGCGAATATGGGTACACCTAATTACGCAACCAATGATGTTGCTGGAACTGTTCGAACAGAATGCGGTCCAGATATAGGTGCTTATGAATTCTTTGTTGATCACAATGTATCAAACTTATCTGCACTTCCTGCAAATATTTGTGGTGGTGTAGAACAACCTATTTCAATAGATGTTACCAACGGTTCAAAATCTGACACAGTTGCAACACCATTGTATTACCAAATCGGTAGCAATGTAGTTGTTGAGAATGCAGAAAAAATGGGCCCTGGTGATACTATAAGCCATTCATTTGAGCAAAATGCGGTATTCAACAAGCCTGGTTTAAATACTATTAAAGTTGGATTATTCTGTGATGATGATTCGACCAATAACTCATTAACTGGAACAATCAATGTAATTTCTTCACCTACTGGAGGTTCATTATCTCAGGGTACAACCTTTGATGGTTACTTCGAAGCAGGAACTGAATTAGATCCAGATGTTTTAGCACATTCTTATACTAATGATTATGATGTGTCTAGACCAACTAAGTATAATAGTTCAATTCCAGGTGCTGATTACACATACGCTCTTAAAGTTAAAGACCAAGATGGTATCGACGTAACTGCAGCCGGATTTTCTTACACTGCCTTAGCTGAAACATTTTCAATTACTCCTGAGGATTCTCTTTCAGGTAGAACTTTAGAGATGAGCTTATTGGTTTCTGATGCCAACACTGGTTGTGATACGACTATATCAAGATCTATGTATGTACCTCACGTACCTGTTCCATCTTTCAATTCAAATAATATTTGTCTAGGAGATGTTGCACAGTTTAAGAATACTTCTACTCTTAAAGGTACAGGTTATATGTTAACCAACTGGGAGTTTGATGATCCAGATCCAGCTGTAACAGATGATAATTCAGATATCAAAGATGGTTTCTGGAAGTACACAACTTATGGTAACGACATAATGGTTGAAATGACTGTTAGAAATGGTGTTTACCCTAAATTTAAGTATGTTGATGTAGATACTATTGTAGTAACTCCAAAACCATTGGTAGATTTCAAGGTGTTGAACGCATGTGAGGGATCACCAATAACAGTTAAGAACAATACAACTCTTCCAGTTTCAAGTAAGATAACTTACACATGGGATTTTGCAGGAGAGTATTCAACTACTGACGTAGATCCATCATATACATTTGCTACACCTGGACAACGTAAGATCAGTGTGACAGCAACTGCTAATGGATGTTTCGCATCATTAACTAAGAATGCATACCAATTTGAAATGCCAACAGCTGGTTTCGCTAGTGAAGGTGAGTGTAACTTTGTAAATGTTGATTTCACGAATAGTTCTACGATTGAAAATGGAGCAAATATGGGTTATGCATGGGACTTTGCTGGAGAGGGAATCTCAAGAGAGCAAGATCCTGCATTTGCATTTGCTACACCAGGTACCAAAACGGTTACATTAACAGCTACTTCAGAATTTGGTTGTGTAAATACATTTACCAAGGATATTGTTTTACAGGAGTCTCCAGAAGCAGATTTTGCTTGGGATGCAGCGTGTAACTTAACACCTATTAACTTCACTATCACAGGATCACTTCCTAATGGAGGAGCAAATAGTTCATATGAGTGGGACTTTGCAGGAGAAGCAGATGCTACAAGAGCAGATCCAAGTCACTTGTTTTCTAAAGTAGGGTCAAAAATTGTAAAACTTACCATCTCTGATTTGAATGGATGTTCAAGTTCAATTGTAAAAGAGGTGAATGTAGTATTACAAGCTGTTGCTGATTTTGAAGCAGGTTCTATCTGTGAAGGAGAAGAAGCAGTATTCACGAACAAATCAACAGTAGCTGCTGGAGATTTAACTTATGAGTGGACGTTTGGAGACGGAGCTAATAGTTCTGATTTGTCTCCTACACATGAGTATACTGAAGCTAAAAGCTTTAATGTGAAGTTGAAAGCGATTGTAGACGGTGGATGTAGTGATGAGGTAACTTACCCAATCGTGGTAAACCCATCACCAGATGCAACATTTACATTGGCTAAAGACGGAAGAACTGTAGTTTGTGACGGACCAGCAGGAAATGACATCTACAGATGGACATTCGGAGATGGAAGTAGAGACGATTCTGAGGATCCAACATACACTTTTGAGAATGTTGATCAAGGAACATTTACTGTTTGTTTAGCGACTAAGAAAGGGGAATGCTGGAATGATGAGTGTGAGGATATCACAATCAACTTAGCAGGAATCGAAAACTTAACGCAAAACGATGACATGATTAATGTATATCCTAACCCAACTACAGGTAAGTTCAACGTAACTGTTGAAAATGCTGGAGAAGTAGTTGTTAAAGTAGGAGATATCTTAGGAAATGTATTAGATGTAAATGTTACCGATAACTTAAACGGTACGTATAGTGTAGACTTATCAGTAGTAGCTGATGGAGTATACTTCGTACAAGTGAAGAATGGTGACTATTTTGCAACCAAGAGAATAACAGTTTCTAAATAAATTAAGTAACTATTTAATAAAAAGCCCTTCATCTTTTGATGAGGGGCTTTTTATTTGTATCAAATTATTTATGCTTATAGACACACACTCACACTTATATTCTAATGTGTTTGATATGGATATTGATGAAGTTATCATTCGTGCTAGAAATAGTGGATTAAGACATATTCTATTACCTAATATAGATGTTGAAAGTATTAGTCAACTTAACAAATTAGTAGATCGCGATAATATTTTTTTTAAAAGAATGATGGGATTACATCCATGTTCTGTTAAAGAAGATTATAAAGAACAATTATCTAGTATCAAAAATGAATTTATCACTAAAGACTGTATTGCAGTTGGCGAGATAGGGATTGATTTATATTGGGATAAGAAGTTCCAATTTCAGCAAGAAGATGCTTTTTTAGAACAATGTCAGTGGTCTATTGATTATAATTTGCCTATTGTAATTCACTCACGGGAATCAACAGATCGTATCATTCAATTAATAAGGACTAATTTCAATTCTCAATTACGTGGTGTTTTTCATTGTTTTGTAGGAGACGAAAAACAAGCTCATGATATTATTGATTTAGGTTTTTATCTTGGTATAGGTGGAGTGGTTACTTTTAAAAATTCTAACCTGAGGGATCATCTATTGAATGCAGCTATAGAACATATTTTGATTGAAACCGATTCGCCATATTTAGCACCTGTTCCTCACAGAGGTAAACGAAATGAATCGTCATACATTAACAATGTAGTTGAAGAATTAGTTAAAATTTACAATTTATCTTTCGAAAAAGTTTCAGATATTACAACTAAGAATGCATTGAAGTTATTCAATTTATAACCATCTTTGCAATGGTAAAAGGAGAGGTGTCCGAGTGGCTTAAGGAGCACGCTTGGAAAGCGTGTGTACATCACAAGTGTACCGAGGGTTCGAATCCCTCTCTCTCCGCCATTACCATTAACCTATTTATGTATAAAAGCCCAATTTATATCTTATTGCTTTTTTTATGTTGGTTAGTTGCCTCGAGTTGGTTTTATGTTACTGAAATTAAAGAAGCTTATCCCGATAAAATAACATTAGCTGAAAATTATTACCCTTTATTTTTTAAATATTCTGATTCGAAAGCTATAAAAGGTAAGAACTTTGGTTCTTTTAAGGCATTTATGTTACAAAAGTTAGAACCTAGGAATCGAATTTTAATTACCGGTATTTATTCTATAGCTGAACAGAATAACACATCACATCCAAATCTTGGTGTTGCAAGAGCCATGAGTGTAGCTCAGTTATTTAACGAAGTGGATGAACAAAGAATATTATACTATTCTCAAAATAGTGATAGTATTTATAATCGTAATTTTTATGATTTACAATGGCTGGATGCTGTTGAAATTAGGGTTTTAATGAACAATGATTTCTTACAGGAAATGGCTCACGGAGCTAAAATCCATTTTAATGAGGGTCTTGATCATCCCAAAATTCAAGCTTATTTAAAATACATTGCTATTGAAAACACAGGTCATCAAATAAATCTAGCAGAAATTGCTAATCAAGAAACCGATAGCGTCTCTGCAAATTGTAATTTTATCAAAAGCCAGTTGGTTTTAAATGGAGTAGATTCATCTTATATTAATATACTTCCGATTATTGTGGATTCTACTCAGACACCTCATTTAGAAGTTTACATCAATCAATTAGAATCAAATGAATACTGAAAAAATTTTTGAAGGCCCAGGTCAGTCCTCAATGGAGACTTATGTTATAGAAATTGTAATTATTATGGTCATTTCTTTTTTGTTGGGATATTTCTTTTGTGCTTTAATAAGGAAGTCACAGAAGAAGAGGATTCAACGGTTAAAAAAAGAAAATCAAGCGTTGAAAAATGAGCTTTCTTTGAATAAAGAGGTAGAGGTTAAAGGCTAAACTTTTTCATTTGTTAGCTACTAATTTTATTGATATAATTAGTACTACTATGACCCTCTAAAAATGGAATTACGATTATATCACCTCCATTTTGTTTGACAAAGTCTGCACCAACAATTGTACTGAATGTATAATCACCTCCTTTGACCAAAACATCAGGACTTAGTGATTTAATTAATTCTATAGGTGTTTCCTCATCAAATAAGACTACAGCGTCTACAAAAGCTAATGAAGCAAGTTTAGTTAATCGGGTAACCTCCTCAATTATGGGTCTATTAGGACCTTTAATTTTGGATACCGATGCATCGGTATTAACACCAATGATAAGTCGATTTCCTAAATCTGCAGCTTTGGATAAATAGTCAATATGACCAAGGTGCAAAATATCAAAGCATCCATTGGTAAAGACTATTTTTTCTTGACTTTCTTTCCATCGTTCTCGAGTTTGAATTAATGACTTCTTCGAATGAAATATTTTATCATTAATAATTTTATTCCATTTCATGATTATTTAGTTTTTTGAGTTTAAATATAACATATACTATGGAAGATATTCCAACACCTGCAATTACCAAGAATTGTATGGCATGAGTTATTAATGCATAGGAGTCTGCAATTAATGGGTTGATTTTATAAATATCAAGTGCTGCAGGAACAAGAACTTCAAATGTTCCAATTCCTCCTGGTATAGGAATAATCATGGCTGCTGTACCGAATAATAATACGGTGAAACCTGCAGATATTCCTAAATGAGACGTTCCATCAAAAGCAAAGAATATTAAAAATGGCATAAAGAAATACATGACCCATATTAGAAGGCTATATGTGATGAATAATCCTTTTCTACGAAGACTAAATATAGTTTTAATACCATCGAAAATCCCTTCAATAAAGGATTGAAATTTTCGAATGATTGGCAATTGATAAAACCACTTCCTTTTGAGGTAAGCAATACTGATAAGTATTATGAATACTAGTAAAAACCCTAAAAAAAGACCTATTGATGAACCATTAACTTTATTAACTAATTCTTCGACAAATTCTATGATGATTTGAAATTGTATAAAGAATATGGTAATAGCTAAAATTATTGTGATGATTAGATCAACGATTCGTTCTACTAAGACAGTTCCTACCAGCTTGTTGAAAGGAATTTTTTCCAGTTTAGCTAGAACAGCTGGACGAGTGATTTCTCCAACTCGGGGAAGTGCCATATTTACCAAGTACCCAAGAATTACTGCATGAAAACTATTAGCAGTTGAAGCTTTATAATTCATGGGCTCTAATAATAAATTCCATCTCAGTGCTCTAAGTAGATGGCTTATAACACCACAAAACATAGATAAGCCAACCCAAAATAAATTCACCTGCTTGATTTGATGCCATAATTTGTCTGTATCTTGACTTTCAATAGCCCAATAAAACAAAACTCCCCCAAGGGTTAGAAATATAATAGTATTAACGGCTGTTTTGGTATTTTTAGTCAAGGATGAGCTTATTATTTTTATCAGGGAATGCTAATTGAGGTTTGAATGTTTTGGCTTCTTCAAAATCTATTTGAGCAAAGGATATAATGATAACAATGTCACCCTTTGCAGCCCTCCGTGCAGCAGCCCCATTCAGACAAACCATACCACTCCCACGTTCACCAGTGATAACGTATGTTTCTATTCGTTCGCCATTATTGTTGTTCACGATTAGTACTTTTTCACCCTCAATAAGATTAGCGGCATCCATAAGATCTTGATCAATAGTAACACTACCAACGTAGTCTAGTTCTGTTTGAGTGATTTTAGCTCGATGAATTTTAGATTTTAATACTTCGATAATCATAAAATATTATGATTTGCAAAGGTAAGTTTATTTGATTGAATAGGAGTTTTGGTAGAATTAATTTATAACTAATGAGAAAAATTGTCGTACATCAGCAATTTTATGAATTTTGATGGTATATTCTTTTTGACTGATATCAATTTGATCACTCAGTATAAAATCGCTAAAGCCCAATTTTTCTGCTTCTTTGATGCGTTGATCTATTCGGTTAACTCCACGTATTTCTCCGCTCAGACCAATTTCACCAGCAAAAACCATTTTATTGGAAAGAGCAACATTTTCAAAACTGGAAATTATAGATGCTGCAATCCCCAAATCTGTAGCAGGGTCATTTATTTTAAGTCCCCCAGCGATATTTACAAAAATATCTTGTTGTGAGAGTTTGTATCCGCATCTTTTTTCCAAGACAGCAAGAAGCATATTCAGTCTTTTAATATCATAACCATTTGTATTTCTTTGAGGGTTCCCGTAGACAGCACTACTAACTAAAGCTTGAGTTTCGATAAGTAAACTACGATTGCCTTCAAGAGAGGCCACAACACCAACTCCCGATAGATTTTCACTGCGTTGGTTGATAAGAATTTCAGATGGGTTATCGACTTCTCGCATTCCTTCGGATGTCATTTCATATATTCCAAGTTCAAGAGAATTACCAAAACGATTTTTCAACGTCCTTAATATTCGATAATTATTCTGAGTTTCACCTTCAAATTGAAGCACAGTATCAACCATATGTTCTAGTAGTTTTGGACCTGCTAATTGCCCTTCTTTTGTAATATGACCAACTAATATGATGGGAAGTTCATGTTGTTTAGCATATTGAACGAGTATTGCACAGCTTTCTCGAACTTGAGAAATGGTGCCAGGTGTAGAGTCTAAATACTTGCTATAAATGGTTTGAATTGAGTCTATAATAACGAAGGCTGGGTTAGTTTCCTTCAATTTCTTTTTAATTTTTTCGACACATGTTTCATTTAGTAATAGGCAGTCTTCATTTGTAACCCCTATTCTATCTGCTCTCATTTTTATTTGAGTGAGACTTTCTTCACCGCTTACATAAAGCACTTTCTTATTCATTCTAAGTGCAGTCTGCAGAAGTAGGGTTGATTTTCCAATTCCAGGTTCACCACCCAGTAAGACAACTGATCCGGGAACAATTCCGCCGCCCAATACACGATTTAGTTCTGTGCCAGGTGCTTTTAGCCTTTCCAATTCATAAGCATCTACATTTAATATTGGGGTTACAATTCCCTCAATATCATTAAGATTCATCATAGTACTCTTAGATTTAGTTACAACTTCTTCTTGAATGGAATTAAACTCTCCACACGAGAAGCATTTACCCATCATTTTGGGGTAATTACTACCGCAATTTGAGCAAATAAAAACAGATTTAGTTTTAGCCATATGATCTACTTGACTTTGATTGAACGAAAATGGTTATTTTTATTAATTTAATAAAGGAATATCTTCTAGATTACCTCAACATCTAAAAATATTAAATTGAAATCGGTAAAGCGTGCAAAGAATTTTCTATTTTTGTCGGCGATACGGAATAAAAAACAATAAAATGAAAAAAATCACATCATTAATAATGTTACTATGTCTTATGACATTTAGTATGCAAACAACTTTCGCTGAAGATGTAGCTAATGATACTACGACTGAAGTAGTTGACTCATCATCAGCTGTAGCTGATGATTCTGCTACGACTGAAGTAGTTGAAGAAGAAGTTGTAACAGAGGAGATAGAAGTAGAAGAGGAAGAAAGTGGTCTGCAAGTGCTTAAGAAAAAATTTATTGAGGGTGGAGCAGGGTTTATGTCGCTTCCCTTAATCTGTCTAATCCTTGGGTTAGCCATAGCTATAGAGCGGATTATATCATTGTTTTGGATGAGTATTAATAATGATGAGTTTTTAGAAAATATTGAGAAAGAAGTTTCAGCTGGGAATTTAGAAGCGGCTAAAGAAATTTGTAGAAATACTAGAGGTCCTGTAGCAAGTATATTTTATCAAGGACTTGACAGAGCGGATCAGGGATCAATCGACGTAGTTGAGAAGTCTGTGGTTAGTTATGGTTCTGTTCAAATGGGTCAACTTGAAAAAGGTCTAGTTTGGCTATCATTATTCATTGCACTTGCTCCAATGTTAGGTTTCATGGGAACAGTAATTGGTATGATTGAGGCTTTTGATGCAATTAAAGCTGCTGGAGACATTTCTCCAAGTGTTGTAGCAGACGGTATATCGGTTGCACTTTTAACGACGGTTGCGGGTCTTATTGTTGCTATTATTTTACAAATTTTTTACAACTTCATCACTTCAAAAATTGATGGAATTGTAAATGGTATGGAAGATGCTTCTATATCGTTAGTTGATATATTAGTTAAAAATAAAGTTGTAAAAGCATAAGTATGTTCAAGTCAGGAAGAATAATTTTTTATTCAATAGTTGTTGTCTTGGTATTCATCTTCATGATCCTTGTTTCTAAAGATGATTATGCAGGAAGTGAGATGGGATTATGGATAGCTATATTGCTTGCTTTTGGAGCGATGCTATCGATTATTGTCTCGTCTGTCATTCATTTAAAGAATAACCCCAAGTCATCTAAAAGTTTATTGATGGGAGTTGGAACAATTTTACTTGTATGTTTAATCAGTTACTTTATTTCATCTGGAAGTTTAGGAGACGATTATGAAAAGTATAATATTACTACAGAGAGTCAGTCAAGATTTATAGATATGGGATTATACTTGACCCTTTTTCTAGGATTTACTGCCGTTGTCTCTATAGTTGTGTCAGAAGCTGTAGCATTGTTAAAGAACCAATAAATGGGAAGTAGAAGAAGAGATATTCCAGAAATAAATGCCGGATCTATGGCGGATATCGCTTTCTTATTGTTGGTGTTTTTTCTTGTGACGACTACGATGGATATCCCTACGGGGCTTCAAGTTGCCTTACCACCAATTTCTGAAGAACCTCCTGAGGATAGTAAACAAAAAAAGCGTGAAGTTTTAGAAGTTTTGGTAAATGCTGCGGATCAGCTCTTAGTTGAGGGTTCTCCCCTGACTATTGACCGACTTCAACAAAAAACGATAGATCATTTGACGAATGAAGGTAAAGACCCTACTTTGTCAACTACATCAACTGCTGCTATTGTATCGTTAAAGAATGATCGTGGTACTTCATATGACATGTATGTCCAAGTTTATAATGAGCTGACGGCTGCATATAATCGTGTTAGAGATGACTACGCTATGCAAGAGTATGGTAAGTCATACAAAGACCTTGATCCACAAAGAGATAAGGATAAAATAAAGGAGGTGAAGAAAAAGTACCCCCGTAAATTATCAGAAGCTGAACCAGTTAGTATAGGAAGCGAGTAATGGCAAAATTTAAAAAAGATGGTGGACGTGCCACCCCAGCTATAAATACATCTGCATTACCAGATATCGTGTTCATGTTGCTTTTCTTCTTCATGGTTGCAACAAAGATGAGAGATAAGGAGATGAAAGTTAAAACCCAACTCCCGACAGCTACTGAGGTAGAAAAATTAGAAAAGAAGTCAAGATTACATTACATTTTTGTTGGTCCTCCATTGAATCCTGAGTTTGGAACATCTCCAAGAGTTCAGTTGGATGATGCCTTTGCAACAGTAGATGATATTCAACAATACATTACCCTTAAAAATGGTGAGAAAGACGAAAAGGAAGTTCCTTTTATGACAACCTCCCTAAAGGCTGACAAAACAGTCAAAATGGGAATAATCACTGATATCAAACAAGAGCTCAGACAAGTAAATGCATTAAAATTAAGTTATACTGCATCTAAGGAAGTTAAAGATTAATTATTAATCTAAAAGTAATCAAAGAGAGCTTTTGCTCTCTTTTTTGTTTTCAGACTTCTCAAATATGCATTTATGATTCATTAATGAAGGAAGAAACATTATCTTATATCAAGTCTCCGATCCAGGAAGAGCTCAAAATTTTTGAAAAAAAATTTAGAGCTAGTGTAAAAAGTAATGTCTCATTATTAGACACAATAATGAATTACATTGTAAAGCGAAAAGGAAAACAAATGCGACCTATTTTAGTTTTACACTGTGCTAAACTTTTTGGAGAGGTTAATGAAAATACCTACAGAGGAGCCTCTTTAGTAGAATTATTACATACAGCTACTTTGGTTCATGACGATGTTGTGGATGAGTCGAATATGAGAAGGGGCTTCTTTTCTATAAATGCTCTATGGAAAAACAAAGTAGCTGTATTGGTTGGTGACTATTTGTTGTCTAAAGGATTATTATTATCATTAAAAAATAAAGATTTTAAATCTTTAGAAATTCTATCATCTGCAGTTGAGCAAATGAGTGAAGGAGAGCTTTTGCAGATGGAAAAAGCTAGAAAGCTTGATATTACTGAAGAAATATATTTTGATATCATAACTAAAAAAACAGCATCCTTAATAGCTAGTTGTTGTGGAATTGGAGCTTACAGCACGCATCAGAATGATGATGTTTTGAATGATGTCATGAAAATGGGTAGAGCAATTGGCATAGCCTTCCAAATTAAAGATGATCTGTTCGATTATGGGGATAATAAAGTTGGAAAACCTACAGGCATAGACATCGTTGAAAAGAAGATGACACTCCCTTTGATATATGCTCTGAATTCAAGTACTAAGTTGGAAAGACGTTCTGTTTTAAGAATATTGCAAAAAGACAAGAAAACTAAGTCAGAAATTCAAGAAGTTATCAGTTTTGTGAAAAGTAAAGATGGTATAGATTATGCACAAACTAGAATGCAAGAATACAAACAAAAATCAATAAAAATCCTTGAAAAAATTCCTACCAAAGCAAGTACATCCTACCTCCTAGCTTTGATAAACTTTGTTATAGAAAGGAAAAAGTAGCCTACTTATTGTAAGCCTAATACATCAAGGCCTTGTTCAAATACAATATCTACTGGAATATTTGCTTTAGATAATCGATCAAGATCTTTTTGAAGACCCTCTTTGATGATACCATCATTGGCCATAATCTCCAAGACTTTGGTTTTATTCCCATCTCCTTGAAGTTTTAAAATGAGTGAGGATAATCCACTAATTGCTTTTTTCATTTCATCGAAATTGACAGAATAGGTGCCATTATTGTTACGTGTGAATGCATTTTGATCCTTGAAATAATTAAATCGAAGCATATTTGCTTTACCATGTGCACTACTTGCACCAAATCGAACAGATCTGAATATACCCGCTAGAAAAGTTACGTAATAGTCCATCAATTCTCCGTCTTCTATGTGTCCTTTTTCTTTGAGTTGTGTAATCATGTGGAGACCTAAAATATCGGCCTTCCCCTCTTCAAGTGCACTAAATGTTTCACCCAGAGCCTCTCTAACAGAACCTTGTCCGTTAATAGTTTCTTTAATCCCTAGACCATGGGCAACTTCGTGGAACATCGTATTACTAAAAAAAGCATTGAATGTGATATGTTTCCGTTGATTTTTATCAATTAAAATATCAGAAATAGGCATCAAGATGTGATCAAATTTAGCCTTCATAGCATTTTTTAATTGACTTCTTCTAGTCCCATATTTAATTTGAATTTCTTCGTCATTGGGAAGGTTAACTGCGATTGTTTTACTTCCAGAATTGCAATCGCCTGCATAATAAATTACATCATATGCATTCAATTGGGCAGCATCAGTATTAGGTGTTTCCTGTTTGTATTCATCAGACACAGGTAATTCTGTCTGAAGTTGAGGCAATAACTGGATATATTTTTCTAGTTTTTTACTCCAAGACTTATCCTTCACAAGAATGTAAGCTTCGTATGCAGTTCTGTAATTATACAATGCATCTTCATAGTGTTCGGTTGGACCAATAATAATATCAAGAGTATTATTTTTCATATTGATCCATGCGATATCGCTTTCAGTGAAATTATCATCTAGTAACGCTTTAGATCGGAGTTCAAGATATTTTTTGAGTTCGGCATCTTCGCAAATTTCAGCAGCTTCTAAAAGATGCCCAGAGGCTTCTTCTAATTGATCACGAAAAAATTCGTGATATGGTATGGTGTATAATTTTCCAGCTTCATCTCTTCGAACCATGGAGTATAACCCTTTTTCGTCTAGTAATCCGAGTTCTTCAAACTCGTCTTTGCTCATATCAGCTGGGTAAAAATTTGACCCTAAGGGCTTGAGTTCAACATTGTCCAAAAATGGTGCGTTATCATTTAACCTATCCCATGGGCCATAATTAATCTCAGCAAATTTTCTTAGTTGAGGGTTTGCGATGGAGGCAAGTAAAGTTTCTTTATCTCCATATGCCTGCACCCAAAACAAATCATTCATAATGTTGGCTGCAGCAAATAAATGTGGTAGCATGTTTTTTTCTGATTCATTTAATACCGTCAAATCTGTTGTTAGTTTAACGGGGATATAAGTACTAATTGAGTTAAAGTCTGAAGTGTCCTCAGAAGGACTATCTTGACAAGAAAATATTAAAATAGAAATTGCTAATAAAGAGTAAAATAATTTTGACATAATACTGCGAAGATAGAAATACTAGCCTAGTTGCCGATATTATTCATTAGTGTTAAAGGGATGCTTTGTAAATTTGCAATCAATGTTTGGTCTTAATAAATTAAAAGAAGCAAAGGAAAAAGCTGTTCAGATGAAAGCAGCGTTGTCTCAATTAGATTTTGAAGGGAAATCACAAAATGATATGGTATCTATCAAATGCACAGGAGATAAACGATTTCATTCACTAGAAATTAACGACAGTATTTTTAAGATTAGGTCTCGTGAGGAAGTTCAGAATATGATCATTGAGGCAATAGATCAAGCACAGACAAAAGCAGATATGAAGATTAAAGATGAAATGAGCAAGATAATGCCCAATATTCCTGGTATGGGTGATTTAGGGCTGTAAGCCTAAATTTTCAGAGGGGTCCCAAAAATATTTTTTAAAGTTAACGATTTGGTTTTCTATCACCTCTATACCTTCTTTCTTTAATAGTTCAGCCATCGAGTTATTATTAGAAAAATGATGCATTCCAGTTAGCACACCAGTTCGATTAACCACTCGGTGGGCAGGTAATGGTGGAAGTTGATGGTGTGAATTGTTCATTGCCCAACCCACCATCCTTGCAGATTTGGCTGACCCTAGGAATTTTCCAATTGCACCATACGTCGTTACTCTTCCTTTGGGCACTAATCGGACCACTTGATAAACTTCATCAAAAAATTCGTTGTTTTTAGGCATTATTCTTGTTACATAGTCAATAATGTAGTAGACAATAATTCAATCTATTTAGCGTCATACTATTATATATTTGCACGAAAGTAACTTTGAAAGAATTCATGGTAAAATTTTTAACATTATTAGTTGGGATTATTTGTTGGTCGAGCAGTTTTGGTCAGCATGAGATTACGGTTAAAATTGACGGCTTAGGTTGTGAGGATAAACTGCTTTTAGCTAATCATTTTGGAGACAAACAATATTTAAGAGATACCTCTGAGTGCGTTGATGGTGTTGCCAAATTTATAGGAGATGAAACGCTCGAAAATGGAGTTTATTTAGTGGTTTTGCCGAAGAAAAATTACTTTGAAATATTAATATCAGAAGATGAAGATCAAATGAAGTATTCTTTCCATACAGACACAACATTGAGTCCTAAAAAGATGATTGTGGAAGGTTCTAAAGAGAATGAGCTTTTTTTTGATTTCAATGCCTTTGCAATTGTTCAAGGTAATAAAGCAGGGAAAATTAGAAGAGCATTAGATACTTTAGAAGAGGGTAAGACTAAGAGTAAATTAGAGTCAGATCTTAGAGACATTAATAAGAGTGTGGCTAAAAAAAGAGACGGAATTTCTAATGACTATAGCAACTTATTTATTGGTAAGTTATACGGAGCAATGACAGAAATTACTCCTCCGGACAATAATAGTGTAGATGAAGAAGATCAACGAAAATTTCAATATTTATGGTTGAGAGAACATTTTTGGGACGAAGTAGATTTGTCAGAAGATGGTCTCGTTCGATCGCCCGTATTTCACAATAAGCTTAAATATTACTTTGATACTTATATGCCACCTATTGCGGATACTGCAATCTGGTTAGGAGATCAATTGATTAATAAAATAGAGGCTGCTGGTAGTCGAGAACAATATAAATACACCATTCATTTTTTACTGAGCTATTTTGAAAGTGCTAAATACATGTGCTTTGATAAGGCTTTATGGCATATTGCAAAGAATTATTACTGTGCAGGCAAGGCGTATTGGGCAGATTCGGCATATGTATCAAAAATGTGCATTGAGAGTTCTAAAATGGAAGCAACGCTCTGTGATAAAGTAGCACCAGATTTGTACATGCCAGATTCCTCTTTCAGACAACGTATTCGCATGTCTGAAATAGCTAAGCCAGTTACAGTTCTTGTCTTCTGGGATATAAATTGTGGACATTGTAAGAAAGAGATGCCTATAATCAGTAAGATGTATGATAGTCTGACCAATGAGAATATTGAGATATATGCGGTTTATACTCAAGGTGATTGGGAAGGTTGGAAAAAAAGATTAGCTAAGGATAAATTTAATTTTATAAATGTTGCTAATGCCTTTGGAGAAGATAAGTTTCGTAAGAAATATAATATTCGAACAACTCCTCAAATATTTGTTTTAGATAAGGATAAAAATATTCGATTCAAGAAGATAGGTGCAAAGGATTTGCCAAAAACTATTGAATATTTGTTGGAGGAACAGGGTGTGATTGAACCTAATAGTTCAGATTAATTTATATTTCTAAAAAACTGTATACCTTCCCCAATAAGTAATGCTAGCCCCAAATTATAGTATGGGGAAGTTAAGCGAGTTACTTCTTTTTGACCGATTGAAAATCGGTAGCCAATTCCACCTTTTAAAGCTGCAAATGGTAGAATCTTTACATATGCGTTTGTTCCAATCTCAATTGGAACGGTGGGGTAGTTTTCTTTTTTGATTAATGTGTTTTGGTCAAGCTCCCAGTATTTATATTGGGTGGACCCTATTCCTAGCTGAAAAGGGATACTTAGGTGTAATTTTTTATTAGTATAAAATGTGTAATCTGCACCAATACTTATGTTTTCAGTATTGATGGATTGATATATCGAGTCTTTATCTGCTATTGGGTGACTAGTTAATAAATATTTATCGGGTTTTACAAAACCATATATTCCCAAGTATAATTTAATTTTTTTATTGAAGTCGAATCCACCAACTATCCCATATAGCTTTGTTTTCTGAACATTAACAATGGTATTGCGATTATGAAACGCCACATAAAATGTTGGTTTCTCTTCAAAGGCTATTCTAACAGAATCCAAAATGTTATTTTGTGCTTGGGATTTTACGGATGAACTTAGGGTGAATAAAACGATTAAAAATTTGATAAACTTTAGTGATTTATTCATTTATAGTACTTATTAAATTTAGCTAAATAAGTTCTTTGCGTTTGCACTGAATAGTTTAACTGCAATTGCCAATAGGATAATACCAAAGACTTTATTTAATATTTTAGTTCCTGCTGGACCAATAATTTTTTGAATAAAGTTTACTGATTTAAGAACTCCAAAAATTACAACCATGTTAAGTGCAATTGCAATGACTATATTAACGATTTGATACTCTGCACGTATGGAGATAATAGTTGTTAATGTGCCAGCACCTGCTAATAGTGGGAATGCTAATGGAACTACTGATGCAGTTGCAGTATCAGCTGCATCATCATTAAATATTCTAACACCCAATAGCATTTCAAATGCTATAAATGCCATTAATATGCTTCCTGCAACAGAAAACGAGTTAATGTCTACTCCTATAAAATGAAGGACAGATTCACCAATTAATAAAAAAAGTATCATAATAACACCTGACACAATGGTTGCAAGTCCTGGTCTAATAGGTGTTTTTTCTTTAATGGAAATAATAAGAGGGATTGCTCCTATAACATCAATTACTGCAAATAATATGATGAATGCGGAAAAGATTTCTGTGTTATTCATATAAAAGATGAATTAATAATCTCCAATAATAACATTTAAACGGGTTTAAACCCTTCAAATGCTTGTTTGCAATTATTGCAATAATGAAGACTTCTGCATAAGGTAGGTCCAAATGGACTTTTCATGGATGTTTCATCACTATCACAGTAAGGGCATTTTGTAGCTTCAAGAACCTCCATAGAAATGGTTGAGCAATTTCTATTGGGTGGAGCTAGACCATGTTTTTTAATGGCAATGTACCCTTCAGGAGTAATTAAGTCGGTGGTCCATGTAGTTTCAAAACTAGTTTCTACGGTAATACTTCCTAGTTTATTATTCGCATTGAGATGTTCCAAAACCATATCCTCCATTAATCGTAAAGCGGGACAACCAGCAAATGTCGGTGTGAGTGTCACATGTACATTTTTACCATCAATTTCAATACCTGTTACAATCCCTAAATCAACAATCGAAATTGTTGGAATCTCGGGATCTTTCACTTGCTTTAATTCTTCTCGGATGTAGGCTTCTGAAATCATTTTTTACCAGTCCGCTGATGGATCAATTGAGTATACCTCAGTCATTTCTTCTAAGAGAGGTTGAAGATGCTCTGTGTGATTACCAGTTCTGCCGCCATATATGGGCTTCCAGTTATCCGTTGAGGGGATGGTTAATCCGCTATTTTGGAGTAAAGGTGTAACAGCATCTAACCATCTTTTTTGGAGGCCCTCTTCTCCAATGAAAATATTTTCATCGATTAGAATTTTCTCTGCAGGGCCTGGTTCAAAAATTCCTAGTGCGAAGTCCCATGCATAATTTAGAGATTCTTGCATTTTTTGATGACTCTCCTCATTTCCTTTTCCGAGTTGATTTACCCATGTATTAGCATGCATGGTATGGTATTTAATTTCACCAAAAAACTTTTTAGCTACTTGTGCTAATGGTTCGTATGCAGAACTCCTCAATGATTCAAATCGAAGGTATTCAGCAAAATCGAAAAGAAAATGTCGTATAAGGCTGAAACTGTAGTCTCCGATTGGTAATTCAACAAATTTGGACGAATGAAATTGACCAGCATTTCGAGTAAAAGCGACTGTATCTGCATCAGCTTCACCAAGCTGGTGAAGTAAGTTATACAAGTGTTCACTTTGTCCAATTTTATCTTGTGCCATACTTGAGAAGGCAATATCTTCCTCTAATATTGGACCTAGTCCAGTCCATTCGCTATTTCGGTGACCAATAATTAGTTGGTCATCCGCCATTTTATAAAGTAATTCTTTTAGTGCATCGATGCTATTCATGGTATTCTTAGTTTACAGTTATACTTTGTCAGTAGGTTTATTTCCTCGTTCTTTAAATGCGTTTATTCTATCCATTACCTTATAGGTAGCGGGGTTTCGATAAATTTTTTCAGGTGCAGTAGTGAAGATGTCATCGTCAGAATATTCAGTTGCAGACACACAACTACTGGGCACTACCCAAATATTAGCGGTGACTTCTCTTCTAGCATATTGTTCCTTGGCATACAAAAGAGCCATATCAGGATTTGGTGCGTGCACAATGCCAACATGTTTATGCTGAGCTCCTCGCTTATTTTGGTGAAAAACTTCAAAAGTTTGAAAATGAGCAAGTCCTTCCATATCAGTGTTATCACCTGTTTGAATTCTTGCTCGTGTAATTCTTGGGTCTATTGACTCTATTGTTTGATTACTTTTTTTGTCCATGATTGTTTTCTAGTTTTTAAATAATATATGCCTACGGGTAACTCAGCCAAATCTAGCAGGTTATCACCTATAAAAATTCTGTGAGTTGCTATTAACTTTCCTAAATTGTTGTAAATATCTAATAGGTTTATCTCATTTGATTTAATGGTAATATTTTTCTGGAATGGGTTAGGATATATAAATACTTCGTCATTCAATACTTCAATATTTAAGCTTTTGGGATTCATTACCAACTCAATATTATCCAGATATAAGCTGCTATTAGGACCTCTTACACTATCTGTTTTTCCTGAGTAGAAAATAAGGCCTGCACTATCCGCAGTTATTGGAGATGAGTAATAGTTAATAGGAAATGCAAAAAATGTCCAATCATTAGCTGCTGATAGGTAAAAATTATCATTGGATTTGTACTTTCCTTTTCCCCAAGTCCTAAAATTTATCCTAGCTGTATCATCGCCATCAGGGGTGTATTTGTAGTAGCCTTGTAAATATTTGAAGGTATCAATCGGAAAGTGTGGTGTGTAAAAATCATTACTCTCGACACCTAGAAAGCAGTATCCATGCCTAAGTCTTCCAGAAGAGTTTGAAAAAGCATTTTTAATTAGGAGGGAGTTTTCTCCCATAAATGCATCTGTACCAGTTATCTGAAATACTGTTGGCTCAAATATGAAAGATGAATATTTGTCATATGTTGTTAAATCTATACTTTGCCAACCAGTGGGATAATGGACACCAACATTTTGCCAATCTTCAAATCCATGGTTAAAAATATCCATTTGTCGTTCATTTAAATTTGTGAAATGAATATCATCAAAAATCACATACCCGTCTCCGTCAACACCATAGTCTGCATAAGAATACAAATTAATCCAAACACTATCAGCTGTTCGTGAAGAGCTCCATTCAATGGGGATAGAATACCTTACCCATTCGCTATTACTAGATCCAGTAAATCGAAAATCAACCTTACCTTTATATGTGCCTTTTTCTCTAAATACAGCATACACCCTTGCAGTATCTCCTGCTGCCAAATCGTATTTTGACCAAAAACAAAGGCTTAAAGGATCTCCGTTAAAGGCTACTCCATCATAGCCATTTAGATTATCAACGTTAAAAGCATACGAACGATAACCTCGTGAGTTTGGAACATAAGTGTTGGAAAGTTTCAGAGCATACTGACCTTCTTTTGCATCTGGTGTGCGTTCAGAATTCCTAACAGTAGAAGTCATCCCAGTCGGCTTAAAATGATCTCTTACTCTCCATTTTTCGAAATTACCATTGGGGATATTTTGAGCATTTACGATAGAAATTGCATTTAAAAAGCACAATAAGGTGATGAAATATTTCATGATGTGTAAATTTTTAATTTGCATAAAACTCGTAAAAAAAATTGATTTTACCAATTAATTGCTGACAGACAGACTTATGTTAAGCATACGGAGTCACGTATTTATCTTGCTTGCTCTTGATAGCATTGGCTACCCATTTGCCATTCTCTTCGGCCATTCTTCGAACAGCAAGTCGTTCAGCGTTACAAGGGCCATCTCCGTTGATGACACGCTTAAATTCGTCCCAGTCTGGCTCAGTATAATCCCACAAACCAGTCTCTTCATTTTTCTTGAGTTTTGGGTCAGGTAGGATTAATCCTAAATCCCATATTTTAGGGACATACATATCTAAAAACTGTTGTCTCATAGCATCGTTACTTGCCATTTTAACTTTCCATCGCATTAATGTTTCAGTGTGAACTGATATTTTATCACTTGGACCAAAAAAGTGCATGAGTGGTGGCCACCATCTAGTCATGGCTTCTTGAACCATTTGTCTTTGCTTGGATGTTCCAGTTGCTAAGTGTACTACATTGTCATGACCATATTTTAGGTGAAATGACTCTTCATAGCAGATACGTTCCAAAGCTCTGCAATAGGGTCCATAGGATCCTTTGCTATTGGCTAATTGGTTTACAATTGCCCCAGCATCAACTAACCAAGCAATTACGGCACTATCAGCCCAAGTTTTAGCTGGATAATTAAATATATTTGAATATTTGGATTTTCCAGTAATTAAATCGTTCATCATAGCTTCTCTGCTTTTACCTAGTGTTTCAGCAGCAGAATATAATAACTGAGCATGACCTACTTCATCTTGAACTTTAGCCATTAAAGCTAATTTTCTTCTGAATCCCGGAGCTCTAGTAATCCATGTTCCTTCTGGGAGTGAACCAATTATTTCAGAGTGGGCGTGTTGCTCAATCATTCGAATAAGTTGTTTTCGGTACATAGCTGGCATCCAATCTTTTGGCTCAATTTTTTCGCCACGATCAATTCTGGCTTGAAATGCAGCGAGTAATTCAGGAGTTTCTTCGACTGATGTAAATTTTTCGTTGGGGTCTATGTATGCGTTTCCGTACATGATATTTATAATTTATTTTTTATTAAACCACTAAGTATAAAGTTACTTAGTTTTTCTGCTATTTGGGTTGGGTTGAGTTTGCCTTCTGGGTTGTACCATTCTACAATCCAGTTTACGCTTGATAGAACAGTTAGCGTAGCAAATTTGATGTCACTTTCATTAAAACGACCTTCGTCAATGCCTGTCTGAATAATTTTTCTAATTCCTTTTTCATAAGAATTTCTCTTTTCAATAAACTTGCTAAGAGATTCGCCAGTTAGATTTCTCCAGTCTCGTAAAAATATTATAGCAGAATCTAAATGACTTGTAAGTATCTGAACATGCTCTCTTATAGCCATTCGAAGTTGTTGTTCTGCATCAAAATAGAGGGTGTTTATTTCTTGTATCGAACGATCAAATTTTTTAGCCATATCAAAGCAAGTAAGTCTTAGTATGTCCTCTTTCGATGAAAAATGACTGTATAAACTTGCTGGCTCCATTTCCAAAGATTTAGCAATATCACGAACAGAAGTAGCGGCATATCCCTTCATTTTGAGAACAGCTTGAGCCGATTGTAAAATTTGTCTCTTTCTTTCTGTCATTTTAAAAACACAAACTAACGTTCGTTAGGCAAATGTAGCGATTTTGAAGTAAATTCCAAAATCAATATGCATTTTGATTTTCTATTTGATTTTCTATTTGATTTTTAGGGCCTTAAATATCTCAGGTATATTGTCAATAGGGTTTAAGTCAATTTTTTGATGTAAATTGAAAATATATTATAAAATCTTGAGCCAAATGAAAAATTATACATTAAAATTATCACTCTTTGCTTTTTCTTTATGGATGCCAAATTTTTTATTCGCTCAGCAGTTAGGGAGTGTAGATCGTCCTTTTGTAAAGGAGATAAATGCACCTGGAGTATTTCAGTATTCAACAGCATCTATTCTCAGCGATTTAAATGAATACAATCCACGTGGGGCTTTTACCAAAGAATATACTGACCGGGATGCCGATGGACAAACTGACGATATCATATCATATACTTATGATGCCAATGGTAATCAAACTAAAAAAGAAAATGATTATGGTGCCAATGACACAATAAATTCAATCAGATTATTTACCTATGATGCTAATGGTAATCAAACTAAAGAAGAAGAGGATTGGGATGCCGATGGACAAATTGATAATATCAGATCATATACTTATGATGCTGATGGAAACTTAACTAAAACAGAGAGGGATAATAACGCAGATGGGATGATAGATTTTATAATATTATACTCTTATGATGCAAGTGGGAATCAAACTAAACGAGAAGAGGATAATGATGCAAATGGGGTATTTGACAACATTACAAATTCTACTTATGATGTGAACGGTAATCTAACTAGGGAAGAGAATGATCAAGATGGAGATGGTGCAATCGATAGAATTCTAAAAATTACTTATAATACTGATGGGAACTTAACTAAAAGAGAGGAAGATAATAACGCAGATGGTATTATGGATAGAATCTTTACCTATATGTACAATAAAGACGGGAATATGATACGGTATGAGGAGGATATTGATAGTGATGGTTCTGCAGACGTTATTATAACTTACGTGTATAATGACGATGGATTAATCATTAGTGGTGAGAACGATACTGACGGTGATGGTCAAGCTGAAGAAACAGTTTCTGTAGATTATGATGCTTTTGGAAATCTAATTAGTATTGAGAGTTTTCGAAATGATACGTTGATAAATAGAACCGATAGAAGTTATGATATAAACAATAATCTGGTGAAGTTAGAGATTGACAATAATGGTAATGATACGCTTGATCGAATAACAACTTTTAGTTATTTCAACCCCATTTTGTGCTCAAGCTTAGGGTATGGACTTGCTCATAAATTTGAGGTAAACATTCCAATGAATGGGAATTGGCGATTTGAATTGTGTGGATCAGCATTTCAGAATGTATTAGCGTTGAGTTCCAACCAAAACTGTGACTCAAATCTATTTTATGTGATAGACGGTTGTTCTAGTGGAGACGCATCAGCCGAGATAAGACTTGATTCTGGGATGTATTATCTAACAATAGCTGGAAAAGGTATTACAGATAAAGGGGATTACACTCTTGATATTAAACGAATACCTGGGTTAAGTGTGCCATCTATAGATAACAGCTCTATTTCTATTTATCCTAATCCTGCTAAAGATAGAATTATGGTCAATTATACAAATGCTAGAATTGAATCATATACTATTCTCAATACATTTGGTCAGTCTGTTTCGAGTGGTTTATTAGATAATCACACTATTGATATTAAGTCATTACCACCAGGAAGTTATATTCTGTCATTGATTGAGCATGGGAGAGTGAATACATTTTACAAGAAATTTATTAAGTAACTATTGATGTTTTTCTGCATGGATAGGTGAACTAATTAGCAATTCTAGTTTACATATTTTCTATATTTGACCAGTGAAATTTGGTAAAGTAGAAAACCCTGAAATGTATCCTCACGAGTTACCAGAGGATCATACAGATACTAAAATTGTTTTAGTAAGTGATCACAGCCAATTACCTAAGGTATTTATTGGATGTCCACGATGGGCAAAAGCTGAACTAAAAGGATTCTATCCAAAAGGAGTTAAAGACGAGTTGTCATACTATTCTTGTCAATTTAATGCCATTGAGTTAAATGCCTTCTATTATAGAATTTTCCCTCCTTCGGTTGTTGAGGGATGGTATGATCGATCTTCTCCAGATTTTATGTTTTTTCCGAAGGTCCCTCAACTTATTAGTCAATTTAGACGACTCAAAAATTGTGATGATGCGTTGAATGATTTTTTTGTTTCAATATCTCATTTTAAAGAAAAATTAGGTACCGTATTTCTTCAAATGAATGACAATTATGGACCTCAAAATTTTCATGATTTAACAACGTTTGTGAACAATTGGCCAAAGGATTTACCATTAACTGTAGAATTGCGAAACTCGGGTTGGTATTCTGATTCTCATGTTGCGAATGATCTCTGTGCGATGCTTCAAGAAAATAGGGTGGCTCATACCATTACAGACACGTTAGGCAGAAGAGATCTAATGCATATGCGATTAACTAATTCTTCCTGTTTCGTAAGATTTACAGGGGCAAATCATTCATCAGATGTTACTCGAATAGATGACTGGTTTGATCGATTAACACTATGGAAAGATCAGGGGATTAGTCAGATTAATTTTTTTGTGCATCAAACCATTGAAAAAGACTTGCAAATGTTGTCTGCTCGACTGATAACAAAGATTAATAAAGAATGGGGTTATGAATTACCGATTCCAGGTTCTTCTCAGGTTTCATTATTTTAATTGAAGTCCAATGGGGCAGTGGTCGCTTCCAAAAATTTCGTTGTGAATAGTTGCATCGTGGACCTTATTGGATAAGGATTTTGATGCAAGAAAGTAGTCTATTCTCCAACCTGCATTATTTGCTCGGGCATTAAAACGAGCACTCCAAAAACTATATTTAATTTCTTCAGGATACTTTTCTCGAAAGGTATCGATCAAGCCGATGTCTAGAATCGCGTTTAAACCATCAATTTCAGTTTGCGTATATCCACTGGTTTTGTTGTAGTTGCTTTTATCATTTTTCAAGTCGATAGACTGATGAGCTACATTAAAATCTCCTGTCACGATGATGGGTTTAACTTTTTCTAACTTAGCCAAGTAGTTAGCAAATGCAATATCCCAAGTAGATCGATAATCTAGTCGTTTTAATCCAGCACCACTATTCGGGACATAAACATTAACCAAATAAAAGTCCGCGTATTCAGCAGTAATAACTCGCCCTTCTTGGTCATGCTCTTCTATCTGAATATCTGCGGTAATTTTTATGGGTTCTGTTTTGGATAAGATAGCAACACCACTGTAGCCTTTTTTTACGGCAGAATTACTAAAAATAGAATAACCAGAAAGTTTAGTGAGAGCTTCTTGTACTTGATCGTCTTGAGCTTTTGTCTCTTGAATACAAAATATATCAGCGTCTAAATCTTGGATGATATCAATCAATCCCTTTTTGACTGAGGCTCGGATACCGTTTACATTCCATGATATTATTTTCATACTTTAAATTTAGTTGATGGATATGATTTTTTCTGTGTTTTTACCAATGCGTATCTCGTCATGGGGCATTTTCCCAATAATTGCCTGTCCAATTGGAGACTTAACAGATACAGCAAAAACCACTTGTTTATTCAGTTCTATTTTTCCTAAAGCAACGGATAGGTAAAGCATTTTTTTATTAGTTTCTACCAAAGCTCCTAGCTGAACGGAATTACACGATTTTGAGGCATTAATTTGATTAAGAATATTCATCTCATTGTTCAAATTAAAAAACTGACGATTGAGCCGATCCAATTCTTCATGACCCATAGCTCTGGCGGTTTCAAATTTATTACCTGCTGTGCTACTCTGTTCCCCCTCAATCGATTCTTGTACCTTATCAATAGCAGCCTGCATCTCGTCTAGCTGAGTTTGCAATTTTTCTACGCATTGATTGTAAAGGTCAGTTTTATTGATCATTACACGAAAGAGTTATTAAGGAAGGTATTTTTTATCAAAGTTGGGTTTTCTTTTTTCAAGAAACGCATCACGACCTTCTTTAGCTTCGTCTGTCATGTAGGCCAAACGTGTTGCTTCTCCTGCAAATACCTGTTGACCCACCATTCCATCGTCAGTTAGGTTCATCGCAAATTTCAGCATTTTGATACTGGTTGGCGATTTTTCTAATATTTCTTGTGCCCATTCGTAGGCAGTTTCTTCAAGTCTTTCATGGGGTACTACTTGATTAACCATTCCCATTTCGAAGGCTTCTTGGGCTGAATAATTTCTTCCTAAAAAGAATATTTCTCGTGCTTTTTTCTGACCAACCATTTTTGCTAAATAAGCAGAACCATAGCCACCATCAAAACTGGTTACATCAGCGTCTGTTTGTTTAAAAATAGCATGTTCTGCACTGGCTAATGTCAAGTCGCAGACCACATGCAAACTGTGCCCACCACCAACGGCCCATCCAGGGACTACAGCAATGACTACTTTGGGCATAAAACGAATTAATCGTTGAACATCCAATATGTTTAATCGGTGGTAATTGTCATCACCCACATACCCTTGAAGGCCACGTGCTTTCTGGTCTCCACCACTACAAAAAGAATATACACCGTCTTTTGAGCTTGGGCCTTCAGCACTTAGTAGTACAACTCCAATGCTTAAATCTTCTTGAGCATCATGAAATGCATCTAATAATTCACTCGTTGTTTTTGGACGGAAAGCATTACGAACGTCTGGCCTATTAAAAGCTATACGTGCTACACCATTACACTTTTTGTAAGTGATGTCCTCATATTCTTTAACTGTGGTCCATTTAACTTGAGTCATGACACAAAGGTATAGGTATTTTTTAAGGACAAATAGGTTTTAATAACTTGCTTCTACAATCTCTTTTACTGCATCTGGGGTAACAGCTTTGTGTTCACCAAGAGCTACCCAACCACGACTCTCTAATGCAGTGCTTACTTTTTCTGCTGTATTTTTAAAATCGTTTGTATATGCTGAAATACGAGTTGGTATGTCAAGCGAATGAAAGAAGGATTCTGTTTTTTCAATGGCTTGTTTGGCTCGTTCTTCGATGTTACCCTCTGTAATATTCCACACACGTTCACCGTATTGAGCTAACTTCTCTTTCTTATTTTCCAAGAAATAGGCATAATGTCTTGGGGCTATGATTGCCAAAGTCCGTGCATGGTCAATTCCGTGCAGAGCCGTTAATTCATGACCCATAGCGTGGATTGCCCAATCGTTAGGTACTCCTTTTTGTATGAGTCCATTAAGTGCCATGGTACAGCACCACATAAAGTTGGAAGCAATGGTATAATCGCTCGGGTTATCAATTAGTTTTGGAGCGGTATCGATTAGACTACTCATGATACTCTCGGCAAATCGATCTTGTAAATCTGCTCCAATAGGGTAGGTCATATACTGTTCCATAACATGCGTGAAAGCATCGGTGATTCCATTAGCCAATTGGCGGTTTGGGATTGATGCAACTACAGTAGGATCTAATACGCTAAATTTGGGAAACAAACCTGGTCCGCCCATGCCTAATTTTTGTCCCGTTTCTTTTCTAGAGATGACCGACCCACTGTTCATTTCAGATCCTGTTGCTGGGAGTGTTAAAACGGTACCAAAAGGCATTCCTTTTTCGGTTCGAATTCCTTTAGTTAGAATATCCCAGGGCTCTTCGCCTTCAAATAATGCAGCTGAAGATAAAAACTTAGCTCCATCAATGACGGAACCACCTCCCACAGCGAGGATGAAATTGATTTCCTCATTTTTTATAACGGATAATGCTTTCATAAGAATGGAATATTCTGGATTAGCAGGGATTCCACCAAATTCTACAATAGCGTGGTCTGATAAAGCGGAGACAACTTGGTCATAAATTCCATTTTTTTTGATACTTCCCTTGCCATAGAGTAACAATACTTTGGCTTGATTTGGTATATGTTTTTTTATCTTAGCAATTTCACCTTTTCCGAAGAGGATTTTTACGGGGTTTACGAGTTCAAAGTTGAGCATGATTATTTGTATTATTTGTAAAACACTTGGTTCACCATTTGGTTCAATGGTTGGAATGCTATTGATTAAATCCATAAATTCGCTTCATGTCACGATTTATAGCTCAAAGCAAAATGCAATATGATGGTTTGTACCAAGAAAGCATCAAAAATCCCGAAAAATTTTGGTCTGATTTTGCTGAAAAAGAGTTTATATGGCAAAAAAAGTGGGATAAGGTTTTAGATTTTGATTTACGAAAACCATCAATCAAATGGTTTGAAGGAGCCAAGCTGAATATTACAGAAAATTGCATCGATCGACATTTGGATACCATAGGCGATCAAACAGCAATCATTTTTGAGCCCAATAATCCTGATGAAGACTCACAACATATTAGTTATCGTGATTTAGCTGTAAACGTGAATAAAACAGCTAACATGCTTAAAGCATTAGGTGCAAAAAAAGGAGACAGAATTTGCATATACATGCCAATGACCCCTGAATTGGCATATACTGTATTGGCATGTGCTCGTATTGGTGCGATCCATTCAGTGGTGTTTGCTGGGTTTAGCTCTAAGAGTCTTTCAGACCGAATTGAAGATGCTCAATGTTCGATACTTGTTACGGCTGATGGTGGTTTTAGAGGACAAAAAATCACTCCATTAAAAGAGATTGCTGATCAGGCATTGAAAAACTGTAATTGCATAGATCGAGTATTAGTTCTGAAAAGAACAGGCACCGATATTACCATGCAAGAAGGGAGAGATGTTTGGTGGCATGAGGAGTTTGAGAAAGCTCATGATGAATGTCCTGCTGAAATCATGGGTGCCGAAGACATGCTCTTTATCCTCTATACAAGTGGCAGTACCGGCAAACCTAAAGGGATGGTTCATACCTGTGCGGGCTACATGGTTTATACCAATTTTTCTTTCAGAAATGTGTTTCAGTACCAACAAGGAGATGTGTATTGGTGTACCGCGGATATTGGCTGGATTACGGGACATAGTTACATATTATATGGTCCATTAAGTGCTGGAGCAACCACATTGATGTTTGAGGGTGTGCCTAGCTACCCAGATATGGGTCGATTTTGGCAAATTGTCGAAAAACATCAGGTAAATATTTTTTATACGGCACCAACAGCTATACGAGCATTGGCAAGTTGTGATTTGAGTTTCGTGAATTCTTATGATCTAAGTAGTTTGAAAACATTAGGAACAGTAGGTGAACCTATAAATTTGGAGGCCTGGCAATGGTATGACGAACACATTGGCAAAAAAGAATGTCCTATTCTAGATACCTGGTGGCAAACCGAGACGGGGGGTATTATGATTTCTAGCATTGCCGGTATAACAGAGGATATTCCCACATTTGCTACATTGCCTTTACCAGGAATTCAACCCTGTTTGATGGATGATCTGGGCAATGAAATATCCGAAAAAAAGTCTGAAGGAAAATTGTGCATCAAGTTTCCCTGGCCAAGCATGGCACGAACGATTTATGGAGATCATCAACGATTTAAAGAGACTTACTATAATGCCTTCGAAGGCAACTATTTTACTGGAGATGGTGCCAAACGGGATAAAAATGGAAACTATCGAATTACCGGAAGAGTTGATGACATTGTAATTGTAAGCGGACATAATCTCGGTACGGCCGAAATTGAAAACGCAATCAATGAACACCCAAAAGTAGCTGAGAGTGCAGTTGTGGGTTATCCTCATCCAATCAAAGGGAATGCAATCTATGCCTATGTTACGTTGAGAGGAGCATTTGATGTTTCAACTATTCCTAACCTTCAAAAAGAAATTAACGAATTAGTTTCGAGTACTATTGGACCCATTTCAAAGCCCGATAAAATTCAGTTTACCAATGGTTTACCCAAGACACGAAGTGGAAAAATCATGCGTAGAATATTACGAAAAATTGCAGAAAACGAATTGGATAAATTAGGAGATACATCCACGTTATTGAATCCAGAATGCGTGCAAGAAATTATTGACGGAAGGCTAACAGATTAGCCTGAAATAAGATAAATACAAGGTTTTTTGTGAAGTTCAATTTCGTTGGGTTTCCAGTCTTTTATAGGTTTTGATAGGATGGTTTCTTTTCCTTCTTTTTCCAAATCAACGGCTACACAGAGTTGGGTAGAGTGCTGCAAATTTTTAATTAAAAACTCCAAAAATGGATTGTTTCGATAGGGAGCTTCCATGAATATTTGTGTCGTCTTTCTAGACCGATGTTCCATATCTTTAAGAGCGATCATTCGTTCTTTGGCATCAATGGGGAGGTATCCGTTGAACTGAAAATTTTGACCATTAAAACCACTCGCCATGAGGGCCAAAAAAATAGAAGAACTCCCTGATAGGGGAATCACCTTTACATTTTTCTGGTGTGCGTATTTTACAATTTTATTTCCTGGATCTGCAATGGCAGGAAGTCCAGCTTCAGACAACATTCCTATTGAAAAATCTTGAATATGGGTATCAAAAAAAGGTTTAAAACCAGTATAGTTATCGTGTTTGTTAAGCTCTACAAACTCAAATTCGTTTTGAGCTATTGGGTGGTCAATGGCCTTTAGAAAAGCTCGGGCTGTTCGTTCACGTTCTACAATAAAATGTCGGATAGTGTAGATGTGCTCTAACGTTCGTTTTGGTAAGTAATCTTTAGAAAATTCACCGATGAAATTAGGAATTAAAAAAACAGAATGATTAGCCAATGGTTTTTAAAAATTGAATGCTGGTTTGATTGAAAATAAGGGGTCTTTCTACGTTGACCACGTGTCCACAACTTGGGATAATATGGAGTTGAGAGTGCTTGTGGTGACCCGCTAGTTTTTTTATGCTAGGCAAAAACATATGGTCTTCAGCTCCCATGATATACAAGGTTGGGATAGGTAGGTCGTTGATGCGAAACAATTTAAGCAATGGATTAATTTCAGCCACTAAGGTAAACCAACGTTGAAACTCTTTTTGGTACAGTTTTTTAGCTTCATTAATAAACAGGTTTCTACTCTCCTTGTGCGATCGTTTAGGCATGATGATATGGGCAAAAAAACGATAAAGCACGAGATATGGGACTACTGATTTTAGCAGGACACCTAGTCTCATAAGTACTTGTCCACGGAGGTTCATTTTCATGATAGCACCACCCAAAATCATACTCTTGCTACGATCGGGAAAACGTTCAGACAACTCCCGAATGATGATCGTTCCTAGCGATATTCCCACCCAATGGGTAGAAGTAATTTTGAGGTGGTCCAATACTTCGATTACCTCATCACCGATGGTGTCAAAAGAATACGATTTTAACTTTTCATAGATGGGTTTTTTAGATTTTCCGTGTCCACGAAGATCAATCAAAAGTACATTATAGTCGGACTTAAAATCTCGGATTTGTTTATACCAGATGCTACTACTACCTCCAGCACCATGCACAAATGTGACCCATGGAGCGTTGTCATCTTTGAGGTATGTTATGTAGTGAAGCACAGCTATTGTGTATAGCAAATGTAACAAACTAACAAATCAAAAATTTAGTTGTTTAAAAAGAAGCTATTTTATCATTCATTTCAATCACATATCATTGCAAACATGCAACCACCAAAGGCTAAAAAAATATGCAAGGAATTAACTATTCATGGCGATACGCGTATCGATAATTATTTCTGGTTAAATCAACGTGAAGATCAAGAGGTCTTGGACTATCTAAACCAAGAAAATACCTACTGCAAATCGGTGCTTAAACCAACCGAATCGCTACAAAACGAACTCTATGAAGAAATCGTGAGTCGTATTAAAAAAGACGATGAATCAGTTCCGTACAAAAAAAATGGTTATTGGTACTATACACGATTTATCAAAGAGGGAGAGTATCCCATTCATTGTAGGAGAGCGGGTGGAGATAAATTTGAAAATTCGGGTGACGAAGAAATTTTATTAGATGTTAATGAGCTGGCAAAAGGCCACTCATATTATGCTATAGGAGGATTGAGTATAAGCCCAAACAATCAATATTTAGCTTATGGAGAGGATATAGTTAGCCGAAGGATTTACACCCTAAAAGTAAAAGACTTACATACTGGAAACCTTCTTGATGTAAATATTCAACGAACCACTGGTGGTGCTACTTGGGCAGAGGATAATGAGACCCTTTTTTATACCGAAAAAGAGGAGAAGTCGCTTCGCTCAGCCAAAATATTCTCTTATAATGTGTTCAGTCACGAAAGTCAATTGAGGTATCATGAGGCAGACGATACGTTCAATTGTGGGGTTTATAAAAGCAAAAGCAAGAAATACATCATCATTACATCAGGAGCAAGTATTACTTCAGAGTTTAGGTACTTAGATGCTCAAACACCTCAAGCAGATTTTACAGTTTTTCAAGAACGAATTCGTGGGCTCGAGTATGGGATTTCCCACTTTGAAGATAAGTGGTATGTATTGACCAATTGGGATGCTCAAAATTTTAGATTAATGCAAACCCATGAGGCGAATACTTCCCGATATTTTTGGGAAGAAGTGATGCCTCATCGAGAAGAAACCTTGGTTGAGGGAGTAGAGTTATTTAAAAATCACATGGTCGTGGAAGAACGAACTAAAGGTCAAAATTTTATTCGAATCATCAATCAAAAAACAGCTGAAGAGCATTATATGAATTTTGATTCGGAGACTTATGATTGTTGGACAAGCATAAACCCGGAGTTTGATACTTCCATTTTGAGATTTGGATATACGAGTATGACGACACCCAGTTCGGTGTTTGATTATGATATGAACAAAAAAGAAAAAACCTTGCTTAAACAGCAAAAAATAGTAGGGGGATATGATGAATCAAAGTATGGTAGCAAGCGTATTTGGGTGAAAGCTAGAGATGGAGAGCAAGTCCCCGTTAGTATGGTTTACAAAAAAAATAATGAAGGAGAATTGCCCCAAAATGCACCTTTACTTCTTTATGCATACGGCTCGTACGGACATTCGATGGACCCCTATTTTAGTTCGGTGAGACTTAGTTTGCTAGACAGGGGATTTGTTTACGTGATTGCACATATTCGAGGGGGAGAAGATTTGGGAAGACGGTGGTATGATCAAGGTAAATTACTTCACAAGAAAAATACATTTTACGATTTCATAGATTGTGGTCAGTACTTGATTAAAGAGGGCTATACTTCCAATCAAAAATTATATGCCATGGGAGGAAGTGCTGGAGGATTATTAATGGGAGCAGTCATTAATATGAGACCCGATTTATGGAAGGGAGTGATTGCAGCTGTTCCTTTTGTAGATGTAGTTACGACCATGCTTGATGAATCTATTCCATTGACCACTGGAGAGTATGACGAATGGGGCAACCCCAATGAAGAAGCCTATTATCATTACATTAAAAGCTATTCACCATACGATAATGTGGAGCGAAAAGCATATCCTAACCTACTTATTACTTCAGGCCTACATGATAGTCAGGTGCAGTATTGGGAGCCAGCAAAATGGATTGCAAAGTTGAGGGAGTATAAAACAGATGATAATATTTTGATAATGGATTGCAACATGGAAACCGGTCATGGTGGAGCGAGTGGTCGTTTTGAAGCACTTAAAGAAACAGCCACGGAGTATGCATTTTTGTTGATGTTGGAGGAGCGTCCTTGAGATTCTTGTCAAATCTCTAAATACATGAATTATAAAATTCTTTGCTAATTTACATTTTAATCTTTGATTATAGTTGTATATTGAAGTACTTTTATTCAAGTTTACCACATATGGTAGGGATTAATATTATAAACCTTTTAAATAAAAAAAGTTTCGCATTTATTATTATAGTATTGATATTTTACTCCTGTAAAAAAGAGGTCTTGCACAACGATAATTCCCGGATGACAGACAATGAATTTATCACTGCTGTAGATATTTCCAGCTATCCAGAAATAGCCCTTACTAATCAAACCTTCTATAACTTGGACGGAAATAAACAAAACTTTTTGTCCATATTAAAAGAAAACGGGGTTAATACTATTAGATTAAGACTATGGGTGGATTCAGTTGATAATCACTCTGGATTTAATGAGGTAAGAGCATTTGCAGAAACATTAAGAAATAGAGGTTTTAAAATTTGGTTAACACTTCACTATTCTAATACTTGGGCAGACCCTAGTGCACAACAGATTCCATCCCTGTGGCAATACTTAGATTTTGATATATTAAAAGATAGTGTATATACTTATACAGAACGGGTGGTTAATGAATTAAAACCAAATTATATTCAGATTGGAAATGAAATAAATTCTGGCATTCTTCATCCTCATGGAAATAATTCAAATAACTACGATCAATTTCTAGACTTACTTCAAGAAGGGTGTTCTGCAGTAAGGAATAATTCACTAGATTGTAAAATAATATTACATTTTGCTGGTTTTGAAAATGCAGATTTTTTTTTCAATCAATTAAAAACAATAGATTATGACATAATCGGCTTATCATTTTACACTATTTGGCATGGTAAATCAATGGAAAAGCTCAGGACTAGCATGCAAAATTTGAGTTTATCGCATGATAAACAAATCATTATAGCTGAAACAGCATACCCATTTACGCTTGAGTGGAATGATTGGACTGATAATATTGTGGGGTTAAATGAGCAGTTAATTTTACCTGATTACCCAGCAACACCTGATGGTCAACGTAGATATATTAGAGCTTTAAAGGAGCTTACACAGGGATTAGAAAAAGGTATTGGGTTTTGTTATTGGGGTGCAGAATTAGTTGCTTGGAAGGGAGAACAAGCAACAGATGCCTCAACATGGGAAAATCAAGCTTTATTTGACTTTAATAATAAAGCATTACCTGTATTTAATGAATTTAAATAGATGCATATAGTAATGAATAACTTTTTTAGTAACTAAAATGTAAATAATCAAATTAAATTCGTCTTAAATATGAAGAAAGGATTACTGTTAATAATAGCATTTGCAAGTTTTGTAGCAAATGCCCAAATAGAAACTGACCGACCAGATTTTACCGAAAGTCCAAATACAGTGCCTAAAGGAGCTTTGCAAGTAGAAACAGGTTTCATTTTTGAAAATGACAAAATTGAAAATTTAGGTGGTTCTTTTGAATATCAAAATATGACTGTGAATACCACTTTGTTGAGGTTTGGTCTTCAAGAAAATTTTGAATTGCGTTTTAATTGGGCTAATAATCGAAACGAAGTAACACAAAAGAGATTAATTCAAGGAGGGGCAGATTCTAGTATTAGCTCTATTGCTAGTGGATTTTCAACCTCATTTATAGGATTCAAGACAAATTTGTTCAAAACAGATAAAATTAGCATTGGTTTTTTAGGTCATTTGTACATTCCTGATTTATCATCTGGAGACTTTAAGGTGGAGAAACAAAAAGTAGCACCAGAACTATTATTTCCTGTAAGTTATCAAATTACCGAACGATTTGGAGTGGCAGCTCAATACGGAATTAAATGGGATGGATTGACTCCAAACCCAACGACTAGCTACACACTCGCTTTTGGTTATGCAATAACAGACCAACTGAGTTGTTATGTTGAGCCATACGGATTCCTAACGAACAACGGTGAAGAGTTGCATCTTGTGAATGGCGGGTTTACGTATTTGATAAACGACAATTTTCAATTGGATCTGACAGGCGGTTTTGGCTTGAATGAAGAAGCACCAGACAACTTTATTAGTTGTGGAGCATCCTTTTTATTGTTTAATAAGTAATGAAACTTTACTCAATAGTATTATTCCTGACACTAGCACTTACTGCGTGTGACTCGCCCAAAAAATGGGAAACGAAATCTGAATTAATTGGGACAGAAATAGCAGCCTACACACAAAAAATTCTTAGATATCGAGATAGCATGGATGCTGTTTTTTATAGTGGATCTAATGGTGTGCTACCTAAAGAGGCAATCTCTACCGACGGAAAACTCAATTATTTTTCACCCAACGAATCATATCGGGTTAAAGCTCAATTTGTACCAGTTATCGATGGAGAGGTTTTTCAGATGAAAACAAATACTGATCGATTGCCTGAATATAGAAAGTATGGGAAATTATCTTTTACTGTTCAGAATCAAAACCTTGTTTTAATGCTTTACCAAAATGTAGAACAGCCCGAATATTTGTTTTGCCCGTTCAAGGACAAGACCAATGGAAAACAATCCTATGGAGCAGGAAGATTTTTAGATTTTGAAGAAAAAGACCTAGAAAACATGGTGCTGGATTTTAATTATGCTTATAATCCATATTGTGCTTACAATTCTAATTTTTCGTGCCCGATACCACCGCTAGAAAACCATTTAGATATTGAGGTGATGGCTGGAGAAAAAGCATGGCACTAAAGTGAGTTAGGTTTTAGTACATTTGTCCCATAAAAGTTGATGATTGATAAAGTTTTAGTAATAGGTGCTTGTGGTCAAGTGGGAACTGAATTGGTTGAGAACCTTCAATACATTCATGATAGCAGTCAAGTGGTTGCAAGTGATATAAAAACACCAACCAATGAAGTGTTTTCGAATAGCGAATTTGTTCAGCTGAATGTGTTAGACAAGGCACAGATTAAAGAAGTTTTTCAAACACATAAACCAACTATTGTCTATCACTTAGCAGCTCTACTAAGTGCTACTGCAGAGGAAAATCCAAAGTTTGGCTGGGAACTCAATATGGACGGTACCTTCAATATTTTTGATGCGTGCATAGAGCATGGAGTAAAACGAATATTTTGGCCTAGTTCAATTGCGGTATTTGGTCCAACAACTCCTCGAGTAAACACTCCTCAAAGTACAATCTTGGAGCCAAATACGATCTATGGGATTACAAAACTTGCAGGTGAGCGGTATTGTGAATATTATTTCAATCGGTATAATTTGGATGTTCGATCGATACGCTACCCTGGATTAATTGGTTGGAAATCCCTTCCAGGAGGTGGTACTACTGATTATGCAGTTGATATTTTTCATCAAGCATTGAAAAATGGACAATACGATTGTTTTTTAAACGAGCAGACTACACTACCCATGATGCATATGGAAGATGCTGTGAGAGCAACTTTGGAGATAACCGATGCACCTTCGAATTTGATTAAGGTTAGGAGTAGTTATAATATCGCCGGAGTGTCTTTCAATCCAGAACAATTAACACAAGAGATAAAAAAGCACATTCCTCAATTTAAAATTTCATATCATCCAGATCATCGTCAAAAAATTGCCAATAGTTGGCCAGAGAGCATTGACGACCAAATTGCTCGAGCTGATTGGGGTTGGCAAGAAAAATACAACTTGGAGAAGTTGGTTGTCAATATGCTAGACAATCTCCGTTAGGGTTAGTATTCTAGTAACTTTTGAATTTCTGCAGCTACTTTTTCTTCATTGGGTAGCATAGTTTTTTCGAGTTCAACATTCATGGGTACAGCAGGCAAGTCTTTTGATCCTATGCATTTTACAGGAGCATCGAGGTCTTGAAAACAATGTTCTTGAATTCTTCCAGCAATGGCTTGAGCAAATGAATTATTGAGGGTTTCTTCTGTCAAAATAATCACTTTGTTATGTTTTTTAACACTGGCATAAATGGCTTCATCGTCACATGGACTCAGCGTTCTTAAATCAAGTATTTCAACTTGACCTTCAAATTTTTTAGCAGCATTGTTCGCCCACCAAACCCCCATTCCATAGGTAATAATGGTTAATGTTTCCCCGTTGTTAACCATCGTTTGGTTTGCTTCAAGGTGTATGCGAGCTTTACCAAGAGGAATCATATAATCACTACTAGGTTCGATGGTTTTTGCACCTTCTGTGCCAGGAACCTTACTCCAGTAAATACCTTTATGTTCAAACATTACTACGGGGTTTGGATCGTAAAAGGCACTCTTCATTAATCCTTTCATATCTGCGGCATTACTTGGATAAACGATTTTGATTCCTTTGATGGGTAGGATGCTCGATTCATTAGTTCCGCTATGGTATGGTCCCCCACCTCCGTAAGCTCCCGTGGGCACACGAATGACGGATTGTACTGGGAATTTCCCTCCAGATAAATAGCTACTTTTAGAAAGTTCTGTAACAAGTTGGTTAACCCCTGGCCAGATATAGTCTGCAAACTGAACTTCAACAATGGGCTTGCACCCAACAGCACTCATGCCTGCAGTACTTCCAATGATATATGCTTCTTGAATTGGGGTATTGAATACGCGGTGAGTCCCATGTTTTTTGGCTAATGTAGCGGCTTCTCTAAATACCCCACCCAATCGATAACCAACATCTTGGCCATATAAAAGAGCTTCAGGGTGCTTGGCAAGAATTTCGTCAACAGCATGAAGTGCAGCATCTACCATAATAATGGTTTCTCCATCTTTAGGAGTTCGATTACCTTGTTCTTCTTTGATTGGTGTGTCTGCTAGTACGAAGTCTGTCACATGCTGGGGATCAGGATTTTCAGCATTTTTTGCCTTCTCAAACGCTTCTTCAACATATTGAATCGCGTTAGCTTTTATTTCGTCAATTTTCTCTTGAGAGATTCCTTTTTGAAGTGCTGTTTCAATAAGAAAATTTAAGGGGTCTTGTTTTTTTGCTTCTTTTAAGTCATCTCGATACCACTCACTTCGAACGCCACTGGTGTGATGCCCAAGTAATGGTACTTTAGCATGAAGTAGCATGGGTTTTTGATTTTTACGAACCCAACGAATGGCTTTTCCCACTTCATGATAACTTTCCGTAAAACTGCTTCCGTCTGTTTTTCTTCTTCGAATGCCGTTAAATCCTTTAGCAAACTCATATGCATCCATAGCTCGCATTTCGTCACCACTTGCAGAAATACCCCAGTCATTGTCTTGTACCAAATAGAGTATGGGCAACTGATGTAGTGCAGCCATTTGTAGAGCTTCCGATACTTCACCTTCAGTCATCGACCCATCACCGATAGAGCAGACAACAATCGATCCCATAGTTCCTGGAGCGTTTAATCGGTTGTTTTTTAAGTATTGTAGTCCATGAGCAATTCCCGTAGTTGGAATAGCTTGCATGCCAGTAGCACTACTTTGATGAGCAATTTTGGGTTTGTCCTTATCCAATAACGAAGGGTGTGAATAGTAGGTTCTGCCTCCAGAAAAGGGATCGTCTTTTTTAGCTAGTAATTGTAGCATCAATTGATAGGGACTCATTCCTATTCCAAGTAAGATAGATTCATCTCGATAGTATGGGGCTACCCAGTCAATTTCCTTGAGATGATATGCAGTAGCAAGTTGTATGGCTTCATGACCTTTTGAGGTAGAATGTACATAGCTTGTGATTTGTCTATTTAAATCATAAATTTCTGCCATAGCTCTTGCAGTGAACGTGTCGTTCAGAGCTTTTAGGTATATGGATTTTTTGATATACATATTGGGCGATGGATTTAAATAAATAACCTGTGCAATTTTAAGTATTTAAATAATCAGTATTATTGAAGAAAGAAAATAAATATGATACGATTATTTACAGTATTGATTTTTATCAGTAGTTCATTTTTAGGAGCTATGGCTCAAACACCTCAGTCTGATGAAGTAAGAGGAACGTATTGGAATGCCGAAAAAACTTCACATATCCGTATTTACAGAGCGAAAAATGGCAAATATTATGGGAAGATAGAATACCTTAAGGAGCCCAATGATGAGAATGGGAACCCTAAGACAGACCCAGAAAATCCAAAAAAAGAACTAAGAAGTAGAAGCCGACTAGGGATGGTGATCATGAATGGTTTTTCTTGGGATGAATCAGAGTCACGTTGGCAAGATGGTACTATTTATGATCCTCTATCAGGGAATACGTATGATGGTTACATGTATTTTGAGGGGGATAATCATACAGTCCTTTATTTAAGAGGTTATATGCTGGGCATGACATGGCTTGGAAGAACCTCAGAATGGACCAGAGTAGAGTAACTATCTTTATTTAATAGCTCTCATTGAAAGCAAAACAATTAATTCTCGAAAGTTATCGAATGAATTTTGCTAAGCCTGTTTTTTTACCTGTAATCACTTTTAAAAAATAAACACCTTGAGGTAAATCGCTGACATTTACGTTAAACTCAGGTTTAGGAATTTTAAAAGATATATTAGAAAGTATTCTACCTTGTGAATCTATTATTTCATAAGATGAAACTGGTCCGTCATTAGACGATATGGTAATGTTTTCTATAACAGGATTTGGGTAGATTTTAATTCCTAAAAATGGATTTTCTACACCACCAATATCTTGGTCTGTCTGAATCTTTTTATCAGTCCATATTTGGTATTCCCCTTGAGATAAACTGATTTCTGAGGCTACATCAAGAACATCTATGCTATCACCACTAAAATATTCATACCAAATACCTGTATGGTTAAAGTTTGGAGCAATAGACTGTTCTACGACATCAAAATTTCCTAAAATCAAGAAATTCTGGTCGGGATGGTTTAATTGGACTCGTTTAACTTTCCCTGATAAATTAGTGCTAAAATCATTCCCATCAAATGCCTCATAGTTAGTCTTAAGTTTATTTATTTCAGAAAAAACCCTATAAACGTCTTTTCTGTTAGAGGCAGTATTGTATTCCCATTTGATAGGCTTGTTTCCAACTCTACCATTATAGTCTATGCTGTAGTCATACCCTAGTTCACCAAATTGCCATATTAATTTTGGACCAGGGATACTATTAAACACTACCCATGTCAATTCTAGACGATCTAGTGCGGTATTAAAATCTTTTACAGAATAAGATCCCGAAACATTTCCGTATTGCAAGTTTTTATACATCATTCGCTCTTCATCATGACTTTGAGCATATGCAATTAGTTTTGGGTTATTCCAACCACGAGACTGATGATTTGCCCAATCAAAACTAGAGTTATACCCCATAGATGACTCCATGGCATCATTACTTATGTTGCCCCAAAACATACATCCATAATTAGCTAAATCCTTTTCTTCAGAATTATCTGAAAAGTGTTCTAATATTAAATAGGCATTAGGATTAACAGCTTTTACTTCGTTGTATATTCGTTTAATATTATTTACTCTTGAAAGATCGTATTTTCCCCAACCTCCTACATCTCCAAGTGTATTATTTTGTGTGAAACCTTTTGATAAATCAAAGCGAAAGCCATCAATATGATACTCTTTTAACCAATATTCTAAGTGCTGTTTCATGTACAATTTAAATGGCTGACTTTCATGATTAAAATCATATCCAACGTTAAAATCATGTTTAGCAACTACATTGACAAAAGGATTAGAGGCATCGGGTCTATTATTTTTGGAGTCCCAATACAATTGGCACAACGGATTTTGGCTAAATCCATGATTGAAAACAACATCTAGTATAACAGCAATTCCTCGTTCATGGCATGCATCAATCAATTTTTTAAAGTCATTTGATGTTCCATAATATTTATCTAATGCTCCGTGATAGGATGGATTATACCCCCAACTTTCATTGCCTTCAAATTCATTGACTGGCATAAGTTCTATTGCATTAATACCTAAATTCGAAAGGTAGTCTAGCGTATCATAAAGACTTTTATAACTATGGTCATCCAAGAAATCTCGGACTAATAATTCATAAACAATTAATTTATGTTCATCTGGGGCTTTAAAATTTTCATCATTCCAATCAAACGCTTTCTTCCCCATGTCTAGTATTGTTGCATACCCCGTGAAGGTTCCAGATTTGATAATGTATGGATCAGGGTATACATTAGAATCAATATATTGATCATTCCATGAGTCTGCAACTAACTCACTGTATGGGTCAGCAATTTTAACCTCTCCGTCAACTAAGTACTGAAAAGCGTATTTTTTTGTTGAGTCAAGGTCTTCAATATAAATCCACCAAGTGGAATTATCAGAATCGAGTTTCATTTCGTAGTCACTTTTCACCATCCACTGATTAAAGTCACCGATGACGTGAACATATTTTTTATTTGGAGCATACAAACTCAGGAAAACGCTTGTTGGTGAAACTTTAACCACACCTAATTCTGTTGAAATTGGTAAATCTAATTTTTCAGGAACACTGAGTACGATAAAATGAGCTGTATCGCTAACTAAATCAGATCCATTTTCAGCGGTCAAAATAACCTCGTAATCACCTTCCAAAGATGGTTGATACAAATTTATTATACTATCGCCAATTACTTCTTTTACTTTACTCCCATTGACAAACAACTTCATGGTGGATGAAGAAGAAGCAAACCCTTTAAGTTCAATATTATTTCCTAATTCATAAATAGTGTTTGATGTTGGTGAGGCTAATTGTGTGTAAAATCCATCATCGTACAGGTTGACGAAAATATCTGAACCATCAGAATTCCTTCCAGTGATTTCACCTGTTTTGTCTCTGAATAAAATGGCAATTTGAAGAATCTTTTCAGTTTCAGTAACTCCATAAAATTCATAAACTTTACTAATAGTCAAAGCATATTTATTATCAGAGATTTTAGTCATTACAGGAGCATTGTCAGTACCCCACGTTCCTTGGACATATTTCCAATCTGTGCCTGTTTTACTCTGATCGGTAATTAAACCAGTATGAGCGTATATTGTGCCCTGAAAATCTTGTAAACCTTTGTTGCCGAGTGTGGCATCAAAAGTTAGCGTGATTTCATCTTTTGAGCTTGGAAATGTAGGGTTGGATATTACAACTTGTGCATCTGATGTCTGACATACAAAAATCAAAAAAAGAAGCGTGATTATTGACCATTTCATAGATACAAAGTTGCATATTTTTTGATTATTTCAATTCGTGTGATATGAAATCTCTCTATTTTGTAGCATAAATTTCAACGGTAATTGATTTTTATTTTAGTATTAACATATTGAAATTCAGTCACTTATATTAATAAATACACCAAAATATTATCTTAAATAAAATAAAATATATATTTGCCAAATATTGCTTTGTGTAAAAAATACACTAAGATGTTGGTCAAAAACAATCATGAATAGAAAAATTTCAATTCTTGCCAGAAAAGGTCTGATGATGATTATTTTATCGTTAGCTTATGCTAGTTATTCTCAGATAAATATTTCAGGTACTATTTCGGATAACTTCACAAAAGAACCACTTGTTGGAGCCTATATTGTTCCAATTAATGGTCAAGGTGGTGCTATTTCAGATTTAGATGGTAAGTTTAATTTAAAGTTAAATGAATCCATCAAGCAATTTAAAGTAAGTTTTGTAGGTTACACATCTCAAACGATTGACATTAACAATCAGACTAAGTTTCAAATTCTTCTGGTTTCTGAAGACAAACTTGATGAAGTTCTTGTTATTGCTTACGGAACACAAAAAAAATCAGATAAAACGGGTGCTGTTACGCAAGTGACATCCAAAGAATTAAATAAAGGAAGAATTACGGACCCAATCCAAGGGATGCAAGGAAAAGCAGCTGGAGTTAATATTTCTAAACAAGGGGGAGACCCCAACGGAGCATTTAGTGTTAACATTCGGGGTGCTGCAAGTATAACTGGAGGTACAGGTCCTTTGTATGTAGTTGATGGGGTTGTGGGAATTGATCCCACAACTCTTAACCCAGATGACATTGAATCCTTCAACATACTTAAGGATGCTGCATCAACATCGCTTTACGGAACACAGGGCTCAAATGGTGTAATCATTATTACCACTAAGGGTGGATCTTTTGGCGGAAGAATTTCTAATCAAATTAAAGTAGAGTATAATAATTTCGTGTCGTTTGATAAAGTGGCTAATCGTTTGGATTTTTTAACAGGCAACCAGCTTCGTCAATATGCAAATGATGTTAATTCACAAAACTTTTCTGATAATGGAGCAAATACAGATTGGATGGATGAAATCTACCGAACAGGTATTTCACAGCAACATACACTAGCATTTAGTAAATCTGATGAAAATACAAGCTACAGAGCTTCAATTTCTGCTAATAACCTAATCGGTGTTCTTAAAGGATCGAGTAGAGATCGATACATTGCCCGGTTAAATATTTCTCAAAAAGCATTGGACGATAAGTTGACACTTACAGCCAGATTAAGTGGGACAGTTCAGAAAAGTGATTTCATTCAATATGGAGGAGGAAGTAGTCCAGATAATGTTATTTATCAAGCCATGAGAAGAAGTCCGACAGATCCTGTATTTAATCCTGACGGAACTTATTATGAATCAGATAGGAGTTTTCAGTATAACAACCCAGTTGCACTTATTGAACAAACTCAAAATGAACAAGATGCAAAAAAGTTACTTGCCAATTTTGATGCTTTATATGCAATTTCTGATCATTTAACTGCCCAAATAAACACAGCATATGCAAGAGATGACAATCAATCATTTTATGCTCAGCCAGCATCTGCATTCAGTAATACAACCAATGGGTTAGCATCTCGATCGTATAATAATAAAAATTATAAGTATACTTCTGAGATACTAAATTATAACAACTCTTTCAATGAAAAGCATAATTTAAATTTAATAGGTGGGCACTCATGGCAGAGTGTTTCTTACGATGGCTTTAGAGCAGAAGCCAGAAATATTGATCCGTTTTACGAAGATGTCCAATCAAATAATTTACAAGCTTATTCACAAATTGAATGGGGATACGTATCTTCATACCGATCGATCGAAGAAGGTTTAGCTTCAGTTTTTTCAAGAGCTATATATGATTTTGATAAGAAATATTATTTGACAGCATCTTTGAGAAGAGATAAGTCAACCAAATATGGTGATGATATAGAATGGGGAACATTTTGGGCAGTATCATCTGCTTGGAATATTGCTAAGGAAAAATTTATGGAAAATGTTTCCTTGGTTTCTGAACTCAAATTGCGAGTAGGCTATGGATTAACTGGGAATGCTGATATCCCAAATGGTATAGATCGTGTATTATATCGTCCAACGGGATTAGCACAAAATGCTGAGACTGGCGAATTAGAAGTTGTATGGAATAATAACCAAGGGAATATTTCAAATCCAAACCTAGCTTGGGAAGAAGTAAGCGAATTAAATGTTGGGTTAGACTTTGGGTTGCTAAAAAATAGAATCACAGGCTCACTTGAGATATATCAAAAAACAACGCAAGGACTTGTAATGGAAGTAGCAGTTCCTGTACCACCAAATATTGCACCTAAGAAGTATGAAAATTCCGGAGAGATACAGAATAATGGTATTGAGCTAACCTTGAATACAGTAGTTTTAGATAACAAAAATATTACTTGGAAATCAACAATTGCTCTATCGAGTAATAAGCAAGAAACTATAACTCTTGGAAATCTCGAAACTAACCAACTAGGAATTAAGAAACTATATGTTTCTGGTCGAGGATTGGTTGGAGGTGACAATTACACACAGGTTATTTTACCAGGACGTGAAATTGGTTCATTTTTCTTGCCCGTTTATGTTGGTCTATCTAGTGATGGTAAATTCTTATTTGAAACTGCATCTGGAGGTGTAACTAGAGATGTAACACAAGCACAACGGCAATTTGTAGGTTCTGCTCAGCCAGACTTAATCGTTGGATGGTCAAATTACTTTAAATTGTACAAAGGATTTGATGCCAGTTTCAGTTTACGTGGAATTTTTGGTCATCAAATATTCAATGTGACAAAAATGGTATTTAGTAACCCCGCAGATGCACCAACTTTAAATGTATTAGAGTCAGCTATTTCGGGGGATGCTGCTAAGATAACAAGTGACCCAACTATAAGCACATATTATCTAGAGGATGGTGACTTCATTAAACTCGATAATATATCTCTTGGGTACAACATTCCTTTTAAACCGGAGAGTAAAATTAAGAACTTAAGAGTTTTCGTAAATAGTAATAACTTATGGATGTGGACCAAATATACGGGCTTAGATCCCGAGTTAAATTTTAGTGGAACAGAATTCGGAAGAGACCAATATGACGTTTATCCAAGAACAACAAGTTTAACGATTGGTTTGAATGCCTCATTTTAAATAAAATCAGAAGTTGTAAAAATGAAAAAAATACTTTATTCAATTTGTATATTACTTGCAGTCTCATGCACCAAATTTGATGATGCATTATATGATAGTAGCTCAATTGCAAAACAGTCTATTGGACCGGTATATAAAGAACTTGCAGATCTTATTGATGACAACGGTTGGTGGTTTTGGGCTCAGGAGGTAACTAGTGACGAAGTTGTTTTTCCTGTTCGAGGAACAGATTGGAATGACGGTGGTAAGTGGAGGGTTCTTCATCAACATACTTGGACCAATGACGTGGATGCAGTAAATTCTATGTGGTCACATTTATTTGACGGAGTAAGAGAAGCTAATAAGTTACTGGATGTTTTATCTGAACAAGAAGGAGATCCCTCAGTGGCAGTAGATATTGCTAAAATCAAAACACTGCGTGCATTTTTCATGTATCTAGCTATGGATAATTATGGAGATATTCCTATCATTACATCTTTTGTAAACGCACCTCCTCTTCCGTTTAAGGCAAAACGAGAAGAAGTATACGATTTTTTAATAAATGATTTAAAAACGGCAGCTTCTTTACTGCCTATAAGTACCAATAAATTTGCTGTTTCTAGAGGAATGGCATATAGCTTAATGGCTAAGCTTTATCTCAATGCAGAAGTATATACGGGGACACCAGCATACACAGATGCTGAGGCTATGTGCGATAGTGTAATCAATATAGGTGCTTATGCTTTACAAAATGATGTTACATCAGCGTTTGCAGCTGACAATGTAAATATTCCTGAAAATATTTTCACGATTGCATTCGATGAATTTGACAATACTGGCTTTAGACTTCACATGCGAACCTTACATTATCTCCATGATGCTACGTTCAACATGAAAGTAGGTCCATGGAATGGTTTTGCTGTTGTCAAAGATCATTATGACACATATTCAGAAAATGATTTAAGAAAAAATGAATGGTTCATTGTAGGGCAACAAAAAGATGTCAACGGAACTGACTTATTTGACGAAACAGCTGGAACCAAACTTGTTATTGATCCAGTTATTCCGAAGTTGGTGATGGATGCCTCCAACACACCAAATGAAATTAGAAATTCTGGTGCACGAGTCAAAAAATACGAAATTGAAAGTGGAGCACTTGAGAATTTAAATAATGATTTTCCATTATTTAGATATGCTGACATCTTATTAATGAAGGCTGAATGTGCTGTCAGAAATGGTTCGGTGGGTGACGGAGATGAATGGTTTAACTTAATTAGACAAAGAGCAAACATTAATACAATTGCAGGAGCTAGTTTAGATGACATTCTTGATGAAAGAGGGCGTGAACTATTCTGTGAAGGTCATAGAAGACAAGACTTAATACGATATGGGAAATTCGGTGATGCCTGGTGGGAGAAATCTCCATCTGGGCCAGATAAAATCACTTTCCCGATACCACAATGGGCTATAGATGCTAATCCTAACTTAGGCTTATAATTAATTAATATATAACAATAAACAACAAAAAAAATGAGAGATTTATCTTTAAAACTGACAAAAAACGTGGCTATAATCGCCGCATTATTTGGATTGATTTCATTGAACTCGTGTAAAGACGATGATGAAGATCCAACACCAACAAACAATGCCATTGTAGAAGATGGATTTTATATTCAAGGTGATGCTACTGCATATGCTGACTTTGATATAAAAGCAACACTTTCTACTACTAAAAATGAGGTATTACAAGAGGAAAGAAGTAGTTTGATGGAAATTTACGTAGCTGTGAAAGGTTCAGGTGGATTTAACATTGTACAAGTTAATGGGTCTGAAAGAACTACCTGGGGGCCTTCTTCAGAGTTTGCTTTAACTCCTTCCAGAAATGAAGAGCCTAACGAAGATGGAACGGATATCATCCAACGTGGAGCCATTGAGGCAACTGATGCTAAATTCACAGTAGCTGAAGATGGACTTTATCATGTTATCATTGATACTGAATTAGGTGTTGGTGCAATTCTACCTGCTAAATGGGGTGTTATTGGACAGGCTACGCCTACTGGATGGTCTGGAAGCACTGCTTTAGACGCACCTACATTTGATTTTAACACCATGACATTCAAAAAAGAAAATGTTGAAATGTCAAATGGAGAATGGAAATTCAGATATAGCAATGGTTGGAAAGTTCAACTAGATACTACCTTAGACTTAGGAGATGGTAAAAAGGGAGTTTACGCAAACTGCAACTATGGTGGATCTGTTGATGCACTTGATGCAGGTGGATCAAACTTCATGAATGAAAAAGGCGGTATATTCACTGTTGAACTAACTTGGACTGCAGGTGCTGGTCATACTGCAATGCTAACAAGAACTGGAGATATCCCAGCTAGAGATTATTCAGCTGTATCTCTTGGTCTAATCGGTGACGGAGTTGTAGATGGTGACTGGAATGGTGAAAAATATGCATCAACACCAGCTAAAGACGGAGACGTTTACACTTGGAACTTTAATGGTGTAGAGTTAAATAACTCTGGAGGATTCAAAATAAGAACTGCCGGTACTTGGGATGACATCAATGAGGGTTATAGTGACATCGTTGGTGGTCCTGATGCAGGTGAAATCCAAGAGAGTGGAGGAAATATGCAAGCTGTTAACGGAGGTACATTTGACATTGAATTTGTTATCGATGCAGCTGCTGAAACTAAAAGCATTTCAATCACTAAAAAATAATTAACCAAACAACTTATATCTAAAGAGGGACTCCATTTGGAGTCCCTCTTTTTTATTAATATAATTCTTGACTTGCAAGAAGTTATAGTTAGAAAAATTGTTTAGCTTTAATCCATGATGGCTTTCTTATTAGTAATAATAAGATTGCATAGCCCTGAGATAATTAAGCAACTTCCGGCCAGTAACATAGGACCAATTGCTTTTGATCCGAAAAATAGATCTGTAAAGAAGTTAATTCCGCCAAGCGAGGCAACAATTTGTGGGATAACAATAAACATATTGAATAGTCCCATAAAGATTCCCATTTTTTCTGCCTCAATTGAACTAGATAGCATGGCATAAGGCAATGACAAAATACTTCCCCACGCAATTCCAATTAGTGCAAAAGATACATTTAGGTCTTTATAATCACTGGCATAATACATGTAGAGAAATCCGATTCCACCCAAAATCAATGAGATCATGTGAACCATCCTTCTATTGATAGAAATTTTTCGAGTTATAAGTGTAAATAAAAGAGCAAAAAGCATAGAAGAAAGTCCATATATGCCCATTGATGAACCAATTTTATCAGCAGCATCATTATATAATCCGTCTAGTTTTTGGTAGGTTTCTAATTCATTTTGAATAGTCATTTCATACATTGCTGCATCCGGTTTCGGAGCTTGAAAAACATGTTCTGAAAGTGCTGGAGTAGACATACTCCACATCGTAAAAAAGGCAAACCATGAAAAAAACTGAATCAATCCTAATTTTTTCATGGTCAATGGCATGGAACGAATATCATTTACAATTGCATATATCCCCTTACCAAAACCAGCTGTTTCTTTTTTGTGATCATTAAATGCTTGTATATCTTCAGGAGGATACTCTTTAGTTGTAAAAACTGTATAGAGGATAGATAATAAAAATATTATACCACCTATAGCAAAAGCAACTTTTACATTTAGTGGGATTACAGATTCTGATGCTGTATTACTAACACCGATTTGATTTAATAACCAGGGCAATTGACTCGCTATCCAAGTACCAATACCAATAACTAATGTTTGAACCATAAAACCGTAAGATCTTTGAGTGTCGTCTAATTTGTCTGCAACCAAGGCACGAAAAGGTTCCATACTAATATTGATTGAAGCATCAAGAACTAATAAAGTTCCTGCTGCAACCCATAAATATGGGGAATGTGGCATATATATTAATGCAATGGATGCAAATATGGCACCCAATAAAAAATAGGGTTTTCTTCTCCCAAAGCGACTACTCCATGTACGATCGCTCATATATCCAATTATTGGTTGAACAACCAATCCAGCAATAGGGGCAGCTAGCCACAAACCCGGAATGTCCTCAGGGGAAGCACCTAGAGTTTGAAAAATACGGGACATGAATCCACCCTGAAGTGCAAATCCGAATTGAATCCCAAGGAATCCAAAACTCATATTCCAAACTTCCCAAAAACTTAATGTGGGTTTCTTTTTCATTTTTTAATAAAATTTAAATTTTTGGTTATTGTCACTCGCAAACTTCTTTTCTACAAACGTGTAAAGTCTTGCGGGCTTGTGGGGTACTCCTTCCTGAAAGTTGTTTGTTTCTTTCAGAAAGCCAGTTTTTAATATTCTTCTTAAAAAATTCCTCCGATCAAGTTTAGAATTCAAAATAGTAACATACAACGTGTACAAATGATTCAGAGGAAACTGCTTTGGTAACAACTTAAACCCTACTGGTTCATGATAGAGTTTATTTCTAAGTTTTGTAATGGCAGCAGATAATATATCGTTGTGGTCAAATCCTAATTCACCAACCTCATTAAAATTTTTCCATATTACATGTTTGGCAAAACCAGCGGGTCTTATCGTATAATTTTTTATGTTAACCAATGCAAAATACCCAATTGTTATGACACGTGAGTCGGGGATTGGACGCACTAAATACAACCAAACCTTATCTTTATCTTTAGATAGACGATCTAGGCTCCCAAAAGCACCGATTTGTTCTAAAAATAAATTATCAATTCCAGTTAGGTCTAATAAAACTCGAGATGCAGCATCTTGAATATCCTCATCCTCAAAAATTAAATCTCCCGGTAAAACAAGTGTATCATCATCGATATCAAGATTATCCCTCAAATCTCGTTGAACTAATAAAACCTTTAAATCAGATCCGTCAAAACCGAATACTACACAATCAACAGAAACTGTAGGATTAATCGTGTTTATTTTTTTATTTGGTCTCATTGATTATTCAAATAAAGTAAAAATTTAGCTATTTTTCTCAAAGTGTAAATTTTACACTAAGTTTGTTTTTGTTTAACCTAGAAATAGAGTGATATTATTAAAATATTCATTTGTAAGAATTAGATTTATTAGTGCCTAGAAAAAACCTTTATCTGAAAAAAATAATATCATCTAATTTGAAGATTTTAAAAAAATAGTTGAGTAGCAATAAATTATTTAGAGATTATTAGCTGATGAAAAATTACATCAAACATCATCCATGGAAAATTATTGAAGATGACTTTAATATTGAATTAAATCGCGTTTCAGAAAGTTTATTTTCCATTGGTAATGGTAAATTTGGTCAACGAGGAAACTTTGAAGAAACATTTACAGGTGATTCTTTGGTTGGCAATTATATAGCAGGAGTATATTATCCAGATAAAACTAGAGTTGGCTGGTGGAAAAATGGCTATCCTGAATACTTTGCCAAGGTACTTAATGCACCAAATTGGTCAAAATTAACAATCAAAATTAATGGCGAAATTCTAGATTTAGCTCAAGCTCAAGTGTCTGCATTCAAACGTACTTTAGATATGCAAAATGGTGTATTTGAGCGAAGTTTTGAAGCAAAACTTAAAAATGGGATTACTATTACAGCCCAAATTAGCCGATTCTGTAGTATAGATCAAGATAACATTGGTGCTTTATCCTACAGTTTCACTGTTAATCAACCTGCTGAAATTGAGGTTTCTTCATATATTGACGGGAACATTAAGAATGAAGATTCCAACTACGATGAGTTTTTTTGGGAAAAAATCAAATCCGAATTCAATGATAATCAATGCACACTTATTTCAAAAACTAAAAAGACCCATTTTTATGTTGGAATGAAAACTGAAACTGATTTGTTTATAGACAAAAAGAAAGTCATTCATTTTAAGCCATCAAAATCAACAGATAATTCTTCAAGTGTTGTTTCAATATTTTCTACTGAGCCTAATCAGTCTGTAGTTGTCGAAAAAAGGGTAGTTATACTTTCTTCATTGGATATAAAAAAGGATCAAATCGATCAGAAATTAACAAAAGAAATTGATAAACTTCGAAAATCCACCTATAATGATTTAATCAATAATCAACAAAATGCGTGGGCCAAAAAATGGGATGAAAGTGACATAATTATAGAAGGTGACATAGCTGCTCAACAAGCTATTCGGTTTAATATTTTTCAGTTAAACTGCACATATAGTGGGGGTGACGAGCGGTTAAATATTGGACCAAAAGGATTTACAGGTGAAAAATATGGAGGGAGTACTTATTGGGACACAGAAGCATATTGCCTTCCTTTTTATCAATCAACTGCAGATAAGAGCATAGCTAGAAATCTGTTAATTTATCGCTATAATCATTTGATAAAAGCTATAGAAAATGCTGAAAAACTTGGATTTTCAGATGGTGCGGCACTTTACCCCATGGTTACCATGAATGGAGAAGAATGTCATAATGAGTGGGAGATCACCTTTGAAGAAATTCACCGAAACGGAGCTATTGCTTATGCTATATATGATTACATAAATTATACTGCAGATAAAAAATATTTGGCTGAATATGGGCTTGAAGTGCTAATAGGTATAGCAAGATTTTGGAAACAACGCGTAAACTGGAGTGAGGAAAAACAAGCATATGTTATGCTAGGTGTAACTGGGCCTAACGAGTTTGAGAATAATGTAAACAACAATTGGTATACCAACAAAATGGCTGCATGGTGCATGAGCTATTGTGACGAATCAATTGATTGGGTAAAAGAGCATTATCCAAATGATTATGAACGAATTTGTATAGCCAGTTCTTTTAATGAAAACGAACGAACAGCTTGGCATAATATTACTACTCAAATGTATTATCCCTTTTCTGAAAAGCACAATGTATATCTTCAACAAGATGGATTTTTGGATAAAGAACTGGTCCCTGTAAGTCAGTTAAGTGATATGGAACGTCCTATTGTGGAACATTGGAGTTGGGATAGAATTTTAAGAAGTTGTTACATTAAACAGGCTGATGTTTTACAAGGGTTATATTACTTTGAAGATGAGTTTACTAAGGAAGAATTAAAAAGACATTATGACTTTTATGAGCCATTAACCGTTCATGAATCTTCACTAAGTCCTTGTATTCATAGTATACTAGCAGCAAAACTAGGTGACGAAAAGAGAGCGTATGATTTTTATCTAAGAACTGCAAGGTTGGACCTAAATGACTACAATAACGATACACGTGATGGCTTACATATTACAAGTATGGCTGGTACTTGGATGACTATAATTAAAGGTTTTGCAGGGATGGAAGTAAAAAACGACCAACTTACTTTTAGTCCTTTATTACCAAAAAATTGGGATAGTTTGTCGTTTAAAATTCATTTTAGAGGTGAAGTTAAACATGTTTTTCTAGATAAAAGTGGCTTAAAAATTAATGCCTAAACACCATTTTATATGCAACAATATATGGTTATAAGATTATACGATTTACTATTAATTGGGTTAGTCTGGTTTTCATTTTCATCTTGCTCTAGAGAAATGCCAACAAATAAGTCTGCCATTTTCGGTCTAGCAACACCAATTCAATTAAATAATGATACAACCAGGGTTCTATTATCTGATTATTTTCAAAATAGTGTAGAAATAGACTCTTTTCATATAACTGATTTAATTGAATGTAAAATTATCGGAGATACTCTTCAACTTGTTTCTAAAGATCCTGAACAATTGAACGTTTTGACTCTTTACATAGAGGATACCCCTTATACTATTTTGGTTAAAAAATCAAAATCTTCCATGTTCACTCTGAACTTCAAACCTCAAAGGGAATATAATCAAGTTCTGGTTAAAGGTGAGTTTAACCAATGGAATAAAGAGAATAGTGAATTGAGCTATGATCCTTTACTGAATAACTGGTCTATGCAACTGGATTTAGAGCCTGGAAAGTACACCTATAAGCTTGTAGCTGATAATATTGAAATTTTGGATGGAGGTAATTTCAATCAAATTCCAAATGGCATGGGCGGAGTCAATAATTTTTTTGAAATTGCTCGAATAGACAATAATGAAAAACCATATATTCAAACAAAAAAATACACCAAAAATCAGATAATCATTTCTAGTAAAAACACAGATAGAATATATGCATTATGGGAAAATACATTGTTAGATGTAGATTTAAAAAACGAGAATTATCTAATTAAAATACCTGAAAAGGCAAGTCAATTTTATCGTTCTCACATCAGAGTTTTCGGGTATAATCAAAAAGCATCTAGTAATGATTTACTAATACCATTATCTAATGGTCAAGTTATTACTAATCCAAATCAACTTGGTTCATCGGATTGGCATAGTAGTGTCATGTATTTTATGATGGTTGACCGCTTTTATGACGGTGATTCAACAAATAATCATATTGTAAATGACCAACGTATTCTTTCTAAAGCTCAGTACTACGGTGGAGATATCAAAGGAATAACTCAGCAAATTAGAAGTGGGTATTTCGATCAACTTGGTGTCAATACAATTTGGATTTCCCCAATCACACAAAACCCCTTGGATGCATGGGGTCAGTTTGATAATCCTAAAACTAAATTTAGTGGCTACCATGGATATTGGCCAATTACGAGTACGTCTACTGATTTCAGACTAGGTTCTGGTAAAGATGTTAGAGAAATGCTATCAGTTGCTCACAAAAATGGCTTAAAAGTAGTTCTTGATTATGTGGCGAATCACATTCATGAACAACATAGTTTATATAAAGAACACCCTGATTGGGTTACTCCGCTATATTTACCAGATGGCACAATGAATACTGAAAAATGGGATGAACATAGACTTACTACATGGTTTGACACATTTTTACCTACCTTAAATTTAGAAAATCAACAAATCGCTGACTTTATGATAGACTCAGCAGTTTTTTGGATTGACGAGTATGATTTTGATGGCTTTAGACACGATGCGACTAAACATATACCCCTTAATTTTTGGCGTTCATTAAATAAAAAAGTGAAATTAGTTAGTCAAAAGAAAGGGAAATACATTTATCAAATTGGTGAAACTTATGGTAGCCATGATTTGATTAAAAGCTATATCAATAACGGAATGCTTGATGCACAATTTGATTTCAACCTTTATGATAATGCTTTGCCAGTATTTGCTTTGAATTCAGAGGATATGCGTCGTCTAGGGGGTGCACTAAAAAGCAGTATGTCACATTATGGTTGCCACCATTTGATGGGGAATATTACCGGCAATCAAGATAAACCGAGATTTATCAGTTATGCTGATGGAACGCTTGATTTTGAAACACCTTGGATGGAATATAAACGAATTGGTTGGACACAAGATATTAAAGTTCAGGATACACTAGCCTATAAAAAACTTGCCCTATTTCATGCATTTAACATGACAATACCTGGCATTCCTATTATATACTATGGTGACGAATATGGATTGCCAGGTGCTGGAGATCCTGATAATAGAAGAATGATGCAATTTAAGAATCTTCAAACTAGAGAGGAGTCATTAAGACAAGAAACAAAAAAATTAATTGCCATAAGATTATCAAATATGGCTTTACTTTATGGAGATCTTCAGATTTTTGAAAATACAATGAACACGCTTTCATATAAACGAAAATACTTTGACAATGAAGTCACCATTAAATTAGATAAACTTAATTGGACCTATAATATCGATGTTAAATAAATGAAAAAAATAATATTCTTCTTGATTATCTTATCTGCTTGTAACTCCTCCGTTAAAACAAATCAAGAAATTGATTTTAATAAATCAGAAATGACTTGGTTAAATCAAGCAACAATTTATGAGGTTAATCTCCGACAATATACCTCCGATGGGACTATAAATTCTTTTAAAAAAAAGCTCTCAAAATTAAAACAGCTTGGAGTCGATATTCTTTGGTTTATGCCGATACAACCAATTGGAATAAAGAATAGAAAAGCAGTAGGCGATTCATTTGTTGAAGATTTCCCTAATCCTGATTATAAAAAGTACTGGGGTAGCCCTTACTCTATATCTGATTACAAGCAGGTCAACCCTAGGTATGGGACGCTGCCAGAATTTAAAGAACTTATAAAACTATGCCATGAGCTAGATATAAAGGTAGTGTTAGACTGGGTAGCTAATCACACCGCTTGGGATAATCCTTGGATTATTGATCACCCAGATTGGTACACTCATGATGGCTCAGGAAAGATTACAGACCCGATTGGTGAAGACGGGAAAAGTTGGGGTTGGACTGATGTGGCAGACTTAAATTATGATAATGATAAGATGAGAAAAGCTATGATTGATGCAATGAGCTTTTGGATAAAAGAATGCGATATAGACGGTTTTAGATGTGATGTTGCTATGGAAGTACCTGTTGATTTTTGGAACGAAGCATCAAAGCAATTAAATCAAATTAAACCCATATTTATGTTGGCAGAAAGTGAAGCACATAAGCCAAGGATGTTTGATTCTGCATTTGATGCATATTATGGTTGGGAAATGCACCATATCTTTAATAAACTTTATGCTGGAGAGTTATCTGCCTCAGAAATTATTCGTGTGATGAACGAGAAAGACAGTATCTGTGGAGACCATATTTTTCCTATGAATTTCATAACTAATCACGATGAAAATAGTTGGAATGGGACTATTGATGAACGTTTAGGTGAATCTTGGGAGGCGATGGCAGTGTTGAGTTATAGTCTTAGAGGCATGCCCTTAATTTATTCAGGGCAAGAAGTAGGTTTAGATCATCGGTTGTCCTTTTTTGAAAAAGATAGCATTGATTGGAACAAAGCCAATGGTGAAGATTACTTCAATTTTTACAAAGGGCTAAACAAACTAAAACAAGAAAAAGCTTTTAGCACAAATAGTCCTATAAGTTGTGATATAATTGGGAAAGATCTATTTCGTATTATAAGGGGAGATAGCTCGGAATATCAAATAATACTTAACTTAAATTCAGGTGAAACTATTACTCAAAAAGTTTCAATTCCAGAAAATTATGAAATTGTCCTTCAGAAAGGGATTAACGACAATAATGCAATGTGTAAATGGGGCTATTTAATACTGAAAATGAAAGATATGTAAAGGTGTTGTAGACCTTATATTGTAATTATTGCTTTATGTTATCTAAAATTCTAATTACCAACAATTTTGATATTTTAAAAAATGACACTACCTTAGTGTAAAAATCACACCATGAAAAAGAAATTACTTTTAATTTTTTCTATTGGATTCTCTATAGGTTTTTGTTCTAATATTTTTGCTCAAACTGACTATTTCTGGAGGGATAACGCTGCAAATGGCAACTGGGATGGAAGTGCAAATGGTGGGCATTGGTGGAGTAATTCAGCTCAAAACACACCAGGTTTTGGTAATATAAAATTTAATAATACTCATGAAAGTACTATGAACAATAATGTGACCAATTTGAGTACTCATGCTATTTATTTTTTAACTGGATCTTCTGCCAGAACCATATCAGGTAATGCTATCCAGCTTTATGACAATAATTCTTCAGATCCAGTAATTAAAAATGAGACCTCAAATAATCAAACTATTAATATTGATATTAAAGGTGACGGTGACGCTACAGATCCATTATTGTTGGAAGCAAATTCAGGCGATTTCATATTTAAAAAAATCAATAATAATGGATCACCCATTTGGATTAATTCAGATAATGCCAATACGATACAATTTACAGATGTAATTTCTGGCTCAGGAGCCCTTGTTAATCGGTATAACACCTATTCAAAGTTTTCTGCCTCGAACACTTTCACAGGTGATTTTTACATTGATGAGGGTGAGGTTTGGATTCAGGAAAATGGTGGTTTTAATGGATCAATAAGCTTTGACATTGGCTCAAGTTCGAGAATGGCCGATGTGGCAAAGCTATTGATGACTGATCTAGATGGAGGCACTACCCTTTCTAATAATATTATTGTAAATAATGGCAATACAGATACAAGATATATTGGCGGTATAAATACCTCAAACACCAATACCTTTTCTGGCAATATTACTCTCAATAGATACGTAAATTTAGAGACTAATCAACTAAATGGGACAGTTGAATTTTCAGGGATAATCTCTGGAGCACACGGAATTGATAAAATAGGTGTAGGTACTGTTATTTTTTCTGGTGATAATACATATACCGGTTTAAACACATTAAAAGCTGGTAAGCTTATTGTTAACTCTGGGGGTAGTTTAGGTAATAACGCAGATGTAGCAATTCAGTCCGGAGCAACTTTAGAGATAAATACGGATGTCTCTGTGGATGATCTAAATATAAATAGTGGGGGGACTTTAACTATAGCTTCGGGAGTAACATTAACAGTTAATGGTGTATTGACCTTAGGGGAAAATATCAATTTAGGTGCTGGGAATATAGTTATTGGCACTAACGGTAGTATTTCAGGTGCTAGTTCTTCTGGCTACATCATTGCAGATGGATCCGGAACTTTAAAGCAAAATGTTGGCACATCTGCCGTTGAATTTCCTGTTGGCACATCTTCTTCATACATGCCTGTTGAAATTAATACAAGTTCAGGTACAGATGATTTTGAAGTACGTTTGGTTAGCAATTCATACCCAAGTGCAGCTGAATATTTAGATAAAAATTGGGTAATAACCTCAAGTTCCAGCCAAACTGTTGATTTAAAGTTTACATGGCCTTCATCTGAGGAAGGGACTTCCTTCCCGTCAGGGAATATTAATCTGCACAAAGATGGGACAACACTAAATTTTGATGTTTCAAAAAGTGGAAATGGGCCATATTATGCCTCTTATTCAGGCGTTTCATGTTGTTCTCAATTTTCACCAGGAGGAAACCCACCAGTACCTGTTGAGCTCACCTATTTTGAAGTAATTTCAGCAGAAAAACAAAATCTTTTGACATGGGAAACTGCGAGTGAATTGAACAATCATTATTTTGATATTGAAAAGAGTATAACCGGTGTAGATTTCATATCAATTGCGAGAGTATCTGGAAATGGAACAATGCAAACAATTTCAAAATACAGCTTTTCTGATTATGACATTGGGCCATATCAAATGAGTTATTTTTATCGTTTGATGCAAGTGGATTATGATGGCACCTATAGTTATAGTCCAATTGTTGTAGCGAATCGAAAAATTAGGACAAATACTCATTTGTCAGCAAGCCCCAACCCAATTTCAAATGAATGGAGCTTAAATCTTAGTAATGGGTTCAATGGTGATTTACTTGTTGAGATTTTCACTCAAGAAGGGATTAATATTTTCCATGAAAAGTGTCAATTCGAGGAGGGTATTTTAATTTTAGAAAATTTTGATTTACCTGATGGTATGTTCTATGCTAAAGTTTTCATAGGGGAACAAGTAGTAGTAACCAAAGTGGTAAAGAATTAGTGTCTGGATCATTAGTAATCAAAGACATACTTACATTAATAATATTCTTCTAGTTTTATCAAAATACATTTTTCAATCCTGCGTATAGTTGCATGTTGCACCCAATGTGCTTGGGTATTTACCAATGATAGTAAGGTTGATTTTGTATTATACTAATGACGAAAGCAAGTTATTTAAAATTGACAGAGGTTTGGTTACAAAAGGTGATAGTAGGTAGCTATAAGTAAAATTATTGTTCTAGTACTAGAACATTTCTTCCAAGTGATTTAAAGCGAATTCCGTTTACTTGAGTGACGGTAATGGTTATGTTGCCAGATTTACTCCATTTAATGTCAGAAATGGTCCCATTTTTACCTTTATGAGTACCTTTAATAACCTCACATTGTTTTCCATCTTTGATGTGTGGAATTGATTCTTTCATAGTTTTTTATTTATTAAGAGTAATATAAAGATGACTTATTCCACCGTGGTGGGTTAATCTTACTATACGGTTATCCTTACCCCTTCCAGAACTAATTTAATTTAACTTTAAAATCAGTAATTTTACAAAATAAATTTCAAAATATGGTTACTTTACAATTTAGTTATAACGAAAATACTTACAACTCAAAAATTAAATTGATTGAGAAAATAGACCTTGAGAAGGTTAATTTAAAAATTGACTTTTTAAAATCTTTCGATGATGAAGACTATTATGAATTTGAAGATTTTGAGAACTATGAAATTAATAATTTAAACTTCAAATTGACAGATGGTGATACTTACGAAGTAACTTTTGATGTAAAAATGACCACATCACTTGATAATTGGAAAAATTCTGATGAAAATTTCAAAAAAAATGCAATTGATGGACGTCTTGAAGTTGAATTTAGTCTTGAGGATGATGATAAATTATTTTTTAATGGAGAAGATTTTCAACTAGAATATGATGGTCTAACAAAACTTATGTTGAATGAAGATTAGAACGAGTTTGCTATTTTAATTCCTCAATTGTAACTTGAGAAATCTCAACTATATCTTCACGATTGACATATCAAATGAACACATAAAAAAAAATTTATATTTGAATAAACATTATGATGATAGGAATTTATAGAAAAACTAGTGATTCTAAAGGAAATATATTTACCTCAGATATAATGGAAATTGATAGAAGTTTGATTACCAGATGGTTATTAAATAGAATAACTGTTCCTCATTTTAAGAATAGAATAAGTATGATGAAATTTGTAACAGGACTAAGTTTATTAACAGAACCTATATCAAGTGATTTGTTTGGACCTGTCGATTTTTTTTATGATGAACACAAAAATGTTCTCAAAAAATTCAATTTATCGGTTGATTTGTTAGATGGTACTACTTTAGATATTGTTGTAGATAAATTTAATCCATGGAGTGATGATTTTCCTAAAACAAATAGAAAATTGAGAGATATCCTTCAAGAAGAAAAACAAGAAAAATTAGACATTAATACTTACTCATCTTATTCATCTAATTCAGAAGAAGAAGGTAAATTTATTTTTGAGAATATATACGTTGATAATTTTATAACTTTTTTATCCCTTGATTATTTAAACTCCAATCAAAATAAATTTTTAAGTTGGTTTAATTCAAATAATGAACAAGTTAACTATGAAGGAGATAATGAGGAGTTTTGGGTCTTCCATTTGACTTCATCAAATATCGAAAACAATTAATATTTTTACAATAATTAACAATTAAAAAAATAGATATGAATATTGAAGAATCACATCAAAGAGTAAATGAAATTTATTCGAACAATTTTGAACTCATTTTAAAAGGATTCCGAGAGAACAATGATGTAGATGAGATAAGTTGGGATTTGGAAGAACTCTATGAAGAGGAAAAAAGTATGGGTTGTCTTCTTGACTATTTAGTTGAGAATGAGAAATGTCAAATATGGGATACTCCTTACATAATATTTTTAGTACTCAATCATCCAGAAAAAGTGTATACATATTTTGAATAACGAATACTAATTGAAATAGTAGAGAAATTGGAGGTAATTCTAAACTAGAGATGAAGAAGTCTATTCAACGGTTCGGTGTAGGGAAGATAAACTATACAAATGATGGTAGAAAAAATAAAAAACAAATTTATTTCCGATTATGAAAGTAGTTGGTCTTTTTCAATCTTACTTAGTGATATAAATAACTGAATTTTATGATTGAAGAACATCCCTGGAAATTATTTCCAAAAAATAATCCTATAAAAAAATTAATAATTGGTTCTTTTCCTCCAAATAAAATGGTTTTTAAAAATGGGGAAATTGTAAAGTATGAAGATGGAATAAAAAAAGTTATAGATAGAAAAACTGTACGATTTGATTTTTTTTATGGAAGTAAACAAAACCGTTTTTGGGACCTATTTATTAAGTCACTTAATATTAATATTAATCTTGAAAATGTAGAAGAATTAAAAGATTGGATAAAAAATAATAATTGGGGACTAGTAGATATTGTATTAAAAACTTCTAGAAAAAAAGATTCTCCAACAGATGGAGATTTAATTCCGATAGAATGGAACATTAAATTAATTGAAAAAATAATTCTTGAAAACGATATACAAAGTATATATTTTACTAGTTCATGGGTAAAGAAACATTTCAATAAGAAGATTAACGAAAACTGTCATATTAAAATAAATAAATACCTACTCATATCTCCCTCACCACTAGGATTAATGAGGATACCTAATGATATAATTAATATATACCCTAAAAATATTAATGAAAAGAACTCGGATTACAGAGAAAGATACTACAGTTTGGTTTTAAATAATTGAAGTATTAAAAATAGATACTATGAAGTTTACAGTTAAATGGGAAGTTCATTATTACGACCAGGATATAAAACTATATTGTGATATAGACCAGGATGAAGATCATGTTAAGACACTTGACGATATTTTTAAATTCTTAGATGAAGGTTTAGAAGAACCTGACACTTTTACACCCGAAATGGAAGTAGAATTTCATGATGGTGATTTTAATATTGAATATGTTGTAATTTATGATGAGGACGGAAAAGTACTTTTTAAAGACCCTGATTACATCGAATAACAAAATCTCTGAAAATCTTGGTAAATGGTAAAACCTACCACAAATTACTCCACCGTGACTGATTTTGCTAAGTTACGTGGTTGGTCTACATTGCAATCACGCATTACAGCAATGTAATAGGAGAGTAATTGTAAAGGAATGGTGGCTAAGATAGGAGTTAGGCTATCTTCAGTATCTGGGATTTCAATGTAGTGGTCGGCTATTTCAGCTACTTTTTCATCGCCATCTGTTACAATTGCTATAATCTTTCCTTTTCTAGCTTTAACTTCTTGAATATTCGAAAGCACTTTTTCATAATAATTACGTTTGGTAGCTACTACAATGACAGGCATTTCTTCATCAATTAAAGCAATGGGTCCATGTTTCATTTCTGCTGCTGGATATCCCTCTGCATGAATATATGAAATTTCTTTGAGCTTTAGTGCACCTTCTAATGCCACTGGAAAGTTGTATCCTCTACCTAAGTATAGGCAGTTTGGAGCATCTTTATATATGGCTGCAATCTCTTTGCATTTTTCGTTGCAACTTTTGAGTAATTCTTCCACCTTTTGTGGAATGGTGTTCAGCTCAGTGAACATGGTTCGGAGTCGATCTTGTGTGATTTTACCTCTAATTTCTGCAATACCTAAAGCGAGGAGCGTAAGAACAGTTACTTGAGCGGTAAACGCCTTAGTTGAGGCAACACCAATTTCTGGGCCAGCATGTGTATAAGCTCCTGCATGAGTGACACGTGGGATACTACTTCCTACTACGTTACATATTCCGTATATGGTTGCACCTTTTTCTTTGGCCATTTCTATGGCAGCAAGTGTGTCAGCTGTTTCTCCACTTTGAGAAATTGCAATGACTAAATCATCTTCAGTAATGATGGGATTTCGATACCTGAATTCTGAAGCATATTCAACCTCAACAGGTATTCTACTGAATTCCTCAATAAGGTATTCACCGACTAGTCCGGCATGCCATGAAGTTCCACATGCGATGATAATAATTCGGTCGAGATTTTTTATTTTACTTGCATATTCCTCTAAGCTACGCATGCTAAAAGTCAGGTTTTCGGCATCAAATCGCCCGCGCATAGAGTCATAAATGCTTTTAGGTTGCTCAAAAATCTCTTTAAGCATAAAATGCTCAAATCCACCTTTCTCGAGTGAGTCTAGACTGATTTCTAACTCTTGAATGAAGGGAGATTTTACTACATTATCAATGGTCTTAACAGACATTTCGCCATCTTGAATGGCAACGATTTCATTATCATCGATATAGGTTACACGATTGGTGTACTCAATGATTGGAGTGGCGTCACTAGCTAAAAAGAACTCACCTTGTTCTTTACCTATACCTACTACTAGAGGACTCCCTTTTCTAGCAGCGATTAAGGTATTGGGATCCTCTTTGCTTAGAACTACAATGGCGTATGCCCCAACGACCTCATTCAAGGCTAATCGGACAGCCTCTAATAAGTCAACTTGTTCTTTTAATTGAATTTCTTCAATGAGGTGGGTTAAAACTTCAGTATCGGTATCACTCTTAAATTCATGACCACGTTGTATCAAAACCTTTTTGATGGTGGCATAATTTTCAATTATTCCGTTGTGTATCAGAGCAATGTTTCCACTTTGTGACTGATGGGGGTGTGCATTCACAGTATTAGGTTCACCGTGAGTGGCCCAACGAGTATGGCCAATACCACGATTGCCTTCTAAATTATTACCTTCAGCTATGGACTCTAATTCTGAAACTTTCCCTTTATTTTTATAAATTCTAAGGTCTCCATTCAATAATGCAATACCTGCACTATCATACCCTCTATATTCAAGTCTTCTTAAACCTTTAATTAAATATTCATAGGCATTGTTAGGCCCATAGTATGCTACGATTCCACACATTTATTTTGTTATTCTACGGTCAAAAGTAATTTTTATTGTTCTATCTCATTAAACATTAAAAATTAGATAGTCATTAAATTATACAATAAAGCAATTATGCTCTATATGTCAAATGTCTTTTTCAGTTCATTAACTACATTTAACTCTTCCCATGGAAAGAGCTTAACATCTAGCTTTATGGTGTTGCCTCCTCCATCTGTAAATTCCTTTGCTACTACTTCGGTAGTTCTGCCCATATGTCCGTATGCTGCAGTCTCGCTATATATTGGAGTTCTCAGATTGAATCTTTTTTCAATGAAATAAGGTCTCATGTCAAATGCTGGAATTTTCATAAGGATGTCTGCAATTTCACCATCAGACTTGGATACTTTGGAGGTACCGTAGGTATTCACATATAAACCCATAGGCTCTGCGACACCAATAGCATATGCCACTTGTACCAATGCTTCATCAGCAATACCGGCAGCTACTAAATTTTTAGCAATATGGCGAGTAGCATAGGCAGCACTTCGGTCAACCTTACTTGGATCTTTTCCCGAAAATGCACCACCACCGTGTGCTCCTTTTCCTCCGTAGGTATCTACAATTATTTTACGACCTGTCAGTCCTGTATCTCCATGTGGTCCACCAATTACAAAAATACCTGTTGGGTTTACATGGTAGGTGATTGAGTCTGTAAACAAAGCTTGTGTTTCGGCAGGTAATTGTTTGATAACTCTTGGAATTAATATATTGATGACATCCGATTTGATTTTAGAAAGCATGGCTTCTTCGGTATCGAAATCATCATGTTGTGTTGATACAACAATCGCATCAATAGCAATTGGCTTATTGTTGTCGTCATATTTTATGGTAACTTGAGATTTACTATCTGGTCTCAAGTAAGTGATGTCCTTATTTTCTCTTCTAAGGTTAGCTAATTCTTTTAACAATAAATGACTTAATTCAAGAGGAAGTGGCATGTAACTTTCAGTTTCATTGGTTGCATAACCGAACATCATTCCTTGGTCGCCAGCTCCTTGATCTTCGAGATTGGCACGTTCTACTCCCTGGTTGATATCAGGAGATTGCTCGTGAATAGCACTCAGTACACCACAAGAATTTCCGTCGAACATATATTCACCTTTTGTGTACCCAATTTTATTAATTGTTTCTCGAGCAATTTTTTGAACATCGAGATATGTTGAGGATTTAACCTCTCCCGCCAAAACTACTTGTCCAGTTGTTACTAAGGTTTCGCATGCAACTTTACTTGTTGCATCAAAAGCAAGAAAATGATCGATAAGTGCATCAGATACTTGGTCAGCTACTTTGTCAGGGTGCCCTTCAGACACAGATTCAGACGTAAAGAAATAAGCCATAGATTTTTAAATTTAATGTCCTGCAAAAGTATGGATTTGTCTTGATATTAATGGGAGTTGTTATTTGAAATTTTAAGTAAATTATTCTAATCTTAATCGAAATCTACCAATCGTTTGTTTAATAAATAATTATACCTATATTCGATTAAACTAACTTTGTATGGCAAAACCTAAACTAGACAGGAAAACCTTGTTAAAGAATTCATTATCAGTATTTAAATCACGTGGATATCATGGTACTTCAGTTAACGATCTGGCCGCAGCTAATGGTCTTTTGAAAGGCAGCATCTACCATTACATAGAAAGTAAAGAGTCACTGATGCTTGAAGTTCTTAATGCTTTGAGAGATCATTACGTGAGTAAGGTGTTCTCTAAATGTCATGATGAGAGTTTATCGCCGTATGAGCGACTTCGTGATTTGTCGGTTCGTGCTGAAGAAATATTTACTTTTGAAGAGACAGGAGACTTCTTTGTCAATATTGGCCTAGAAACAATTAACTCTAACCCATCTTTTGCTAAGGTGATAAAGGATTTTTTTAGGGACTGGATTGGTTCATTGCGAGATTTGTATCGTCATGTCTTGGATGATGAAGATGCTTTAGCTAAAGCTGAAAGGGTAGTAGCAGAACTTGAGGGTTCTGTTATTATGATGAAAATTTTAGGCGATGTTAATTATTTGAAACGGTCAAGTATTCGTGTATTAAATGAGTTTAAAGAATTAGAAAAATTAAAAATTAGTAAGGTATAAAATGACTAGAAAAATTCGTAAAGTAACAGTTTTGGGTTCTGGCATAATGGGAAGTAGAATTGCTTGTCATTTTGCCAATATTGGTCTAGAGGTTTTACTCTTGGACATTGCAACTCCAGATTTGCCTGATGATTCAAAGAAAAAAGAAAGAGATTTTCTAGTAAATAAGGCATTGAACTCTGCTTTAAAAAGTAATCTAAGCCCGATTTATTCAAAAAAGTATATCAGAAATATCAAAACTGGAAATTTTGGAGATGATCTTCATAGAATAGGAGATTCAGATTGGATCATTGAGGTTATAATTGAGCGGCTGGACATCAAAAAATCATTGTTTGAAAAGGTTGAGAAGTATCGAAGAGCAGGGAGCCTAATCACTTCTAATACCTCTGGAATACCTATTGAACTCATGTTGGAGGGACGAAGTGAAGATTTTCAAACTAATTTCTGTGGAACACATTTCTTCAACCCTCCTCGATACTTAAAATTACTTGAGATTATTCCTTCCATAAAGACAAACCCCGAAGTGATTGATTTTTTTTTAAATTATGGGGATCTTTTTTTAGGAAAAACTACGGTAAGGGCCAAAGATACACCTGCTTTCATCGCCAACAGAATTGGTGTATTTAGCATCATGGCCATTTTTAAATACATGCAAAAGCATAAACTTTCAATTGAGGAAGTAGATATGGCTACTGGTCCTGTTTCAGGTAGGCCAAAGTCGGCCACTTTTAGAACTTCTGATTTAGTAGGGTTAGATACATTGACAAAAGTTGCTGGGGGTGTTCGTAAACATTGTGTTGAGGATGAGATGAGTGATTGGTTTGAAACACCATATTTTTTATTAAAAATGCTTGAAATGAATTGGCTAGGTGATAAAACTGGCCAAGGTTTCTATAAAAAATCTAAAGACAGTTCAGGAAATCGAGTTATTGAGCAGCTTAACCTTGCCTCATTTGATTATGAGCCATTAATTAAGCCTCGATATGATAGTATCGGTAAAGCTAAGAAGACAGGAAGTACTGCTAAAAGTATTCGTAGTTTATTTGGTGGGGATGATAAAATTGCTAATTTTTTCAAAGAAGTAATCATTGCTGTTTCTGTATATTCAGCCAATCGAATTCCAGAAATTGCAGATGAAATTTATCAGATTGATGATGCACTAAAAGCCGGTTTTGGTTGGGAAGCAGGTCCATTTGAGACGTGGGATATTTTAGGATTTGATAATGTATTAGAAGCTATTAATATGTCCGACTTTGAAGTGCCGCAATGGATAAATGATTTCAAGGCGAATGGTTATAATCAATTTTATAAAATTGAAAACACTCAACGGATGTGTTATCATGTAACGAGTGGTCAGTACGAAGTTGTTCCTGGATCAGAGTCACTAGTGGTCCTTGATAATTATAAAAATCAACCTTTGGTTTATGGGAATAAAGAGGCATCATTACATGATATTGGAGATGGAGTTTTGTGTCTTGAATTTCATTCAAAAATGAATGCTATTGGAAGCGGTACCCTGGCAGCCATTAATCGCTCCATTGAAATAGCTGAAATAGAAGATTGGAATGGATTAGTCATAGGAAATGATGCACCCAATTTTTCTGCTGGGGCCAATTTAGCTATGATGCTAATGTTGGCTATTGAACAAGAGTTTGATGAATTGAATGTGGCTATCAAATATTTTCAAAATACGGTGATGCGATTGAGATATTCTAGTATTCCAGTGGTTATAGCACCTCATGGATTAACTCTTGGAGGGGGTTGTGAAATGACTTTGCACGCAGACAGTGCAGTAGCATCGGCAGAGACATACATTGGACTTGTAGAGGCAGGTGCGGGTTTAATTCCTGGTGGTGGTGGTACGAAAGAGTTTGTGCTGAGAACAAGTGATGGATTTACTATCAATGACCCTCAATTACCTGCTTTACAAGATCGATTTACAACAATAGCTACTGCAAAAGTGGCTACTTCTGCTTATGAAGCTTTTGAAATTGGAGTCATGCATAAGGACAAAGACGAGGTTGTGGTAAATGGGCAACGAGTCATCGCAGAAGCTAAACGAAAAGTTTTAGAATTATCCAACGATGGATATGTCCAAAAACCTCAAAGAGATGACATTTTAGTATTGGGAAGAACAGCTCTTGGAGCATTTTATTCGGGCATTGAATCTTTTGGAATAAGCAATTATGCAAGTGAGCATGATCAGTTAATTGCACGAAAATTAGCATTTGTTATGGCAGGAGGAGATTTCACTCAACCTACTAAGGTTACGGAGCAGTATCTTTTAAGTCTTGAAAGAGAGGCGTTTTTAAGTTTATTGGGTGAGCGGAAGACACTTCAACGAATACAACACATTTTAAAAACAGGAAAACCTTTAAGAAATTAATTTATGGAAGCATATATAGTAAACGGATATAGAACGGCAGTTACTAAGGCAAAACGGGGAGGGTTTAGTTATACTTCTCCTGTAGATTTTGGGGCAGCAGTCATTAACCATTTGATTGAAAATACCCCTGGTTTTGACCCAAAACTTGTGGATGATTTAATTGTTGGAAATGCTGTACCTGAGGCAGAACAGGGATTACAAATGGCACGGTGGATTAGTATGAGGAGTAATTTACCTATAGAAATACCTGGCGTAACGGTTAACCGATATTGTGGTAGTGGGATAGAGACGATATCCATGGCTGTTGCAAAAATTAAAGCGGGTTTAGCAGATTGTATTATAGCTGGAGGTACGGAGAGTATGAGTCTTGTTCCGACTGCAGGGTTTAAGACGGTTCCTAATTATCACATTGCAAAAGATCACGGGGATTATTTTTTAGGAATGGGATTGACTGCGGAGGAAGTATCCGTTAAATATGATATTTCGAGAGAGGATCAAGATGAGTTTTCGCTTCATTCTCATGAGAAGGCTATTCATGCGATACAAGAAGGTAAATTTAAAAATCAAATTGTTCCAGTTGAAGTTGAAAAAGTGGATTTTGACCCAGCAACAAATAAAAGAGTTACTTCAACCTCAATTGTTGACACAGACGAAGGGCCAAGAAAAGACACTAATTTAAAGGTTCTATCTAAGCTTAAGCCTGCATTTAAAAATGGTGGCACAGTAACGGCAGGTAATAGTTCTCAAACTAGCGATGGAGCTTCATTTGTCTTAGTGATGAGTGAAAAGTTGGTAAATCAATTAAACTTGACACCACAAGCACGCCTATTAAGTTGTGTCTCTGTTGGGGTGAATCCAAGATACATGGGAATAGGTCCTGTGGCAGCAGTTCCAAAAGCCTTGTCGAAGGCAGGTTTATCATTAAAAGATATTGAATTAATTGAGCTTAATGAAGCATTTGCGTCTCAGAGTTTAGCAGTTATGAGAGAGTTAAACCTTAATCCTGAAATAGTAAATGTAAACGGTGGAGCAATCAGTCTTGGTCACCCACTCGGATGTACAGGAGCTAAATTAACCGTTCAAATCTTAGAAGAGTTGAAGCTGAGAAATCAAAAATATGGTCTAGTAACAGCTTGTATTGGTGGAGGTCAAGGAATAGCATCGGTAATAGAAAGAATTTAAGAAATGATGGAAAACAATATACAAGGAGGAGAATTCCTCATCAAAAATCAAGATTCTAAGGAAGTTTATATTCCTGAAGATATCAGTGAGGAGCAAGAAATGTTCCGATCCATGACGATGGATTTTTTAAGTAAAGAAGTGCACCCACTTCGAGAAAAAATTGACAAGCAGCCAGAGAACCCAGATTTAATTCCCAAACTCATGCAAGAAGCAGGAAAACTGGGAATGTTGTCAGCATCATTACCTGAGGAATATGGTGGGATGGCTGTTGATTTTAATACGGAGACTTTTCTCAGTGAAGACTTAGGAACAAGTCAAAGTTTTAGTGTTGCTGTTGCTGCTCATACGGGTATTGGAACACTGCCTTTTCTCTATTACGGAACTGAAGAACAAAAAAGAAAATATTTACCTGGTCTAGGAGATGGATCTTTAAAGGCGGCTTATTGCCTTACTGAACCTAACAGTGGAAGTGATGCACTCTCTGCTAAAACAAAGGCAGTGCTAGAGGGAGATAATTGGGTGCTTAATGGAGGGAAAATGTGGATTACCAATGGAGGTTTTGCCGATATTTTTACTGTTTTTGCTCAAGTTGATGGCGACAAGTTTACAGCGTTTGTTGTTGAGCGTGACACTCCTGGCTTAACAGTAGGTCAAGAGGAAGTTAAGTTGGGAATTAAGGGGAGTAGCACTTGTCAAGTTTTTTTAGAGAATGTGAAAATACCCAAGGAGAACTTACTTGGTGAAATAGGTAAAGGACATAAGATTGCATTCAATGTATTAAATATTGGTAGGTTCAAGCTTTGTGCTATGGTTATGGGAGCATGTAAACGAAGCATTGATATTTCGATTAAATACGCTAATGAAAGACATCAATTTGGGGCACCTATAAGCAGTTTTGGAGCCATCCAACAAAAAATAGCAGATATGGCTATTTATACTTATGCTACCGAGAGTGCAACCTATCGTGTATCTGGTTTAATACAAGATAAAATTTCCTCTTTTGTCTCTGATGGAATGGCAAAACCACAATCAAAATTGATAGCAGCTGAAGAGTATAGCGTAGAATGTGCATTATTAAAGGTGTTGGGGTCAGAGTCGTTGGATTTTGTGATTGATGAAGCTGTGCAAATTTTTGGAGGAACGGGTTATTCTGAGGAGTATCCTGTGGCTAGCATGTATAGAGATGCCAGAATAAATCGAATTTTTGAGGGAACAAATGAGATAAACAGAATGCTTGCCGTAGGTCAAATATTAAAAAAAGCGATGAAAGGTAAGATTGACTTGATGGGTCCTGCAATGAAAATTCAAGATGAATTGATGGAGATTCCTGATTTCAGTGATGAGCCCAATCATATTCTTTATCAAGAGAGAAAGTCTGTTGTTCAGGCCAAAAAAGCAATTTTGATGCTTGTAGGTGCGGCTGCGAAAAAGTACATGCTAGAACTAGAAAAGAAACAAGAAATTTTGATGAATTTAGCAGACATGCTCATTCATGTTTTTACAGCGGAAAGTACAGTTTTACGAACAGAAAAATTAGTCATTAAAACAGGGGAAGAATCGAATGAAATACAGATCGATATGACCAAGTGCTATGTGAATGATGCTTTGGAAAAAACATATTTGTCGGGAAAACATTTACTTGCAGAATTGGCCGAGGATGACATGCTAGTAATGATACATATGGGGTTGAAAAGGTTCACTAAATACCCCATTTTAAACACCCTATCTCTTAAGAAAAAAATAGCGTCAAAGCTGATAGAAAAGAATACTTATTACTAGATTTTATTTTATAATCTCTAACAACTCGATAGTGAAAATTAGTGTTGAGTATGCAGGAATATTTGCTCCCATTGCTCTTTCGCCATATGCAAGATTATGTGGAATATATAACTCCCACTGACTTCCAACGGGCATGAGTTTTAGGGCTTCTGTCCATCCAGCGATAACTTGGTTAACACCAAAAGTAGCAGGTTGTCCCCGATCATAACTACTATCAAATTGTTTACCGTTGATTAGGGTGCCTCTGTAATTAGCCTTTATCGTTTGACCATCAATTGGAATAGGTCCATTCCCTTCTTTAATTACTTTGTATTGAAGTCCGCTAGGTAAAGAAACTACACCTTCTTTCTTAGCATTTTCTGATAAGAATGCCCTCCCTTCAGCAGTCATTGATTCCATCTTGGCTTCTTTGGTTTTCGCTACATAATTATTAATAACAGTATTCGATAATTGACCATCCATATTAGCATGGTTGTGAATGATAACATCTTTTATAGCTTCTGTAAAAATTTCATAATTAAGCGTATCAATCCCTCCAGATTTGAGACTATTAGCAATGTTCATTCCTACGGCGTAAGATACGCTATCAATTTCACTGACGAGTTTAACGTGATTGTGTTGTGCTTTAACTTTTACTTGGGAAAGAATTAAAAATAGAGTTGCAATGGTTAAATTTTTCATGTTTCAAAAATAGTTTTAAGTGTCAGATAAATATATTTTTTTTAGTCTAGCTTCTTTTTTAATCGATCACTGAAAGTAAGTATACCCAAAGCAATGCTCTCTTTTGAACCCAAGCACTTGTTTGTTCCTCCCGTTATCCTTGTGAATGTTGGGAAGGGGTATTTTACATTAATTAAATTTTTGTCTAGAAGATAGATGCCGCTACTGTTGGGTTCGTTGATTCCAGCATAATGACTCCCTATAACAGCATAGTGAGTGCATTTTTCCCGTTTTTGAATTACTGAAATTTCGCTGTCATTAATAATCCGAAAAGCTGAAAACTTAAAGTTGTCTTTCCATAGAGAGTCTAATTGGTTTTTTGTGATATTATCTTTACAATCCCTGTTAATGATGTAAAGTGTGTCTTTTTGAAGTGCTAAAAGAGAGGATACCATTAGCTGCCTTTTGTCAGTTTTAGAAACAAATGTGTTGAAATTAATGGCGTATGATATGTTTAGTAAAGGCGGTAACGCATCAATAAAACGTTGTTTTTTAATTGCGTTCAATGGCTGTTGATAGGTTAATGTCAGACTGGAGTATTCGGTTAACTCTAACTCAAGCCCAGCAGCAAAAGAATGATTGATAGTATTTTCATATTCATCAATTATTTGGGATGTTCTACTAATTTGTGGATCTATTCCGTTGTAGGTTTGAGTTGAATTTAGGATTAAAGAAGGAGAGTAGTTAAATATTAAATTTGTTTTAGATAATTTACCAAAATTGGATTTTAGACCAAATTCAGCATATAAATCTCGTGCTACAACTGAAGTGTAATTTTCAGGATTATTGTAGTCAATATTCCTGAAGCCTATAGAGGTAAATAGTGCTTTAGTATTTAGCGTATATGATGAAAAAAGCTGACCTTTCCAAGCTATTTTTGGGTCAAAATAATCCGAAAGCTGTGGCAAAGCAATTCCACCTGCAATTCCATATTTCCATTCTAGTGATTGGTTATCTTGAGCTTGACAAATAGCTAGATTTATTAAACATGCTAGCACCCAAAAAAGTAAACCTCTTTTCATGATGAGTCAAATGTACAATAATCAGCTTATTTGGGTGTGAACCTTTTTTTTTATTCTTGAGTCAATAAGTCTTAATTTTGCTCGCTAGTATTAGAGGAGAAGATTAAAACAGGATTAAAAATAAACTTTATGAATAAGTATAATATTGTTGGGGTAATGTCTGGTACATCAATGGATGGACTTGACATTGCTCATGTAACATTAGAGGAAATAGAACAGGGGAAATGGCAGTACGAAATTAATGCCTCAGTTACCGTACCTTATGAAGAAAAATGGCGACTAAGATTGTCGAAATTAAGACATCAAAACTCATTAATTTTTTACAAAACAGATCGTTTTTATGGACAATATATAGGAGAGTGTATTAATGATTTCTTGTCAGAAAATGACCTTAAAGCTGATTTAATATCTTCTCATGGTCATACGGTTTTTCATCAGCCTGAGAACAATGTCTCTGTTCAGGTAGGTGACGGGAATAGTATATATGCTATTACAGGAATTCCTACGGTAACTAATTTTAGAGCTATTGATGTGATACTAGGTGGAGAAGGAGCCCCCTTAGTTGGTATTGCAGATGATTATTTGTTTGGAGAGTATGATATGTGTCTTAATCTTGGAGGGTTTGCAAACATCTCATCGAGTAAGGAACAACAGGCTTTTGATGTAAGTCCGTGTAACATTGTGTTAAACAGAATTGCTCGAGAATTTGATCAAGAATATGATAAAGATGGAGCGATTGCAGAACGTGGATCTATCGATTATGATTTATTATCAGAATTAAACGAAATAGAGTTTTATACTTACGAAAACCCAAAGTCTCTAGGAAGAGAATGGATTAGTTCCAATTTCTGGCCAATTGTAAGAGGAAATGATTCGACAAAAGAAGACAAAATGAAAACATTGGTTGATCACATTGCATTACAGATATCCAATAGTATTGAAGATTTATCAGGAGGGGATTCAAGTAGTAAAAGGGTTTATGTAACTGGAGGAGGAGCATATAATTCAGCTTTAATTAACCATATTAAAAGCCATACTGATGCTGAAGTGATTGTTCCAAATGACGATATTGTTGAATATAAAGAGGCCCTTGCTTTTGCTTTGTTGGGTATTTTAAGAGTTAAAAATCAGACAAATGTATTGTCTTCACATACTGGAGCCGAAAAGGACTCGGTGTCTGGTAGCTTGTATGGAAATTTCTCAAAATTGATATAATGGAAAGTTTATTAAAAAAATTTGAAAACAAACAACCAGAGATTGTTTTTGAGTGGAAAGACTCAGAGACAGAAGCTGAAGGGTGGATTGTAATTAATTCACTAAGAAATGGAGCAGCTGGAGGGGGTACTCGAATGCGAAAAGGTCTTAACAAAAGAGAGGTTGAATCTCTTGCTAAGACGATGGAGGTAAAATTTACTGTGGCTGGTCCTCCAATTGGAGGTGCAAAATCTGGAATAAATTTTGACCCTAGTGATCCACGGAAAGAGGGGGTCTTAAAACGTTGGTATGCTGCAGTTACTCCATTGCTACGAAATTATTATGGAACTGGAGGCGACTTGAATGTTGATGAGATTCATGAGGTAATTCCAATGACCGCGGAATTAGGTGTTTTACATCCACAAGAGGGGGTCGTTCAAGGTTATTATAAGTCTTACAGTAAAGTTGAGAAATTACAAGCGATTACTAGGCTTCAGAGTGGGGTATTACTTCCCATTATTGATGAACGATTTACCCCTGATGTTAGTAAAAAATATACCATTGCGGACATGATTACTGGATGGGGTGTTTCTGAAGGTGTTCGTCATTTTTATGAGCTTTGGGGAGGTACAATGAACCACAAAACTGCGATTATTCAAGGATGGGGAAATGTTAGTGCCGCCGCAGCATTTTATTTGGCAAAACACGGTATTAAAATAATTGGAATTATCGATCGAAATGGAGGCTTAATCAATAAAGAAGGATTCTCCCTAGAGGAAGTGATTGATTTATTTAATAATCGAAATGGTAATGAACTCGTTGCTGAAAATCTACTAAGTTTTGAGGAAACAAATAGTCAAATCTGGGACTTGGGGGCAGAAATATTTATACCAGGTGCAGCCAGTCGTTTGATAAGTAAAGACCAGGTTACATCATTAATCGATGGACAATGTGAAGTAATTAGTTGTGGTGCTAATGTGCCATTTGCTGATCCAGAAATATTCATGGGAGAAATTTCTATGTATGCTGATGCTAATATCGCAGTTGTACCTGACTTTATTGCAAATTGTGGAATGGCCCGAACTTTTGGCTTTTTGATGAGCGAAAAAGGCGAGGTAGATGATGTTGCAATTCTGAAGGATTCCTCAGAAATTATCGGAAACCAAATGAGAAGACTTCATCAATTTAATCCAAGAACAACAGGTCTAAGCAGAAAAGCTTTAGAAATGAGTCTCACTGATTTGGTTGATACAGGAGATTCGAGTCATCGTTCTGGTGTTGGGGGGTCTAAATAATAAGACTAAAATCCAACCTTACTTTGAGTTTTTACTCCCACGGGGTGCTGGTTTGCAGCTAGTCTTGCATATTCCCTAGCCTTTTCAATACTTCCTTGTCTTTCTTCATTAATTGCAAGATTGTGATAGAGATAAGCTAATTTTTTTCGCTTCACCTCATATTCCAAACCTTCAAGCCATATATCCTGTGCTTCATCCCATTTTTCTTGAGATGCAGCTTTTGCACCATTTTCAAGATATAAATTACCAGATGCATAAATGTTTCGAGTTCTTAAGTGTTTTGTTGGTGAAATTCGTTGAGCATATTGTCTCCCAAGTTCAGCTCCTAAGCTATATAATTCTCTTTTGTAATTATTGTTAAGTAATGATGTAGCTCTTGCTCTATCTAGTGACTCAGCCTCATAAAAATAGTTCTTATTTTGTTCCCATTGGTCAATCAGAGTCCCAGACTTCACATCATAAAGTCTCCATCCAGTTTTCACATCAATCGTTCGTTTACCTATAATGTAATCCACTTCTTTATAGATATTATTCCCTAAGTTTTCTCGACGGATATCAATTGTATACGTATCATTTATTTTCTGGTCCAACATTTCTAGAGAGGCAACAATGTCGCTTCCAGTTCCTGTACTTTTAATTTCGTTTGAAGTAAGTGTATCGGGGAATTGTCCATTAGCTCTCTTTTTATATTTTTCCTGCGTATGAGATACTGACATAAACTTTTGTCTTCTGACTTGATTTTTAAAATTGTTGATACAAGCCACCATAAAATCGGGCAAGTTTGGATTCAATCCCGTATTGTTGAAGGAGTATGCGAGTCTTACTCGATTCAAAACACTAATAGATTTGGTCTCGGGGGGCAACTCTATAGTAGCTTCTGTGATACCAGTTTCCCAGCTTATTCTCTGTTGCGTAATACAGGAACTTATGGTTACCAGAAGGATTAGGTACAATTTGTAAAATTTCATATACTTTTTTATTAGATCTCTTTTAATTTATTTTCAAGTTCACTCATGTTATCCCTTAATCGAGCTGCTTCCATAAAGTCCATCTCTTTTGCTGCTTTAAGCATCATTTTTTTAGTTTCCTCAATGCCTTTTATTAGACTATTCTTGTCGGAGTATTCGATTGACGGGTCAGCAACCATTCCGAGATTGCTCTTAGCCTTTTGATAAGGGTTGGTTATAATTTCCAAGGATGATTTTTCATCGCTACGGGACCTATCAAATACTGCTTCTTTGCTACGAATAATTGTTTCAGGTTGAATTCCGTTTTCTTCATTGTATTTAATTTGAAGAGCTCTTCTTCGCTCAGTTTCTTCAATAGTGACTTTCATACTCTCTGTAATTTTATCAGCATACATAATTACTTTACCATTAACATTTCTGGCTGCTCTCCCCACAGTCTGTACAAGGCTTCGTTCACTTCTTAAAAATCCTTCTTTGTCAGCATCTAAGATGGCCACTAAACTTACCTCAGGGAGGTCTAAACCCTCTCTCAATAGATTAACACCAATAAGTACATCAATATCTCCAGCTCTTAATCGATCTAGGATTTCTACTCGATCCAACGTCTTTACTTCGGAATGAATATATGTGGCAGATATACCTAAATTTCTTATGTATTTATCAAGTTCTTCAGCCATTCTTTTAGTGAGCGTGGTCACCAATATTCGGTCCCCCATTTTAATGCGTTCATCAATTTGTTCTAGTAAATCATCTACTTGATTTGAACAAGGTTTGACCTCAATGACTGGATCTAATAGTCCGGTTGGACGGATTACTTGCTCAACAATAACACCCTCACTTTTATTAATCTCGTAATCAGCAGGGGTAGCACTTACATAGACCACTTGGTTTGTAACTTGACCAAATTCCTCAAATTTCAGTGGTCGATTATCTAAAGCCGCAGGAAGCCTAAATCCATAATCTACAAGATTGATTTTTCGACTTCGGTCTCCTCCATACATTGCACGTAATTGGGGGAGTGTTACGTGGCTTTCATCAATAATTAGCAGAAAATCTTCGGGAAAATAATCAATTAAACAAAAAGGTCTTTGTCCAGGAGATCTACCGTCCATGTATCTGCTATAATTTTCAATGCCACTACAATAGCCTAATTCTCGCATCATTTCCATATCAAACTCAGTTCGCTCTTGGAGCCTCTTAGCTTCCAAAGGCTTGCCAATACTTCTAAAATATTCAACTTGATTAACCATGTCATCTTGAATATGTTTGATGGCATTATTAAGACGATCTTTTGGGGTAATAAATAGTTGAGCAGGGAAAATAGCTACATCTTCCAATACTTCAAGTCTCTTTCCTGTCATGGGGTCAATAGATTCAATATCCTCTATTTCATTGTCAAAAAAACTGATTCGGATAGCAATATCATTATAGGCTAAAAAAACATCTACGGTATCTCCCTTTACTCTAAACGTGCCTCGATGAAAGTCTCCAGTTGTTCTAGAATATAGACTATCGACCAATGCATGCAGGAGGTTATTCCGGGCTATTTTTTGACCCCTTGCCAAGCGTATAATACTGTCCTCATAATCGTTTGGGTTCCCAGCACCATATATGCAACTAACCGATGCAACCACAATGACATCTCGTCGCCCACTTTGAAGAGCTGATGTGGTCTTGAGTCGCATTTTTTCGATTTCTTCGTTGATATTTAAATCTTTTTCTATGTATGTGTTACTGCTTGGGATAAATGCTTCGGGTTGATAGTAGTCATAGTATGAAACAAAATATTGTACAGAATTATCAGGAAAGAAATGCTTGAATTCTCCATATAATTGAGCCACAAGTGTTTTATTATGACTCATGATGAGTGTAGGTTTTTGTGTTTGTTGAATGACATTTGCCATGGTAAATGTCTTTCCTGACCCTGTAACTCCAAGAAGTGTTTGTGCCTGAACACCATCCTCAACTCCTTGCACTAGCTGCTTAATTGCGTTTGGTTGGTCTCCAGTAGGTTTGAATGGTGCTTTTAGATTGAAAGGCATTAATATCAAAGGTAGTAATAATGTCTCTCACATCCCTCTAATATAATTAGATTATCAGTTAAAATATATTGAATCTTCTGTCTTTTGGCTATTCATAAGCATACTGTATTTCTTGCCTTCATAGTTAATTTGAACCATATTCTTTTGATTGGGGAATTGCTCCACTAGTAGCTTATTTTTAACAGTTATCGTGGATATTTTTTTCTTATGTTTTTGTGGACTTATGTGAATGAAAGTTTCTGCAAAATTTACTTCAACTGTTGCTACGGTCATCACCGATTTTTTACCATTGATAGATATGGAATAATTAGCATTTAAATAGTTATCCAATAGCCTTTTTTGGTCATCAGTTAAATTAGTTTCGAGGTGAACTTTATTGGATGAGAATGCAGTAAGAACTGCTTCCAAGTGTTCAGTATCCGTATGCCAGGTTGAGTTGAATTCTTTTTTTACTTCATCATAGGTAATATTCATCCAAGAAGTATGAAAATCGTGATTTGGTCGGAATAAAAATAGTATTAATATAATATAGTTAATCATCCTTTTAACAAAACTAGTAATTGCTTTTCTTTGTTGCTTTATTATGAGAAAAATATTTCATATTTTATTATCAGCCTTGACTTTCATTTCAATGAATTCTTTGGCTCAGAACCCCAATTTAAACCAAAATAAGTTTCGTCAGTTAGATTACGAATTACCCACTCCTAACGTATATAGAACGGCAAGTGGTGCCCCAGGGCATGCTTATTGGCAAAATACAGCTGATTATAATATGGATATTGTCTTAGATGACGAAAACCAGCGAATTTATGGTGTAGAAAAAATTAATTATACCAATAATTCTCCAGATAACTTAGAGTATTTATGGGTTCAGTTAGACCAGAATATGAGAAACCCAGAATCGGAGACCTATAAAATTCAACAAGGTAATATCAAAGATGGGGTCAGTCTTTATGAGTATTTTAATTTGTTTCATACTTTTCCTGGTGGGTTTAACATAGATTATGTCAATAACGAAAAGGGCGATCCTTTTTCAGTTAAAGTAAATCATACGATGATGCGTGTTGATTTAGCTGAGCCACTTCAATCGGGAGATTCCATAACTATCAATATCAAATGGAGGTACAACATCAATGACCGCATGGAAATCGGAGGAAGAAGTGGATATGAGTATTTTAAGGAAGGGGATAACTACCTGTATACTATTGCACAGTTTTTTCCTCGAATGGCCGTTTATTCTGACGTTACAGGATGGCAGAACAAACAGTTTTTGGGCAGAGGTGAGTTTACTTTACCTTTTGGTGATTATGATATAAAATTAACAGTTCCTGAGAGTATGATTGTAGGTGCTACAGGAGAAATTCAAAATGAAGATGAGGTACTCACTGATCTACAAAAAGAACGATTAGAAAAAGCAAAGACCAGTGACAAACCTATCATCATAGTTTCTCAGGATGAGGCCGTAAAAAACGAAAAAAATCGATCATCTAAGACAAAAACATGGCATTTTAAAGCTCAAAATGTAAGGGATTATGGTTGGTGTGCAAGTAGAAAATTTATCTGGGATGCTCAAGGAGTTCAATTCGGAGATAGAACTGTGATGGCGATGTCTTTGTATCCTAAAGAAGGGAATCCTATGTGGGAGATGTACAGTACAAAAGCTATAGTGCTAACACTAGAAACATACTCAAAATTCACGTTTGATTATCCTTATCCTGTGGCATATTCTATCAATGGAAAGAGTATAGGAATGGAGTACCCAATGATTTGTTTCAATGGAGGTCGAACAGATAAAGAAGGAAAATTTACAGACAACGTGAAATATCGAACTATTCTTGTCATCATACATGAAGTAGGACACAATTATTTTCCTATGATTATTAATTCTGATGAACGTCAATGGACTTGGATGGACGAGGGGATAAATACGTTTTTGCAATATCAAACTGAACGAGCTTGGACAGACGAAAGTGGAAAGCCTTTCCCTAGTAGACGAGGCCCTGCTAAATTAATAGTGCCCTACATGAAAGGAGATAAACGATATATTTCTCCAATAATGACCAATTCTGAAAGTATTTTTCAGTTTGGGAATAATGCCTATGGGAAGCCATGCACTGCACTAAACATATTACGTGAGACGGTAATGGGTCCTGAATTATTTGATTATGCATTTAAAATCTACGCTAACCGATGGAAATTTAAACACCCCAGTCCTGCTGATTTTTTCAGAACAATGGAAGATGCAAGTTCTGTTGACTTAGATTGGTTTTGGAGAGGTTGGTTTTACACAACAGACCATTGTGATTTAGCGATAACAGACGTAGAACAATTAAAGGTTGATATTCAGAGACCAGATGTTGGGTCATCACAAAAATCAATCAGTAAGAAAGTTAAGAAACTAGCTAAAGAGGATAAAATTAATCCAATGCTTCAAGCGATAAAATCTGCGGAAAATCCAACGAAAGCGTTTGATAGAATCAAATCGAACCTGACAGATATCAGAAAAGAAATTCTTGATAAAGAGGTTTACCTATGTCAAGTTGATTTAAAAATGATTGGGGGGCTAGTGATGCCTGTAATTTTAAACCTTGAGTATGAGGATGGGTCAAATGATGAAGTCAGAATCCCTGCAGAAATATGGAGAATGCAAAATGAACTTTTGGAGAAAACAGTCAGCAAAGTATTGGTAACTAATAAGCCTATTAGAAAAGTGGTCTTGGACCCTAATTTAGAGACTGCCGATACTGATGTGTCGAATAATGTTTGGTCTAAATAAGATCTAATTCATAGTGACTTTTGCTAGACGATAAGATTTTCTGCTAGTAGCAAAAATAACGAATGCATCCTCGGACACTTGTTCGCAACTTTTTGGTCGAATTCTTAAATTTTCACGTTTATTATTACTCACTAAGTTCTCGTGTTTGACTTCACCAAGACTTGAAATGCTAGATACTTTTAAGTGTGTCTTTTTTCGGTCGGATGAATTGTAAATAAAATTAACTACGTCATCGTGAACAACAGTAAAGAAACTAGAATAAAATCCACCGTCATTTGATGTGTGTTGTGTTTTTTGAATTTTTTTAGCCCACTCAATATCGCCATTTGGTCCAATACTAATTGCATAAATGTCATCGTAATGGTAATATGTGGTGGTAGAGGTGTAGCCATTTGCATTAGTTGTTGAGGTAGTATAAATATGAATGTATTCTCCAACCAACAAAGCACCACCATTTTCTTTCACAATAAAATTCCTGAAACTCACGTGGCTGAGACCCACTTCTTTTCCTTTTTTTGATTTTTTGACGGTTTTTGCTTTTGCACGATCGGACATGCCTCGGACTATAAATTCAAGATCAAATGGTTTCATACTTTGATTTTTAATCCTAAAGTCTTTTGCATCAAGGCTCATGTAAAAAATACCATCAGATCGATATCCCTCATCGCTATAAAATCCTCCACAAATCAAGTCTCCATTTACTCCAATATTAAGTTTCAATTCACGAATAAACTTATCTTTTAGTCTGAGTTTATGTTCGGCAATAATTCCGCTACTATCTATTACAATAATGTAGTTTTCAAAATTTCGTTCTCGTCGATTTCTTTCTTTTCTACTCTTGTAAACAGTGGTTAGGATATAAACAATTCCAGCGTTGCTTAGATTGACCGATTGAATTCGAGATAGTCCTTTTTCAAATGGAAGATTAATACGAGTTTTCCATTCTTCATAAAGAGAATTATCAAAAACTTTTATG
>Ga0206677_10000005_pt1 | contig 236296 bp, 216 predicted proteins | sample M130m12015metaG_FD_155475 | JGI IMG/M metagenome (GOLD analysis project Ga0206677, IMG submission 155475) | Ammonia-oxidizing marine archaeal communities from Monterey Bay, California, United States - M1 30m 12015 | ecosystem: Environmental > Aquatic > Marine > Intertidal zone | place: USA... | reverse complement strand
AACTAGATTCGAAGAGACACTCAACTGCCGGTTGTATTTCTCAAACTGCTCTAAATTGGTTTTTTGTTGAGGATATCTTGCGGCCATATCCTCGGGCCGCCAACCGGTTTTAGCCCAGAAAATCCGCAGCTTATCGCGCCATAATTTGGTTCGCCATGCATCGCTCAACATGGTGACAAAAATATGGACATTAGCCCAGGCCGGATTCCAGCTACGCAATGGCACACGAATGCCATAAATTGGTGCTTCCTGATAATCTTCTTCTTTGAAGGTGCCAAAAAGACGGTCCCAGACAATGAGAACACCGCCGTAGTTTTTATCGATATATTGCTCATTCTGAGCATGGTGAACCCTGTGGTTAGAGGGTGTAATCAAAAACCACTCCAACACCCCGAGTTTTGGAATATGCTGGCTGTGCACCCAAAACTGGTAGATCAGATGGGCCGAGGCAATGCTGACATACATAGCAATAGGCATGCCCAAAATAAAGCAGGGAATAAAGAAGATCCAGGTGGTAAAAAAGCTGGTGCTGGTTTGGCGCAGTGCAGTGCTTAGATTATAGTCCTCGCTCTGGTGATGCACCACATGGGAGCCCCAAAAGAACTGGCGCTCATGACTAATCCGGTGTAACCAATAATACAAAAAATCATAGATCAGTAGACCAACTATCCAGTGGCCAGTATTTTGACTATCGAACAATCCCAGAGAATAGTGCTGTTCTATTTTGACAAAGACAATATAACCAACACTTAGAAAGATAAATTTGGTAACCACACTTAGCAGACCAAGACTTAGACTATTGATGCTGTCATTGAACCTATAGGTATTATTACCTTTAAGCCAGCCCCAGCAAAACTCTAGCACAATAAGTGCTATAAAGACGGGTACGGCATAGGGGACAAAATTCATGACACACCTTTTTAAATTACATTTTTGGCATGCTTAAATACTAGCACCTCTCACACCGAAATGCTGAATATTCAATATGGCTAGTTGATGGGTTTATTCCAACTGCTGATAAGCTTTTTCCAACTTTTTAAGTTTCTTTTTACCTACACCACCTAGCAAGTCGATAGCGTAACGTAACCGCGCGCGGGACATATCGGCGCCCAACAAATTCATTGAGTCTATAACCGAGATTGACGCGCTACTGCCGGCAATGGCAATAAATAACGGAGCAAGAAATGGCTTGAGCTTTAATTCCATGGCGTCGGCAATGGTTTTTAGGGCATCAAAGATATTGTCCCGGTCCCAGTGCTGCACAGATTCTAATCGCCATAGGGCAAATTGCAGCACCTCTAATAGCTGGTCTTCGTTCATTCCCCCCGACTTTAGATCTTCTTCGGTAATAGGCAACATACCTGATACCAGATAATTACCTAGGGGTGCCAGATCAGAAAAGGTTTCCATACGCTGACGAGCAAAGGGTAGAAAGGCTTTCAAGGTATCGCGGTTAAGCGCCCAATCATGCAGACGGTCAGCCAACTGCTCATCACTTAGGTCTTCGCGTATCCACATTCCATTTAGCCAACTGAGCTTCTCGACATCAAACACTGGACCACCCAGAGACACTCGCTTGATATCAAACACCTCGAGCATCTGCTCGAGGGTAAATTTCTCACGCTCATCGGGCATGGACCATCCCATGCGACCTAAGTAATTAAGTAGTGCTTCAGGCAAATAACCCATACGCTGATAATAGAGGATACTGGTAGGATTTTTACGTTTGGACAACTTACTCTTGTCGACATTGCGCAGCAACGGCAGATGACAGAATACCGGACAGTCCCAACCAAAATATTGGTACAGTAAAATATGCTTTGGGGCAGAATTAATCCACTCTTCGCCACGAATCACATGGCTAATTTCCATAAGATGATCATCTACCACATTGGCGAGGTGATAGGTTGGCATACCGTCTGCTTTAAGAAGAATCTGCAGGTCAATCTGTGTCCAATCAATACTAATCTCGCCACGCAGCATGTCGGTAAAAGTACACTGCCCTGCCCTTGGTACTTTCATACGCACAACATGAGGCTCACCCGCTACCAGACGCTCAGAGGCCTGTGAATCAGTCAGATGCATACAGTGACCGTCATAGCCAAGTTGCTCCTTGTTTTCCATTTGGGTTTTGCGCAGTTCATCAAGTCGCTCTGAAGTACAGAAACAACGAAAAGCGTGGCCGCTAGCAAGAAGTTGATCTGCATGTTGGCGATAGATATCCGACCGTTCGCTCTGACGATAGGGTCCTTTTTCGCCACCTTTATCCGGGCCTTCGTCCCAATCAAGCCCCAACCAATGGAGTGCATCAAGAATAGCTTTCTCGGATCCCGCTGTGGATCTAGCTTGATCTGTATCTTCGATACGCAATAGAAACTGGCCGCCGAGACTTTTGGCAAATACCATATTGAATAGGGCCACATAGGCAGTGCCGACATGGGGGTCGCCAGTCGGAGAAGGGGCGATACGGGTACGAACAGTCATTTAGTCTTCCAAAAATTAACACACTTTAATATTAACCATATTATACGGGTTCTAACGCGCCTTCTGTCACTATCTATCGAGTCTCCGTAAAAAAAACTATGAGCTTGAATATTTAGGCTAAATTAATAGGACAATATCAATATTGGTATACCAGCCATAGCCAAAAACCATGGAAAATCACCTCTACAGATCAATGTATACCTTGGTTATACTGTTTTGGTATGATTTAATTACAGAACATACCAAATGAGCATATATTTACTATTTTTGCCTATGCTTAAGCAATTTAAGACAGTGAGATATCAAGGAGAGCACAATGTCTGAACAAGAAAAATTCTTTGTAGTCGTCAACCCAACGCTTGACGAACATGTTGCCTTAGATCGGGCTATTATTACCGCCCAACTGATGACGCCACGGCCTAAAATTTATGTCTTCGTTGCCATTGACCACGATAGTGTCGATATGAGTCCGAGCAATGATAATATTTATCGCAATACTGACTGGTTTGATGAACAGATCCACAGCCGCCTTAAAGACGCTGGTCTTGAATATCAGATCGAAATTTCCTGGAGCGATCATTGGCAGAAAGCCATCATGCACTCTGCGGAAAAGGTTGGTGCCACGCGTATTATTATTCGTGCGGGTAAGCCTAAAACAAGTAGCCGCTTTGGATTTACCGAAAACAAATGGAAACTATTTAAACGCGCCCTGTGCCCCATACTACTGGTTCGAGATGGCGCGGCACCAGCACGAAAAGTGGTGTTGGCTGCGGTAAATTTTCAGGCGAATCGAGACCAGCAACAAAAGCTGAATAGTAATATTCTAGCTAGGGGTAAGGCGCTGGCAGACAGTTATGGCGCTGATTTTCATGTGGTCAATGCCTATCTCGACTCAATGCTCTACCCTGACAGAGGACGGCTAGCGAGAGAAACTGGCTTGGATTCACAGAATATCCATGTGGTTCAAGGCTACACAGATGAAGCCATTGCCAAGGTTGCAAAAGAGGTTAGTGCCGATGTGGTACTGATTGGAACCCTAGGTCAAAAAGGCATGACAAAAACCATTCGGGGTAACACAGCCGACCGAGTTATATCAGCACTGGATGTCGATGTGGTGGTCATTAACTCTGAGTATGAGAGCTAATAAAACACCTCATCTAAGGGTTGCCAACAAAAAGGGAGGAGTACGCCCTCTTCCTTTTTTGTAACCTATTGTTGTTTTTTCTGAACCTAACGGTCATCTGTAATACATGTATTGATATCCACCAAGAGACTGTAATGTTAGCTAGACTAACTGGCGTACTTCTGAAGTCTGAGCACACTGACTCGATATGGGTTGCTGATCCAATATTTTTATACGCCCAGTCACAATGCTGCCAGACTCACCGGATACAACTCGCAGTTCGCTAAAAATACAGCCTGACATCTCATTGGCCGCTCGACGCTGTAGCACGGCATCATTTCCCAGTTGTAGATCGAAGGCTGTGTCTGATAACACTACTCTAAGATCAACAACCTCAATCACAGGGGACCTATCTGGAACCTGCAATACATTAAATAACACCTGCCCAACGACTAACTCAATTTTGGGTGTTTCAATACTATAATTATTATGTGACTTGGTGGCGATATGCAGGTGTAGCAATGAGCTATCAGATAACACCAAGTTGGGCTGTTCTCTCGGGATAATTTGATAGTGATTTTTTGCGAGGGGCAAAAGCGATATGTTTAACATAGCACTGAGTATTACTAAGATGGCAACTACAAAAAGGCATGCCCAAATAAATTTCCTTTTCCGATGTTGGCGCCATGCTAATTGTTTAGCTGTATGCTGGTTAAATTTTGGGGCAAGGCGTTTAACTTCATCTAGTGCCCAGGGCTTAAGCTCATCCATCTGATCACTCTGATGACTAAAATCAAGTTTGACTTTTTGCTGATGTAAACAATCTTCACTCCAGCAACTAGCGAATTTTCTCCCAGTATCACTTTTATCCTGAGCCTTTAAGCAAGCCGGCCATTTAGACAGTATCTTTCTAAAATTAATACTCGTAACCTTGACCATCGAAGCGACGAAACTCCGCAGTAGCCTGCATGATTCGGGCCCGAGCGAGCTTTATATGCTCCTCTACTGAGCGATCAGAGAGGGCTAACTTTTTGGCAATCGCGCGGCAACTAAGTCCTTCGAATCGATACAATAAGAATATGTAGCGCGTCTTTTCTGAGAGATGCACCAATGAATCTTTAATTGTTTCTACCTTTAACTCACCTAAAAGACTTTCATAGACTGACCGACCTTCAAAGTCTGTCGCCTGCGCATAATCCTGAGCGCTCGCAGCCTGGCGCTTGCACAACACATTGATAGCCAATCTCACTGCCATATTGAAAAGATAACTGCGGAGATTGCCATCGTCTCGGTTGTGCTTAAGACGGCATAGCCTCTGAAACGCGTGCTGTGCGATCTCTTCAGCTACATCTTTATTGTCCATTTTACTAACCAGCAATCGGCGTAATTCATCTGATATGTCTCGATACAAGTTAGTCCGCTCATCGCTAATACCTTTCCCATTAATTCCCTCAATCTGTACCTCTAGGTCTTCCTTAATGTTACGCAATCTGTCTCTCCCAAATCCTTTTTGCCAACGCCAATCTCGCAGTTAGCATCCGCTGAGCATCCTTGTCCCAGCCAGAAACTTCTCTCAAAACGAACTCAGTTACTAAAGTTGATACTTTGCCATATATTGTTAGAGTACATAGGTGTGTTTTACTTGATCATCCAGAAAATTTAGCTTTGTATGATGTAGATCAAGCCTTTTGCTAGCTAAGCAAAATATATGAGATACTAGTATTTAAGCTGGGGTTGTGAGCACAAAATGGTGGTTGAACAAATCTAAATATTCCCTGCGTATCGAGGGGCATCCCGCGCTAATACCGGCAACTTTAGATGTCCTCATATGCAATAGGGTAACACTCAAAAAATAATAGGATTGCTTAAATGGTAGAGCTTATTGTCAATAATGTACTGCAGAAGATAGACGTCGAACCAGACACTCCCCTGCTGTGGGTAGTGCGCGATGATCTTAAGCTCATGGGCACCAAATTTGGCTGCGGAATCGCCCAATGTGGCGCCTGTACTGTGCATGTCAACGGCACACCAATACGCTCCTGCGTGACTCCAGTATCCTCGGTCGTCGGCAAAACTATTACCACCATTGAAGGAATCGCTGATTCAACTAAAGGAACCGAATTGCACGTGGTACAGCAAGCTTGGATCGATCATCAGGTAGCACAGTGTGGCTACTGTCAGTCGGGGCAGATAATGTCAGCAGTCGCTCTTTTAGAGCGCAATCCAACACCGAACGATAGCGAGATTGACGCCGCAATGTCCGGCAATGTTTGTCGATGTGGCATGTACGGACGCATCAAGGCTGCTATTAAGTCTGCGTCAAATCAGGTGCAAATGTATCAACCAGAGGCAATGGCAGCCCCAAGCGATTCAGGCATCGAGGAGAATAACAATGGGTAAGTGGACACGCAGGGCCTTTATTGCCAGCGGCACACTAGTGGGTGGTGGTCTATTAGTGGGTGTTGGTGTTGGCGTGGCGATCCGCCCCGGGCATCGTACCCCAGAACTGGCGAAAATCGTTGAATCTGGTGACGAGGTACTAGTCAATGCCTGGGTCAAGATACTCCCCGATAACAGTATAAAAGTCATTGTCCCTCACTCGGAAATGGGTCAAGGTGTTCATACTGCATTGCCAATGATGTTGGCCGATGAGATGGACGCAGACTGGTCGACTGTTTCAATGGAACAGGCTCCTGCACACCCAGAATATGCTACTTTTCACCTTGCACGACACGTTATTCTGCCCGGAAAGGTACCTGGCATCGTAGAAGATACATTAACCGGTGTTTTCCTAAAAGCTTCAGAAATTATGTCTCTTCAAATTACGGGAGGGAGTTTTTCGGTGCGCTCTACTGGGCAACTCGGCATGCGTACTGCAGGTGCCGCGGCTCGAGAAATGTTAATTAATGCTGCTGCTGAAGAGTGGCAGGTTCCGGCATCCGAAATACGCGCAGAAAACAGCTATTTGCACCATGATGCTTCTAAACGTTCAGCGCCTTTTGCCAATTTCGCCAAATTAGCTGCTTCGCTAAAAGGGCCAGAGCAGCCCACATTGAAGACACCTGATCAGTTCAAAATCATGGGGCAGTCTGTTGAGCGGCTGGACATCCCGCCGAAGGTTGATGGCAGTGCCGTGTTTGGTACCGATATCGACTTGCCCGGCATGAAATACGCGGCCGTAAAAGCGGCTCCGGTATTTGGTAGCACAGTGGTCTCAATAGACTCGGCGGCGGCGGAAAAAATGAAAGGCGTCATTAAGATAGTCAATCTAGATACCGGTGTTGGCGTCATCGCGGACAGCTACTGGCAAGCCACGAAAGCATTACAAAGTGTCCTTGTAACCTACACTGAAAGTGCGGCTAATAAATTAAGTACTGCAGGCATGTTTGAACAATTTGGGCAAGATATGGATGCAGCTGTTGCCAATGGCAAAGAACAAGAAGACCTTGTCAAAGGAGATGCACGTGGCACCCTAGCTCAATCGGACAATGTAGTTGAAGCCGAATACAGAGTACCATTTTTAGCTCACGCTACTATGGAACCCATGAATTGTACTGCCTGGGTGCATGATGGTCAGGTTGAGCTCTGGGCAGGTCTGCAGAACCCTCTTGGCACACGAGATTTTATTGCAAATAAATTCGGCTATGAGACTGACAAGGTAACTATTCACAACGTCTACCTAGGCGGTGGCTTTGGTCGACGAACTCTGCCCGACTACCCGCAGCAAGGTGTGCAACTGGCAAATGCCTTGCCCGGCGTTCCAGTCAAAATGATCTGGTCTCGTGAAGAAGATATACAACAGGATCACTATCGTCAGGCTGTGATAAGCAGGTTTAAGGCAGGCCTCGATGAATCGGGCACGCCAATTAGCTGGGAAAATCAGTTTATCGATAAACATGATCCCGTGGAAGCACCGTATATCCCCTACGCAATTGACAACCAATTTATTCACTATACTAGTAGCCCAACCCACGTACCCTTTGGTGCTTGGCGCAGTGTAGATCATTCACAACATGCCTTCTTTACCGAATCGTTTATTGATGAATTGGCTGCAGTAGCAGGCAAGGATCCCTATCATTACCGTCGCGATCTGTTGGCTGAAGAGCCGCGCATTCGCAAGGTTCTAGATAGCGCGGCAAAAATGGCGGGTTGGGGGAAATCTATGCCAGCTCATTGGGCTCAAGGTATTGCACTACAAAGTTCTTTTAATACCATAGTGGCTCAGGTCGTTGACATCGATATGAGCAGCGGAAAACCGCGTGTTGATAAAGTGTTTTGTGCCGCAGATGCTGGCTTTGTGATTAGTCCAGATGGGTTTATTGCGCAGATGGAAAGCGGAATTGTATTCGGGCTAACGGCGGCTTTGTACGGCGATATAACGCTAAAGGATGGAGCCATTGTCGAAAGTAATTTTCACAATTACAAGATGGTGCGCATGAATAACTCGCCTGACATCGAGGTGAAAATTATCAACAGCGGAGAACCAATGGGAGGAGCTGGGGAACCCGGTACACCACCAATTGCGCCAGCAGTAACCAATGCTATTTTTGCGGCGACAGGAAAGCGTATCCGTGAACTTCCTACATCTAAGCATGATGGCAGTTACTCTTTATCTTAGGCCAGACTGCACCTAGAGGCTTGGGCTCGCCCAAGAACACATTATAGAGCGCTCAGCGCCCCCGATCCGGGGTATTACTGGGAGATACTACCAGTTGTCGCGGCGTGCCCTAAGTGCAGTAAAAACCTCCCTGTCAGTGTTCGACTCACAGTTGAGTTCAGCTCTTAATTCAATGCTGGCAAGGCGGAAAAAGGTATTAATTTTGCGTTCATCACCTATGCAGGTCGTTATTGGATTTACCGGGTCATTATCCTCAATGGCGCGAGTAAGCCATATTTGTGCATCGTGATTTTCCGGCTCAATGCTGAGAGTAAAGCGCAGGTTATTCTCCAGATATTTGTGGCCCGGATAAATAATGACACTGTCATTGAGACCATGGAACTGTTGCACAACCGTATCGTACAGAACATCAACATCACCGCCACCTCGACAGTGACCCACGCCGGCGTTAAATAATGTATCACCGGTAAATACCGCTGTGGCTATACCCTGGTCAAGTACCAAGAAACAGAGGTGAGCCATAGTGTGTCCCGGAGTATCAAGTACCTTTAATTCAACCCCATTATCTAGGGCAATCAGCTCTCCAGCATTTAACACGCGACTGAGTCCGGGAATTTTTCCCTGCCCATTGACGTGGGCCCAGACCTCACAGCCATGCTCCGCTACCAGTGGTTCATTACCTTGCACATGGTCCCAGTGCTCATGGGTGTTAATAATGGCTTTGAGGCTGAGATTGTTGGCGGCTAACAAACGATTAGTGATAACTTCATCCCAGGGATCTATCGCAATAGCGCTGCCATCGCTAAGTTCAAGAAGATACGTAAAATTATCTAGCACGCTTTGTGTGTAGACCTGATGGATTTTCATCGCTGACCTCTTAAATATATATGTGCTAGTCTAAAGCAAGATTCTCTCGTGCGACAGCTTGCCCGGACCGACTGCTTCAGGCGGCGGTGATAGGCTGTGTTAATGACTATTTTTAACTCGCGAGGGAGGGAGTAAAAATGGTGGGCCGTCCGCGACTCGAACGCGGGACCAGCGGATTAAAAGTCCGATGCTCTACCAACTGAGCTAACGGCCCTCAGAGGAGGTGCGTATCATACTGACCAGCTATTAAAATTCAAGCGTTATTTTGATATCTAGTAGGGTCTTTTATACCGGCCTCGTAAAAACCCTGTGCGCGCAACCGACAGCTATCGCATCTGCCGCAAGCAAGGCCCTCTAGACTGGCCTGATAGCAAGAAACTGTCTGACTATAATCAACCCCCAGCGCCATACCCGCTTGTACTATCTCGCCTTTAGTGAAATTAATCAACGGAGCATGAATAGATAATTTACTACCCTCCACACCGGCCCTGGTTGCCAGATTAGCCACCGCCTCAAAAGCGTTAATATATTCCGGACGGCAGTCTGGGTAGCCAGAATAATCCACCGCGTTGACCCCCAGAAAAATATCATTAGCACCCAAAACCTCGGCCCAGCCCAATGCAATTGATAGAAATACGGTATTGCGCGCAGGCACATATGTAACAGGGATCCCCGGTGTTTCATGTTCTGGAACATCGATACTACTATCTGTCAATGCTGAACCCCCTATGGTGCCAAGATCTAACTTAACGACCTTATGAGAATGTACTGTCATTGATTCAGAAATACGTTGCGCGGCGACTAACTCAGAACGATGGCGCTGACCATAGTCGAAGCTAAGCGTATAGCAGTCATAGCCCTGGCTCATTGCCATAGCGACAACTGTGGTTGAGTCGAGCCCTCCGGAGACTAGAATAACGGCTTTTTTGGACATGCTTATAACCTAGTGACCGGGCTTATCGCCCCAAATGAATTTATGAGTTTGCAGCTGCATCCTGACATTCAGTCTGTCAGCTAGGATCCACTCGGCCAACTGTTTGGGGGCTAGCTCTCCTTGGCTGGGTGAAAACAGTATTTCATTAACTTTTCCAGATAACTGCAATTCGTCGATTTTCAGGCAGCACCAGTCGTAGTCCTGACGATTGCAGATCACAAATTTGATTTCGTCATGAGGCAATAGATATTCCATATTGGTATACAGATTGCGACTTACCTCACCTGAACCTGGTGTTTTTAAATCAACAATTTTGTATACCCGGGGATCCACATCCTGAATCGGCATGGCGCCGCTAGTTTCTAGAGACACTCGATAACCTTGATCACACAGATTCTGAAGTAACTCAACACATTGTGGCTGTGCCAGAGGTTCGCCCCCTGTAACAGTGACATGCCTAGCGCCATAGATTGCTACTGTTGCCATAATTTCTGACAACGTCAGCTTACTTCCCCCTTCAAAAGCATAGGCTGTATCACAATAGCCACAGCGCAATGGACAGCCTGTCAGGCGCACAAAAACCGTAGGCAAACCAGTGGTACTGGTTTCACCTTGCAGGGAATGGAAGATTTCAGTAATACGTAATGAGATGTCGGACATTGGCCTGATTCTTAGCAAGCGACTAACATGTAGCCGCTAAAAGTTATTATTCAGATAGCTCTGAGCTTTTTTAGCGGCGCTGCCACCACTCTGCGCGGTGATTTCAAGTAGCTCAAGGGCCCGTTTATCATCACCCAGTTGATGATATATCTTACCCAACTTGAAGCTAGCATCCATAGCTTTGCCATGCGTGGCATGCTCCTCAACAACGGCGGTAAATGACTGTCGAGCCGCTTCGTCCTGCCCCTGCAGAAGATATATTTCGCCCAACCAATAATGGGCATTAGCGGCGTAAGGGCTAGCGGGAAAGTCAACAATATGCTGCTTAAACGCTAGTGCGGCACCTTCAATATCACGTTGTTTAAGCAATAAATCTGAGGCCTCGTCATAGTTGGCTTTCATTGAGGCTATTTCGGCCGGAGATGCTAATGCAGACTGTCCATTGGTCGCCGCCCACGGCTCAGGGGCAGCCGACTGGGGCACTACCTGACCTACAGTGGGTGGTTGCTTATCAGGCCCTGCAGCAAGCACTGAACTGAGACGCCTATCTAGATCCAAGTAGTCATCCATCTGGCGTTGCTTAACCTGCTGCAGCTCATAGCGAAGCTCCTCCACCAGACCACGTAGCATCTGTACTTCTTCTTGCAAAACCTGAGACTGGTAATAACTTTCACCAGCTACCTGCACATCGGCGGTACTGATGACCTTGTTCTCAAAAGACTGCCTAGTTGTAATTTGGGTACTTAAATCAACAACTGGTGTTGCGTCTTGACTAATAACCATAGCCGAATATAGAGACAGTAATACCACAAGTACATAGTTTGATTTCATGATGAATTAGCAACTTCCCAGTTTATTCCATATACAGCAACGGCCAGAGTCACCATGACCCCAGCCGCGCTAGTTGTAGTCTTACAGACTCTAGACAGCGCTTTAGCGCATCTAGACCATTGAGGCCTACGAGTATTACTTCAGTTCAACTCGACGGTTCAAAGACCAGGCGCCGTCGTTGCTGCCATAGGATGCCGCTCGCTCTTCACCATAGCTGATCACTTCGATCAAGCCAGCTGAGACGCCCTGCATTACCATGAACTCTTTTACGGCATTGGCGCGGCGCTCACCTAGAGCCATGTTGTACTCGCGAGTACCACGCTCATCGGCATGGCCTTCGAGACGAACACTGCGAGGGCTACTATTCAACGCTGCCGCGTGTTCCAGCAAAGCAGCACGAGATTCAGGCTTGAGCAGGGCCTTGTCATAGTCGAAGTAGAACACAGTGTCAGCTCCACTTGCCATGTCCATTGCACTATCTTCAATAGCGCTGGTATCGACCTGCCCTGTCTGTACTGTAGTGTCTTCAATATCAGTGCTTTGGTCAGTAGGAGCTGAGCTACAGCCCGCCAGCACCATGGATAAAGATACTGCCACGAAACTAATTCTATTAAATTTAATCATTGTTAACTCCTGCTAACGTCTGTAGTTAAAATAACCTTGTGAGTGTACTGAATTCTTTAGCGTAAATACGGTGACCATGCTGGCTCACGCACATCTCCTTTCTTTGCTGGTAGTACATAGCGCACCCCAGCGTCTAGTGAAACCGCCGCCAATACTCCACGGTCACCCTGCTTAGTTGCGTACATTAACATAGCTCCATTGGGTGCAACAGTAGGAGATTCATCTAATCTTGTCTCTGTGAGTTCAATCAGCCTACCAGTTACCAGATCAAATGAGGCTACATGGAAGGTACTTGAGGCTCTATGAATCAACGCCAGCGTCCGCCCGTCCGGTGCCAAACTGGCGCGAGCATTGTAATTTCCTCTGAACGTTAGGCGTTGCGTGGCTTTGCTGGCAACATTTAACTTGTATATCTGCGGTGTGCCACCACGGTCAGAGGTAAATAGTAGATTTTTTCCGTCGGGCATCCAGGTCGGCTCAGTATCGATAGCGAAATGACGTGTCAAACGAGTGAACTTGTTACTCTGTAAATCCAGCATATAAATTTCGGGGTTGCCGTCTTTACTCAGCACCAAAGCCATTTTTTTTCCATCTGGTGACCAGGAGGGTGCCCCATTGAGACCACTAAAATCGGTCAGCTGCTGCCGAGACGCATTAACTAAATTCTGACGAAAGATCGCCGGGCGGCCAGTCTCAAAAGAGACGTAAGCCAGCTCTTTTCCGTTGGGAGACCATGATGGAGACATAATAGGCTCTGGGGATTCAAGCATTAATTTCTCTCTGGCACCATCGGCATCGGACACATGGAGGCGGTATACATATTTACCGTTCTCAAGATTAGCGGTCACGTAGGCCAAACGGGTTGAAAATGCGCCTCGAATACCCGTAATTTCTTGATAAATTTTGTCACTGATCAGATGGGCTAGGTCCCGCATCTGACTTTTGGTGCCACTGACCCGATGATTGAATTCGGTCTTCTGCGCGGTCACATTGAGTAGGCTGAAATCTAGCCGATAACGATCTTCCTCTATGAGAGCCATTGACCCTACAACTAGGTATTCTGCTCCTAGCATACGCCAGTCGCGATAATAAACATCTTTGCTAAAGGCGGGAAAAGCCAGCATATCGCGACGCGGAATCGCGGAAAATAATCCGCTTCGCTTTAAGTCTGCTTCGACAATTCTTCCTATATCCTCTTTTATCTGAATGCCATTTAAGGCTATTGGTGATATGGCAACAATTGTCGGCTTGTCATTACCCTGGGTCACTCTAATCACCAACTCACTCCATGCGCTACTAGGCAGTGCCAGCAATAGCAAGATGCAAATTCTGTTTATCCGGCTCAATGTGATTTCTCCATTATCTAAAGACGTAGATCTCGCGGACTAAAGGCAACATCTACCTCACGGAAGCGCCGCTCAAACATCTCTGGCGCCATCTGCTGTAATTCAAAAAACTGCTCTGCCTTAAACGCCGCCTGCTCCACCGAGCGATCAAAGGCTATATCACCACTTGATCGCAACACTGTGACCCCTACTACTCGGCCGGTAGGAACCAACTGCATGCGAATCACTGTCTCCATATCACGCCTGGCACTGGGCGGCCTACTCCAGTTCTCAGAGAGCCTCTGCTGAATGACCTGACGATAGCTATTGGCAATGCGATCATCCTCTTGGGCATTAATCTGAGCCTCTTCTTCAGCCAAGGTTTTAGCAAATTCAGTTGCAATACGCTTACGCTCCGCTTCTGCCGCTTGCTTTTTCTCTAATGCTTCAGCTTTTAATGCCTGTTCTTGCTGTCTCTTGAGGGCAGCAGCCTTTTGCTTTTGTACCGCGCGACGCTGGTCGGCCTCTCGTTTTTTTCTCGCTGGATCTATCTTGGGTTTGACAGGCCTGTCTATCTGACGTTTTTTCTTTGGCGCCAATTCAACTAGCTTAGCCTCGATAAATTGTGGCTGCATAACTATCCGCTCAGTCGTTGGTTGCCAGTTAACTAGCAGAGCGCCTACCACCAACACATGCACTGCAATACTGACTAAAACGGCGGCTGCATAGCTAAGGAAGTTACCCATATCAGCGACTGGGAGGCTCCGTTACCAGTCCCACTGCTGGCGCCCCAGCCAACTGTAGTTCACTCATTAAATTGACCACCACACCATAGTCTACAGAGCTGTCGCCCCAAACCAATATAGGTGTTTTAGGCTTTTGCCGTAGCACTTTGGCAACTCTATCTTTAATCACGGAAAGTGCTCTGGCTTCATTGGCACCTTTAATATCTATCCAATAACTGCCATCGGCCTTAATGGACACAATAAACGGTTCCTGATCCTTGGTATCCATGGGCGCAGAGTTGGCATCTGGCAACTCAACCTTAACCCCCTGCATTAAAAGCGGTGCGGTAATCATAAATACCACGAGTAATACCAAGGTCACATCAATGTAGGGAACGACATTGATCTCAGCGACTAGCTTACGTTTTGCTTTTCTGTGCTTCACAAATTCGGCCTCAGAATCTTAAGCGCAAATTAGCGCGAGTGGACTTGGCGGTGCAAGATGCTAGAAAACTCGTCCGAAAAAGTCTCATAATTGCCATTGATTACCTCAACCTGAGCGGCGTAGCGATTGTAGGCGATGACGGCAGGAATGGCGGCAAAGAGCCCCATAGCTGTTGCAATTAACGCCTCAGAGATACCCGGTGCCACGGTTGCCAATGTGGCCTGTTGCACCATCGCAAGGCCACGGAAGGAATTCATAATGCCCCAAACTGTACCAAACAGGCCTATGTAGGGGCTTACGGAGGCAACACTAGCCAAAAAGGGTAGATTGGTGCTAAGTTTTTCCTCTTCCCGTGAAAGTGCTACCCGCATAGCGCGGTCAGTACCTTCCATCACCGCATCAGGGTCTGCTTTGTCAGTCTGCGCTAGCCGGTTAAATTCACGAAACCCAGCATGAAAAACATTTTCAATACCATCCACTGGGCCCTGTTCTTGAGTTTGATCATTCAGATCCTGATAGAGCTGGTTCAAATCTATACCCGACCAAAAGGTATCTTCAAACTCTCTAAAACTGCGCAGAGCACCGTTTAAAAACAATGCACGCTGGACAATCATGATCCACGACAGCACTGACATCAGGAATAAGGTGGCCATGACCAATTGCACCAGCAAACTGGCATTGGTAATAAGCGCTACTATGGACAGGTTTTCTTCATTCACCAGCATAAACTCCAAGTTCAGCCAAGTTGGCTATTTAAGATTGTATACATGTCTTTTGGCATGCCCTTCGGACGTTTGCTCTGCACATCTATACAGGCCACTTTAACACTCCCCTCAACCAGTAATTCGTCCCCTCGTAACACCTGTTGGGTCATTTCAAAGGTAACTCTTGTGGCCTTACTGAGCACCGCTGTTACTACTATTTCATCATCTAGAGTCGCAGGGCTATGATACTTGACCGCTACTTCGTGCACGACAAATTGCAGACCACCAAACAAGGCTGGCTTATCAAAACCTAGACTTCGCATTAATTCAGTACGCGCCCTTTCCATGAATTTTAAATAATTGGCGTAAAACACAATGCCACCCGCGTCTGTATCTTCAACATAGACTCGAATCGGTAGACGATAATCAATCATCTAGCGCATCCATCTGTTCTTGCGGCCGCTTGGGACTTTTTAAACCAAAATGTTCATAGGCCATGCGGGTTGCCATGCGCCCTCTTGAGGTACGCATCAGATACCCCTGTTGAATCAGGTAGGGTTCTAGGACATCTTCAATGGTCCCTCGCTCTTCGCTCAGGGCGGCTGCTAGGCTGTCCACTCCCACTGGGCCACCATCAAACTTTTCCATCAGCATCAGCAACAGGCGTCTGTCCATGTGATCAAAACCACTTTCATCCACATTGAGCATATTTAGCGCAGCATCAGCGATATCAGCAGTGATACTGCCGTCGCCTTTCACCTCGGCGTAATCTCGTACTCGGCGCAACAGCCGATTGGCAATTCGCGGCGTACCACGGGAACGACAGGCGACTTCTTTAGCGCCGCCGGCATCTATGGAAACCTCTAAAATAGAGGCTGCGCGAGTAACAATACTGGTAAGATCAGCAACCGAGTAGAATTCTAATCGTTGCACAATACCAAAGCGATCACGCAAAGGTGATGTTAACAACCCGGCTCTAGTGGTTGCGCCAACCAGGGTGAAGGGCGGCAAATCCAACTTAATGGAACGGGCCGCTGGGCCCTCACCAATAACAATATCTAACTGATAATCTTCTAGTGCAGGGTAGAGGATTTCCTCGACAACGGGGCTTAAACGATGAATTTCATCAATAAATAGTACATCGCCAGCTTCGAGATTAGTGAGTAGCGCCGCAAGATCGCCTGCCTTCTCCAATACTGGGCCCGAGGTGGTTTTTAGGTCGACCTGCATCTCGTTGGCAATAATATGCGCGAGTGTGGTTTTTCCCAAACCTGGGGGGCCAAAAACTAGGGTATGGTCAAGGGGTTCCGCGCGCTTGCGCGCCGCTTCAATAAAAATATGCAACTGCTCTTTAACCACCGGTTGGCCAACATAGTCAGCCAGCGAAATAGGTCGAAGCGCGCGATCAAAGCGCTCTTCACTAACGGAAATATCTGCGGAAATAAGTCGATCAGGTTCTATCATCGGGCGCCATCTCAAGTTTGCCTGTAAGCATACCTTGATGGCTTTAAATTATCACTAGCTTTACTGGCTCGCTACTTAGACACCATGCTCTTTAGGGCGGCTCTAATCAACTGTTCAGCGCTAGAGATATCATCTCCAGCCGCTCGACTTACCATCTTAGCCGCATCCTGAGGTTTGTAACCCAATGCAATTAATGCACTTTCCGCCTCCTGCGTTAAATCTGGCTTTGGAGTCACAGCGCCACCAGAGGTAACCTCCCCATCAATATCGCCAACTCGATCGCGCATTTCAATCACTAGCCGCTCGGCTGTCTTTTTGCCCACCCCTGGCAACTTGACCAGAGTACCGACATCATTGTTATGTACACAGATAGCGAACTCACTCGCAGACATCCCAGACAGAATTGCCAGAGCCATCTTTGGCCCTACCCCGTTCACCTTAATTAGATGACGAAACATTGTTCTTTCGGCGAGTTGCGCAAAACCGTATAACTGTTGAACATCTTCGCGCACCACAAAATGGGTATGCAATATAACCGTCTCACCCTTGTCAGGAACGGCAAAAAAAGTACTCAATGAGACCAGTACTTCGTAGCCAACACCTTGAACATCAACCAGTAGGTCCGGTGCCTGCTTGTCTATTACTACGCCTTGGAGTCGTCCGATCATGGTCTAACTGTCTCTGTTATTAAAACGATGTTGTTATTGCTTATTTCAGTCGGCCACGAGCATAGCCTTTGACACCAGACTGGGCCAATGCAGACTGAGTCCCTAGGCTATGACCATGACAAATAGCTACTGCCAGCGCATCTGCGGCATCTTCTGTGGGCGCTTCCGAGAGCCGCAGTAACTGCACAATCATCATCTTTACCTGAGACTTATCGGCACTACCGGTGCCCACTACGGCTAATTTAACACTGCGCGCTGAGTATTCTCCAACATCTAGACCGGCATTCCCCGCTGCAACTATTGCAGCGCCCCGCGCCTGCCCTAATTTAAGCGCTGAACTCGGGTTGTGAGCTAAGAAGACCTCTTCGATCCCCATATGTTTGGGCTTGTACTGGCCAATAATTTGGCTCACCCCATCAAAGATAATATGTAAGCGCTGAGGAAGAGACTTTTCCGGCAGACGAATAATACCACTGGTCACATAGTTAATTTTACTGCCCACCATATCGATGATGCCGTAGCCGGTGCGCCTTGATCCTGGATCAATACCTATTATTCGTGTCATTTAATTAATTGAGCTCCGATTTGTCAGGGAGTGTTGCAATGGACGCTAAAAGAGTCAACCTCTTTACCTGTTGCAAATCACATCAAGCAACCCGACCTTAGCCATACAGATAGGTACAATATTAACTTTAAACGCCCATAAAAAAGCCCTCAGTAGCCAATACTGAGGGCTCATAAAAGGCCACCATTAGGCGGTGTATTAGGCGTCTTTTTTAGCTGGCGCTTTTTTAGGTGCAGCTTTCGGCTTAGCTTTAGCTTTAGCTTTAGGAGCAGCTTTTTCCTTAGGTTTGGCCTTAGGTTTGGCTTTAGCTTTTGCCTTGGGCTTTTCCTCTACAGCGGGAGCCGATTCTTCGGCCGCCGGAGCCTCCTCTACCACAGGCGTTGCCTCTTCTGCTGCCGGAGCTTCCTCTGCGGCAGGAGCCGCTTCTTCGGCCGCTGGAGCGGCCTCTACCGCAGGCGCTGCTTCTTCTGCTGCCGGAGCCGCTTCTTCTGCTACCGGGGTTTCTTCTGCCGGAGCCTCCTCTACCGCAGGGGTTGGTTCTTCTGGTGCCGGGGCTTCCTCTGCTACCGGGGTTTCTTCCGCCGGAGCCTCCTCCACAACGGGAGTAGCAGTTTCACTAGTTTCTTCAACTACTTCATCAGGAACTGGCGCAACAGCAACTGCTTTGATGAGACCTTCTGCCAGTAAAATAGCAACTTTTTCGTCAGCATTTACCCAGTTTTTACTAGCGTTCTTGACCGCGTATCGGCCAGAGGTTTTTTGGTAAACGGTATATTCTTTAGTTTTCTTTATAACTTTCATCGGTATTTCCTCTTTTGATTACTCGTTTGAGTGAATGTTTCTATCGTTTAACAACTTACTGTTTTTAACACTTAAAAGGCTCTAATCTTCTTTTTTACGTAGCCGAATATTCAAATCTCGTAACTGAGTTGAATCCACAGCAGAGGGCGCATCTGTTAACAGACAGGCCGCAGACTGGGTTTTCGGAAATGCGATAACATCGCGAATACTGTCGGTACCCACCATAAGCATAATCAGCCTATCCAAGCCAAAGGCTAAACCACCATGAGGCGGGGCACCATACTGCAGGGCATCAAGTAGAAAGCCAAACTTCTCCCGTTGCTCTTCAACCGATATCTTTAACACATCGAATACTGCTGCCTGCATGACCTGGTCGTGGATACGAATAGAGCCACCACCCAACTCACAGCCATTGAGGACCATATCATAGGCGCGGGAAAGAGCTTTTGCCGGATCTGCCTGCAACTCTTCAATCGAGCACGAGGGTGCGGTAAAAGGATGGTGCAATGGGGTTAGGCCGCCATCAGAGGTGGTTTCGAACATGGGGAAATCAACCACCCACAACGGTGCCCATTCTCTGGTGTAGAGATTTAAGTCTTCACCGATTTTGCAACGCAGTGCACCCAGCGCTTCGGACACCACCTGTGCCTGGTCTGCGCCAAAGAAGACAATATCGCCATTTTGCGCATTCAGTCGCTGCATAATATTCATTGTTACTGCATCACCGAGGAACTTAATAATCGGTGACTGAAGTCCCTCTATACCTGTCTCAATGGCATTTACCTTTATCCAAGCCAAACCCTTGGCACCGTAAATACCAACAAACTTTGTGTAATCGTCTATCTGCTTGCGCGATATCTCTACACCACCTGGTACCCTTAGGGCGGTGACGCGGCAGGTTGGGTCATTAGCCGGACCAGCAAATACCTTAAATTCAATATCTTTAAGTAGATCTTTGATTTCGACCAGTTCCAAGGGAATGCGCAAATCTGGCTTGTCCGAACCGTACTTGGCCATCGCATCTGCATAGGTCATTCGTGGAAATGCATCAAATTCAACGCCCATATGCTCTTCAAATATGCCACGAATCATATTTTCCGTGGTCGCCATGATGTCCTGCTCATCAATAAACGAAGCTTCTATATCAATCTGAGTAAATTCTGGCTGACGATCAGCACGCAGATCTTCATCGCGAAAACACTTAGCTATCTGATAGTAGCGATCAAAGCCAGCTATCATTAGCATCTGCTTAAATAACTGAGGTGATTGCGGCATAGCAAAAAACTGCCCCGGATGGGTACGCGATGGGATCAAATAATCTCGCGCGCCCTCTGGTGTGGCACGGGTCATTATTGGGGTCTCAATATCCAGGAAACCATCATTTACAAGATAGTTACGTATGCTAGAGGTAATCTTAGAGCGAAATCGCAGGCTGTTTTGCATCTGGCTGCGACGCAAATCCATGTAACGATATTTCAGACGCACATCTTCACCTACGGTAATGTGGTCGTCTAACTGAAATGGCGGGGTGACTGCAGCGTTTAAAATATCTAGCTCAATGCCGTAGACTTCAATTTCACCAGTATCCATATTTGGATTTACAGTTGCCTCACTGCGCGCGCGAACCCTACCTGTAACCCTCAATACATACTCAGAGCGAACTTTGTCGGCCTGCTCGAAAAACTCACCGGCATCAGAATCAAAAACTACCTGAACAACGCCCTCTCGGTCTCGCAGATCGAGAAATATAACACCCCCATGATCACGACGACGATCAACCCAGCCGCAGAGGGTAATCTGTTCATCAATATTGGTGCTTCTAACCAGTCCGCAATAGGTAGTTCGATACATCAGTAATTTTTTCCTGCTCTGTAGTTTAAAATGCACCATAGGTGCGTTACTTTATTCCGTCGTGGCCGCTGGTGTCGCCTTATTATCACCAGAGGTCTTGGCGGCGTTACTGGCTTCGCTGAGATTCTTTTTCTTACCGCTTTTAAAGTCGGTTTCGTACCATCCCCCGCCACTGAGTCGAAACCCTGCTGCCGATATCTGCTTACGCAACTCAGGTTGAGTACATTGAGGACATTGCGTTAACGGATCGTCATTCATTTTCTGCAATGCTTCAAGCTCGTGGCCACAGGCCTTACAGCGGTACTCATAAATTGGCATAGTGTCCAAACCTCGGCCTTGGGGCTAAAAACCGCCGCATTATACATCAGCCTTTGCGGCAGGCGAATGCTAAATAAACCACTGTGAATAGCCCGAGATTAAAAAAATCACAAAAACATCTCTTATTCGTGGCGCAACAGCAAATCAAGGGCTATAAATCAAGGTACTGATCAGACCACTCGCCGTAAATCAGGATTGACGTTAACTGGATAACCAAATTATAAAGGATTATAAAATGGCCCGATCAAAAGGCATTGTAAAGACAAATGCGCCAATAAAAAATAAAGTTGTCGGCGCCACAGCAGTTACTCCAATTCGCGAGTCTGCTGCCGTATCCGAGCGCTTCCGTAAGACCGAAATTGTCAATGAACTAGCCATTAATACTGGCCTCAATCGGAGGCAAATTAGCGCGGTTCTAGACGAACTATCGCTGCTGGTGCATCGCCATGTGAAAAAGACTGCGGTGGGCGAGTTTATTCTCGCTGGCTTGATAAAGATAATCACAGTGAAAAAGCCCGCCACAAAAGCGCGTACGGGCATTAACCCATTTACCGGCAAAGAGACTACCTTTAAGGCAAAGCCTGCTGTTACCGCCGTAAAGGTCTATGCGCTCAAAGGTCTAAAGGATATGGCCAACTAAGCAGGGTTAACATAATCACAGGTAGCTGAAAGATCACTCCCTAACTGGGTTTGCAAAGTTGACACAACAGCTTTTAGTTGGTTGTCACTGTAACTGATCGCTGGCACAGCACCCCAGACAGGCCCAGGCCAGGCCGCATCAGTAGTGGTTCTGGCAACATGGTGCATATGTAACTGAGGTACTTTATTTCCTATGGTTGCAATATTTAGTTTGTCTGGGCTGTAAAGAGTGTGCATTGCCTCTGCCAATAGGCACGACTCATGGAGTAGCTGATGACGATCGCTACCACTGAGCTGATAGATCTCTTCTATATCGGCGCACCTGGGCACTAGAATAGTCCAAGGATAGTTAGCATCTTTACTCAATAACAGCAGACTCAGAGGAAACTCCCCCACTAACAACGTATCTGCCTTTAATCTGTCATGAAGTTGAAACATCTGCTTTCACTATTTTGTCTTTGCCCTGTACCGCGACCGAAAGGCACCGTAAAATGCCCGCTTTAAACTCACACAACCAATAGTGTAAAAGAAACCATGCGCGCCAGCCAATACCTGCTTACCACCAAAAAAGAATCTCCCGCCGATGCCGAGGTAATCAGTCATAAACTGATGCTGCGCGCAGGTATGATTCGCAAAGTCGCCTCAGGCCTTTATTCTTGGTTGCCAATGGGGCTACGAGTATTCCGCAAGGTAGAAGCTATAGTTCGCGAAGAGATGGACCGCGCAGGTGCTCTGGAATTAATGATGCCTGTGGTACAGCCAGCCGATCTGTGGGAAGAGTCGGGCCGCTGGGGTCAGTTCGGACCTGAACTGTTGCGCATTAAAGATCGTCATGATCGTGATTTCTGCCTAGGCCCTACCCATGAGGAAGTGATCACCGATATTATCCGCAACGAAATTAACAGCTATAAGCAGTTGCCGGCTAATTTCTATCAGATACAAACTAAATTCCGCGATGAGCGCCGCCCACGCTTTGGCGTCATGCGCACCAGAGAATTTTGCATGAAAGATGCGTACTCTTTCCATGAAAATGCTGCATCATTACAGCAGACTTACGACAAAATGTTTGAAACCTATTCCTGCATATTCGAACGCACAGGCCTTGTATTCCGCGCAGTCCTTGCCGATACAGGTAGTATTGGTGGCAGCCACTCACATGAATTTCACGTACTTGCAGAGTCAGGCGAAGATGCCATTGTGTTCTCCTCAGAAAGTGACTATGCCGCCAATATCGAAAAAGCCGAGGCCATGGCACCTAAGGGAAGTGCGGCTTCAGCAACCGCAGAGATGGCTGAACTCGCGACTCCAGGGGTTCACACAATCTCTGAACTGTGCGATTTTATGGGTACCGACTCATCAAATACATTAAAAGCGCTGATTGTTAGCGCTGACACCAATGAGGGGACAACGCAACTCTATGGCCTAATGGTGCGTGGCGATCATGATCTCAATGAAGTCAAAGCCCAACACGCTCTCGGACTCAAAACAGAGATCACCTTTGCCACTGAGGCGCAGATAAAGGCCACATTAAACTGTTCACCTGGCTCACTGGGTCCAGTTAACCTAGATCTACCTACGGTTGTAGATCACAGTGCCGCTCAGCTTAGTGACTTTGTCTGTGGCGCTAACCGAGACGGCTATCATCTAACTGGGGTCAACTGGAGTCGTGACTGCGGGGAATTCAGGGTTGCTGATATTCGCAATGTGGTAGCTGGTGATGCGAGCCCAGATGGCAACGGCGTGCTTGAAATTAAGCGGGGAATTGAAGTGGGACATATTTTCCAACTCGGTACCAAATACAGTGAGGCTATGAAAGCTACGGTGCTGGATGAAAATGGCAAAGAGCAATTTATGAGTATGGGCTGTTATGGCATTGGCGTTAGCCGCATAGTAGCCGCAGCTATTGAGCAGAATAATGATGACAATGGCATTATTTGGCCCGATGCAATCGCTCCTTTTCAAATAGCGCTTGTGCCGATCAATATGCACAAGTCCGAGCGAGTTAGGGCTACCTGCGAAGCCTTGTATAAAAAACTTAGTACTGCAGGTTATGAGGTTTTATTCATGGACGAACCCAAGGCGCGCCTGGGCGGTATGCTCGCCGATATCGAACTAATTGGTATCCCTCATCGCATCGTAATTGGAGACAGAGGACTTGAGGGAGGCACTGTCGAATATCGCAATCGTCGGGAATCAGAAAACCAACACATAGCGATGGATGAGCTGCATGACTTTATTGCCAATAGCATTGTTAAATGATTTGCTAGGCGTATCGAAAACTTCGAACCTTAGTTAACTAGGGCGCTCAATTATAGCCGCCCTAGAAACCCACCCTTTTAACCATTCCTCAAATGCTGCAGTCTGTTAAGGGTCATTGCGCCCTCCTGTAGCAATGATTCTGCCTGACATGGTGCTAATATAGGTCGATATCTAAGTGCAGATGAGCCTGACAATCCAATAGTACCTCTACCACTTCAGGTCTAGTGCAGCCTGCCCCAAGGTTCTGCTAGAATCTAGCCGATAGTGGGTAGAACGGAGGGAAGATAGATGTCAAAAAATATCGAGCAGTCTCCAGAGCAGTTGCGTCAATTAATCCGCAGTGGTGGACATCAGGGCAATACCTCTGGATTTTGTCAGGGGTTTGTACAGTGTAATTTGGTTATTTTGCCGGCCGAAAATGCCGCCGACTTTTTAGAATTTTGTGAATTAAACCCCAAGTCCTGCCCTCTAATCGCTATGTCGGAACCAGGTGAAGGCAATATCGCTAAGCTTGGTGCTGATCTAGATATTCGCACCGATATCCCGAGGTACAAAGTGTTTGAAAATGGCCTTGTGACCAGCGAGGTAAATGATATCTCATCACTTTGGCGTGATGATCTGGTGGCTTTCTTACTCGGCTGCTCATTTTCATTTGAAGAAGCACTATTAGCCAATGGCCTAGAGGTTCGCAATGTTACCCAGGAGCGAAATGTGCCGATGTATATCACTGACATCGACTGTACTCCCGCCGGACCCTTTGGTGGCAAAATGGTTGTCAGTATGCGTCCCTTCGTCCCGGCTGACGCCCTCCGTGCTGCGGAAATATGTGCGCGATTCCCCGCAGTCCATGGCGAACCAATCCACTATGCCAATCCGCAAGATATTGGCGTTACAGATATTGCTCAACCTGACTATGGCGATGCGGTAACTATTAAAAAAGGTGAGCATCCTTTATTTTGGGCCTGTGGAGTGACACCGCAGGTGGCAATCGAAGCGGCCAAGCTGCCCTTTTGCATTACCCACAGTCCAGGATGCATGCTGGTAACTGATATGAAAAATAGTGACCTTGCTGTGAATTGATACCACCTTCTTCCTGCGGCCAGAAACAAGGCTGCGAGTTACCCAGAACAATTGCAACAGATTAAAGTATTACAAAAATAACCGTTAAGGAAATAATATGTCATTACGTTTAAATTGTGATCTCGGCGAGAGCTTCGGTGCTTGGAAAATGGGCCTCGATGATCAAGTAATGCCATTTATTGACCAGGCAAACATAGCCTGCGGTTTTCACGCCGGCGATCCAATCGTAATAAAAAACACGCTGCTCTCTGCCAAGCGCCATAATGTTATGGTTGGCGCTCATCCTAGCTACCCAGACCTTGCTGGCTTTGGTCGTCGTTCGATGAAACTCCCGGCCACAGAAATTATTGCCATAGTTGAGTACCAAATAGCTGCGCTGGCGGGCATGGCAGAAAATATTGATACGCCTATCACCTATGTCAAACCCCATGGGGCCCTGTATAACGACATGATGGCTAATGGCCATATTCGAAGTGCAATTATGGAGGCAATCGCCGGATCACATTTACCTCTGGCTTTTATGCTACAAGCAACTCCGGAGGCTGAGACACATCGCCAAGAGGCCGAAATGTTTGGCCTCGAAGTTATGTTTGAAGCCTTCGCTGATCGTTGTTATGACGACAATGGAGCACTGTTATCAAGGGCTAAAGAAGGTGCGGTGCACAGTAGAGAAAAAATGCTCGCTCAAGTAGCTCAGCTAAAAAATGACAGTAGCGTCACCACTGTCAGCGGCCATAGGTTAGAGCTACAGGCTGATTCACTCTGTGTGCATGGCGACAATCTCGAAGGGGTTAGTGCAATCGAAGAGATTCGCCAACTTGTCAACTCATGACTGACCAACAATACACAATCTCCATTGCCGGAGAGAACTCACTCATTGTTTACTTTGCTGACAAACCAACTCCGACCATCGCCGCGCATATTGCTCAAACTGCCCAACAGTTACGCGACTCTATTGCTCAGGTATTGATTGATCTAGTGCCATCCTATGGCTCATTGCTGGTCATCTACAATCCTCTGCAAACTGATCACTATGCTGTTCGTGCTGCTATTCGCCAGACTCTGAGTAATCTAACCGCCCATAACCGTCAAACAGAGGGCTCATTAGTTAGCCTGCCGGTCTACTATGGTGTCGAAGCAGGACCGGACCTACAGGCATTAGCGGACAGGGCAGGACTCACCACAGAGCAAGTTATTAGCATACATCAGCAGACTGAATACCGTGTGTATGCCATAGGCTTTGCTCCTGGCTTTGCCTATCTGGGTGAAGTGGATCCACGTATTGCAACTCCCAGACTTGCCACACCAAGACCGAAGGTGCCCCGCGGCGCTGTTGCGATAGCCGACCGCCAAACTGCCGTCTATCCCGCACAGTCCCCCGGGGGCTGGAATCTGATTGGCCTGTGTCCAAAGCGTATGTTTGATCCGCATGCCACACCCAACATGCCGATTCAAGTTGGTGATCGCGTGCGCTTTACAGCCATAGATAAACAACAGTTTCTAGATCTGGGTGGGGAACTATGAGCGGTCTAAGAGTTCTTCAACCCGGGATCCTCAGCCTACCTCAAGACAGCGGGCGATTTGGTATGCACGGCATAGGCTTAACAACGGGGGGGCCTTTGGACTGTAATGCCTTTCGTTGGGCAAATCGTCTGTGTGGTAATGACCAGTCCGTTAGTGTTATTGAAGTGACTATTGGTGGCTTGATATTAGAGTCATTGGTTAAAACAACAATCGCATTAACTGGCGCTAAGATACCGTTGATGATTAACAAAAAACCCGTACCGCTATGGCAAACTCATGGGGTAAATCCAGGTGATAGAATTGAACTTGGTTTCGCCACAGCGGGCAGTCGCGGCTATCTGGCTGTTGCCGGAGGTTTTGCGATTGCGCCAATTTTTAACAGCGCGTCAACAGTGCACCGTGAATCTCTGGGCGGACTATGCCAAGATGGTAGCCCATTACAAGCCGGCCAACTACTCCCCTGTCACCAGTTAAAGAAACACCTACTTGATCACAGAATACCCCCTCATCTTGTGCCCGATTATACTGGTAACAGCGCTCTTTTAAGAGTGGTACTAGGCTATCAACAAAACGCCTTTACCAGCCTACAAAAGCAATTATTCTTTACCTCGCACTATAAGGTCAGCGCAAGCAGCGACCGCATGGGCTATCGCCTTGAGGGTGCCAATATAGCCCCGAGTATCGATGGTATTCTGTCTGAAGGTATATGTATGGGCGCTATTCAAGTACCCGCAGATGGCCAGCCCATCATTTTACTCAATGATCGCCAAACCATTGGTGGCTATCCCAAGCTGGGGTCAGTATTCTCGCTGGACATAGGCGCGCTCGCGCAGCTTGTGCCCGGTGGCATAGTTAATTTTGAAACTATTAGCATGGATCAGGCACATAACTTGCTCGCGTTATATGAGCATAAATTCAATAGTACTCAACTACAATTAGTCACTAAATGAGCTATCTACGTATCAGCCAGCAGATCGAAGATTTGCTCACCGCACGCAATCTGCGCCACATGCAAACTCTGCAAGCTGCGTTGAGTCCAGGCTACTATTATCGCGCCGCTCAGATGCTGCACAATATTAGCGGCCATGTCTTAATTGGTACCGGCTTCCCAGTTAACCATACCTATGAAACCGACGGTCCGGTTGGCGCAATAGCACTTTATCGAGCATTAGAGTCTCTAGGTGCAACCCCCATAATAGTATGTGGTGCTCCATTGGCAGATGTCATAAATGATGATTTTCGTGTACACAAAATCACCGTAGGTGAACCGCAAATAAGTGTTCGTGAAGCACAGCAGGCGATCAATGAATACCAGCCGAATTTAGTTATCTCAATCGAACGCCCCGGCATGGCGGCCGATGGTAATTATTACAATATGCGTGGTGAAAACATTAGTGCTCGCTGTGCCAGTTTTGATTATTTCCTTAATCTGGCCAACTGCCCAACCATAGCTATAGGTGATGGAGGCAATGAAATTGGTATGGGCAATATTACAGATAGTCTAAAAGATCTTGATATAATATCGTCGGCTACTCGCTGTGATGAACTGTTAATTGCCGATGTATCAAACTGGGGAGCCCATGGATTACTGGCAATGCTATCCGTTATCTCAGGAACAGATATGCTTGCCGAATGGGATAATTTAGCCATTTTAGGCTACCTCTCCGAGCGCGGCAGCGTCGATGGCGTGACTAGACAAAACACCTTGACCGAAGATGGATTAAACGCTGACATTAGCGAGCAACTGATTGATGAGCTGAAAAAAATAATACACAAATCACTACAACAGGAAATTATTCTGAATTAACAATATTTAGCGAGATTTTCTGTTGAATAAAATAAAAAAGGTAGTGATTATCAGGCTAATTTACTTTGTGTATACATCATCTCACTGCTACCATTTGAGCCACTTTTTTAAGGCAACAATATGAGTATTGCATTTTTAGATGGCACCTATTTACCGCTGGAGGAGGCCAAAATATCCCCCATGGATAGAGGGTTTTTATTTGGTGATGGTATTTATGAGGTAGTGCCCTCCTATGCTGGAAACATGGTTGGCTTTGCTCCACATATTGCGCGAATGCAAGATGGCTTGGCTGCGGTGGGAATTAATCTAGACTGGTCTGAGACTGACTGGGCTGAACTGTGTAACCGCCTTATCAATGAAAATGGTGCAGGCAACCTAGGTATCTATTTACATGTAAGTCGAGGCGCAGACAGCAGGAGGTTTCATGGTTTTCCAGTGAATATTGCGCCTACCGTATTTGCCTTTGCTTTTGATATTCCGCCACCGCCAGTAGCAGATAAAGCTCGAGCCAACAGTTACAGAGTATCTAGCGCTCGAGATCTTCGCTGGGAGCGCTGCCAGATTAAATCTACTGCTCTGCTTGGCAATGTACTTCATTTTCAGCAGGGCTATGAAAACGGCCACGATGAAACAATTCTGTTCAATGCCAATAATGAACTCACCGAAGCCAGTGCCTGCAATGCATTTATTGTCAAAAATGGTATTGTTATTACACCTCCATTAGACAATCAATTATTGGCCGGCATTACCCGACATATTGTTCTCGACATACTGCGCAGAGACGGCTCTATTGCTGTCGAGGAGCGCGTAGTCACCATGGACGAAGTAGCCAGTGCAGATGAAGTCTGGATCACCAGTTCCTCAAAAGAAATTGCCCCGGTAATAGAGATCGATGGCGTTGCGGTTGGCGACGGTAAAGTCGGCGATGTATGGCTTGCCGCTCAGGCTCTATACTCTGCTGGTAAGTTTAACTACTGAAGTTTAATAACCAAAGAAACAAATTAGGCAACCAGAGCATGTCCAGACCTACCAAGGCAACTATTGACCTGCAGGCACTGCACCATAACTTTCAATTAGCGCAGTCACTGGCGCCACAATCAAAAACTATTGCCATGGTAAAAGCTAATGCCTACGGCCATGGTGCGATTGAAGTAGCTGAGGCTCTGTCCGATATTGCGCCGGCGTTTGGTGTCGCCTGTATCGAAGAAGCTCTCAATCTTCGTGCCGCAGGTATTTCCAATCCGATCCTATTGCTAGAAGGTACATTTAGTAGCGATGAAGTCGCCATTGCCGCCCAACATAGATTTTGGCTGATGGTAGAAAATCATCCACAAAAAGATGCTATTTTAACTGCTAATATCTCACGCCCAGTGGATGTTTGGCTTGGGGTAGACACTGGTATGCATCGCTTAGGCTTCCAACCTGCAGATATTGCAGATGTTTATAAAGCTCTGAAGGCAAGTCGCAATGTCAGCGAGCAGATCGTGGTTAGCTCCCACTTTGCCTGTGCCGATGACCTCGAGAAGCAGACCACCGATAAACAAATAGAATGCTTTGATACCTGCATGCCCAGTGACCCGAACGCCCTATCCAGTTTGGCAAACTCCGCCGCAATTTTAGCTTGGCCACAGGCCCAGCGCGACTGGCAACGTCCCGGTTATATGCTCTATGGTGGCTCGCCATTCAGGGTTGCTCAAAAAAATGCAGATCAATTACAAGCCGTTATGTCTTTTGAGTCCGCAGTGATCTCAGTGCGAAGCATTGCCGCCGGAGAATCTGTTGGTTACACAGGCAACTGGACCGCCCAGCGTGAATCTACCATTGCCACGATTACTGTGGGCTATGGCGACGGCTACCCGCGACAGGCGCCCAACGGTACTCCTGTGCTGGTAAATGGTCAGCGTTGTCCATTGGTCGGTCGCGTATCTATGGATATGATCACGGTTGATGTTACCGATCTCCCTGAGGCGAGAATTGGCGCAGCGGTCGAACTTTGGGGCCAAACCCTATCTGTCGATGAAGTGGCGCAAGCCTGTGGCACTATCGGCTATGAACTACTGACCAGAATGCCCGCTAGAGTGCCGCGCATCTATGGCTAACCAATTTTAGGCTGATATATGATTGTGGCTAATACTACTCATGGTCAATAGCCTCTTCCCTAAAAACTGCTGCTAATATTTCATGTCAACCAAGGGCACCCTTATCAGATAATCATAGCTACCATCTGGCCCTAACTAAGCCCCTGAATAACGACGTAATATATCTAAAAACTCTCCGCCATATTTTTCTAACTTGTTGTTTCCTACGCCATTGATGCGCAGCATCTCACTCGCAGAGGTGGGCAAGGTATCGAGCATCTCTTTTAAGGTGGCATCATGGAAGATAACATAGGGCGGTACATTATATTCTTCCGCCAGAAATTTCCTGCATTCTCGCAGTTCATCCCATAGCTCTTTGTCTTCAGGGAGTATCTGGGGTCTGTTTGTAGACTTGGTTTCTGACTTTTTTCTGGATGGCGCTTTTAGCTCTTCTATTCGCAAATGCAGTGGCTGCCGGCCTTTTAAAACTGGACGGCATAGGTCTGTGAGCTGAAGCGCGCTGTAGCCTTCAATGTCGACACGCAATAAGCCGCGCACGACCAGCTGACGAATCACTGAGCGCCACTGGGCCTCGTGGATATCTGAGCCTATACCGAAGGTGCTTAGTTGCTGATGCTGATGTTGCGTCACCTTCTCGGTCTCTTTGCCGAGCAATACATCAATCACATGCATGGCACCAAAACGCTGGCCGGTTCGATAAATACAGGAGAGCAGCTTCTGGGCGGCCTCGGTAGCATCCCAAGTCTGCGGGGGTATCTGACAATTATCACAGTTGCCGCATTGTTCTGGGGCCTGGTCAGCAAAATAGTTAAGCAATACTTTGCGCCTACAACTGGTGACTTCGCAGAGGCCAAGCATAGCATCCAGTTTGTGGCGCTCGGCCCGTTTAAATTGTTCGGCACCCTCGGAGTTTTGTGTCATTTGTTGCAGCCGCACCACATCTTGTAGGCCATAGATCATCCAGGCATCAGCGGGCTGTCCATCGCGGCCAGCGCGGCCGGTTTCTTGATAATAGGCTTCGATACTTTTGGGCAGATCTAAATGAGCCACAAAGCGTACATCCGGTTTATCTATGCCCATGCCAAAGGCAATGGTGGCTACAATAATTACTCCGTCTTCGCGCAAAAATCGATTCTGATGAGTATGCCGCAATTCCGCTGGCAGACCGGCATGATAAGGCAAAGCAGTAAAACCCTGCTGGGTTAGCCAGGCCGCGGTGTCTTCGACTTTTTTACGCGACAGACAGTAAATAATGCCCGCTTCTTTAGTGCGTCGCTTTAAAAAGTCCAACAGTTGTTTTTTGGCGATTGTTTTATTGGTGATTGCATAGCGAATATTGGGACGATCAAAACCGCTGATAAAGGCATTTGCATCGGTGAGTGACAGTCTCTGAATAATTTCTTGGCGAGTGCGCAAATCGGCAGTGGCAGTCAGGGCAATCCTTGGGATGCTGGGAAAGCGTTCTTGCAATAGACTCAAAGACAGATAGTCAGAGCGAAAATCGTGACCCCATTGCGACACACAGTGGGCTTCATCAATAGCAAATAGTGCCAACTTGCAGCGGCCTAGCAAATCCAAAGTATAGTTCTGGATCAGTCGCTCTGGCGCGATGTACAGCAGATCTAGAGCCCCTGATAGCAACTGCTGTTCAATGCTAGCCTGTTGCCTGTGATCGAGACTAGAGTTTAAAAAAGCGGCCCTTACCCCCAGTTGTTGCATTGCATCGACCTGATCCTGCATCAACGCTATCAAGGGTGAAATAATAATACCTACACCCTCCAGTAACAACGAGGGAATTTGATAACACAGTGATTTTCCGCCGCCGGTTGGCATTAAAACCAAGGCATTATTACCAGCACTCACATGGTCAATAATCTCTGCCTGATCACCACGAAAACTTTTGTAACCATATAGATTGTTTAAGATCTCCAAGGCATTTTGAGGCATAGTTAATTTACATGTAATAGTGATTTACAGGAGTTTGCTAGACACCCATGGAGCATTGACCTATTGTATAGCCACCGCTACCCTCAGCCAACCATCAGCACGCTTGGACTACATAAAAAAACCAAGCAACGCACACACCCAGTATCGACCTTTGCATTGAACTACTCCCACAATGCCAATAGCCTGATCAGGGTAGCCTTAAACATTGTCACCAGCCTCTGGTTTTTTATAGGCGGCGGCTCCATGGTTAAAGGCTTTGCCTCCAGTTAATCAATTGCCGCCGACTAACAAAAAAGGGCCTGCAGATGCAGACCCCTTTTACACTTACATATCTTTGACAAGGCACTAGTCCATAGACAAAATAACTTTACCCTTAGCCCTGCGCTCAGAAATAGACGCAAATGCCGACTTATAGTCATCCAGAGAATACACCTCCGTCACCAACGGAGAAAACTGGCCGCCATCTATCATAGCGATCAACTCATCAAAGTTTTGACGCGACTCCATGGGAGATCTCGCAGCCCAGGCACCCCAGAAAACGCCGACTAGAGAAGCACCTTTTAGCAAACACAGATTAAGTGGTATCTTAGGGATAGGGCCAGAGGCAAAACCAATCACGAGAAAACGTCCATTCCAGGCAATAGCTCTAAACGCCTGTTCAGAGAAATCACCGCCAACAGGGTCATAGATCACATCCGCGCCCTTGCCGCCGGTAAGTTCTTTAACCTTATCTTTTAGGTTTTCCTCAGAATAATTAATACGTAAATCAGCACCTGCTTCACAGGCAAAATCTAACTTCTCTTCGGAGCTAGCTGCTGCGATAACCTTTACACCCATAGCCTTAGCTATCTGAATGGTCGCAATACCCACCCCGCCAGCTGCGCCCAATACCAGCAATGTCTCGCCGGGCTGAATATTTGCCTGCTGTTTTAATGCGTAGTAGGAAGTACCATAGGTTATCGCAAAACCAGCGGCCTGCTCAAAAGACATAGTCTCCCCCATACCGAAGGAACCGTGTTCTGAGGCAACACATTGCTCAGAAAAACCGCCAATTTGCAGCGTCGAAATAACCTTGTCGCCAACCTTGTGACTAACAACACCCTCGCCCACCGCAGATACAATACCAGCAACTTCTGCACCGGGAATAAACGGGAGCTCCGGTTTAAATTGATACTTTCCCTGAACCGTTAAGACATCGGGGAAGTTAACCCCAGCAGCTTTAATGTCAACCAGAATCTCACCTTTACCTGGTGTCGGTACTGAGCGCTCTTCAAGCACTAAATTTTCGGTAGGTCCAAACTCATTACAGACTAACGCTTTCATAATTTTGCCCTTGTTAATTATTATTCTTGGTGAAATATTCAACCGCCTTAGCGATAAATTTATTAGTCTGCTGGAATCCGCCAACAAGCACCTGCTCTCCCTCAGGGTTGTCAATTCCATCAATCTGAGCGCGGACATTTTCTGGAGTCTGTTGCTCCGGCGGCAGATAAATACCATCGGTCTCATAGATATGGGTGCGCGCATAACCACCGGCACCAGCGCAGAGAATAGAGCGATTCGGTGCCTCTGAATCGCACAGAGTTAACAGTCCGGCCGTCACTGATGCAACAGTCATAAGTTCCGAATGCTCATCAGTAACAAGTCCCTCTAGCATACGAGTGCCGGCAGTTGGCGACAAACAGTTAACCTTTACATTGTATTTTTCACCCTCTATACACAGGGTGTTCATCAGACCAACTACAGCCATTTTGGCGGCGCCATAGTTTGCCTGACCAAAGTTACCATACATGCCGCTGGATGAAGTAGTCATTACAATACGGCCATAACCCTGCTCACGCATTAATTCCCACACCGCTTTTGAACAGTTAGCAGAGCCCATTAGATGAACATCAACAACTAACTGGAAGTCTGCCATGTCCATTTTCACAAAACTTTTATCGCGTAAAATACCCGCATTATTAATCAGGATATCAACTCTACCCCATTTCTCGACGGCCTGAGCCACCATGGCATTAACTTCATCCATCTTGGCGACATTAGCACTGTTGGCGATAGCTTCGCCGCCAGATGCTTCAATGATAGCCACTGTTTCCAACGCTGCCTCACTAGAGACTCCGTCACCATTAACTGAACCACCTAAGTCATTGACCAAAACCTTGGCTCCACGAGCGGCTAATGCCACCGCATGCGATCGACCCAGACCATTGCCCGAGCCAGTTACTATAGCCACCTGTCCGTCATAACGAATAGTCATTATTGATTCTCCTGCAATTGTAATTGGGGTTGAGATTAGCGGTACTGGTTTAGCTCACGACGAGCAATAACCATACGATGCACTGCATCTGGGCCATCAGCAAAACGCAAGGTGCGCTGCTGGCCGTACCAGATTGCCAGAGGTGTATCCTGTGACAGGCCAATACCACCATGCATCTGCATGGCCTCATCAATAATTTTTAGCGCCATAGTCGGGGCAGCCACTTTAATCATTGAGATAAAAGGCTGGGCCGCATCTGTGCCTTCATGATCCATTAACCAGGCTGCTTTAAGACAGAGCAGACGGGTCATTTCGATCTCAATACGGGCCTGAGCAATAATGTCTGCATTGGCGCCGAGCTTAGCTAGGGGGCGACCAAAGGCTTCACGATTCAAAGATCGCTCGCACATCAATTTAAGCGCAGCTTCGGCCAGACCCAGTGAGCGCATACAGTGATGAATACGACCGGGGCCCAAACGACCCTGAGCAACTTCAAAACCTCGGCCTTCGCCAAGAATCAAATTTTCTTTGGGCACACGAACATCGGTAAAGCGCATGTGCATGTGGCCATGAGGCGCATCGTCAATATTATAAATCTGCATAGGTCGAAGGTTTTTAACACCCGGAGTATCAAAGGGCACCAACACCTGACTGTGCTTTGCATGACGAGGGCCATTAGGATTGGTGTTTACCATCACAATCATAATTTTACACCTCGGATCACCAGCACCAGAGATCCAGATCTTTTCGCCATTGAGGACCCATTCATCGCCATCGGCGACACAGGACATAGCAATATTAGTCGCATCAGATGAGGCCACAGCAGGCTCTGTCATGGCATAGGCAGAGCGAATCTCACCAGCTAAAAGAGGCTTTAACCAGGTCTCCTTTTGCTCCTCCGTGCAAAAGCGCGCTAGCACTTCCATATTCCCTGTATCTGGCGCCGCACAGTTAAACACTTCAGGAGCAAGGTGCGAGCGGCCAGTCTCTTGGGCAATATAAGCATACTCGACAGTATTAAGACCATAGCCACCCTCGAAATGGGTAAGAAAGAAATTCCACAGGTTTTTGGCTTTTGCTTTGCTCTTTAGCCCTTCCAAAATTTCTGTCTGGCGATCAGTAAAGGTCCAACGGTCGCCTTTAGAAATTTCCTCGTGGTACTCATGCTCAAGTGGTAAAATCTCTGTGTCTATAAAATGTTTTACTTCTTCAAGTATAGGTTTAACCTTGTCACTGATACCTAAATCCATTGCTTTTATCCTTATGGTCTGAAAGTTTATGTATTTTTGTTCTAGTAGCCACTTAAAAGTGCAAAACGGTCTGTATGGTAACTATTATCCCCGAACATAATCTGTGCGGATCGTGCCCTTTTTATAAAGAAGCCGATATCATATTCATCGGTCATGCCAATACCACCATGCATCTGAATCGCTTCGTTGGTTGCTAACTCGGCAATCTCGCAAAGCTTGGCCTTAGCAATACTGGCTAGAGCCGGTGACTTATCGTCACCCTCGTCGATTGATTGCAAAGCTTTTAGCACCACCGATTTACAGAGCTCAACCTCACTCCACCAATGGGCAGCTCGATGCTGCAGGGCCTGAAATGAACCAATTAAAACACCAAATTGTTTGCGCTCTTTAAGGTACTGGAGTGTCACATCAAAAGTCTCTTGAGCAATACCTAACAGCTCTGCTGCAAGATAAATATTTCCAGCGTCCAACGTGGCGTTAAGCGCGTTAAAACCATAACCCTCAGCGCCAAGCAATCCAGACTCAGCCACCTCTACATTATTAAAGCTTATCTCCGCATAGTTACGAGTGTCGGTCATTACAGTCCGATCCACTCCGATTCCTGTAGCTGTGCGATCGACAACAAACAGGCTAATACCAGTCATATCTCCGGGCTCGCCCCCTGTTCGTGCCGCTACAATCAGTTTATCGGCGGTGCTCCCATCGGCAACAAAGCGTTTGGCTCCATTAAGAACATAGCCGCCTTCTCGTTTGGTTGCAGTCATACTTATCTGCGTTGGTGCGTGATGAATTTTTTCATCTATAGCCAGTGCGGTAGTGATTTCACCTCTGGCAATGGCTCCTAATAGTTCTGATTTCTGCGCTTCATTACCCGCCGAATTAATCGCAGTGACACCTAAAATTGCTGTGGCAAACAGCGGTGAGGCTGTTAGAGTCCGACCGCTTTGCTCAACAATCTGCCCCATTCCCACATGGCCAAACCCTAGGCCACCATAGGCCTCCGGAACCAATATTGCAGCCCAGCCCATATCAACCATTTGTGACCATAGATTATCTGCATAGCCAGTTTGACTGCCTGCATCGCGTTGCTTGCGTAATTCTGCCAGGGGGGCAAATTCAGCTAAAAACCCCTGAGCTGATTCTTTGAGCATCTGCTGCTCTTCATTTAAAACTAGCGCCATAGTTCTGTACCTTTCAATTCTGTTGGAGCTCTCGCCACCATTCTAGCCGAGGCCGAGGATATTTTTGGCAATCACATTTAGCTGAACTTCTGAGGTTCCCCCTTCGATTGAGTTACCTTTGGTGCGCAGCCAGGTGCGAGGCAACCAACCATTAATAGCCGCTTCGCCATCCCATATCATGCCATCGCTACCGTTAATTTTAAGCAGAGTTTCAAAACGTCGTTTGTTAAGTTCAGTACCGTAATACTTCAACATTGCCGAGGTAGCGCCTACACCGCTGCCGGATTTAACTTCGTCGGTTACGCGCTCTGCGGTCAATGCGAAACAGGCGCCGTCAATTTCCCACTTTGCGACTTCAGCTCGCAGCATTGGATTATTCATACGACCCTGCTCAACACCCAACACTCGAGATGCCGTCTGGCTCATAGTTTCAGCGCCCGCCTCAGACATACCCATACCGCCGATCATTTCGCGCTCATGAGTTAGTAAATATTTAGCAATAGTCCAGCCCTGGTTTATCTCGCCCACCACCTGATCTTTTTCAACACGCACATCATCAAGAAAGGTTTCACAAAATGGTGAACTACCAGAAATTAGTTTTATCGGCTTGGGAGTGACACCCGGCGTCAACATATCGAATAACACCAAACTTATACCCATCTGTTTCTTAGCCTCGGAATCAGTGCGCAGTAAACAGAACATCCAGTCAGCTTTATCACCATAAGAGGTCCAAACTTTTTGGCCATTGGCGATAAAGTGATCCCCTCGGTCTTCACCCTTAGACTGCAAGCCGGCCAGATCCGAGCCAGCGCCCGGTTCAGAATAGCCCTGACACCAGCGAATCTCACCACGAACAATCGGTGGCAAATGCTGCTGCTTGAGCGCCTCTGAGCCGAATTTAAGCAGTGCCGGACCAATCATCCAGATACCGAAACTATCGAGCGGCGAGCGGGCGTTGATACGAGACATCTCTTCTCGCAAAATTTTGTGCTGAGCTTTGTCCAAACCTCCGCCACCATATTCCGTTGGCCAATCTGGTGCTGTCCAGCCTTTAGCACCCATACGCTCCATCCATTGTTGCTGTTCTTTACTCTCGAAAGTAAAATTACGACCGCCCCAACACATACCCTCGCCACCTTTGACAGGTTTGCGCATTGATGGGGGGCAGTTTTCTTCTAGCCAATCCCTAGTTTGTTGCCTGAAAGTTTGTAAATCAGTCACTATAGTCTCCCGCTGAGTCGCCTGATATGAAGAATAAGGAATCTCAATAAAGTCGTGTTTTGCAAGGTATTATTAATAAATTGAACTTACAGTATGTTATTATATCTTTCAAGTATAACTCTATAAAATCCGGGTATTTGCGTGGCTTATAAAGGCATTTCAGGTACCCTAACGGCATTCGTAACAAGCCTGACAAAGTTATACAAAAACGGGTATCAAAGATCGCCAAAAATCAGGAAGCATACCAAATGAGTAAAGCGCTACAGCAATTACTGGATGTTCTATCACTGGAAAAAATTGATACTAACATTTATCGCGGAGTCACACCTGAAACTACCAACAAGCGAGTATTTGGTGGCCAGGTATTTGCCCAAGCCATGCGTGCAGCCCAAGACACGGTAGATCAGGAACGTATGGTCCACTCCCAGCACGCCTACTTTTTGCGCCCTGGTGACCCCATGCTACCGATTCTTTATGAGGTTGATGCAATCCGCGACGGCGGTTCTTTTACAACCCGCCGCGTGGTGGCCTCCCAGCGCGGTAAGGCTATATTCAATACCGAACTCTCATTTCAAATAATGGAGTCGGGGTTATCTCACCAAGCAGATATGCCCAACTGCGTGGGACCGGAGGGACTCGAAGACGACAGCGTGCGCTGGGCCAAACTAGCACTCTTAATGGCGGAGAAAGACAAAAAAAGATCCAGTATTAATCGGCCATCCTTGCGTCCAATACAGATACGCTCCGTGAATCCGGTGGACTATCAAAACCCTGAGCCTAGAGCTCCTGAACAGCTTGTTTGGATCAAGGCATCAGCCTCCTTAAAAGAAATGGGCGTAGCGGAAGACCCAGGGTTACATAGAGCAATTCTTGCCTATGCCTCAGACTTTAATCTGATGGGCACCTCAATGCTTCCCCATGGAGTCAGCTTTATGAATCCTAAGCTACAGCCTGCCTCGTTAGATCACTGCATTTGGTTTCACGATGAATTTAAAACCGATGAGTGGTTGCTCTATGTGATGGACAGCCCTCGCTCTAGCCATTCCCGCGGGCTGAGCCGCGGGTCTTTCTTTAGCCGCGACGGTCGTCTAGTCGCTAGTACCATCCAAGAAGGTTTGATACGCCTACATCAATGAGCAATCGCGTCGCCAAATACAAATGGTGCCACCTCAAAGTAGTTACTGAGCGATATCTGAACTAGCCCTTATTCACTAAAACTGCTTCTAGTGCCTGTCTTAGCGACGCTGGAATGGCGACCGACTTAGCGCTTGCACGATCGACAAAGACATGGGTAAATGTACCCTCCGCTGACGCTGTGGCTTGCCCCTGCTGAAAAATTGCAATGCCATATTCCACAGAACTATTGCCCAGCTTATTGACTCTAAAACCCGCCTCAATAACCTGTGGGTAGGCGATTGGTGATCTGTATTGGCAGGACGATGCAACGACAAAACCAATAATATCGCTGCTATGAATATCCAAGCCACCCTCTTCAATTAGGTACTTGTTCGCTACCGAATCAAAATAGCTGTAATACACAACATTGTTTACATGGCCATAAATGTCATTGTCCATCCATCGGGTGGTAATGTCGGTAAAGTATGGGTAGCTGGTACGTTTAGTCATCAATTAAAACGCCTTTTGGTAGATTGCGAGCGCGTCTTCATGGCTGACATCCCGCGGATTGTTGACTAGTAGGCGCTGTTGCAACATGGCCTCATCTGCCAACATTTCTATATCAGCGTGCGCAATATTCATCTGACGCAGCTGAGTCGGTAAACCGAAGTCTTCGGCCAAACTTAAAAAATAGGTCGCCAAGAGCTCCGAAACCTCAAGCTGATCGATGGGTAAAACTGCATTAGGCATAATAATGGCGGCTAGTTCTCTGTAGTTGTGTCCTGCATTAGGGGCATTAAATCGCAACACATGGGGTAGTACCAGAGAGTTACTGAGGCCATGGGGAATATGATAATTACCTCCCAATGGATAGGCTAATGCATGAACGGCAGCCACCGGTGCATTGGCAAATGCCTGACCTGCCAGCATAGCACCCAATAACATAGCTTCTCGTGCCACAACATTTGTGCCCTGCTTAACTGCAACTTCAATATTGCCAGCCATTAGCCGCAGTGCTTCACGAGCCAACATATCGGACAATGGGTTTTTTTTATGCCGGCTGGTAAATGCCTCTATCGCGTGTACCATAGCATCAATGCCAGTAGCGGCAGTGACCGCTGGCGGTAAACCTATAGTAAGGGTTGCATCGAGAATTATTTTATCGGCCAGTAATGTGCGACTTACCACACCGGCCTTGGTGGTTTCGCCCGTAGTAATAATTGACACCATGGTCGCCTCAGAACCAGTGCCCGCAGTAGTCGGTACCTGAATCAAAGGCAATCGCCCACTGGTAATCTGATCGACTCCATAAATATCTGTCAGTGACTGCTGGCCTTTAATTAATACCGCTAGCAACTTAGCAACGTCCATAGAGCTCCCGCCGCCAAAACCGATCACCCCGTCACAGCCAAATTCTTGCGCGGCAACAACTGCATCTGTCACTACAGATTCAGGCGGATCAGCAACAACATCGGAGTAAATACTGAGAGTCACATGATTCGACTCAAGATTTTTAATCGCCCCGTCTAGAAGGCCAAGCTGAACAATAACTGGGTCAGTAACAATGAGCACCCGTTGCATACCCATAGCCGCAGTTATATCACCCAGCCGCTGGGAGATTTCTGCGCCAACCAGCACATCAGGAACCACACTGAAAGAAAATTCATTCATAGGCTATCACCCCTTTTTCACTCTTATTAAAAGTTTACTTTGCCGACAAACCATTGATAAACAGATGGAAATAAGATGCAGATAATTCAGGAGCATTTGCATCCGCTACCCATTCCGCCAGATTAGCACTTGCTTCTACGGCACCTGACAGGACATGCTGGGCGACATCTGCATCTATTTTGCGCAATGTACTATCATCAAAGCCCTGACGAATATAGGCACCTAGTTTTCCACTATTTGTTTTTGTCTCTTTTAAAATCTTTTTACGGTGCTCTTCATCTAAAGATGGCAACGATCTATACCGAATTAGCGGCCCCTGGTCGGTAAACTGAACATTAAATAAATAGCGTAAAGACAACTCAACTTTCTTAAGTCCTGTCTCTTCAACTGTTCCTGCCGCAGTGAGTAGGTTTTTTTCAACGGTCAACGTACGGTTGAAACATTGATATAAAAGCTCTTCTTTATTTTTTATATGATAGTAAAAAGCGCCTTTTGTCACATCTAGCAGGCTGGCAATCTCATCTAGGGAAGTACCTTTAAAACCTTTTTGATTAAACTGAGTTGTACCAACTCGATAAAAGGCTTCGCGCTTTAAACGATTTTGAAAACCGCGGTCAAAGCTATCCAATGATAGGTTGCTGGGTTCGGGAAATTCAATATCACTAAACTCATGATGTTGCTGTGATAAACCATTCACCAAAATATCCAGCACTGCTTTAATTATGGGCTCAGGGTTGGTGGCATGGGAGCGCTTAAGCCAGACGGGAAACCACTGCGGAATAGCAAAAATACCTGTACAGATAACTGCCGGATCGAGATTTTCAATTACACCTTCTTCAATACCCTGGCTGACCATTTTTTTACACAGGTCAAACACCTCCTGCCACCGGTTTTTAATATCTGCGGCATGGGCTTCATCCAACGAAGATATTTCAGCGAGCATAGCAAAATGAGGTGCTACTCCATTTAAAGCTTTAACATATTGATCAAAATGCCCCTGCACCATAGCCACAATTTTTTCTAACCCATTGCCCTCTAACGCAGCCGCCTGCTGTGCCTGAGCCAGCCACATATCGCAGCTAGAGACATAGCATTGATAAATTAAATCCTCTTTGGTTTTTACATAGTAGTAGACGCAGGTTTTAGTCAGCTTCATGCTATTGGCAATATCGGTCAATGTTGTGGCTCGAGACCCCTGCCAATTAAATAGACCGGCGGCTTCAGATAGGATCGACTGAAATTTGCGTTGGCGTTGATAACCTTTGGAAAACGGAGACCTCGCACTATTGGTAATAATTGAGCTCATTAATTCGGCTTATGCTTTCTTAGTTCAATAGTTATACTTAGGAGAAGAATAACATACTCAACTACTAGTACTACAGTGCAGTGTAAACCATTTTTACCGAGGCGATGACCAGCACAGCCGCAAGTATTTTCCGCAAGGTTAGCGATGAGGCTCGATGAGTCGCAAGCGCCGCCCCAAATAGACAGCCGACAAAGGCGGCAACTACCAACCATCCTGCCCCCATAGGCCATGGTTGGCCGCTAAAAGCATAGCCCGCCATGCCACTAATGGAATTAAGTAATATGAAACCGGCGGCTACGGCCGTACTCTGGCGAATCGAGCACCAACCAAATATCAATACAATTGGACTTAAAAATACACCACCGCCGATACCGGTTAGACCTGCCGAGAAGCCAAGAATCGCGCCCACCAGCAAAACCACAATCATGGGTGGCTGATGAGTCGACTCAACGACCTTGCTGCTCAAAAGCATACGTGCAGCTGCTAACAGCAGCATAAGGCCAACCAATAACTGATAAGGCTCAGCATCAATTTTGATTAGACCCCCAATAAAAGCCAATGGCGTAGAAGCTATGACCAACGGCCAAAACAAGTTGTACGGCATTAGTTTATAAGGTTGCAATCGGTATAGCAGCCACGAGGTTACAACAACATTCATTAATAATGCCGCGGGTCGCATTTCTTCAGGCAATAACCCCCACAGCGCCATCGCGGCCAGATATCCCGATGCGCCACCATGGCCCACGGAGGAGTAAAGTACGGCCATAAGGCAGATAGTAATAAGCAGTATAATGGGGTATTGAAAAGCAAAAATTGTCTCGAGAGCCACAGGCGTTAGCCTCCGGTCATATTCATAAATCGCACAATATCAACTTGCTCTGGGTCAAAGTAATGGCGTTCTGGTTTGTTGGCGATAGCCGCCACAATTTTGGTTTTTAATAACTCATTATCACCCGGATGGGCTCGTAATATTTCACGTAAATCTAAGCTGTGCTCGTTACCCAAGCAAAGCAGTAGACGGCCCTCTGCAGTCATTCTCACTCGATTGCAGGACTCACAAAAATTATTCGACATGGGTGAGATAAAGCCAATCTTAGACTGACTATTCGCTACAGATACATATCGTGAAGGGCCGCCAGTTGTTTCCGCACTGTCGACTAGCGTAAATTCTTTAGCCAGCTGTTGACGGACTTGGCTACTGGTAATCTGTGTATTGACTCGTTCATGAGAGGTGATTTCTCCTAAAGGCATTTCTTCAATAAATGAAATGTCCATACCTCGATCTACGGCAAAGTGTGCCAGATCGAGCACCTCATCATCATTAAAACCAGCAAGAATAACCGCGTTTAATTTGATTTTTTTAAATTGCGCTGAAGCTGCGGCGTCAATACCCGCCACAACCTGATCCAAATCACCCACACGAGTAAGCTCTTTAAACCGGTCGCGCCTTAGGCTATCTATACTGATGTTAATCCTAGACATGCCCGCATCTTTTAGGGGCTGCGCCATCGTGGGTAGATACACACCATTGGTTGTCATAGTCAGTTCATCAAGGCCAGGTAAGCGGGCTATCGAACTAACTAGTTTAAGAATATCACGTCTAATAAGTGGCTCGCCGCCGGTTAAACGAATCTTACGCACGCCTAATTCCACAAACGCGACGGCGGTATCGCGGACCTCTTCAAGACTTAATATCTGTCGCCTTGGCAAAAACGTCATATCCTCTGCCATGCAGTAGTTGCAGCGAAAATTACAGCGATCAGTTACCGACAGACGCAAGTAATCTACAGTGCGCCCAAAGGGGTCAATAAGAGGTGCCCTGTGTCCTAATGTATTCAACGTCTGCTCTGGGATTTAAGTGTATTAGTAGGCATAGGGTAACACATCAACCAAATCGCCCACCTCGATAGATTGGTCAGTATTTTGCCTAATAAAGACCTCTCCCCAACAGGCTGAAGACATAACGCCGCTGCTCTGGTTGGGATATATCTCCACGCCTTCGTTGGTCAAACGGCCACGTAAATAGACCTCTCGACTCTCTCCCGTTTTATTAAACTGAGCAATAGCTTTTAGAGTCTGTGGCTGAGTATCTACGACACCTTGGGCCGCCAATAAAAATGGCCGAGCGAGAATCATAAACGTGGTAAAAACCGATGCCGGATTACCTGGCAATCCAATGAAGGGTACGTTTTCTACATGACCAAAAGCTATGGGCTTACCCGGCTTAATCGCTACCTTCCAAAACTCTACCGCCCCGAGCTGAGCCACTGCTGACTTAACGTGGTCTTCTGCACCTACCGAAACACCACCCGCGCTGATAATCACGTCCCCGCGCATAGCCGCGTTTCTCAGTATATGCTGAGTCGCCGCCTGACGATCCGGAACCACACCCAGATCCACGGGAATCATACCCAATGACTTTATGAGGCCTATCAATGTTGCTCGATTAGAGTTGTAAATTTGTCCAGGCTGCAGGGGTAGCCCAGGTTCAACAAGTTCATCGCCAGTAGAGAAAATAGCTACCTTAAATGGCTTGAATACATCTACCCTATCTACACCAATAGATGCCAGCAGACCCATCTCCTGGGCACGAAGTCGGGTGCCGGTCTTTACAATAACCCGACCCGCCTGAATATCCTGTCCCTGACAGCGGACGTTACTACCTTTTGGGGGCGGGTTATCAATTCTGACTGTGCCTGCGATCTCTTTACAATTTTCTTGTATCGCCACGGTATCTGCACCAGCAGGAATCTCGCCTCCAGTAAAGATACGCACTGCAGTCCCAGAGGCTAGTGATTGTGGTGCCGTTCCCGCAGGTATACGTTGACTTACCGCCAATTTGAATGCTTTTGTCTGTCCATCGGCGGCACAATAGGCATAGCCATCCATCGCGCTATTTGCTGCCGGTGGCACATCAATAGTGGAAGTGACATCTACAGCGCATATCCGGCCAAGGGCTTCAGTCACAGGCACCGACTCACGCCCCGCACGCTGGCGCTCCTTGGCCAGCGGCTGGGCCTTAGCAACCAGCTTTTTTACTGCATTAGAAACCGTTCGCATTTATTGAGACTTTTGCCGGACATGTTGAACAAAATTACAGGGTTGAAAGCTACTGTCTAACTGCTCACGAATAATACTATGCCACGCAGTTTTGCAGGCTCCAGTTGAGCCTGGCACACAAAACACAGCTGTATTGTTTGACAGCCCCGCCAAGCATCGGGATTGCACGGTAGAGGTGCCAATTTCATCGTAAGACAGCTGACGGAATAGCTCACCAAAGCCTTCAATATGTTTGTCAAATAACGGTGATAGGGCTTCGGGAGTACTATCTCGGCCAGTAAATCCAGTCCCGCCTGTGGTTATAATAACCTCAACTTCAGGGTCAGCAATCCAGGCCGACACAATAGCGCGCATCCGATAGACATCGTCAATTACTAACTTGCGATCAGCAAGATGATGCCCCTCTTCCTCCAGTGCTTGCTGTAAAAAGCTACCGCTAGAATCCGTCTCCAAACTACGCGTATCGGAAACAGTGAGCACTGCAATTTTAACAAAGCGTCTTGGCGCTGCTGCATCATGAGCCACTAACTTATTACTCCCATTCATTTATTTTCGGTCTTTAAAATTTTTCAACCTACCACTTGCTGAGCTACAGCTTCTGACCACTGCAAACAGCACATTGGGATTTGGCCAGAGAACGCAGATTGAGCCATCGAGCGGCCTTGCCATCGTACCGCAGCACCTCGCCGTGACTATCAAAAAAACCCAACAACATACGCATCGCCATGGTCGCTTGCAAACTACCTATGGTTCCAAGCACTGGACCAACAACGCCAGCATTGGCACAATTTGTTAATGGTTCAGCGGAGTCTCGGTCGATAATACAGTTTAGGCACAGTTTACTATGCCGAGCAAAGTCAAAACCTATTAATTGACCTTCCCAACCAATAGCCGAACCGGTCACAAACCCTATACCCTGCCGCTGACAATACTCATTTAACATATGCCGAGCTGCCAAATTATCGGTGCAATCAATAACGATACTGTAATCCTGTGACAGGGTCTGAGTCGATATCATTTCGGGGTAGGTAGTAATATCCAATTCGGGGTTTAGGCCACTAAGTACCGCTTTTGCACAATCAACCTTTAAATGACCACAGTCTTCGGTTTGGTATAACACCTGACGCTGCAAATTACTGACATCCACAGTATCCCCATCACAGATAGATATGTGACCAATGCCCGCTGCCGTCAGATAAAGGCTCACTGGGCATCCCAGCCCGCCTAAGCCCACAATTAATACATGGGCATTGAGCAGTTTCTCCTGTCCCTGTTGGCCAATGTCATCCATAAGTAGGTGACGGCTGTAGCGTATAAACTGGCGGTCAGTTAAAGACATAGCAAGCGCTCTGCCTCCTCTAGATCAGCTAGGTTGTTGACATTAAAAAATGGGTTAACCCCCTGCTCTGGCCAATCCAGATACACCGCATTTAGACTCGCCATTAATGGCTTAAAGCCGCCGTTATGTTTGACTAATAGCGACTCCTCAACTGCGGAGGTTACTCGCTTGTGCCACAGAGAAAAGGTTGGCTGAGCATAGCCCTGGTAGCGCACATAGGCGATGTCAGCATCTGCTGCGACGATCTCTCGGTAGAGCGCCGCCACTAAATCACCTGGAATGAAAGGTCCATCACAGGGCGTCATCATCAAATAACGGGCGCTGGACAATTTATCACTAATCAGAGCACTGTAGAGCCCCACCAACGGCCCCTTAAAACCCTCAACCTGGTCGGCAATAGCATTATCACCGCAGATAGCCTTTTCTCCATTCACCAACAGTTTATCTACCTGGGGTGTCAATTTGGCAACCACATGATCTAACAGTGTGCGACCTGCCAACACAGCCTGCACCTTATTGATCGAGCCCATACGACTAGACCGACCGGCCGCCAGAACAAGGCCATCAGCATCAATCATCAGTCGACCATCGCTCGCTCGCTGCCTGATCACTGCTCTTACTTTCGACCCAATATTGCTGCCCGTTTTGATCAACTTTCTTCCAAAAAGTGGCTTTTGTTTTTAGATAATCCATTACAAACTGCGCAGCCTCAAAGGCATCGCTACGATGCTGACTGGCCACTCCTACAAACACAATTTGGTCACTGGGCAATAACTTACCCACTCTATGGATCACAGTTATACCAATTAGATCCCAGCGCATTTCCGCCTGATCGACAATGTCTTGCAAGAGAGATTCGGTCATACCCGCGTAATGCTGCAATGTCAGGGAGTTAATTGAGTTTTGTTGTTCAAGATCCCTTACCAGCCCCGAAAAGGTCACCACAGCTCCCACAGATGCCTTCAGCTGACGCAATAACTGGTACTCCGCCGCTAAATCAAAGTCCTGTGTTTGAATACGAATTGTGGAAATCATTACCACTTAACCGCCAGTTACCGGTGGTAAAAATGCCAACTCAGCGCCATCGACAATAGGGTGATCCCAATCCACAATCATTTGATTTAAAGAGATCAGCACCTGTGGCTGAGATAGCTCATAGACTAATTGAGGATGGCCCGCCGCCAGCCCATCGCGCACAGCAGCGGGCGTCAAGCCATCGACTGCATCAATACTGGTAGACACGCCCTGAGCAAAATCACCCAGACGACCAAAAAATAATAGTTTGATCATGATTAAACCCCGGCAGACCAATCGCCGGATTTTCCGCCGGTTTTATTCAACAGCTTAGTCTCGCCAATAATCATGCCCTTATCGATCCCTTTACACATGTCATAGACCGTTAATGCGGCCACCGAGGCTGCCGTTAGAGCTTCCATCTCAACACCGGTTTTACCCGTAGTTTTACATTGGGTGGTGATAATTAAGCAATGGCCCTGCAACTCGATATCCACGGTGATTTTGGCCAGCGGCAATGGATGGCAGAGAGGAACTAAATCACTGCATTTTTTGCCTCCCTGAATCCCCGCAATACGAACGGTAGCCAGTAAATCACCTTTGGGGAGCCTATCGTCAGTAATGGCTGTCACAATCTCTGCGGTTAGCTGAACTTTGGACTGGGCAACGGCCGTGCGCGCCGTATCCTGTTTAGCAGATACATCCACCATATGAGCTTCGCCACGGGCATTTAAGTGAGTCAGTTTTGACATAGGATTTGTACAACCATCGCAGTGCTTAGAAGGTCATTATTATGGCAAACTCTGGCCCAGTGTTACATGTTTTAATCCCAACTAGAGCTATAAAAAAGTAGCGATTTTATCTAGAGGCAAGCGCTTGATATCCGGTACCATATTATCCTTTTTAGGATAGCCCGCTACCAACAACAAAAATGGCCGCTCGTGACTGGGGCGCTCAAGAATCTCGGTCAAAAACTTCATGGGGCTGGGTGTATGGGTCAAGGTACCCAGTCCCGCCTGATGTAGGGCCGTAATTAACAGACCAGTAGCAATGCCCACGGACTCAGAGGTGTAGTAGTTTTTATGTTTGCCACCATACTTATCTATGCTGGCTTTCTTTAAAAATATCGCAATTAATGCTGGCGCAGTTTCCAAAAATGGCTTGTTCGCATCAGTACCCAGAGGTGCCAATGCATTGAGCCACTCCTCAGACGCGCGATTTTCATAGAGTTCTCGCTCCTCGATCTCAGCCGCTAAGCGAATCTCTCGTTTTATTGTCGGATCCTGCACTACTACAAAGTGCCAAGGTTGCATATTGGCACCACTAGGTGCGGTACCTGCGGCCAATATCGCATCTTCCAGCACAGATGTCGGAATAGGCCTATCTGAGAAATCACGAATGGAACGGCGCTTGGACATCTGCTGATAAAAATCCCTGGCCCGCTGTCTCATAGTGGCCTCCTCCTGAGGGCAAAAGTCCAAGGGAATAAATTGATCAGTTTTATTCAACGTAGTTTACTCTTCTTTTTTTACCAGTATATCCTGCTTACCATTCATGATGGCATCAGGTTGATTGATTAAAACCAGGCGCTGATACCTAACAACAACTGTAACTCATCAGTTTTTTCTCCAGCACTGTGAGCAAATTCTGCGCTATTGCCAAAACGTTTAGCCCAGGTCATACCAATATAGGGAGCCAACTGACGATCAATCTCATAGCGCAGCCGCAATCCTGCATGTAAATCAGATAGGCCAGAGCCTACACCCAAATCCATATTATTTTGACCGTAGAGATTCATTTCAATCTGAGGACTAAGAATTAATCGCTGTGTAAACAACAGTTCATATTCAGCCTCCAAACGTATTGCAGTATCGCCACTTTCACCCACAAAAAGCGCTGTTTCCACTTGAAAAAAATAAGGTGCCAAACCCTGCAACCCAATCATAGCCCAGCCGCGAGTGGGGCTTGGTTCTATATCCCAGCGCATCCCCATCTGGATATCCCAATATGGCGTCAGAGCTCTGCTGTATAGCGCCTGCACCTCAGCCTCTTCAATGTCTCCGGCCTCAGATTCGGTCTCAACTTTAAACCAAAACTTATTTAAGTCTTGGCCAATCCAACCCTGTCCTTTTAGCACTAAGGGGCTGTGACTATCGCTATTGTGTACCTCAAGATGATCAATAATAATTCTGCTCAATACTGGATTATCGTTATTGCCCGCGGCAAAGGCCACAATCGGAACAGACACAATCAACAGAAGCATCGGCGCAGTTATCAGCCGTCGGATCTTACAATTTAATAGCTTCATTTTAGCTTCTCTCAACTTACTCGCACTTCACGAAACATAGCCATCATGTGGTATGTCATGTGACAGTGAAAAGCCCAGCGTCCAACAGTATCCGCGGTAACCAGACAACTGATTTTGGATCCGGGCTGAACAATTATCGTATGCTTACGCGGAATATAATCTGGGTCTCCGGTTTCAAGCTCGCTCCAAAGTCCATGCAAATGCATCGGATGGCTCATCATGGTGTCATTGACAAGGATTATGCGAACACGCTCCCCCTGCTCCAACTGCAATGGCTCCGCATCGATAAACTTGGTGCCATTGATCGACCACATGTAACGGCTCATATTACCGGTAAGATGCAGCTCAATTTCACGACTGGGTTGCCTGATATCTGACGTTGGGTAGAGATTCTTAATATCTCCATAGGTCAAGACACGACGTCCGTATTGCTGTTGATGATCACGCAACCCAATACCTGGGTCAGACAGACCGGAGACTGGCCTCTCGACCCGCATATCTACATGGGGCCCGAATTCCCGCGCCCCATGGGTAATTTTACCTACACTGCCAAAACCAGCTTTACCCGGTGCCTCTGTGCCATCGTAACGAGTATTCCCAATGGCGTGCATACCAGCCATGTTGTGCATACCAGCCATGTTGTGCTGACTGTGATCCATAGCGGCCATCTTTCTATCCTCACCCATAGAATACTGACTATGGTCCATACCCATATCCCGATGACCAAGGGTTGGGGCCCTGTCCATTGTCGGAATCTGTGCGCTTAAACTGGCGTCCGCGGTCAATGTGCCACGGGTAAAACCACTGCGATCAATACTCTGCGCAAATAGGGTGTAGGCTCGATCATCACGAGGTTCAACAATCACATCGTAGGTCTCAGCCACACCGATACGAAATTCATCGACAGTTACTGGCTGAATATTCTGTCCGTCACTGGCCACCACCGTCATCTTTAATCCGGGAATGCGCACATCAAAAATACTCATGGAAGAACCATTAATAATACGCAGCCGCACCTTATCACCGGCATTAAACATGCCCACCCAACCCTCATCAGGGGTAAGCCCATTCATCAGGTAGGTGTAGGTGTAACCAGTCACATCGGCGATATCTGTATCGCTCATGCGCATTTGATTCCACATTGCGCGATCTTTCCATGTCTCTGTAAAACCTTTGGCCTTAATGTCTTGCTTTAGATCCCATACGGTACGTTCACGAAAATTGTAATAATGGCTCAGCTTTTTTAACTTGGCATAGATATCACTCGGCTCTTCATCAGACCAGTCGGACAGCATCACTACATGCTCAATATCATAGCTGATCGGGTCAGTATCCTTAGGATCAACAATAATCGCGCCATACATACCTCTAGGCTCCTGGAACCCCGAATGGCTGTGGTACCAATAGGTGCCGCTCTGCTTAACATCAAACTCATATTGAAATGTCTGGCCTGGCTTAATACCGGCAAAGCTAAGCCCTGGGACACCATCCATGTTGGTGGGCAGTAAAATTCCATGCCAGTGAATAGAACTGTCCTCCCTGAGATTATTAGTTACTCGTAATGTCACGCGCTCACCCTCACGCCAACGCAACACAGGCCCAGGTAGAGATCCATTGATCGTCATAGCCACACTATTTTTGCCGGTAAAGTTAACCGCTTGATAACCGATTTGAAGATCAAATTCATTGCCCCGCGACTTATTTAGTACTGTCGAAACAGCCGATGACGCGATAGAACAAACCGGCGTTAATCCAAGGCAGACGCCACTTGCTGCAACACCAGTAACAAATCGACGACGGGACATTGTCGACGACTTGAGTAATTTAGATTGGGTAGAAATATCGTTCATAACAAACCTCAAAATCATGTACAAACAGGCTAGACTTATGCGCTGTCAGGGACTCTCGTTTAATGCGCTGCAATCTTTTCCTGTGAGTCTCACTCAATCTATCAGACCCCTAAAACATATCGAACAGAACTCCCTACGAACCGAGGTTAGCATATATTCAGCTATTTCGAAGTTCGGCCGTACCGAGCATTATTGGCAATATAATTCTAATGGCGAATTACACTGCCGAGTGCTACTGTTATTCAGACCATGGATACCGGCCTGTAGCGGCATTAGCACTCAGTTAGCAGCATTTAAACTCGGCCGCTTTTTGAGCCATAGGGGAGTTCAAACTCAGGCTGCCGAGGCATAATTTATACTAGCTGATTAACTCTTACCTTGAGAATTAATATAGCCTACCATGCAGGAGGGTACCCTGATAACAGATGTGAAGCTAAAGAGTAAGATGAGTTAACAGACTCCTATCATCTCAATAATCATACACAGAGCTAAAGCATGGAATGGAACAATGCATCTATTACAAAATCCAATTAGATCAGAAGAGCTACTGGCAAAAACAATTAGTATAACCCATCGCTTTTACGCCTCTTCCTCTGAACCACTTGGACACAGTGAACTGATAAAACTTGCCGAGCAACAGGGCGAGCATGAGCTGATTGAACGCTTTAACCACCATTCTCTGGGTTACGCTGATAATGGTGGTAGCTTGGATGTACGAGAAGAAATTGCACAACTTTATCACGACAACATTAGCGCGGATAATATTGTTGTTTTTCCCGGGGCCCAGACCGGCATGACCTTGACGGCCCGTGCATTATTGCATCCTGGCGATCATGCAATCATTGTCACGCCAAGCTACCAATCGCTGGAGGACAGTGCAAAATTAGCGGGTTGCGAGGTCACCCGAGTAGCTCTGAGTCCAGATCAAAACTGGCTGTTAAGTATTGCCGCGATCGAGGCGTCCATAAAGAGCAATACCAAATATATTGCCCTCAATGACCCGCACAATCCATCCGGCGCCCTACTAGATGCTGAGACCAAAACAGCCCTATGTAGCTTAGCGGAAAAGCATCAGCTGTTAATTTTATCCGACGAGGTCTATAGGATGTTAGAGATCGAGCCAAACCTGCGCTCCCCATCCATGGCTGATATTTCAGCAAATGCGCTCGCTTTAAGTACCATGTCCAAACCCTGGGGAGCCGGGGGTACAGGCATAGGCTGGATCGCCTGCCAAGACCATAGTCTCTGTGAAAAACTACGCAGAGCTCAACATATCTACGCAGTGTGCTTTTCTCGCGCAGGTGAGATACAAGCGATGATGGTACTGCGATGTTCTGACCAGATTATCAATAAGAATCTGAATATTATTAAGACAAATTTAAAGTTACTTGAACAGTATTTTGCCGTCAATGATGACCTTTTCGAATGGATACGCCCCAGGGCCGGAGGCACTGGCTTTGTAAAATTCAAAGGCCCTATAGACGCCAACCGCTTGGCGAGTGATTTACTGGTTCAGGGAATATTAATATTTCCGCCATCCATTTTTGATTGTGAAGATTCACTGAGCCAGTATTTTCGTATCGGCTTCAGTCGCACCACCATGCCAGCAGCCCTAGAAGCCTTCGCACAGTATATCGATCAGCAACGTACGATTTGGGCCCAGCAGTGAAAATATTAAGTAAAGATACCGACCTAATCGAGCTGTTAACCGATGCGGAAAAAGCTGCCTACATCGATCCCCAATCGACATCTCATGACCAGGCCAATATTGTCAGCAAGACCATTCGAATGGATTTTGATTCTCCGGCTTCAGGAAATTTAAAAATAACTGCTAGCTATAAGATTGGCACAGACCATTTCGTCATTACATTCCTCTCCCAACTTCAATCACCTGAAAGTAATGAACTGCAACGCCGGCATTTAACGCTGCTTGGAGATGCTTATACTGGGGTCATCACCGCCCTCCTCCCACAAAGCGACAACACATATTACAGTGGTGCACATGATGAGGTGTCAGCCATAGCTGATATTTCTGAACTGAATTGGGAGCAAATACAACAACGCCTCAAGATCACGGGTAATGAGACAGTATGGCAACTACAAAATCAGGGGTTTAAAGCTTTTAGTATGCTGGACGTGGTCATACCCGAGGTGATCTATTTACCCTTTAAAGCGCGAGGCGATTTACACCTCAAGGGTGCACATAAAAAAGGCGGTGATATTTATGTATTTAAGATCGCAACGGCTTTTTACAATAATCCATCACGAGGACTAGCATCTTCCCAGGGCATGATGATGGTGTTTGACGCCAGGACCGGAGATGCCATTATGGTGCTCAGGGATGAAGGCAAGTTAACTGATCTAAGAACCGCAATTGCCGGCAGAAATGCAGCTCAACAACTAATGCCTGAGGCCGAGGTGACTGGTATAGGTGTACTGGGCACAGGTGTTCAGGCGCGATTGCAATTAAATCTTCTTAGAGATTTATACCCGAACTGTCGCCAACTCAGGGTATGGGGGCGCTCACCGAAGAACACCGCCTCCTATGCTCAAGAGATGACTCAAAATGGCTGGCAAGTCACTGTAGTAGAGCATCCAAAACAGGTGGCCGAGACGGCTAATTTGATTGTCACCACCACAGCCTCAGAAGTGGCATTATTATCCGCTGATGACATCATCATTGAAAACACCCTGGTGATTGCAATTGGCGCAGACATGCCGGGCAAACTCGAACTTGCGCCAAGCCTATTAAAAAAGGCTGATTGCATTTTGATTGACTCCATAATACAGGGCAAAGATCATGGCAATGCGGCCGATGCTCTGCAAACAGGTATCATCACTGAGTCAGATCTACAGGAGTTTGGCGACTTTTTAAATAACGGTTTGAAAAAACCAGAATCGGAAAAAAAACTTAAATTGTTTCTGTCTTCCGGCATTGGTGTGCAAGATTTGCAAATAGTACAAGCCACGCTTTCAGGATCCTAGGCTGGTGATTATTTCAACTACAAACTAAAAGAGAATAGATAATGTTAGAGCAGGTACCCAATTTTAATGATGACTCCCTAGCTGAATTATTAAAAAATATTTATGGCCTTGAGGGGAAAATATCTCCCTTAGTTTCCTTCGAAGATCAAAATGCTCGGATACAAACACAAACCACTACTTATGTCCTGAAAATTGCCAATACAAGATGGTCACATCAATTTATTGAAATGCAGACCGATGTACTCGCCTATTTAAAAAAACAGGCACCGAACTTGATGTTTCCTAGCATTGTGCCCACGTTAACGGGTGATCACATAACCTATGTTGATGGCTTTGCAATACGGCTACTAACCTATCTAGAAGGTGACCTTCTAGCCAACATACCGCGGACGCCGGCGCTATATCAAGATATTGGACGGTTCTTGGGACAACTTTCTCAAGCTATGCAAACCTATTCAGTTCCGGTAGCCGAGGGTTCCGATGAACTGTGGATGCTTGATAACGTACTGGCCTGTAAAAAATATCTTGGGGACGTTATCGATAGGGATGCTGCCGATCGCATTGAACGACTATATGCTGTGTATGAAAAAAATATTTTCCCCAGACTTGGGAATTTACGCAAGGCCATTATCCATGGTGATGCCAATGAACAAAATCTACTTATCGATCCAAAAGAGCCAGAAAAAATTGCTGGCTTGATCGATTTCGGTGAGATGCAAATGGCTACCCAGATCAATGATCTCGCTATTAGTATGGCCTACTCATTACTAGATGAACCAGACATCGGCATGGCATCGAGCAACATGATCGAGGGGTATGATCGCGAATTTAAAATAACCGATGACGAGCGAGAAATAATTTACTATTTGGTTGCCATGCGTCTAGTGACCAACATAATTATGACTTCTCACAGTGCTAAGCTGTTCCCTGACAATGAATATATTTTGATTTCGCAAAAATCTGCCCGTGCGCTACTCAAAAAACTTGAAAACGAAAAATATATACTTGCCTAGGAAATGACGATGGGATATCCGACACCTTGGTCTAAAAGACACAAATTGATAAATCGGGATACAGAATACAATCTGTCCAACTCATTTGCTGACCCGCTTAGTCACATAGAACTAGTCGAGCTATCTCTAGCCAGAGGGGACCAAAAAATTGTCGATGAATTCCATGATCATTCCTTGGAGTACACGCCCGCTGGTGGAAGCTTGGATCTTAAGCAAGATATTGCCAATCTCTACGGTGATAATATCGAGGCAAAAAATATCGTGGTCTTCGCCGGGGGACAAGTGGCTCTGCAGACGGCGGCAATAGCCTTATTGAGCGAAGATGATCACGCCATTGTTTTCACTCCTGGATATCAGTCTGTACAACAGACTCCAGAGCATGCAGGCTCTCAGGTGACTAGGATTCAGCTACACCCCAAAGATAATTGGCAGATAAATCTCAGCCTTGTTGAAGCTGCCATTAAGCACAACACCAAATACATTATTATCAACGAACCATTTAATCCCGCGGGCACATTGATGAGCCACCAATTGCAGCGGCAACTTATAGATATTTGCGACCGAAATAACATCTACGTGCTGTCTGACGAGGTCTATCGACTCCTCGAGCATAATCCAAAGGATCGACTCCCAGCCATGGCCGAACTGTATGACAAGGGCATCAGCGCCTGCACCATGTCAAAACCCTGGGGTGGCTGTGGCGTAACTATCGGTTGGTTGGTATTACAGAATATGGAGCTAAAGCAAAAACTTATCGACACCCAATACTTCGGTACTACCTGCCCGAGTCGCGCCAGTGAAATTCAAGCCATGATGATATTGCGCGCCAGTGACAGTATTATTGCAAGTCGGCTAGCAATTATCAGAAAAAATCTCAACTTACTGGATGATTTTTTTCGTGAACATGGGGATTTTTTTGAATGGAACCGACCCAGTGCAGGCGCCATTGGTTACGTGAGATTTAAGGGCCCACTGAGCGCAGATAGATTAGCCGAGCAATTGGCGGCGGCGCGTATCTCGGTCAAACCGGCTCCCCTATTTGGCGCACAAAGCGACCTTTATCAGGATTACTTTCGCATTGGCTTCGGCGAGCGAAGCATGCCTCAGGCGCTGTCTGCCCTAAGTAGATTTGTCATAAAAAAGAGACCCGATTGGCAAACAGGCGTCGAATAATGTCAGGACCGCCTTAGAGATAACTAAGCTCGCTTGGCTTTTTGCATAACCAACAAATCCTGCACGGCCAGATGAGCGAGAGGGGTAAGTCCAATATCAGCATCAGAAGAGGATTCAGTAATAAGCTGTTTCATCGGCGGTGACCAAAATTTTTCTAGATGATGGGCCACCTGATCCGCTACTACAGCATCAGTACCATTGGCACTCATATTCAGTGCTATCTGATTAATCATTTTTACTAAGCGTTCAAGTTTTGATTCTGACATGTTGTTTCTCTCAATTAATTCTCTGGCCGTGGGCATAGGTCACATGCCGGCCTGTTCTGCTAAAGCCTACCAGAGTTAACCCCGCTGTCTCGGCCAGTTCTATAGCCAGGGATGTGGGAGCCGATACTGCAGCCAATAATGGGATATTGGCACTGGCGGTTTTGGCAACCATTTCGTAACTGGCTCTACTGGTTACCAGCACAAAACCTTCACCTTGCTCTTGCTTACTAAGAGCTCCCAATAGTTTATCTAGAGCATTATGGCGGCCGACATCCTCACGTACCAATAGAATCTCGCCTTCGCTATTGCACCAAGCAGCGCCATGCACTGCGCCTGTTTGTTGCTGTAACTGTTGTGCGTTACTCAGTGCTCCTATGGCTAACTGTAAAGCTCTGTGGCTAATGCTTAAACCTGCGCTGATTTTGTTGGGAGTGGTAACTGCTTGCTCTAAGGATTCGGCACCACAGAGCCCACAGCCGGTGCGACCTACCAGGTTGCGGCGGCGCTTTTTTAATCCGTTAAAGGGCTCGGCAGTAATAGTTAATGCCAGCTCTATCCCTCTATCGGTTTTAAGCACTTCGCAATCTAGCAACTGTTTGGATGAGGTTAATATGCCCTCACTGAGACTAAACCCCAGCGCAAAGTCTTCAAGGTCTGCGGGGGTTGCCATCATCACCACGTGGGAGATGCCGTTGTAGACCATGGCCACGGCTGTCTCGGTGGCGACAAAATCAGTGCCCTCACAGACCTCTCCGGCAGTCCAGACGGTGCGTTTTACCCTGTCTGAACTACCTGCACTCATGTTAGTTGCGTGCGCCCTGCAACAGGCCCTGCTGCTGTTGGTTAAACGATTTTTGTCGTGACTGCCATTTGGATGGAGCTGTAACTTTACTTAGCTGCACGGCAGTAACCTTATACTCTGGGCAGTTGGTGGCCCAGTCACTATTGTCGGTAGTAATTACGTTGGCCCCAGACACCGGATGGTGGAAGGTGGTGTAAACTACACCAGGTTTTACCCGCTCGGTCACATCTGCACGTAGCACGGTGTCCCCCACTCTGCTGTTTATGCCCACCCAATCGTCATGCTTAATACCGCGCTCTTCGGCGTCATGGGGATGAATCTCGATAACATCTTCGCCGTGCCATGAACTGTTGTCAGTGCGTCTGGTTTGGGCGCCTACATTATACTGGGACAGGATGCGACCAGTGGTGAGTAGTAGTGGGAATTTGCGACTGGCACGTTCAGTGGTAGGCACATATTCGGTCATAGCAAAGAAACCTTTGCCGCGGACAAATTCATCTATATGCATTATCGGCGTACCATCCGGCGTGTTTTCATTGCAGGGCCACTGGATACTGCCCAACTGCTCTAATTTATCGTAGGACACGCCATTAAATGTTGGGGTTAGGCGGGCGATCTCATCCATAATTTCTGAGGGATGGTTATAGTCCATCTCACAGCCAAGAGCGTTCGCTAGTGCCATGGTACCTTCCCAGTCAGCTTTACCACTTAATGGTGGCATGGCTTTACGCACCCTAGAAATACGCCGCTCGGCATTGGTAAAGGTGCCGTCTTTTTCTAGGAATGAAGCACCGGGTAAAAACACGTGGGCAAATTTAGCGGTCTCATTAAGAAAAATGTCCTGAACCACAAGACAGTCAATAGCTCGCAGCGCTGCTTCCACATGTTGGGTATTAGGGTCCGACTGAGCAATATCCTCACCTTGGCAGTAGAGGCCTTTAAAATCGCCGTCGAGGGCTGAGTCAAACATGTTGGGGATACGCAAGCCAGGCTCAGAGTCTAGGGTTACGCCCCACTCCCCTTCAAACAATTCACGAGTAGCACTGTCGGAAATATGCCGATAGCCGGGCAACTCATGGGGAAATGAGCCCATATCGCAGGAGCCCTGCACATTATTCTGACCACGTAATGGATTGACGCCAACGCCATCACGACCGATATTGCCAGTCAGCATAGCGAGGTTGGCAATGCCCATAACAGCGGTAGAGCCCTGACTGTGTTCTGTTACGCCCAGACCATAAAAAATTGCACCATTGCCACCAGTGGCATAGAGCCGAGCTGCGGCGCGCAGGTCAGCAGCCGGAACACCAGTAATACTCTCAGTATTTTCTGGTGAATGACGTTCATCACCAATAAAGGCTAGCCACTTTTCGAACTCGGCGACATCACAGCGCTCTTCAATATAGCTGCGTGCTTCTAGACCTTCGTTTACAACCACATGAGCTAGGGCATTTAAAATAGTCACATTGGTGCCCGGACGAACGGGGAGATGATAGTCAGCAGTAATGTGGGGCGAACTGACCAGTTCAATTTTACGCGGATCAATCACGATCAACTTAGCACCTTCCCGGAGGCGGCGCTTTAAGCGCGAACCAAATACCGGATGGGCTTCGGTAGGGTTGGCGCCCATCACTACAATCACATCGGCTTCGGCGACGGAGGCAAAGGTTTGAGTACCAGCAGATTCACCCAAGGTATTTTTTAAACCAAATCCGGTAGGTGAATGGCAAACTCGGGCGCAGGTATCGACATTATTATTGCCAAATCCGGCACGAACCATCTTTTGCACCAGATATACTTCTTCATTGGTACATCGTGACGATGAAATCGCACCAATACTGGTGCGTCCATACTTACTTTGAATATCTTTAAAACGCTTGGCAGTGTAGGTAACCGCCTCTTCCCAAGACACTTCTTTCCATGGGTCATCAATAGAATCGCGAATCATGGGCACCGTAATACGATCTTTATGAGTGGCATAACCAAAAGCAAAACGCCCCTTCACACAGGCATGGCCTTCATTGGCCTTGCCGTCTTTATAGGGAGTCATACGCACGACCTGATTGCCTTTCATCTCAGCCTTGAACGAGCAGCCCACACCGCAGTAGGCACAGGTAGTGGTAACAGAGTGCTCGGGTTTGCCCGCTTCAATAATGCTTTTCTCGGTGAGTGTTGCGGTTGGACAGGCATTTACACAGGCGCCACAGGACACACATTCGGAATCCATAAAGTCTTCCGCCTGGCTGGCGCTGACTTTGGATTCAAAACCTCGGCCATCAATGGTGAGTGCAAAGGTCCCCTGCACTTCCTCACAGGCACGTACACACCTCGAGCAGACAATACACTTGGATGGGTCAAAGGTGAAATAGGGGTTAGATTCATCTTTCTCAGCCACCAAATGATTCTCGCCTTCAAAGCCATAGCGAACTGAACGCAGTCCCAGCTCACCGGCGGTGTCTTGCAGTTCGCAGTCGCCATTAGTTGGACAGGTTAAGCAATCCAACGGATGATCAGAGATATATAGCTCCATCACATTACGGCGCAACTTGGCAATCTCATCGGACTGGGTTTTGACGTCCATTCCCGCTTCTACGGTGGTGGTGCAGGAGGCAGGAAAACCTCGACGGCCTTCGATTTGCACCAAACAAACACGGCATGAGCCAAAGGATTTTAGCTGGTCTGTGGCACATAGGCGCGGCACCTTTACTCCGCTCACTGCAGCAGCGCGCATCACCGAGGTACCCTCTGGCACTGTGACCTCAACGCCATCGATACTCAAGGTGACCATCTCGGTGCTAATGCTCTCTGGGGTGCCGTAATCTGCTTGGGGCTCGTAGAATTCCAACATACTAGTTATCTCCTCTACCTTGGCCGGTAAAGTCACTCTTAAAATGTGTAAGTGCACTGCGCACGGGAAATGGTGTCATTCCACCCATGGCACACAGGGAGCCCAGCTCCATGGTGTCGCACAGGTCATGCAAGAGAATTAAATTATTGTCCCGATCCTCATTGGCCACTATGCGGTCAATTACCTCAACACCGCGCACTGAACCGATCCTGCACGGTGTGCATTTGCCGCAGGATTCGAGGACGCAAAATTCCATCGCAAATCTGGCCTGAGCCGCCATATCGGCAGTGTCATCAAAGACCACAATACCGCCATGACCGATCATTGCGTTGATCGCTGCGAAGGCTTCGTAATCCATCGGTGTATCCCATTGGGACTCAGGCAAAAATGCTCCCAGAGGGCCACCGACTTGAATCGCACGAATCGGGCGGCCACTGTAGGTGCCCTGCCCATAGTCTTCAACCACTTCACGTAGAGTAACGCCAAAAGCCAACTCAATCAGGCCGCCGCGTTTGATATTTCCTGCCAATTGGATGGCCAATGTGCCGCGAGAGCGACCCATACCAAAGTTCTGATAGACCTCCGCACCCTGTTCCAGAATGCTAGAGATAGCGGCTAGGGTTAATACATTATTGACCACCGTGGGTTTGCCAAATAGACCTTCAATAGCGGGCAATGGTGGCTTGGCACGAACCATACCGCGCTTACCCTCAAGGCTCTCTAGCAAAGAGGTTTCCTCACCGCAGATATAGGCACCAGCACCTAAACGCACTTCCAGATGAAAGGTTTTGCCGGAACCCTGAATATTATCGCCGAGGAAATTAGCTTCCAGGGCTCTGTCGATGGCGATATTAAGTAGCTTGTGAGCCACCGGATATTCTGAGCGCAAATAGATATAGCCCTGAGTGGCACCCACCGCCAAACCGGCAATGCACATGCCTTCAATAAGCTGGTAGGGATCTGACTCCATCACTAGACGATCGGCGAAGGTGCCGGAGTCACCTTCATCGGCATTACACACTATATATTTTTGCTCGGACTCGCAGTCTAAGACCGTCTGCCACTTGATGCCGGCAGGAAATGCTGCACCCCCGCGTCCACGCAGGCCGGAGTCTTTTACCTGATCGACAATCTGTTGACCGGTGAAGCTGAGGGCATTTTTAAGCCCCTTGAAACCATTCAATGTTTGGTAGTTATCGAGGCATACTGGGTCACCCACGCCAGCGCGCGCATAGGTTAAACGTTGCTGGCTAGACAGGAAAGAAATCTCGTTAACTGGCCCCAGATACAGATTATGGCTGCTGGGCTCTGCTTTGAGAGCATCAAGAATACCGGGGACATCTTTGCTGGAAACCGGACCAAAGCCGATACGACCGAGGTCTGTTTCAACCTCTAAAAGTGGCTCTAACCAAAACATGCCACGAGAGCCATTGCGAACAGGCTCAGCGCCTGCGGCTTGCAAAGCCATGGCAACTGATTCCGCACCCAGCGCCAAAGCAGTAGTATCCTTAGGGATAAAGAACTTCATTTAATCTCTACCTCACCACGAATATTCGCAACCAACTCATCGAAACGATCTTGGTCCACTCGAGCGAATACATCGTTGTTAATCCGCACCGAGGGTGAGCACGCGCAGTTACCCAAGCAGAAGACCTCCTGTAGCGTGATGCTACCATCGGCGGTAGTCTGATGATAATCAATGCCAAGGGTTTCTTTGGCGTGAGCTTCGAGACTACGTGAACCCATAGACTGGCAGGCCTCTGCGCGACAGATTTGCACAGTATTGCGGCCAACCGGATGAGTTTTAAAATCATGATAAAAGCTAATTACGCCATGCACTTCAGCGCGGGAAAGGTTGAGGCCTGTGGCAATGCTGGGAACCACCGAATCTGGCACGTAACCAAGCTCTGCCTGAATGGCATGTAACAGCGGCAGTAAGCCGCCAGGAACAGCCTTAAATTGAGTCACAAGATGACTAATATCAGCAGTATTTTGTGCGCCTGTTTCCACCTATCACTTTCTCCCGTTCCTGCCTTGACTAACGATAAAAATGAGCAACGTTCATTTGGACGCAGTCTATCACCATCAACCCGCCAAATTCCGGCCCTAAGCGACTCTTATTTATCTATAGCGGACTGCCACTCTAGATCTTTGCTGCCCCCATTGCAGCAGCATGAAATGCAATATGCTCACCGATAAAGGTAGCGATAAAGAAGTAGCTATGGTCGTAGTCAGGCTGTAGCCGGATTTGCATCGGAAAATTAGCTTTTTCCGCGGCTTCAACAAGTAGCGGCGTCTTCAACTGTTCCTCTAGGAAATTGTCCCCATCGCCCTGATCAATCAGTACCGGCAAACGCTCCGTGGCTTTACCTACCAAGGCTACAGAATCATACTGCGCCCAGTTATCTCGGTCTTTACCAAGGTAATTACTCATAGTTTTAATGCCCCAAGGGCAGTTAAGTGGCGAGCAGATAGGCGCAAACGCCGAAACAGATTTAAACTGACTCGGGTTGTTTAAAGCAATGATCAGAGCCCCGTGACCACCCATAGAATGCCCTGAAATTGAGACCTTTGATGGGTCTACGGGAAATTCTCCGTTTATCAATTTAGGTAATTCATCTGCTATGTAGCTGTACATCTGATAGTGCTTGGCCCAGGGTTGTTGTGTAGCGTTTACATAGAATCCCGCTCCCAGACCCATGTCATATGAACCCTCGGGGTCATCGGCCACATTCTCACCTCTAGGACTGGTATCTGGGCAGACGATGGCGATGCCATGGTCTGCAGCATATTGCTGAGCTCCAGACTTTTGCACAAAGTTCTCATCGCTACAGGTCAGTCCTGATAGCCAGTACAGCACCGGCACTGAACCCTGAGCAGCCTGAGGCGGCAGATAGACAGAGAATGTCATCTCGCAGTTAAGCACAGCAGACTGGTGCTTATAACGTAGCTGCTTGCCACCAAAGCTTCGATTTGCAGAAATTTGTTCCAGCACCATTTAGAACTCCACCACTGATCTAATACTCTCGCCCGAATGCATTAAATCAAAGGCCTTATTAATATCCTGCAGTGGCATCTTATGAGTAATCAGGTCATCAATATTGATCTTGCCATCCATATACCAGTCAACAATCTTGGGGACATCGGTACGACCGCGAGCGCCACCAAAGGCAGTGCCACGCCAAGAGCGACCTGTTACCAGCTGGAAAGGTCTGGTGGCAATCTCTTTACCAGCCCCTGCTACACCCACAATGCAACTCTCACCCCAGCCTTTATGGCAACATTCTAGCGCCTGCCGCATGACATCCACATTGCCGATACATTCAAAGCTGTAATCCACACCCCCGCCGGTCATTTGAATAATGTGATCCACCACATTTTCCACCTCGCGGGGGTTAATAAAGTCGGTCATACCAAATTGCTTACCCAGTGCCGCGCGGGCGGGATTTAAATCAATACCAATAATACGTGTAGCACCGACCATCTTGGCGCCCTGAATTACATTCAGGCCAATACCGCCCAAGCCAAACACAGCCACGGTGGAACCGGCTTCTACCTTCATGGTGAAAGCAACTGCACCAATACCGGTGGTCACACCACAGCCGATATAACAAATCTTGTCAAAGGGCGCATCTTTACGCACTTTAGCCAGGGATATTTCTGGAAGCACAGAGTAGTTAGAGAAGGTCGAACAACCCATATAATGCAGTATTGGCTTGCCTTCGAAAGAGAAACGGCTGGTGCCGTCTGGCATTACACCCTGCCCCTGGGTAGCCCGAACCGCCTGACAGAGATTGGTTTTAGGGTTTAGGCAGAAATCACATTCACGGCATTCGGCGGTATAGAGTGGGATCACATGATCGCCGGGCTTAAGATTTTTTACTCCAGGACCCACATCAACCACAACACCTGCGCCCTCATGGCCTAGGATAGCCGGGAAAGCGCCTTCGGGGTCATCTCCCGATAAGGTAAAGGCATCCGTATGACAGACTCCGGTGGCTTTAATCTCAACCAAGACTTCTCCAGCTCTTGGACCATCGAGATCGACCTCCACAATCTCCAAGGGCTTACCTGCTCCAAATGCAACGGCGGCTTTGGTCTTCATACTTTGATTCCTCTAATAAATAATGTCGTTATGATTATTGTTATCAGGTACTTGATTGCTGGTTGCCATACTAGGCCAAAACAAGCTATTTTGGCTATCAGAAAACGACCCATAACAATGACAAAATCCGGTGCTCCTAATGAGACTCGCAATTAAACTCGCTATTTTATGTATATTTTTTAGCCCAATGAGCTGGGGCGCTAAAAGCTCAGATGCACCAAAAGCCATTGATGACCTAGTGATATATACGGCCAAAAAGATCATTACTATGGAACCCGCACTTCCAGAAGCTACTGCAGTGGCAGTTGCGGACGGGAAAATTGTCGCTGTCGGTAGCCTTGAATCACTGGATAGCTGGATAGCAAATACTAATAGCCGCATTGATCGACGCTTTGAGGATAAGGTAATTATGCCCGGGTTTATTGACCCCCATGTGCATCCTAGCCTCCCCGCGGTGCTTAGTCAGTTCGCGTTTATTGCACCAGATGACTGGTCATTGCCGACTGGGGAGTTCCCGGGTGCCAAAACGCCTGACGCCTATATCAAGCGACTTAAACAACTAGCCAGCGAGCACAATGACAAAAGCATCCCGTTTATTGCCTGGGGCTACCACCCCCTTTGGCACGGCATATTGTTTCGCAAAGAATTAACCGAACTCTTCCCCAACCAGCCGGTAATGCTATGGCATAGATCTTTTCATGAGTTAATCGCCAATGATGCGGCCCTAGAGCTACTGGGAGTTACTGAGGCGGACATGGTAGACCAGCCACTTACCAACTGGTCCAAAGGGCACTTCTACGAAAATGGCATGTACCTGTTGATTCCCAAAATGCCGTTTATTTTTGACCCGGCGCGCTTTGGCAAAGGTATGCAAAACTTTATTCAGATGGTTCATCAGGGGGGCGTAACCACGGTTCTGGATATGGGCACTGGTGTATTTGGCAATCCGGATGCTGAAATCAGCCTTATTCGACATACAGTCGAAAGCAGTCAGGCCCCTGCACGGGTTATATTAACACCGATTATTACTGACTTTATTGGCCGCGAGCAGACCATCGACCAGGCATTGGAGCAGGTGGATAAATGGCGCTCACAAAATAGCCCTCGGGTGATGTTTGATCGCCGCTTTAAACTGATGATCGATGGCGCCATCTATAGCGGACTGGCGCAGTTTAAGTTTCCTGGTTATATCGATGGTCATGAAGGAGTCTGGATGGTATCCAAGGAGATTACTCAACAATGGGCTCAGGCTTTTTGGGATGCAGGCTATCAACTGCATGCACATACTAACGGCGACGCCAGTGCAGAAGTATTAATTAATCTGCTTAAGACCTTGCAGAAAAATACCCCTAGGGCAGATCATCGCCTATCACTGGAGCATTTTGCCTACACCACTGAAGATCAAAACCGTCAACTTAAAGAGCTAGGAGCAGTGGTCTCTGCTAACCCCTATTACCACTTTATTCTTAGCGATATTTATAGCGATCAATGGCTTGGCGCCGATCGCGGCAATCAAATGGTGCGACTGGGTTCACTGGAACGTTTGGGTGTGCCCTTTGCGTTCCATTCAGACAGTCCGATGGCGCCGCTCGAACCACTGACACTGGTTTCCGCAGCGGTTAACCGCCTCACTATCAATGGCAACCAAACAGGACAACTTGAGCGCGTTAGCGTTGATGCTGGTTTGCGAGCAATCACCATTAATGCCGCTTGGATCATGGGCTATGAGGATCAGATCGGCTCTATCAGAGCAGGCAAAAAAGCCGATTTTACAATTCTCGAAGCCGACCCCTACAAGGTTAACCCCAAGCGAATAAAAGATATTAAGATTTGGGGCACAGTCTTTGAGGGCACTCCTGCGCCATTAGCTATCGAGGGCTGAGAGGTGTTAGGTTCGCCTAATGCAACCGGGCAAACTGCAGAGCATCTCAAAAATCAGATTAGCGCCAAGTAATGAGGTATTGCCGCTAGTATCGTAGGGGGGCGATACCTCCATGAGGTCACAGCCAACTAAATTCAGACCATAGCAACCACGAATAACCTCTAGCCCTTGTGATGAGCTTAGGCCACCGGGCTCTGGGGTGCCTGTTCCAGGCGCAACAGACGGGTCAAGACCATCAATATCAAAGGTTAAATAAGCGGGCGTATCTGGACCGATAGTCTCGCGTATCTGTTCCATAGTCGGCACTAGAGATTTATACCAGCACTCTTCCGCAGTGATAACAGTGGCACCCTGCCCTCTCGACCAGTCAAAGTCATCCTCGGCATAACCTGTGGCTCTAAGACCAATCTGAAACATCTTTTTTGTGTCAATCAAGTTTTCTTCAATGGCGCGCCTAAATACAGTGCCATGGGCGACTTTTTCACCAAACATTTCGTCATTAGTATCCGCATGGGCATCGACATGAATCAACGCCATAGAGCCATGTTTCTTGGCCAATGACCTTAAAATCGGCAAGGTACAGGTATGATCACCACCAACTGAAATAGGCTTTGCTCCCGCCTCGACAATCTTGTCAACTGCCAATTCAATTGCATCAACGGTTTTTAATAGGTTATAGGGATTAACTGCCACATCACCTATATCAGCCACCTGAAAGGAGTCAAATGGCGCCGCCTGCGTAGCCATTCCATAGGGGCGTACCAACACCGATTCAGTACGAATTTGCCGGGGCCCAAATCGAGAACCACTACGATTGCTAGTACCTATATCCACGGGCATACCCAATAGTGCAACATCTAAACCCGTCGCGTCACTCTGCACAGGTAGCCGAAAAAAGCTGGTATGACCTGCGAATCTTGGTAGTTCATTACCACCCGTGGGTTGATTGTATTTTTCTACGGTAGGATTCGACATACTAAATATCTCTGTTTGTTAGCTGCTAAAGCCAGTCTAGCATTGTGAATTTGTTAGTAAGCATACGCCAAAAGGGTATTGACCAATAAAGGCCATTTGCGGGTATCAACAAGGCAATAATTAAACTATATTAGTTTAAGTTAAGAAGAAAAACACAATCAAAACTATAAAGGAACTCAAGCATGCCTACTTCAATGTCTGCCGTTATTATTGCCGCACTTACTCTAGCACTGGTTCAAATTTGGCTGTTGCCAATAGTCACGAACATAAAAAATGCTGCCTATCTATTAACTAGTCGTGAAGAAGATGTAGAAACAACGGCAGTCTATCGCCGCGTAGATCGCGCAAAAAAGAACTTGCAGGAAAGCCTACCAGCGTTTCTAGCCCTATGCCTGCTGTCTATACAAATGGAAGTAGATAATCTCAGCCTAGCCACTACTTGGTTGGCTCTGCGAGTTGTCTATGTGCCCCTGTACATGACCGGCGTCTCATATATTCGGTCCGTGGTTTGGTTTTCGGCTACCTTGTGCATGGTAATGATGGCCATGCAGTTAGTATAAAACCCTCTACACAAAAAGGCCCTCGCAATGCGGGGGCCTTTGTATTTATAAGCCAATATGCAGAGAGCTAAATCTTCACGATTAACTCGCTGTAATCGGATTCTTTAATTTCGATAACTTAGTGCTTACCTCTCATTAAAGTGGCCCTAAATACAATTTTATGAAAATACTCAGCCTTATCTAAATTGACTTTAATTTAAAATTGATTAGCGCCATTGGAGCCAGATACATTGAAGATGTCAGCGTTAAAGTCTCTCTTAGTTTGCAGTTGATACTTGTCCTTGGCAGAATCAAAAACAGCTAATTTGTTATGCTCCAGCTTGGCAATTTCTTACTTATCTACTAGTACCTTTGTCTTTTGACCCGATGTCACTGGTCGATCGGCCATATAAATACTGCCTTAGTCATATTATTCACCTATTTGTGAGCAAAAATAGGCGCGAAGTCTAATAGAAATTAAAAAACCATCTAGAAGTGATATTGATACGTATCTGAACATATCAAAAAATCTGGAGATACCGACAGTGGCAATGCCTCTAGAAAAGCTTAAAAAGTACTTCGTTGTCGAAAAGCTGATTTATCACTCAGTTGATCTAAGCCTATACATGGCCTCGGCCATTATAGATAGCGAAGAACACTACATTACCGACAATAATGGGCATTTTCTGAAATCCCGCAACCTCGTCGAGTTGCAAAAGCTATTGCAAACCATCAAAGCTGACCAGACCGTGCTCAGACACACTAGCCCCTATGATGAAATGATCGGAGGTCCCGAAAAAAGTTCAACCAACGCATTAGAAGTTCCCCTTGTGGACAACAAACTCTATTAGATTAAACCAGCACAGCCTAGCAGACTTCTCAACTACTCATAAATTGGCAATCCATAGCATCAAGAGCCATATGGATACTTAGGCCAATCCCCACCAGTCGAGTCTTAGGCAGAAAACAAAGCGCCACATAAGTAGCGATTAACCAAATTTGGTGCAATGGGTGAAAACCAATGCTACATCTTGATGGGTTATAAATAGGCGTGGCCAATAGATGATCAAGATCGACCAGCATGGTCGTCACCATAATCAAATAGGCGAATCTCCAGTTTTTAGTGAAAAACAGATATGCGACCAAAAGCGGTACTAAAAAATGAATAATGATGTGTAACATAGGGTCTCAGCCAAGACAAAATCTGTGCCTATTATACTATTTCAATGACATCGCACTAGCCTCGAAAAATTTAGCAGACTAGCCTGCCATTGATGTTAATGCATTAGTTCACCCAAACTAGATATATTGATCTCTCCAAGAAGCTCATTGGCACTTTGATGGTCTTCAGACAGAAAACTTTTCAATTGATCATACAACTGCCCTAGATAATGACTTACCCAGAGTGCCTGGCTAGGGTCCCGGGTTAACTGACGCTCTAAACAATTTATGGCCATCCAGATAACGTCCTCCGCCTCATAGCTATAATTCGAATATTTAAAACTTAAGGCCAGTAAAACTGCCGAAGATGTTAGCCATTGACAAGACACCTCAGTATCTAACGAACCACCGCTCAGTAATATTTCCGCGGATTCAAACGCACAACCCAGATGCGGAATCGCCTCAGCCCACTGCGACCGATCAGTATAAAACTGTCCTGTATCATAGCCGGCCTGCCAAAATTTGATAGCTCGACTAGTGTTCTGCTCTAGCTCCCCTCTATGGTTTGCACATAGAAAACGTAATTTCATCATTTTTATAACCTAAAAAATTATCTCAATTGGTGCCTGCCGTTGAACATTTGCAACGGTCAACAGTGCGATTGTAATTGACTTTTAAATTAATGTAAATGATAATCATTCGCATTAAAGGTTTGTGGAAAATTAACTTTCAATCACAGAGGACTTGTCATCATGATTAATATGGCGAAAAAACAATGGCTTGAGGTGGGACTTAGGATAGGTGTGGGAATCGTTTTGTTTGTGATAGTGACAGCGGCATATCTATATAGCTGGACTTTGATTTATCCTTAGAAGCGACCGCCAGGCAGCGGTTAAATTGTACTTTTTTAGCGGCCGCTCATTATTTATTAGATACAGCGATGAATGGGGCTAGCGGCTAACTAGCCCGAGTATTTAGCCATTTATCCAGTTTGGCTTGCGCTTTTGAGCAAAGGCAGTTACTCCTTCCATTGCATCTTTGGTCTGCAGCAAACTAACAATTTCTGCCTCACTTAGAGCTAGAGCGGCGTCCCAATCATTTAAGTTATCAACGCCGGCAATTACCCGCTTTGATGCTCGAACAGAGGTTGGGGAGTTTGCTGCAATAGTTTGGGCAAGTGCTCTTGCGGCATCCATCACAGCTCCCTCTTCAGAAAGAGAATTGATCATACCTAAGCCCAGAGCTTCTTTTGCGTCTACTTTACGGCCGGTCAAAATCAGCTCCATTGCAGCCTTTTCTCCGATCTGACGAACCAAACGCTGAACGCCTCCAGCCGCGGCAAATAAGCCAACTTTTACCTCTGGCAGAGCAAAGGTCGCTCTCGGGTCAGCTATTGCAAGATCACAGGCCAAGACAATCTCAAGGCCCCCGCCCATAGCTACGCCATTTACCGCAGCAATTACTGGCTTCTCTCTGTTTGTGCGGGAGCAAAGGCCGGCAAACCCAGAAGTGGGAACCGACATATCACCTCCACTGGCAGTTACTTTTAGGTCATTGCCGCTACAAAAAGCTTTCTCCCCTGCGCCTGTGACAATCGCGACCCAGAGTTCCTGATCCTGTTCAAACTCATCAAAAATCTCTGCCAACTCGAAATGTGCTGCACTAAATAGTGCGTTGTAGGACTCTGGACGATTCAGTGTAATCTCGAGAATATGCCCGTCTCGTTTAAGCTCTATATGGTTGAATGTACGACTGAGAAAATGATCCGACATGGGAACTCCTAATTTATGAGGACTGACGAGATAATTTTTTCCATCTCGGTGGGTTATTTGAACTGTTTGCCCCACAGGGCTATCAGCATCATGTAGGGCCTGCATGGTGGCATGATGATCTGGTTCAACCAAGGCCATTATTCGACCCTCGGCATTGCGAGCATATAAATAGGCGTGATTACAGCCATGCCGATTATGGCGCACGGTATAGGCCTCAATCTCGGCCTCACAGTTGTGCGCTAATAGGTCGAATTCTGCTTGAGTATCAATCTGATGTTGCAAACTGTCCTTCTCATAAGTACTCCATTCACTCGGCGTTAAAGCAGAGTAAACTCCAGCCGCTACCTTGCTGATATAGCCTCCATTGGCGAGCACCAACCCATAGGCTTGGCGGTCATAACGTAGCTTTTCAACCAAACTGGCGATCCCGTGAGTAGAATAGTTATTCCCTGGGCCGCCAAAAAACGGTAGGCCTCCAGTAACCGTCATCTCATCTTTAGTTGGATCCAACCCCAAAACCTCAGCCGCTAAATACAGGACAATGGGAAAGCAACTGTAGATGTCGTGGTAGGTGATATCTTGGGTTGTAACGCCCGCTCTATCTAGAGCGCTATTTAGCGCTAGCTCAAGCGCCAATGAACGTGATAAATCTGGGCGTTGAGAAACCAGTTTATCTTTGACGTCAGAATAGCCATGAAGGTAAATCCACTTGTCCTCAGCAATACCCAGTTCCCGAGCGTGCTCAACTGAGGTCATAACAAGTGCAGAGGATTGATTTACCGCATCCTGAGCCACATGCCATTTCAAATAGGGGTCACTAATAGGGTAATTTTTCTTAGACGGCTCCGCCAAAAATACTCTGCTCATAGCATGGGGGAACTGGGCATAGGAATTTTGCTCTGCGGTTTTAGACAGTGCGGCACAAATCTGAGCAATATAATCTAGGTACTCAGTCTTTTTCATTCCCAGTCGTGCCCGCAGGGCCTGCTCCAATGCCGCATAGGTCTGGGGAGGCAATCCAATGCCATTGGCAACTTCGTAGGCAGACAAAAAGTTAGTCTGAGGTCCACGGTCTTGAACCTTTGCATCCACATCATTCGACCAGTCTAGTTTAATACCCCGCTTTAAGGCTGTCTTTAGTGCAGAGTTGGCCTCACTACCCACAATCATTGCGGTACGGACATCACCATTTGCAATGGCATTGGACAGTTCATTGACCAAAGACTGAGGCTGCTCACCTCCAGCTGGTGAATAAATAATCTGCTCCGGCGCCAGTGAGGCCGCTTGGGCTATCGCCGCAGGAAAATTAATAGCCTTACCCAGGGGATCAAAGGGTGTACGCAAAGAATCAGAAAAAGCTCTCACAACAGCCAATGTATGCAGATTATTGTGTAGTTCCCTATTTCCCGTGTCATCTAGGGCACGTGCGATAGCTTCTTTCGCTAAGCTTATTGGACTCGGAGCCAGACTTGGATCAAGGCCGTCCCAGCGATCAACGACCTGCCCCACACCAATAATAATTGGAATATTCTTTTGATTACTCATATAGCCCCTAAGACCTAGATCGATGTGCCAGACTTATGTATCAAATTACTTGGTAAGGACGCTTAGTACTGCACCTGTCATTAAGCCTTATATGTATAGCTGCATCTATGCTTCCACTCTCAGCGGAAATGTAGCACAGAAATTGTCTCTCTATGCATGTCTAGTTAAGACAACTATCAATTGTATGACGGTGACAAATATACCTACTGTTCGGCTAATACTCTAAACAAAAACAAGTTTAGGATCCGCCTATCTTCTACCGCCAGGCTAACAAATACTGATTTATTAATAGGTTTTTAAATCTTACTAACGAGCCTCCCTCACCTTTGCCATGCAGGTAACGGAGCTTTGTTGCAAATATTCCTCTTCACCCAGATATGCATTTCTTCTCTTTTCGTTCTTCATACATTTTTCGTATGGATCAGAACAACCGCTAACAGAAATAACTACGATAATTGCAACCAATATTACAAAGCCCTTGGTGAAATCATTCCTTCTATCTCCTAGGAAGCTGGAAACTGCGATCGAGTATCTCTTCATAAGTTGCAGCATTGTTTAGGGTACCTTTGATTATAAGTCTTTACTGGGAATTTTAGCGCGGCGTAGCCAGCAGAAATAGTGGCAAAAATGAACCCAAGAAATTCATTAAGGCGCTTTCCAATTAGGCTCTATTGCAGATTTTGGCATTCTGGACGACAATCTGTCTTGCGTCAAACAAAGCTTATATGTAAGCAGATAGTCGCCGTGAGCTCAGTGGATAACGTTATCTTGCTAATGAAAAAGACTACTGATTGGTCTCACAGGTACAAGGTTATATGAGGCTTAAGATTATGAGGACAGATCATCGAATCATTATTTAAATCAATAACCACAACTGATGTCTATGCTGTTGGTTTACCTTTAATCATTGTGCTTATTATTTTTGAGGCACTCTTTTCCGCACGTAAAAATCTTCAATTTTACAATACAGCTGACACTGTCGGTACATTGGGTCTACTGGCGGGCAATCTAATTATTGGCTTGGTCATACAAGGGCTAGTTCTAGGTCTATACTTCTACCTTTATCAGTTTAGAATTTTCACCATTAATGAGCTGTTGCCTGTGTGGGCAATATGGCTAATGACTGTAGTTTCTATCGACTTGATATTTTACTGGTATCACCGTAGTTCGCACCGCATCCGATTTCTGTGGGCAGTGCATATGAATCATCATTCAAGTACGCAGATGAATTTTTCCGTTGCATTTCGCCAGGCTTGGTTCGGTCCTATTACAAAAATACCGTTCTTTACGCTTATGCCCCTAGTTGGATTTGATCCCAGCATCACAGTAGTCTGTGCCGTGGCATTAAGGCTATATGGGGTGTTTGGTCATACCCAATGGATCGATAAACTAGGCTGGTTAGACGGCATTTTCAGTACCCCGACAAATCACCGAGTGCACCATGGCAGTAACCCGGAATATATAGACAAAAACTACGGCAATTTTTTTATTATATGGGACCGCTTATTCGGCACCTATGCAAGAGAAGACGGTCCTGTTACATTTGGTTTGGTCAATAATCTTGATACTAATAACCCTATTGAAATAACCTTCCACCAATGGATGGCAATGGCCCGCGATTTAAAGCGAGCCCGGTCAGTCAAAGAAGCTATAGGCTTTATTGCTGGGCCGCCGGACTGGAAATCCAAACACTAACTGGCAAGCGTAAATTCGCGCATAACATCGGCAACTGATTCCACTGACGCAATATTGCCCAGTCCTTTGCCCGCCTGCCAGTATTTAACATCGTCACTAAAGGCTGTTTTACTGTAATTGCGAATACCTTTACTCATCAGCCACATCCTTGCGTACTTCTTTAAATTTGGTTTTCTCAGCATATAGTTGATAACTGGGCCAGTTTGCAAACCGCCTTTCATAATATCTGCGGTCTTGATAACCGAAGAATTATTGCCCGCTATTTTATTAGTCCAAACGATATCTTCCTCAGATGAATCAACAATGGCCTGTTTATAGGAGTCGGTAATCATGCACTCATTAGTCGCCAAGAATCTTGTGCCCAGTTGCACACCAGCATAACCCAGCGTCAGAGCCCGTTTAAAATCATCTACATTGCCAATACCACCGGCACAAATCAGGGGGATGTCAATATCATGGAGTTCTTCCATAAACTGCTCCGCTGCCTGAATACCCGTCTGACCACCACCGCGCCAGTTGATGCAGTTAAGCCCGTCTACACCAGAGTCTCGCATGGCCAAAGCCACCTTCTTGTTGGGTACATCATGGTAGACCTTGATACCATTTTCCTTAGCAGTTTTAACCACTGTGTCCGGCTTTCCCAAAGAAGTGAGAAAGAACTTAATGCCCTCCTCTATTGAAATCTGCATCCAGTCTTGCATCTGCTCATGATACTTTTTGTTGGCTCCACCAAAAATTGTGAAGTTCACACCAAACGGCTGATCCGTAAGCCGCTTTATCAATCGCAGGCCCTCGCGAAAGTCATGGCCGTACAATGAGGTTAAAGCGACAGGCTGAACTACACCCATACCGCCGGCCTCAGATACAGCAGCAACTAACTCAGGGTTGGAGCCAGGATACATAGGGCCACAGACAACTGGGGTTTTAGCGCCGGTGTCAGCCAAAAATTGTTTTACTTTGTGGCTCATAGATCAATCCTTGTTTTGTTTATTACAAGCTATCAGCGTAGCGAATGATTAAGACTTAAATATTTTGTCATATATTATGTCAATTATTGACTGGTTTCAACTCCGATGAGCCACTCCATATTCATCACGACAATCTGTTAAGGAAGCGTGACAAGCAGGATTATTGTGCCGAACTATACATGCTTGCTAGTCATGAAAGACTCAGAATGAGCTGCTGCCAGGACGAATCTGATAACTGGCAAGCCCAAGTCTGCTCGTCAACTCTAAGAAGCGACTGCGACGTCCAAAAAGCTGAACATTGTGCCGACCAAGGCACGGCCTCACACCATTGTCGCTGTCAATAAAAACATTGCTCGCATGAGACGTACCAGAGCTTAATTTATGGCTGAGGGAGAGAGGTCAAACTCTTATTTTTTTCTTCAAGAGGTTATATGCTTACTTAAAAAGATTACGTCCTCGTCGAATACAATCGCTTGCAGCGGACCAAAACCAGCCTTTGGGGTCCCATGCCCTACCATGAGAAAGAAAAATACACTGTGAATAGGTAATTGCAGCTAGATCTATATCACCCATTTTTTCATGAGACCTTGCTTTAGCCCATAGGGCTACCGAAACATCGTTTACAGCCCAATTTGCATCAATTTTTTTCTTTTCTTTGAAATTAACTTTACCAACCGGTGGAGCTTTCATATTTTTAGCATTGAGATCTTTTTGCATAACAACAGCGGCAGGCGAAAACAACTTAAAGCAAGCATCGACAGTTTTAATTGACTGTGCATATTTATTTTTAGCAAATAAATCTATAGCTTTTGATGCCCATTGCGCAGAGTCACCAAGTTCAGGATCCGTTGAATGACAGTCAGTATTATCGCTTGCAAAACTGTTGATTGAGAAGGCTACGAGATAAAGGAAAGTGATTTTGCGCATGACATGTCCGAATAATTAAATAATTCATAAATGTATCCTGTTGATCACTTCGAGTCAAACTCGCAAAATAGGTTAATCGGTCGCTGAAATCAGCTCTGAAAATCAAACAAAATGGTTTAGTGGCGAGTATATATTTGGTATTTTTTCTAGCGGTCTCAACTATATCTACGGTTACCCAGGCGGTCCTTAGTGATGTCATGAGGCATTTTAATATTTTTTTGAATGACGCCTAATCTATCTATCGAGATACAGCAACAATCACTAGCCTACAGAAGTTCGCCGTCCCCTCTTGATAGTTTCCCTTTCATAACGGAGCACAGAACAAAGCTCAGTTAACTTTATTAGAAGCTAACCGTGCCACACATTTGCTATAAAAAGCAGGCACAAAAAAGCCCCAGTAACTCTATAGTTACTGGGGCTATAATGCGTGGCGGTGAGAGAGGGATTCGAACCCTCGAAACGCTATAAACGCTTACACACTTTCCAGGCGTGCTCCTTCAGCCACTCGGACACCTCACCGTAAACTGTTGCCGTTTTCTGTCCTGTAAAGTAGTCAGGAGCACGACTTACTCGTTGCTTTGTTATATCACCGCATTTTCTCGTCTCAATCTATGAGACAACAAAATCATTACGCTCTGGCCATTGCTCAAAGTTACTGCGTCAGGTGCTTTACAAGCTGCGCAACTGTACACAACGAAACCCTCAAAAGCAATGCACATGCGCTTTTCAGGCGATATCTCCTAAGCAATGCTAAACTAAACTTATGGTAGGAGAAGAGTTTGCATATCCATCGCCGAAGCATCAGGGACTATATCGACTCATAATTTCGATGTGCACTGTTGCTATTTTGCTGGGTGCCTGGGCAGATACCAACCATCATCCTGCTCTACTCGCTGGCCTACCAACACTATTTGTCTATCAATTTAGCACCTATTGCGCAGTTAATCAGTCGATGCCCTGGCGGCAGCGACTTACGCTGACTATGGCATTTATCGATGGCCTGATAACTGGCTTCTTAATAGCGTTTGTTGGCTATGATCCATTTATTGTAATCGGTCTCGGGCTAATCTTTTTGGTCACTGTCGTCGGCTATTTGAAATCTTTCTCGCCGCCGAATCTACTCGCTATAATGGCTGGAGCTGCACTTACCTCTTGGTTTTTACCTCTAAACTTTGCGCCAAGCCGCGGAACTCAGCTATTTGTCCTCGCGATTAGCTCAGGCTATGCCCTACTTCAGATGAGTACAGCTCGCCGTAAATATTTTTTACTGGCGAAAAAGCACGACTCGGTTCTACGCCAAAATGAATGGCTTACTCTTCGCAATTTTCGACTTTCCAAGTACCTTTCACCTGCACTGCGCAAGGCTATTTTGAGCGGCAAAGATGTCCGAGCTCAAACTGAAGAGAAAATCCTGACGATCTTTTTTTCAGATATAGAGGATTTCACTACTCTCACTGAGGAGTTAGATTCGGAGCAATTGGCCAACGTACTCAATACCTATCTTACCGAGATGTCTGAAATTGCCTTTCGCTTTGGTGGCACCATCGATAAGGTGATTGGCGATTCCATTATGGTATTTTTTGGTGACCCGCAAAGTCGCGGAATTCAGGCTGATGCCATAACCTGTCTATCTATGGCCATTGCTATGAAACGAGCGATGATAGATTTACAGGCGCGCTGGCGCGCCGAGGGTATTGGCAGTCCTCCGATCTTGCGTATGGGAATTAACAGTGGCCTGTGCAAAGTGGGTAATTTCGGCACTGAGAACCGTCTCGACTACACCTTGCTGGGGCGCGCGGTCAATCTGGCTAGCCGCCTAGAAACATCTGCTAATAGCAACGAGATACTTATTTCAAAAGATACCTATGAACTAGTCAAGGACACCGTGCACTGCGTTAGCAGGGGGAAGATTCCAATAAAAGGCTTTGCTGTTGCGGTCGATATTTACAGCGCTATAGATTTACATAAACACCTAAGAAGTACCCCTCAAGCCAAGCATCAGCGGCACGCTATAGCGTAGCCGCTGGGATTATGCCTAAAACAAATAGTTACTCATAATCCGACATGGATGGACAAGAGCAGATCAGGTTGCGATCACCAAATACATTGTCTAGCCGGCCAACAGGTGGCCAATATTTACTGTCCCTCAGAGAATCCAATGGATAGGCTGCCTGACTGCGACTATAGGCTCGAGTCCACTTATCGGCGGCAACAATCGCCGCAGTGTGAGGCGCACTGACCAGGGGGTTATCATCTAACTGGTATTCTCCATTAGCAACCTGATTAACCTCATGCTTAATGGCAATCATAGCATCACAAAACCGATCTAACTCTGCCTTTGATTCGCTCTCTGTCGGCTCAATCATCAGAGTGCCCGACACTGGGAAAGACATGGTCGGCGCATGAAAGCCATAGTCAATTAGTCGTTTGGCAATATCATCGACAGTAATTCCCACATCGTCTTTGATCGGGCGCACATCGAGAATACATTCGTGCGCTACACGGCCATTGGTGCCGGTATACAGCACCTGATAATGTTCTTGTAAACGGCTGGCAATATAGTTGGCATTGAGAATAGCCACCTCAGTCGCCTGCTTGAGGCCCACGCGACCCATCATGCGTATATACATCCAGGTAATAGGCAGGATACTGGCGCTGCCAAAAGGTGCCGCAGAGACCTGGGCACCGCAACGCTCGCCACCTTCAAATTCCTTGGGCAAGAATGGCACTAGATGCTCACCTACCCCTATGGGACCAACACCTGGGCCACCACCACCATGGGGTATACAGAACGTTTTGTGTAGATTTAGATGGGATACATCACCGCCAAACTTACCTGGCTGACAGACTCCGACCATTGCATTAAGATTGGCCCCATCGATATACACCTGACCGCCATGATCATGAACGATCTGACAAATTTCCTTGATACCCTCTTCAAACACGCCGTGGGTAGATGGGTAGGTAACCATAATGGCCGCTAGATTTTCACTGTGGGCGGCGGCCTTTTCCCTTAGGTCGCCAATATCCACATTACCCTGATCATCACATTGAACTAGTACAACCTTCATACCACACATCTGAGCTGAGGCCGGATTGGTGCCATGGGCAGAACTTGGAATCAGGCACATTGTTCTATGGGGTTCACCGCGACTCTCATGAAACCCCCGAATAGCCAACAGTCCAGCATACTCGCCTTGGGAACCAGCATTGGGTTGTAAAGACATAGCGTCATAACCAGTTGCAGCGCAGAGCATAGACTCTAGCTGGTCGATCATCAAACGGTAACCACCAGCCTGATCTGCTGGCACGAACGGATGCATATTAGAGAATTCTGGCCACGTAATGGGCAGCATTTCGGCCGTCGCATTTAATTTCATGGTGCATGAACCTAGAGGGATCATGGCGCGATCAAGGGCGATATCTTTATCTGCCAGTCGGCGCAAATAACGCAACATCTCAGTTTCAGAATGATAGCTATTAAATGTAGGATGGGTCAAAAACCCATCGGTGCGAATTAAATCATCTGGTAGCGAACCGGCAACTTCTGCAGCCAAGGAATCCAGATTTAAGCTGTGCTCACCGAGTATAATATCCCACAGTATCATCACATCGTCGCCGCTAGTGGTCTCATCTATAGAAAGCCCAATATGCTCTCCATCGATCTGGCGCAGGTTGATTTCCTGCCCTTCGGCAGCCGCAATAATTTCTTCAGTACGATTACCTGTATTTAGGGTGAGGGTGTCAAACCAATGCTTATTGGTTGGTTTCATCTGGTTTAGACGCAGGCCTTCGGCCAATACACAGGTCAGCAAATGCACACGTTGAGCAATACGTTGCAGTCCCTTAGGGCCGTGATAAACGGCGTACATGCCAGCAATGACGGCCAGCAAAACCTGTGCAGTGCAAATGTTGGAAGTGGCCTTTTCACGACGAATATGCTGTTCTCGAGTTTGCAGAGCCAAACGATAGGCAGGGTCGCCATTAGCATCCTGAGAAAGCCCAACGAGGCGCCCGGGCAGGTTGCGCTTGTAGGCTTCTCTGGTAGCCATATAACCGGCATGTGGGCCGCCAAATCCAAGCGGCACCCCAAAGCGCTGAGTGGTACCTATGGCAACATCTGCTCCCAATGAGCCCGGTGATTCTAACAACACCAGACTAAGAATATCGGCGGCCATAACCGCCAGACCTTTTTGCTCCTGCACCTTAGCGATAATCTCGCGGTAATCGCGAACCTCGCCACTGACACCAGGATACTGCAGTAGTATGCCAAAGGCTTCGCCCGAGAACTCGGCCGGATCTGCAACCTCTACCTCAATGCCCATGGGCTCCGCGCGAGTTTTAATCACTTCGATAGTTTGGGGCAGACAGTCCCTATCGACGACAAAGCGTGAGGATTTTGATTTTGACATACGCTGACATAGAGCCATCGCTTCTGCGGCTGCGGTTCCCTCATCCAGCATGGACGAATTAGACATTTCCATTCCGGTCAAATCAGAGATCATAGTCTGAAAGTTAATTAACGCTTCGAGACGACCCTGAGAAATCTCTGGTTGATATGGCGTATAGGCCGTATACCAGGCTGGATTTTCTAAAATATTACGTTGAATAACGTTTGGCGTGATCGTGCCGTAATAACCCTGCCCAATAAAAGATTTGTATACCCGATTATGACTGGCGATTTCACGCAGCTCGGCTAGCGCCTGAGCTTCAGAACAACCATCAACAATAGCCAAATCATCTGCCATTGCAATGGCTTCCGGAACTACTTGCTCAGTCAGCTGTTGCAAATTAGCGCAGCCCAACGCACTGAGCATCTGCTGTTGATCATCGACACTGGGGCCTACATGGCGGGCAATAAATTCTGCAGCATTTTGTAAGTCAGCTAGGGTGTTTTTCTTTTGTAACATCAGGTTGGCTCCGAATACTTGGGTGAACTTATTGGCTAAGGGGTTGGTTTTTACTGGCTTAGTCTTTGCCGACTAAGAACTTTTGGTACTCATCGTCAGTCATAAAAGCTGAGGTATCTAGATCATCGGCGAGAGAAATTTTGAACATCCACCCATCTGTCTGAGGGGCACTATTTAATAGATCAGGGCTCTCTACCAGCGTTTCGTTGGTCTCTAATACTGTGCCATTAACGGGTGAATTAATCTCACCAGCTGCCTTTACCGACTCGATAACTGCCGCCTCGTCGCCTACACTCAACTCCGCCCCAGGCTCCGGCAGCTCCACAAATACCACGTCGCCGAGTTGCTCCTGAGCAAATTCTGTAACACCAATAGTGGCTACGTTACCTTCGACCATCAGCCACTCATGATCTTCTGTGTAAACTGCTTCATTCATAGTAAATACCTTGTAATTTTAAATTAGCCGCGGAAGTAACGTTGCGGAACCAGGGGCATTTTTGCCACAGTAATAGGCCTTGGCTTACCACGAACTAGGGCATGGAGCTGGGTGCCAACTGCAGATAGCTCTGTTGAGACATAGCCCATCGCAATAGGTGCCTGCAAGGTCGGGCCAAAGCCGCCACTGGTGATAGCACCAACGACAGTACCCGCCTCATCAACGATTTCAGCACCTTCACGGACAGGTGCCCGCCCATCGACCAAAAATCCGACTCGCTTTCTCGCAGTACCACTGGCAATCTGCGCTAGAATCACATCGGCACCCAAGAAGCCACCTTGGTTAACGCCGCCAGTACGGCGAGACTTGCTGATACTCCAAATAATGCTCGCTTCAACTGGCGAGGTCTGCTGGTCCATATCATGCCCATACAGACACAGGCCAGCTTCAAGGCGCAGCGAGTCACGCGCCCCTAAACCAATCCAATTAACTGAATCAAAGGCCAATAAAATGTCAGCTAGAGCAAGTGCATCTGCGGGGTCGACTGAAATCTCAAAACCATCTTCACCTGTATAGCCGGAGCGCGTGATATAAACATCTATACCATCAATGCTGGCATGGCCACCATTCATAAATACTAGGGTGTTGGCCTCCGGCACCAGCTCGGCCATTACATCTTTTGCCTGTAGCCCCTGAAGGGCCAATAAACCGCGATCAGCCAGATAGGTAATGTCGAAATTAGGCAGGTGCTTGCGGATATGAGCGATATCGTGCTCCTTGCATCCTGCGTTAACCACCAAGAAAAAAGTGTCTTCGGTCCAGCGGGTAATGATCAAATCATCCAATACGCCGCCCTGTTCACTGGTCAGGGTGGCATAGGTCTGCTGATTAATAGCCAATGACTGCAGATCGACAGGCACCAATTTCTCCAGCGCCTCGGCAGCACCCTCACCCTTCACAATAATTTGGCCCATATGCGAAACATCAAATAAACCGACTCTATCCCGGCAGTGCAAATGCTCCTGCATAATGCCCTCGCTATATTGCACAGGCATTAGATACCCTGCAAAAGGCACCATTTTGCCGCCTGCAGCAACATGATAGTCATGGAAAATGGTTTTGCGAATGTCGGGTTCTAGTGCCATAAAAATCGGTTCCAAACGGTAGCCCAAAAGGAGACTAAATCAGTCATACAAGCGATAAGCCGTTATTTTATGATGATACTTATAATTTGTTAAATTAATAGATACAATACTAGTATTTATAATATAAATAGCTTTTTTACCTCCCCCAAAAAATAACGGTGGCTATGATGAAAAACTTGCCCATGGATTTACTTCGCGCCTTTGTCTCGGTCGCTCAGCTGAGTAGCTTCACCAAAGCAGGAGACATACTGGGCCGATCCCAGCCCGCAATGAGCCTACAGATCCAGCGCTTGGAGGACTTAGTCGATGAACCACTACTGAACCGTATCGGTAAAAATCTAGAATTAACTGATGCTGGCGAGCATCTCTATGACTATGCTAATCAGATACTAACTCTCAATGATCTAGCTATTAGTCAGCTTTCTAAAAGCAGTATTAGCGGTAAAATACGCCTTGGTATTCCTAGCGAGTTCGCTACAGTTCTATTGCCAAAAATTGTCAGCCGTTTCGCCAAAGCCTACCCAAATGTCACCTTAGAGGTGAACTGCGAGCTGAGTAAGCAACTGCTTTCAAAAGAGGGTAAGGCTAGCCATGATCTCATTCTAGCGCTAGAGGACAAACCTTCTGCCATTGGCTCGAACCTAGTCAAAACTGATGATCTAGTCTGGGTAGCAAGCGCAGACCACAACGCTCAGAAGGTATCGACAGTGCCGCTTATCGCAGCAGCGGAGGGATGTATCTATCGCCAACGTGCCATCCATGTGTTAGACAAGTCACGACAGCCATGGCAAATTGTGTATACCAACCCCGACTTAACTGGTATTCAATACGCTATACAAGAAGGGCTCGGTGTCACCGTACTAGCTAAGAGCACCGTACCAAATAATCTTAAAGTTTTAAGTCCATCAGCACGATTTCCGGCTCTGGGTGAGGTAGGTATCAGCCTGATTTGCTCAAGTAGAAGTAAAAAGAATGAAGCCGTTAATCTACTGATTGAATTTTTGAAGACCAGCCTGGCATAGAGACTGAAGTATATTACTGCCGGACCTGCCTAAACGCGGTTGAAGGTTGATTAACGGTACTGCGATAAGGGTTGATATCCAGCCCACCGCGGCGCATATAGCGCGCATAAACACTGAGCTCTTGAGGCTGACAGCGCGCCATAATATCGGCAAATATTTTCTCCACGCACTGTTCATGAAAATCCTGATGCTGGCGAAATGAAACGATATATTTGAGCAGCCCATCGGCATCGATCTGCCCACCTTTATAGCTAATATACACAGAGGCCCAATCTGGCTGATCGGTGACTGGGCAGTTGGTTCTCAGTAGATGAGAATAGAGTGTTTCGCTAACTAGCGCACTGCTATCGGCCTGTAAAAAGGCCGCGTTTGGCTGGTAGGTGTCTACACTTACCGAGCGCTGGTCAATACAGCTTCCCTCTGACTCGGCAACTGGCCTAATCTCGTTATAGTCACCCACCCTGTACAGCTGCACCTCGGTCTCTGCACCACATGCCGCAGATACATCTGCCTGCATAACGGCTTGCACCGCGGCCATTGACGGGTACTGGGTTTGATTAAACGAGTTCAGGTAAAGCTTAAATGACTTAGATTCAATGATGGCATCGCTAGTACAAGGAAAAACGAATTCACCAATAGCCACCTGCGGTAAACCCTTTGAGTTTAACCAAGAAATTTCAAAGGCAGTCCAAAGATCAGTACCAAAGAACGGCAGACTACCTTTTTTTGCACCCTCTTTTTCTCTCGTCTCCCGCGCCTTGCTGCGGCGAATAGGAAACAGCAGTGCAGCATCGTATTGATCTGTATAGGCAGTGTCTTTACCGAGGCCAGTATCTGAATGATCTACCATTAGCTACGTAGCCTCGAACCTTTCTCAAGCAGATTTAGTGCAACAAAAAACAGTAGCGCAGAAAATATACCGACCATGCCAAATGACCAGGCAATGTTAATATCGGTAATGCCGACCATGCCATAACGAAACGCATTGACCATGTAAAGTATGGGGTTAATCAAGGACACCGAACCCCAAAATTCTCCGAGCAACTCGATCGAATAAAACACGCCACCCAGATAGATTAAGGGTGTTAAGACGAACGTAGGAATAATTGAAATATCATCAAAGCTATTGGCAAACACCGCATTGATAAGGCCAGCCAGTGAAAACATCAGCGAAGTCATCAACACTATACCAATAGTGATGGGCAGACTGTGCAAACTGAAATCGGCAAAATACAGTGACAATATAGTTACCAGCGCGCCCACACCTAACCCACGACTCATACCGCCAACCACATAGCCCAGCAAGATAATCCAATTAGGCGTTGGTGATACCAATAGCTCTTCTATGTTGCGCTGAAACTTGGAGCCATAAAATGAGGACACCACATTAGAATAGGAATTGGTAATAACCGACATCATAATTAGCCCCGGCGCTACGAACTGAATATAGGGCAGACCAGACATCTCACCAATTCGGCCGCCAATAAGGCGCCCGAAAATTACAAAGTACAACACAATAGTGATAACCGGTGGCACCAAAGTCTGCGGCCAGATACGCATGAAGCGATGAATTTCGCGGCGCACTATAGTCATAAAGGCTATCCATTTATGGCGATTATTCATTGCCTTTCTCCTGTAAATTTTTAGCCACCAAATCGAAAAACAGCTCCTCTAGGCGGTTGGTCTTATTACGCATACTTACCACATGCAGACCCTGACTGGTCAGTGCCGCAAACAATTCGTTGATCGACTGACTTTTCTCTACTTCCACTTCTAAGGTACAGGTATCTACCTGTTTTAATGGGTAACCCTCAATCTGTGGGCAACCACTAAGCTTCTCACGGGTGTCCAAGATAAAGGTTTCTTTATTAAGCTGTGAAATAAGTTCGCGAATACTGGTATTTTGCACGATCTGACCATGATCGATAATCGCCACATTTCGGCACAAACTCTCGGCTTCTTCCAAATAGTGGGTGGTTAAAATAATAGTGGTACCCTGCTTGTTTATCTCTTGCAAGAACTCCCACATGGAGCGGCGCAGCTCAATATCAACACCGGCGGTCGGCTCATCAAGCACCAGTAACTTAGGAGCATGCATCAGTGCCCTGGCAATCATAAGTCGGCGTTTCATACCTCCCGATAATGTTCGTGACGGCACATGCGCCTTGTCCCAGAGGCCTAGCTGCAATAAATATTTTTCAGCGCGCTCGGCTGCAACCTTTGCGGAAATACCAAAATACCCAGCCTGATTGATCAAGATATCGATTGGTTTTTCAAACTGATTGAAATTGAATTCTTGAGGTACCACACCAACATATTGTTTGGCGGCAGAAAAGTCTGTGTCTATATCCTGGCCAAACACAGTTACTGATCCCTCACTCTTGCGCACTAGCGAACAGATAATACCTATAGTGGTCGACTTACCCGCCCCATTAGGCCCCAGTAGTGCAAAGAAATCACCCTCTGCAACATCTAAATCAACACCTTTAAGAGCGACAAAGCCGTCCTCATAGACCTTGGTAAGTTGGCTAATTTGCAACGCAAATTTGGTACTCTGGTTCAATTGTTTATATCCATTTAAATTGATTATATTAGGTTATCTATTGTATATCGCAGCATCACATAAGTCCGTTTTTAGGCGATTATTTGACTAGTCCGACTGCCCGGATACGGGCATAATATGTATAACTAATGACAATGCAATTGGATTCCATGCCACGCAAAACTATCCATCGCTTCCTGCCGGATATAGCCAGTCTAGTCCAACGTCCACCCCTGCGCTGGGTTAATCGCATCTCTCATGATCCTAACTTGCTCCATCTGAACCGCCATTCTGTGTCTCTAGCTGTTTTTATTGGGATTTTCTGTGCCTTTATCCCCCTGCCCGGCCAAACCATTATTGCGGCAGCTATGTGCTTTCGGCTCGGCGCTAACCTGCCCATAGGCGTGGTGGTTATCTGGATAAGCAATCCAATCACGATTCCGCCGATGTTTTACCTTACCCATCAGTTGGGCAGCTTCCTGCTTGGTAGCGATCCGGTAAACTTTACCGTGGCCCTAGAGTGGGAATGGTTTTCAAATATCGGCTCAGCCATACTGCTACCACTACTTACGGGGAGCCTACTGTGTGGGATTATACTAGCTTCAATTGGTTACTTTTTTATCCTTAATTTGTGGCGCTGGAAAGTCATCAAGAACTGGGAGCGACGGAAAGATTTACGCCTCCAAAAGCAGCGTCACGAAGGCTAAGACCGCAACTCCTCGGCTGGCGCCATGCGACTTGCGCGCACCGCAGGATAAACTGTCGCCAAGATATTCAACACGATAGCTGTACCAGCAATGGTCGCCACGTCCGACCAGCGCATATCCACAGGAATATAATCAATCGGGTACACGGTTGTGTTGAGAAAAGTCACGCCCAGCATAGCTTCAATCCAAGCTACTAGGTCTGCCACCCAGTAACAACCGAGCACACCAAAGAGCACACCGATGGAAATTCCAAACAACCCGATCATAGCGCCCTGAACAAGAAATAGTTGGACGATATTTGCTCGCGACAGCCCCATTGTTTGCAAAATGGCAATATCTTTACGCTTGTCCACCACTGTCATCATCAGCATCGAAATCACATTGAACGCGGCTATAGCCACAATCAAAAAAATCAACAGTCCGACCATATTGCGGGACAGCTGGATAGCTTGATAAAGATTGCCATGGGTCTGAAACCAATCGCGAAAACCATACCCAAAGGGCAACTCATCAAGCAGTGCATAGCCTATACTTCGCGCATCAAATTCATCCGCCACCTGTAATCTAAATCCCTGCACTAGACCGGGAATATCGGCAATTTGCGCCGCCTGTTCAAGAGACGTCAGACCCAGCACCTGATCAAGTTCAGTATGGGTGGCAAAAATACCCACGACCTGAAAAGAATAGACTGAAGTTTTACCGCCACGGATAGGTGGAATAATCACATTAACACGCTGATTGATACTGATATTCAAGTCTTCAGCAATAGACTCTGAGAGCAACAGTTGATTAGCCAAGGGAACGTTTAAGCCATACTCCCCAAGTACAGAAGCTAAACCCTCAGGCACAGCATCCGCATCCAGACCCAGTAGTTGCAGTGGACGAGTTTTTTGGCGGCTGTTAATGAGACCATCTACCTTATTGTAAGGTGTCACCTCGGTAACTGTCGGTAGCTCGGCAATAGATTTTCGCTGCTGTCGCCAGTCGGCAACACCAGTATTGTGAATAAGCTGCACATGAGGCACTACAGAGAGAATGCGTTCGCGCAGTTCACGGTCGAAACCATTCATCACCGACAGCACCACAACCAACAGGGCAACACCCAGAACTAGCCCGGTAATAGCCAACATTGAGATAAATGAGACTAGTAAATTGGAGCGGCCACCGGACCAAAAATAGCGCAGCCCCATAAATAGCGGGACCGGTTTAATCATGGGTTATATCCACGAGTGTTCCATTTTCTAACTTGACCGTTCTATCCATCCGCGCGGCAATTGCAGGGTCATGGGTAACCACAACAAAGCAGATATCCAACGATGCATTAAGCTCATCAAGTAAATCTAAAATAGACGCCGCAGTAGTGGGGTCTAGGTTACCTGTGGGCTCATCCATCAATACTACTGATGGCTCAGTGACCAGTGCTCGAGCAATGGCTACACGCTGGCGCTCGCCGCCAGATAACGCGGCAGGCTGATGGTTCAGACGCTCTCCAAGACCAACACGCGCTAGCAGCTTGCTGGCCCTATTCCGTGCTGCGGCCACAGATGCTCCACCAATCAAACAGGGTAATGCTACATTTTCGAGGGCTGAAAACTCGCCCAATAGATGATGAAACTGATACACAAAGCCGATGTGCTGATTACGCCATGCGGCCCTTGCCGATGTATCCAGGTCATTCCAATCTGTGCCACAGACATGGACTGAACCGGCACTGGGATCATCCAGGCCACCCAGCAAATTCAGTAAGGTCGTCTTACCGGAACCGGACACACCATTAATGGCTAGGGTTTCACCCCGGTTAATATCCAAATTAATGCCATCGAGGACTGAGAGCTCAGTGTCAGGCTGTTGGTATTTGCGACTCAGAGCGTTAGCCTGCAATATAGGTTTAGTGGTCATAGCGTAGAGCCTCCGCGGGCAGAACTTGGCCGGCCCGCCATGCCGGATAAAGCGTTGCTAAAAAATTAATAATAAAGGCGCTACTAACTACCATCACAATATCTGTAGGCAGAATTCGAGATGGCAGCGCGCTGATTAAATAAACACTGGGATCGAACACATAAAGCCCCGTAAAGCTCTCCACTAAGCTGACAATATCGCCAACAAAGGAGGCGATCAAACACCCCAATAGCACACCAATAAAAATACCCACGGTGCCCACAGCCATGCCCTGGACTACAAAAATTCTCACAATCAAACCAGAGGTTGCGCCCAGAGTACGCACCACGGCAATATCATTGCGTTTGTCCGCCACCATCAGAACCAAACTCGCCACAATATTAAAGGCCGCCACCGCAATAATGACCGACAAAAGTAAACTTACCACCACCTTTTCCATACGCATGGCCTGAAATAAAGTAGCCATAGAATTTGTCCAGGTATGCCAATTGAGGCCCGGCAGCAAAGTCTCGCCATGCAGGTCAACCCATTGATCTGCCTCATAGGCGTCAGCCAACTTAAGCTGGATACCCTGAAAGTTACCTGCCAGGCGCAACAGCTTACGCGCATCGTGCTGATGAATAAATGCTACCGATCCGTCAACCTGTGCGCCCACTTCAAAGATACCGCTAACCCTAAGTAGCTTAATTCTCGGAAAAACTCCGGCTGGAGTTACAGTTACCTCAGGCATCGTGACCTGTATTCGATCACCAACAAATACATTTAGCCTGCGGGCTATCTGGCTACCCAGTACAATCCCGAAGTCACCCGGGCTCAGCTTTTCTATATGGCCGCTGATCATGTTCTCTTTGAGTAAGGCCAATGTCGGCCACTGGGGATCGATGCCCTGCAATGAAATCCCGGCTTGTTCGGTATCAACAGATAGCATGGCAAAGCTCTGAACTACGGGGACCACAGCGCGAACACTGGTATCAGCTAGGATTTGCGACTGCAAAGAGGCGATATCCTCGGCACTAAAGCCCTCGGGACGCACCACAGTGACATGAGGCACAACACGCAACAGACGATCTTTGATTTCACGATCAAAGCCATTCATCACCGATAGCACTACAATCAACGCCATTACGCCAAGCGCCATGGCGCACAGCGAAAAGCCCGAGATAAAGGCCACAAATCCCTCTCGGCGCTTGCTGCGTGTATAACGTAAACCAATAAATAGTGGGAGGTTTTTAAACATGGTAAGATTAAACCCGAAAGCCCCGCCACACACAACATCAGCGTATTTAAGGGAGCTATATTCAGCGTATTACTCTGACCTTGTATTAGCTGCAATGTCTAATCGAACCCAGGGCCAGGTATCAATTTTCTCTGTGGATATTGTCTGCTAATTTTTGCAGTGTCTGAACTAGTAGTTATTATCAAATAACAGGTTTTTGCGGTCTATTTCGAATAGAGGTGAGGGATTCAAATCGTTCAGAGTCCGCAGAACAATTGAGGCGCACAAGATAGCTAGGCCTGTTTGCCCTCAAAGTACCTGCGGTCACGACTCACCCGATTTAGACCATTCATCGATGCAATACGATAGGCCTCGGCCATAGTTGGGTAGTTAAAGGTGGTACGCAAGAAATACTTAATACTGTTAGCCTCACCCTTCTGACTCATAATGGCTTGGCCAATATGAATAATTTCCGCTGCCTCAGCACCGAAGCAATGAATCCCAAGAATCTCTAACGTGTCCTGGTGAAATAAGATTTTTAACATGCCCACTTCTTCGCCAGAGATATGCGCTCTGGCGGTATCTTTAAAGTAGGCGCGGCCAATCTCATAGGGCACTTTTTGTTCGGTCAGTTCTGATTCGTTCTTTCCCACGAAGCTAATCTCAGGAATAGTCCAGATACCAGTGGCCACATCTTCAACTCGGTACTGATCTTCCATGCCGCACATATGTGAGGCCGCAAAGCGTCCCTGATCATAGGCAGCACCAGCCAATGATGGCCACCCAATCACATCACCAGCAGCATAAATATGGGGCACAGCGGTTTGATAATCTTTATTAACTGCAAGCTGGCCACGCTCATCCGCTTCAAGACCCGTATGCTCCAGGCCTAGACCTTTGGTATTACCGGAGCGCCCATTGCACCAAAGCAATGCTTCACCATGAATACGCTTGCCTGACTTAAGCTCAAGAGTCACCCCGTTTTCATTGCTGGTAACGCGCTCGTATTCTTCATTGTGACGCACCATGACATTGAGATCGCGCAGGTGATAGCTCAGCGCGTCAGATATCTCGTCATCGAGGAAGTTCATCAACCACTCTCTAGTATTAACCAGGTCGACTCGAGTATCTAAGCCAGAAAAGATTGACGCATATTCACAGCCAATAACACCGGCACCATAAATAATTATATTTCTCGGCGTGTTATCAAGCGTTAAAATACTATCGCTATCAAAAATAGCCGGATCGTTAAAATCGATATCTGCAGGCCGATAAGGACTGGAGCCTGTGGCCAGCAAAAAGTTTTTAGAGGCTATATTGGTAACCTTGCCATCGCTGCTGGTAACTGCAATTTCATGGGTTGCGGTAAATTTAGCACGACCGATATGCATCTGAACGCGGTTGCGAGCATAACCTTTAGTACGACCCTGAACCTGTTTGGTAATCACATCATCGGCGGCTTTCATCACCTCTGGAAAAGAGAACCAGCGCGGCTCGCCTACCGCACGAAACATCGGCATAGTGTTGTACTGCATCATACGGCGGACAGATTGACGTAGCGCTTTAGAGGGGATTGTTCCAAGATGGGTACAGCTGCCGCCTGCCATTGCACGCTCGTCGACAATCGCTACCCGCCATCCCTGCTTGACCGCGTTCATCGCAGCACCTTCACCAGCAGGCCCGCTGCCAATTACCACTAAATCATAAGACAGATCGGCCATGCTCAGTATTCCTTTCTATCGTCTAGCTCAACTGATTCAGCGACATTATAGCCAAGCGATGTTTCATTGAGGTTCGTCTGTTCGTCACATTTATTCGGATCACCACCACAGATGTCACAATTGTAGTTTGGTTCGCCCAATGCAGCACCAACGCCACCACAGGAACCAGCTATAGGTTTGCCACCCATAATAACCCCAACTGCCATAGCGGCAATTAGCAGACCAAAAATTACAATGGTCAGCAGTATCTCAGTCATCTTTAACTCTCATTTTGGGCGTTTAGATAGGGCTCAAATGCGCGGCTATGAATCGCTTTAAACTCAGCGCCATCTTTGATTAACATATACAGGGGAATATCCAACTTATTAGCCAACGCCATACCTTCTTTGTCGCCCAGTACCATGAAAGACGTGGCCCAGGCATCTGCATCGGCGCAGCGCTCAGCCAATACAGTTACAGAGGCTAGGCTGTGGGTGATGGGTCGGCCAGTACGCGAATCTATGGTGTGGGAATAGCGCACACCCTGCTGTTCAAAATAATTCCTATAATCACCTGACGTGGCAACAGCCATATCCTGTACGCTAATAATGCGCTGCACCTGAGGCATCAAACTAGGTAACTCTATCGCCACGCGCCAGGGCATGCCTTCGGGGTTGGAGCCGCTTAAACGCATCTCGCCGCCCACTTCCACCAGATAGTCTGGTAGTGCCAACATTTCTAGCAGGTCGGCCACCAAGTCAACAGCATAGCCTTTTGCCACCGCTGAAAGATCCAGCCGAACCGGCTTGGTTTTGACTAAATCTCTGTTGTTCAGCACCAAATACTGAAAGCCTAGCTCCGCTTTGGCGGCGTCAATTTGTACCTGCTCTGGGACCACATTGGTCGCCTTAGGCCCAAAACCCCAGAGATCGACCAACGGCCCCACTGTGGGATCAAAGGCACCGCCACTGAGTTCCCAGACGGTCTTGCTGACCTCCAGTACACGAGCAAAGTCTGCCGATATCTGCTGACTGCTGCCAACCGATAGATCATTAAACTGGCTCAGCTCTGACGCTGCTTTGTAGGTCGACATAGAATGATCAACAATATCTAACACTGCCTCAATTCGGTCGGCCAGATCATCGGGCGCCGGTTGGTCTGCCACTACCGTCACATGGTAGGTGGTACCCATTTTAGATCCAGAGATTTTGATAATCTCAGGTCCATAGTCACAGCCCGTCAGCAATAAAACAACGTTGATCAGAACCAAAAACGAGGCTTTGTTAAGAAGCCTCGTTACTGTCATGCTCTGCAATAGCTTACCCACCAAAGTCATCGAGGAAAATATTCTCCTGCTCAACCCCTAGGTCAACGAGCAGCTTAACCACTGCTGCATTCATCATCGGTGGTCCGCACATATAGAACTCGCAGTCCTCTGGCGCTTCGTGATCCTTCAGATACTGCTCGTAGAGAACATTGTGAATGAAGCCCGTGAGGCCATCCCAGTTATCTTCAGGTTGTGGATCTGAAAGCGCCAAATGCCAATCAAAATTATCATTCTCTGCGGCCAAAACATCATATTCATCATCATAGAAGCATTCGCGGAGTGAACGAGCGCCGTACCAAAAACTAATTTTGCGGTCTGACTTGATGCGCTTAAGTTGATCGAAAATATGCGATCGCATGGGAGCCATACCAGCGCCACCGCCAATAAATACCATTTCTGCATCTGTATCTTTGGCGAAGAACTCACCAAAGGGACCATAGACAGGAATCTTATCCCCTTCCTTAAGACTGAACACGTAGGAAGACATCTGTCCCGGTATAATGCCAGTAGATCCCGGAGGAGGCGTTGCAATTCGAATATTAAACTTAACCAAGCCTTTTTCATCTGGGTAGTTGGCCATGGAGTAAGCTCGAATCACCGTCTCATCCACAATCGACTCGTGCTTAAAGAAATCAAAGCGCTCCCAGTCACCGCGATACTCTGTATCTATGTCAAAGTCAGCGTACTTAACATGGTGAGGTGGACATTCCAGCTGCACATAGCCACCGGCGCGGAAATCTACATCCTCACCCTCTGGTAACTTGAGCGTCAGTTCCTTGATGAAAGTAGCAACATTCGGGTTTGACACAACTTCACATTCCCAGCGCTTAACACCAAATACCTCTTCAGGTACTTCCACATGCATATCTTGTTTAACAGGTGCCTGGCAAGACAGTCTCCAGCCCTCATCAGCCTCACGACGATTGAAATGCGCCTCTTCGGTAGGCAGCATAGATCCGCCGCCCTCAGAGATGACACATTTGCATTGAGCACAGCTGCCACCGCCACCACAGGCTGAAGGTAAAAACAGACCAGCATTGGAAAGTGTCTGCAGTAGCTTGTCACCTGCGGGCACCGTAATAGTTTTTTCACCATTAATTACAATGTTGACGTCACCAGAGGAGACTAGTTTGCTGCGTGCAGCCAAGATAAAGGCCACCAACGCCAGAATCACTGCGGTAAACATGCCTACACCAAGAAAAATTTCTGTATTCATACTTTATTAGTTCTCCGTAATTACAGGATCGTGATCAGCTTCTAAAGATCTATGCCGCCAAAGGACATAAAGCCTAGAGAAATCAACCCAACGGTAATAAATACGATGCCCAGCCCTTGTAGGCCTTCTGGAACATCACTATATTTTAATTTTTCACGAATTCCGGCCAATACTGCGATCGCCAGAGCCCATGAGGTACCAGAACCAATACCGTACACCACGGACTCTGCGAGGTTGAAACCACGTTCCGACATCAGTAGCGAGCCGCCGAGAATCGCACAGTTAACTGTGATTAGTGGCAGGAACACACCCAGTGCGTTATAGAGCGCGGGAACATATTTGTCTAACACCATTTCTAGGATCTGCACTATAGCGGCAATAACACCGATAAAGCACAGGTATATCAGAAAGCTTAGATCAACATCGGGCAGACCGGCCCAAGCCAGCGCGCCGTCAGCCAGTAGATAGGTCAACAGGAGATTATTTACCGGAACGGTAATCGTCTGAACCACTATAACGGCGATACCTAAACCAATAGCGGCATCGATTTTCTTCGACAACGCAATAAAGGTACACATACCGAGGAACATACTAAGGGCGATATTATCAATAAATATCGCGCGAACAAGGATGCTTAGATAATGTTCCATTAGGCGACCTCACTCTGACGACTGTTCGCAGAAATCTTAAAGTCTGGCGTCTCGACTTGCTTCTTATCGCGGATACGGATAACCCAGATCAACAGACCAATCAGGAAGAAGGCACTGGGCGGCATCAGCATCATGCCGTTGGCAACGTACCAGCCGCCATCGGTGGTTAGAGCAAACACCTCATAACCCCAAAGCTTGCCAGCACCGAATAGTTCTCGGAAAAAGCCCACCAGCATAAGCACCATGCTGTAACCCAGACCATTACCAATACCATCATAAAAGCTCGCCATCGGCGGATTCTTCATGGCGAAGGCTTCAGCGCGACCCATAACAATACAGTTAGTGATGATCAAACCAACAAATACCGAGAGCTGTTTACTAATGTCATAGGCCACGGCCTTAAGCACCTGGTCTACTACAATTACCAGCGAGGCAATAATAGTCATCTGCACAATAATACGAATGCTGTTGGGAATATGGTTGCGAATAATAGAAACAAAAAGATTAGAAAAAGCCGTTACAGTTGTTAGTGCCAAACACATAACAAATGCTACTTTAAGGCTTGAAGTTACCGCTAGTGCTGAGCAGATACCAAGCATCTGCAAGGCGATCGGATTGTTGGCAACAATCGGTTCGACTAAGGTGTCTTTAACTTTTGACATAATTACGCCCCCCCTGCTTTTAAGTAATTAATTAGCGGCCTAAAGCCCTCATCACCGAGCCAATAGCGCACTAGATTATCAACGCCTCTAGTGGTTAATGTAGCGCCAGCCAAACCATCGATCTGTGACTCAGAACCTGCACGGCTCATATCAGCCTTACCTTTGAGTACACTGATAACCAGCTCACCCTGATTATAGGCCTGCTTGCCAATCCACCCAGCCTTCCACTTAGGGTTATCTATTTCACCACCCAGACCAGGTGTCTCTGTGTGTTCATAGAACCCAATACCAGCAACGGTCTGCAGATCAGCTTCTAGAGCCAAGAATCCATAGAGCGTGGACCAGAGGCCATAGCCCTTGACTGGCAAAATAATTTTTTCAATACCCTGGTCACCCTCGACCAGATAGACGGTCGCATAGTTAGCCCGGCGTTTAATCTTTGCCGGATCTTGCTTTGGGTCCAAAGCCACTGACATTGATGGGTCTTTGGACGCCTTGCGCTGGTCATAGCTAGCGGCATCGACGGCATCGGTAAAACGACCTGTCTCCATATCGACAACGCGCGTACTGATCTGCTCAAACTGAGTTTCAATAGCAACACCCTCACGGAGCAGACCGGCTGAGGCCAAGATATTGGTTTTAAGATCCAATAATTTATTGACTTCTTGAGTTGGTCGCAAAATAACTGCCGCGCTCGAAACTACAACCGCACAGACAATACAAAGAGCCAGAGCAACACCAAACGTTTTAGAAATACTGTCATTACCCACGAGCCAGCCTCCTTTTAATATTACCCTGAACAACCCAATGGTCGAACAGTGGCGCAAATAGATTGGCAAACAAAATTGCCAGCATCATGCCCTCTGGGAAAGCTGGATTAACCACACGAATCAAAATAACCATCACGCCGATCAATATGCCATACCAGAATTTGCCTGTATTGGTCATGGCCGCAGAAACGGGATCTGTCGCCATAAAGATTGCTCCAAAGGCAAAACCACCAATAACCCAGTGCCAGTAAAATGGCAGTGCAAACATCGGGTTAGTAGAATCTATGGCATTAAACAGCATAGACAGAAGTGCGGAGCCAATTAGAACACCAGATATAATTCTCCAAGAAGCGATACGCATCACCAGCAGTAATGCCGCACCCATAAGAATGGCCAGAGTCGAAGTCTCACCTATAGAGCCTTGAATAGTCCCTATAAATGCCTGAGTCCAGGTCACGCTCTCCTGCAGTGCAGACATACCATCGGCCGCGGCAATAGACAGCATAGTAGCACCTGTATAGCCATCAACTGCAGACCAAACTGCATCACCTGACATATAGGCTGGGTAGGCAAAATAAAGAAACGCTCGGCCAGTCAGCGCCGGGTTAAGGAAGTTTTTACCGGTACCGCCAAATACCTCTTTACCAATCACAATACCGAAGCTAATGCCCACAGCGACCATCCACAGAGGGAGATCTGGCGGACAACACAGGGCAAACAGTATGGAGGTAACAAAGAAACCTTCGTTTACTTCATGTCCGCGAACCGAGGCAAACAAAACCTCCCAGATACCGCCAACAATAAATGTCGTCATGTAAATGGGCAAAAAGTATGCGGCGCCATGAACCATATTGTCCCAAATACTAGTGGCATCGTAACCGGCTAGCAGTCCAATAAATAGACCGCGTAGCCCGTCTTGGGAGACCATACCCATATCAGCCATAATACTGTTGGCTTGGAAACCAATATTCCACATACCAAAAAACATAGTTGGGAAAGTCGCCAGCCAAACCGTTATCATGACCCGCTTAAGATCAATACCATCGCGAACATGAGAGCTGTTCTTGGTAATGTCCGAAGGCTTATACAGAGCGGTATCCACGGCCTCAAACAGCGCATACCAGCTTTCCCACTTACCACCTTTGTGAAAATTGGGCTCAATTTTATCGAGAAGATTACGCAACATTGGCTTAACCCTCCTTTTCAATTTTAGTTAGGTTGTCACGAAGAATTGGGCCGTACTCGTATTTGCCCACACAACAATAGGTGTAGAGCCCGACATCATCTTCGTCCAGTTCCAAGCAGCCCAGTTTTTGAGCCATATCTGTGTCACCAACAATTAGTGATCGAAGTAATTGCACAGGCAGTAAATCTAGCGCAGTGACATCTTCATAACCTCCCACTGGCACCATGGCGCGTTCGCTACCATTGGTACTTGAGGTCATGTTGAATAGTTTATTGGTGAGTGAAGAAACAAAAATAGGTAGTGCAGAGTGTTTGTCGACCCCAGCGCGCAAGTAGTGAAACAACTGGCGTTCACGCCCTTCACGAATAACTGATACCTGAGAGTGGTAGCGCCCCAGGAAGGCATAGGCACCCGCCGCTTTGCGTCCAGCTAAAACCGAGCCTGAAATGACGCGGTTTTCATCATTTGCCAGTTCACCAATGACTAATTGGTTGAGGTTCGCTCCCAGTTGAGTCGTTAGCAACCGAGGCTGAGTAACCTGAGGGCCTGCTAGGGCAGCAACGCGACGGGTATCAATACGACCAGTCGTAAATAGAGCTCCAATGGCGATGACATCCTGATAACCAATGGTCCACACCGTTTTATTGGCACTAACTGGATCAAGATAGTGGATATGTGTACCAGCTAGACCAGCAGGATGAGGCCCACTAAAGGCCACTTCGCGCACACCATCCACCTCGTCACCAGCAACGCCAGACTGTGGGGCAACACAGAGGTTAACCGGCCCCTGAGTCAAACCTGTCAAGACTGTCAGGCCGTTGACAAAATCTTCACTGCGCTGAGAAATAATTGGCGCAGGGTCTGCTGCCAGTGGATTGGTATCCATGGCTGTTACAAAAATCGAGGATGGGATTGAATCCACCTGTGGAATCTTTGAGTAAGGACGAGTACGCAACGCTACCCACTGCCCGGAATTCACCAGATTATCAACAATGGCCGCTCGCTCTAATGAACCGAGCTCGCCAGCTTTGAAGGAGGCAAACTTTTCAGCCTTATCGCCATCAACATCAATAACCAAAGATTGGAAAGCGCGGCGTTCGCCACGGTTAATTGCAACCACGATACCCGCCGCTGGAGCAGTAAACTGCACCCCCGGATTTTTTTTATCAGTGAACAACAGTTGGCCCAGCTTGACACGATCACCTTCTCGCACAGCCATGGTAGGTTTCATACCCGGGTAATCGGACCCGATAATCGCCACCTGACTTATTGCCGGGCCATCGTGAATAACCTGCTCTGGCGCACCAGAAATAGGCAGGTCTAATCCGCGACGAACTTTAATCATAGAAATACCACTATTCAAATTTAAATTACAGTCATCGGGCCATTGGCCCGGTCTAAACCCTCTTCAGAAGGCCAGAAAATTCGATGTTATAAGCTATATGTTCGCCGATTAGACTTAAACTGAGTCAGGCGAGTAAGATTTGCGCGGGATTATAAAGGTCTAGGGCGTTGGATTCCAGTCTCTAACGCCCTATAAAAGCCAATCGGAGGATTTTTTTTTGACCCGCGACATGATTGCCAAACGCAGGCATCGAGACGAGCACTGCAAACCAACAAAAAAGCCCCATAATGGGGCTTTTTTAATTACTTTTTATCTAAGCTTCTTGCGGATAGCTAGGCCACACAACTCCAGCGAAGGTCTCCAAACAGCGCACTACTTGGCAACTATAACCAAACTCATTATCGTACCAACAATACAGCACGCAACTTTTACCATCCACAATAGTTGCCTGAGAATCTAGCACACAGGCCTGGCGCGAACCGACAAAGTCAGTAGATACGGCCTCAGTCGATACCGTGTATCCAATCTGTTGTTGCAACGGTGAGTGCAAGGCCTGCTGGCGTAAGAATTCATTGATTTCTTCGACAGAGGTTTCGCGCCCCAGCTGCAGGTTTAGTATCGCCATAGACACATTGGGCGTGGGAACACGAATCGCGTTGCCAGTAAGCTTGCCCTGCAACTCTGGAATAGCCTTAGCCACTGCCTTAGCTGCACCAGTTGAGGTCAGCACCATATTGAGTGCCGCACTGCGACCGCGACGGCCACCCTTGTGATAATTATCAATTAGATTCTGGTCATTGGTGTAGGCATGGACAGTTTCAACATGACCACTGGTCACACCAAACTCATCGAGCAGACATTTAAGGACCGGCACAATCGCGTTAGTAGTACAGGACGCTGCAGAAATAATACTGCGCTCTGGAGTTATTTGATCATGATTTACGCCATAAACAATATTGGGAATATCATCACCAGCCGGCGCAGTTAACAATACCTTAGATGCACCGGGTCGCAGGTGCCCACTCAAGCCTGCAGTATCTTTCCACACCCCGGTATTATCAACGATAAGCGCGTTATTAATACCGTAATGGGTATAGTCGATCTCTTGAGGAGAGTTGGCATAGATTACCTTGACCGGATTGCCATTGATGACCAGGGTGCTCTCTTCTTGTAACACGCGAATGGTGCCCTTAAAAGACCCATGCACTGAATCGCGGCGCAACAGGGCGGCGCGCTTTTCAAGATCATTCTCAACCTTACCTTTGCGAATAACTATAGCTCGCAGTCTCAGCACATCGCCACCGCCAGCCTTGTCGATCAAAATACGTGCAACCAGGCGCCCAATACGCCCAAAGCCATAGAGCACAACATCCTGAGGTTGCGGCAGCGGCTTAGTGTGAGAGCCAATAATATTACTTAGCTCGTCATTGAGAAAGTCGTCTAGGGACCGACCATTACCAAGACTCTGATACTTAACTACCATTTTGCCAATATCCAGGTGAGCTGGGCCCAACTGTAATTTGGCAATAGCATCTAGCATGGGCGCCGAATCGAACTCAGACAGCTCATTTTGTTCTACCTGCCGGACACGGCGATGAGCCTTCATCAAGTCAATCACTGACTTGTTGACCATATTGTTGCCGTACATATAAGTCGAAACATTGTGCTCACGATAGAGCTTGCCGATCTGAGGAATCATGCCCTCGGCAAGTGCCTCGCGCTGCTTCCAATCTTTGAAAAAATCATCTGGTAAGGGACGTTGCTGTTGATCCACGTAATTATCCTTGTCATTGTTGCCCAATCTGGGCGCCATTATGGTTCACGCACCGAATATCGACAACCGATCCGCTCAAAATAAGTAGCTAAAAGTCGCAGATAGAGAATATTCCTACAATCAATAGCCACAGATCAGTAGAATAGCGAACCATAGAATTTAACCTGGTCGACTGCCTACGTTTTTATGAATATTTTTAATCAATCCTCTGCGTCAGTGGCTGGTGACAGAAAAACCTGGGGGGAGTTGCGCGCCGCTGGCCGAGCTCTTGCCGTTGCGGACTCGGCTCTCAAGTACGAGGGCCTTACCGTACTGATCACTGAAACTGCGCATGAAGCGGCAGCCCAGAGCCGCGCACTGAAGTTTTTTACCGCAGGTCACACACTCCCGGTATTTACCTTTCCTGACTGGGAGACACTGCCCTATGATATTTTTTCACCCCACCAAGACATTGTCTCTGCACGACTGGAAACATTAGCCAGCCTGCCCACCACTAAACAGGGCGTGCTGGTTGTACCCATGCCTACATTAATGCACCGCATTGCCCCCACGGACTTTGTTGCATCCCGCACATTTAGTTATGCAATAGGGGAAGATCTGGATCGAGCACAGTTGCAAGATCAGCTAAGCCGTGCCGGCTATTTGCGCGTAGACACCGTCTTTGAACATGGAGAATTCGCATTTCGTGGCTCATTGATTGATATCTTTCCGATGGGTGCAAAACACCCATTTCGCATTGATCTACTTGATGACGAGATAGAATCACTACGGCTCTTTGACCCCGAGTCCCAGCGCACATTAGAAGCTGTAAACCAGGTGCGACTTCTGCCTGCTCGGGAGTTCCCAATTGACAAGGAAGCCACCAATCAGTTTCTCAACAACTGGCACGATCATTTTGATAACGATGCCGCCAAATGCCCAGTGTACCGCGATATAAAAGACGGTATTGTCCCCCAGGGCATCGAGTATTACTTAACCTTGTTTTTTTCAACCACAGCGACGCTATTCGATTACCTACCACCTGAGGTACAGCTTTTCACCCATGCAGCTATCGAGGGTGCGGCACAGCACTTTTGGCAGGACATTACCAGCCGCTTTGACGAGTACGGGGTTGATCCCGAACGTCCTCTGTTGGCACCAAGCGAAGTCTTTGTGCCCTTTGACCAGATATTTGCGCAACTAAAAAAGCTGCCGCGCACGATAATAACCGGCGATTTCTTGGATGAGTCTGCCGGCTATAGCAACCACGGAATTCACGGCGTCCCAGACATTGCAGTTAATGCCAAAAACACTAACCCACTGTCTAAACTGGATGAGTTTGTATCCTCTGGCACCTCTATTTCTGGAGACTGCCGAGTGCTGTTTTGTGCTGAATCTGCAGGCCGCCGCGAAGTACTCAGCGACCTATTAAAGACCATTCATATCTTCCCTGAGGAGGTCGATAGCTGGCAGCAATTTATTGACTCCAGCCATATGCACTGCATTACCACCTACCCGATTGATCAGGGCCTTTATATTCCCGGTCACAATATCTGCCTGATCACCGAAGGTGAGCTATTTGGTCAACAGGTAATGCAGCGGCGGCGGCGCTCCAAGGCATCAGAATCTCCAGACTACATCTTTAAGAACCTTGCAGAATTAAAAGTGGGTGCGCCAGTGGTGCATATTGAACACGGGGTTGGCCGCTATCAGGGGTTGGTGCTACTTGATGTGGATAGATCCACTCAAGAATTTTTGATGCTTACCTATGCCGACGATGCCAAACTCTATGTCCCAGTGTCATCTCTCCACCTTATCAGTCGCTTTGGCGGCGGCGATCAAGTCGCCGCACCGCTCAATAGGCTGGGTACTGACAAGTGGGATAAGGCCAAAGAGAAGGCCGCCAAACAAGTTCGAGATACAGCGGTTGAGCTTCTAGATATTTATTCTCGCCGCGCCGCTCGCAAAGGCTTTGCCTGTGAGGACAACGAAGATGATTACCGCAAATTTAGCAGTGACTTCGCCTTCGAAGAAACCGCCGATCAGCAAGAGGCAATAGATGCTGTGCGACAAGACCTGCTGAGTTCCCAGCCAATGGATCGCCTTGTCTGTGGTGATGTCGGCTTTGGTAAAACTGAGGTTGCCATGCGCGCGGCTTTTACTGTCGTCTCAAGCAACAAGCAGGTGATCATTCTCGTGCCCACCACATTACTAGCCCATCAGCATCTGCAAAACTTCCGCGACCGCTTCGCAAACTGGCCCGTGCGCGTCGAAGAGTTATCTCGCTTTAGAACCAATAAAGAACAGGACAACGTGATTGCTGCCACTGAATCTGGCCAAGTAGACATCCTTATCAGCACCCACAAGTTGTTACATACTAATATCGACTTTAGCCGCTTAGGATTAATGATTATTGATGAAGAGCATCGCTTTGGTGTACGTCAGAAAGAAAAGATTAAATCCCTGCGCAGCGAAGTCGATATTCTCACCATGACTGCTACACCGATTCCGCGCACCTTGAATATGTCCATGCACAGTATTCGCGACCTCTCTATTATTGCCACGCCCCCGGCCAAACGCCTGTCAGTGAAAACCTTTGTCCGCGAATGGGAGTCTCGGGTAGTTCGTGAAGCTATTTTGCGTGAAATACTGCGCGGTGGTCAGGTGTACTACTTGCACAATGATGTAAAAAGCATTCAGCGAGTCGCCGATGAACTCTCCAAATTGGTGCCAGAGGCACGCATTAACATTGCCCATGGACAGATGCGCGAACGCGGCCTAGAACAGATAATGTCGGACTTTTATCACCAGCGCTTTAATGTGCTCGTGTGCACCACCATTATTGAAACGGGCATTGATATCCCCAGTGCCAATACTATTCTGATTGACCGCGCCGATAAATTTGGACTAGCCCAGTTGCATCAACTCCGCGGACGTGTGGGTCGCTCGCACCATCAGGCCTATGCCTACCTGATGCTGCCGCAGGAAAAGAAGATTACCTCTGATGCCACAAAGCGCTTAGAAGCTATTGCCGCGGCAGATCATCTGGGTTCAGGCTTTACCCTAGCTACTAATGATCTGGAAATTCGCGGTGCTGGGGAACTACTCGGTGAAGAGCAGAGTGGACATATTCAAGCCATTGGCTTTACTCTTTACCTAGAAATGCTTGACCGCGCAGTCAATGCGATTCGCAAAGGGGCCAAACCAGATCTAAACGCCGCCCTCAACACAGGCATAGACGTCAATCTGCATCTACCTGCACTGATACCTGATGACTATCTACCCGATGTCAATATGCGCCTGACTCTCTACAAACGTCTGTCCAACTGTGATACCAAGCAACATCTGCACGAATTACAGGTGGAGATGATTGATCGTTTTGGTCTGCTACCAGAGTCGGTAAAAACATTATTTCAACTTGCTGAACTACGTCAGATTGGCGAGCAAATTGGACTTAAGAAGATTGAAGCTGGGCCCAATGGTGGGCGCCTTCAGTTTACTGCCAACACCATCATCGAACCCATCACCATTGTTAAAATGGTACAAAAAGACCCAGCGACATTCCGCTTGCAAAACAATGACCAACTGAGTTTCACTATGTTGATGGAAACCGCCGAACAGCGTTTTGCTCTGGTCAATGACATTTTACAGAAACTGCTTACTGAGGCTTAAAACGGATGGCTACACAAGGCTACCAGTTAAAACCCAGCCAGGTGCTAAATACATTACTACCTGCCCTAGTGCTAATCATAGTTCTACTGTTCAATAGTCTCGCCATTAGCCAAGAGCCAAGTCTAGAAATAGAGGCACCAGATAACTGGTACCAAGTTGAAGTAATACTGTTCACTCAAAACGGCAATATTGGTGGTGAGGCACCTCCGCACAAGTATCAGCTGGACTTCCCGCAAAACTGGCTGACATTGGTAGACCCTAATATGCCTCTGGAGCAAGATGGCTTTCCCCTAGCCGAGGGTTCATTGCTCTACCCATCAAATCTAGAAAATTCAGAACGCATTATTCCTTTGACTGTGGTGGCCGATCCACTGATCGCGGATCAAGAACTATTGGGTGCCGATAGCACAGGGGTCGATATTAGCGCGAATGCTGTGCCTGTCATAGAAACTGAGGAACCATACACTCCGCAGTATGAGACACCCTTTGTCCTGTTAGATAAGGAATATCGTGATCTCAATGATAGCGCTGCGGCAATGGATCGGCGCCAATACAATGTAGTTTTTCATGAGGCCTGGCGCTTTGCCGCCGATGACAACGCCGCCGATCCCTGGGTAATTATAAAAGCTGGCCAACGCTTTGAAGACCGCTTTCAACTGGAGGGGTCGCTGCGCTTTTATAAGTCTCGGTTTTTACACTTCGAATCTGATTTATGGCTTTTGCAATTTGCCAATGTCAGCCCTGAAAAGCCCGGCACATTAATTAACTTGCCGGAATTCCCAGCTACACCAGAGAGCGCTGAGGATAAGTTTAACATTGGCTATCTGTTGCCCGAATCAACGGGCACAGCGGATATTGATAAACCGGACTTTTTGACAAGCGCGTTTGAGGAACGAACTCTAGAGACATCTGAGCATTCTACTGAAGCAAATCCGTTAGTATCTCTGGCCGATGATCTAGACATAGACTCAACCTCATATTCTGAGGTCATAGACAGTAAACCAGCACAAAAATATCCAATTGAAACTGTCTGGGTACTGAAACAGTCGAAGCGCATAGAGAGTCAAGCCATCTACTATATAGATCACCCTGAGATGGGCATTATGGTCACCATTAAGCCCTTTATTCCAGAGCTTCTAAACCCCCTTGAGAAAACCTTAGAACCCCAGGGTACAGAGGTAGCGCAGGATGCTATTGCATCGCCTCTTGGTCAGTAACATGTGGTACAAAAATCAGCTCATCAGTAGCAAACCCTAGAGCTGCGGACCGCTCAATAAATCGCTTCATGACTTCCTCACTGACCTCGGGCGTGCGCGCTAGCAACCACAGGTAGTCAGTGCTATTGCCTGCCACAAAGGCATACTCATAACCCTCAACATCTAGCTCAAAGACAATGTAAGATCCGAAAAATGGGCCGAAGAAGGATACTTTTAAATACCCCTGATCTTGGCTTTCGACAAAATATGCCCTGCCCTCAGCTTCACTGTAATCCCCAGTATCATCTGATAACCCAGAGTTGATAACCCGCACACCGCCATCTTCGCGCATGGAGTACTCTGCGGTTACCCCACTAAGTCCACGCTCAAAAGAATGATCCAGCCTGGCAACTTCAAACCATTTTCCTAAATAGCGGTCGAGCTCAAAGTCTTTAACTGGTGAAACACCCTCTGGCGCGCCAAGGCAACCTGACAGAGCGCAGCTCAGCAAAGTAATAAAAATACAACGCATGCAATATGACCTAAATCTGGATAGTGTGCGGGTTAGTTTGTCGGTTTGTGATGACTCTTCACTCAGTATTAGGTAGCTATGTCATGCCATTGGCAATAGGCTCTGAACACCACAAAATATTTCTCTACCCTTATTATTTAAGATTGTCAGTGAGGCTAACTAAGGTCTGACAATACGTCAACTATCAATGTGTAACTGCCCTTCGTTAGCAATATGCACAGTCGATGTAGGAAAAGCTATCTCTGCTCTATTAGCTGCCACAACCTCGGCGACCTTTAGTAAAACATCCTGCTTAACCCTGTGAAAATCGTTCCAATTAGTTGTTTTAGTAAAGGTGTAAACAAAGAAGTCTACTGAGCTGGCCGAAAACTTATTAAAGTTAACAATCATAGTCTGACTAGCGTCAATATCTGGATGCTCCAACAACATGGCGGTAACCTGATCCACAATAGCATCCATGCTACCGATATCTTCATAGCGAATGCCCACGGTTTCATAGATGCGGCGATTGGTCATACGCGACGGATTCTCAACCGAGATACTGGCAAATACAGAATTGGGGATATAGAGCGGACGCTTGTCAAAGGTCCTAATTCTGGTGAGGCGCCAGCCTATATCTTCTACGGTGCCCTCTATCTCTTTGTCAGGTGAACGAATCCACTCACCGACTGAAAATGGACGATCCAAATAGATCATCAGGCCACCGAAAAAATTAGCCAATAGGTCTTTTGCCGCAAACCCCACAGCGATGCCACCAATACCACCGAACGCCAGCAAACCGGAAATACTGTAGCCAAAAAGTTGCATAGCCACCAGCACGCCAGTGATAATCACCGAGGCGCGCAGTAATTTTCCCACGGCACGCACCGTAGTGGCATCCATAGGTTTATCTATATAATCCGGATGAATTAGATTACGTTCGGCGCGCTTAATAAAGTTGGTGAAAAATATTGTACCCAAAAAGATAAGTGCTAAACGGTTGATGGGATCAATCAAAGTCTGGAGGGGCGAATCCATTTTTTGCGCTGCAATGCCCGCTGCAAAATTTACGCCCAGAATCCATATAAGCCAAATGGCCGGGCGGCGGCAGGCCTCAATAAGGGCGTCATCCCATACAGTTTTTGTCTTGACCGCCTGCAACTCCAGCTTGTCAATTACGCGATTGAGAACAAACCCCAAACTCAGAGCGATCAAAACAATGACGAATAATTCAAATACCCACAGGTATTGCTCACCAGTCAAATTCACCAACCAACTTTCAATCCGATTCATGTTATACCCTACTTGTATCCAGGTGTTTTAGTTTTTCTATTGTGTCGATTCGTCGCGGATGATTCTCAAGTTCATCCCAATCTATAGACCTACGAGCTCGCATAGACGCAATTTTATCACTGCTATTTACTCCACTATCAGCCATAAAATCTAATACCTCGACTGCCCCTGCAGGACAGTTACATACCAGTATCATATCGCAGCCTGCATTCAGTGCCAGCTTGGCCTTTTCTACATAGCCTCCGACAATATCTGCACCCTTCATTGTCAGGTCATCGCTGAAGATGACGCCATCGAAATCCAGTTTCTGGCGCAATATTGTCTGCAGCCAATATGGCGAGAAACCGACTGAATCAAGATCAACATTGGGAAAGGTAATATGCGCAGGCATGATGCCGTCCAAAGACTGGCTCAAAGCAGCGAAAGGTTTTAGATCATGGGCCTCTAACTCGTCCCAACTCCGGACATCAATCGGCGCCTCGAGGTGACTGTCAGCAACAATACCGCCATGTCCGGGAAAATGCTTGCCAGTAGCGGCCATCCCAGCCTCATGCATGCCATCAATAAACGCCTGAGCGACTTCGATCACTGCTTCAGGCTGATCAGAGAAAGAGCGGTCGCCAATTATGCTACTAGTATCTCTATCCACATCCAGTACTGGTGCGAAGCTCAGATCCAGACCACAGGCAATTACCTCGGCCGCCATAAGCCAGCCCGCATTCCTTGTTAAGGTCAGCCCCGCCACCTTATCTCGAGCCACCAGATCCCCTAGCACCTGCATGGGTGGAAAGCGGGTAAAGCCATCTCGAAAACGCTGCACCCTTCCGCCCTCCTGATCTACAGCAATTAGTACCTGTGTGTTAGCCGCTCTTATTTGAGTTACTAACGCACCAATTTGCTCGCGACTTTCAACGTTGCGGGCAAACAGAATAACACCTCCAACATGGGGATTTTGTAACTGCTTGTATTCAGCTTCAGTGAGACGAGTTCCCGTCAGGTCGAGCATCAGACGTCCGTACTTTGTATACTGTTTAGTGGTCATACTGTTCCATATCAATCGAATTATTAGGCTATTCTTTAGACAGATTTATTTTTAAGAACAGACTCGCTATTCCTTTATGGCATTTTACCCATTTATTACATCTCAGCATCAAAAAAATAACCCTATGTTTTATCATTGGTTAAACAATCTATGTAAAAATCTACATTAATTTTATTTGCCAACTTGTTAGTTCGCACAAAAATCTGTCATTCGCATCCTTCAGTAGATGATGCTAGCTTAAGGCTATAGAAGAAATAATCGATAATCATTTAGCATCTATCAGGAGAAAGGTCATGGCTACTCATGTTCCATCGATTGGTAAGTGGTATCACGATATTGCCGACAGTCGACTATTTAAAATCATCGCTATCGATGACTACACCCTAAACATAGATATAAGATATGAAGATGGCGAATACAGCGATATAGACCTCAATAGCTGGTCTCAAATGGCGGTTGTACAAACCAGCCCGCCACAAGACTGGCACGGTTCAATTAAAACTATTGATAGCGAGTGGTTGTTTACCGATTCTCTGTATAGCTCAGCCGCAGACAGTGACCCCTTTGCAGGCATAGAGCCAGACACGCGATTTGGCTGGGATGAGTATTGAGGATCTAGGGCAATATTGGAATTTCTCCGACGAATCTGTGCGGGTATCACCTCGGCCGCCTGCTTGCTAATCTCCACCTGTTGGAACAGTTCTACCATATAGACCGGTATAAAGCTTTCATTGAGCATCCGCCGTTAAATCTCGTCGACCAGAACTTTTTAGTAGGCCGCCCTACTAAAACAGCTGGAGTTGGCTGAACCTTGCCGGCCTTTGCTAGGGCCCGTGCCGCGGTTCGATGTAGTAGAGGTTGCCAAACATTAAATACTGTATATAATTACAGTCATTCGCAACGAGGATAATGTTATGGAACGTCTCACAGCTCGACAGCAACAAATTTTTGACTTGATTAAAGATAATCTGGACGCAACCGGGTATCCGCCTACACGAGCAGAAATAGCCCAAACCCTAGGGTTTCGCTCAGCCAATGCCGCTGAAGATCACCTTCGAGCACTGGCTCGAAAAGGCGTAATTGAGATGATTCCAGGTGCCTCTAGAGGTATTCGTATTGTTGAACAATTCAGTGGCATTCCTATTGTCGGAAGAGTTGCCGCTGGCGAGCCAATACTGGCTGAACAAAATATTGAAGACTACCAAGAAGTTCCGTCTAGTACTTTTCATCCTCATGCTGATTACTTTTTACGCGTGCAGGGCCAGAGCATGGTCGATGTTGGGATTATGGATGGTGATCTACTGGCGGTGCACCAGCAACCCACAGCAGATAACCAGCAGATCGTAGTTGCCCGTGTGGATGGAGAGGTGACTGTTAAACGCCTCAAGCGCACGCGTAGCAAGCATGAGATTCAGCTGCTACCTGAAAATCGCGATTACTCACCGATAATAGTGGATTTGAGGGCTCAAGAGTTCGCGATTGAAGGCTTGGCAGTTGGTGTTGTTAGAGTTGCAATCTAGGGTCTACTACTGGTCAATAACGGCCTAGCGCCCAGCAGTTCGGCTGCTCGTCTAAAGTGAAGAATTGGCAAAACTGTAGTCTGAGACTGGATTGCCTGCAAGCACGTGCTCTTGCAAAATCCGCTCGATAACCTCTGGGGTGCAGCTGTGATACCAGGTTCCATCTGGATAACTGAGCATAATAGGTCCCTGCCGGCAAATCCTAAGGCAGTCGACTTTGGAGCGATAGACCCCAGAGTCTACGTCAAGCAGACCCAATTCACGGATACGACGTTTGAGATACTCCCAAGACTCACTAGCCTGTTTTTCAGGGGAGCATTTACCGGCGGTACACAGCATTAAATGCTGCCGGTAGGTTGAGACCTTGCGATTTTCGGCCAGTTTTTCAAGAATTGAGATATCCAATGTACAAAGTGCCTTGTTCTAAGGGCTTTACTCAATGCAGAGTATGGCGCTTTTCATCGATCTCGGTCGCCGCTGGGGCGCGCTCATCATTAATATCAAAGACGGTCTGAATACCCGCGTCCATCATACTTTTAGCCACTTCGACATGCTTGCCATCTAGATATTCCAAGACCTCTGGGGAAAATGTAATACGCACTAAGGGCTCATCGGTACCCGACCGTTGCAGCGCCACTTCTCCATCGTCTAGCATAATCAGTTCAAATTCGGTCAGAGCCATACTTTTTTCCCAATGATTGAGTTGTTAGTCTAACAGTTACATGCCTGCCTGTTAACCTCAGGATAGCCTAGAATTAAAATTCAATCATCATATCCCGCTGGCGATCAACTAATTCTTGCATCCGCTCGAACCAGAGGCGTGCCTGCTCTATATCCCAGTCTATTGAGTCACCGCTAACATCCACCGCAATCATTGGCAGGCGGTTTGCGTCCATTTCAGCTCTGCGTGCCACAGGCACGATATACAGATGCCGATGGGCATTCAATAGCTGCCCTACCCAGGATTTCTCATCGGTCTCAAGCTCATGCAATTCAATCGCCTCGCCCGGAGTCTTGCCTTCCTCAGCAAGTAGTCTGCGCAGCGAGGTGGCATCTATTACGGCCTCCGGATCTTGCATTTTGTAGTTAGCGGCGACATCTTGCAGGTGCCAGCACCAGGCGCGCTGTAGCTGCAGGGTTACAGACTGTGCAATTGCCGTTACCTGATGACTATCCTGCTGACCACTTAAAGACGCTTTGATATCTGTAGCCAGTAACTGTGCGGCAAACAATAACTTTTGATTGACCGCTGACATGTAGGCAGAGAGCGCCATAACGTTTACTTGCCTTTTTCAGCAGCCTGCCAGCTACCGTCAACATAAAAGGCGCTCCAACCGGTAGGTTTACCATCATCTTCACTGCGCACATATTGCTCTTTAGTTTTACGACTGTAGCGAATAACCGTTCCCTTACCATCGGGATCAGTGGTTGGCGCGGTAAGTAAAAACTGGTACTTGTCGTCGATTTGACTTTTGTAGGGCAATAGCTCAGAGACTGTGGGAGCCCGAGTCTCACGATGACGAGGAAACTGACTTGCAGCTAGAAAGATACCCGAGGCTCCATCGCGCAGCACATAGTGATCCTCAACTTTGGCACAGCGTAGTTCTGGCATAGAAATTGGATCGACTTTAGGCGGGGCAGCCTCACCGTTGCGCAACAATTTACGAGTGTTTTTGCAGGGCTCATTCTCTGCGTTTTCTCCAGTGCACCCAAAGTACTTGCCAAAACGACCAGTCTTAAGCTGCATTTCACTAGTACACTTATCGCACTCAATCACCGGCCCTTCGTAACCTTTAATGACATACTGGCCAATTTCAATTTCATGGCCGATACAGTCTGGATTGTTACCACAGACATGTAACTTGCGAGTTTCATCTAGCAGGTAACTATCCATGGACGTGTTGCATAGCTTACATCTGTGCTTATGCATCAGTAGTTTAGATTCTGCCTCGTCATCTTCTTCGATATTGACGGCCTCATCACCAGCGGTAAGATTAACCGTGTGCTTGCAACGCTCTTTAGGCGGCAACGCATAGCCTGAACAGCCCAAGAAAACGCCTGTACCTGCTGTTCTAATCATCATTGGTCTATCGCACTTAGAGCAGGCAATGTCGGTCTCAGAAGGCATATTAGGCCGCATTCCGCCATCAGCATCTTTAGCCTCGCCAACCTGTTTGCTAAACCCTTTGTAAAAAGTATTCAGCAACTGTTTCCAATTAAGTTTGCCGTCAGCAACCTCATCCAGACGCTCTTCCATGGTGGCAGTAAATCCATAATCCATAAGATCGGTGAAGCTCTCAGACAGTCGATCAGTAACAATATCGCCGATTTTCTCTGCAAAAATTCTCTTGTTCTCTATCCGCACATAACCACGGTCTTGAATCGTAGAAATAATTGAGGCGTAGGTTGAGGGACGACCAATACCGCGCTTCTCCAGCTCTTTTACTAGGGCCGCTTCAGAAAAACGTGCGGTTGGCTTGGTAAAGTGCTGTTGGGGAACTAACACCAGCATACTCATCAGATCGCCCTGCTGCAGGTCTGGTAATTCGCCATCATCATCTTTAGCAGCCTTTGGTGGCATAACCGCAAGATAGCCATCAAAACGCGTTACCCGACCTTTAGCGGTTAAGTCGTAGTCACCAGCTTCTACAGTTATCGTGGTAGCCGTAAACTCCGCATTAGTCATCTGACAGGCAACAAACTGTTGCCAGATCAGTTGATAGAGCCTTCGAGCATCCACTTCCATATCATCGAGACTGCCAGGGCGTATATCAATGTTAGATGGCCTCACAGCTTCGTGAGCCTCCTGGGCCCCAGACTTGCTGCCATAAACAATAGGTTCTTCAGGTAGGTATCTGGCGCCATGATGCTGTTGAATATATTCACGACAGGCCGCCACCGCGTCTGCACCCAGATGGGTCGAATCAGTTCGCATGTAGGTAATGTAGCCCGCCTCATACAACCGTTGCGCCATCATCATGGTTTTCTTAACCCCAAAGCCAAGGCGAGTACTCGAGGCCTGCTGTAAGGTGGAGGTTATAAAGGGAGCCGAGGGTTTTGATTTAGTCGGTTTATCTTCACGTTTACTAACCTTAAAATCTGATGCACTCAGGGCAGCCAATGCAATGTCAGCCTGCTCTTGGTTGGCTGGACGAAAAGCCTTACCCAGATGGCGCTTCACATCAAAGCGAACCTTTAAATCCTCCTCAGTCTGCTCACGCTCCTCTAAATCTGCTTGAATAGTCCAGTATTCCTCGGGAATAAAAGCGCGAATCTCTCGCTCACGCTCAACAATCATTTTTAACGCAACCGACTGAACCCTACCAGCCGACAAACCTCGGCCAACTTTCTCCCACAGGAGCGGCGACACCATAAAGCCCACCACACGATCGAGAAAACGTCGGGCCTGCTGGGCATCAACCCGAGCAGTATTTAACTCGCCGGGGTCCTCAAATGCTTTGCGGATGGCCTTTTTGGTGATTTCATTAAACACAACACGTTTGTATTGACTCTTCTCTCCAATCACCTGAGTTAGGTGCCAGGCAATCGCCTCACCCTCACGGTCCAAATCCGTTGCGAGGTAGACAGTATCGGCATTTTTAGCAAGCTTTTTGAGCTCAGAGACGACCTTCTCCTTTCCCGGAAGAGTAGCGTACTCGGCTCGCCAATCATTATCTGGGTCTATGCCCATACTATTAATAAGCTGTGACCTGGCTTTTTTCTCACGATGAATAACCTTGTCTTCAGGAGAAAGCTTGCGAGTGATAGCCGCCTGCCTAGCTCGCTCCTTGGGATCGGTAGTGGTGCGATTGGCGCCAGTTGGCAGGTCGCGAATATGGCCAACACTAGACTTAACCACAAAATCATCCCCCAGATAGCGGTTGATGGTTTTGGCTTTGGCTGGCGACTCTACAATAACTAAAGACTTACCCATAGTACGACTGAATTCCTTATTTCCATCGCCGTTTTCAAGCAGAAAACGACCAGATTATTAAATAGACTGATCAAAACGTTCGTTATAAGTTGCGCATATATACGTGCATGCTTACCCATTGGTCAAGCTTCAATGACAAATTTCTTCTGCTTTCTGTTTTAGCCTCTGCAGTATTGCAGCAATATTTTGTACATCTTGAGCAGTTCCTCGCTCATCCCAAATTAAGCCTATACCCGCCCTGCTCGCCATTATCGCGCTGACACCAGAGGGCATTTGAGGCACTAATTCATCCAGTACCATATCCCATTCCGGATCAGCCTGATACTGTGTCCAACGCCATCCGTCATAACTCGAATCCCAACCTCGCTGACTAAAACGCTGTAAAATCCAACCCTGCTTAATATCTGTCTCTGGCCACGCCAGCCGATAACAAACGGTCTCTAAGGCGGTTTCTTCGTCTCGAGCATCTGGGCGGCGATGCAGGCTCACTTGAATTTTTAAGCTATTGGCCAGATGCCGAAACTCAGTCATTCGCTTAGAATGCGGCGTTTGTCTGAACCACATTAGTGGAGAAATGACCACTGCGATGATAAATAGTATTAACAACCAACTCATTTGGGATTACTCTTACTCTGTAAACGCTAAACATATAACTAACGAGGCTTACTATCATGTCGATTTACAAGCACATCTTAATCGGATTAGATCTTTCTCCAGAATCACAGCAAGTGGTAGACCGCGTCAAGTTTCTTTTTAATCGCGATGACACCAAAATTTCGGTTTGCCATGTTTTAGAGCCTTTGGTCTTTACCTACGGTGGTGATATTCCTGTAGATCTTTCCGATGTGCAATCTCAACTTCAACAGCAGGCCGCAGGCCGGCTTGGTGTGCTCGCCGAACAGCTAGATATCAGTGCGGAAAACCAACATATTATTCTCGGGCACCCAGCGCAAGAAATGCACAAAATGGCTAAACAGGATGAGGTTGATTTGATCGTAGTTGGTAGTCATGGCCGTCACGGATTAGCGCTAATATTCGGTTCCACGAGCAACTCAGTACTTCATGGTGCGAGCTGTGATGTGTTGGCAGTAAGAATTTCTGAGTAAGGCCCTATCTCATACTCGTAATTTAATTCCTTAACTGGTAACTTTGAGATATCAGCCATACAAAAAGTCAGGGAGCTTAATGACCAGCACTTATAGGACCCCGCCATCATCGTTGCTGATCGCAGCTATGCTGGCGATAGCTGTATTAGTTTTCGCACCTAGCACCCAAGGCCAGACTGCCAAGGTGTTAACCGCGAGTAATGATGTCCCAGCACGGCTCAATCAACAGCGACAACTGTATCGTCAATCACTGGCTCTAATCGGCAGTGGTAATTGGCTCGCACTGCGTAAACAGCGCCAGGAACTTGTCGACTACCCCCTGTTCCCCTACCTGGTCTATGCAGAACTATTAGCCAATCTAAATTACTCAAAACGCACTGCAGTGACTACTTACCTAGCCCAATATGCGGGCACGGTAAAAGCGACTCATTTACAGGGCAAATGGTTAGACTATTTAGCTCGGCGAGGTTACTGGGAAACCTATGTGCAGGTCTACAATGCCAACTCTTATATCGGCAATAGTAGCCGTCAGTGCAACTACCATCTGGCCCGATACCGCACAGGTATCAAACCCGCATCATTGGAAGCTGGCCTCAGACTTTGGAGCCAAGGAAAGTCGCAACCAAAAGCCTGCGACAAATTATTTGGTATCTTAATAAAATCCGGCCGCATCAGTGAGGATCTCGCTTGGCAGCGCTTTAATACGGCTATGATAAATAGCAAATATAAACTTGCCCGCTATCTGAAGCGTTTTTTTACAAGCCCCAATTATAAAAAACGCTTTGCTATTTATTATCAAGTTTATCGTGATCCTGGCAGTATCAGAACATACAGTAACTTTTCCGACTACGATCAAGACGAATCAAATATACTTGAATTGGGCATCAAACGTCTCGCTCGCAAAAATCCAAATCAAGCTCTCAAATACTGGAGCCGCTATCAGCAAACTCATGAATTTAGTCATCGTGCACGCGCGAGCATCGTTAGCGAAATCATAAAAGCCCTATATGTTAAAAGACAGATCCGCGCAGCTGACAGTTACTTTGTAGACCATCTACAATTACTCAATCAAACCCTAGAGGGTTCATTGACCGAATGGCGCATTCGCGAAGCACTGCGGGAACTGGATTGGCCTGCCGTGCGCCTGTGGTTAGCAAGACTACCTGAGGACAACAAGCAACAGACTATCTGGCGATATTGGACCATACGAAGCATGGAAAGTGATCCAGCTAACAGTCTTGACATACGAATAGAATCATTGACCAAAACCCTGGCTAAGGAGCGAGATTTTTATGGCTTTTTAGCGAGCGAAAAAATCGGACAAGATTACAGCATCAATCATAATCCTGTGTCCCCTGATGAGAAACGCATTAACCAGCTGGCGGCCACGCCAAGCATGCAAAGAGCCCGGGAACTTTTATTCCATAATGACAGTCTCAACGCCAATCGCGAGTGGTTCTCGGCGACAGCTAACTACACTGCCCAAGACTGGCTCGCAGCCTCAATACTGGCCAGCCAATGGCGCTGGCACAATAAGGCTATTGCCAGTTTAGGAATGGTGAAATATTGGGATGATATCGATATACGCTTCCCCTTAGCCTACGCTGATATCATTAACCAAGCCGCTCAAACTACAGGTATAAAAAACTATTTACTGTTTGCTTTAGCACGTCAAGAGAGTGCTTTTAATGCGACCGCTACGTCCTCGGCTGGAGCCATGGGATTAATACAAGTAATGCCCTCTACCGCAAAAGCCACTGCAAAAAAATATAAAATACCCTATCGAAATAAAAAGCAACTACATGATGTAGCTGTCAATGTACCCATAGGGTCAAGTTATTATAAGAGTATGCTTGAGCGCTTTGGTAACAATAGAATTCTCGCTATCGCTGCATACAACGCAGGGCCCCATCGAGTGGAGCAATGGCTTGCTAAAACTAACGGGAAACTACCCTTTGATATATGGATGACCTTGATACCTTTTAAAGAAACCCGTAGTTATGTGAGTAATATTTTAATGTATTCTGTTATTTATTCCCGCAAGATTGGCCTTCGGCCATCAATGCTTTTGGAGCATGAACGTGAAACATTATTATAAAAATATTATTTTATCTGAGCCCGAAAATGCTTATTGATATAGGTGTAAATCTATCTAACCCCCGCTTTGCAAAAGATATCGAAAATGTACTTGAGCGAGCCCGGGAGGCCGGTGTCGAGAAGCTGATTCTAACTGGTACCTCTATCGAGGAGAGCCGAGCTGTCGTTGCTATCTGCGAGCAATATGCACGACAGTTCCCCGGCATGCTATACGCTACAGCCGGAATTCACCCGCATGATGCAGGTACCTACAACCTTGAATCAGCTGCGGCACTTGCTGAACTAGCCGCACTCCCATCGGTTGTTGCCATCGGAGAGACTGGCTTAGATTTCAATCGTAATTTTTCATCGCCAACGGATCAGCAGAAATCTTTTGAGGCCCATATTGAACTGGCCATTGAATTACAGATGCCATTATTTTTACATGAACGCGATGCTTCACATCGTCAAATTGAAATACTGAAATCCTATAATGATGATATTAGTGATGGCGTAATACATTGTTTTTCTAGTGATAAAAAAACCCTTTTTGATTATTTAGATATGGATCTGCATATTGGTATCACCGGCTGGATTTGTGACGAAAGACGCGGCCTAGAATTACAGAAAATCGCCGCCAATATCCCTCTTAATCGATTAATGATCGAGACTGACGCTCCCTATTTAACTCCAAGAAATATGTCTAAAAAACCTAAAAATGGACGCAATGAACCGGCATTTTTAGGATCAGTTTTAGCTGGCGTTGCAGCGGTAAGAAGTGAAAGCGAAGATGATATAGCAGCGGCTACAACCGCCACCGCTATTAAATTTTTCCGGCTACCAGACTAGGAGGTTTAGTACATATGGTAACTCAATAGCTGGCGATACTATCACCTAGCCCAACAACGCCATTACCACGAATCTGCGCGCGCAAGCCTCCCTTCCCCACCAGTGCCGGCAATATCTTTACCCCTAAGCGCTTCTGCAAGCTTGCGCAGGGCTCACAAAGTTGCACGCCATAAAAGCTAATGCCATTAATCTCAAAGGTTTGCCCCACTAGATCATTTAGGTGAACACCCTGAGTAACTAAATTGCGGCGAAAATCACTTTCATGAAATCTATTTCCCGTATCCTGATTAAAAGCGGCGATCACTTCAGACTCAATCAGAGTAATCTCCCAATCTGGCTGGCCTTTGTAATTGGATCTATTTGCACCCGTATTAGAAAAATACCGGTCACCCTCAATACCTTTGCCTGCACGCACAGAAACCTTCGTATGGCCACTGACGTTAGCTCCCTTTCGGGTCGCAATATAGATGCCTTTTATAACCCCTGTTGTCATAGTCAATCCTAAACCGCACTCATGGCTTCTTTGTATAAACTATTCTTTGGTTCGGCGAACACACGACGCAACTGGGGCTCAAAAAGTGCCAACTCAAGCTTTGCCCAGCTGGGATCAAATGCTGGATCATCGTATTTTGCAATAAAACGCGCGGTGCGTTTAAAGTTATCACTACCGCGAAATTGATCACGCATATTGCGGTCGGCTCCAAGGAAGTGAAAGAAATTGTAACCTTGAAAGATAGCGTGATGTTTGATCATCCAGTGATTTTCCTCGGACACAAAAGGTTGCAGAATCGCTGCTGCCACATCAGCATGATTGGCACTGCCGAGAGTGTCCCCAATATCATGTAGCAGTGCACAGACAACATACTCATCGTCTTCTCCTGCCTCAGCAGCACGGTGGGCCGTCTGTAATGAATGCTGCAGTCGGTCTATAGGGAACCCACCATAGTCACCATCAAGCAACTCCATATGGCTTAAAATCCGATCTGGGAGCTTTTTAAAAAAGGCCAGCTGCTCTGGCATAATAATTTGCCAGTCTTCCATCGTACTCTGTGACATTTTGGTGAATGTGGCTTGCATGATCTACCCCGATTAAATATGTGCTGGGCCAACTAGATAGTCTAATTAACCCTTTCACTTAGCGAGATAGTACCAGCACATCTTAGAATTTGCACTCATGTGAGCTTATTGACTTAATCCCGTTGGATGGGCAGCTTGAGAGTCACCTTAGACTAACGTATCAGTCGAAAACGGTGATCCGTAAATGCAGATCACCGCTATGGCAGCTGAGGTTACTAGCAAATAACAATAGTATTTTTGGTTACATCACTGGTTAGGCGGACATCGACAAAGGTGAGAGCGAATGGCTTGTCTGTTGTGATCAACAGCGGCGCATTCACGCGACTCAGATCAACACCTTTATCCCTAAAGCAGGTTAACTTAATGGAGGCAGTAACCCACTCATTGGTTGGCAGAGCAGTAAACAGCTGAGTCAAGTCAAAACTACCAGAGCATGGATAGCCGCAGTCCATTCGCTGTATAACCTTACCCTCGGGGAGTTTAGTTGTTTTAAATGTCATAGACAGCGCACCGCCACTATCAGCAAGGTCAGTTAAATTTAATGGCGCTTGAGATTGAAAGAAAAACTGGCTCATTTGGCCGCCATCCCACTGCACTGCGCGCGAGTCTTCCTGAACATTACCGTCAACAGTTTTTACACTGAGGGCGCCAAATGCTGACTTGGTCTGTGTGCCAATTACTTTTAAACTCCAATTACTAGAGTCACCGACAAAAGCTGTCCAAGGTGCTTTGGTCCTTCCGCTAAATATTATGCGCTCAGCAGAAGGTTCACTGGACAAAGCAACCTCATGTAACCTGTCTGAAATAATACGTGATTTACCATAGCTCAAGCCCTGCCCCCTACTCAGTAACAATGAGGTTACAGGCTGAGAATTATCTTGGGCATTAAGTTCCGCATTAGGCCAATCAAATGACAGACGTCCAGTGAAGTCATAGCGCGGCTTTCCTTTATTATCAGCTACTATTACATCTGCAACTCCGCCACCTTCAGTTCCGGGCAGCCAGGCAACAACAAATGCATCAGAGCTGTTGAGCTCAGCATTAACCCATAGTGGACGACCCGTCAGGAACACAGCAACAACAGGAATATTCTGACTCTTTAGCTTCTGAAGAAGTTTTAGATCCGTCTTTAGGCCATTGCGATACAATAACGTGTCCACATCACCCTGCCCTTCGGCATAGGGCTCTTCGCCGAAAACAACCACTGCAACATCTGGCTTTTTAATCCAGCTATCATCAGTACTCAACTCGCTAGAACCACCAATTTCGGCCATTGCCTGTTCAATACCGGCGTAGATTGAAGTGGCGCCTGGAAAGTCCGAGTTATTGTTCTCGGTGCCCTGCCAGGTAATAGTCCAACCGCCATTTTGTTTGCCAATGTTATCAGCACCATCGCCGACAACCAAAATATGCTGGCCTGGTTTCAACGGCAATGTGCGCTTGTTATTTTTGAGCAATACCAGAGATTTTCTAACCGCTTCACGAGCCACCGCCCGGTGCTCCGGAGAGCCAATCAACGCCTCATTACCTGCCACTTCACGACTAGACGGCGCTCCTTTTTCAAATAGTCCAGCACGCAGTTTAACTCGCAGGATACGGCTGACCGCATCATCAATTCGCGACATCGGTATTTCCCCACTACGCACCTGCAGGATGGTGTTTTCTAACAGCTTCTTCCAATTATGAGGCACCATAACCATGTCTATGCCTGCATTAATGGCCTGGGGGCAGGTCTCACTATTACATCCAGCAACCTGCCCGACGCCATCCCAATCGCTAACCACAAAGCCATCAAAGTTCATCTGGCCCTTAAGTACATCAGTTAGTAATTGTTTGTGCCCATGAATCTTTAATCCATTCCATCGATTAAAGGATGCCATCACCGTTTGCACATCGGCGTCCAGCGCCGTTATATAGCCCTGTCCATGCTCATCTAATAAGGCCTTCAAATCTAGACGTGTATCTCCTTGATCAATACCACGCAAGGTTCCTCCATCTCCGATAAAGTGCTTTGCCGTTGCAATAATGCGCTCATCGCTGGTGCGCAGTTCTCCGACAGCACCCTGCACCCCAAGTACAAATTCTCCGGCATAGGATTTCACAATGGGCGATTCGCTACTATATCCCTCATAAGTACGACCCCAGCGACTGTCTTTGACGACTGCAACCGTAGGTGCAAATAACCAATCAATACCAGTTACAGCAACTTCACGAGCGGTAATTTCACCTATTTTGTGCATTAACTTAGGGTCATTTGCAGCTCCTAGACCAATATTATGCGGAAACAAAGTGGCACCAATAACATTGTTATGCCCGTGCACGGCATCAGTACCCCACAAAATTGGAATACCCGCTCCGCCCTCGCTAGTGTCTATCGATGCGTGATAATACTCATCGGCAAGTGCCAGCCAATCACTGACTTGAGCATTTTTATTGCCATTGGGGAAAGAACCGCCGCCATTGAGAATGGAGCCAAGATGATATTTAGTTACATCGGCCGGTGTCACAGACTTAATTTCGCCCTGAACCATTTGACCTACTTTTTGCTCTAGGGTCAGAGATTTGAGAATACTTTTAACCCGCGATTCCACATCCGCATTGACATTATTTTTTGCGATAGCTGCCGGAGCAACTGCAACCAGTACCATTGCAACTGCAAAAATAGCACCAATTTTGATTAGCTCATGACGAACGTATGCAGGCTTTTTTCCAACTAGCATCTTTGGATGTCCCCTAGTGAATATATATTATTAATGACCGACCACAGCGTTGCTGCAGCCCTTTAAAATAAGCGAGAGTTTACTGTTTGAATTGGAGGTTGGCACGGCTTGAATTAGTTAGGAAGTGCAGATGCGATAGGGGGTTTTTTCACTGCGGTAAGTGGGGTTATGGTCGCCCAAAATGCCGTTAGATAGCTTACAGCTTATTGAAACAGGCTGCGCACTGACTCGCGATAATTGCGGCTAACTTTAAGGGTTTCTCCCTCGTTCAGGTGGAGCAAGCTTCCCCCTTTTTGCAAAGGTGTAATACTAACTACTCGCTCAATATTTACAATTGTCGAACGATGAATACGGGCAAAGCGTTTATCGTCTAATTTAGTCATCAGTTCGCGCAGGGTGCTGCGAATAACATGAGTTTCACCAGCTGCATGAACACACATATAGTCGCCAGCCGCATCCACCCAATCAATGTCTTCGAAGGGGATAAGTTTCACCACTCCGGAATCACGAACCAGTAATTTTGACTTCATACCATCAGATAGGCTACCTGCACTATTCTGCTGGTGTTTATCCGCGCCAATACGCTCCGAGATATCATTGATGGCTCCAATCAATGGCGTTTTAAAGCTCATATCACGACCCAATTTGAGACGATCCAAGGCACGTTCAACGGCTCGACCAATCCGTTCAGCATCCAGTGGCTTAAGCACGTAATCCACGGCATGGAGATCAAAAGCATCAACCGCATAATGATCAAACGCAGTTACAAATACCACCATTGGCATCACGTCGGCCTGCAGCGCCTTGACAACCTCAAACCCATTAATGCCAGGCATTTGAATATCAAGAAATACTAGTTCAGCATCTAATTTCGAGGCTGCTTCAATGGCTTCACGGCCGTTGCTACACTCAGCTACAATCTCGATATCATTAACCGTGGATAAAATGGATCGTAACAGATCCAGCGCCAGCGGTTCATCATCAACAATCATGGTGCGTAGTTTTTGCATAACGCTATTTTACCTGTTTTTCTAGCGGTAAACGCATATACACTTTAGTACCTTGCGTATCCGTATTTTCGAGTTTAAAGGTATAGTCTGCACCATAAAAGGTTTGCAATCGATTCTTGGTGTTCCTTAACCCTACGCCTGCACTGGGAATCTCGGGGCTACTTACGGCGGGGCCTCTGCCTTTATCTATCATTTCAACCTCTAAAAAATCGCCATCCAATCTCGCTATAACGGTTATTTTTCCGCCTTGTTCCATGGGTGCTATTCCGTATTTAATAGCATTCTCGGCCAATGGCTGCAAAATCAAACTTGGTACCTTTGCTTCCTCTGCCTCTGCTGTTGCAGAGAACTCTAACTCTAGACGGCTCCCAAACCGTGTTTGCTCAATATTGAGGTACAGTTTTAGTGCCTTTAACTCTTCGTTTAGACTTACTCTTTGTATGGGGTCATTGTCTAAAGAGTAACGTAAAAAGTCACTCAGCTGAACAATCATACTATTGGCTCTGACCGTATCCTTAGTTTGGACCAGCGCCGAAATTGCATTGAGGGTATTAAACAAAAAATGCGGATTAAGCTGATAGCGTAGCATTTTTAGCTGCGCTTCCTGAGCCACAGTCTCAGCCTTGGAGCGCTTGAGTTGCTCCTCTTTGTTTTTGCCAGCGACCTTTAATAGCGTCTCATGCTCATCTTGTAGCAACTGATAGTATTTAATACCGTAGTAAAAAGCTGCCCAACAGCTAAATACAAAAATTGAGCCAAACAACCAGCCGCCAAAATCTGACCACAGTCCCTCCTCATCGGTCAGGCCCATAAATGTAGAAATACGCAGTACTGTCCAGATCCCTGAGCAGGCAAGCACCCCAAGAGCAGTATTTATTAATCTAACGAGCGGGCGCATATTCCACAGATAGTGAAATAGCGGGCGCAACGGCCAAGCTACTAAGATTCCAAGCAGTGATTGCAACAACGTATGAGCTATATAGTTAAATTCCTGCTGGTCATACCACAGGGTTAGGCTCAAAAAGCTAATTAGCGCTAGGCCAAACCAACCCACAAGCTGAAGTAGCCAGAATTGATAATTGGTGTTGTGATACAACGCCTGCGCCAGTGGGCGGATACTTGTTTCAACCATAGGAAATATTTGAGATTATTTTTAAGTCATTATGAGGGTAAAATAACATATAACTCAGACCATTAGTAAGCTTCTTTATGCTCGGCTGCGCGCCTTATTACTGCTAGACTCTAAATTTTAAACACGACCCTAACAATGTATGCCCAAAGCCACTTGTTCTAATGACAATATCAGTAGCCACTGGATTGATTATCTTGGCATAAAAGCTCTGCGAGCTTCCCACCCTGGTGTGCGAAGGCTCAAAAGGCAGCAACGGGGCTATAACAGCGCACACGGAAACAAGGTATGGCGCTCAAGCTTTGTGCTAATGGACTACCTAACAACCTATCCACCAGAACCGAATAGTCGAGTGTTAGATGTTGGGTGTGGCTGGGGCCTAACCGGCGTGTTTCTGGCTAAGGAATATGGTGCACAGGTAACAGGTATTGATATCGACAAATCCGTAGGTCCTTTTCTAGATCTACAGGCGAGTATCAATGAATGTCATATCGACTTTCAAGCACGGGGGTTTGAATCTTTAAGTACCCAAGAGTTAAATACCTTTAACACTATCGTAGGAACCGATATCTGTTTTTGGGATGAACTTACAGAACCCTTATTTGAGCTAATTTGTCTAGCTCTCAAATCAGATGTCCAGCGTATTATTATAGCGGACCCAGGGCGCCCTCCATTTTGGAATCTAGTCGATCTATGCGTGCAAAACGTTGCTGCTGAAGTTGTGAGCAGGCGTATTTATGAACCGTGGAAAACCGAGAAATATATTTTAATTATTGAGTAATAATAAAAAAACCGCGCCTTTTAAAGCGCGGTTTTTTTGTCTTGCTAGGATCTAGTCTGGATTAGAAATTAGCTCTCAAACCAAACTTGTACATAGGACCGTGATCCTGAGCCAAGAAGATCATTTCTGGATGACGTACATACAAACGTACTGGCTCATCTGTAATGTTTCTCGCTTCAGCAAACAGAGTCAAATTGTCGTTAACGTTATAGCTGGCAGTCACATCAACCTGATAGCGTTCTTCAACAAAGATCGGATGGTCCTGACCTTCAGCACCTGCGTAAGTCTCACCACGCTCGTTGTAGGCAATAGTAGCTGTCCACTTATCATCTTCATAAAACGCTGCGAAGTTAGCTGAATCACCGAAACCCGGCAAGGCAAATTGATCGCCTAGCTGATATATATCAGCTTCTACATCGCCGCCTACGAAAGTAGCATTGATGTTAGCGCCAAAGCCGCTATCGCCGAATTGATGTTGTAGAGCGATTTCCCACCCATCAACTACGCCATCTTCTGAGTTGACTGGCTGAGTAAAATCAATCAACGCCAATGGATCCGTTGGTAAGCCATCCATATACTCTGGTGGACATACCCAGCCACCACCATAACAGATGCCTGCATTACCATCCTGAGCCATAGCGTTCCACCATAGGGCTTGCTGATCACTTGCCCAGCCCGGGGTGTCTCCACGAGGACCATTTGCTTCCATATCTGCTCTGGCCGCTGCCGCAAACTCTCCATACAGAGGGTCAGTCAGCTCACCATAAGAAGAGCCAACGTTAGTTGCTGAACCTAGGAAACCATCGATTTCTTTTCGGAAATAGTTGACCGCGAAGTAACTACCTTCGGCATAGTAATTCTCATAGGCTATGTCAAAGTTGTTCGACTCAAGCGGCTCTAAATCGGCGTTACCTGAGGTTGCTTGAATGTTCGCTCCAAATGCTCTGCTAGAAAACTCAAGTACAGAGCGCATATCATTCAATCCAGCTCGGGCGATAGATTGGCTTGCTGCAAAGCGAATAACTTCGTTATCGCTAATAGCTAAGCTCATATTCAAGTTTGGTAGAATATGCGATCCAGAACCTTTAACCGGAACTGGCACATCTCCACCATACACTACTGAAAAGCCATCCACATTCCATCGAACGGCACTGGCAACACGGCTCAGGGCAGTAGAAATAGTGTCTGATTCCTCATAGCGCAAACCAAAACTAGCATTGAGCGGCAATCCCTGAATTTCAGTTTCAAAATTGAACTGAGCGTAAGCTGACACCAACTTCTCTTCAACCATAGAATCTGTATCAGTAGTACCTGGATCCAACGTACACCGCAAATCACCGCGCTCACCAGTGGCGAGATCTGTAAAGCCAGTGCCAGCTGCATCATCAACGGTATCGCAAGAGCCGTAATTCATAGCCCACCACGGAGCCTGTCCAGCTCCCCAACCTGCGCGTGCAAAAGCATCACGAGCAGCAGGAACGTCCATGGCTAAGTAATAGGATTCTGGGTTAGTACCGTTCGAACCATCATCCATAAAACCCGCAAGTGAGGTTCTAGTAAAAATTGAATCGTCGTAATGCACATAGTTGAGCACTGTGTCAGTTCCATCATTAGCGGCACCTTGGATAATTTCGGTGCGGGCACGAGTATCACGGATTTTCTGATTTACTTGAGAAATACCAAATTGAACAGATTTCAACGAATCAACAAAAAGACCATCAACATTCACCCAGTCAGCTTTCAACTGCGTCTGCTGCATGCTGTTTTTCTTGTTTGCGTGGCTGAAGGTACCATTAGTGGAACCCATATCTGCAGCAACAAGCTCATCAACAGGATTCCAAGACTGGAAGCCATTGAGTACAGCCAAATCGTAGGTTGGCATGCCAGTAGGTCCAAAACTGACAGCAACTGAGTCAACGCGCGCAGCTGGCTCGTAAACACCATCCCAGCCCGCCCAGTTACCGTTAATAAAGCCAATCGAGTTATCACCATCGGTGCCAACTTTTTCGGATGTTGAATCGTGAGCATCAAACGTCAACGTAAGATTTTCTGTTGCTTGCCATTCTAGATTGATACCGAGAGACTTATTGGTATTCTCTTCAGCGCCCCAAGTAGCAGCCTGACCATAGGATGTATTTTCGTCGTTATAAACTGACTCGACCACGGCGCCATTGGCATTAACCGTACCAGAAGCCATATTCCAACCACCTAGATAAACGCCAAATGAGTTTCCTTCGGTCGTGAAATCAAGGTTTGAGTAGGTGTAATCCAAGGTAGCGGATAGTCTGTCAGACGGACTAAGCTGCAACGTAAACTGAGCATTATCTCTGGTACGTTCATTGTCTTTGATTTGAAAACCGGCCTTCTCTGGCGTAAACACAGTTCCGTCAGCACGCAGGTTAGCACTGCTATCAACAACCGCATTAGGTAACCAGCGATCATTAACATTGGCAAACCAAGTCGTTTCTTGAAGACCCTCTTCCCGGTTTACCCGCTCTGAATGAGATGCAGACAGCGAAACCCCAATGGTGCCGTCAGCATTTGTATTACTTATCACCAGATCTGCTTCCGGCTGGATATCGCCATCAACACTGGTTGAGTCATCTACACCGGCAATACTAAAGGCAGCTTTGAAGCCCGGAACATTTAATGGCTTAGAAGTTACAATATTGATGGTAGAGCCGATACCACCAGTAGGCAATGTTGCAGTAGGGGTTTTAAATACCTGAACTGACTCAAAACCGTGTGCGGAGATATCGCCAAAATCAAACGAGCGTCCGCCATCATATCGACCGGGAACGGTTGGCATCTGTCGGCCATTTAGGGTGACCAGGTTGAACTCGGGTCCAAAACCACGGACAGCAACCTTAGAACCTTCAATATTGCTTCTATCGATAGCAACACCCACTAGACGCGACAATGCCTCTGCCAGGTTGCCATCAGGGAATTTACCCATGTCTTCAGCGGTGATTGCATCAACAACACCTACATTATTTCTCTTTATATCGACTGCAGCAGCAAGACTGGCGCGGATACCAGTAACGACTACTTCATCAATACCATCGTCCTGCGCGACTACTGGAGATGAAAATGCTCCAGCTACGGCCGTGTATAACACCAAATGTTTAAATGATTTCACTATTATAAGCCCCCTATTAAGCTTTTTAATCGTCAGGCACTCGAAAAAGCTACCTTTATGGTTTTTCCGCCAGCATTCTCTTCTGCATTGACTGTCATCTCCAGAGGGATACGCTGAATAGGGATTTATATGCGATGAATTGGCGCGTTTTATGAAACTTTTTGAAATTGCCCTGCCATGCTTACATGGTTTGGAGCGAGATAGGCTTCTAGATAAACTCAGCCACTATAATTCAAGACTTTGCCTTGCCGCCACCAAGGCAATCAGGTGACGCGGGTGCACCGGCTTGATTACTTGACCACTCTGCAACTGTGTAAGTATGCAAAGCCAAGGCGTGAACAGGCCCTCTTAGTTCATCCGCCAACAGACCATAGATAGTCTGATGGCGCTGCACCGGGCGCTTACCTGCAAACAGGTCTGAAACAACAACAACCTTAAAGTGACTTTCCGAGCCCTCTGGCACCGAATGCATATAGCTCTCATTGGTCACCTGCAGTACATCAGGGCGCAATTGCTCCCTGAGTTTGTCGGTAATGGTTAGTTCTATCGGTCCCATTAATTACATGCCGCCTACAAGATTAATCATCACGCCAGCCGCCACCGCCGAGCCAATAACACCGGCAACATTAGGACCCATGGCATGCATCAATAAGAAGTTTTGAGGATTAGCTTCAAGCCCCACCTTATTGGCCACGCGCGCAGCCATAGGCACAGCCGACACACCAGCAGCACCGATTAACGGGTTGACTTTATGCTTGGCAAACACATTCATCAACTTAGCCATCAGTACGCCAGAGGCAGTACCGATACAAAAGGCCACAGCTCCCAGCCCAAGAATACCCATGGTCTCTAGGTTGAGGAATTTCTCGGCACTCATTTTTGACCCCACCCCCAAACCGAGGAAGATAGTCACTATATTAATCAGGGCGTTTTGCGTGGTGTCACTGAGACGATTAACTACGCCGCATTCGCGCATTAGATTACCAAAGCAAAACATCCCCAACAGCGGCGCGGCGTCGGGCAGAAGCATAGCAACTAGTACTAAAAGGGTAAGAGGGAACACGATACGTTCTGCCTTGGTCACGTAGCGCAGTTGCTCCATTTTAATTTGCCGTTCATCTGGCGTAGTCAGGGCACGCATAATAGGTGGCTGAATAATCGGCACCAACGCCATATAAGAATATGCGGCAACTGCAATAGCACCGAGTAAGTCAGGTGCTAACTTGCTGGTAACAAAAATTGCTGTCGGTCCATCAGCACCACCAATAATACCGATCGATGCCGCCTCACGAATACTAAAATCAAGAATCCCAAAATGACTCAGACCGACCGCACCCAGTACTGTGGTGAAAATACCCACCTGAGCCGCCGCACCCAACAGCAATGTTTTAGGGTTAGCCAACAGCGGTCCAAAGTCGGTCATTGCCCCAACACCCATAAATATCACAAGGGGAAACAAACCTGTCTCAATACCTGCATGGTAGATGTAGTAAAGCAGTCCACCGGGGCTTTCCATATGCCCCATCGCGTCATAGATGGGCGCTGCATCAAAGCCAGCACCAGGAATATTAGCCAAGATAGTACCAAAGCCAATAGGCACCAAAAGTAATGGCTCAAAGCCTTTGGCAATAGCCAGAAATAACAACCCAAGCCCTACTAACATCATGACGAGCTGACCTAGCTGCAATTGTGCCAACCCTGAACTGGCCCATAAACTCAGTAAATTATCCATTGTTAGCGCCTCCTTAAGCCAGGGTTACCAGTACATCACCCACGGTGCAATTATCACCTGCCTGAATGCGCACCTCGACAATGCTCCCCGTGGACGGCGCACTAATCGAGGTCTCCATCTTCATAGCTTCGAGAATAATAATAGTCTCGCCTTCGCTAACTGCCTGACCGGGTTGAACTAAAACCTTAACCACAGTGCCAGCCAATGGAGCATTGATCGGCTTACCCCCGGTTGCAGGTACAGCAGTAGCCGGAGAAATGGCGCCGCCAACCGGAGCAATACCGCTGATATCGCCGCCATTGGCTACGCTGACGGTATAGGACAATCCTTCAACCTCTACGGTATAAATCTCTTCTCCTGCACTATTGGTCTGAGTTGCAGGCTTGCCCGTGGGCATCGGTTCAAAAGCCTCAGGATTATTTTTATTTTGCAGAAACTTTAAACCTACCTGAGGAAACAACGAGTAAGTCAGTACATCATCAATCTGACCTTCCCCCGCCGTTAGCTCAAAGCCGTGCTCTGCTGACAAACCTTTAAGTTCAGCTGTCAGCGCCTCAAGTTCTGGCTCAAGGTTGTCTGCCGGACGGCAGGTAATCACTTCTTCCCCCTTATCTAAAACCCGCGACTGCAGTTCGATATTCATGGGAGCTGGCGTCGCACCATATTCACCGCGCAAAACCCCAGAGGTTTCTTTGGAGATAGATTTATAGCGCTCACCGGTGAGCACATTGAGTACAGCCTGGGTACCAACAATTTGCGAAGTGGGCGTGACCAATGGAATATAACCCAGATCTTCCCGCACTCGAGGAATTTCCGCTAATACATCATCAAGGCGATCTTCTGCGCCTTGCTGTCTCAACTGACCTTCCATATTAGTCAACATACCACCGGGCACCTGTGCCACAAGAATACGTGAATCAACACCACGCATTGAGCCTTCAAATTCGGCGTACTTTTTGCGCACAACCCTGAAGTACGCTGCAATTTCTTCGAGCTTTTCAATATTCAACCCTGTGTCGTGTTCTGTACCCTGAAAAATCGACACCACAGATTCTGTAGCAGAGTGACCGTAAGTCATAGACATAGACGAAATAGCGGTGTCAACATTATCAATGCCCGCCTCGACACATTTCATGATTGTGCTGGTAGACAGCCCTGTAGTGGCATGGGCATGTAACTGAATAGGAATATTAACAGCCTTCTTAAGCCGGGTTACCAGATCAAAACCGGCGTAGGGTGTAAGTAACCCAGCCATATCTTTAATACAGATAGAGTCGGCCCCAGCGTCTTCAATCTGCCTTGCTTGATCAACCCAGAGCTCAGTGGTGTGTACCGGGCTAACGGTGTAAGAAATTGTACCCTGTGCATGCTTACCAACCTGCTTAACCGCACGCAGCGCTGTCTCTAGATTGCGCATATCGTTCATCGCGTCAAACACGCGAAACACATCAATACCATTAATAGCCGCACGTTCTACAAATTTCTCCACCACGTCATCGGCATAGTGGCGGTAACCAAGTATATTCTGCCCACGAAAAAGCATTTGTTGTGGCGTATTAGGCATGGCCTTTTTGATTTCACGAATACGATCCCAGGGATCTTCGCCCAAAAAGCGAATACAGGAATCAAACGTAGCACCACCCCAAGATTCCATTGACCAGTAGCCAATCTGATCAAGTTTTTCAGCAATTGGTAGCATATCGTCGATGCGCATACGGGTAGCAAACAAAGATTGATGGGCGTCGCGAAGAACAACTTCCGTTATACCGAGCGCAGAGGTTTTAGAGGGCATAGTTATGTCCGAGTAAGTAAATTCAAGTTAAATTAGCTTGCAGTGGTAATTATTGGCGATTACGAACGATGCTGGTCAAGGGCCGCCTGTATAGCTTTTACAATACGAGGTTCAACCGAGCCCTGAGTTGCTACTGTCGCTGTCGATGCAGAAATAACCTCTGCATCTTCTGGTGCCAAGCGATTAACCACCGATGACATCAAACTGGTAATACCGACCAGCACAGTCAAAAAGGTAAACACGGTACCCATGCCATAAAGCATTAGATCCGTACCCTGAGAAATAAGCGTTGCTTCCATTAAAAATCCAAAATAGTTCAATCTTAGAGCCACAGAACAGTCCAAAATTAGGTTCTGACGGCGAGAAAGTCAAAACTATAGCAATAAGCCTGATTTTTGCAAGTTAGGGTTTGCTTTCACCTGTGGTAAACCTACAATCCCTTCCTAATTGAGCCCAAAACAGGGAAAAACACCAAAATGCGAATTAAAGAGTTGCTAAATCAGCGAGTGTCGGCCGCTATGCGAGCCGTCGGAATTCCCAGTGAATGCTCCCCGACTCTAGCCCTGAGTGGCAAGCCCCAATTTGGAGACTACCAAGCTAATGGTGCCATGGGTGCAGCCAAGCACATGAAAACTAATCCTCGTGAGTTAGCCCAGAAAATTCTCGACAATCTCGATCTCAATGGCATAGCGGAAAAAGTAGAAATCGCCGGCCCAGGGTTTATCAACATCCACCTTGCCTCCGAATTTTTGGCCAACAGCTTGGCAGAACCAAAATCAAGCGCCGCGACCATCCGACAAACCGTCGTCATTGACCATTCATCTCCCAACCTCGCCAAAGAAATGCATGTGGGTCATTTGCGCTCTACCATTATCGGTGACGCCATATCGCGTGTGCTTGAATATCGGGGTCACAGGGTAATCCGCCAAAATCATATGGGGGACTGGGGCACTCAGTTTGGTATGTTGATTGCAGAGCTAGAGGAACATCTCGGTGAGGGTGAGCAGGCAGAACTGGCGCTCAATGATTTAGAGCTGTTTTATCAGCAATCAAAAAGACATTTCGATGCAGATCCAGAATTTGCTGACCGGGCTCGCGCCTATGTCGTAAAGTTGCAGTCGGGGGATCAGCACTGTCGCAACCTTTGGCAGCAGTTTATCTCTGTGTCTGTGGCCCACAATTTAGACATATACGAGCGCCTAAATGTTGGCTTGCGTGAACAGCACATCGCCGCCGAGAGTTCCTATAACCATGATCTCGAAAATGTCGTTCAGGAGCTTATAGATCAGGGGCTGGCAATTGAGTCCGATGGGGCCAAGGTTGTCTTTCTTGATGAGCTTGCGGATAAAAATGGTGAGCCTTCGCCCATGATTGTGCAAAAGTCTGGTGGTGGCTATCTTTATGCCAGTAGCGACTTAGCAGCTCTGCGTCATCGCGTTAATAACTTAAAGGCTGACCGCATTCTATACTTTATTGATGCTCGCCAGTCTCTGCACATGAAACAGGTTTTCATCACTGGCCGCAAAGCTAACTTTGTTCCTGATCAGATCAGTCTTGAGCACCATGCCTTTGGCACCATGATGGGTAGTGATGGTCGCCCCTTTAAAACTCGCTCTGGTGGCACAGTCAAATTGGCAGACTTGCTCGTAGAGGCGGTTGAGCGTGCCGAGCATTTGGTGCGTGAAAAAAATACTGAACTCAGCGATGAAGAGATAGAGATCGTGGCGCGTAAAATAGGTATTGGGGCAATTAAGTACGCCGACCTGAGTATCACTCGCACCAATGACTATATTTTTAACTGGGATGCCATGATGTCGTTCGAGGGTAATACTGCGCCCTACCTGCAATATGCCTACACCAGGATTTGCAGTATCTTCCGTAAAGCCAATATTGAAGAAGAAACGTTTTCGGCGCCTGTTGAGATTATTGAAGCTCAGGAAAAAAGTCTGGCGTTTAAACTATTGCAGTTCGATGAGTTAATCGATCAGGTCTCGACAGACTGCTACCCCCATGTCCTTTGTGCCTACCTGTATGAAGTGGCCAGTGCCTTTATGTCTTTTTATGAACACTGCCCTATTTTAAAAGCTGATGTGCCACAAAAGACCCAACTCAGTCGCCTGCAACTTAGCGCTCTAGCGGCAGCGACCCTATCTCAGGGGCTGGATCTATTGGGTATTGAGGTCATGGAAAAAATGTAAAGTTGTTTACTTGCCAATTTGATTTTTATAAACCGCCGCAGTAACTGGGTCAAAACAACAGAAAACTACTGACTCTATCAACGCATTATCCTGCAGTGCACTTTTGACTTGGTCAATGGCAACTTTAGTCGCACCATGAACTGGAAACCCAGCGGCCCCACAGCTAATCGCTGGAAATGCAATGCTAGAAGCACTGTGCTTTTTGGCCGCGATCATAGCCTTGTAATAACAGGAGGCCAACAACCCTGCTTCATTGTTATCGCCGCCTCGCCATACCGGCCCTACTGCATGAATGACCATATTCGCGGCTAGCCTGAACCCTGGCGTGACTCTAATTTCACCAACGGGGCAACTACCCAACGCATGGCAAGAAAGGGCATATTCTGCCCCGGCAGCACCCCTAATCGAGGCACTGACACCAATGCCTTCGGACAGGTCAGCGCTAGCAGCATTGACAATGACATCAACATTTAATGCGGTTATATCACCTTGATAAATTCTGACTCGATGCATCGGCTTTTAAACTCGAAATAAATGCTCCAAGTATAAAAAAATATAACTATAAAAGTATTGATGGCTGTCACAACAACTCAGCGATGAGACAGTATCAAGTGACCGATAATTAGAGTTGACTGCGCATCTTATCGAATTGGGCAACAACCCAAGTAGCCGGCGGCTGGCCACCGAGACGGGTTACCAAAACGATTGCTAACATCGAGAATAAAAACCCTGGCACCAGGGAAAATAAATCAAAGATACCACCACTGTAACCGCCAGAACCCAGCGCCTCCCAGACGATAACCGTAACACCGCCAACCAAGATACCCGCCAAGGCCCCAGCCGCAGTCATAGATCGCCAGTAGAGACTGAGTAAAATAGTCGGCCCCAAAGAGGCTCCCAAACCAGCCCAGGCATAGGAAACAACATCCAGTACCTTACTGTCGGGCTTCATGGCCATTACAGTCGCCAACAGTGCCATTGCAACTACGGCAACGCGACCTATTTGAAGACGCTGCTCCGGCGCCAGAGAGGCCTTGGCCAGCATTGGGTAAAGGTCCTCAGCCAGAGTGGCCGAACAGACCAGCAGCTGAGAATCAACTGTGCTCATGATAGCCGCGAGAATTGCTGCCAATAGCACGCCGGCAATTAATGGGTGAAAAATTAGACTCGTCAACTCGATAAACACACGTTCGGAATCAGCCAGAGGATTAGCCAGATAAGCGGCACCACACAGCCCAACCAAAATCGCCATCAGGTATCCTATAAATGACCAGCTGACACCAATCACTGCGGCTAGGCCTACCTCATCCGCAGAGCGGATTGCCTTGAACCTTGCCAGTACATGAGGCAAACCAAAATAGCCCAGGCCCCAGCCCAGTAAGCTAATGATTTCCAACCAACTAAGTGACATACCCTCGGCGTTAGTGAAGATATTCAATAGCTCAGGGTTAACCTCAGCCACCTGATCAGTAAAGTCGCCCAAACCACCCGTATTGGACACCACTAGCACAGGCACTGCTATCAGTGCGCCGAGCATCAGCAACCCTTGAAAAACATCAGTCCACGACACGGCCAAAAAACCGCCAAACAGGGTGTACAAAAGAATCAGTGCTACGCCGGCTAATACTGCTACGATGTAATCCAATCCAAACACCGCATTAAAAAGTTTGCCTCCAGCTATTAGCCCAGAGCTGACGTAAAACAAAAAAAACAACAAAATTGCCACACCAGCTATTATCTTTAACCAAGGTTTACTATCACCAAAGCGCCGCTGCAAGTAGGTTGGGATCGTCACAGCATCATCCAGTAGCGCCGAGTAAAGCCTCAGACGTTTGGCCATTAGCATCCAGTTGGCCGCCACACCAATGGTCAGCCCTAAAGTGATCCAGAATGCTTCAAGACCTGCTAGATAGGCGTAGCCAGGCAAACCCAACAGCACCCAACCACTCATATCCGAGGCCCCAGCGCTAATGGCAGAAACGGCAGGCGAAAGATTTCTTCCGCCAAGAAAATAGTCCGACGCATTTTTTGTGCGCACATAGGCGTAAACACCAATCGCCAATACAGTGGCAATATAGGCACCAAACGCAATTATGCTAGGCATTGACAAATCAGACATGGGACACCTTGTTATTATTATGAAATATTAATGGCTCGAATCTGAGACTCAACTTCAAAGTGGCCAGGCTCAGAAAGTGACTCTCTTTCCAACTGTAAACCAGTAAAGTTAAAAAGCTCAGTATCTGCTAACTGTGACGGCGAGACATTCTTAATTGCGCCGAAAATAGTATCGATACGACCAGGAAACTGGCGCTCCCAGCCTTCTAGCATCTCTTTTACCACATTGCGCTGCAGGCCTTCCTGAGAACCGCAGAGGTTGCAGGGAATAATAGGGAACTGTTTGAGCTCGGCTAGTGCGATCAAATCGCTCTCACGGCAATAGGCGAGAGGCCGAATAAGCATATTTTTCTTGTCGTCGGACAATAGCTTAGGTGGCATGGCTTTTAGCTTGCCCTGGTAAAACATATTTAAAAATAATGTCTCTACAATATCGTCCCGGTGATGACCAAGAGCAACCTTGGTACAGCCAATTTGCTCAGCGAAGCCATAGAGCGTGCCACGGCGCAACCGCGAGCAGAGACTACAGTAGGTTTTGCCATCTGGAATTTTGCTGGTGACAATACTATAGGTATCTTTCTCCAGAATATGGTACTCAATATCCAGAGTATCTAGATACGCCGGCAACACATGTTCAGGAAAACCTGGCTGCTTTTGATCCAGATTCACAGCCACCAGTTCAAAATCTACTGGGGCATTTTTTTGCAGATTCATCAACACATCGAGCATGGCGTAGGAATCTTTGCCGCCCGAGAGGCATACCATAACTCGGTCTCCCTCTTCGATCATATTATAGTCAGCTACGGCCTTGCCAACATTGCGTCGTAGGCGCTTTTGTAGCTTGTTAGCTTCGAGCTGATTTTTACGCTGGGGCATAGCCTGACTCTGTTGGTTGTAAGCTGGTTATTGTAGTGGCACTCGGACCGTTTCACCAAGCAGGTCTGACCAGTTTAGGGAAATAATTGACTCATCAAAGCCACCTATTACTAATGAAACGGGTTTTTACAGGTAAATCTTAGATATAAATCATGACGTACCTAAACCATAGAAAATAGTCTGCAAAAGGCTCTATCTCGTCGCTACAGCTCAGTCTTTAGGCAGCCTTCCAGAAGATCCTAAAGCAAACTCTATATCCACTATGCGGTGTATTTTTTGGGCGTATTTAGTTACTCTTGTAGTCCTCTATCTAGATGTCGTTAGCCCCTACCAGAATCCACCGGAGAGCACATAGTTTGAACTCGATCACGGCCGTCGGCTCCAATGAGTCATCATTACTGAATAAAGACCAACAATTTGTCTGGCACCCCTATTCTTCATTGACAGCGCCTATTCCAGCCTATGAGGTAGTATCTGCGCAAGGCGTTAATCTGCACCTAGCCGATGGCACTGTGCTGATTGATGGTATGGCCTCATGGTGGTGTGCGATCCATGGTTACAACCATCCAGTACTCAACGATGCAGCTAAGAATCAAATTGATAAAATGAGCCATGTGATGTTTGGCGGTATCACCCATGCGCCCGCGGTCAATCTGTGTGAAAAGCTAGTACAAATAACCCCCCAGGGATTAGATAAGGTATTTCTCTCAGATTCTGGTTCAGTGGCGGTAGAAGTTGCTATTAAGATGGCCTTTCAGTACTGGATATCCAAGGGCCAATCCAACAAAAACAAATTACTCAGCCTACGTAATGGCTATCATGGGGATACATTTGCTGCGATGTCGGTCTGTGATCCGGTCACCGGCATGCATCATATGTTCGATCAAGTAGTTGCGAAACAATTGTTTGCACCGGCACCTCAAATCGGGGTCCATGAATCTTGGGACGATAGAGATATCGCTGAATTTGAACAGATAATTTCCACAGCAAAAGACGAATTAGCCGCTGTTATTCTAGAGCCCATAGTTCAGGGGGCTGGTGGTATGCGTTTTTACTCCCCTCATTATTTGAAGGCAGTGCGAGCACTATGTGATCAACACAATGTGTTACTAATCGCCGATGAAATAGCTACCGGCTTCGGTCGCAGCGGTAAATTATTTGCCTGTGACTGGGCGCAAATTTCACCCGATATTATGTGTCTAGGCAAAGCCATTACCGGGGGCTATATGACTTTGGCGGCGACCCTGTGTAGTGAAGAAGTCAGCCGTGGTATCTGCGAGGGTGAGGCAGGCTGTTTTATGCATGGCCCTACTTTTATGGGTAATCCACTGGCCTGTTCAGTAGCTAATGCCAGTATCGACCTGCTGCTGAGCAGCGATTGGCAGGCCAATATTCGGCGCATTGAAACTACCCTTGAGCATCATTTAGCACGTTTTGTTACTCTGGATACTGTTGCCGAAACGAGGGTACTAGGTGCTATAGGGGTTATCGAGATGCACTCTCCTGTCAACCTAGCTGAGATTCAACAGCATTTTGTCGCTGAGGGCGTTTGGGTGCGACCCTTCGGTAAGCTAGTCTATGTTATGCCTCCGTATATCAGCACAGATGCCGAACTGGGCGCGCTGATAGCGGGGATTTATTCTGTGCTATGTAAGCTTTAGTCAGGACTGTGTTCTGCTTTTCTCAGCTTATCTAGGTCGTAGCCCAGCGTGGCGACAAATTGCGTTAGCTCAAGATACTTTGCGGCGCTAATTTGAGGAGCTCTCGCCATAATCCAGACATAATCGCGTCTAGTTCGCCCAATCACCGTGTACTGATACTCCTGATCTAAGTATACAATACGGTAATCGGCTTTTATCGGCCAAACAAACTGCATTCCCCAAATCGCATTGCTACTATCACGGATAAATCCGCGCGGCTGATAGACCTTTTGCTCTCCATCTAAAGCTCCAGCATTAAAGGCAAATGTAGTAGCCACTGTGCCGTCAGGATTTAGGCGGTAACTCTCGACAGGATTAAAGGCATTTTTTTCAAGAAACGTCGGTATATTTGCTATCACATACCAATCGCCCATAAAACGCTCTAAGTCCACTTGCTCTACTGTATCCATGGGCCTGTTGCTACTGCAGCCAGCGATCAGGAGCAACCCAGATACAAGTATTATTTTTAATAATGTCATGTCAGTCTACCTTTACTAAATACGCTGATATTTGAGCACTGCACCGGTCTTTAGCTTGGTCTGCAAGCCTATCCAGTCTCCAGTGGTATCGTACTCCAATTGGATGTTGATTTTAGAGCCGGCAATGGTTACATGCGTGTGGCTATTCTCTGGTGCAACCTCGCTGCTAATCTTGACGGGAAGGTAGCCTCCAGTCTCCACATTTAATAGACGCTCACCCTGCAGTAGTTGCGGATTCCAATAGGCAAAGCTGCGTACACAGCCTTCCAAAATCTCATCTCCATCCGCAGTTACGACCATTAAGCCAGACTCTGTTAAGCTAGCTTGAGTGGTTACCTCCTTACTCTGCCGCTTGGTGCGACTGCTGACCTGAGTTAGACATCCGTCCTGCCATTGCTCAGTAGCCTCATGCTGATAGGTAATTTTTTTGATAAGCAATATTTTGAAGTCAAGCGCCATGGTTGAATTTACTAACCAGCCATTCTGTTCTGCCTTCACTGAAAAGTTGTGCTTACCTACTTCACGATCATCCACGAGCACCATGAAGTTCCAATTTCCCTCCGTTATGCTTTCGGCCCAGACTTGTGAACTGCACAGTAGAAGAATTGCTATAATTTTTCGCATAACTAAAGATCATTCACTCGTTTAAGCGGCGGCAAAGGGAAGAAACTACTCGTGCAGTCTTTATAAGCCTGATAGTCAGGCCTCCGCTTTACCATGTCCCTTTCCATCAATCTGATTCCAGATACCTTTATCAGCAACGCCGTCATGATGGCAGGCGCGATTAGAAACATTGGACTCTGCGTAACTGAAAAGGCGGGAACGGCAAACAGGCACCAGCCCCACCAGACGCAAAACTCACCAAAATAGTTGGGATGACGACTATAGCGCCATAGCCCCGTATTGAGCGTGTGCCGTTCCTTAACGACCAACTGGTTGAACCGATGTAATTGATTATCAGCAACCGTCTCTATTATCAGCCCAAACAACCAAACAGAAACCCCCACGGTGTGAAAAGTACTCCACTGAAGACGGGCGTCAGCTAGAAATCCCGGCACAAAACTAGCACTGATAATCCACACCAAAAAACCCTGCACCATGAAAATAAGATAAAAACTTTTCAGTGGAAAATTAGGTGAATTATTTTTGCGAATTATGGAATAGCGGCGATCTTCTGGCTGGTTGCGACGACGCTTGATCAAAAATGCACTGAGCCGAAATGCCCAAATAGCCACCATAAGTAGAAGCACCTGACTCACAAAATTAGTTGCATTGGCTTGAAATGCATAAATAAGAGCAGTAGCCAGAACCATGATCGACCAACTGTAATCTCCCACACTAACATCGTCCTTAAACAGGCTAAATAACCACGTGGCCACGGCCATTAAAAACAAAACTGGCGCGGCCTCTATCATCAACACCCACATTTAATGAACCCCTCGAAATTGCGCAGAAACTAACACATTCTTTTCTTATTAATGTCCTATACGCCAGCGGCTATTAAACCGATCAGACTCAATATCGTAACTCTAAAACTATGAGTGCTTTGAGCGTCGCGCCTGCTCGAGCATATCGCTAGTTTTTTGTCTCGCAACTCGATTTTTTTTAATTAACACATAGGTCGATCCTGCGCCCCCATGGGTTTTTTGTGCGGTATGAAAAGCCAACACCTGGTCAAACTGACGCAGCCAATGGTTTACGCAACTCTTTAATTTTGCTGGCTGATCAAGCCCTATACCCTTACCGTGGGTGACCAAACCACAGCGCACGCCATGCTTTTGACAGTCATCGACAAATCGAAATAATGCGCTTCGAGCCTGCTCTACTGTGTGGCGATGGAGATCAAGTCGCGACTGGATTTCATATTTGCCCATACGCAGATTTTTGTACACCCCATACTGCACACCAGGGCGCGCAAACTCGAGAAACTCATGGGGGTCAATTTGGGTTATTGAAGAAATTGGATCGAGAAAGTTACCTTCAACCACCTGCTCTTGCTGGGCTGACTTGCGACGCTGTAACACCCCAGGGGTGACCTGCGCAGGCTTCGAAATATGGTTAGCACCCTTGCCACCCAAAGGCTCAATGTCATCGCCAAAAAGCTCACCAAACTGTGTATCTAGGTCATCATCTGTAGCTGACATTATGGCTCCTATTCATTTCGATGTAGGCTCATTTAATCTGCTCATCTCCTAGCTATTTACGCTAAAATATCCGGCCGGTTAATGGAGCTTAGAATGCACGTATCTGCCAATCACGTTATTAGCGTTCACTATACCCTTAGAGACGATAATAACGAACTTCTCGATACAACGTACGACGATGACAAACCCATGGTTTACTTACATGGTCGCCGACAGATGATCGATGGATTTGAGGCTGCAGTCGCCAAGGCGAAGATAGGCGCTAAACTATCTTTTTCGGTAATGCCGGCTCAGGGTTATGGATTGCGCAATATAAGTAATACCCAACGCATACCCAACAAATATCTCAGGCATGAAGGACGCCTAGCGGTGGGAAAAGAAATTCATGTGAATACCGCCAATGGGGTTTTGCCAGGCCGCATTATTAAAGTTGGTAAGTTTAACGTCGATGTCGATATGAACCATCCTCTGGCTGGCAAAAATTTACATTTTGAGGTGGAAATTATAGATATCCGCAAAGCCCGAGATGAAGAAATTTCCCATGGTCATGTGCATGGCCAAAGAGGCTGTGATCATGCCTGAAATGGCTGCATATCAATATGGGTTAATCGCTCTGATCTTTGTCTGGAGTGGGTTTGTACGTTCAGGTTTAGGGTTTGGCGGGGCGTTATTCACTCTACCGTTTTTACTGCTAATTCATAATGACCCTTTAATTTTTCTACCTATTATTTCAATCCATTTATTATTTTTTGCCGGCCTAACTATTATTCAGGCGGAACGTAAATCCAAGAAATCTAGTGACCACAGAAACACAGTTAACTGGGCCTTTGTGCGTTACTCGCTGTTGATCATGATTATCCCCAAGCTCGCAGGAGTTGTAGGCCTACTGGTGCTGCCCACAGATTTAATGAACATCATTATCTTTTCATTAATTGCCGCATACTCGTTGACCTATATTCTCGGCAAGCCAATGCAAAGCAATAGTCGACTTTTAGACTTCCTGTTCCTAATAGTTGCCGCATATGTTAGCGGAACCTCACTAATTGGCGGACCACTAGTCATCGCCGTTGCTCTACGCCATATAAAACCCCATGAATTTCGTAACACGCTATTTATGATTTGGTGTGTTTTAGTTGCTATTAAGCTTGGAGCTTTTATTTTAGCCAAGGTTGATATTCAGCTAATCGGTGCCCTCTGGTTACTACCATTTGCAGGCATTGGTCATGTTATTGGTCATCATTTGCACAGTCGCCTGTTAGAAAAAGATAGCCGCAGCTTTTATAAGCTGCTGGGGTGGGTATTATTGGCGACGAGCTTTGTCGGCCTCGCTCAGGTGATAGCCTAGGTCACTCCGTAAGCTAGGCGGAGTGAAAAGTGGTAGTTTTTTCTAGGGGATCGCGCTCACTGCGGAAGTTATTGGCGCCGTCCTCTTCATCAATATAGCCAAAAGAAAGTCCCATCAGCAATTTAAAATTATCTGGTACGCTCAACTCTTCACGGACCATATCCGGAAAGCAGCTTATAGAGGTCTGAGGACATGAACCTATCCCCTGATTTTCGAGAGCCAGCATCAAGGTCTGGGCAAACATACCTACATCACCTGCCAGACGAACAAGTTCTGGAAATTCATCAGTGATAAAAATAAAGGCTACGTGGGGCGCATCGAAAAATTCAAAATTGCGCATCCATGACCAGGCACGCTTCTCTCGATCCTGCCGTGTAACACCCTGGTATTCCCAAAGACCAAGTGCCGAGCAGATCTGACGCTGTTTATAGTCGCCGCTAAACTTGCCCTTCCAGGGGAAGTCAGGATTACCATCTCCACCTTCCAGAGCCGCAGTTTTCATTTTTTCACGCATCCGATCACAGGCCTTGCCAGACAGAACATGCACATGCCAAGGCTGCACATTACAGTTAGAGGGCGCCCAACTGGCCAATTCGAAGACTTTCTTTAAGATGTCTTGGTCGACTGGTTTGGGCAGAAATCCGCGGTATGAATGTCGCGCTTTAACAACATCGGAAAATTCCATCTATTTCTCTCTTTACCGTTTTTACTTGGATTGAGACTTTAACAACCATAGTTGCCTCTGTCTATTTCCAAAAACCGACTAAATAATAGGGCGAGCAGTTATAAAAAACTAGCGCCCTAAGGCGCTAGCACAAGACGGCTAACCTAGGACGCGTCAAAATAACTGGTGGGCATTGCCATTACACTCTGGGTATTAGCGCCCATTGTTTTGGCGTGCATAGCCGCTCGGGGCAGTATGCGCTGGAAGAAAAATTCGGCTGTGTGAAGTTTAGAATGAAGAAACTCTGCATCACCCTCACCGGCGGCCAATTGTCTGGTCGCAACACCGCTCATCTGGGCCCACATAAAGGCCATAAAGGCATAACCCGAAAACATTAGAAAATCTACCGAGGCAGCACCAACACTGTCGGGGTTACGTTTTGCAGCTATAGCCAGACGATAGCTCATTAAACGCCATTTAATAGCCAACTTGGTAATGGCCCAGGCCTGTTTACGCATTACTTTGTTTCTACCCGCAGCCTTCCAAGGTAGATACTGACCTGCGAACTTGAACATATCACCAGTAAAAATATTGAGTTGCTTAAACTTATCCAGCAGCACTTTTCTACCCACCAGGTCTAAGGCCTGAATCCCTGTAGTGCCCTCATACAGAGTCGCAATACGACTGTCTCGTAAAATTTGCTCCATGCCCCACTCTTGGATATAGCCATGGCCACCAAATACCTGCACACCGTGATTAGCCGCCTCTACACCTAACTCGGTAATAAACCCTTTCAAAATTGGCGTACAAAAGCCTAGTCTGGCATCTGCGGCATCGCGAGCTTCGGATGTTTTCCCGGCGCGATAGATATCGGCAAACTGGCTGGCATAGGTCACCATCGCCCGACCGCCCTCAGCAACTACTCGCTGAGTAAGAAGCATACGCCGAACATCTGGATGCTCAACAATAGCATCAGCCGGCCCGTCTGGGTTTTTTATTCCTGAGATTGAACGCATCGCCAAGCGCTCTCTGGCATATTCTGAAGCGCCTTGATAAGAACGCTCCGCTGCTGCTGCACCCTGGCTGGCCGTGCCGATTCGCGCTACATTCATGTAGGTAAACATTGCGTTAAGACCATTGTGGGGCTCACCAATCAAAAAGCCTGTGGCATTATCAAAATTAAGTACCGCTGTGCCATTACCATGGATACCCATCTTGTGCTCAATAGAACCGCAGCGCACACCATTGCGCTCACCGGCGGAACCGTCAGCCGCCGGTAAGAACTTAGGGATAATAAACAGCGATAGGCCCTTGGTACCAGCAGGAGCATCAGGTAACTTTGCCAATACGATATGGACAATATTCTCTGTTAAGTCATGCTCACCAGCACTGATAAAAATTTTCGTACCATCAATGGCGTAGGTGCCATCTTTGTTAGGCACGGCTTTGGTTTTCATCTGACCAAGGTCGGTTCCACAATGAGGTTCGGTCAAACACATTGTGCCGCTCCAGACTCCGCTGATTAGCTTGCTCAGGTAGGCCTGCTTCTGCTCCTCTGTACCGCTGGTTTCGAGAGTCGCTACAGCGCCTTCACTCAAACCGGGATACATAGCCCAAGCCCAGTTAGCTGTCGTTAGCATTTCGTTGATCGCCACACCGATCGATGCAGGCAAACCCTGCCCCCCTAGCTCAGCACTTCCTGTCAGGCCAGTCCAACCCGCCTCGATAAACTTGTTGTAGGCTTCTTTGAAACCCTTCGGCGTGGTGACGACACCATCGTCCCATTTACAGCCCTCATCACCGGATTGATAAAGTGGTGCCAATTCATTCTCGCTAAATTTAGCTGCTTCAGTAAAAATCGCTTCGAGCATATCCGGTGTGGCTTCTTCTCCACCCTCGACATCCTTGAATTTGCTCTGCATATCCAAAACATCGTTGAAGAGAAATAAGTAATCCTTAACTGGCACTTTGTAATTGGGCATGGAGTAGATCCTATGAAATTAAACCATCGAGATGAGCCTGATCACCGCTTTGGTTATAGAGAGAAAATCGTTTTTTACTCGCCAGCTGTTTAGTATAAAACAGTACATTGGAAGGCAGAAAAAGAGGCCGATGAAAGTTAACGGCAACTGAGTAACCAGTTTCAGGTAGCTGTTCTTCGAGTGCGGCCAAACAGCGCGCCTTGCTCCACATCCCGTGGGCAATAGCCTGCTTAAAACCAAATAGTTTAGCTGTCATATCGGCCAAATGGATGGGATTATAATCCCCTGAGACGCGAGCATAGCGGCGCCCTATATCAGCACTTACTCTCCATTGCTGTGATTCTCCCTCGCGGCCATTAACCGATCTACGCTTCTGTTTTATCTCTGTTTTACAGCGATGTAAGAAAGTTGAGTTGCTCGACCACAGCGTTTGATCGTCAATAGAGGCAATTACGCGGATATCCCATTCCAGGCCCCGGCTTGTCAACTCAGAGCCACCTACCGCAGCCGTCATACTAATCGGCTGTTTAATATCAAACGACTTGAGTACCGAGATCTGGTTACGCAGATGTACCTGGCCCATAGCCCGTATCGGAAAGTCCTGCTGAGTCAGTATTTGAAGAAACAGTGGAAACGCCAACATGTGTAAATAGGTAGCGGGCAGGTTGCCTTCGGGGGCAAAGCCACAGAGCTCCTTGTAGGCCGCCAGATGCTGTGCGTCAATCATCAAACCATTAACCTGAGCGCTCAAGCCTGGCAGTGGATCGCCAATCTGGTATGACCCAGACTTAAAGGCCGCTTTACCGAGGAGCGCAGGCATACTCGGGAGATGCCGCATAATCATCGGTGCTATGCTGTGTGTAGGCTGGATTTGTTCTGTTCTAACATCATTCATAGGTTCCATAGTGCTCAAGTGCTCCCTGTTAGTCATTGGCAGTAAAAAAACAACATTTTGTCATTTCGGTCAATCACGTATAATGCTCACCCGGTTTAAGAGTTAATAGTATGGCAGGTCTGACAGATTCAGGTACTTTGGTGCGCTTGGCCTACCAAGGACTAATTAATCTCGGCGTTGATGCTGATGAGGTACTGCGCCGCTCCGGCCTCGATCCCTCCGAGCTTTATCAGGCAAATTTGCGCACTAAATTTTCTGGCCAGCCACGTTTTTGGAAAGCTGCGGTAGAACTTTCTGGCGACCCCTGCATAGGTTTGCATCTGGGCGAGCGGATGCCTGTCTACAAGGGCCAAATTCTAGAATACCTATTCTTGAGCAGTCAAACTTTTGGCGAAGGCCTAAATAGGGTTTTAAATTATCAACGCCTGATTAGCGATGCTATTCACGGCCAGGTCAGCGAATCACCCAGTCCCTGTTTGACGAGCTATTTTTCGCAACATCAACATGCCACTTCACATCTTGCCGAGGCCATGGTGTTGGGCCTGATTAAAGCCTTTCAGGCAGTAACTGATGGTACATTTAAAGCTGACCGTATTGTCTTTAATCATCCACCGAACACTGCGATTGCTGAATATGAGCGCATCTTTAAATGCCCTGTGGAATTCAATGCCAAGTCGTTTCAGATGTTCTTTCCTGCTTCCATGCTTAAATATAGATCACTTTATGCAGAACCCGAGCTACTTAATTTGCACATTCAAGCTGCAGATCAGCATTTAGCCATCCTTGAGCAGCAAGACTTGATTACCGAAGTGCGCAGTCTTCTAGGGGCACTGCTCGAAAGTGGTGACACCACGCTTTTAAAGGTCGCGACACATCTTGGCATAACGCCGCGACACCTGCGCCATCAGTTGGATTTAGCCGGCACCAGCTTTCAGAGATTACTGAATGAACACCGCCATCGGCTAGCGCGGCGGCTGTTATCACAAACTGATGAGGCGATTAGTGAAATTGTTTACCTCACCGGGTTTTCAGAACCCAGTACGTTTTACCGAGCATTTCGGCGGTGGGAGGGAACAACGCCCATAGAATACAGGCAACAGTATCGAGATTAGAGAATGTCTGCTCAGCCATCTTCACCATTTCCACATCAGGCCACATCAAGTAGAATGCCCAACGCCCATTTTTATACTTCACAGAGTAGCCGTCCCTTATGATCCATAGCACTGATACCGCCTTTGAGCTTTTGCGCGAGCAAGACATCCCCTCCTTAAAAGTACGCTACCAAGAGTATCGCCATCGCGTGACAGGGGCTCAGCATATTCACTTAGCTGCTGACAATAAGGAAAATGTATTCCTGGTAGCCCTGAGAACCGTGCCTATGGATTCTACCGGCGTAGCTCATATACTGGAGCATACGGCGCTATGCGGTAGCGAAAAGTATCCGGTACGAGATCCGTTTTTCATGATGATTCGCCGTTCCCTAAATACCTTTATGAATGCTTTCACTAGCTCTGATTGGACGGCCTACCCCTTTGCTAGCCAAAATAAAAAAGACTTTAATAATTTGCTTAGCGTGTATTTGGACTCCGTGTTTTTTGCCCGCTTAGATCCCCTAGACTTTGCTCAAGAAGGCCACCGCTTAGAGTTCGCAGAGCCTGGGAATACTAATTCGGAGTTGACATACAAGGGAGTGGTTTTCAATGAAATGAAAGGCGCCATGAGTTCGATTAACTCGACGTTATGGCAAACCATGAGTAAGCATCTCTATCCCACCAGTACTTACCACTATAATAGCGGCGGTGACCCTGCAGATATCCCTGACCTTAGCTTCGAACAGTTTAAGGCGTTTTACCGAACTCACTATCACCCAAGCAACGCTATTTTTGTCACCTTTGGTAATATTCCCGCCGCCGAGCATCAGGCCAGCTTTGAAAAAAATGCTCTGAGCCGCTTTGAAAAGCTCGACTGCCATATTGCGGTTAATAATGAGCAACGCTATACCAGCCCGCAGTATTTCGAAGAGACCTATGCAGCGGATGGCCAGGAATCAGCAGAGAAAAATAGCCATATAATTCTGTCTTGGTTACTGGGCGATTCAACCGATTTAGAAGCGACTATGCAAGCACGTCTACTATCCAGCGTGCTACTAGATAACAGCGGCTCGCCGCTGCAAAAAGCACTAGAGACAACAGATTTAGGCACCTCACCATCACCTATGTGTGGACTTGAAGACTCCCAAAAGGAACTAGCATTTGCCTGTGGTATCGAGGGCGCTAATGCGGAGTCTGCTAATGCCACTGAAAACATGATTTTAGATGTTCTGCACGAAGTAGCCGAGAATGGACTTCCATTAGAGCAGGTAGCGGCCAGCCTCCATCAACTAGAACTATCACAGCGCGAAGTGTCAGGGGGTGGCTATCCCTATGGGCTCAATCTAATTTTGACCTCTTTGACTAGCGCCACCCACCGCGGTGATCCAGTGGCACTATTAAATTTAGATCCGGTGTTAGAAAAACTGCAACAGCAAATTCAGAATCCAGAATTTATTAAATCGCTAGTCAAAAGTTTACTGCTCAATAATCAGCATCGTATCCGCCTCGTAATGAAGCCAGATACGGAACTTGCAAGACAGAAAGAACAGGCTGAAAAAAATCGGTTGTCGGAGATAAAGGCCAACCTGACTGATGACGAAAAACAGGCTATTGTCACCAATGCTGTAGCACTCAAAGAACGCCAGGAAATGGTGGAAGACCTCGAAATTTTACCCAAGGTGGGCATTGAAGATGTACCCACAGAGATCACCTACGCCGAAAAACAGGCTGTCAGCAAGTCACCTCTGCCGCTGACTCGCTATAGTGCTGGTACCAATGGTCTGGTCTACCAACAGATTATTATGCCAATGCCGGCGCTGACCTCAGAACAGATGGATCTGCTGCCCCTGTACAGCACCTGCGCCACGGAAATGGGTGTGGGAACTCGTGACTACCAGCAAACTCAGCTTTGGCATTCGAGCGCGGTTGGCGCCTATTCCGCGTCGGCATCAGTGCGCTCAGACAAAGATAGTCTTGAGCAACTACATGGGAATCTTATTTTTTCAAGCAAAGGTCTAGCGCGCAACCAGCAAGCCATGAGTGATCTTATGGAGGAGTCGCTGCAATACGCGCGCTTTGATGAACTATCTCGACTACGAGAGCTGGTGTCCCAAATTCGAACCTATCGCGAGTCGTCCATTACCGGCAATGGTCATGTGCTGGCAATGACCGCAGCTGCAAGCGGTCTCTCAGCCAATGGCAACCTCAGCCAACGCTGGGGTGGCATGGCCGGTCTTGCCGGACTTAAAGCCTTGGATCGGAGTTTGGAGTCAGATGCGGGTTTAGAAACTCTCGCGTCGCAGTTAGCGACTATCCATCAGCTAGTTCTTCAACAGTCGCGCCAATATTTACTCGTCGCTGAAGGTGAGCGACTCGATCAATTTAGTCAGGTTATGCAAGACAGCTTTACCCAGACCGACAGAGCACCAACCAGCAATCTAATTAATTATTGTCCGGCACTGACCCCGGTTAATCATTGCTGGACCGCCAATACTCAAGTGAGCTTTTGTGCCAAGGCCTACCCTACGGTACCAACGGGGCACCAAGACGCTGCTGCACTGACTGTACTTGGGGGCGTTCTGCGCAATGGCTTTTTACACCGGGCTGTGCGTGAGCAAGGCGGAGCCTATGGTGGCGGCGCCTCACAGGATAATCAGTCCGGTGCCTTTCGCTTCTTCTCCTACCGCGATCCCCGAATTGCTGAAACACTCCAAGACTTTGATAACTCGATAAGCTGGGCACTTGAGAATTCACTGGGTTATGACAAGATTGAAGAGTCAATACTCGGTGTCGTGGGCAGCTTAGATAAGCCAGGCTCACCAGCGGGAGAAGCGATTCAGGCATTTCATAGTGAGTTAAATGGTCGCGGCAAAGCCTGCTCTATAAAGTTTAGGAATCAAGTGCTCGCTGTCACTGAGGCTGATCTAAAACGTGTTGCCAGCGACTATTTAACTGCTGATAAGGCACAGACTGCGGTGATTACCAATGCTGACTTGGCAGCCTCAACTGGCCTGAATATTATTAGCGTCTAATATGAGTGATTCTAAATCTAAGCGCGACAACCTTTTTGCCAATCCCCTAGGGGCTGTGCCGGGTTTTGTCTTTGACCAAGCCGTAGTCGATGTATTCCCGGATATGATTAGTCGCTCTGTACCCGGTTACGAGACGATTATCTCTCACACAGGTGAGTTAGCTGCACGCTTTGTGCAACCAGATACTAACTGCTATGACCTAGGCTGCTCTCTGGGCGCCTCGACTCTGGCCATTAGTCATCGCATCGAGGGGCGCAATGCCAACGTGATAGCGGTCGATAATTCCCCAGCTATGCTAGAAAAGTGCAGACTTATTTTGGCATCAGACAGTACCACTACGTCCATTGACTTAGTCAATAGCGATATCTGTAATATTGATATTTACAATGCATCACTGGTGGTGATGAACTTCACACTGCAGTTTGTACCTGTGGAACAGCGATTAGGGCTTCTTGAAAAAATCTACCGCGGCCTCAATCCAGGGGGATGTTTGATTATTTCAGAAAAACTAAGTTTTAAGCCCGAGTCCCTGAACAGTTTGCTCAGTGAATTGCACCATGATTTTAAACGTGGCCAGGGTTACAGTAATTTAGAAATCAGCCAAAAGAGAGACTCGATTGAAAATGTGCTGGTGCCTGAAACATTAGATAACCATATCCAACGATTAAGGGCCTGCGGATTTCAGTCCACAAGCCCTTGGTTTCAATGTTTTAATTTTTGTTCTCTGGTCGCTATTAAATAGCCATAATAGCAAGGCTTATCATCAAGAAACTAGTCGCATCGTTTGCTTAATCATCTTTAAAACCTTAGGCGTGTAAGGCGGATGTAACATAGATGCGGCACTGAATTTCTCTTCTAGCACACTGCGCTCATGCGTGAAGGCTCTAAAGCCCCAGACACCACCAGACTTGCCAATACCGCTGTTATTGACGCCACCGAATGGCAGGTTTTGATGCAAGAAATGCATCATGGTCTGGTTGACGCAGGTATCACCGGCGCTGGTTTCTTGCAGTACTTTGTTGATCGCTTTATCGTCCTGAGCATAAATATATAATGCTAGCGGCTTAGGCTTGTTGTTTACATAGGCAACTACTTCATCGAGGTCAGAAAATGTAATGATGGGTAGCACAGGGCCAAAAATTTCTTCCTGCATAATCGCAGAGTCTTCACTCATACCTTCAATCATTGTAGGCGCGATAAAACGTCCCGCCTTAACCATTTCGCCGCCAATTATGACTTTACCACCATTGGCCTTAGCATCTTTAATCAACGCAGAAATTCGTCCATGGTGCGCAGTATTGACTACCTGACAGTAGTCGTCGTTATCCCGCGCATCACTACCCAGTCCATATTGCTTTTCGACGCAGGCGGTCATCTCAGCAACCACTTCATCTTTTATCGACTCATGAATATACAGGTAATCTGGTGCGATACAGGTTTGACCATTGTTAGTAAACTTGCCCCAGGCAATAGAGCCGACTGTCTTTTTGATATTGGCTGACTTGTCGATAATAACTGGGCTCTTACCACCAAGCTCAAGTGTCACTGAAGTAAGATTACGTGCCGCTGCGGCCATAACATGCTTGCCAACTGCTGGACTACCGGTAAAGAAAATATGATCAAAAGGCAGGCTAGTCAGGTAGCTGGCGACATCAGCTTTGCCCTCAAATAGTGCGACTTCCTCAGGCCTAAAGGCTTCGCTCACAATCTCACTGATAACCTTAGACATATTGGGAGTCATTTCTGACGGCTTGATTATCACCGTATTACCCGCCGCAATAGACCATATCATGGGCCCAAAGGTCAGATTAAAGGGGTAGTTCCAAGGCGAAACTACCAGGGTCACGCCTTTGGGTTCCTTTACAATTTTTGACTTGGTACCGAATGTGGTAAGCGTGGGCCAAACCGAGTCTGGTTTCATCCAGCCTTTCAGACTTTTTCTAACATGCTTTAACTCGCCAAGAACAGGCATAATCTCCGCCATAGCCACCTCAGCCTCAGGCTTGCCAAAGTCTGCCGCTGCCGCCGCATAAATTTTATCCCCGGCGTCATTGAATGCTTGCTCAAACCGAGCCAGGACTGCGAGACGTTGGCGGTAATCAGATTTTCTCAACTCGAGCGCATAGCATTTCTGCTCGGCAAATACTTTGTCTATGGCTGCCTTGGCTGCCTTTTTTATTTCGGCCATCTGTCTTCCCTCATTATGCTTTTTGTTAAACACAGGTTTTATTGGTTGTTTCTGGTCATTAGTAATGCGGGGGTTTTTCACTCTGTCCTACGCCACCCTCTACATCTCCTTCTAGCGCGGTATCTCGAAGTATCTCAATACGCTCCAGCATTGTTCGATGCGCCTTAGTCAGTGCATCAATCTCTTTTTGTTGACGAAAAATTTCTTCGCCAAGTTCGGCATTTGCCATTTCTATATAGGCTAACTTTTCTTCAAGCTGCTCAAATCTCTCTTCAATCATGGTGCTCTTTACCCTAACCAAAAAATAATTCTTAGTCGGTCACAATAACGGAAATACACTATAATTGCCCATCAATATTTCAGGTGTAATTATGATCCCTAAAACCCTCGATTATGACCAGCTCTTTTGCTGGCTAGAAGAGCATCCCTTAGGCGACTGGGGTCAAACTCTACCTGATCTTATTTCCTATCAGTTACGTCCGGGGCGCTGGGGTGACATGCCAGAATGGGAAGAGACCTTAAAGCGTTTACCCGAAATTGACCCTCTGCATATCAACCTCACAAACAGTGTAGAAATTGGCGATATCAGCCTGATGGACAAGGGCCGCCGCCTGGCTTTACAGGCCACATTAATGGGACTTCATCCCTGGCGCAAAGGACCGTTCACTCTCTTTGGTATGCCCCTGGATACAGAATGGCGATCGGACTGGAAATGGAACCGCGTACTACCCCATTTACAACCATTGCAGGACCGCCTAATTCTCGATGTCGGCTGTGGCAATGGATATCACTGTTTCCGCATGCTAGGTGCTGGCGCCAAACGGGTTATCGGTATAGACCCATCACCTAAATTTGTCTTTCAGTTTCAAGCCATAAAAAGCTTTGCCGGAAAACAGCTACCGGTGGATGTCCTACCCATTGGCATTGAGCATATGCCCTCAAAACTGGCTGCCTTCGATACCGTCTTTTCCATGGGTATCTTATATCATCGTCGCTCGCCAATGGATCATTTACGCGAATTACGAGAATTATTGCGACCGGGTGGTCAACTGGTATTGGAAACATTAGTAATTGATGGCCCGGAGGGAAGTACGTTAGTGCCAGAGGACCGTTATGCCAAAATGCCAAACGTCTGGTACCTGCCCTCAGTAAATACTCTGCTCAGCTGGATGCGCAAAAATGGCTTCAAAAATCCGCGAGTGGTGGACGTCAACACAACCAGTATTGAAGAGCAGCGCTCAACCCCGTGGATGACATTTGAGTCATTGGAGGATTTTTTAGATCCAAACGACTCCAGTAAAACGATTGAAGGACATCCGGCGCCAACAAGGGCTGTATTCCTCGCCGAAGCTCCATAAATAGGTTACTTGAAAGGCCGTATCGACAAATAAAGTATCAATTGCTCAGCAATAGAGGCGATCTGCCCAATTGAGGATACAATTCCTAGCCTGATTGATGATCAGTGCTTTACCAAGCCTTAATCAATCTAGTTGGCACTCGATTGTCCTGACTATTTTGCCCACAATATTCCCATCAACGTCGACGAACTTTTTCGGCTCGTGCGTGACCGACTGTAGAGACCAATCTGCACCCCCCAATCGAGCTCTTATCGTCTGCGTCTGACAACAGACTACTGGCAGTCACACACACTAATCGGCCGCCGACGCGACAACGACCGAGTGAAAAATATTGGCAAGGGATAAGCGTAAGGATTGATCCCCAAAACGAGCTCCGAAGGCGATCAATGCTAAGCTTTTAATGCCTCATCTGCGGCCACATAAGGATAACCAAGCGCATCAGCAACCGCTTTGTAGGTGACCTTACCTTTGTGCACATTAAGGCCATTTTGTAGATTCTTATCTCTAAACAGGGCACTAATCGGATCATCGGCTAAGGCTAGCGCATAGGGTAGCGTGGCATTATTGAGGGCCATGGTCGCAGTTCTGGCAACTCCCCCTGGCATATTAGCCACACAATAGTGCACCACATCATCCACTATATAGGTAGGATTTTCATGGGTGGTGGCTACAGAGGTTTCAAAACAACCACCCTGATCAATAGCCACATCCACTAAAACCGAACCTTTCTGCATGCGCTTAATAAGTTCTCGACTCAACAATCGTGGTGCAGCAGCCCCAGGAATTAATACCGCACCAATGATCAGATCTGCTTCAAGGGCATAGCGTTCAACTGCCGTGTTGGTGGAATAAACACAGCGGGCCCTCCCTTCGTATTTGGCGTCAAGTTCGCGCAACCTTGATATAGAGCGGTCTAAAATAGTCACATCTGCACCCATGCCCACAGCCATAGCCGCAGCATTTTCTCCAACTACGCCACCGCCAATAACTAGTACCTTAGCGGGAGCTACACCAGGCACGCCACCGAGTAATACGCCACGGCCACCTTGGGCTTTTTCTAAATGGTGAGCGCCAGACTGCACTGACATGCGACCAGCCACTTCAGACATTGGTGCCAGCAGAGGCAAACTACCCTGATTATCAGTCACTGTCTCATAGGCTACGCATGTGGCGCCAGATTTTACTAAGAGCTCAGTTTGCACGGGGTCTGGAGCAAGGTGCAGATAGGTGTAGAGAATCTGTCCCTCGCGTAGCATTTTACACTCCCGTGCCTGGGGCTCTTTAACTTTGATAATCATATCAGCGCGGCTAAAAATATCTGCTGCCATAACTGCAATTTCCGCTCCTGCGGCTACATACTGTTCATCGGTAAAATCAATCGCCGCGCCTGCCTCCGCCTCAACTAGCACCTGATGTCCGCGCTTAACCAACTCATTGACCGAGGAAGGAGTCAAACCCACACGATACTCATGATTCTTGATTTCTTTAGGAACACCTACCAACATTATTGCCACTCCTTATTTAATAAATTTAACCTCTACATTAATTACTGAATTCTACAAATAATATTGAATATTTATTCGTTAATTCTGCTAATATTCAGAAAATTTTATGGATAACTTATTAAAATCAGGATATTTAAAAGTGACAAGAATAAAATCGGACACCGATAAACTGAGCAAAATAGACCGCAATATGCTTCGCGTTCTGCAAAAAGACGGGCGTATTAGTTATACCGATCTGGCCAGGCAAGTGGGTCTGTCAGTTACACCTTGTATCGAGCGAGTAAAACGCCTGGAGCGCAATGGCTATATTCTTGGTTACACCACCACTGTCAGTCCCGAAAAACTAGATGCCAGCCTAGTGGTATTTGTACAAATCAGACTCAACCATACATCGCAAAAGAATTTTGAAGAATTTCATCGTTCAGTTATGGAACTTGAGAATATTCAAAGCTGTTTTTTAGTCTCCGGTGACTACGACTACCTTCTCAAAGCTAGAGTAAAAGACATGGTGGCCTATCGCGAACTACTTGGCCTCCGAATTTTGAAGTTGCCGGCAGTTCAGGAGTCGACCAGTTATGTGGTAATGGAAGAACTTAAAGAAACTCTAGAAGTACCTGTACCCTATAGCAAATAAACCTTATAAAAACAGTTACTAAACAGGTCGGACTTGTTGACTCAAACCCAATGCTCGCCTATAGTACCGGCCGTCTCAAGTAGAGTCCTTTTGCACTCGTAGCTCAGCTGGATAGAGTACCCGGCTACGAACCGGGCGGTCGGAGGTTCGAATCCTCCCGAGTGCGCCAGTTACAAAAAACCCGCCTTTAAAGGCGGGTTTTTTGTAACTGAAGATAATACAGCCGATAGTCTTGTGGTCCGAAATGACTGCTACAGACACCTATAGCAGAGCCCCAAAGTGATCAGCCCTGTAGCGGTAAAAGTGATTCCCACGCTCATTTAAGTCAGGTCTCCCTCAAAAAAGTTATCTTTCATATCAGGCAGTAGCCTAAATTTGCCATATTCTTGTAGCCGTGGCACTCTGCCTAGCCCAAAAATGTAAGTGAGGTATTACCATGACCAATAGACTCGATCAGCATCGAGGTAACTATCTCCCTCCTAGCCAACATCATTACCAGTCAACAGCATCTGAAAAAAAATTAGCCACCTACTGGCAATCCAATCTTAGTCTACTCGCTAAACTGATCGCAGTCTGGTTTGTAGTCTCCTTTGGCTGCGGTATTGTGCTGGCAGATTGGCTGGACCAGTTTTCTTTTTTCGGTTTCAAACTTGGTTTCTGGTTCGCACAACAGGGGGCTATCTATGCCTTTGTTGCTATTATCTTTATTTACTCTTGGCGTATGAAAGTACTCGAGCGGAGGTTTGGGGTCGACCAGGAGGGGAGTTCATAATGACAACTCAGATGTTAACTTATCTGTTTGTCGGTGCTTCTTTCCTACTCTATATAGGCATTGCAATATGGTCCCGAGCTGGTTCAACTAGAGATTTTTATGTCGCTGGCGGCGGCGTGCATCCACTCATGAATGGCATGGCTACAGCAGCGGACTGGATGAGTGCCGCTTCGTTTATTTCCATGGCCGGTATAATTTCTTTTATGGGTCGAGATGGGTCGGTTTACCTACTGGGCTGGACTGGCGGCTATGTGTTACTCGCACTATTGCTGGCGCCCTATCTTCGTAAATTTGGTCGATTTACCGTGCCTGACTTTATTGGCGAGCGCTACTATTCGAAAGCCGCAAGAATTGTTGCCGTTATCTGTTTAATCTTCATATCTTTCACCTATGTTGCTGGGCAGATGCGCGGCGTTGGCATTGTGTTCTCAAGGTATCTTGAGGTCGAGGTCACTACTGGCGTCATTATTGGAATGGCTGTGGTATTTATGTATGCAGTGCTGGGAGGCATGAAGGGCATCACCTACACTCAGGTTGCTCAATACTGTGTGCTTATTTTCGCCTACATGGTTCCGGCTATTTTTATTTCCATTATGATCACCGGCAATCCCATTCCACAGCTAGGCTTTGGCTCAGAAGTGAATGATGGATCTGGGTTGTCAGTGTTGCAAAAGTTAGATGGAGTACTAATGGATCTCGGCTTCAATGCGTATACCGCCGGTACCAAGTCGACTATTGATGTGTTTGCGATAACCGCTGCATTGATGTTTGGCACCGCCGGGCTGCCCCATGTACTAGTGCGTTTCTTCACTGTACCCAAGGTCTCAGATGCACGGTTATCAGCGGGCTATGCGCTAGTCTTTATCGCCATACTTTACACCACTGCGCCTGCGGTTGCGTCTTTCGCCCGCCTCAATCTCGTCGACACTGTTCACAACAGTAGCTACGATCAGGCACCTCAGTGGTTTAGTAATTGGGAGCAAACTGGGCTGGTTGGCTGGGAAGACAAAAACGATGACGGGATCATGCATTACAGTGCAGGCAGTGATAATGAAATTAGAGTTGACCGCGACATTATGGTGTTAGCCAACCCCGAAATAGCAAATCTGCCAGGTTGGGTTATTGCTCTTGTGGCCGCTGGTGGCGTGGCCGCGGCACTCTCTACTGCCGCCGGACTACTTCTGGTCATTTCCAGCGCCATATCCCACGATGTGTTAAAACAGACGCTAATGCCTAATATCAGCGAAAAACAAGAACTACTATTTGCCCGCCTAGCAGCGGCAGTCGCTGTCTGTGTAGCAGGTCTATTTGGTATATACCCCCCGGCCTTTGTTGCGCAGGTGGTTGCTTTCGCATTTGGATTAGCCGCGGCCTCTCTATTCCCAGCATTATTGTTAGGTATCTTTTATAAACCTATGAACAAAGAGGGTGCTATTACTGGTATGCTAATCGGACTTATTTTTACCTTCAGCTATATAGTTTATTTTAAGTTTATCTCTCCCCAGCTAAATACGTCTGAACATTGGCTGTTTGGTATTTCACCAGAGGGAATTGGCTTTATTGGTATGCTACTAAATATTTGCTGTGCCCTCGGTATCAGCAAAGTGACTAGCCCGCCGCCCATAGAAGTTCAGCATCTTGTGGATAATATCCGTATACCGACTGACGCTGGAACCGCTCACCAACACTAATTAAGAGACACTGATATGGATTTTTCAACCAACAAATGGCTATCTCGCCTGGCTAAATTGGCTGGTCTAATTGTTTTAATTGGAATATCCATAATAGTCTTTTTCAGTCCAGAGAAGCCACCTGCCAGTCAAGCCTTTATCAATGGCCAAGTTATCACCATGGATGATAACAACAGTATTGTTGAAGCTGTTTTTGTGCGCAAGGATCAGATTATTGCGGTGGGCGATAATGCTAAAATCCAAGGGTTGATCGACAATAAAACTCTAGTTCATGACCTTCAGGGCAAAACTCTACTGCCGGGATTTATTGATTCTCACAGTCATTTTCCGGGCTCTGGAATGTCTTTATTTATGGCCGATCTGCGCAGCCCACCGGTTGGACCAATCACCAATATCCCCGACCTTCTAACTCGATTACAAGAAAAGGCTAAAAGTATTCCCAAGGGCGAATGGGTGAATGGCTTTGGTTACGACAATCTGATGCTCGATGAAAACCGCCATCCCAGTCGAGATGAACTCGATCAGGCGTTACCTGATCATCCAGTGTTTATACTCCATGTGTCTGGACATATGGGCGTTACTAATTCACTGGGGTTAATTGAGACTAATATCTCTGAGGAAAGCCGCGACCCCGAAGGAGGCCACTTTGCCCGTGATAAAAATGGGCGTCTTAATGGACTCCTCGAAGAGCATGCGGCTACACCACTTCAAGAAAATATGCTCGACTTGGGCCTTATAGATTTTTTACGTATGGTATCTCATTCTAATAATGACTATCTTAAAGTAGGTGTGACCACAGCACAAAATGGTGCGGTCTCTACTGAGATGACTCAAGGATTAAGTATTGCCAAGGTGCTTAATCTAACTCCCCTGCGACTTGAACTATGGCCGCAATTTGATAATTTCGGCCAAGATTTTCTCAATGGTACGATAGAGGTCGAAGACTTCAATCGTGACAGACTTAATATTGGTGCTATTAAAATTATTGCAGATGGCAGCATTCAAGGTTACACCGGCTATTTAAGCGAACCCTACCACGAACCCTTTCATGGTGATGCCGAGTACCGGGGTTACCCGCGGGTGCCCTATCCAGAGTTAGCTCAGTGGATTAAAAAATACCACAGTGCAGGATTTCAGTTAGCCGTTCACGGAAATGGTGATGCTTCTATTGATGATATCCTCGATGCATTTGAACAGGCCCAAAAAGCATCACCAAAAGAGGACCCAAGACTCATTCTAATCCATGCTCAAATGGCACGAGAGGATCAATTGGCACGCATGAAAACCCTTGGTGTCACGCCTAGTTTCTTCTCGGCACACACTTATTATTGGGGTGATATGCATCGTGATATAACTATGGGCGAAGAGCGCGCCAACAGGATCAGTCCAGCGCGCACAGCTATTGATCAGGGACTGCGCTTTACCTCTCACTTGGATACCCCTATTGTTCCCATGAGCCCATTACTGTCAGTCTGGTCTGTTGTTAACCGGCTCTCTGCAACCGGAAAAATTATCGGTGCCGATGAGCGCATAGGGGTAATGCAGGCACTTCGCAGCGTTACTATTGATGCGGCTTGGCAGATATACAGGGACCAAGATCTAGGCTCAATCGAAGAGGGAAAACTGGCCGATTTAGTAATATTGAAACGCAGCCCAATGATTGATCCGCTGACCATTAAAGACATTAAAGTCGACCGCACTATTATCGGTGGCGTTACTGTTTATCAGCAATAAATGCATAGCCCAAGACTGAGGACTGGGTCGTCGATAAAATCATAAAATATAAAAAAGCCATGAAAAGATACTGCAATAATACCCCAGGCATTGATCTTAGATTGGCATTACCATTTGTGTTTCTCAACGGAATAAAGACAAACTATAAGATTAGCCTGCGCCCCTATTTAAAACATATATTTCATCTCGAAATAAATTCAGTTACAGGGACTTGGTAGCAATTTCAAGCACATCCTTGACCAAGTTCGGCTCATCGGCAATATTTTTTAGCGCCCTGCGCATTAACCCAGCATTGGGCTCAGCAAACTGTTTCCAGCGCGTCAGCGGTGTTACTAATCTGGCAGCGACCTGGGGATTTTGATTATTTAGGGTAATCACCTGCTCCTGCAAAAACTCGTAACCGGAGCCATCAGGATTGTGAAAGTTAACAAGATTTGCGTTACAAAATGCCCCGATTAAACTTCTCAGTTTATTGGGATTACTCATCGTGAACGCGGGATGGCTCATCAACTTACGAACTCTTGCCAGCCCATCCGGCTGACTATTAATCGCCTGTATCTGTAGCCACAGGTTCATTACCAAAGTTTCATCTCGATAGTCCAACTCGAACTCAGACAGCGCCTGCTCGGCATATTTTGTCGCTGCCGGGCAGTTAACCAAAGCACTGAGTGCCGCTGCTTTATCAGTCATATTATCCGCACATTGAAATTGCTTCCAAGCGAGATCTATCCCCTCATTACCGACCAGCATCAAATAATTTAGCGCGGCATTCTTAAGACTGCGGGCACCAATTTGCTGTGAGTCCGGGGCATAGGAAGCCTGCACATTATGGCGTTGATAGATCGCCATAAACTGATCGGCCAATGCATCAGCTAGCGCGCTTCTCACAAAGCTACGAGCATCATGAATGGCGGCCGCATGAATTGTCTCAGCCTCTTCATAAAGTAGCGCCTCTGCCGGCAACTGCAGCATAAGGGCGACCATCGCTGGATCCAGAGTTTCATCGGCTAACAATGCTTTATAGGCATCTATTAAATGACTGTTAAGAGTCAATGGTAGGTTATGTAAACTGTCTTGAGTTAGCTGTTTCAAAACCCCAAGACATAATGTTTGACTAGCATCCCAACGATTAAAGCCATCGCTATCATTAGCCATAAGATGTGCTAGCTGCTCAGGACCGTAATTATATTCGAGCTTTACGGGCGCCGATAACCCTCTGAGCAGAGAGGGTACCGCGTTCTGATCTATGCCATTGACTACCAATGACTGTTTAGCCTCAGTAAGCTCATAAACTATCTGCGTTTCGCCATCACTATTAAGCACCAAATCAGTACCATTTGCCCCGACCAAGCCTAGTTTCACCGGAATAACGAAAGGTTGTTTGTCGCTTTGTCCTGGGGTCGCTGGACAGCTTTGTTCGAAATCTAGAGTAATTGTCTTTGCGCTATGATCATGCGTTGATCTCACCTTTAGCAAGGGGGTACCCGACTGCTTATACCAGCGCCGGAATTGAGTAAGTTCATGACCACTGGCGTCTTCCATAGCACGCACAAATTCTTCGATTGTAACGGCCTGGCCGTCATGGCGATCAAAATACAGATCACTGCCTTTTCTAAACATCGCCGGCCCCAACAGAGTGCGAATCATACCCACAACTTCCGACCCTTTTTCATATACCGTCAATGTATAGAAATTATTGATCTCCATATAGGAATCTGGCTGAACTGGATGAGACATAGGACCACTATCTTCCGCAAACTGGTGAGTACGCAGATAGGACGCGTCCTCAATACGTTTGACAGTAGCCGAATTCATATCCGCAGAAAATTGTGCATCTCTAAAGACTGTAAACCCCTCTTTTAGACTCAGTTGAAACCAGTCACGACAGGTAACTCGGTTACCAGACCAGTTATGGAAATACTCATGGGCAACAATGGCTTCAACACGCTGGAAAGAGGCGTCTGTGGTTGTTCTTGGATTTGCTAGTATCGCCGATGTATTGAAAATATTAAGGCCCTTATTTTCCATAGCCCCCATATTGAAATCATCCACCGCAACAATCATAAATATATCGAGATCGTATTCTCGCCCATAGACCTTCTCATCCCAGCTCATAGAACTTTTTAACGACAGCATGGCATGAGCACATTTATCTAGATCTTTTTCTTCAACGAAAATTTGTAATTTGATGTCGCGACCGGACATAGTGGTAAAGCTATCCTCCACCACCGCTAAAGTTCCGGCCACCAATGCAAATAAATAGGCGGGCTTTTTAAATGGATCATGCCAGGTTACATAATGCTTACCGCCGCTGAGGTCACCGCGGTCAATTGGATTACCATTAGACAGCAACACCGGATAAGTCGTCTTGTTTGCAATCACTTTAGTGGTGAACTCCGACATCACATCTGGACGGTCTAGATAATAGGTGATATCACGAAAACCTTCCGCTTCACATTGAGTGCAGTACATAGTTCGCGAACGATAGAGCCCCATCATAGTAGTATTTAATTGAGGTTTGATGAGTACCTCGGTAGTCACAGTTGCTCTATCCGACACATTATTTAAAGTAAGAGATTCGGTACCAAGGCTGTAACTTTCTAGTGACAAGAGCTGGCCATCAAGATGCACAGACTGTAGATCTAGACCCTCACTGCCATGCAAAACTAGGGATCCATCATGTTCATCGCTGTGAGGGTTTCGTACGATCTGTAGGGTTGCGATAACGCGCGTACTATCGTCACCCAGATCAAAAACTAAATCCGTTTTTTCAATTAAAAACTGGCTTACTCTGTAGTCATTTAGATAGATTGTCTGTGGTTCTGCATCTCTCATTTCAAAATCCCTTTTAGTTTAGGCGGTGAACGTAACATTGTACGCAGTGAATTTACGTATATTAATAACCCCAGTATCCATAATGAGGTACTGACCCTTGATACCCTGTAAAACCCCTTCTATCAATGGCTGTTTATCAAGATTTAAACTCTTTACCTTTTCGGGAAAATACTCAACAGGAAATGAAATCTCAGTAGTTTTTTCGTCATATAAACGCTGTAGCGCCTGCAGACCATGTTCCTGCTCAAGAAACTCCAGTCCCTGTTCCGCCCTTGCCATTAGCTCATCTCGCAAGGACTGCAAATCAACGGCATCAGCGTTGCCTTTCAACATTTTTTGCCAGTGGGTTTTATCGGCAATATGTTCTCGCATGCAGTCTTCAATCAAACCGGCCTGATATCGGGTTTGAACCCTAAAAATAGGTAGGCCCTGAGTGGCGCCTTGATCTATCCAGCGAGTAGGTAGCTGGGTCCCGCGAGTAATACCAATTTTTACTCCAGATGTATTAGATAGGTAAACAAAATGATCAGTAAAGCAGTATTTCTCTCCCCACTCAGGATCACGGCAGGTACCATGATGAAAGTGACATTTCTCAGGACTCATAATACAGGTATCGCACTGGGGCAACTTAGTAAAACAGGGGTAGCAATAGCCCTGACTAAAACTTTTTTTAGAGCGGCGCCCACAATGGATGCAGTGAATATCACCTCTATACTCTATGGCAATTTTTTTACCTATCAGTGCATTCATACCAACGCGCAGGTCATCTATTGGAAGCTGGTAGTCAACCCTTCCCTCTGTGTCTAAGCTGGCCTCCATTTTGGCAAGATGACCTGTGACTTCTACTGACATTAGTTTTTCCATTTAATTGGTGTGACTTCAGGTAACTCTGGAGCGCAGGCCGAAACTTTGGGCGGGACATAACCCGTGCGCTCCTCAGGAGGCTTGCGCTCGTCGTAGGCAATTACCGCTTGAATACACAGTTCTTTTTGACCTGCAGCTAGGCTTCGGCCATCTGGCCATTTACCAATTTCGATTGCACGCTTAAGGCGCTCATAAACCTCTGGCGTAATACTATCGAGTAGTTGCTTTAAATCCATACTTACTACCTTTTTAGGAGCTTGCCCAATACACCAAATATAAGACCTAACAGCATGCCTATGACTAACCCACCTAGGTGGGCAGCATTAGCAACGCCTACACCTAGCACTACATCAACAATACCAGTCATACAGACCGCTAACCATCCGAGCATAAACCCGACAATACCAGGCGGCAGCTGCAATACAGGATTGGGGACTAGCTTGTGTTTGATCCATATATACCCTAACAGGGCATACACCACTCCAGACATACCGCCAAAATAAATGCTACCCGACCACAGATACTGCGCCATATTAGAGACAGCGCCAGTCACCAACACCAGAAGTATAAAATGAGAGGACCCGTTGAGATGCTCAATGCGACTACCGAGCATACTCAGCCACAGACTATTAAATACTAAATGAACCAGACCAAAATGCAAAAATATAGGTGTAATTAAACGCCAGTATTGCCCTGAGTCCAGACTGTCAAAAAAAAGCGCTCGTTCTAACTGCGGAAAAAAAGTTGTTACCGCACAGCCAAAGACGCTAGCAATTATAAGTAGTGACACTGCTGGATTCTGTCGGGCGGCCAAAAGCCAATTTAGCTGTTGCGACATGCTGTTAACTAGTCCAGATTTCCATACATTATTGTTTTACGCCAAGTCGGCTTCCCCAGCCCAATTTGGAGCGACAAACACCGTAAAAATTATTATCTTTAGGATGAATAAGCTGAATGTCATTGGCATGTTTCTGAATAGTGATCAGATCACCTGGCTCACTAATAAAATCATTGTGACCATCGCAGGTAATGAGCGGATGTAGCTCATTTCTGGAGCTAACGCGCAATTCAATCTGTGCGTTGCCTTGTAGCGCAATAGGCCGACTATTTAAGGTGTGGGGATTAAGTGGTACCACGACAATTGCATCTAACTCTGGGAATAACAGCGGCCCTCCAGCTGATAGCGCATAGGCAGTAGAGCCTGTGGGCGTGGCGACAATAAGCCCGTCAGAGCGCTGGCTGTAGACAAATTCGCCATCGACATAGAGCTCAAAGGTCATCATGCGTACTGACATACCCGGATGCAGTACGATATCGTTAAGGGCGGTACCGGTGCCAATCTGCTTGCCATCACGCGTCACCGTTGTCTCTAGCATAAAGCGACGTGTCTGTTTGTATTCGCCATTAAGTACTGGCATCACTCGCGCTTCAATTTCATCAGGTGAAATATCTGTAAGAAAGCCCAAACGGCCACGGTTAATACCCAGCAAAGGTATGCCATTAGCAGCCATCTTGCGACAGGCACTGAGCATACTGCCATCACCTCCAACCACAATACCCAGATCAATGGCCCCTGCAAACTCTTCGATTGGCAAGCTCTTATCTACGCTCCAGTCCACCAATTTAGCGGCCTGTTCTTCATACACTACCTCACGGCCCTGAGAGATAAGAAAGCATTCTAATTTATGAAGGGACTCTTTGACCTCTGCAACATCGAGGCTACCAAGCAATCCTATACGTTTAAAATGTGACATATTATGGGTTCCCAAAAATCAGAGACTAATTATACCTGCTATGAGTTGATTTCACTCTATTTCAGGCATAATAGCCGCAGATTGTGTTATTGGGTACCACCCTTGGCCAGCGAGACGACGTAGGTCTCGTACAGAAATCTGAAATGTCATAATCGCCTGAAATTTTTTAGGAGAACAGCAATGCACCCAAACGCCGTAGTTTTAATTGGTATGCCCGGAGCTGGCAAAAGCACTATTGGTATTCTGCTTGCCAAAGAATTGGGGCTAGACTTCATTGATACAGATATCAGTATTCAGACACGCGAAGGTAAGAGATTGCAAACTATCAGTGACGAGCAGGGCTATTTAGCCCTGCGCAATATAGAAGAGCAGGTGTTATTAGCCGAGAATGTTGCCGGCAAGGTCGTCTCTACCGGCGGCAGTGCGGTTTACTCGAAAGACGGGATGAGCCACTTGAAAAAAAATTCAGTTGTAATCTTCCTAGATGTGCCGCTGGCCGAGTTGAAGCAGCGCATTACAAATTTCGCCTCCAGAGGCATTGCCAGAAGACCAGATCAAAGCTTTGACGACCTGTTTGTGGAGCGCTGTTCACTGTATCAACAGTATGCTGATATTCGCGTTGATTGCAGCAACCTAAAAGCGCATGAGGTGCTAGAAAAGGTGCTACAAAAAACGCGTATGGCTCTACTTTAATACCGTATTTATTGACTCATTGATGTAGCCAATATTACTTGAGTTAATACCGGCCAAATTAACCCGCGTCGACGAAACAATATAGATACCAAACTCTTCACGGAGTCGATCCAACTGCGCTGAAGTTATACCCAAAAATGAGAACATGCCATTTTGATTTTCAATATGGCTAAAATCGATACCAGCTGCGTTTCCCTGAATTCCATTGGTTAGCAGCGAGCGCATCGACTTGATACGCAGACGCACCTCCTCTAGCTCAGTCTGCCAGTCACTGCGTAATTGATCATCACCCAGTATCAAGGATACCAACAAAGCACCGTGGGCTGGAGGCATAGAGTAAATTTGTCGCGCAATAGACATGGCCTGACTAGCCACAATATCTACCTGCTGAGAGTTCTTGGCGATAAAGGTAATGGAACCGGTACGCTCACGATACAGGCCAAAATTCTTAGAACAAGACGAGGCAATTACTAGTTCAGGTAATTTCTCAGCCATCATCCGCATGCCGTAGGCATCTTCATTGAGGCCATTCCCCAATCCTTGATAAGCCGTGTCAATAAAAGGAATAAAGCCTCGCTCTAACGCCAAATCAGCAATCTGATCCCACTGTTCATTAGTTAAGTCAGCTCCAGTTGGGTTGTGACAGCAACCGTGCAATAGCACCATATCCCCCGCGGGTACCTGGCGTAATGTTTCCATCATGGAGTCGCAGTTAATCCGATGGCTTGCCAGGTCATAGTAGGGATATTCTTTAATCTCAAACCCTGCACTGCCAAGCAGAGGTATATGGTTTGGCCACGTGGGCACACCTACCCAAAGTTTAGCGCTAGGTGTTGCTCGTTGAATAACTTCTGCACCAACACGTAAGGCTCCAGAACCACCGGGCGCTTGAATAGTTTTAACTCGCCCCGAGCTCAAAATACTATGCTCAGCACCAAACAGTAGCTGCAACATCCGCTGGTTGTAGTCCGGGTCACCGGCTATACCCTGGTAGGACTTGGTAAGCTCCAAATCCATCAACTGGGCTTCTGCCGCTTTTACTGAGGCCATTACCGGCGTTCGTCCTCGGTCATCCTGATAAACACCAACACCCAGATCAACTTTTTTCTCTCGAGTATCGGCACGAAACGCAGCCATTAATCCCAAAATTGGGTCCATGCCAACTGGCTTTAAGGTTTCAAACATTATTTTTTCCTAAGATTGAATTTGCACAACGCAAGTTTACTATGCTTTGAAGGGTTTGTTCAGTGGTTTGAGTTCATAAAGCGGATATAAAGCGGCTGACCAAGCTGTTAAACGTGTCTGGTTTCTCTGCGTGGAGCCAATGACCAACGTCGGCAATAACCCTCAGCTGTGCATTAGGAAACAGACTATTGATAACAGGCCTATGTTTTTCCTGAATATAGGCCGAGGTTTCACCTTTGATAAATAATGTTGGACCAGCAAATGGCAAGCCCGCAGGTGCTGCAACCAAACTAGTGCCGTAATTAGTCGAAATCGAAACCATATTGAGCTTCAGTGCAAAATACCCATTAGCTTGACGCACCAGATTTTTAAGCAAAAAACCTCGCGTCATTTGATCTGCAATATGCTGGCTCATTACCTCATCGGCTTCACTGCGACTAGCCACCTGCATTCCAGCCACAGCATTGAGTGCATCCAGAGCAGGTGCATTGTTAGCCTGCGGATAGTCAACAGGTGCTATATCTGCAACCACCAACTGTTCTACAAGTTCAGGGCGACTTAGCGCTACCTGCATCGCAACTTTACCGCCTAGAGAGTGGCCTATAAGGATTGCACTGTTTAATTGAAGCTCTTTAATCAGCGACACAATATCTGCCGCCATTAGCACCAGATCCATTTTGTCATCATGGGGTGAGTCCCCATGATTGCGCAAATCAACACTTATCACACGATAGTTCTGGGCTAGGACCTTAGCTAGATTGCCAAGGTTACTCAACGAGCCAAACATACCGTGAATCAATATAACTGCTGTACCGCTTCCCTTGTCAGTGAAATTTAGTTTCATCGGCGGCTTAAGACGTCTCACTAAGATCTTGGCGATTGCGGTATTTATCTTTGTTTTTACGACCTAACTCATACAGTTTGGGACGTAAAAGGCGACGCAGTCTAGGAAATAAATAGCTCAGGGTAGTCAGTTTGCCACTGGACGCAGGTAGTGAAATCTCAACTTTTTCACCAGACGCAATGCTAATCACAGCCTCAGCGACCTGCTGTGCAGAACTCATCGGCTGAGAGAAAACGATATCTTCGACCTGATCAATCTCGTCCATAATGAAGCCGGTATCTATAGGGCCAGGTGAAACCACGCCCACATTAATTCCAGCCTCTGCCAGCTCATCGCTTAAGGCATAACTAAACGCACGCAGACCTGATTTAGTGCCGGAATAGGTCGCCGCACCTTGGAGAGGTGCGCGACCAGCCAGTGAACCAATATTAACGATAGCGCCCGAACCGGCACGGCGCAGGTAGGGAATGGCAGCGCAAGACATCACCATAGGCGCACGCAAATTAATGTCTACCATCGCGGCCACATCCTCAGGAGCAATAGTCTCAAGGTCACCCCTAGAATGCATTCCTGCATTATTGATCACAACATGCACAGCTCCAAACTTAGCTTCTGCTTTTTTCAGTAATTTCAAGCACTGAGTTGTGTCTGCAACATCCATAGCACTAGTCATAACTTCGCATACTGGCCGCAACTCTTTGGCAATAGCATTGAGCCCTGCACGACCGCGCGCGCAGAGTACCAATTTCGCATTTTGCGCGGCGAAGGCTCGAGCACAGGCGGCACCTACTCCAGCTGACGCACCTGTTATAATTACGGTTTTACCGGCAAATATACTTGTCATTAATAAGTTCCTATTATCTTCTACTTGTAACGATGGATAAATTTGAGTTTTTCCTAAGACGCGCCTAACGATGTCACCCTTGGTCAACCTAATAATTGGCTAAGTGCAGGATCGATACGAGCATACTTAAAGTCAAACCCGCTGTCTTTAAGTTTTTTGGGCAAAACAGATTGACCCTGCAATAAGAGCTCATCACCCATTTCACCAAACATCAGCTTGACGATTAATGCTGGCATGGTAAAAATTGCTGGTCGACCAAGTGAGGCACCCAGGGCTTTGCTAAATTGCTGGTTGGTCACCGGATTTGGCGCTGTGGCATTGACCGCCCCAACAATATCGTCTTTCAAAATGCAGTACATTATGACCCTGGCCATATCTTCAATATGGATCCATGACATCCATTGCTTCCCTGTGCCCATTGGGCCACCCAAAGCGAGTTTAAATGCCGGCAACATTTTCGCCAGCGCTCCCTCGGCGCCCAATACTATGCCAGTGCGCAAACAACAGACTCTGCACCCTAAATTTGCAAACTGGCCGGCACTGGCCTCCCAGTCACGGCACAACCTATGAGAAAATCCGTCGCGGCCCGCCACCATCTCATCAACTGGCATCTTACCCGGACCATAATACCCAACCGCCGAGCCACTGATCATCACCTTAGGCTTGGCGGTTCGTCCACTAAAATAATCGTAAAGTTGCTGAGTAACAGCAATCCGGCTATCGATAAAACTGCGCTTGCGTGCACGAGTCCAACGCCCCTCAGCTAGAGGTTTTCCGGCCAGATTAACCACGGCCTGTATAGCGATGTCTGCCTCTAAATCTGCCAGTCGCTCAATGAGTTTGATAGATGGGGGAAGTCTTTTAGCCGCCGCTTCGGCATCCCGCGTTAACACGATTACTTGCCAACCCTCACTTAACGCCAGCTGGCATAGGTTTCGCCCAATAAAACCACTACCACCGGTCACTAACATTGTTGCCATTTTTTAGTCCAGTTGTCTGTTTATACCCTTCACTTACATGGTTACGTAAAATAAACTCAAGAAGTCCACAATGTTTTCTTTGCTCCCAGCAACTCGAGTTGGTAATATTCGCAAATCAAGCTTAACTCCTTTTAATTTAACAATCCAAGGCACCTAATTATGAGTCTTGCCGATAAAGTATTGGCCGTAAATAACGATCTTCCTATACGCACTGATGCGCCTGTGCACAGTGGCAAAGTGCGTTCTGTATACTGGCTCACCGAAGCGGATAGCCGCCGACTGATCGCAGAGAAGAACTACGATGTTGCCCCTGACTCGCCGCTGGCAATTATGGTTATTAGCGATCGCATTTCGGCCTTTGAATGTATTTGGCATGGCGAAGGCGGCATTGAGGGAGTGCCAGGCAAAGGAGCGGCATTAAACGCAATTTCCAACCAGTGGTTTAAGATGTTTCGTGAGCAGGGTCTGGCTGACAGTCATATCTTGGATGTACCGCACCCCTTGGTATGGATAGTACAAAAAGCTAAGCCGGTAATGATTGAAGCAATTTGTCGCCAGTATATCACCGGCTCTATGTGGCGCTCATACGCGAAAGGAGAGCGTGACTTCTGTGGCATTAGCCTGCCAGACGGCTTAGCCAAAGATCAGCCATTACCCGAATTACTTATTACGCCGTCTACCAAAGGAATCCTTAAAAATATTCCCGGAGTGCCCGAGGTAGATGATGTGAACGTATCACGGGGAGATATTGAAGCGAACTATGAGCGTTTTCAGTTTAAATCTCTCGCCGATATTGATGTCTATGAAAAACTCTTAAGCGAAGGCTTTGAGGTGATTAGTAACGAGCTAGCAAAACTCGATCAGATATTTATCGATACTAAATTTGAGTTTGGTTACGTCACTGACAAAGCGGGCAATGAAAAGTTAATCTATATGGATGAAGTCGGCACTCCTGACTCATCGCGCATCTGGGACGGCCCATCATACCGAGAGGGGAAAGTCGTAGAGAACTCAAAAGAGGGTTTTCGCCAGCTTCTACTCAACCATTTTCCCGATCCAGATATTTTGCTAGATAAAAACCGCATGCACGAACGGCTGGCTCTGGCGGCCGACAATGCTCTGCCAGAGGCTGTGATTATGGAAGTATCCAATACCTACGTGCAACTTGCCGAAAAGATCACGGGTGAGCCACTGCTGATATCTGACAATCCAAAAGCCGAGATTACCCAGATACTAGGCGACAAGTACGGGTTGATTGACTAGCATTCAATAATGTTAACCGGCACTTCTAGCACATGGGAAGCCAGGCCACCACGAGATGTTTCCTTGTAGTGCCTATGCATATCCTCACCGGTCTTTCGCATGGTTTGAATCACTTTATCTAGGGATACAAAGTGAAGGCCATTTCCACGCAAAGCCATCCGTGCCGCATGGATAGCTTTGACCGCTCCCATAGCATTGCGTTCAATACAGGGTACCTGCACCAAGCCACCTATGGGATCGCAGGTGAGTCCTAGATTGTGCTCCATAGCAATTTCAGCAGCGTTTTCAACCTGAGCCGGTGTGCCACCCAAAGCTTCGGCTAATGCTCCAGCGGCCATGGAGCAAGCTGAACCCACCTCACCCTGGCAACCGACTTCAGCACCACTTATGGACGCGTTCTTTTTATACAGGATGCCAATCGCCGAGGCAGTTAATAAAAATCTGACCACGGCTTCGTCAGAGGCCATTGGTATAAAACGCATAAAGTAATGCATCACCGCTGGAATAATACCCGCCGCTCCGTTAGTCGGTGCCGTAACTATCCTGCCACCTGCGGCATTCTCTTCATTTACAGCTAGGGCATAAAGAGTTACCCAGTCTAATACAGAGAGCGGATCTGACAGCGATGCCTCGGGCTTGCTCAACAATTGACTATGCAACTCTCTAGCTCGACGCGGCACATTGAGCCCTCCGGGCAAGATACCACTATTGGCAATACCATTGTTCACGCAGGTCTGCATTACATGCCAAAGATTCAAAAGGCCATCGCGAGTTTCGCGCTCTGGTCGCCAAGCAGTTTCATTTTCAAGCATCAGATCGGAAATACTGAGGCTGTGTTGCTCACAAAGAGCCAATAACTCAGATGCAGACTCGAAGGGATATGGTAGGGTGCGACTATCTTCAATAACACAGTCCGCGTCCGCTGCCGACTCGTCGATCACAAAACCACCGCCCACAGAATAAAAGGTTCGCTTACTGAGCACATGCCCGTGACTGTCAAACGCTGTAAAAATCATACCGTTGGAGTGAAAAGGCAATACTTTGCGACGGTGCAAAAACAAATCCTTGTTTTCGTTATATTCAATAATGTGACTACCGCAAAGTGCCAAACGACGCTTATCCCGTATGGCTGCCACGCGACCAGGCATAGACGACACATCAACTAATTCAGGTAACTCACCTTCGAGCCCCAACAAAACGGCCTTAGGTGTACCATGACCCTTACCGGTGGCGCCCAGCGAACCAAACATCTCAGCCTTGATTCGACTCACCTGAAGCAATAGGCCCGATGACTGCAGGCTACCGGAAAATTGGTTGGCCGCCAGCATTGGTCCCACTGTATGAGAGCTAGATGGTCCGATGCCCACCTTAAATAAATCGAATGCACTTATAGCCATGGTTACTTATAGTCTCTTAAATAGTATTTAGTAGCGACACAGCCCAGACAAAAAACTTAGGCGCAGATGACAGAGTATACAACTCACGGACACATCTGATGGACAGTAAAAACTAGTCGCTTTGGCAGGCCTGCATAGTATTTGACTGGCACTGCTGATAGCCTCGTCAAAAACGACCCCAGTATGGCTATAACCGACCTACTCCATAAACAAAACAGTCTAGAGCTATTACATTTACAGGGGGATTCCGGTAAAGTCGGTTTCTATTTTGGGTGATGTGAAAAGTGATGACTGAACAACAAACGATTAATATTGATTCGCGTAAATTATTTAACTTGGGCTCTAATCTTTTGGTGGCCGGATTTATCCAGCAAAAACCAGAAGAGGCAAAGAAATTGTTTAAAGAGCTAAAAACAGGCACACGAGTTCGCGCAGGAGAGCTTAAGGCAGAACAAAGTGGCGCAACTATCCCTATCAAGTTGGAGTTAGAACGCAGCGAATATCGCGGTAAATTTAACTATCCAAACTTTGAGATTTCGCTCAAAAGTCTATTGCAAAAATTTGAGACCGAGGTACGCAAAGACAAAGAGCTAAAAGAGCTACGCACATTAACCAATGAAGCAAATGGCGGTATTTTATTTAATCTGCCCAGTGGCGTTCAAATTGGTGACGACCTCAATGTGTTAATGATGTCAGTTGAACCGATGGACGATTGCCTGGTAGTGCGCCTGATGTTTATGAATCCTGAGCAATTTCAGGCATAGAGTAACGGTGCTTTAGATGACCAGTCATCTTTTAGACTTTAGCCAAAACCTAGCGGCGATCATGCCTGAAATTGGTAGCGATCGGCTGCCATCTTTACTAATCAGCATGCTCAAGAGCCTGGTGCCTTTCGATAATGCAGTGATACTGCATTATCGTCGTAACGCCTCCGTGGCTGTTTACTATAACGATATACCTACTCTAGAGCGTAAAACCCAGATCGATGGCTTTGTAAATAGTGCCTTTGTACTCGACCCTTTCTACCGCGCAGCAACTGATCAACAGGTCTCTGGTTTTCATCGTTTAAGCGATCTAGCTCCAGAGGACTTCGAAAAAACTGAGTACTATCGCACCTACTTCAAATATACCGAGATTAACGATGAAGTGGGTTATATCGTCCATTTATCGCCGACTGATTTTATCAATATTTCACTGGGGCGAGATAACTCAACTCAGCGTTTCAATCGTACCCAAATAAGCATACTGCATGATATAAATGATGTGATTGAAGAAATTTGCAAACAGCAGTGGGACAGCGAAGTAAAGGACAATACCAACCATGAAAATCAATTACCAGGTCAGCTTGACAGCGCACTAAAATATTTTGGTACCGCATATTTAACCGATAGAGAAAGTCAGGTAGTACAGTTGTTTTTGCATGGCCACTCGACCAAATCAATTGCTGAGCGACTGAGAATTTCGCCAGAGACTGTAAAACTACATCGCAAAAACAGCTATGCAAAACTCGACGTATCTTCTCAGGCGGAGCTGTTTTATTTGTTTATCGATTCACTGGCAAGCCTGACAAGCTATTCAGGTGGTGACCCTCTAGTTGGATATTTATAAGCGGTCATCAAGCCCGTACCCAATACGCTATTATTACCCAACTATGTTCACTACAGCCCTGAATCCAGTGAGGCATCTAATGGTTACCTGACAGGCTCAACTGGGGCACCGAAAAGGCCTCAATTGGGCGGCTTATGCCACCGAGATGAGCGCTTTAACGGCTAAGAAAATACTATCTTGCCCTCTTTGAGGCTACCGGTAATTTCAGACTCAGGAGCAAACTGCCCCGCTAAAATACTTTCAGCCAATGGATTTTCAATCAGCTGCTGAATCACACGCTTTAAAGGTCTGGCGCCATAAACAGGGTCAAAACCTGCATCTAGAAGCTTGTCTAGCACTAGCTCATCTATCTGTAGCTTTAGACTGTGCTCCCCCAGCCGCTTATTGAGCAGTTCAATTTGAACATTGGCAATACCCTGTAACTCATCCTTAGCCAGTGGATGAAAAACCACAGACTCGTCGACGCGGTTGATGAATTCGGGACGGAAATGCCCGCTCACCACATCCATAACCGCTGACTTCATAACATCGTAGTTCTCCTCACCAGATAGCAGTTGCACAATATCCGACCCCAAGTTAGAGGTCATCACAATTACGGTATTTTTAAAATCAACTGTGCGGCCCTGACCATCGGTTAGGCGACCATCCTCTAGTACCTGCAGTAAAATGTTAAACACATCAGCGTGGGCCTTTTCGACCTCGTCTAGGAGAAGCACCGAGTAGGGTCGGCGGCGCACAGCCTCGGTGAGATAACCCCCCTCCTCGTAGCCTACATAGCCTGGAGGCGCTCCTATTAATCGTGCGACTGAGTGCTTTTCCATGAATTCGGACATATCAATGCGCACCATGGCATCCTCATTGTCGAATAAAAACTCAGCGAGGGATTTGCACAGTTCGGTTTTACCTACCCCTGTTGGCCCTAAAAATAAAAAAGAGCCATTGGGTCGGTTGGGGTCTGCTAGACCTGCCCGTGAACGGCGCACTGCATTTGACACTGCAATTACAGCCTCACTTTGGCCCATGACACGCTGGTGAAGTGAATCTTCCATACGCAGTAATTTAGCGCGCTCACCTTCGAGCATTTTAGACACTGGTATGCCGGTCCACTTGGCTACCACTTCACCTATCTCCTCCTCGGTGACCTTATTTCTAAGCAGGCGCTTCTCTGCCTGCACTTCGTTGCTGGCACTGTCTAGCTGCTTTTCTAATTCAGGAATAATACTATATTGGATCTGCGCCATTTTTTCTAAGTCGCCCGAACGATGGGCGGCTTCCAATTTGGCTTTAGCCTGCTCTAGTTCCGACTTTATGTGAGTAGCACCTTGCATAGAGGCTTTTTCGGCTTTCCAAATTTCTTCGAGGTCAGCGTACTCTTTACTCAATTCAGCAATATCATCTTCGAGTTTCTGCTGGCGCTTGCGCGCGGCGGCATCTTTATCTTTCTTTACTGCTGCTCGTTCAATCTTGAGTTGCACAAGACGGCGCTCCAATCGATCCATCTCCTCTGGTTTAGAATCAATTTCCATACGGATACGACTACCCGCTTCGTCGATCAAATCAATGGCTTTATCTGGCAATTGTCGGTCAGTGATATAACGCTGAGAGAGTGTTGCTGCCGCCACGATGGCGCTATCTGTAATCTCTACACCATGATGCACCTCATAGCGTTCCTTTAGACCCCGCAGTATGGCCACGGTGTCCTCTTCATTAGGTTCTTCAACCAATACTTTCTGGAAACGCCGCTCCAGTGCGGCATCTTTTTCAATAAATTTGCGATACTCGTCTAATGTTGTGGCACCCACACAGTGAAGTTCACCCCGAGCCAGCGCTGGCTTCAGCATGTTGCCTGCATCCATTGCCCCCTCTGCCTTACCTGCGCCGACCATGGTATGAATCTCATCGATAAATAAAATAATCTGCCCCTCCTGTTTGGACAAATCTTTTAGTACTGCTTTTAAGCGCTCTTCAAAATCGCCGCGAAATTTGGCGCCGGCCAGTAGCGCGCCCAGATCTAGCGTCAAAACCCGCTTACTCTTTAGCCCTTCAGGAACCTCACCATTAATTATGCGTTGAGCCAGCCCCTCGACTATGGCTGTTTTACCCACGCCAGGTTCACCAATCAGCACTGGATTATTTTTGGTGCGGCGCTGTAATACCTGGATTGTGCGGCGAATCTCGTCATCGCGACCAATGACAGGATCCAGTTTTCCAGCCTCGGCACGTTCGGTGAGGTCTATGGTATATTTATCTAGCGCTTCTCGCTGAGTCTCTGCATCCGGGTCATTGACGTTATCACCACCACGAACCAACTCAATGGCAGTTTTTGCTTTTCCAGTATCACCAAATTTGGCCAGGGTTCTGCCCGTTATGCCCCTGTCTTCCAGAGCCGCCATCAACAGCATTTCACTGGAGATATACTCGTCGCCTTTTTGCTGCGCAGCCCGATCAGCCATATTCATCAAGCGGCCAAGGTCCTGAGAAAGGTTTGCCTCACCTGAGGGAATGCTTATTTTTGGCACTTCAGCTATTTGTCTATTTAGAGCGTCCTGCAGACCCACCACATCAAAACCGGCACGGTTGAGAATTGGACGAATGCTGCCACCCTGCTGATTTAATAATGCTAACAAAAGATGTAAGGGTTCAATGGCCGAATGATCATTGCCTATAGCAATTGACTGAGCATCCGCCAGCGCGGTTTGCAGCTGATTGGTTAGTTTATCTATGCGCATAATTACTCTCTAATCTATTTTTTGTTACTTAATCTATTAGTTGGGGACGGCTTAGACAGTTTTCAATGGTTGGAGTTAACGGGTTGTTATAGACACAGGAGCGTTGTTGGTATGCATTGCCCTATCCCGTTACTGAATAATGTCAAATCATACCAAGCAGATCTTGTCTGTGATCAGAGTTGCGAAACATAGGGCACAAAAAAGCCCCACCAAATGGCGGGGCTTTCGAACATTCCATACTTTGGAGTGCTAGGCTTGACTGAGAGCAGTGGTCATTTCTACAACCGCTTTCTTACCATCCCCATAAACCATTAGAGTGTGATCCATAGCAAATAATGGGTTGGGTAACCCCGCAAAGCCTGGGCTCAATGAACGTTTGATAACGATCACATTTTTGGCCTTGTCAACATTAAGAATTGGCATACCGTAAATTGGGCTTCCCTCAGACTCTCGGGCCATGGGGTTTGTCACATCATTGGCGCCAATGATAATTACCACGTCCGTATCTTCAAATGTCGGATTGATTCTATCCATCTCGACTAACTTGTCATAGGGCACTTCTGCTTCGGCGAGTAGAACATTCATGTGCCCTGGCATACGACCAGCGACCGGATGAATACCATATTCCACCTCTACACCCTTGGCTTCCATAGCGTCGGCAAGCTCACGAACTGCATGCTGAGCCTGAGCCATGGCCATACCATAGCCGGGCACAATCACAACGCGCTGAGCAATCTCTAACATTAACGCTACTTCATCTGGTTGCGCGCTCTTAACTTTACCCGCATAGACTTCGTCGGCGTCAACGGTTTCGCCGCCGGCTGCCATTTTACCAAACAAAACATTAGCCAGAGATCGGTTCATGGCCACACACATAATCTGGGTAAGAATTAGACCAGAGGTACCCACTAGTGACCCAGCAATAATCAATACAGTATTACCTAAAATGAAGCCGGCCAGTGCCGCTGCTATACCCGAATAGGAATTTAGCAATGCAATGACCACTGGCATATCGGCACCACCAATGGGCATCACCAAGAAAAGACCTAACAGCAACGCCAAGCCGACAATTGCCATCATGGCAACCATATTGCCTGGATCCATAGCGACACAGACAACTGCAGCCAGAGCAGCTATTACCAAAATAGCATTGCCTGTGGGGCCGCCAGGCAGTCCGTAGCTCTTTTTCATCAACTCTTGCAACTTGGCAAAAGCAATAAAACTACCGGTCAATGTTAGCGCACCAATCATTACGGTAAGGCCAATCGCAATCAGTGCAAATGTACCCTCTGCACCAACACCGAAAACACTACTGTCGACAACGACTGGTACCAACATGTCTGCCATTGAATTAGGCGCTACACCCAGCTTACTGAAGTACTCCGCCAGCGCGATAGTCAGTGAAGCACCACCACCAAAGCCATTGAGCAAGGCCACCATCTGGGGCATTGAGGTCATCTGGATACGCAGTGCCATAACACTGCCCACTAGAGAGCCAACCACGACGCCAGCCACGATATAGCGATAGTCAACGTCGTTGATGGTGATCAGCGTCACCGAAACTGCCAACAACATACCCAGCGCCGACAACAGATTGCCGCGCACTGCTGTTTTTGGCTTGGTTAGACCTTTGATACCAAGTATAAATAGAACGCCGGCGACCAAATAAATAAAGTTAATAAGATTAGGGCTCATCGCTTACTTCCTCTTAAACATGGCAAGCATGCGATTAGTGACAAGATATCCACCCACAACATTAATGGTAGCGAGGGTGACCGCAATAAAGCCTAGAACATTGACCAGCATGGGCGAATCACCGCTACCCGCAGCGAGTAGCGCGCCGACCAGCGTAATACCAGACACTGCATTAGTACCAGACATCAATGGCGTATGCAGGGTTGGTGGAACCTTGGTAATAAGTTCAACACCGAGAAATAACGACAGCACAAATAGTGCCAGTAGTAGAATCAAAATTTCCATGCTTATGCTCCTTGCGTCTGAAGTTCTGGTAGGTTTAGTAATTTACGCATGTGCGCGTGTGGCACCTCGCCGTCGTGGGCAACAACGGTACCAGCGACGATCTCATCATTGAAGTCGAGGTTTAGCTTGCCCTCGTCATCAAGAATCAATTCGAGCAATGTCTGCATATTTTTACCGTACATTTGACTGGCGTGATAGGCCAAGTCAGAGGGCACATTTTCAGGTCCTAAAATGGTTACGTCATGGGCAACCACTGTCTGACCCTGTTCGGTCAAATCACAGTTACCTCCGCGCTCGGCAGCCAGATCCACAATCACTGCGCCCGGCTTCATGGCTTTGACCATATCTTCGGTCACTAGAATCGGAGACTTGGCTCCGGGAATGGCAGCTGTGGTAATAATAATATCTTGCTGAGCGACAACCTCGGTCATCAATTCTCTTTGACGGCGCAAGAAGTCTTCGCCCTGCTCTTTGGCGTAGCCACCTGCGCCTTCAGATTCGCCAGTATCCAGATCGAGCTCAACTGGCTTAGCGCCAACAGAGAGTATCTGTTCTCGCGCTGCGGGTCTCACATCATAGGCCTCAACCACTGCGCCGAGGCGCTTGGCTGTTGCGCAGGCCTGTAAACCTGCTACGCCCACCCCCATTATTAAAACCCTCGCTGGCTGCAAAGTACCTGCCGCAGTCATTAGCATGGGGAAGATACGAGGCGCGGCAGAGGCGCCCATTAAAACCGCTTTGTAACCAGCTAGAGTGGCCATGGACGAAAGAACATCCATGCTCTGAGCACGGCTAATACGCGGAACCAGCTCCAGCGCTATCGCCGTTGCGCCCTTGTCAGCTAATGATTGGGCAGCCTGAGGGGAAGCGAGGGGGTCCATCATACCTATCACCACCTGGCCTTTTTTCAGGCTAGCCAGATCTGCATCGGAGTTTTCATTGTTGGAACCAAAAGACTGCACCTGCAAAATAATATCTGCACTGGCAAAAATTTCTGCGCGGTTTGCGGTAATGGTTGCACCGGCCGCTACATAGGCGGCATCTGGATAACCAGCCGCGCTTCCGGCATTGACTTGTAAAAGTACCTTGACGCTTTTGTCGGTCAGAGACTGGACATTAGCAGGGGACATGGCGACTCGTTGTTCACCGGGTTTAATTTCCGAAGGAATTCCGATTATCACTCAATTCTCCTAATTTTATGAAAAAGACAGCTTAATTCTGTTAGTCATACTAGCAAACAAAAACGTAGAGTTTAAACAGGCAAAAGTAATAATGACTATTTTAAAAATGCTAAGTGCCTGATCAGTTAAACGGCCAACTAGGTCGGAGACTTAGCATCTGGCCATCACTATATCAAAAACAGGCATGATTGTTTTATATTTTTTCAGTAGAACTAGTTTTCCGATTCTAGGCGGCAGTCAGAGGCCAACTGGAGGCTTCAAATTGACCGAGCCACAGCAAAGTCAGCCAATTCACTCATTACTGTTTTGAACTGACTATCGGGGAGGCCTTGAAGGGCCTGCTTGGCAAGATTCGCCTCTGACTGCGCACGCTCCATACTGTAGGCAATACCACCAGAACTCTGTACCAGTTCTAAAATATCAGGAAAATCCTGTCTAGACTTATTCTCCACTGCGCTACATATTATCTCACGCTGATCTTCGGCTAGTTTGTCTCTGGCATAAATTAGAGGCAATGTCATCTTGCCCTCAGAGAGATCATCGCCAAGATTTTTCCCAATGCTTTCGACATCACCCTGATAGTCCAAGACATCATCGACAATTTGAAATGCCATACCTAGATGTCGGCCATAATCTGCCATGGCCTGCTGGTCAGCATCTGCGATTATGGCACCAGCCTCCGCCGACGCCTCAAATAGCTTTGCCGTTTTGCGATAGATAACCTGCAAATAACTATCCTCACTGATGGCCGCATTGCCCGCATTAGCCATTTGCTGAACTTCGCCTTCAGAGATAACGTTGGTCGCATCAGCCATAACTCCCATGATAGGCATATCTGCTACTGCAACCAGCATCTGAAAGGCTCGGGAGTAGAGAAAGTCCCCAACCAGCACGCTGGGCGCATTGCCCCACTGGGCATTGGCCGTCTCGCGGCCTCGGCGTAGCGCAGAGACATCAACAACATCGTCATGGAGCAGTGTTGCAGTGTGAATAAACTCAATAATAGCTGCCATTTTAATGTGCAGTGAACCCTTGTAACCATTTGCTAAGGCGCTGAGCAAAACAACAACTGGACGCAGGCGTTTGCCTCCAGATTCGACGATATAGTGACCAATATTCTCTACTAATCCGACATCGGACTGGAGTTGGCTTACAATCATTTTATTGACCGCGGAGAATTCTTGCTCTACGGCTCGATGGAATGGCAGCATTTAATTTGAACTTAGGCCAGCTAATATAGGTGGGGAATGCTAGGCAGACGCCGACGAACTGTCAACCGAAATTATCTCCCAGATTATTAATCATCCGATTAAGGCCACTAAACTAAGGCTAAATAGTTGATGACTAAGCGATTACTGGGTACGATGCGCCCCCTGAATCCTAACCGTTAAGGAACCTATGTCTTTTAAGCCCAAATCATCCTATAACAGAGAAGAAATTTTAGGCTGCAGTCGGGGCGAGCTCTTCGGCGAAGGCAATGCCAAACTCCCTGCTCCAAATATGTTAATGATTGACCGCATTGTTGAAATCAACAACAGCGGTGGTAAACATGGCCTCGGTCAAATTATTGCAGAAATTGATATCACTCCCGATCTTTGGTTCTTTGATTGTCACTTTGAAGGCGACCCTGTTATGCCGGGATGTCTGGGGCTAGATGCGCTGTGGCAGTTGGTTGGTTTCTTTCTCGTTTGGAACGGCAACAAGGGACGAGGTCGCGCACTGGGTGCGGGCAACGTCAAGTTCTTTGGACAGATTCTCCCTACTGCCAAGAAGGTCACTTATAAAATTGACTTTACCCGCCTTATTCAACGTAAACTTGTGATGGGAATTGCAGACGGAACAGTAGAAGTCGATGGGCGTGAAATCTATTCGGCAACAGACCTGAAAGTTGGTTTGTTTGAAAGCACCGACGACTTCTAAAACTCAGCACCCAATACTCCATCGAATTCAAGAGGATTTACGATGAAACGAGCAGTAATCACAGGCCTTGGCGTTGTTTCCTGTCTCGGCAACGATAAACAGTCGGTGGCCCACTCACTGAGAGAGGGTATTTCAGGTATTCGCTATCGCGAAGATTTTGCTGAAATGGGCCTTAGATGTAACGTAGGTGGCGTCCTTGAAATAGATCCAAGAGATCATATCGATCGCAAGGTTCTTCGTTTTATGGGCCCTTCAGCCTCCTATGCCTATATAGCTACCGACCGAGCCATTGCCGACGCAGGTTTGACCCCAGAAATGGTTTCTAATCCTCGCACAGGACTGGTAATGGGTTCAGGTGGCGTATCCGGCGAGATGTTTACCGAGTCTATCGATGTGATGCGTGAGCGCGGCATTAAGCGTGCCGGACCCTATCGAGTCACCCAAATTATGGCCAGCACAGTATCAGCCTGTGTTGCCACGCCATTCAAGATAAAGGGTGTCAACTATTCTATCGCCTCGGCCTGCGCTACAAGTGCTCACTGTATTGGTCATGCCGTGGAATTGATCCAACTCGGAAAACAAGATGTCCTGCTTGCCGGGGGGTCTGAAGACATGCATTGGTCAATGGCCGGAATGTTTGACGCCATGGGCGCATTGACCAGTAAATACAATGATACTCCAGAAATTTCATCTCGGGCATACGATGCTGAACGAGACGGCTTTGCCCCCGGCCTAGGTGCGGGGACAGTGGTCGTAGAAGAACTCGAACATGCCCTAGCTCGCGGCGCCAATATTATTTGTGAAGTTACCGGTTACGGTGCCACTTCAGATGGTGCCGATATGGTTTCGCCCTCTGGTGAAGGTGCTGAGCGCTGCATGCAAATGGCTATGGCAACGGCCTCGGGCCCAATCGACTACATTAATACCCATGGAACTAGCACCCCAGTAGGCGATATCGCAGAGCTAGGTGCTATCCGCAATACCTTCACCGATAATTGCCCGGATATTAGCTCCACTAAGTCACTGTCAGGTCACAGTTTAGGAGCTGCAGGTGTCCATGAGGCGATTTACTGCATGTTGATGATGGAGAATAACTTTGTTGCCGCATCGGCTAACATAGATACTCTGGACGAGCATGCTCTGGGCTTGCCGATTTTATTAAAGACTAAAGAGAAACAACTCAATCGTATTATGTCTAATAGCTTTGGATTTGGTGGCACTAACGCCACATTGGTGATGGAGCGTTACACTGACTAGTACGCGTTAGGTATCAAAAAAGGCGGCCATTGGCCGCCTTTTTTATTTTAAACCCAGCAACTACAGAGCAGCTAAAATTGCCTCTGCACTTGAGCCATCGAGAGTGGCCGCATCAACGTTTAGCAAGGTCACCACACCATCTTCAACTATCATCGCAAATCGAAGACTGCGGGTACCCATACCAAAACCTGAGCCATCAAGAACCAGTCCCAGATCCTGAGTGAAGGTCGCATTGCCGTCAGCCAGCATCATAAGGTGCTCCGCATTGGCAGACTTGCCCCAGGCATCCATTACAAATACATCATTCACTGACATGCAGGCAACCGTATCTACACCCTTTGCTTTAATCTCATCAACATGCACAACAAAACCTGGTAAATGTGCCATTGAGCAAGTCGGTGTAAATGCACCTGGAACAGCAAACAAAACCACTTTTTTGCCGTTAAAGATATCCCCTGTACTGATACCGGTAGGTCCCTCTGCGCCCATCACTGTTAACATTCCCTCAGGAATTTTGTCGCCAACTTGTATTGTCATATACACCTCTATAAGTTAATTATTGCGTTGCATTTCGCAGTCTATTTGTCTAGAACGGAATATCATCATCAATGCCTTCAATGCCCTGTGACCCTTGCGGGGAAGCGCTATGACTCGGCTGCGGAGCGCTTGGCGCCTGTTGCTGAGACGCAGTCTGCTGGCTGTACTGTTGGTTAGGCGATTGCTGATAATCACCACTGCCCTGCTGACCTCCGCGGCTGTCGAGCATCTGCATCTCACTGGCAACGATCTCGGTGGTGTAACGATCTTGACCATCCTGACCCTGCCATTTACGTGTGCGCAATGAACCCTCAACGTATAGCTTAGACCCTTTTTTAACATATTCACCTGCAATCTCAGCCAGACGGTTAAAAAAGACTACACGATGCCATTCCGTGCGCTCTTGCTGGTCCCCGGTATTCTTGTCTTTCCATGATTCAGACGTGGCAATACTCAGATTAGTTACCGCGCCGCCTGAAGGCATAAAGCGAGTTTCCGGATCCTGACCACAGTTACCCACGATGATAACTTTATTGACTCCGCGTGCCATTTGATTCCCCTGTTCTGTGCTGATTTAATTACGGTTTAGGTATGGTTGAATGCTCTCCATGTCCAAGGTTTTCTTGTCAACCTTCGCATAGGCAAGCGACTCTCCTTTGAACACGAGTATATCTTCTACGCCGACAATATTTGAAATTATTTTTACAAAATCTCTGTGCTCCATATCAGTCACTTTGAGGACCAGCGTTTGTAATGGCCTTGGCGATTTTAAACTCAGGGAGAACAACCCCCAAATAGCCAAAACCACCGCCACCAGCAAGAACACTCCATTGCTATCGAACTGCTGCAGGCTCCAACCGCCCAATACACCGCCGGCAAAGGCACCCATAAACTGACTAGTGGCATAAATGCCCATGGCAGTGCCACGACTGCCTGCGGGACAGCTTTTACTCAGCCAAGAAGGCAAGGTGGCCTCAAGAAAATTAAAGGCGGCAAAGAACACCAGCAACATTGATAGTGTAAGCACTGCCCCCCGCTCTGTTCCAAGTACCACCATGGCCAGCGCCATGCAGCCAATGGCCGCTACAAAGGTAGGCTTTTGTCGCTCATACTTCTCACTCAAAATCATGGCCGGTAACATGGCCACAAAGCCACCACCTAAAAGAGCCAAATATACCCACCACAGGTCATCGCCACTTATACCTAGCTGGTCAAAAAGCATTGCAGGAATCACCACAAAGGTGGCCATCAAGGCCAAATGCAAGGCGAAAATACCCACATTTAAACGTACCAATGTCGGTTGCTTTAAAAGTCTAGTAATCTGTTCGAGATCGGCGAGTGCCTCGCGGTTTTTCTGCGGCGAATCAAGGCGCGGAACCCACAGCAAAAAGACCAAAATACCGCAACAGCCCAACAGTGCCGTTGTCCAAAACACCCCTGAAAGACCCATAAAAGAGGCGATAACGGGCCCAATAATCATTGCTAGGGTAAATGATAGACCAATGCTCGCACCTATGGATGCCATAGCTTTGGTTCGATTTTGTTCTGTAGTTAAATCTGTTAGCAAAGCCATTAGTGTGCTGGCAATCGCGCCCATACCCTGGAGGGCACGACCGAAAATAAGCCCCTGCATCGTATCAGCCATAGCCGCTACCACACTGCCGAGCACAAATGTTAATAGCCCTCCAATAATCACGGGTGCGCGACCAATTCTATCGGACAGTAATCCCAGCGGAATCTGCAGTATAGCTTGCGTCAGGCCGTAGATCCCTATCGTCAACCCGAGTAAGAATGGGGTCGCATCCGCATAGTTGTCTTGATAAAGCGCCAGCACCGGTAGCACCATAAACAGACCGAGCATTCTGAACGAATAAAGGCTAGCAAGGGAAAACGTCGCGCGTTTTTCCAGCTCAGAAAAAATAGTAGATTCAGTGGATTTAATCAAAGTAGTGTCAATTTAGAGTCGATCAAGAAAACCGCTATCTTACCAGCGCAGAAACATACCTACTACTCTGACCCCAGCATTTTCTGGTAAATTTAATGCTTAATAGCGGTCTGACCTCGGCAACCTAACGTAAAAGAGAGGATTCACATTCACTTTGCCCACTGGGCACTCCGCGTCCTATAATTGGCCGTTTAACCAGAGTAGAAACAGACTTCCATGGATACCATTCAGGTACGCGGCGCAAGAACACATAACCTCAAAAATATTGATCTCGATATTCCTCGAGACAAACTAATTGTGATCACAGGCCTGTCTGGTTCAGGCAAGTCATCGCTAGCGTTTGACACCCTGTATGCCGAGGGCCAGCGGCGCTACGTAGAGTCTCTGTCGACCTACGCCCGTCAATTTTTATCTATGATGGAAAAGCCCGATGTAGATCATGTGGAAGGCCTGTCTCCCGCTATCTCTATTGAGCAAAAATCGACATCGCACAATCCACGTTCGACGGTGGGAACCATTACCGAAATTTACGACTACATGCGCCTGCTGTTTGCCCGCGCTGGCGAGCCGCGCTGCCCAGAGCATGGGCAGCCACTAAATGCTCAGACCGTTAGCCAAATGGTCGATCAGGTCCTGGAACTTCCTGAGGGCACCAAGCTAATGCTTTTAGCGCCCGTGGTTAAAGACCGTAAGGGCGAACATCTGCACCTTTTTGAAAGTATGCGTCGGCAGGGCTTTATCCGCGCTAGAATCGACGGCTTAGTTTGCGATCTCGATGAGGCTCCAGCACTGGATAAAAAGAAAAAGCACAGCATTGAGATCGTGATTGACCGCTTTAAAGTCAAGGCAGATATTGGTCTGCGACTTGCTGAGTCTTTTGAGACTGCTCTGGCACTGGCCGAGGGGCTAGCGATTATAAGTTATATGGACGAGCCAAAACCGGACCAAACCTTATCAGCCAAATTCGCCTGCCCCATTTGTAACTACAGCCTTAATGAATTAGAGCCACGACTTTTCTCGTTTAATAATCCAGCTGGTGCCTGTCCTACCTGTGATGGTTTGGGGATACATCAGTTTTTTGATATTGATCGAGTGATTCAACACCCAGAAGTCTCAATTTCCGAGGGTGCTATTCGCGGTTGGGATCGACGCACGCTATTTTACTACAACATGCTTACCAGCCTCGCTGAGCACTATGACTTTGATATTGACCAACCATGGGATCAATTATCGGCAATCCATCAACAAAAAATACTCTTTGGCAGTGATGATGAGGAGATCACCTTTAACTATGTCAATGACCGCGGAACCGTATTTCGTCGCCAGCATAAGTTTGAAGGCGTAATCCATAACATGGAGCGCCGCTATCGTGAGACCGAGTCTAATTCTGTGCGTGAAGAGCTAAGCAAATACATGACAACCTCTGACTGTCCAGAGTGCTCCGGTACGCGATTACGCAAATCGGCACGCAATGTATTTATTGATAATCGCCGTATCGAAGATATTGTATGTATGCCCGTGGGAGAATGTTTCGATTATTTTGAAGGCCTCAATCTACCGGGACGTCAGGGAGAGATTGCTGACAAAATTATCAAAGAGATCCGTCAGCGGTTTAACTTTTTGGTAGATGTGGGACTAAATTATCTTTCATTGAATCGTAGCGCCGACACCCTGTCTGGCGGGGAAGCGCAGCGGATAAGATTAGCCAGTCAAATTGGTGCTGGCTTGGTCGGTGTTATGTATATTCTCGACGAACCCTCGATTGGACTGCATCAGCGTGATAATGAGCGACTGTTAAAAACCTTGGTGCGTTTGCGCGATCTGGGCAACACCGTGATTGTAGTAGAACATGACGAAGATGCAATTGCTGCTGCCGACCATATTATTGATATAGGTCCAGGCGCTGGTATTCATGGTGGCGAGGTTATTGCTGAGGGAACTGCCAAACAAATCAAAGCCAACAAAAATTCAGTTACCGGCCAATTTCTTGCTGGCGTTCGCGCTATTAAAGTTCCTCAGCAGCGGAACAAGGGCAACGGAAACATGCTCACAGTGTCCGGCGCTACGGGCAATAATTTGCAACAGGTCAACTTAGAAATACCGATTGGGGCGTTTACCTGTGTTACCGGTGTTTCTGGTTCGGGTAAGTCTACATTGATTAACGAAACCCTATACCCGGCGGCGGCAGTTACTCTTAATAAGGCCACTACTTTAAAGCCGGCCGCACATACGGAGATTACCGGCCTTAATTTATTAGACAAATGTATCGATATAAACCAGAGTCCAATCGGGCGTACGCCACGCTCTAACCCAGCGACTTACACTGGTATCTTCACTCCTGTTCGAGAGATATTTGCCGCCACCCAAGAGGCGCGTTCAAGGGGTTACAGCCCAGGTCGATTTAGTTTCAATGTAAAGGGTGGCCGCTGCGAAGCCTGTCAAGGAGATGGAGTAACCAAGGTAGAAATGCACTTTCTTCCCGACATCTACGTACCCTGCGATGTGTGTCGCGGCAAGCGCTATAATCGCGAAACGCTGGATATTCATTTTAAAGGAAAAAATATTCATCAGGTCCTAGAAATGACAATTGAGGACGCGCGCGAGTTCTTTGACGCTATACCGGCTGTTGCCCGCAAGCTACAGACATTAATTGATGTGGGCCTCTCCTACATCAGCCTAGGGCAGTCAGCAACTACACTGTCTGGTGGTGAAGCACAGCGGGTGAAACTATCCAAAGAGCTGTCCAAGCGCGATACAGGTAAAACACTGTATATTCTCGATGAGCCAACGACAGGCTTGCATTTCCATGATATCGAACAGTTGCTAGCGGTCCTTCATCGACTGCGCGATCACGGCAACACCGTAGTGGTCATCGAACACAACCTGGATGTAATCAAAACCGCGGATTGGATTGTCGATTTAGGGCCAGAAGGCGGCTCAGGAGGGGGGCAGATTGTTGCGGCAGGCACACCAGAGGAGGTAGCCGAGATTAAGGGTTCCCACACGGGGCACTTTTTAAAGGGACTTTTGGCGAGTTAGGACTGTGAGGCCCACCTTAAGTAGTCGGCAACCATTTTATCCATAGCTTCTTTTTCATATTCACGCAGGCCGCTGAGGATTATTTTTTTAACCCCACAACCAACGACTTGCTCACCATTCATAAGACGAAAGTTAAACTCGCCATCTCCGCGTTTTCCGTTGACCTCAAGACTGGTCTTGGCCAGCTCAACGACAGGCTCATTTAGATTCAATGTATCAAACTGCAAGGACATCGCATGATAAATAGCCAGGGGGCGCTGGGGGTTTATCATGACATTTTTCTGTTCCATCAAGGGCTGCAAAATATAGGGAAAGTTTTGCCCAGAGAAAAACACATAACGTTTTATCAGCTGCTCAATAACAGCCAAATCATCAGTCGACTCACCATTTCGACTTACCTGTAAATAGCATTTTCCACGACTATCCAGAATTTCGAACTCATTGCCAGGATTGTGTGGAAAGACTAATTGGGTATCTGCCTGCACCATGCCAGAGAAATTGAATGACATCTTCTTACTTAGCCCATAACGCTGCAATACCAGTGCAAAAAGTAAATCCCCCGGGACACAGAAACGTTTGCTGTCGACATCGTGAATGGGATTAAAGTCATTGCTTACCGATTTGGCAAAACTACTGGCCTGTTCGGCACTAATACTAATCAAATTTTCATTACTGCTGTGGAATGGATCTAAAAACATTACTCACTCTAATTCGTTATTACAATTTTTAATTTACTTTTTAAACTACTAGTCCAATTCGGCCTCAAACTCCTCAAGTACATCTAGAGGCTCCATCTCTTGACCATCAAGATCTTCATTCCAGTTAATACCAACCATTAAAACATCTGCGTGCATACCAGGCAGCCAGTCATCGAGAAACTCCTCCATCTCTATAGCCACAGGTTGATAGACATCCCAGTCGCCAGTGCACAGTCTCTGTGCCAATTCCTGAGCGGACCAGAACGGTATAACATCTATGTTGTCATTATCGGTTGAGCCAACCAATGCCCAGTTATCCTTGCTATCCTTTAAACCCCAGATGCAGCCATTCTCGAGGCTCTCTACAACTAGTCGATCAAGATTTTCTTGCAAGTCGTCGGACAATGGATGCATGGTGTAACACTCTGTCTACCAATTTGCCGCCATAGTAACCGCTTTGCCGTTCTACCACCACTGGGAGTGATCAATTGCGACAATTTGCCACACAGACTGCTCAGCATTTCTGATACCATCAGTGGATGAGCTCAAATAACCGCCAGCAGATCTATTCGGCCCCACGACAAAATCTTTTCCGCCTCAGTTTGATTCGCGGTGTTGTGTTGGTTGGTCAGGTAGCGGCTCTGATTTACTTTACAGTCATCAATCCGATTGGTCTGCCTGCCAACGCCATTGCAATCGTGCTAACTATTTATGCTTCCTTTACTGTGGCTACCTGGCACCGCAGTCGCATATCAGTGCCCATCGCAGACAATGAATTCTTTATTCACTTACTGGCTGATATCCTGTTCTTTTCCGTATTGCTATACTTTAGTGGCGGCGCCTCTAATCCATTCATTTCATACTATTTAATTCCCATCAGTATTGCTGCGATTACGGTATCGCGGCAATACAGTATTTTAATCGCAGTTACTGCCTTAGGTGCCTATAGCCTGTTACTAAAATTTTATATGCCAATTGCCGCCATTGCCCCCAGCGACCACCATGCTAACAGTAATGGCAGCCTACATATTCTAGGTATGTGGGCTAACTTTGCCGTCAGTACCGGCATTATCATTTACTTTATTAGCCGAATGGCAACTGCTTTAAAAATTCAACAACAGGCTCTCGCTCTGCAACGCGAGGAGCAACTTCGCAATGAGCAGTTGCTGGCAATAGGTACCTTGGCAGCCGGCACAGCCCATGAGCTTGGCACACCTTTGAATACCATGAAACTACTGGTGGATGAAATGATAGCTGACGCACCAAATAATCAGGACCTCATTCTCCTAAACCAGCAAATAGCCCAGTGTAAAAGCACTTTAAAACAGCTGTTGACTACTGCCGAACAGTCACAATCAAAACAGTCGGAGCCCCAAGTAGTAAAGTCCTATTTTGCTGGACTGCTTGAACGCTGGCAGCTTATGCGGCCACATCTGACCGCTAACATAAGGTTTATAGATAGTCCCGAACGCAGTGCTGTGTTCGAACCCACTATTGCCCAATCGATTCTTAATTTACTAAATAATGCTGCAGATGCTAGCCCCAACGTCGACGTCTGTCTAAGCTGGGATGCAACCACCGCCAGTATTGAAATACGTGATTATGGTGCAGGCTTGGATATGGGCGAGATTGACCGACTAGGACAGGCATTTGTTACCGATAAGGCCGATGGTCTTGGCCTTGGCCTATTTTTATCACAGGCCACAGTATCCAGATTTGGTGGCTCTGTGAGCCTGCAAAATGCGCCCAATTCAGAGCCCGGCACATTGACGCACATTCGCTTACCCTTAGAGCAAGGTGCTAGATGAACTACCTACTAATCGACGATGACCCTGTTTTTAGCTCAGTACTTGCGCGAATGCTTGTTCGCCGCGGCGATCAGGTAATAACCGCAACTAATACTGAAGAAGCACTAGCTCGCTGCGACCAATCTATTCATCGTGTGGTACTTGATTTGAAGCTTGAACAGGAATCTGGGCTATTAATCTTACAGCAACTTTGCGCCCTTCAACCTGATATTAAGGTGGTGATACTAACTGGTTACTCTAGTATTTCTACGGCGGTCGAAGCAATAAAATTGGGGGCTGTAAATTACCTGTGCAAGCCAGCCGGAGTCAACGAAATTATTGGCGCCTTTGAAAGTAGTGCCGGCAACGTTACCCTTGAGCAGGCTCCGCTCTCGGTAAACAGGCTAGAATGGGAACATATTCAGCGTGTACTCAATGAAAACGCTGGCAACATTTCAGCTACCGCCCGCAGTTTGGGCATGCACCGCCGAACACTGCAGAGAAAACTGCAAAAGCGTCCAGTCAAAAATTAGTGTTCGCGCTTGGTAGCTAGCTGGTGTTGTCTGTATTCCCTCAGGACGCTTGTAGGATCAATAGATTGCCAATCTGACTAGTTTAAAACTCGATAACCACGTCCTTTCAAACAGCGCTTAACAATACGATCCTGCTCATAGCGAGCCCGTTGATTACCTTCAGCACCCCCTAAAACGCCACCGGCCCCAGCACTGCGTTTTGCTGTATCACTATTACCCAGCACAGCACCCAGAACGCCGCCAACGACAGCGCCTTCTAAAATACCTTCTGCTGTTTTTCCGCTGACACTAACCTGATGGGCATATTCTTCACAATCGGCTAAATCAGCCTGATATTCATAGGGGTCTACACCGAGGGTATCTATGATTACTTTGTCTGGGGTACCGTAGCTGTAACCATTACTGCAGCCAGACAGAACTGCGATCGCAGCACTTACTACAAATATTTTGAGCATGAGGCTTTCCTTCACTTTTTATTAATCCATTAATTAAAACGTCAACCAATGACATTAGTTGACGTTTTCGTTGCACGAGCCAAATTGACTCGGACTATTTAGCATTATTCATGATGCCCCTTACTGCAGCGGGTAAATCTGCCGGCAACACTACAATTTTAGCGTTAGACGAATTAGACATAGACTTCATAGCAGAAATATATTGCTCACCCAAAAGGTACATGGCAGGTAATTCTTTGTCCTGAATCGCCTCATTGACCTTACTCAGCGCTGACTTAGTGGCTTCGGCTAAAACGACCTGTGCCTCTGCATCTCGCCGGGAGGCTTCTAGACGACCATCGGCCTCCAGGATTGCCGCTGTTTTCTCACCGTCAGCACGAGTTACCGTAGCGCGACGCTGCCGCTCCGCCGCTGCCTGTTCTTCCATCGCCTGTTGCATGGTACCAGAGGGATTAATATCCTGAATTTCTACAGTCTTTAAGGTGATGCCCCAATCGGCAATATCATCTGAAATCGAGGTTTTAAGTTTGGCTTTAATCTGATCACGTGAGGACAGTGCATCATCCAAAGCCATTTCGCCGACAATTGAGCGCAGCGATGTCTGCACCAACGTTCGAATGGCCAGTTCATAATCTTCCACGCCATAAACGGCTTTTTCTGGACTGATGATATTAATATAGGCCACTGCGTTGGCTATGATAACTACGTTATCTAAGGTAATTACCTCCTGCGAGGGAATATCTAAGACGATATCCTTAGTGGTAGCTTTAAAGGCGACAACATCGATATAGGGAACAATCAGATTGAGACCAGGAAGCAATGACTTATGATATTTACCCAGACGCTGAACTACCCATTTAGAACCCTGAGGTACCAGGCGCACACCTTTAAAAACAGTGACTAAGACCAGAATAAAAATTGCAATTACAACGATGCTACCTTCCATTAGCTATTCTCCTTGGAATAATTAACTAAGCTTGGTGACAACTAAAACATTGCCAGAGATTTCTTTAATATGAAGACGGTCACCCAGTTTCACCTGAGTGTCGCAGTTAAACTCCCATTCATCCTGACCTAGCACTGGGGTACTAAAGCGCAATTTGCCGTTGCTCTGTCCTGCCGGCAATTTTATAACCTGCCCGGCTTCACCAACTGCTGATTCACGTGCCAAACTATCATTATTGCGGTCATCCACTTTCGGTTTGATCACCCTGAACCAAAGCACAGTAAATGCCACGGATGAAACAGTCCATAGCAACACCTGCACGGTAAAAGGCATCTTAAATAGCAGTCCTGCAACACCTACCACAAGAGCACCTAAGCCAAACCACAAAATAGTGAAGCTGGGGATAAAAATCTCACCGATAATTAGTAAAATACCTAACACCAGCCAGTGCCAATACATCATATTAATATCCATTTAGGGCCTTTTATTAACTATAGTTTATCAAGGGTAACAAACATTAGTGCCCAGTCGCCTTAATTGGCCGCGACATAAGCATAGCATCCTCACGACCATGTTCGGTTTTATAGTAGCCTAGGCGCTCGCCCACGGGCACAAAGTCTCTTTGTAGATATAGCCTTATGGCGGGAAAATTAGAAGTCCTTACCTCGAGGTGCATTTTCGATACTAGCACAGGCAGATGGGCAATTATATGATCTAATAACACAGAGCCGAATCCTAGCCCCTGATGATCCGGATGCACGGCTAAATTATGTACTTCCGCCTCATCGCCAATAATTGCCACCACCGAAAAGCCAATAATCTGTCCTGCGACCACTAGTACCATCGATTCATTGAGACTTTGCTGGAACTGTATGGTGCTCCACGGCGACTGCGAGACCGATGTTTCTATCATCACAACCTGTTCTAGATCGGTAATTTCCATATCTCGGATAGCAAAATGATGGCGGTCGGAGTAATTCAAGATGGTGTTTTATGCACATGCCGCTGTGGTGACAAAAAGCGTATGGTCTGCCAGGTTTCACCCTTCCTAAATGGCTGCTCAATCATCTCTTTGAGAGATGGCACCACCAGCGCCGTAACCTGCTCAAAAATATTCACCTGACCATTAGCGACTGCCTCTTTTTCATCATCAGTCAGCAGCCAATGCCGGGCATCATCACCCATCAAAAGCAATATTTTGGCCGATTTACTGCTGATACGGGCTTTTATCAGGGTCGCTAAAAAGTCACGGACTTCCTCAACATCCCCACTAGCATTGGGGAAGGGAGGCCATTGAACGATATCCATCTGTGGTAACGGTCCATTATCCTGACCCATTGCAAGCAATATATTGCCCAGCAGTAGGATCTGGTCGGGGTCCGGTAAGCTGTCTTCTACCGAACAACAGACTAGTACCTCATCAGTAGGTTGCCAGAGTGCAAATGTCAGCGCAATATCTCTGAGTTCCTCGGACTCTAGCGCTATGTCTGCGACCTCGATACCCCTTGCTTGAGGAGCTTTTTCAGCGCCAATAGTACTCAGCTCTGCCACAGTTTTAGCCATGACTTCGAGACTTTCTGGCGCACCGATAACTGCCTTGCTGGGACTATCGATAGCCGACTTGTTATAAGGATTAGTACTGTGGCGATTGGTTTCTTCTGGATGAGCAAAAGGCGATACCAACGGCAAATCTCTGGATACATACTGAACGACACCCAGAGTTTGCAGATACTGATTGCGCAGAGCGGTTGACACTAAACACCGCCAAGCTGCGGGTGTAACCGCCCAGGATTACGCATTAGGGTCAGCGCATTCAAATAGGCCTTGGCACTGGCTAAAAGTATATCTGTGTCTGCACCCTGCCCATTGATAATTCGGCCATCTTTTTCTAATCGCACCGTAACCTCACCTTGGGAATCTGTACCCTGAGTAACGGCATTGACTGAATATAGCTGTAGCCTGGTCTCAGAGTTAACTAGCTTTTCAATCGCATTAAATATTGCATCGACTGCGCCGTCACCACTGGATTCAGAGCTGTGCTCCTGATCCTGATACTTAACTATAATCTTAGCATGAGGTGCCTGACCAGATTTTGACAACACCTCAAGATCAATCACGGTCAACACGTCATCTTCGGTGCCCATCTGCACATCGGAAACTAGCGCCTGTAAATCTTCATCAAAGATTTCACGCTTCTTGTCAGCTAATTCCTTAAAACGTATAAAAGCCTGGTTAAAATCTTCTTTGCCATCAAAGACAATACCTAGTTCTTCAAGGCGAGCGGCAAAGGCTGCTCGGCCGGACAATTTGCCCAAAGACAGCTTATTGTTACTCCAACCAACATCCTCAGCCTTCATGATTTCGTAGGTCTCACGAAATTTTAAAATACCATCTTGGTGGATACCTGACTCATGGGCAAAGGCATTAGCCCCCACAATAGCTTTGTTTGGCTGTACCGGGAAGCCAGTAATACTTGAGACCAGACGCGAAGTTGGCACTATATGCACAGCATCGATGTCCGTTGCCACAGGAAAAAGATCCTTGCGCGTGCGGATCGCCATCACTATTTCTTCCAATGAGGCATTACCCGCCCGTTCACCTAGACCATTGATTGTACACTCAACTTGTCGAGCACCAGCCTGAACAGCAGAGAGACTATTTGCCACCGCCAAACCTAAATCATTATGACAATGTACCGAAAAAATTGCTTTATCCGCATTGGGTACCGTATTTAAAAGGCGCTCAATCATCGCTCCATATTCACCTGGCGCAGAATAGCCCACGGTATCTGGTAGGTTGATAGTTCGCGCACCTGCATCGATGACTGCCTCGGTGATCCGACACATAAAATCAAATTCGGTACGACTGGCATCTTCCAGGGAAAACTCAACATCATCAATTAGGCTACGGGCTATTTTGACCGCACCCACGGCCTGCTCAAGAACCTCATTTGGCTCCATCTGCAACTTGTGCTTCATATGGATCGGCGAGGTGGCGATAAAGGTGTGAATACGACCGGCATTTGCACCTTTAAGAGCCTCTCCGGCACGTTCGATATCCGCAACCATGGCCCTTGATAGGCTACAAATACGGCTCTCGGTTACAGTGTTGGCTATGGCCTGTACAGCTTCAAAGTCACCCTGACTAGAGATGGCAAAACCAGCTTCAATAACATCGACACGCATTTTTTCCAAAGCTTTGGCAATGCGCACTTTCTCATCTTTGGTCATGGATGCGCCGGGACTCTGTTCGCCATCGCGCAATGTGGTATCAAAAATGACTAATTTCTCTTTCGACTGCTCTGTGCTCTTCATATTTTTCTTCCTGATTGGAGCCAGGCGCATTTTAAGCGCTTAGGTAACTGACTACATTGTAAAACGGATTCACCCCCTGTGGGGCTACAATTTTATTGCAACTAAGGCAATAAACGAAAATTTTGGATGAGATATAACTATAGATGCCCCTCAGGGCAGGAGAAGAAGTAGTCCGCGGGCGGACGCAACAGTCGCTAAACTGTTGTTTGCAGGAAAAATGTGGGCCGCGTTACTCATGGATAGTATTCAACCAGTTTTTTTCGCACATGCCAAGTCTAAATTAATCAGCATTATTACTGAGCGTTGGATTTAGTTTTTTCCAGATCCATATTAGCGGCGCGGAAAAACCAAACACTATGGCCATGGTAAACAGGATGCGCGGGGGATCTATTGTTATCACCACAAAACCCATCACTACAGAGAGGATAACAATAAAGGGGACCTTACCTCGCAAGTCCACTTCTTTAAAACTGGGGTATTTGAAGTTAGAAACCATCAACAAACCTGAGACGGCAGTAATAGCGGCACCAATTACCGCCAAACCGAGAGAGGTCTCTACCTGGTATGTAGACCACACAAATCCCGCAACAATAGCTGCAGCGGCAGGACTGGGTAGCCCCGTAAAACTTTTATTGTCAGAAAGTTCCGCTTGAACATTAAAGCGTGCCAGACGCAACGCCGCGCAGGACGCATAGACGAAGGCCGCAGCCAACCCCAGCTTACCCAGACCACTGACCCCCCAACCATAGGCGACCACAGCTGGCGCAACGCCGAAAGATACCATATCTGACAGACTGTCATACTGAACCCCAAATGCACTCTCAGTGTTAGTCATCCGTGCCACCCGACCATCCAAGCCATCAAATATCATAGCGATAAAAATAGCCATAGCAGCCCATTCATATTGGCCGCTAAAACCAGACAAAACCGCATAGAACCCACCAAAAAGAGCACCGGTAGTGAGTAGATTGGGTAGCAAATAGATCCCTTTGCGCCGCGTTGGCACATCCCCAATCGTTGCCGATTTAAGATTTACTACTCTATCTTGGCTATCTTTTTCTTTCATCATGCCGCTACCTTTGAGTCCCTAAGCGTTAAGTCTTTGGGCATTATAGGGTCTAGTCTTCTAAATAACAGCTATGCATTTTATCCAAATCCGCCTGAGATAAGCCCAGCGCAGTTATAAGGTAATTTCTTACATTGCCATATTCGCTGTCAATAGCGTCAAGAAAGGCGACAATATTATCCTGATGAACAGAGCAATAGGGTACTAACCAGTTTCGATCCCAACTTTCTACCTTGGCATCTCGCAGGTGCCCTTCTACCAAGTCAATCAACTTTTCAGAGTCATAGTGTTGCAGTGTCAACATATAGTCCTCAATGATAGTCTGGCGAGGTACATCCAGCGCCGACAGGATAAGTGCCGCCGCCATACCTGTACGGTCTTTACCCGCAGAGCAATGAAATACCGAGGCGTTATCAGCATTATCAACAATATGACGCATAAAACGACTAAAAGCAGGAATTACTGATTCAATACAGTTGCGATAGGAATTGACCACCAGTGTATGGGAAGATTCTGCAGTCAGCTCGCCACCAAATAAAAACTCCCAAAATCTTGAGATATCTCCTATGGAAATTTGATAGTCGTCAATAAATTCAGCTCGCACAGCGCGGCTTGGCGATTGCTCCTGTTCCTCGGTGCGGCGAAAATCATGGATTCTATTAATACCAATTTGCTCGAGACTGTCGAGATCATTGTCTGTGAGATTAGCCAGATGCCCGCAGCGCATAATCTTGCGCCATTTAACGCTGCGACCCTGATCATTAACGTATCCACCGATGTCGCGAAAATTAATACCGCCATCTAAGGTAACGACACGGGTCCTGCTATTTGCTCTGCTCATCTGCTCTATGTTCCAAATTGTTAGGCTGCGTTTAAACTGATTTTTTTACGTGACACATACTAAAACGGCCCACCTGAGAGCGAGCCGTTTTAGCATCGATGAATAAAAGTAAGGTCTAGTTTTTATCTTTATCAACTAGTGCATTCTTAGTTATCCACGGCATCATACCGCGCAATTCTGCGCCCACTTTTTCAATCGGGTGCGCTGCATTGTTACGGCGGTAAGCTGTCATAGAAGGATAATTCATGGCGCCTTCGGTGATGAACATCTTGGCGTACTCACCATTTTGAATACGTTTAAGCGCATTTTTCATAGCTAGACGCGACTCGTCATTGATAACTTCCGGGCCAGTCACATACTCACCATATTCAGCATTGTTCGAGATTGAGTAGTTCATATTGGCGATACCGCCCTGATACATCAGGTCAACAATCAGCTTGAGCTCATGCAAGCACTCAAAATAAGCCATTTCGGGGGCGTAACCCGCTTCAGTCAATGTTTCAAAACCGGCCTTAACCAGCTCAACTGCACCACCGCAAAGTACCGCCTGCTCACCGAATAAATCGGTTTCAGTCTCATCCTTAAAGGTAGTCTCGATAATTCCAGTACGCCCGCCGCCCACGCCTGAGGCATATGACATAGCGACTTTCTTAGCATTGCCTGTTGCATCTTGATAGATTGCAACCAGATCGGGAATACCACCACCATTGACGAACTCATTGCGCACTGTGTGTCCAGGAGCCTTGGGCGCGATCATAATGACATCTAGGTCAGCGCGAGGCACTACCTGGTTGTAATGAATAGCGAAACCATGGGCAAAAGCCAATGTGGCACCCTGTTTAATATTCGGCTCGATCTCATCGCGGTAGAGCTGTGACTGGAACTCATCAGGCGTCAGAATCATAATTAGATCCGCAGCGGCAACAGCGGAGGGAACATTGTCTACTTTAAGGCCAGCAGATTCGGCTTTAGCGGCTGAGGCAGACCCAGCTCGCAGACCAACCGTTACGTCAACACCTGAATCTTTGAGGTTATTGGCATGGGCATGGCCTTGAGATCCATAACCAATAATGGCAACTTTCATGCCCTTGATAATGGAGAGGTCACAGTCTTTGTCGTAATAAACTTGCATTGATTTCACCTAATTTAATAAAAGTCAGTATTTAAAAAGAGTTATACACGTAAAAATTTTTCGCCGCGGGAGATGCCTGAAATGCCGCTTCTCACCACTTCCATAATACCCATCTCCCGAACGGCCTCGATAAAGGCATCTAGCTTGTCGCTGTCGCCAGCCAGTTGCACGGTATAAGTCGATGGCGTCACATCGATAATGTGGCCCCGAAAGATCTCCACACAGCTTTTGAGCTCTATGCGGATATCATGATCTACTGCCTTGATTTTGACCAACATCAGCTCACGTTCAATATGCGAGCCAACGGTTAAATCAACGACCTTGATAGTATCTATGAGCTTGTGCAACTGTTTGACAATCTGTTCGGCCATATGATCATCACCCTGAGTCGTCAGAGTCAATCGTGACAGTGTGTCGTCATCGGTGGGCGCTACGGTCAGAGTATCTATATTATATCCGCGTTGAGAAAACAGACCGACAACTCTTGAAAGCGCTCCAGATTCGTTTTCTAAAAGAATAGAGATTATCCGTTTCATTAGGTTCTCTCCGTCTTATTAAGCCATAGATCGCGCATCGAACCACCGGGCATTTGCATGGGGTATACATGCTCCGAGCGATCGACATCAATATCCATAAATACCACACGGTCTTTCATCGCGAAGCACTCACGCATTTTCTCTTCAAGCTCGTCAATATGAGTAATTTTCATACCCACGTGACCATAGGATTCTGTCAGTTTTACAAAATCTGGCAATGAGTCCTCGTAAACACTCTCGGAGTAGCGGCTGCTGTAATTCATATCCTGCCACTGACGGACCATTCCCAGCGCCGCATTATTAAGATTAATAATTTTAACAGGCAAATTGTGTTGACTGCAGGTCGAGAGCTCTTGAATATTCATTTGGATACTGCCCTCACCGGTTACACAGGCAACATCTTTATCGGGAAATGCCAACTGACAGCCCATAGCTGCAGGCAAGCCAAAACCCATGGTGCCGAGTCCACCAGAGTTAATCCAGGTACGCGGCTTATCGAACAAATAATACTGCGCCGCAAACATTTGATGCTGTCCCACGTCAGAGGTCACAATAGCCTCACCACCGGTAACCTTATAGAGCATTTTGATCACATCTTGGGGCTTAATGCAGCTGCCTGAGCTCTCTTCGTAGCGCGACGCTGTGTAGATACCTTTATCCAAGCGCCACTGATCAAGTTGCGCCCACCACTGGGCGATCGCATCTACATCTGGCTTACTTTTTAGCTCTTTATTGATAGCCAACATCTCTGTGAGTACCGAGGTGCAGGTCCCTACAATTGGAATATGTGCTTCAATATTTTTCGACACTGATGTCGGGTCCACATCGACATGAATAATGGTCGCATGAGGACAGAACTTTTCTAGATCATTGGTCACCCGATCATCAAACCGCGCACCAATGGCGAAGATCACATCCGCATGGTGCATTGCTGTATTAGCTTCAAAGGTACCATGCATGCCCAGCATACCCAGATACTGTCGATCGGTACCCGGGTAGCACCCTAGGCCCATCAAAGTATTGGTTACCGGAAAGTTCAACGCCTGTGCCAGCTCGGTTAGCTGATCTGAAGCATTGTCAATAACAACGCCACCGCCGGCATAGATGACTGGTCGCTTGGCGCCGATAAGTGTTTTAACCGCACGTTTAATTTGCCCACGATGCCCCTTATCAGTTGGCTGGTAGGAGCGCATCTTTACATCAGCTGGGTAGCTATAAGGCACCTTATGGCTGGGATCTGTGACATCCTTGGGTATATCCACAACCACTGGACCTGGACGGCCTGAAGCAGCGATAAAATACGCCTTGGCGATAGTGCCAGCAATATCTTCAGTGCGAGTAACCAAAAAGCTGTGCTTAACAATAGGCCGTGAAACACCGACCATGTCAGTTTCTTGGAAGGCGTCCTGACCAATCTTAGTCAAGGGAACCTGCCCAGAGATAACCACCATTGGAATCGAATCCATATACGCAGTGGCAATACCAGTGATCGCGTTGGTCGCACCGGGACCAGAGGTCACCAGAGCAGTACCTACTTCGCCAGTGGCGCGAGAAAAACCATCAGCAGCGTGGACCGCCGCCTGCTCATGGCGAACTAATAAGTGATAGACGTCATCCTGTCGATACAGGGCATCATAGATATGCAGCGCCGCGCCGCCGGGATATCCCCAAACGTTCTTAACGCCTGCATCTTTTAGTGCGCGGATCAATATTTCACCGCCAGATAAGAGTTCCACAACATGTCCTCATGTTCATTATGATAAGGACTTTTCTCAGTGGCTGTTTGCTAATACATCAGAAGCGACACCGCGCTTGCGGTAGATTCCAGTCACACCGATAAGTGTTTATTTGACTGTAGCTGGCACTGTGGATTCCTGTGCCTTCTCTTGTGATCACCAGCGACGTGGATAACGCCCAACTGATACTTTGTCCAAAAAATTTCTGTACTGGTAGGCACAGAAGCGCGTAATGTACCACTTTTCACTGATTAGTCAATGAGAAAATCAATGCCTCCAACATGTCCGCCAAGGCACAACTCGCGCCACTAACCGATATAAGACACACTTAGGCTACAGCTTTAGCGTAATATAAAAACAACAATCAATGAGAGTTTACTCAAATGGCAAAATTCGTCTGGCTCGCCACCATTATTACAGCGACCATTTTTTTGAGCGCCTGCTCACAGCAGCACGAAACAAACGGGCTGGTTATCGAAAATATCAATGGATATACCTTTGACAATGACCGCCAATTACAACGGTTCCAAACACTGGCCCTCCAAGACGGTAAAGTCTTGGCCACAGGTGACGCAACACTTGCCCTAGCCTATCCCAATGCAGAAAAAATTAATGGTCAGGGTAAAACATTAATTCCGGGTATTACCGATGCTCATGGCCATGTTTCGTCGCTCGGCTATACCTTGCTGAGCGTGGATGTTCGGGGTCGTAAATCAGCTCAGGCCGCAGCCGAGGAAGTAGCTGCTTATGCCGCGGAAAAACCCACACTAAACTGGATTCAAGGACGTGGCTGGAATCAAGTCCTCTGGCCAGACCAGCAATATCCAAGCGCCGCAATTCTCGATGCGCAAATCAATGATCGTCCTGTGTGGTTGGAGCGAATTGATGGCCATGCCGGCTGGGCAAATAGCAAAGCTCTGGCGCTTGCAGGCATAACAGGGGAGACAGTCTCGCCTCCTGGCGGCGAAATTATTCGGCATAGCAATGGCCAGCCGACTGGAGTACTGATCGATAATGCTATGAATTTGGTAACTAGAGTGATTCCAGCGCCTAATGATGGTGAAATCATTTTGGCCTTGGAGACTGTGAGCCAGCATCTATTGAGTCTGGGTATTACCTCCACTCATGATGCCGGAGTAAGCTCAGCTGAACATAGGCTGTACCGGCAGATAGCTGACAGCGGTGATATGCGCGTACGTATCTATGGCATGATCTCCTCTACCAATGTCGATATTGCTCAGACATTAGACGCGGGACACAGCGTTGATAATCTGGATCTTTATAGCATGCGCAGTATCAAGGTCTATGTCGACGGGGCCTTGGGAAGCCGCGGTGCAGCCATGCTTGCTCCCTATACTGATCGAACAGATCACAGCGGATTGCTAGTCACTAGCACAGACCAGCTGCGCGATCTGTTTAAAAAATCCATCGCCGCGGACTTCCAAGTAGCTATACACGCCATTGGCGACAAAGGTAATCGTATTGCTCTGGATGAAGTTGAATATGCCTATGGTACCGTTGGTGGACGTCACCTGCGCCACCGTATTGAGCATTCTCAGATTGTCCATCTAGAAGATATCCCTCGCTTTAAATCTCTTGATGTTATCCCGTCCATGCAGCCTACTCACGCCACCAGCGATATGAATATGGCCGAGGATAGAATTGGCCCCGAGCGAATTAAAGGCGCCTATGCGTGGCGCTCTTTCCTAGATCAGGGTAGTCGTGTAGTGTCTGGCTCAGATTATCCCATTGAGCTGGCTAATCCCTTCCACGGTATTCATGCCGCTGTCACGCGACAAAATCAAGAAAATATGCCTACCGCTGGTTGGATTGCCGAGGAGGCGATGACTTTAGAGGAGGTGATGCGTAGCTTTACTATCGATGCTGCCTGGGCTGCGCACCAAGAGGCTAGGCTCGGCGGCTTGACAGCGGGTAAATGGGCCGACTTTATTTTACTGGATCAGGATATTTTTCAGATTGACTCTGAAAAGCTGTGGCGTACACAGGTTTTGGAAACATGGGTCGCTGGCGATCGGGTTTATCAAAAGACACCCTAGACTGTCTGAGACCCATCCTTTGGCACAGCGGTTGCTGTGCCATACTCCATTGCCTCAGCCTTCATCGACCCAAACCGCAGGCTTAAAATATCCAGTAGGTAATTTTGTTGAAGACGCCACGGAGCAGCCCTACCCTGTTTGGGGAACTGATCAATTGCGCGATCTACATAGCCAGAGGCCAGATCCAAAAATGAAACGCGCTCTATGTTGGGATCCTTGTTTCGAGCAACACAGTAGTCGAAATCATTGTTGTCTAAATGATTCAACATGCGACAGATATATTCACTGGTAAGATCGCACTTTAGTGTCCATGACGCATTGGTATAGCCAGAGGCCAAAATAAAATTAGGCACATCACTCAGCATCATTCCCTTATACCCGAGAGTATCCGGTAATTTAACGATCTTCCCATCAACCACTATTTCCATTCCACCCATGGGCAGAAGCTCAAGACCTGTGGCAGTGACTACAATGTCCGCTTTGAGTAGCGTACCAGATGCCAATTTTATACCCGTTTTTGTAAAGGTTTTAATATGGTCGGTAACCACGGTGGAAGTACCTTCGCGCAATGAGCGAAAAAGATCTCCATTTGGTACCAGACACAGACGCTGATCCCAGGGGTTATATTGCGGGGTAAAGTGGGTATCGATATCATAACTTTCACCCAGCGATCTTCGCACTAACTGACGCAACATGGCCTTCACTCTCTCTGGACGGCGGCGGCTCATCTGAAATAATAGAGCCTGCTGAGAGACGTTTTTCCATCTGGTTATCGAGTAGGCCATCTTCGACGGCAAGTATTTAGACAGAGCCAATGCAAATGAATCCTGGTCAGGGCGGGACACCACATAGGTTGGCGAGCGCTGGAGCATGGTCACATGGCCTGCAGTTTTTGCCATTGCAGGTACCAGCGTAATAGCCGTGGCGCCACTGCCAATCACCACAACCTTTTTACCCGAATAATCTAAATCCGCAGGCCATTGCTGCGGATGAATTATGGGACCTTTGAATTTTTCACTGCCGGGAAACTCTGGGGTGTAGCCTTTGTCATATCGAAAATAACCAGTGCAGCTATAGATAAACCTACAGGTCATTTTCTTGGCCCGCTTACCAGCCTGTGCCATGGTCAGAGTCCACAGTGCGGTTTCGGTATCCCAGGATATTTTAATAACGCGCCGGTTGTATAGGATGTGGCGATCAACAGCATATTCTTTGGCGGTTTCATTGATATAGTCAAGAATGGCTGGACCATCGGCGATCGCTTTTTTATGGAGCCAGGGTTTGAAACTGTAACCCAGAGTATGCATGTCTGAGTCTGAGCGAATTCCTGGGTAGCGAAACAGGTCCCAGGTACCTCCCATGGCCTCACGGCTCTCAATAATGGCATAGGTTTTAGTTGGACTGTGCTGTTCTAAATGACAAGCTGCCCCTATTCCAGAAAGACCGGCGCCAACAATAGCTACATCAACATGGTTAATTGACATGACAAATCTCGCTTTATCTTCATATATTTATTAATACATTAGTAGATTTCTGGACATCTGTGAGGAAATAAACACACGGCCAAAAAATCCTTTGCTAAAACCAGCCTTTGACCGATCTGTCCAATGCGCCACTGCACTGTTTGAGCTGTGCACCATAGGTCGCGGCCTTGCGTTTAACTTTGGCCGCCACTTTTATTAGAGTAGGTTTTTTATTGAACGAGCCTCGAGAATATCCGCCCCAGCCCTCATGATAAGCAAGATACTGCTTGTAGGCGTCCCATTTAGAAACGCCCAGGCGTCGCTGAGTAATATTGGTATACCAGCCTACAAAATTTATTGCGTCACCAAAGTCATCGCGATCATGGCTCCAGTTACCGGTGTCTTTGCGATAGTCATTCCAGGCTGGATCCTGTGCCTGAGCATAGCCGTATGCAGAAGACCGTCTAGGCAGGGGAATAAACAAAAACTTGGGGCGCTCGGGGCGCACATCAGCTCTAAAAGTAGACTCTTGATTAATAATTGCCATCATCACAGCAATGGGAGTACCCCAGCGCTTATTCGCCTTGCGTGCATCCTTATACCAATCTGTTTCGCCCCAAAAAATACGGCAGACGTCATCAGTTTGGGTCGGCTGGTAGGTCGCGCAACCCGAGATAAAAAGAACTACCATAGATATAACTAATGGGCATAATCGCTGAATATACATGAAGTAAATAGTGCAAGGTTTAACGCCTGTAATCAAGGTAGTTGTGCAAATTAGAACAAGAAATCATCAGTGCTAAACAATAGTTTGCCGAGAGAATCTGCAAAATCAGTTGTAATTGCACCATTACTGATACTGCATTAGAAGAACAAATATTAGTCATAAGTCTCCCTTATTAGGGCCTTTATAGATTGACCGAATTCACTACTGTCGCCATTATCCTCGGCGTGACGTTTTGACGAAGATTTCTCTAACGCTTTTAGCGTAGTGGGCTTAAAATAAACTATTTTTAACCCCTCTTTAAGGTATCCATGATGGCCGCTGTGACTAGCAACACTGACAATTTCATTTTCACCGGAACCTGCCGTGCAGGCAGTGGCGTCGTAGCCGCGGTAACTAGCTTTTTGGCTGATCGCGACTGTTATATATGCGCGCTTGAGCAATTTGATGATGAATCAACAGATAAGTTTTTCATGCGGGCCGTCTTCCGCCGTCAGGAAGGCTCACCACCTATTAACGATATTGCACTGGCTTTTAACAAGGTCGCCGAAGAGTTTGCTATGGGCTGGAAATTTCATAATCCAGCTTTGGCGGTAAAAACACTGCTACTAGTGTCTAAATATGATCACTGCTTGGATGATCTGATGTATCGCCGTCGCAAGGGTGAATTTAATATGGAGATCACCGCTGTGGTTTCCAATCACCAAGAATTACGACCCATGGTTGAGCGTGAAGGCATTCGATTTATCCATCTGCCGGTCACTAAAGATACCAAGGCTCAACAGGAGGACCGTCTGTTGGAGATTATTGGAGAGACGGAGTCTGAACTAGTTGTCCTTGCGCGGTACATGCAGATTTTATCTAACAACCTAACCGAAAAGCTTGCAGGCCGATGCATCAATATCCATCATTCATTTTTGCCTGGCTTTAAGGGCGCCAAACCTTACCACCAAGCATATGATAGAGGTGTAAAAGTAATCGGTGCTACCGCCCACTATGTCACATCAGATTTAGACGAAGGGCCGATTATTGAACAGATACTAACTCGTGTTGACCATGGCTATGGGCCTGAGCACCTAGTCCGTGTCGGTCGCGATAATGAGTGTATGGCATTAGCCAAGGCCGTTAAATATCACATCGAACGCCGTGTCTTTCTTGACGGCAATAAGACTGTGATATTTCTCGGCGGCTGATAACTAAACTTAAAAAGATAGGGTGTAAAAGCTATGCCGTTTGGATTACTCAAGTATGGGCTCAGTAATGAGTATCCTGCCAAGCATCATTTTACCCCGTCCAGGGAGCTTAAAAAGCATTATGACGTGGTGATTATCGGTGGAGGCGGCCACGGTGCAGCCATCGCTTATAATCTGGCCAAGTACCATGGGATTACCAATGTAGCCATCCTAGAAAAAAACTACCTAGGGGGCGGCAACACAGCCCGCAATACTGCGGTTATACGGTCGAACTATCTGACCGAATCCGGAGTCAAGTTTTACAGTGAATCAGTCAAGCTATACAACAACTTGAGTAACGAATTCAATTACAACGTTATGATGGAGAGTCGCGGCCAGCTAACCTTAGCCCACAGCGATGCTGCCATTCGCAGCTTTCGTTGGCGCGCTGAGGTCAATCAGCACCTTGGTGTGCGCTCAGAACTTATTGACCGCCAGACTATCGCAGAATTAGTACCCAACCTGAATATGTCCGAAGATTGTCGATTTCCCATTATGGCCGGACTCTGGCATGCCGATGGTGCTACAGCCCGTCATGACGCGGTCGCTTGGGGCTATGCTAAAGGCGCCTGTGAGCGCGGCGTTGAATTACATCAACTTACTGAAGTAGAAGATATTCAAATTAGTAAGGGCCGAGTGACCGGTGTTAAAACCAATCGCGGTCGTATTGAATGTGGTGCAGTAGTGCAAGCCGTAGCTGGTGCCAGCTCTATCGTAGCTAAAAAAGCTGGCATTCCTCTACCCATTCACTGTTACCCATTACAGGCTATGGTTACTCAACCCTATAAACCCATTTTGACACCCCATGTCAGTTCACCCCAAGTTCACGTGTATGTGCACCAAACTTCGCGAGGAGAATTTGTTATCGGTGGTGGCTCCGATCCCTATCCCCTCTATCACACCAGAGCAACGTTAGATCAGCGCGAGTCTCTCAGCGCAGCTGCCTTGGAGCTATTTCCATTTTTAGCTCAAGCCAGAATGCTACGCCAGTGGGCCGGCACTACAGATATGACTCCAGATTACAGTCCAATTATGGGACTTAGCCCAGTAGAGAATTATTACCTTGATGCAGGCTGGGGAACCTGGGGCTTTAAGGCCACACCAATTTGCGGTGTCACCATGGCCGAATTAGTCGCCACCAAAAAGGTGCCAGAACTAATTAAACCTTTCGAGCTAGAACGCTTTTACCGCTTTGAACAAATCAATGAGGCCGGCGCCACAGCCGCCAGTCATTAGGGGCCACATTATGAAACTACTAACCTGCCCTTTAAATGGCCCGCGCAACATAGCGGAGTTTACCTATGGCGGTGAATATCATCCCATGCCAGATCCCAACATCACAGATACAAGAGCCTGGGCCGAGCATGTATTTTTCCATGACAATGCAGCTGGCGTTGTCACTGAATGGTGGTGCCACACGGCTAGCTCGTTTTGGTTTTTAGCCGAACGCAACACCATTAGCGATGAGGTGATTCGTACCTTTGAGGCCAGTGAATTGTTTAACCAACGCATCGATTTTGTGGCCACAAACTCCAAGGAGGGCAAGCTATGAAACCACGTCTTCCCGCTCCCTATGGAAGCCTGATTGATCGTGATGTGCCTGTTAATTTTAATTTTGAACGCAGGTCTTACCAAGGCTTCGCTGGAGACAGTATTGCCAGCGCGCTAGCGGCCAATGAACAATGGTTATTAAGTCGCTCTTTTAAATACCACCGTCCTCGTGGTGCTCTTACTATGGCTGGTCAAGATGCCAATACCATGGTCCAACTACCCTCTAATCCTAATGCACTAGCGGATCGTGAACTGATTAGCGACAATCTCGACGTCATGGGTCAGAACTACAGCGGCAGTCTGACCAAAGACCGAGGTGCGGTGCTAGGCTTTTTCTCGCGCTTTTTACCTGTGGGTTTTTACTATAAGGCCTTCTTCAAGCCTCGAGGTATGTGGGAGAAATGGGCACCGTTCATCCGCAAAAAAGCTGGCTTGGGTATTATCAATCAGCAGTTAGAACCAGAATATTACGACAAGCAATATAAGTTCTTTGACGTAGTGGTTGTTGGTGGTGGCCCTGCGGGCATGCAGGCCGCTTTAAGTGCGGGGGTAGAGGGCTGTGAAGTATTGCTAGTGGACGAAAACCCTACTCTGGGAGGCTCTTTAAATTATACGCGCTTTGACACAGAAGCTGTCCGCGGTCGAAAGTTACGGGCGCAGTTAATTGAAAAAATTGAAGCCAATAGTAATATCACTTGCATGACAGATGCGGTTTGCAATGCCTGGTTTGCTGACAACTGGCTACCGATTATTCGCCATAAACGCCTGTATAAGGTGCGCGCCAAACAGACTATTCTATGCACTGGAGCGCTGGAGCAGCAGGCGGTTTTTCACAACAATGACCTGCCCGGTGTAATGATGAGTAGTGCGGCCCAGCGCCTCATGCATCTCTACGCAGTTCGTCCGGGCCATGCTGGGGTGATTGTAACTGGTAATAATGATGGCTATGCCAATGCCCTAGATCTATTCGATGCCGGTGTTGAGATTAGGGCGATTGTTGACCTGCGAGAACAGCCCTGTGAAAGCCCCATGATCGACGCAGCAGTCGCCCGTGGTATCAGGATAGAAGCTGGCCATGCAGTTTACTCGGCTCACAAGTCGGGTAATCATTTATCTGCGGTCGAAATTCGCAAAATTACAAGTCCAGGTGTCTGCGCTGATAGTGGCGAAGTGATCCCCTGTGATCTCCTCTGCATGGCCGTGGGTTACACCCCCACCTACCAGCTCGTATGTCAGGCCGGTGGCCAGCTAAGCTATGACGATGAAAGTGCCATGTTTACGCTCGGCAACTGTCCAGAGGCTATGCAGATAGCTGGTTCAGTCAATAGTCATTGGGATCTAGACGCCTGTCTAGCCGAAGCCTCGCGCGCGGCCGTGATTGCCACTAATGCTCTAGGCCTTACCAATGCAGATGTGCCTCCCCAGATTGCCAGAGAGTCGCTTAGTCCCAATCATCCCTGGCCAATTTTCGCCCATAGCGCCGGCAAAGAATTTGTCGACTATGACGAAGATCTAACCATCGCTGACATTATCAATGCCACCCGCGATGGCTACGAACATATCCAGCTAGTTAAGCGTTACTCAACCTGTGGCATGGGACCTTCCCAAGGTCGTCACTCTGCTTTGGCCGCTGCGCGACTGGTAGCTGCAGCAACTAATCGCACAGTAGCCCAAACTGGTGTCACTACAGCGCGCCCGCCGTTCGCTCCTGAGCATCTCGGTCATAGTGCCGGACGCAGCTTTTACCCAGCCCGGCGCAGTAACATGCACTATCGTCACCTAGAGGCAGGTGCTCAGATGCTACAAGCCGGCGCCTGGTACCGACCAGCGTTTTACGGACGTCCCGATAATAGCCTCAAGTGTATTAACGATGAAGTTAACAATGTGCGTAACAATGTCGGTCTAGTCGATGTCTCAACCCTCGGAGGCATTGAAGTGCGCGGCCCAGACGCTGCTGAATTTCTCAATCGCTTCTACACCTTTGGCTTTGTCAAACAACCCGTGGGCAAGGCGCGCTATGCTCTACTCACCAATGAAGGTGGCGTAGTTATAGATGATGGCGTTGCCTGCAGATTTAGCCATGAGCATTACTATGTCACGGCCACTACTGGCGGGGTCGATCGCGTGTATCAGTCCATGCTCAAATGGAATGCGCAATGGCGGCTGGATATAGATATAGCCAATGTCACCTCGGCCTATTGCGGAGTAAATATTGCCGGCCCCAAGGCCCGAGAAGTGCTGGCCAAACTGTGCACAGATGTTGACCTATCCAACGAGTCATTCCCCTACATGGGCGTTCGTGAAGGCACTGTGGCCGGCATAGAAGCCCGTCTCATTCGAGTAGGCTTTGTCGGTGAACTGGGCTACGAAATCCATGTTCCTCAACATAGTGGCGAGGCGCTGTGGGACGCAATCATGGACGCGGGACAGCAACAGGGTATTAAGCCGTTTGGTATTGAAGCCCAGCGAGTTCTGCGTCTGGAAAAAGGTCATATTATTATCGGTCAGGATACAGATGCTATGTCTAACCCCATGGAAGTACAGATGGGTTGGGCAGTAAGCCGTCAAAAGCCCTTCTTTGTTGGCGGTAGGACTATTAGAGAGCTGGAGAAAAAACCCCAACTGCGCAGTTTGGTGGGCTTTATAGTCCACGATTCCCGTGCTCCTATCCCCAAGGAGAGCCATCTAGTGCTAGATGGAGCACAGATGACTGGACGCGTAACATCCTGTAATTATTCGCCAACCTTGCAAAAACCCATCGGCTTGGCCTATGTGGTTCCGGACAGCGTTCAGGCGGGGAGCAGTATCATTATTAAATCCACCGGCGGTGTCCCTGTAACTGCAGAGGTAGTGAATCTACCGTTTTACGATCCAGATACGTTGCGTCAGGAGTTATAACTATGACAAGCATAAGGCCATCTCAGGTAAAACGCCGGAGCCAACTAGCGCGTCGCCATATTGAACTAGGTGCCGAGTTTGAGCACTGCAGCAATCTCATAGTGGTAAAAGACTATGGTTCTCAAACAGAGGTGGATCAGGCAAAAAAATTAGGATTAGCAGATCTGTCTACCTTACCCCGTATCGGTTTTAAGGGGACTGGAGCACCAGATTGGGCTGCATACCATGGGGTTACTCTACCCCAGCAGCCAAATACCAGTGCAGTGCAAAAGGATGATAGTCTGGTCGCAAAGTTATCTCATCAGGAACTGTTGATACTCAGTGATCTGGGAGTTACGTCCACTCAGATAGAACGGCTCGAAGACAGTCCTATTGCTGCACAGACCTACGCTCTCCCAAGAGCCGATAGTCACTGCTGGCTTGCGGTTACCGGCAATCAAGCAGCAGAGATGTTTTCAAAAATTTGTGCGGTGGATTTACGCGCCCATAAATTCGCCAATGGCGAGGTTGCACAGACCTCTGTAGCCAGGGCTAACAGTATTGTTATTCGTCATGACCTAGGCAGCACCCCCTGCTTCTATGTCCTTACAGATGCCAGCGCGACTGAGTTTCTGTGGGACTGTCTATTAGATGCAATGGCTGAATACACAGGTGCACCAGTAGGCGTTTCAGCCTTGCGAACGCTCAGTTAAAACGCCTCGGATATCATTGGGTCCTGCCTGTGACAATATGTCACATTTTGTTGGGGCCAATCGTCTGATAGTCTGCGGGTTTTAACTACCCTAGAGGCTACAATGTCATTCTATCGCTCATTCTTTCTCGTCCTTATTACTCTGTTTTTTACTTCAACCGTATTGGCGGACGGTTCAATCCGCGCCGACAGTCATGGTCCTGTAGGTGTAATGGGCGAGCACATGCACAAAGAGGGTGAATGGATGTTTTCTTATCGCTATATGCAGATGGAAATGGACGGTAATCTTGAGGGTAGCAATAGCCTGAGTATCGATGAGGTTTTACAAGACTATTCTGTGGCTCCAGAAAAGATGTCTATGGCAATGCATATGCTCGGCGCCATGTATGCCCCGAGCAATGATTTAACCCTCATGGTTATGTTACCCGTGGTCAACAATGAGATGGATCACAGCATGGAAATGGCCGGCGGTATGGGAATGATGCCGATGCGCTCAACATTCACCACCGAAACTGATGGTCTCGGCGATATTAAGGTCGGTGGCCTATATCGGCTGCACGAAACATCAAACAGCACATTGATACTCAACCTGAGTCTTAGCCTGCCTACAGGTTCCATTGATGAGAAAGACATGACTGGTATGAGCATGGGCAGTGAAGTGGTGCTGCCCTATGCCATGCAAGTGGGCTCAGGGACCTATGACCTTAGACCGGGTCTAACCTACAACAGTCATCAGGCGACTTATTCTTGGGGTGCGCAAGCTATAGCGACATTGCGCCTAGATGAAAATGACAATCACTACAGCCTCGGTGATCGCCTTATGACGACGATTTGGTACGCTCGTCCCTTCGCAAAATCTTTCAGCTGGTCAGTGCGCGGGGCCTATGAATATTGGGATGATATTGATGGTGAAAGTAGCAAATTAAGTCCTATGATGAAAAATATGGTGCCCACAGCAGATCCTGATTTACGCGGCGGTCAGAGGGTTGATTTAGCAACTGGTATTAACTGGATTATTCCAGGCTCTCACTCGAATCGTTTGGCGGTCGAATTTATCAGATCAATTTATCAGGATTTAAACGGACCACAGCTAGAAACAGATTATTCCTTTGTACTGGGTTGGCAACTGAGCTTATAAAACCTTAAGACCCTATGACGCTGAGGCGTAACTTTTAGTTCTCTGATTACCCTATACTCGGCACCATGAAAAATAATGTAGAAATTGGTGCACTAAAAATATTCGTTGCTATTAGCGAAGCTGACACATTAACCCAAGCGGCCGAGCGCTTGGGTATTACACAGTCTGCTGTATCTCAGACACTCAAGCAGATTGAGCAGAAAACGGAAACTCAGCTTGTGGTTACGCGGTCTCGTCCGATTAAATTAACCCCAAGTGGCCAGGTTCTCAAAGGTTATGCTCAACAAATTATCAGTGATACCCATCGTATGCTCGCGGATGTGCGCCAGCTCTCAATGGGGGGGCTGCTGCCGCTGAAGGTCGGCATGATCGATTCTTTTTGTGATGTCGCTGGTCTGGCACTTATGGAACAGGTACAAGCTTTTACCTCTAAGCTCACACTGCGCACAGGACTGGGGTCTTCCCTGTCTCAGGATTTACTTAATCGCGACCTAGATTTATTGATCACCAGCGATCCCATTGGCGAGGTTCCTGAATTGCAACGCTTTCCTATTTTACGCGATCCCTTTGTCATGATCGTGCCGGAAAAGTTCGCCCAAGATGGGACTGCTACCCCAGCCTGGCTGGCTGAAAATTTATCCTTTGTCCGCTATGCGGGAACTTCTCGACTAGGTATATTCACAGACCTTATTGCGCGACGCCTGAGTATTGATCTCAATGTTGCCTACGAGCTGGACAGCACCCAAACATTACTGCGCTTTGTGCAATCCGGTCGGGGCTGGGCCATAACCACCGGACTGTGTATGGTGCGCTACCCTGAATTACTCAAAGGAGTACGGGTACTACAGTTGGCCAGAGGCACCAATGCGCGTCATCTCACCATGCTCTGCCGCCCCAACGAACTAGGCGATGTGCCAGATAAAGTCGCAGCCATGTGTCGTAGTATTTATCGTGACGAAATCGTCCCCCAACTAATTCAAATAGCGCCCTGGCTCGAACAACAGGCCTATGCTATTAAAGAAATGCCGGCGATCTGATGAAAGCTTCTGTACAGCAAAGTTTTCGTCAACGCCTGCTGGACTTACGTAGCGAATTGCAGGATCTGGAGGCCCTGTCCACGGATGCCCGAAAACCTGCGGAATTAGATCAGTCCATGATCGGCAGACTAACTCGAGTAGATGCTATGCAGGCAACTCAGATGGCCCAAGCGGCCTCGCGTCGTCGCCAGCAACAGCTCGCCAGAATCCGAGGCGCTCTTGCTAGAATCGACTCTGACGACTATGGCTGCTGCACATTATGTGATGAAGATATCTCCATCGGTAGACTCGGTATTGATCCAGCTTACAGTCTCTGTGTTCACTGTGCCGAAAAGACCATCTAATTCAGGCAATGGATGACCGGCGCTATCGGCGGGCAAAAAGGTCTTGCCCCAACTGAGGCCGGCAATCCCACGCTCCAACATAGATTCTATCTGCGCCGGACTGTAACCTACGTCAGCCAACACCTCGCGGGTTGAATGGCCGTGGGCTTCAGTTGGGCTTACCGCACGGATCTGTGCGTTAGTTGGACGAATCGCATAGTGGTCAATCTGAGTCAGTTGATGACCGCTGGGGTGATCTGGATAGATTGAGAATGCGAAGCTACCGCATTCAAGGCCCACGGTTCCATCAGCAACCCTACTGTACTGTTCCCGAAGTGTTTCAATCGATTGCGGCTGAGCAGCTGCAATGTCAGCATCCAGCAATCGCGTTATCCATGTCTCCGCCGAGGCCTGCTGAAAGGCAACAGTTAAAAACGTCTGGATATCAGCGGTTACAGCGATGCCCTGCAGACCCTGTATGTTTTCCAACGCATGCATATCACCCTCATCCGCATCGATAAAGATCCAGTCATCCGAGGTTGCGTAAAAATGTGACAACGCATGATTACCCATGGCCTGGCGTCCAGAGGGTTCGTTAAAGTCTTCTAGGCCCGCGTAGTCGAAACAGAATGGCAACTGCGCCAAATTAGTAACCGCCGACAATGAGGTGCGGCCACGACTTACCTGACCGGTTTTCGCTTTGTGATATAGCGCCACCGCCATAGCCAAACCACCCGCAAAACCACAGTTCACATCCAGGGTACCCAGATGCGCATGCTCTTCTGGCGTGTCTACGCCGCCGAAGCGACTCATAATACCGCTGTTAGCCTGAATAATATCATCGTACCCAATATAATTACTTTTATGGGCCGGCAGAGGGCCTCCTAAACAGTCGAGTCGACAGAAAAGCACACCAGGATTAATCGCCTGCAAACTATCATTGTCTAAACCTAGGGGCTTCATTTGTCGGTCTGGGGCGTTTATCACCACCAAATCTACCGAGCGTACCAAACGATTAAATGCCTCGCGGCCCTCATCACTATTAATATCAATCAATGCATTGCGCTTGCCCATATCGGCCTGAAAGGCGAACAGAGTTCCAATGAGAGGGTCATATAAGGGCTTTACAGGTTCGATCTTGGTCACATCGGCACCGAAGCGAGCTAGAAAAGCGCTGGAATGTGGCCCTGCAATTACATTTGTTAGATCCAGTATCCGCAACCCCTGCAACCAGCCCGCAGATACATCTGCATCGGGTTTTTGGGTAATAACCTTGGGTTGCAGTGCAACCAACTCTGCCAATGCCTCGGCAAATGAGACAAATTTGCGCGGTTTAGGCGCCAACATTTTATGTGCTGACTCCTCCAACCAGACCACTGGCCCCGGCTGTTTCATCAAGCCATACTCCGGATCATCGACCTCAACAATTAGACCCGCATCATTACAATGTTGGCTATTTACCCATTCCCTCGTGGTTCTGTGGGGAGCACCGGGAATCTGGCCATCACCAAAAATAGCCCCCCATTCGGTGGAGGTTTTAGTCAACATCACTACTTTTATTTTAGCCGAGATAATATCGGCCCACTTTTTCGGCAGAGGATAGACCCCCAATGAGGTTTCACCCTCCCACTCGCTTACCGGTAGATGCAGATCTTGCACCTCGGGCATGCCCTCAGCCAGCAACTCATCATAGAGCCCCAAAACTTCAAGACAGCGGCGCGCATGGTTGCGATGCGAGGGACACACCACGTAAAACATACGTCCATCGGCACATTGGTAGGTGCGATAAAATGGATCCAGATATCCCTGTAACTGCTCATAACTCAGGTCAAAATCAACTCCCTTAGCGCGGCGATCCTCGATTTCTAGCTCGCGCATGGTCTTATAACGCTGAGGTAAATCAGCCACTTCATAGGAGTTGTATGACAGACCCTCCATCATCGCCGCAACCACCGGTACCTCAATATGATCACCATAACCGGAATTATTTCTGGCCATTAGTGCCAACACAACAGAGCTAGCTGCCAAGGTCACGGTATAGGAAGACGCTAAGGGTAAGGGTGAGAAGCAAGGATTTAAACCCATCAACACTCGATTAAAGCCCATATCAGTAAAGGCGCCAGCGGTGGCCGCAACCACAGCCTCGGTTGCCTTCCACTGACTGCGCAACGCATCATTACTAGCAAACCCAGGCACAGACAGAGTAATCAGCTCAGGGCGCTTGGCGCGCAACTGGGCAAAGTCGATTCCCAATCTCTGCATCACGCCAGGGCGAAACGACTCAAGAACAACATCAGCCTGATCAATTAACTGCAACGCCTGATCAAGGCCCTCAGCGCTTTTTAAGTCGATCGTCAAACAACCTTTGTTTCGGTTCAATATAGCGTTGGCCTGATGCTTCCACTGGGGGCCTGCAGGTGGATCAATATGGATCACCGTAGCGCCCAAATCAGCCAGTACCATGGCTACTGCTGGGCCTGCAATCTGCTGGCCAAAATCAATTACTCGGACCCCTGAAAGAGGTAAATAGTTGTTATCTCGCATAGCGTTGAATCCAATTTTTAACGTCAATGTCTATTTGGCGCGATGATAGAAACCAACTAGCCATCGCGCCAGCAACAAAAAACCTCCCTGAGGCCATTATTTTTTTATGGGTAAGTGCTCTATAGGCCCCGCCATTACTGGATTTATGTAAAGGCTAAACTTTACTTATGAAGGCATAAATAAGCTGACACCTAAAGCCAATATTTTAATTGTTGCACGGGCGATTAATATGCATAACAATAAGAATCGTATCGTTATAAGATAAAATAAAAATTAAAAAATCTCGGGGAAAAATATCTATGTCCAATCAAACCAGTGGCGTTTTGGCCGGCGCCCATCCTGTAATGGCAATAGGATCTGCTTTTTTAGTTTTGGGATTTGTGATTTTTACCATCGTCGACCCTCAGTACGCCGATTCGGTCTACAGCAGCGCGAAAGATTATATTTCCAAGGAACTGGCCTGGTACTACATCGGGTTGATGAATATCTTTTTATTGCTGTCCCTGTATCTGGTTTTCAGCCGGTTTGGCAATATTAGACTTGGCACTGACAATGACCAGCCACAGTTTGGCCTCTTTGCTTGGTTCTCTATGCTGTTTGGTGCTGGGATAGGTATTGGAATTCTGTTCTACAGCATTGCCGAGCCGATGGCACATTTTCAGGCTAACCCTTTCCTCGATCCTGCGCTGTCTATGACTCCTGAAGCAGCCACCATTGCAATGCGTATAACGGTGATGCACTGGGGACTGCATGGTTGGGCACTCTACGCAGTACTGGGTTTATCACTTGCATATTTTGCCTACCGCAAAGGTCTACCCTTGGCGATTCGCTCCAGCCTCTACCCTATCTTTGGTGAACGAATTTATGGCCCCATTGGTTTTCTGGCGGACCTACTAGCGGTCATAGGCACGGTATTTGGCATAGCCACATCGCTGGGGCTCGGTGCCCAACAGATGAATGCTGGCCTGAACTATCTGCTGGGCATGGATATTGCCATCAGCAATCAAATGATTCTTATCGCTGGCATTTCAATTATTGCTACCATTTCGGTACTTACAGGAGTCAATCGTGGTATTCGTATTCTGAGCGTATTCAATATGCGCCTAACATTGTTGATACTACTATTGTTCTTTATCTTTGGCCCAACAGGCTACCAGCTCAACTCTTTATTTAATAACGGTATTGATTATCTGCTAAACGCCCCGGCGATGGCCCTGTGGGTCAATCCGGACAGCGACAACCCCTGGCAGGGCTGGTGGACTATCTTTTACTGGGGCTGGTGGATTGCATGGTCGCCCTTTGTGGCTGTTTTTATTGCCCGCATTTCTCGTGGCCGAACATTGCGTGAGTTTGTTTTGGGTGTGTTGCTGGCACCGACTGCCCTAGCCCTTTTATGGATAACGATCTTTGGTAGCACTGGCATGTACATAGAGTTATTTGGCGCCGGCGGCGTGGTCGAGGCGGTCAATCAAGATACGACCACCGCCCTGTTTAAAACTATCGACCTTATGAATCTAGGACAGTGGCTCACCCCAATTATGGCGGGTATCTGCACCATTATGCTTGTCACTTACTTTGTCACCTCCGCCGACTCGGCAACCTTGGTGATCTGCACACTAATTTCCATGGGCGATGAGGAGCCGGCACCGCGCTTCCGCATATTTTGGGGTCTAGCTGTGGGTGCTGTTGCCGCAGTGCTACTCTTTGCCGGTGGCCTCAAAGCACTGCAGACCGCTTCAATTGTGGCTGCACTGCCATTTTCGATTGTTTTAATTATGGCGGCGTTTGGTTTGTTTAAGTCTTTATACGCCGAGTCTAATGGTTCAGAGCCTACAATAAGGTCACAAGAGTAATCATATGTCTACACAGATAATCCTGCCGCGCATACTCCAAGTTGGCGATGGCGCGAGTAAAGAAGTTGGTAATATCATTAGAAGCCTTGAATGCCGGCGACCGTTAATTATTACTGACCAAATGATGGTGCAACTAGGCTATGTTAGTGCTATCCAAGACAACCTTAGTGCTGCCGGCATCGACTCAGATATATTTCAAGACACAGTACCGGAGCCTACAGTTAGTTCGATCCAGGCTGGTGTCGATCAGGTGCGCAACGGCAACTATGACAGCATTATCGCCATTGGCGGCGGCAGTCCCATCGATAGTGCTAAAGCCATTGCTATTTTGGGTAAATATGGTGGCGTAATGCGCGACTACAAGTTCCCTCGGGTAGTGACCGAGCCTGGCTTACCTATTATTGCCATTCCCACCACCGCTGGCACAGGCTCTGAGTGCACCAGAGTGACCATTATTACCGATGAAACCAATGATGAGAAAATGCTCTGCGTGGGGATTGGTTTTATGCCCACTGCCGCACTAGTGGATTACAGTCTTACTCTAAGTCTGCCACCGCGCACTACCGCTGATACGGGCATAGATGCCCTAACCCACGCCATGGAGGCCTATGTTAGCAAAAAGGCTAGCCTCTACAGCGACAGCCAGGCCATTGCCGCAATGAAGTTGCTGGGGCCAAATCTGCGCAAGGTATTCCACAACGGTAGTGACCAGCAGGCCCGCGAAGAAATGATGCTCGGATCGACACTGGCTGGCATCGCCTTCTCTAATGCCTCAGTAGCCCTGGTACACGGTATGTCGCGCCCAATCGGCGCCTTCTATCATGTACCCCATGGTCTCTCCAATGCCATGCTACTGCCCATGGTCACGGAATACAGTATTCCAGCCGCGGCTGAACGCTATGCCGACTGCGCCCGCGCTATGGGTGTGGCCAATGAAAGCGACAGCATCGAGCAAGCAAATAACAAATTGATGGCTGAACTCTATGCCATAAATGAAGAACTGCAGGTGCCAACCCCGGAGCAATTTGGGATTGAACGGGAGCACTTTTTTAACAATCTGGAGGTGATGGCCGAGCAAGCGTTGGCATCTGGATCTCCGGGTAATAATCCACGGGTTCCCAGTGCTGAAGAGATCATTGAGATCTATAAAAGGCTCTGGTAAACCAACTTATATTCTGAGGATGTAACAATGACAGTAATAGGACATTTAATTAACGGCGAGATGATACCTGCCGATGAACGCACTCAAGATGTGTACAACCCAGCTACAGGTGAAGTCAGCAATCAGGTTGGGCTGGCGTCTCAGGCTACCGTTGAAAAGGCTATTGCGGCTGCTCAGGCGGCTTACCCACAATGGCGGGATACTCCGCCTATTAAGCGCGCGCGGGTGATGTTCAAGTTCAAAGAGTTACTGGAACAGCACGCTGAGGAAATCTGCGCTCTAATCGGTGCAGAGCACGGCAAGATAAGCCATGATGCTGCCGGTGAATTGCAGCGCGGTATCGAGAATGTTGAATACGCCTGCTGTGCACCAGAGCTTTTAAAAGGCGAGCACAGCAAGAATGTCGCCGCTAACATTGATAGCTGGAGTGAATTCCAGCCACTGGGTGTGGTTGCCGGTATTACCCCATTTAATTTTCCTGCCATGGTGCCACTGTGGATGTATCCTATGGCAATTGTGTGCGGCAACTGCTTTATTTTAAAACCCTCAGAACGAGATCCCAGCTCTACCCTATTTATTGCCGCGCTGTTAAAAGAAGCTGGCCTACCCGATGGCGTTATGAACGTGGTCAATGGTGATAAAGAAGCTGTTGACGCTCTTCTCAACCATGATGATGTGAAGGCTGTCAGCTTTGTCGGCTCTACCCCTATTGCGGAATATATCTATAGCACTGCCAATGCCAACGGTAAACGGTGCCAGGCACTAGGAGGAGCTAAAAACCATGCGATCATTATGCCAGACGCCGATATGGATAATGCGGTGGCCCAATTACTGGGCGCAGCATTTGGCTCGTCCGGTGAGCGTTGCATGGCCCTATCAGTCGCCGTTGCCGTGGGCGATGACGCTGCCGATGCGCTGATCAGTAAAATGCAAACTGCCATGCAAGACCTGAAGGTGGGCCCCTGCACCAATGCCAGCAATGACTTTGGCCCAGTGATTACCAAACAGCATCAGCAAAAGGTGGTGGGCTTTATTGATAGTGCCGAGCAACAAGGTGCCAATGTGGTCGTGGATGGTCGCAATCCGCAGATTGAAGGCTATGAAAATGGTTTCTTTGTCGGCGGCACCCTTATCGATAACGTTACGGTCGACATGGACAGTTACGCCGCTGAAATTTTTGGCCCTGTGCTTCAAGTGGTGCGTGTCGCCACCATGCAGCAAGCTATGGATATTATTAATAACCATGAATACGGCAATGGTACCTGCATCTTCACCCGTGATGGTGAAGCCGCGCGCTATTTCTCAGATCAGATACTGGTAGGAATGGTGGGAATCAATGTACCCCTACCTGTGCCTGTTGCCTACCATAGCTTTGGTGGGTGGAAGCGCTCCCTATTTGGCGATCTTCACGCCTATGGCCCAGATGCGGTGCGCTTTTATACCAAGCGAAAAACTATAACTCAGCGCTGGCCTTCAGCCGGTGTGCGAGAAGGTGCAATGTTCTCAATGCCAACGATGAAATAGTCACAGGAACTAGAAATGCGTCAAGCGATGATAACAGCATCCCGCGAGAAAGGTTCCTCTATCACTAGGGTGATGGAGATTATAGAAGCTGTGGCCAAGGCCGACCGACCAATGTCGCCAGCCGACTTATCCTTTGAGCTTGATATACCCAAACCCAGTATACATCGTCTACTCAATCAGCTCGAAGGGGATGGGTACATACAAACCTCGCTGCGCGGTTTGATTATGCCAGGCAATCGACTCCACAGCATGGCGCTGGGCATTCTTTACAGTAGTAAATTTAAGGCCGTGCGGCAGGCTATTCTCACCAAACTCACTGATGAGATTGGGGAAACCTGTGGCATTGCCATTCCCAATGGCACTGAAATGATCTACTACGATAGAGTACAGACCGATTGGCCATTACAGTTACATCTGCAAGTCGGCAGTCATACACCAACCTGGTGCACTGCAAGCGGCAAACTCTATTTAAGCTCTCTGACAAAGGATCGGCGCCTTACCATTATCAATAAACTGCCCCTGAGCCAGTACACCAGAAATACTATTACCGACCCCCAGATACTGGAGAGCGAACTGGTAGCAATAAAAAGTAGTAAAGTGGGCACAGATAATGAAGAATTTGCCGAGGGTATGGTAGCTTGTGCGGTACCCGTGCTAGACGATCGCGGTAAACTGCTGGCCTGCCTTTTTACTCATGCTCCGGTGATTCGGAAAACTTTACCTGAGCTACTTAATTATCTGCCTATGTTAAGCAGTGCAGCCGAGCAACTGGGGCGTCTTGTGGACTTCCCCGATAACAGCACCACAAGTTGAGAGCTCAACCATGAAAAAAAGACTACCGCCTTTAAACTGGCTGCGCTCATTTGAGGCCTCAGCTCGCCACCTGAACTTTACTCAGGCAGCCGCTGAACTGCATATGACTCAGGCGGCCATTAGTCAGCAAATCAAAGGGCTTGAAGCTCAGCTTGGCTGCGCCCTATTTACTCGCTTACCTAGAGGGTTGCACCTAACAGATGCCGGTCGCGCCTATATCCCCGGTGTACGTGAGTCCATTGAAAAACTTGCCCTAGTCACAGATGAGGTATTTGGTAAGGAGCGTAGTAGGACGCTTACAGTAAGAGTAAATCTAGTTTTCTTTAATCATTGGTTAGCACCGCGATTGGCCAGCTTTCGGGCACAGCACCCAGATATTGGCCTGCGCTTTACCAGTAATATTTGGGTTGCAGATCCGGACAAGGAAGCCGATGTAGAGATCAGATATGGTAAAGGACTGTGGCCCGGCTTCACCAGTAATCGCCTCTCTTGGGACCATCTTATTCCGGTGTGCAGTCCGACTCTGCTGGATAATAAAGAGCCGCCGTCAAACCCCGCTGAACTCTCAAACCATACGTTATTGCATGTTATTGGCTACGAAGAAGGGTGGGGCTTCTGGCTCAATCAACTCGGCCATCAAGAGGTGGACTCATCTCAAGGTGTACACTTTGACTCACTGATGACAGCTATGGAGATGGCTGCACTAGGTCATGGAGTCGCTCTTAGTCGCACCTCACTGGCCGCCGCGATGCTTGCTAGTGGGCGTTTGATTGCGCCTTTTAAAGACACTGTAGCCACAGCAGAATCTTTCTTTTTAGCCACTCCGGTCAATCAGCATATTCATCCCCACGTGGAGGCATTTCGCTACTGGTTAATCCATCAGGCCGCAATGGAAATGCCAGAGTAGACGGCTAGAAGTTACCCCTTCTAGTCTCCGGCGCCCGCCCTAGAGGACTCCGTTGATTCAACGAGGATTCTGGCCACCAAGTCATCAAGCATCTGCCATAGCTCTTCGTCGATTTCTATACCACGCTCTAAAGATTCCAGATAACAGGCGGCCATTTCAGCTTCGGTAAAGGTTGTAAGTAGTGGCCCCATCACCAGCTGTGCAGAAAATTGCTCGCCAATAATCTTTAACTCTTTTCCCGCAAAAATTGTTAGTGTCTGAGGTTCCAGTAACTCAGTCATGGCAAAGGTACTGTATTCAGGCAATTTGGCACCGGCCGCCACAGACACCTTGACGCAATAATCTTCCTGTCGCCAAAAGGCAACAAATGCAATATTACGCTGGGCGGCCTTGACGAGCCGCTGCAGAATAAATGTTCGGTTATAACAATTATTGAGCTGTAACCTTGCGGCAGAGCCCTGCATTACCTGGGCAATAAGCAGATCAACCGCCTCACTACCGCATAGTAAAATAGAGCTGTCTTCACCGTCGAGCACGGCATTTTGCTCATCTTCTTGGACCAGCACCGCATGATTAGGTGCGGTGGTATTGAGATAGGCTAGCGCCTTCTGCAATCGATCAAAACCGTCAAAACCATGCGTCTCCAGCCAGACTACCATATCGGCGGCATCATAGTAGTCGCCGGGCTGGAAGCCCAAACCTTCAAATGCCTTCTTTAAAGAAGCCATAAGTTCATTTTTAGACACTTTCATAATGACTAGCTATAAGCCAACACTGGTTTAATAGGAAACTGCCAGTCATCGACAAAGGGCTTGCCAAAGTCACTGATCAGCGGAGCGCCTTGGAACATAGTATTACGCACCCAGAGTCTTGAGCGAGGGTCAAACTTACTCACCCCAAAAAAGGACAGCTTGCAACGCAGTAAATGAATCGGTAATACATCACTGTGCACTAAGTTTTCACGAATCTCACCGTATCTACTTTGAGCCATAGTTTGTATACGGCTGACGATACCGCTGTAGGTAGGATATTGGACTATAAAATGGGCGACATTCTGTTGAGGATGTTCCTGACTGTAAGCGCAGAGCAGGTCATAACATTCCCTCACCCTACGACCAATCGCAAGAGGCATCTCTTTTTCCATGCCCATGTCTATATTGGTCTGGCCGAGACGTGGCTCCATCTTCTCTTGGGAGCGATACCAAAACGCACCCATAGATTCGAACTGGCTAAAATCTATGGCAAGAGCCCAATCATATTTCTCTTCAATAATCTGCTGTAACTGCGACACGGACATTTCTGGCATTACTTGCATGGACTCCTCAACGTCCATCAGCTCCTCCAATCCGTCAACTAGCTCAGGGTATAGTTCAATCAGTAATGTGTTGATCACTTCTTGAGTTTCTACACGGCAATTCTGCTCGGCGTACTTAATAAGATCCGCCCAAACATAATGATTACAAGCCAAAATGGGGCTTTGATCTCGCAACCACTGATGTAGATGCTTTAACTCATCTCCCACCAACACATTGGACTTATTCTGCCGTTCATCAGCAGTGATAATTTCACCTAGATGCTGGATAACCCGTTTGATGGCCGTTTCTAAACGAGCCAATGTTGCGCCATCCACACCGACCTCACTAGCCGCAACAACTCTGGCCAATGCAGTTTCACGCATCTCAATCCACTGATTAATCAGCAGAGGATGATTAATTAAAAATGGCGCCATCCCCAGGCCAGTCGAGTTGCCTATGCCCATATAACGCCTAATCTCTGTATTTAGCTTAGCCGCAGTCTCAGGCGCCCGCTGGGCCGCCAAATAGTCCGCCTGTTCCATACTAAAGTGACGTAGCATGAAGCAGGTAAACATCTCTGCCGCAAAGGGTCGGGCAAAATCACGGTGCTTGGTGCGCACTTTCTCCCAGTCGGCCATACCAAGTTTGCCACTGCCATAGGCCGCAGTAGTGCGATACAGATAACCCACTTCAGCTACAACATCGACACAGGGTTGTCGGCCTGCGGCGAGCTCATCAACCACATAGTCAAAGGTCCGTGCACTACGATTAGCGCGGGATAACACCAGGACGCGGGAATCAACCCGCCCCGCTTCCTGTTTAGGGACATTATTGCGTAAAAACTCTAATTGCTCAGCGTCAACCGTACCCTCACACAGGGCCATAGTTAGGTCCCATTGATTGGCAATAACTCGATCATTGCGACTCTCGGGATCTAGGTGGTGAGAGAAAAGGACATAGCTAAACGTGCCATATTTAGCGTCAACCTTATAGACCACCGTGCCGTATCCCTGTTCATCGAGATCAAACATCGGGCTGGTGATCTGCCAGTTCTCTGAAACCATGCGACGAACCAGCGTGCGCATAAAGCTCAGACGAGACTGATGGAAGCTACCGAGGCGCTCGAGTTGCATAACCTGCTTGGCGGGCCGCATTGGCAATAGCTGAAAATCGCTATAGTTTTGCTGACCTATGTCGCGTTGGTTTAAATCCAAAGTACTATCCACCTAAGGCTATTGAAGAGCCTGTTCCGAGGCCATAATTTTCGCTATTTTAGGAGCATTCCAAAGTGTTGGCATTAATATAAGCGACACTGGGACGGCAGTAACGACAATAAACGACTGTAAAGCGGTTACGCCCCCTGAGCCGATTGAGATCAATATGGCGGCCAATACGCCCATCATAATTCCCCAGAATACTCTCAGCACCGTCGGCGGGTTATCTGTGCCTGTCATAACCATAGAAACCGTATAGGTCATAGAGTCACCGGTGGTGGCAACAAAGATGGTGGTTAGGATCAAAAACAATACCGAGACCAAAAAGCCCCACGGCAATTGCTGGGTGATTGCCAATAGCGCCGCCGGCATTCCGGATTCTGCATAGGGCACAGAAATCGTACCAGGGCTGGCCAACTCTGCGGCGATACCAGAACCACCCACAATGGTGAACCAAAAGTAGGTTACCAAGGGAGCTATCAAAGACAGGGTTATAATTAATTGACGAATTGTTCGACCTCGGGAGATGCGCGCAATAAACATAGCCATCAATGGGCCATAACCAATAAACCAGCCCCAGAAAAAAACTGTCCAGCCATTGACCCAACCTGTATCGGCGCGGTAGCTGGCCATGGGAATAAATTCAGAAATCAAAACTCCCACCGACTGTATAAAGCTATCAAAAATAAAAGCGGTCGGCCCTGAAAGCAAAATAAAGGTCATCAGCAATATGGCTAAACCAATATTAAATGAGCTGAGAATTTGAATGCCGCGGGTGACACCAGATACGGCAGAAACAGTATAAATTAGGATAAGGCACAAAATAATCGTCAGCTGAGTGGTATAACTGTCACTGATACCAAATAGCTCCGACAAACCAAAGCTAACCTGTAACCCCAAAAACCCAATTGGCCCTACAGTTCCGGAAACTACAGCGACCACGCAGGCAGCATCAATAAGCGCCCCCAGCCAGCCATGCAGGACTACCTCGCCAAACACCGGGTACAACAGAATACGGGGTTTTAAAGGTAAGCCGATATCATAGTGCAAGTACATAAAAACAATAGCGGTCAAACTACCCAAAACTGACCAAGCCAAAAAGCCCCAATGCATATAACTCTGTGCCAGTGCAGGATAGACAGCTGCCGGACTGGCCGACTCAACCCCAAATAGTGGCGGCGAGGATATAAAATGCGCCATGGGCTCTGCCGCCGCCCAAAAAACGCCGCCACCCGCCAGTAGCGTACACATAATAATTGCCACCCATTTAAAGGTGCTGATATCCGGCGCACTGAGATTACCCAGACGTGCACGACCAGAGTCGGAGATGGCAACCCCCAAAGCAATTATAAAAGTTAGTAGCATTAATACCTGCCAATAAGCACCGAATAATTTGGTCGCAGCACCGAAGGCGCTGTTAACGACGGCAGAGAGAAGGCTCAGATCAACTAGCGCGGTGGCCACAAACAACAGCAGAAAACCGCCGCTCAAAATAAATACTGGCCAATCTACTACTGTGCTGGCTTTGCCTGCTGTCTGCTTGCTCATAACTGATCCTTACCTATAAATGATTTTTCAAAAAATGACTGCCAGTTCTGACCCATTATTGCTGCTACATCTGTATCACTAAAGCCTACATCCTCCAGACCCTGGGCCAGGGTATGCATATCCTTTGACCCAGCAAACCAATTGGGCTGACGGGGCCATGAGGGGCTCGCCGCCGTGCCTTCACCATGATCAACACCCATGGTCCATCGACCACTACGCATCCACTCTAGCACTGAATAATCCCAATTTTCACAGAGATCCGAGCCTATGCCAAGACGCTCGACACCAATCATTTCCGCAGTCTGCATAATCATCTGGCAAAATTCTTGCAGCGTACAGTCAGAGCCATTTTTTAAATGGAACGGGTACATACTAAAGCCCAGCATACCCTCTGACTCGCCAATTGCTCGCAGGACAGTATCAGACTTGTTGCGCAGTGCAGCATGGAAAAACGTGGGGTTGGCATGGGTAATAGCGATGGGTCGCTCAGATAGTTCAATGGCTTCAAGAGTCGACCTTTCTGCGCTATGGGACATATCAATAATCATGCCCACGCGGTTCATCTCTTTGATGACCTGCTTGCCAAAACGAGTAATACCGCCATCTTGCTCTTCATAACAACCGGTCGCCAGCAGACTCTGGTTATTGTAACTAAGCTGCATAATACGCACACCCAGCTGATGAAGAATCTGTACCATTTTGACATCATCTTCAATCGGCGAGCAGTTTTGAAAGCCAAAGATAATGCCCACCTTTCCCAGCTGCTTGGCCTCTAAAATATCGGCCGCACTGTGCACGGGCATAATAAGATCGCCGTGATCGAGAAAGTGGCGATTCCAATGACCAATATTTTCCAATGTCTCGCGGCTATTTTCCCAATAGGCAATGGTGACATGAATAGCATGTAACCCGGCGCGCTGAGCCTGTTCAAATAGCCCGCGATTCCAATTGACGTACTGCAGACCATCAATAAGAAGCATATCTGTGTTCATCATTGGCCCCTAGGTTAGTATGGCTTGCTGTAGTTAGTTTTTATAATGGTGTAGAACTCGCGAGCGTATTGCCCCTGCTCTCGGGCACCATAGCTTGAGTTCTTACGACCGCCAAAGGGCACATGGTAGTCAGTACCTGCGGTAGGCAGATTAACCATCACGCAGCCCGATTTGGAGTGGCGCTTAAAATGGCCAGCATACTGTAGCGAGTTGGTAATAATACCTGAGGTAAGACCAAAGTCTGAGTCATTAGACACCTCGAGGGCCTCCTCATAACTATCAACTTTAATCACACAGGCGATCGGGCCAAAGACTTCTTCGCGGTTAATGCGCATCTGGTTATTGGTATTAATAAATAGCGCGGGCGACATAAAGAAACCCTCGGTATCCAACTGTAAACGCTCACCACCCACCACTAACTGGGCACCTTCATCCACAGCAATTTGGATATACTCAAGGTTCTGTTCAAGCTGACGAGCATCGACCACTGGGCCGATCTGCGAGCCCTCGCCCAGAGCGTGGCCCACCACCAGTTTACTGACAGCCGCGGTCATTTTTTCAACAAACTCATCGTGGATACCGGCCTGCACAATAATTCTTGAAGAGGCGGTACATTTTTGTCCGGTACCAAAATAACCACCGGCAACAGCGCAGGTAACGGCCACGTCAATATCTGCATCGTCCAACACGACCAGAGCGTTTTTACTTCCCATCTCTAACTGGACACGAGCCATATTATCGATAGCATTGCGGGCGATGTGACGTCCTACTCCCACAGAGCCGGTAAAGGTTACCGCCTGAATATCTGGGGATGTACAGAGGGTTTCGCCAACATCGCGGCCAGAACCCATTACTAGGTTAAAGACTCCAGCCGGCAGACCACTGCGGCTGATGATATCAGCCAGTATCCAAGCGCTTGCCGGAACCAGCTCGGCGGGTTTAAGTACTACAGCATTACCATAAGCGAGAGCTGGAGCAACCTTCCATGCAGCTACCGCCATAGGGAAATTCCATGGTGTGACAATACCAATAACCCCCAACGCTTCACGATGGACTTCTACATCAACACCGGGCCGCACAGACTGAGTATTTTCACCCATCAGACGCAGCGCTTCGGCGCCGTAGTATTGAAAGAACTGGCCAGAGCGGTAGACTTCGCCAACACCTTCAGCGCGAGTTTTACCCTCTTCTCGAGCAAGAATTTCGCCAATTTCACCACTGCGAGCAATAAGCTCAGCACCAATAAAATCCAGCACCTGCTTGCGCTGCTCTAGGCCGCTTTGTGACCAGTCATCAAAGGCGACATTAGCAGCCTCAATAGCTGCAAGGCAGTCCTCCGAAGAGCCCTTAGCGTAGTGCCCTACTACATCACTAGTATCTGATGGGTTAATATTTTCTATGGCAGTTGAACTGCCCACCCACTGGCCATTGATATAGTTTTGGAACGTTGTTTGACCCATTGTCACTCCCCTTTAAAAATTACTGGTTGATACCACTTTTAGCGGCCTGTTATTACCTAAACGCGCCCTGTAGTCTTCTATTTTTCAATCTAACCAGCTATAAATCTAATCAATAATTTATATACATATATAAGCGTAATTAATTTATTTCCGTTTGGATATAAATTTATAAAAAAATAAAAAAAAGGTTTTTATATCAGATACTTAAATGTAACCCTCAGGCACCTAAGAACCTTTATTGTGGTCGCCCAACAAGGTAGCTTTAATCGTGCAGCAGAAATTCTCTCGCGTACCCAACCGGCCATTACTCTCGCCGTAAAACAATTGGAAGAGTTTATTGGCTTGAAACTTATCGAGCGCACCACACGCAGTGTAAGTACTACGGTCGAGGGTGAAAATTTCCTGCCTATTGCCGAGCGCCTAGTGCGCGACTTCGACAGCGCAATCTATGATCTTAGGGCAACCTCAGAGCGCCGCATTGGTCATGTAAGTATGGCCGTTGTACCCTCAGTCGCAACCAATCTGTTACCGGCTATCATCAAAACCTTTTCCACAGAATTTCCAGGTATTAATCTTCACCTCGATGACGATAGTTCTCGCGGTGTGCAACACAGAGTCGAGCGCAATGAGGTGGACTTTGGTATCGGCAGTATCTGGAAGCCCAACAAGGTACTGGATTTCACCCCATTATTTGCCGACAAACTACAACTAATCTGCCATCGTGATCATGAGTTGGCAAAAACCGCCAACCCCGTGCACTGGGAACAGCTGGATAATGTTACCTTTCTCGACACCAGCGTAACCAGAGCATTGAGAACCCGCCGAGAAGCCGCACAGTCAAAGTTTGATTTTCCCAACATTACCACACTGGTGGCTATGCTGAGATCAAACCTTGGGGTATCCATACTACCCTCCCTAGCAATTCCTGCATCCAGCGATGAGCTGATATCACGACCTCTGGCACCAACGGAAAGCCGCAATATCTATCTTATTACGCGCAAGGGCTTAACCCTCTCACCCGCTGCTGAGGCAATGATAGAAACCATAGTTCGAGAAACACCTCAGCAGGTAAAAAAGTTCGGTCTAACCGTTCTTTAAGAAACAGTTAAGTGCCTACCTCGCGGTTTTAATAAACTCAAGACAGCTAGCATGAACGTTTTCAGCAATACTTATGCCATCACTTGCGGACTTGGCTCTGTTGGCATAGCGCCGGTTACCGGGCATATGAGCACCTTCCATACCGGCTAAACACTCTAAAAACGCCTCAGAATGACTTAACCAGTTCTCCGCATCACCAAATCGATTGGGGTCTATGGCCAGCATAAACTCACCACCATTAGGCGGACCACCATCGTTGTTATCATTTTTCTGCGCCTCGTAGCTAAAGTCCATGCCAGTAAGACCTGCTACCAGCAATTCAATCATCATGGCAATGGTCGAGCCCTTGTGGCCACCAAAAGGAAGCAGCGCGCCACCATCGATAATCTTTTGTGCATCTGTGGTGGAATTACCCTCGGCATCAACGCCAGTCCCCAGAGGTACGGCATGACCGTCACGTGCGGCAATCATAACCTCACCACGGGCCATAGAGGCCGAGGCCTGATCAAAGACCAGAGGTGGTTTATCTCCACGGGGCCAGCCAAAGCACATCGGATTGGTTCCAAATAATGGGGTTCTAGCACCAGCGGGCACCACGGCGGGCTTATAGGTAGTAAAAGCCATTGCCGCCAAACCCGCCTCGGCAATAGGTTCTACCTCAACCCAGAGCGCCGCAAAGTGATGTACATTAACTAGCGCCATAGCGGCAATACCATTTTCACGGGCGGCTTCTATCAAGGCTTCACGACCCTTTTCAAGTGCCAGTGGTGCATAGCCGTGATCACCATCTACTTTGACCACTGCAGGCGAGATGCGGGTGACTTTAGGCACAGCATTGCCATTGACCTTACCACTGCGCAGTGAAGCAATGTAGCCGGGCATTCTAAATAAACCATGAGAGGCACTGCCATCACGCTCCGCAGAGGCAATAGTGCGGCCCAGTGCAGCAGCATTTTCTTGGTTACAGCCATTGGCTACTAAACAGTCAGCCACCAGTTGCTGAATTTCAGCCTCAGTCATTTTTAAATCAGACACATTTTTGCCCTGCCATTCTAGTAATGTTTTTTATTATTAATTCGGGTATCGGTCAAGTACCGATCCCAGCGCCTCTTTAAGCGGACTTAAATGAGACTCAAAGTTTCGCCACTGATCAATGCCCCCTCGATATATTGGTTGGCGTACCTGCTCTGAGGACGGAGTTCGGACGGCTCGCTCGGTTTTATAAAAGCTTAAACAGGCCTCCTCAAAGGGTAAGCCGCAGTAGTCAAGTATACGGCGCACCTGAGTTTCAAAATCATTGACCACGTCTTCATACTGAACATGCAATATCTGGCCGGGAAATGCTCCTTGCCAGAAGTCCATCAGGGACTGGTAATCTCGAAAATAATGGCCAATGTCAGCAAGGTCGTAGCTAAAAGCCTGCCCCTCCGCAAATAACTGCTTAAAACCACTGAAACAACATCCCATGGGGTGACGCCTTGCATCTATAATCTTGGCATTGGGAAGCATTAGCTTAATCAGTCCAATATGCCTGAAATTATTGGGCATCTTATCGATAAAGAATGGGGCCCCCTGACGATGCACCTGAGTATCATTGATAAAGGCTTGGCCAAACTCAGCGTATTTTTCAGCGTCGAGGGTCTCTAAGATTCCCGGGTAGAGATTATCCCCGGTCATATTGCCCCCTCTGCGTAGATCGTTGACTAGAGCCAATACATTGGGCAATTCAAGAGTGCCGTCTACCTGACTGTGAGACGAGAGTATTTGTTCGAGCAAAGTCGATCCGGCCCGGGGTAATCCGACGATAAAAATAGGGTCAGCCGCACTGTGGCCACAGCCAATTAAACTTTTAATAAACTTGTCGCTGAAAAGCTTTTTTTGCTGCTCAAATTCATCAGTCATCTCTTCCGCAACATAGCGACTCTGAGCTTTTTTAGACTTATTACCCGCCTCATAGTGGAAAAAGGCTCTATCGAAATCTTCGGCATCTTCAAATGCTTTACCGAGTGAAAAGTTGATGTAAACCCTATCCATAAACTTGAGGTCGTCGCCATTTATCTGAGTGAGCATTTTGCTTACATCATTGTCATCCAGCTTAACAGTTTTAAGATTGGCCAGTGAATGCCAGGCTTCTCCATAGGCACTACTACTTTCGGTGGCGCGCCTATACGAGGCAATTGCATCGTCGGTATTACCACAAGTTTTGAGGGCATGTCCCTTTGAGGTTAGAGTGACTGGGTCTTGAGGCACTTTGGTCAGCACATTATCAAATAGCTCCAAGGCTTTCTCATAAAGCCCCATTTGCATGCAAAGGACCGCGTACAAAGACTCAAAATGAAGGTTATCAGGATTTGAATTATAAAGTGTTAAGACTTCTTTATGGGCTGCCTCAATTTTTTGCCGCTTACGCAAAGACTCGATATATTCAACGCGCAACAGGTCGTTGTCGGGTTCTAATTTTAACGCACTCTCCAATAAAAATTCAGCATCGTGAAGTATATTCAGTTTCATCCCTATCTCGGCCAGAAGCCGCATTGCCTCGACATGGTGGGGGGTTTGTTTTAGAAAGCCCCGACACAGCGTCTCCGCATTCGCTAACTTACCCTGAGCAATCAAGTCCATTACCGCAATTAGCGGCGGAGGCATTTTAACAAGGCGTTCCAAATGAGGCTTAAGGCGAAGAGCCTCTGCCTCTCGATTCTGTTTAAGTAAAATCTCAATCTGCCCCCTCCAGCTTCCAGAGAGAGAAGGATTGGCATGGGTAGCGCGAGTATAGAGATGCAATGCCTGTTTTAGATTACCTCGACTCTTATGAACATGACCCTCCTCCTGAAGCGCCCTGCCAAAGTTGGGCGCAATTTTACGCAGTGTCTTAAGGGTTTCTAGCGCCTCGTCTGGTCGCCCTAGATACCTAAGGCAGACTGCGCTGTAGTAATGCGCATCGATATTGTTCCCATCGTCTTGCAATGCAGATGCGAGGCTTTGGAGCGCCTTATCAAACTCTTTGCTTCGCATTAACTGCTCAATGTCATTCTTGTATTGCTGATTCAAAACATTTTCCCTTGGCAAAAAAATATGCCCCTATGAAAGGGGCATATTAGTTTTAACATTTACGACTATCAATCAGAAGTTATAGGTCAAACGCAAGCCCGTTGTTCTAGGCCTTGCATAAGAGACTCTCTCTCTATCGTTGACATAGTTTCTAGATAGTTCCGCGCGCTCATCGGTCAGGTTGTCGATGAATAACTCAACACCCCACATGTCACTCGTGACGCCTGCGGATAGACCAACCATGGTCCAGCCTTGGATTTCATCGCGGTTCATGCGAATGATGTCACTGTAAGACTTATCTGAATGTGCTACGTGCGGCATTACATGAGCAGTCATACCAGATGCCAAAGTCCACTCGTAACGAGCCTGCAAGTTAGCTTGGAACTCTGGAGCAAAGGCCAGAGAATCACCTTTCCGCACGTCATCAGTAGGTGTCAGAACCTTTGTGATTTCGGTATCCAAGAACGAGAATCCACCACTAATCTGTAGACCAGGTGTAGCGTCAGGCGCCCAGATAAAGTCCCCTTCCAAACCGGTAACTTCTGCATTCGCAGCATTATCTGAGAAGAACAGGTTAGCAATCGATGGATCGAAGATCGTAGTTTGCAAGTTATCGATCTCAACAAAGAACAGGCTACCATTGAATCTCAACTGACCCTCAAGAAGATCGGTCTTCCAGCCGAGTTCAAGATTAGTAACCTCGTCCGTCATAAGTTCAAATGGTACTGTGTAGCCGGCTGCATTCGATGCTCCACCCGGACGGTTCAACAACCCAGGACGGAATCCTTCAGAGAAGGTACCGTAAAACAGAGTATCCTCGCTGGGAGTCCAATTTAAAGTGGCTTTGAAAATTGTGCCGCTTGTCTCTGCCTTGTCAGGCGCCTTGAGTGCGTTGAGCACACCTTGAATTTCAACATCACTGATGGCGTTAGGCGCATTGGCAACCGCGCCTCGACCAACACTGAAACTGTCAACTGCGTTTAATGCCGCTTTGACTTCATCAAATGTAACGCCTTCTTGGAACGTTATATGGGTGGCTTTAAGAGTGTCATAAATAAATGTGAACTCGCCATCGCCATCGTAGAGATCCGAGATGTTAGTACCAAACGCGTTGACATCAGTCTCTCTGAAGAAGTTACCAAATGCAGCGTTGGCATCACCCTTCATATCGACTTGCACGTCATAGTATCGGGCGCCCAACGTAAGGGCGAACTCATCATTTAGATCAAATGTTACCTCACCGAACACGCCTAACTGCTCATCGGTACGTTTGATATCATTTCTAAATACCGTATCAACTGGAAATGCTCCTGACTGCGAAGCATAGTCGTTATCAAACGCAAAGTTTTCTACTGGACCCCAACCATCATAGTCATGTCCATAGAAATTAGCTTTTTGCACACTTGGATAGCTGAAGTCAACGCGCTCTTTGAGCTCCAAATCACTGTAGAAGACACCACCAGTGGCACGAATTGACTTGTCCTGATCAGTGGTAAACCTTAACTCGTGGGTACTTACCTCAGTCTCACTGTAGCTGGTTACGTAAGTAGCTGGTGAGTAGCAGTTACCTTGAGGATCATAGGTGAGACCAGTGTTGTAGTAGTTATATTCAGGATAGGTTACGGTCGTATCACAGATGTAGTAAGGCAGATATTGGCCTACAAACAAATAATCTGTGTAGTCCACTACCTGATCAGTTTCCCGCTTGGTGTAGGCGCCAGCATAAACCACATCCAACTCACCAATGCGGCCCTCAAGTT